>Ga0160464_100020_pt1 | contig 240701 bp, 223 predicted proteins | sample HID1971I_E11MG_FD_108275 | JGI IMG/M metagenome (GOLD analysis project Ga0160464, IMG submission 108275) | Enriched millipede-associated microbial communities from UW Madison campus, WI, USA - HID1971I_E11 MG | ecosystem: Host-associated > Arthropoda: Insects > Digestive system > Unclassified ...
AAAATAATTTCATTTCGGTTGCCACCGATGATTTTCAGTTGCGGTTTGGTGCATCAGCTTCTCCTGAAAACAGAAATATTGGTTTCTTTGCAAACTATGGTACGGGACAACGAGAAAGCTGGGTGAGCCCATATTTCTACAATATTCTGAAAAATTCTGCAGATCCACGGATGCCTTACTATGTGTACAATCAATTGAAACCTGCTGAAAATCCAACACTGACACCAGATTTTAGAGATGGGCGGTTTTTATCGCTACGCTTTGCGTCAAAAGGCCCGGACAACAACAGGGATCAGCGTGTATTTCAATCTTTGATCGGCTTATTTCCAGTCGGTGGCCGGTATGATGATGGAGTTGGAGGTGCCGGTAGCTTGACTAGTGGCCCAGGTGATGCTCCAGTACGTGTATTGACATCTTACCAGGTAAAATTCATTCTTGCGGAATCTGCTTTAATTTCAGGAACTACTGGTGATCCGGCTACTTTATTGAGGTCTGCTTTGGTGGAGCAATTTGCCAAGATAAATGCACAGGCTACTGCTGTACCTTCTTCTGTTCAGACAGTACCTGGAATTTCTAATGCTGCAAGGGACACCTATATTGATGCGGTCATCGCAAGTTATACTGCTGCTTTAACTACAGAAGCGAAACTGAATATCATTATGACGCAGAAATGGATTGCTAGTTTCGGATATGGTAATGATGCTTATACAGATTACCGTCGTACAGGCTATCCGGTTTTGCCTGATGTAACTGGCGCTACTGATCCGCAAGTGGTCAGTGATTTTCCATTTCCAAACAGGTTGCCTTATCCGGATGGTGAACAAAGTTCTAACCCGAACTTTCCTGGTCAGCCTGACGTCTATACAACTAAAATTTTCTGGGACCAATAAACTTTATACATATGAAATATCTAAAATATCTAAAATATCTATTCATTATAGCGCTTACAGCAAGTTTAACTTCCTGCAAGAAAGACCGGTTTCCTGAATTTGAGAATTCAGCTAATGCCCAGTTTACCCGTACGGCCGCTACTGGAACTGCCGCAGCTGCCTACAGCGCGCTAACTTTAAGTAAGGCTGCGCCTGCTACTGCCGATGAGTTCAGACTAAGAGTAGTGGAAAGTGGTAACGTAACTAATGTTGCAGTGATGGTAGACTACCGTAAAGTGGGTTCGACTGCGGTAATTACTAAAAAATACGCAGACATTACCACATGGCCGCAGACCTATTCGACCTCACTGAACAGTTTAGTTGCGCTATTCGCAGCAGATGGGGTTACTGTAGCTAACCTGACTCCTACGGTGCCAGCGGTACCAGCATCACCAGGGGTGCCAGCGAAAGCAGAGATACCGGGTGACCGGTTTATATTCCGCATCGTCATCACTTTAAATAGCGGAACGGTGATCTCTGAACAGGCTGCATTATTAAACTCTGCACCTTATGCGATTACACTGACCTATACTGTCGGAGCTTAAGAACTTTCAATACAGGTTTAAACAAAGCGGCCGGATCGATATCGATCCGGCCGCTTTATGTGTGAGGTATTTTATTCTTAACTATTGTTGCCGTGTAGCTTGACTGTTAAGCCTTCCATATTTTGATTAAGCTGTAGCTGACAGGCCAGTCTTGAATTGGGCAGTAGGTCTGGAAGGGTATCCAGCATGGCATATTCATCATCTGTCATTTCATTGAGCTTCTCTTCTCCTTCCAGGACATCCACGCAGCAGGTGGCACATAAGGCCATTCCGCCACAGGTAGCAAGGATATCATATTCGCAGGCTTTGAGGAACTCCATGAGGCTTAAACCCATATCAGTAGGCGCCTCCAGGGAAGTTATTGTTCCGTCTGGATTTTGAACGTGTATATTTATATTATTAGGATCCATAGTTGATTGTTGACCTCTTATTTAGAATTCTGATACACCGTTAACGGTGGTATACTTCATCGTATATTTGATTCCCGGGTTCATGTATTGATAAGCACTATGGCTCATTAATGCAGCTTCATGGAATCCGCAAAGGATCAGCTTTAGTTTATTGGTGTACGTATTGATGTCACCGATCGCATAGATTCCAGGGATGTTGGTAGAGTAATCGTCAGTATTCACTTCAATGGCACTTTTGCTGATGTTGAGGTTCCATTGCTCGATAGGGCCTAATTTAGGACTTAATCCAAACAATGGGATCAGATGATCGGCTTCCACCACGGTTTTCTCCATGGTTTTGTTATGGATGATCTCTACAGCTTCCAGTTTTCCTTCACCTGACACAGAGTTCAGATTGCTGTTGAGCACCAGGTTGATCTTTCCGCTATTGGCCAGTTCCATAACTTTGTTTACGGAATCCGGAGCACCGCGGAAGCTTTCGCTTCTGTGTACCAGCGTCAGTTCAGACACGATGTCTGCCAGGAAAATAGTCCAGTCTAAGGCCGAATCACCACCACCTGCGATCACCATTTTCTGACCACGGTATTTTTCCGGGTCCAGGATCATGTAGTTTACACCTCTTCCGTTCTCGAATTGCTCGAGACCAGCTACTGCAGGCTTGCGCGGCTCAAAGCAGCCCAATCCGCCGGCAATAACGATCACTTTAGCTTCAATGATGGTTCCCATATTGGTGGTCAGCACAAAATCTCCTTCACCACGTTTTTCAAGGCCTTCTATACGCTCGCCCAGGGTAAAGCCCGGGTGGAAAGGTTTGGCCTGTTCCATCAGGTTATCAATGAGTTCCTGAGCCAGTACGGTAGGGTAGCCAGGGATGTCATATATCGGTTTTTTTGGGTATATTTCGGATAATTGTCCACCTACTTGCGGTAGGTAATCAATCAGATGGCAGCGCATCTTCAGTAATCCCGCTTCGAAAATTGCAAATAAACCTACGGGTCCGGCGCCTATAACGGCTATATCAGTAGAAATCATGTATTTAAAATTTGTGCGAATTTACGAACTTTTGTTTTAATAAAAGATGATTTTCCTATGTAATCTACTAAAGCGGTCGTACTTATGACAGAAAAGAGAGATTATATTTTCCTTATCTTTGTTTTCATTGATGAATAAAAATATATATTTCGCTTCCGATTTTCATTTGGGCTCTCCTGATTTTGAGAGGAGCCGTGTGCGTGAGGACACGATCGTCCGCTGGCTGAATTACATTGAGCCGACCTGCGGGGAACTGTTTTTGATGGGTGATGTTTTTGACTTCTGGTTTGAATACAAGACGGTGGTGCCGAAAGGGTTTGTGCGCTTGCAGGGCAAACTGGCGGCCATGTCTGATGCCGGGATTAAGATCTGGTTTTTTAAGGGCAACCACGATATGTGGGTGAATGATTATTTCTGCAAAGAGATCGGAATGGAAATCATCAGTGACGAAAAGGTGATAGAACGTGGCGGTAAAAGTTTTTTTCTGCACCATGGGGATGGCCTTGGGCCAGGGGATCCAAAGTATAAATTTTTAAGAAAGATATTCAGAAACCCGATTTGTCAATGGCTGTTTGCTCTTCTTCCGCCGAGGATAGGACTGGGGATCGCTACGGGATGGTCTGCGCATAGTCGGGCGGCGGGCAGTGCGGTAGAGGTTTTCCATGGTGAGGAAAATGAATGGCTGGCTGTTTTTGCTAAAGAAAAATTGCGTACCGAACATTTTGATTACTTTGTATTCGGGCACCGGCACTTGCCGATGGACCTGGACTTAGGGGAAGGAAGCCGATACATCAATCTTGGGGAATGGATCAATTATAATTCTTATGCCGTATTTGACGGGGAATCGCTGAGCCTTAAATATTTTGAAAAAGGGCCGCTGTAATTTGTGCCTAAAAAGCTGTAATTTTGCTGTCCGAATAAAAGAACTTAATTAAGTTTTCTGAAAAAAAACATATGTTAGAGAAATTAGAAGCCATCAAGCTGCGCTGGGAAGATGTGGAGGAGCAACTGAGCAATCCTGATACCATGCAGGATATGAAGCGTTTTGCAGCATTGAATAAAGAATATAAAGATCTGGGTAAAATTGTAGAGGAATATAAGGTCTACAAAAATATCATGAGCAATATAGATGCAAACAAGGAGATCTTAAGTACGGAAAAAGACCCGGAGATGCGGGAGATGGCAAAAGAAGAATTGGATCTTTTGCTGGGACAACAGGAAGAGATGGAAGAGCGGGTGCGCCTGATGCTGATTCCTAAGGATCCGGAAGATGCAAAAAATGCGGTATTTGAGATCAGGGGTGGTACTGGTGGGGATGAAGCAGCGCTGTTTGCGGGTGATTTGTACCGGATGTATAGCCGTTACTTTGAGCAAAAGGGCTGGAAAGTGGAAACTGTGGATGTGACTGAAGGTACCGCAGGAGGCTATAAAGAGGTCATTTTGAAGGTTTCTGGAGAAGATGTATACGGGCAGTTGAAATATGAATCTGGCGTACACCGGGTGCAGCGCGTGCCGGATACGGAAACCCAGGGACGGGTACATACCTCTGCTGCTTCGGTGGCTGTTTTACCGGAAGCGGAGGAGATCGACCTGTATATTAACCCTGCAGATATTGACCTGCAAACTTCAAGATCTGGAGGAGCGGGTGGACAGAACGTAAATAAGGTAGAGACTAAGGTTCAATTGACCCACAGACCTTCGGGGATTGTAGTGGTTTGTCAGCAGGAGCGTTCCCAATTAGGTAACCGTGTGATTGCAATGGAGATGCTCCGCAGTAAATTATACGATATAGAGTTGCAGAAGAAAAATGGCGATATCGCCGCCAGAAGGAAGACAATGGTATCTACGGGTGACCGTTCTGCGAAGATCAGGACCTATAATTACCCGCAGGGTCGGGTGACGGATCACCGCATCGGATTGACTCTTTATAACTTAAATGGAGTGATGGATGGTGGGGTGCAGGAGCTGATTGATGCTTTGCAGTTCGCGGAGAATGCAGAGAAGATGAAAGAAGGTGCTGTAATTTAGGTAGTTATAATTATTTTAAAATTTTTGTTGTAAACTTAATTAAAGACACTATATTTGCAATCCCGAAACGAAAGATAGGGAAACGGACCGGTAGTTCAGCTGGTTAGAATGCCGCCCTGTCACGGCGGAGGTCGCGGGTTCGAGTCCCGTCCGGTCCGCTCAGCGGTCCCGTCCAGTCCGCAACGATCTATTATGATTAGCAAAAAGCAGCTCTAATGAGCTGCTTTTTTTCGTTTTACCCCATATTCTAGGGGATTTCAAAATAAAAGCATAACAAACAAATACAATCAATGCTATCCGGTTCGGGTAGCATCGAGGGTAGCAATTTTTTTTCAGAAATTGCTACCCTCGGTTAACCCAGGTACTTGTGAGAAGGGGGTTTTAGGCCAGAGCTCGATTTATTCGATCACCTAAAAATGTGTGTTATGAAGGTTAATGAAAACCTTTCAGTGCAGGTCGCACTGAATCAAAGAATTGGAAAAGACGGAAAGCAAAGAATTACTATCCGTGTAATGACAGAAGGTAAAAAAAAGATTTTCTACCTCAAACGTAGAGTCCACCCTGAACATTTCGATCAGGTAAATGGATTGGTTAAAGGGAATTCTCCCATGACGATAGCAATAAACAAACAGATTGCTAGAGACATCAGAAAGCTTAGAGCACAATGGGGAAAGCTTGCTGAGCAAGCTAGCCTGCTCATTGATCAAACAGCTAAAGCTTGTATTTATTGTTTAACGCTTAAATCAGGTCGCCATGAAAGTTAATGAGGAACTCTCGTTGCTGCTGGTGCTGGAAAAGGCTAGGGCGACCACAAAAGATCCAAGGGCAAGTATTACCATTCGAATTACAATACAATGTATCAGAAAGGAGATTTCTCTAAAGATTAAAATTCACCCTGACAAGTGGAATCAGGAAGCAGGTATAGCCATTGGAAGTTCTATTGAGGCCAGGGAGATCAATACTGTAATTGAGCGGGCAAAGGCTAAGTTGAAACGACTTTATGATATCCTTGTATCTCAACATGAGGTGGTCACTTCTGGGATGCTTAAAAATGCTTATGAGGGTAAGACAGAAAAACAACCTGTAGAGGAAGTGAAGAGTGTCAGTTTAATGGAAGCTTATGATTTTGTGATTGAACGGATGGAGAAAAAGGTTGAAAAGAACCTTCGTAGTAAGGGCACTTTAACGAAATGGAGAACTTCAAAGGATAAGGTAATTCAGTTCCTCAAATTCCCTTACAAGGAAAAAGAGATTCTGGAAGAAGAACAGGTCTTAGATATGCCGTTGAAAAAGATGACTTATTCTTTTGCTGAAGACTTCTTCGACTTTCTGACACTTGAACAGGACATTGGCAACAATACAGCCATGAAGTATGTCAAAAATGCAAAGCATGTTTTGACAAATGCGGTTTCGAGAGATTGGATCGCTAAAAGCCCCATCGCCGCCTTTGAGTGCAGCTATGTGCATCCTGAAAGAGACATACTCAATGATGAAGAAATCCTTGCTATGTATTATAAGCAAATGCCGAGTAAGCGCCTGGAAGAGATGCGGGATGCTTATCTTTTCATGTGTTTTACCGGCTTTGCCTATAAGGACGCCAGTAAACTCAGTCCTGATCATGTTTGTAAGTTCTTTGACGGGGAAGAATGGATTGTCAAAAACAGGGAGAAGACCTGGTGCAGTGAAAACGTTCCTTTGTTACCTGTAGCAAAGGAGATCATTGAAAAATACCGGAACCATCCGTATTGTTTGAAACATAACCAACTCTTGCCTATTAAGAGCAACCAAAAGTCTAATGACTATTTGAAAGAAGTTGCAGCTATATGTTGGATTGATAAGAGACTAACGACACACACTGCAAGGCATACTTTCGCTACCACTATCACCCTGGCGAATGGTGTGCCTCTGGAAACTGTTAGTGCATTGTTGGGACATAAATCAATTAAGACAACTCAGATCTATGCCAAGATTGTCGCGAAAAAAGTTGGCCAGGATATGAAGGCTTTGAAAGAAAAGCTTATGGTAGAGATGCCAATGTCTATGCAAAAACACGCTGCATAGACAGAATGTTATCTATTCAGTCCGCTCCTTTAAAGCAAGGAGCGGACTTTATTGCTATTGTACAGTTAATACTACAAGGTAGTAATTTAATGTATATATATGGCTGGAATTTATAGGCTTGGGTCAGGTAACAGATCATCTTTTGAAGAATAAATTGTCAATTATATAAATTCTATTCGCAGTCATTATTTGATCTTTACGTCTTCATTATAAAGTGATCAGATTACTCTAGCATTTGACATTCGACACTACTAATCACTATTTAGGAGGTATTTATAAACTCAGGAGAAAATTATAGCAACGCTTTATAACAAAATTGTTAGATTAGCCTCAACCCTATTAAATTAAACCAACAGTTCTATGCCAATATCTAATCAATTTCTACACAATATCGAATTTACACATTTAAAAGGGCTACGAAACTTAACTGTAAATTTTGAACCAAACCGATTAACTGGAATTTTCGGTGTAAATGGCAGCGGCAAATCAACGATTATACACGCATTACTCGCTATTTATAAGCCTGGTCATCAGGACCCCGCTAGAAGAGACTACATTTTTAGTCAGTTTTTTACGCCTACTTCACAAATTACTTGGCAAGGGAGCTCCTTTAAGATTGATCATACATATAGCGACCATGGCCAACCGCCGGCGAAGGGCACAAGGGTCTATAGTAAAGCTGCCGACCGCTGGAATCCGCGATATACTACACGGACCGAAAGAGATGTCTACTTCATAGGAATAGATTCTTGTGTGCCTGCTATTGAAACTGAAAAGAAAAGCAGTCGCATTAATTTGCTTACTACACCTTTAAATGATAACATTTCTGCTCGGATCAGACAGAACTTAGCATTCATACTGAATAGACCTTATGACGAGTATTCTTCTCATGCTAATAACAAAAAAACCTATAGCGGCTTAGGATACGGCGGCCTTTCCTATTCGTCTTTAAGTATGGGAGCCGGTGAACAACGCCTAATAAAAATTTTAGAAGTTGTCTTCAGAGCACCGAGATTCTCATTAATCGTTATTGACGAAATTGATTTAACACTGCACACAGGTGCCTTAAGCAGACTTATCGGTGTACTAAACGATTTTGCAAATAAGCTAAGTCTTCAAATTGTATTTACAAGCCATCGAGAAGATTTGGCAAGACGAAACGATATCAACGTAAGGCATATTTTCCAGTCACCAAATGGTACAGTGTGTTTCAATGCAACTAACCCAGATTGTATATCTAGATTAACTGGCCAACCAGAGAAACCAATTGAATCGTTCGTAGAAGATAAACTTGGATTGGCAATATTTTGGCACGTTGCAGAATCTCTAGGAGTTCTAAGACATTGTTCAGTAAAAATAATGGGTGCTGCTGCAAATGCATTCCCTTTAGCTATGTCGATGCATCTCAAAGGAGAAGCGATGGATCATTTCGGAATCTTTTTAGATGGCGATGTATACACTACGCCACAAGAACGGTTAACTCAAATGGAAAGGGTGTATACAGGCAATGATCCAGGGGCGGGACAAAGACGTTTGCAAGCGCTAATGTGTGTTCATGATTTTGCGCTCCCACAAGGAATCCCTCCAGAAATATTTATTAATAATAGCCTGCGAGCCTTAAATGATGGGTCCGAGATCGTTAATATTGCTCACGGCATTAATGGTGTTCAAGACAAACACCATTATGTGGATCATATAATTCAAACACTTGGTTATCCAGAAGAGGTTGGGTTAGCTAAAATAGTTCAAAAATTTTCTGAAACTCAAGAGTGGCAAGCATTCACTGATCCTATCCGGAATTGGTTGCAAGCAAGAATGGCAGCTTTAAACATTTAAATGACTTCTATATTCATACAAAAATGTACTCTTTAACAGGTAATTAAAGGCATAAATATCAATCAATGAAGGTCGCACGACATTTAAGTCAAAGATACTGCACCTTTAGTATCTTCGATGGATTCATTGCTCAAAAGATATATTTAAATGGGAATTGAAGGATTGATAAAACCAATCGGAGATATAACTGGTATAATTGACAAAATTGTTGGCCCATCTGCAGAAAAATTTGGTAAGGCGTTAGGTGCAATGACTGGCATACTTCTGCGTCCGTTACAATACTACATGTTTGAAGATGACGTCTCTCAGCTTCAATACTCTAAAAATTTGAAGAAACTCGCTGAGGAATTAGAAAAGATCGATGAACAAGAGCTTGGCCAACCTATTCCTGAAATAGTTGCGCCTATATTGGATAGACTTTCCTACGTCAAAAATGAACAAATAAGAGACGCATTCATCAAACTTTTGGTTTCGGCATCCACTATAAAAGGAGCAAGTGCGGCACATCCTGCATTTATATATTTGATTGACCGTTTGTCGGTCGACGAAGCAAAAATGCTTACATATATTCGAAATTTTAGGTCAATCAAAATTCTCACAATTAACTTACCAAAACAGCGAAAAAGTGATCCTGAACGTGCCGATGGAATGTTTACAAATTTCGATCCTGAGCATTGGTTACAAACCCCCACCAACTTCTTGCTATATTTGGATAACTTGACGAGTTTGGGAATTGTGAAACACCTCAAAGCTAGCTGGTTGGAAAATGCTGAGGAGAGGAAGGAAATCGAGATTTTGTTTTCAAGTCTTATTGAGTCCTATAAAAATCAATTTCCGGAAGAATTGCGTAAGCGCGTACAATGGACTTGTCAATTCTTCACAGCAAGTGCATTTGGAGACTTGTTTATTAAAACCTGTCTTCCTGAAAGTGAAGACACAATTGAACCAACTTTCACACTTTAAAATTTAGAAAAGTATTTACGTATGCGATTAGAAAGAAGATCGCGAAATTATGCTAATAGATTACATGTCTGAATTTCTTAAGAGTCAAAATTCAGATTGCTCAATTATAGAATGGCAGGTATTCATACACAAACTACAGCCTATAGTTTCTTCATCGAGCGCATCTTCTTCTGTAAACATTTCCAGGAAGTCATGCCAGTTTAATACTTCTGCATTCATGTTATAATGTTCTTGTCGTTTGACAAGTTCAATGGGAGCTGATTGCTGTAGATGATCAATTTCAAGGGAAGGTAGCAAACCTTTTTCACGGATGTAATCCGTCATCATTGCAGGTCTCTTCTTCGTGGATTTACGCCAGAGACCGGCACAGCCGCTACCAGGTTTCTTAAGTGTTGGTTTGTTACTGATCAGCTTCATTCGTTTCTTCCCTGTTGCAGCAGCTACTTTCTCTGTCCAGGCTTGTAGTCGTCGTTGATGATCTTCTAGAAGCTGGGCTTCCGTCATACATCCCTGGAGCCTGTGTTTGGCTCTGGCTTCCATGATGACAATAAAGCGCAGGTATTCTTTGCGGTGTTTGTGCAATTCTTTGGGTTGTGTGGCCGGGCAGAATTTACAGGCTGACTTTGGCGGTACAGGCAGCCCGGCGTTTCGGATGGCCTGCTTGCAAGCTTCCCGGTCCATGCCCCACTCAATGAGCGGATACCAGTAAGTGTACTTGGGATCTTCCATGTCCTTTGCATGAGCGTAACGCTTCATGTCCTTGGGACTGGCATCATAGCCAATGATCTTAAGTACTTTTCCTCCACTGCGCCAATAATCCACAGCCATAGGCCATTTATCCGTCCATTTGTTCTGTGGAACCACCTTCCATTTTAAAGAACAACTTTTGAAGCCAAAGGCTAGTGATGGGAGTGTTGCATTCGTCAGGCAGTTTTCGCCCAAGGTGCTATAAGGCGGGAAGTTTTTGAAGTTCTGCGGTTCATAGCGAACCACCGTGACCTGCGGAAAACCAACTGATGCCAACCATCGGTTGATAATGGGCAGGTAATCGTAGGTTTCTTGTTTTTCATCACCCGTGTCGGCAAACAGGATGGCATCTGGCACCATGCCGCGTTTATGCAGTTCAACTAACACAGCGGTGCTGTCCACCCCTAAGCCATAGGCAACGACAAGGGGTTGTTTGATCAGTTCTTCAATAGGTCTGAATAAATTGGTTTGTAAGCATCTCATAAAATTTCTGGTTAAAAGGTTAGAAATGAATTATGAGGCATACCACGGGCATAGACGAGCAAGACAAAAAAGCAACGGAAATCAATGCGGGCCGTGTGCGTTGGAGCCGTGTTTATTCCGGAATTTTTTTGTCGCTCCGAAGGCTATTGCCCGAACTTTGTGGAAGAATTCGTGATATAATTATACTTATTGCAAAAAGCTACTACCTCAAATTTTTTCAGTATTTATTTGAAATATGGTTTGGCTTATGCGCACATGCTTTTCTTAAAAAAGTATGAAAAATGACTTGGCATTTAAACGGTTTTGTCACTAATTTTCAAGTTGTGAAAGAGAAAAGTATTGATCTGTACTTTGCGAGACTGCTGGTGATTGCAGGTATTGTTGAAAGTAGGCTAAAGCCTCAATGCAGGGTTTCCATACGAGCATATAATCTCGCCGGGGAGTCCTTTGTCTCGCTGGTTACCTTGGATGGACCGGCTGAAAGCAAAAGTTATACGCATAGTCCAGGAATACCTGAAACAGCGCTTGCTGATCATACTAAAATTCAATCCATCGCAAGATGGGTGCTGAAGCAAATTAAAACACAATGCCCACAGTATTTTGAATAGGCATTTATCCTTTTGAAAACTTGGTTGTATCTAAAATCGTATAGACATCCAATTTTGCAGCCCTTCAAAAATTGAAGGGCTGCTGTCTTTTAGAACGCTCCTAATTAAATTAGCTTTTGATCTGTATGGTGTTCATGAATTCACTTATGAACGCGATGCGGCTGAATAGGATTAGTGTTGTTTGATTTAAATCGTGAGAGAGATGAGTGTGGTAGAAGAGAAGCCCAACGGGCAAGCCAGGTTATTGACGATAGATGACCTGTTGGCGTTCAAGAAGGAATTATTAGCAGAAATAAAATCGCTGACCAAGGGGCGCGCTGCAGAAAAGAAGTGGTTGAAGTCCACTGAGGTGAGAAAGATACTTGGTATATCGAACGGAAAGTTGTTGACACTAAGAATCAATGGTACGCTTCCATATACAAAGATTGGCGGGGTGATCTATTATGACCAGGAAGACATTGATCAGATGTTCGTGTCGCGTAAGTTTCAACATCCATCAGAATGATCATGGCGCTAGATAAAACGAATACTGGAATGGGTTTAGAAATGCCACCCTGCCTGGAGCATGTGGTTATTTACTTTATGCAGAAAGGGATGGACAAAGAAGACGCGGAGTACTTTTTCCAATACCAGCAATTGCGTTACTGGAAAACGGAGCATGGAACGAAAATCAGGAACTGGAAGACAGTGGCCTGTGATTGGATTTGGGATAAGAATCATCCCATACCCGATACGACTAGAAATTTATATTAGTTAACATAAACAGTATAGATATGCTTATGTGCCAATTTCATTTGTAGCATGGAGACAAATTTAAGACTGCCAGCGGCTAGTTTATTAGCGCTCTCAGAGTGCCTTTTGCCTTTTTTATTACATTAGCTTTTGGAGGTAATTGGTTATCAACAGCAATTAATTCGAGCCTCATCATGTTGATGAAGCTTTGCAGATTTTTTAAAATAGAACGATATTTTGACCTAATAATCTTTGCCACAATCACATTCTGTAATTAAGTTTGAATGGTAATAATTGATATAATCCCGACAAAAGCCGATAGTTTCTCTGAAATTAAAATGAAGCAATCCGCTATACAGTTCGCTATAAGGATTAACAGGTATTGAGATGCCTTTTTTTGTGTGGATTATATTATGTCTTAGGGTGTCAAGTCTTGTTATTCCACAATATTCTTTGTTAAAGGATTCGTGAAATTCTTTGCCTGTTATTTGTGGTACTACATCTCTAATCTTATCTTTTAAAGGCATTCTTTCTACGTAGTCTTTTGTCTGCTGTTTTTGCTCTTTATCTCTATAGAGAACATCATCGCCAATTAGAGAGTTGACAAATGCTTCCAATGCCGTGTAAAGAAATGTAGCACAAACACAGGCAACTCCGAAGAAAGCATAGGTATGATTTAATCCGTTGTTTACATCAACCGGATGATTTTTATATGCTGTGAGCAATTTGGATCTGAATTCATATACATCTTTCAATTGAGCCTGTGCAACATGGAAATAGACTGTGACAGGATTGGGCTCGCCAATGAAATAGACATCTTTATCCCTGTCTTGGTATCTAAAACCTTGAACGACTTGATTTTGAGTAATCATAATCTCAGTATAATTACGGTATTTAGTTTGTTTTAATTTAGCTATAGCCTCATCATGATCAGGCGGTAATGCTATGTTTTTAAGTTCATCTGAATTTAATTGAAGCGGATATGACGTTTGAAACCGTTTCTTAATATGTTTCATTTAATAAGGATGATGGTTAGAAATTGTAAAACTATTGTGGTTTTCAGGAACGGGCAAAACGGGATAAACGTCAAACAACGATAGCATAATGGTTAAGATTGTTTGGAAACGTTTCCATATTAAGAAGCTACGTCACTATCCAAATTTAAATGGAGTTTTACAATTATCAATTAATTTATGGATCGGACCCCAATTGACCCACGCCAAAAGCCTTTGAGATGAAATGAAACAAGCTGGCATTCTAGGGTACAGGAACAGGATAGCAGGTTTGTAGATGGACATATTCCTGGATAACCGGTTCTGATGTTGCTCGTAAGATGTGAAAAGAAAGTAAAAAGCAGAGAGCTTTCAGTTTTTAATATCACCGCCCGAAAACATTTTAGCTTTAAGGGATAGACTCTATATGCTTTAGTTTTATTAACTAATATCGACTGCATAAACTATACCGGCGCTCCTGCGCATTTTTGGTTCCACCAGTCATTTGCATATCAGGTTATTGCGTGGATCATGAAGAATAAAACATTTTACTTCCTATCTGGTTATTTTCAATCAGGGTTGCTTTTGCTTACGACATTAACTATTAACGCCTCTGCTCAGCAAATCAACTATGCGCCCTTACACACGGCTCAAAGTATCAACCGACCGGTTAATGTTTCGCTGCCGGTAGGCTCTACTGCCGGCGAAGCATCGGTGATACAGACCAGTGGTGGTGCGTCTTATGTTGTTCCCATTGCCTGCCCGCCTGGTACGAAGGGAATGAAGCCGGAAATTGCCTTAAGCTATTCTTCACAAGGCGCGAATGGAATTGCTGGGCAGGGTTGGAACCTCACCGGTATTTCTACGATTATACGGACGGGAAAGAATCACTACCATGATGGTGGGAATCAGAGCGTACAACATACCTATGCTGATGCCTTCTCATTGGACGGTGTTCGGCTGATCAGTGTATCCGGTGCTTATGGCAAAGACGGTTCTATTTATGCAAAGGAGGCGGAGGATTTTTCCCGTATCACTTCTTATGGCACTTCGGGTAATGGCCCGGAACGTTTTATGGTCTGGCGAAAGGATGGAACGTATATGGAGTATGGCGGCTCGTCAGATTCCAGGCTTGCTGCGGATGGTCCAGGGCAAAACAATACGGTGATGTTCTGGCGGCTGAGTAAGATGTATGATGCCGATGGAAATACCATCACCTATACCTATGACAATAGCCACCGTGATTCCAGGCTTATGCAGATAGATTACACCAGCAATCTTAATCAGGGTCTTGCTCCTTACAATCGCATAAAATTTACGTATAAGGAACGACAGGATAAGAACCGTGTCTATCAGGGAGGCGCATCTCTGGAAAGCTTCTACCTGCTGGATCAGATTTTGATTACTGGCGAAAACGGTTCGATCTTTAAAACCTATCAACTGCAGTATGGCTATAACGGCATTGGTTCCTTTCTAAATGAAGTCAAAGAACTTGGTACAGATGGAATCGGGTTAAACCCGACGATCTTCCGCTACGGAGAGGAGTCTAATGCTTATGAACTGCGTGAAACGAATATACAAGTCCCCTTTACGGCAACCAGTACCGGCGCTGACGGCTATGACCTATTTGGCGTAGACACGAACGGCGACAGCAAAACGGAGATCCTCACGACTAAATTCAAGCAAGGGCCAGCACCGAATACGCCCAGGGTACATGAGTCCTATACTATCCACAGGAATCAATCACCTGAACGATACGCACCCGATCCAACCCGGCAGTTGCCCAAGCAAACAGTCATTGAACGAACCATAAAAACACCGGGCTTTATAACCGGAGATTATTCTGGGATTGGCATGGACGACATACTTACTTATAAAGTGGGAACAGTCAATGGACGCAATACCCTGGATAGTTTATCCCTGATTAGTTATGATCCCAATGGGCTTCCCGCTCCTGTCCGTTCCATATCTCCGCAGAGTTACGTCAACTGTACAGATGGCGTGCTTGCTTGCGGTTCTTATTTTGGTACAGGCAATGAGGGCAACTATATCTTCAGTGGCGATTTTGACGGTGACGGTACGACTGACATCCTTACCATCCTGAATAATGGTTGCCAAAACCTGTGTGGCACCTGGGCATTTTTGTCCTTTCCTTCTAAGAACTCCTATAATAACCGGGTAAAATTTCCGATAAATTCTTCTTCCACAGGTGCAGGGCTTTATATTCAAGGTGCTGACCGTGTTTTTGTGATGGACTTTGATGGGGACGGGAAGCAGGAAATCATGGCTATAAAAAATGACATGACGCGGATCTTTCGTTTTGATCACGTGCCTGGCTCCAACGATAGCGGAACCGGGTACTTTGGGCGTTATGATTACAAGGCCGTACAAATCTATGAAGCGGGTTATCCGACCAAGTGGCATGACGTGTGGTTGGGTGATTTTAATGGGGATGGTAAAACAGATATTCTAACCCACAGCAATACTGGCCCGGGTGATTTTAATATTGGATATGCTACCGGGGCAAAGTTTGAGGAAGTCAAGATTGATTTTAAAGACCCCTATTATTTCCGGTGTTTAAGAACCAATGTGGGCGACAGCTTTTCGATCATGCTGGACCGGATCTTTGTTGCCGACTTCAACGGGGATGGCAAGTCGGACATCCTGCATGTACAACCAGGGTGCGGTGATGCGGTAGCCAACAATACCAGCAAGCTGAACATGTATTATTCAAGAGGCTGGAATAGCTTTCAATATGAGAGTTTCACGATCAATGAACGGATTTCCAATTGGGACATAACGCCATTGATAGCCGATGTAGATGGGGATGGAAGAGCAGATTTCACCTATTATCCCATTCGTCAGAATGGAAACCTGAGAACGGTTTACTTTAAGAGAACGGGACAAGAGCGGCTACTTTCGGAGGTCCGTAACGGCTTCAATTATGCTATAAGTTTTAATTACGCCCTGGCCAGCCAAAATACCCAAGTGTTCCGTAGGGGCAGTTACGGCGGGTATCCGCTGAACGGAGCTAACCCGGCGCTATGGGTCGTCGAAAAGATAAGTTTTCCAAATGGGATTGGCGGCGTGCATGAGGTGAACTACCAGTATGAGCAGGCGGCCAATCACCGGGCTGGTCGGGGCTACCTGGGTTTCAGGCGTACCACTTGTATCAATAAAGCTACTGGTCAGCGTACTGTAGACCTTTATGATATTGACCCGGTGTATTATGTGCCGTATCTAAAAGAACGGATTACGGTGGCTTTACAAGGAGGCCGGCAGTTGTCACGTACCAATAATTTCAGAACAATGGTTTCACTCGGTGGCAAACGCTTCTTTGCCAGGATGGATAGTGTAAGACATCAGGACATACTCACAGGAGCAGAAACAAATACGCTGAACCACTATGATTCCTGGGGCAATATCATCAACCAGCAAATATCAATTCAGGGTCTTCATCATACCGAAACCATTACGACTTACCTCCAGAATGCTGCAACGCCTGTCCCCTCTTTACCTGGCCGGATAATGATCTCCAACAGAAGAAGTGGTCAGGCGCAGGTATCCCGGACGTTTGCATTTTCCTATAATCCCAATGGAAAACTAGCCGAAAAGAAAGATCTATTGCTGGCAAAGACATACAGCTATAGCTATGACGGATTTGGCAACCTTACCGGCGAGCAGCTCAGGGCTGCGGGACAGCAATACGTATCTGCGTATGGTTACGAACCTAAAGGCAGGTTCCAGGTGTCAGCGACGAATGTAGCAGGTCAGTCCTCCACCAGCAAATACCATCCACTATGGGGTACACTGGTGGAAAGCATTGGAATTGACGGTCTGAAAACAACCTATGAATACGATGGGCTTGGCAACCTCAGCAGCACGATAAAAGAAGACTGTAATTGCGCCACAAGCCAGAAAAGAGTTTGGGATATTCATGGTCAGGCGATCTGGTACCTGGAGACAAAGCATCCCGGCAGGCCGGACCGTATGGAATGGTACGATGCACTCAACCGGAAGATCCGGACCCGGCAGCAGCATTTCAACAGTCAATGGGCAGAATCCTTTGCCAATTATGATGCGCGCGGGAATGCCATTTCCTTAAGCAATAGCTACCTGTCTTCTGAAACTCCGCGCGTGACGACCAGGGATTATGATGAGCTGAACCGTTTAGTAGGCAGCAACGATTTTACAGGCGCTACACAATATCAGTATCATTATGACCGGGGCAGCGTGACAATAATAACGGTCAAACCTGCCGGGCAAAAGCACAGCCAGACCAGGGATGCGGCAGGCTTCCTGATCCGGTCTGAAGATGGTGCCGGCTTGCTTGAATATAGTTATGACAGCTGGGGTAACCAGGTTGCTGTTGATCATTCAGGCATCCGGCTGGTTGAAAAAACCTATAATCAAAAGGGCATACAAACAGGTCTGAAAGACATTAGCGCGGGGACGACCACTTATGAATATAATGAAGTCGGACAATTGATTTCTGAAACCGATGCGAACGGAAGCGCCCATACCATGCAGTATGATTTGCTGGGGCGTATGGTGCAGCGAAATGGCCCGGAAGGCAGCAGCAGGTTCAGCTATTATGGGGCCGGTAATGGCAGCGCAAATCAAATAAAAAGTGTGGTTGATCACAATGGCTTTACTGTGCTTTATGAATACGACAGCCGGGGCAGACTTAGTGCCAAACAACGCTTTTTCAATGGTCAGAGTCCGAGGTTTGATTACACTTACAATGATTTTGGTGACCTGGTTAAAGTTCAATATCCGATGGGCAGCGGGGTCATGATTGAAAATGTCTACGATCAGAATGGATTCCTAAAAACCGTTCGTGACCTAAACAGTCATAAAATTTACTTTGAAGGATTGGCCATGAATGGAGATGGGCATTACACCAAGTACCGGCAGGCGAACGGAATTACCACAACCAAAGCATTTGAACACGGCTTGCTGACCGCACAGGTTGCGCCGGGAATCATAGACAATGCGCTATCGTATGATTACTCATCCGGCAATGTCCTGTTGAGAAAGGACAACATCAGCGGCAATCAGGAAGCATTTAAGTATGACCCGTTGAATCGCCTTACTGAGTCTAAAGCGATGTCGGCGGGTGGTTCGGTAGCGACCAATACAATTGCCTATGACCAGATGGGAAACTATAGCCGCAACAATATCACTGTCAAATCAGATGCAGGACGGTACCGGTATAGCTCCGGTAAACCACATAGCGTTTCCTTTGTCGATAACTCGGCAAATTCAATCAGCCAGCAGGAGCAGCAACTGACCTGGAAGCCTTATCACAAGGTGGACAAAATCAATGAAGGGGGATTGGAAGAAGAATTTATTTACGGGGAGCATTACAACCGAATGATTGCTGTCTTAAAAGAAAACGGGCAGCTGAAAAGGACCAGGGTTTACTTTGACGCTTTTGAATGGAATGAAGAATACGGCGGCAGTTTCAATTACGTCAGCTATATACCCGGTGGCGATGGTATTGCGGCAATGGTTGTTTATGAAAATGGAAACTACGTACCCTATACCGTTTATAAGGATCACCTGGGTTCAATTCTGGCCGTGGATGCCGGCAACGGATCGGTGCACAGGCAAAGCTTTGATGCCTGGGGCCGCAAAAGACAACCCGCTAACTGGACGAAATATGACCAGCTTGCTCTTAATCCTTCCTGGCTGTATCGAGGATATACCGGTCATGAACACCTCTCGGATTTTGGGTTGATCAATATGAATGGGCGCATTTACGATCCTTTAATCGGTAAGATGATCAGTGCAGACAACCAGGTCGGCAATCCATTTAGCAGCACCGGATATAACCGGTATGCATATGCGAATAATAATCCATTGACCTACACTGACCCGGATGGCAATAACCCGGTGGCGATGTTGGCCATTTATGTTGGCGTTTATGCAACGGCAAACCTGGCGATACAGGCATCGCAGGGTAAGGTGAATAGCTTTGGTGATGGCGCAAAAGCTTTTGGGATAGGTGCTCTACAAGGGGCCTTTTCCTATCTAGCAGCCGGATGTCCTGCGGAGATCGGGTGGCAGGTCTTCGCCAATGCGGGACTATCGGTGGCATCTGCCTGGATGCCTCCCCTTACGATCCCTCTTGGCAGTTCTGCTACGTTGAGTGTCACGCCCACCTTCGGATTCGGTACCGGCGCATTCGGTTCATTAAGTGCAGGCTTCGGCATCGGTGCAAGGGCTACGCTGAGCGTGCAAAGCGGGGACAGCGCCTATAGCTTCTCCGCCGGTTTAAACGGGTACAACGATCAATGGGGAGCGCCACAGTCTGAGGGTGTGTTCTCTGCAGGTGTGACCACCAGCAAAGGCAATGCTGCGACCTCTTTTTACCTGAGTTCCTGGACAGGCCCAACGGCGCAGTATTCCTGGCAGACCGGAATAAAGGTTGGCGATTTCTCATGGAAGTTCAATAACGATATGGGCTTTAGCGACAAGTACCGCACCTTCTCTGTGGAGGTGGGAATAGGTAACTTTTTCATAGGCTCACAGGTATACACCACCCCGCATGATGCAGCTGGTGGAGGCCAATGGGTCAGCCCGATTGCCGGTATCAATAAGGCCGGGTCTTATACAGATCATGGGCAAGGTGGCAACGGACACGTATTGGGCAGTCCGTCCTACATTGGCTGGAAGGACGGCAATATCATATACCGGTTTGGCATCAGCGCGCCAGTCTCACAAGACTTTTTTCAGAACTCGGTGCATAAATTCTTCGGCATTCCATTCTTTGAAAAAGGAAAGTATTTATCGCCCTATGGCTTTATGGGGACGTTTAACCCGTATTCACTCTATTAACAAGAAAGGCAATGAGCAGAAAGAGAAATGTGGGATGGATAATGATTTTGTTGCTGATTTCAGGCATTGCCGGTTACGCCCAGGTGTCTACCTGCGGCATATACTATGAGTACGATGCAGCTGGTCAACGGGTAAAAAGATACTATCAATGTAAAACCAGGGGAGATGTCTTGCCTGAAAATCCCGGCCCACCAATGGCCGATGGCCCGATCAGAACGCTTGGTTTAGATCAGAATTCAATCAATTCAGATAAACAGACTTTAGATGCGAAAGAAGCTTTAAAGATCACCATCTATCCCAATCCAGCATCACAATACTTTAAGGCGGCGTTTTCAAAACCGGTAAGCAATGGACATTATCAATTCACTTCTATGATCGGAGTAGTATTGAAATCCGGGAAGTTGAACGGAATAGAACATCATCAGGAGGTAACCGGACTGTCACCTGGAACGTATCTGCTCATGCTGAACATCGCAGAGAAACGATATAGTTATAGGGTAGTCGTGGTAAACTAAACACTACGATACGCATCGGTTTTACTACACAGCAAGTCGTTTTACCTGCCTTCATTTTAATAGTTTATACGGTAATAAAAACCCCGGAGTTCTACAAATTTATAAACCATTTATACGCTACCGGACCATTACATAGGCCCGGTAGCGATATAAAAAGCTATTTTTCTTGTTCCGCGCGAACCTTAGCAGATGCTTCTTTACCTGCCTTAACTCCCTCGGAAATCTTTACAGTATAGGTACCTTTAACCTCTTTTTTCCCATCCGTTGAGCCAGCACTGGCACCAGCGCTTCCTGCACCAAGGAATCCCCCGATGTCAGCACCAGTCCTTTCGCACCACTGCCATGCCTTTGTAAGAAAACTGGTGCCTTTATTGGACGTACTATCCGCAAAAACAACATACCATGAGCTGCTTGAATTATTCAGGACCTCATGCCAGTAGTGATAGCTATATTTTGCAATAGCACAAGCTATCAGCAGATAGGTCGCTTTACCATCATTGGTTCTAAGATCAATAGTTCTGTCAATGGTGGTAGAAGTTGGATTACCATAGCGCGTAATAATGTCGGCTTCCAAAGCTTGGACTGCGGTTACAGCATCAGCCGGAGTCTTTAAATCGTTCAATGTGTTAATTTGGTTCATTGGTTTAGATATGCCCACAGCATCATAAAGCGCCAACAGATTTGATTTGACATCAGAGGAAATCGTGCCTACAGCTTCAAGATCGGCAGGCAGGTTAAGGGTAACATCCAAACCGTAATTCGCATACTCTACAGCAGAACTGATGACAGAATCATACGGTTCATTAAGTCGCAGGGACAAAGTTGCGTTGATATAATCCTGAATAATCGCGTGAACATCCGGGTCACGCAATCGTGAAAAATTAGGATCACTGCCTACAACATCCAATGCGTCATTATGCAATTGACCTAAATAATTGAAGGGATTGGTATTATTTACTACCAACGAAGACTTATTAGCCCTGTCCGGTGGATTGGCGCTTGACTGATTTTCAGCATTTTTTTTACAGGAACTTATGACGGTTGCAGTCATAAGAAAAATGGCGCATGCGAGTAGAATGCGGTTAACTTTCATGGAAATGGTTTTTAGAAGTTAGGATTTGATTTTACTGAATTGTAAATGGCCATAGACAAATTCCTAATCAAATTTATAAAATACGACTTAACGAAATGTTAACAAAAGGCCAAAACTGATTACCGGTGCTACAATTGAAAGACTTGTAGGTTTTAACGTGCATAGTGCCTAATTCTTTTTAATCATCAGGTGGAACAAAGCTGGGTCATTCAAGATCCGCTGCATTACCGTCGCATGAATATCCTGTATATCCTGTTTAACCTGGAGGTAATTGTTTTGTACCATGCTGTTGTCTACATTACGGATTACCGGGATGGGTTTGTATGCATCCGTTTCTTTTTTAATTGCGGCATGATCATTCTGGATTTCACTATGGAAGGTTTTGAGCGCTATCTTTTCTTCCGGGTTGTCTGCGATGATACCGACAAATTCACCGCTGGACAGTCCCGAGATCTTAGACGGAGGAATGGCGGACTCCAGCTGTTTGGATTTACTGATAGAGGTATCGGTGCGATTAATAGAAAGGCTCTCCCGATCCTGCATGATCTTTCCAAAGCGTTCGGAAAGCTGCTTTGCGCTATCACCGGTCACCTGTCCGGAGACAATATTTCCGACGATATTGGTGATGACATCGGCCTGCTCCTTGCCATAATCCTTTCTCAGCTGGCTGAAATCCTGGATGCCAAGTGTGGTTGAAACCAGGTTGCTTCGTGCGGTGGCAATCAGGCTGTCCATATTATTCAGGTATATGGTAGGAAATTCGTCGAATATCAGGCTGCTTTTGAGCTTACCCTTTTGATTCACCAGCTTAACCAGCCGGTTCACATACAGGGATAAAACAGCCCCGTAAATCTGGATTTTCTGAGGGTTGTTTCCCATGCAGACTACCTTGGGGGCATCGGGATTGTTGACGTCTAAAGTGAAGTCGGTCCCGGTCAGTACATAATAAATCTGCGGGGAAGCCAGCCGGGCCAGCGCAATTTTTGCGGAAGCAATCTGGCCTTCCAGCTGCTCCATTGCATCGTTCAGGTAGGCATTGATGAAGGGATTCAGCAGTACCTCCACCTCCTTTTCCAGCCTGAGAATGGTAAACAGCTCATCGTATTCCAGCTGCATCAGTTCGATTACATGAGGCAGGGTGCAGTACTCTCCATCTTCATACTTACGCAGGAACCAGATGATGGCAGACAGGAAATTAATTGGTGACTCTATGAAAAAATCGCCTTGCTTGGAAATCCACATTTTATTTAATCCTAATAAGATGGTACGCGCGGACTCAGAGGCATCAGTAATGTCCAGCATACCGCTTGGGTCTAAAGGGTTACAGCGGTGGCTGCGGGTGAGGTCATCGAAATTGATGACGTAGAAGGCCGGCTGTACTTTAAACCTATGCTTGTTCTTCAGCCAGCTGTTATATACAATGACCGACAAGTCGTCGAATTTAAAGTCATACACGAACATGGAAAAGCCTTTGGCCAGGTGCTGGGTGATGACATGCCGGATGATGAAATAGCTTTTACCGGCACCTGGTGTGCCGCAAACCAGGATGGCCCGAAATGGATTTATGATATTGATCCAGCTCTTTCGTACCTTATCCTTCAGGTGGTATTTGGCTGGCAGGTTGATGGAATATTCGTTTTCCAGTAAGCGTTCTTCTTGCGGAAACGTTTCATTTTCCTTATTGAAAATGTCACCCTTCAGCCGGTCTTTAATAATCCGGGACAGCAGTGTGCCACCGGAAATGATGAGCAGTACACCGACCAACGTAATGGATATATAGCCTACCCCACGTATGGTTACCGATCCCTGGTAAAGCAGAAATAATTCACCGGCAAAAAAGATCAGCAGGCCGCAAACCAGGTAAGCCAGAGCATTGCGGTAATTTAACTGCTCGTCTTTCTTTCCCTTAGATCCTAACAGGGAAATGAAAAGCATCCCCAGCGCAATTAACTTTGACTTGTGAAAAAAGCTAAATAGGCCGGTTTTATAGATATTGGACAGTAGCCGGTCTGTCAGTTCTGATACTATATGATGTTCGGCAAAAAGGCCATAACAGTAATAGTAAAAATGGAAAATCAGCATGGCAAATGCCATCATCCGCGTCATGTCGAGTATCTTCCGCTGCGCTTGTTCGTTCTCTCCTGTACTCATCTCTATCTCTTTTTAATCGTTCGTTGATTTCTTCTTTCTTCTCTTTTTTTTCTTCTTCCCGGTCAATTCATAGGGCATGTAATGCGGTACATTTTCGTAGCCCAACCAGAGTTCCAGCAAGGCTTCAACCTGGAGGTTCATGGCAGGTAATGGGATGGCTGGAATGAGGTCGATTGGGTTTCGTTTAAGGGTCGGCAACAACTTGTGATCCGGTGCTGGGACCGGGGTGAGCATCCGTTCGGCCAGTCCCTTGGGGCTATATTCTTTGCCCAGGTCGCTGCCATTGAACACACACTTATGGCGATGGTCAACGTAGGTGATGCCATAGATTTTGCCCTGCTCATTCTGCCGCAACACAACAGCGATGCCCGCCTGTTTTAATGCTTCACAGAAGCCGTGGATGTCCTGCTTTTTATGTTTCAGGAAATATAGATCAATGGCTTGTTTGAGTTTGTTTCTGTGTGGCTTTCTATAGAGCGAACCCGATTTAAAGCGCTTTTTCAGTTGCCCCAGGGTGGGCTTAAAATGAAAGGCACTGGCTTTGATGGGTACGCCTATGGGCTTGCCCTGGTCGTCCAGCATCCGATACAGCAAACCATTATGCCGGTATATCCGGGAATCTTCACCACCTCGGTCGGCGGTGATGTTGTATTGCTTTAACAAGGCATTGAGCTCCGTTAAAGAGGCGTAGTTATAAGACTTAACCAGTGTCTCCAACACATGCGACATCGCCTTTTTTGTTTCCCTTTTCCCATAGTTCAGCCGCTCTGTAGGCAATGGTTTCAGCGCGTAATCAATAGGCTTCTGCCCTTCTGCCCTGACCAGATTGAACAGTTCCTCAATCTCCTTTCTGGCTGGCTCAGATGCCCTTATACCCAGGTGATGTAGGTTGATTGCCGTGTGCTCAGACTCCACGTTGGTGGTAACAATATGGATGTGCGGGTGTGCAGCATCGTAGTGTTCGTACACCAGGTAAGGCTGATTTCCGAAGCCAATTTTTTCCATATAGGTTTTGGCAATCTGAACATAGGTATCCGCTGATATTTTTTCCGATGGATCGAAATTCAGGCTGATGTGAAGGCTGTTGACCTTCACGCTTGGACGCAATGCAGCCAGCTTCTTCAGCATTGCAAGGCGCATGTGCTGATCCAGATCAGTAAGCTCCCTTGGATAGTTTTCTGCATGAAGGCAGGTGGCCTTACCCTCTTCCACCTTGGTCTCATTGTAGAAAAAACTCTTGCGAATGGAGGCCCCGGGCTTCAACCTTGCAACCATAGGTCCGCCGTTTTACTGATGTAGGCCCGCATTTCTTCCACCGACTTTTGCAGGGCTTTCTCTTGCAGTTTGAAGGTGAGCAGCCAGGATTTCAGGTCTTGATTAGCTGGCATGGAATGCAGCTTTTTAACGACCTGGTTGAAGTTGTTGGCGGCTCCGTTGAGGTCCTTTCTGAGCCGTAAAAGTTCTGCCAGAATGTCCTGCAGGGACTGGTTCCTGACCGCTGCGATCATTGGTTTTCCAAGTAAAATTTTTCTGGCATAGTCACTCATATAGAGCTCAGTGGTGCCGGAAAAAGACTTGCGTAATGCAGTTTCCTCCTCCACGGTCAGCCTTAAATGCAGCCATTTTTTTCGGCTATTGTTTTCTTCTTTCATACACTATTTCCTTTTCACATTTACATTCCTTTCAAATAGCATGGCCAGCGAGTTCCGAGCAAAGAGGCCCGAAAAAACCTGAGTGTGATACACTCATTCATCTCGCTGGGTGTAAGCTTGCTCAGCACTGTTGGCACTCAGGATTTCCTGTGTGTGCTTGTAATATTTTCTGTTGATGGCTTTTGAGTTATCGCCCAGGTGCCGCTTCGCGCACCTGGGCTGGCGTTTCTTTATTTTCGGGTAGCAACCAACCAGTCGTTCAAATCCTGGTGGTCTTTATACATCCAGCTATGGTCTAAATAACCTGGACCGGATGCCTGGGCGATGCGGCTGTAATTTTGTCCGGTTTGGTCGTTGTCCAGATAGAGATGCTTTTGGTCATAAACGGACAAAGCCGGGAGGGCTTTGCCCAAAAAAGCAGTGGTGTTCAGGATGAGGAAATCGCAGTCGGTACCCAGGGTTCCGCCAAGGGACACCAGGTAGGACAGGAAATCCATAAAGCCCTCGAATATCGCGATCGATCTGTAGCCGCGGATAAAGGTGGTGATACTCTTGGGGCTGCTGCTGAGTTTAGTATGTGGACCGCGGAGCTCAAAACCGCCGAAGTCATTTTTAAATCCGATGACCTGGTATTGTCGTCCATATAGGCTGTAGCTGACTTGCTGACAATAGCTGCCGGCAATAGCTTCCGGGATCTTCCTGCCTGCCAGGTAGGTGATCAGTTCGGGAGCACATAGGGGGGCTTGTTCCAGTATATTGATCTTGCAGCCCGTTCGCAGTTGTGACTTGAAGGATGTAGGGTTCTGTAAGGTCTGCGGACTATAGCCGCCGCTCTGATAGATTTGCAGGATCTCCAGAAATTCAGTGACCGAGCACTGATGGTACCAGGTGCCAAAGTCAATGATGCTGCCACCTTTCCAGTGAGCAAAATGGAACCAGCGGTTGAGTTTCCGGGACACCTTGAATGATGGTGTGCGCTCACTGAAAAAGGGACAGATGTACCAATAATCAGTTCCCCTTACTTTTTTGGGCCAGTGGCCCAGAGCTGACAGGTAGTCTACCAGGTCAACTGTTTTTGCCAGCGCGATGCTGATGCGTTCTCCTCTATTATCCATATCCACACTATTCTTTTTTTTCGCAGGACGAATGTAAAACCGGATGCCGCTGTATCACGAAGCCCTTCAAATTCTGAAGTGCTTGCTGGTAGCTGGTTTAGCTGGTGTATGTTTGTAATCAGGTAATATTTTGTGAATTAAAGAAGAGGTGAATTATGGAAGATTTGAAAGAGTGGAAGAAGGTAAATGCGATCATCATGTCCGTACCGGCGATGAATGAGCTGGTTAAAATCAACAACCTGGGGATTACCCGAAAACATGTGCTGTTGCTGTGCCAGTTTCTGCAAAAATCACTCAACGGTAAGGCAGCTGGAGATGCTGGGCTTTTGGGGGTTGTAACGGCGGAAGATATTGAAGCCTTGAATGGCATTGCCAACGATTTGCTGGGTAGGGCCGGTATTACGGAACTGAACCAACATTTGCAGAATTATGGAACGTAAACTGAAGCAATGAATGGGAAATTAAGAAGGCGAAGGGATTCGCCTTTTTTTATGCGCAACATTTCGCTGCCAGTATAACGATGCTGTATTACAGCTTCAGGGATAGATACCAAACAGGGTTGCTGGAGAAGAAACCAGGCCAGCCCATGTCAAAGCGGAGCGGGTAACCGGCAAGGGTTGTTCTGGCGCTGAAACCAGATGCGCTTTGCCGGCCTTTATCCGAGGTTGAGAATGCTGCATTTCCGCCAGCGGTGGCCAGGTCGGTGAACAGCCCAACTTGCAGGTTGTTTAGCGCAGATAACGGCGTTTCCAGGGGGATTATGCCTTGGAACAAGGGAAAGTATAGATCGATGTTCAACAGCCCGTAATGACTGCCGTAAAGGCTATTCTGAAAGTAGCCGCGTAACGGGCTGACCAAGGTTTGAAAGGCATAAGGGGCATCCTGTGAGAAGTGGACATTGGTGTCCACGCGGGGGGTGATGTTGTTGTCTGTGCCACCCAGGTTGTACAGGATGCGGTGATCCCCGCCACTATATCCGGTCTGCAGCTGAGTGACCAGTGTGATGTACCGGTATAACGGTTGGTGGAAAGCTACTTTCATGCTCAGACCGGCCAAGGCACTTTCCTGCTGGGTAAATCCTTTGAACCCATCTATACCCAATCGCAGGTGATAGCCCTTACTGAGCAAAGGCAAGGTCGGTTGCAGGTGGTTCAGCTGGTAGGAAATAGAAAGCAATGACCACAGACTTTTGAAGGCGGGAAATTCCAGGCTGTATTTCTCCGTGGCTTGAAAAACAGTTTTATCCTGTCGTGCGCCCAGGCTAAAGTCAATGGCGGAAAAGTAGGTCAGCGGGTACGATAAGGATAGTTCGTAGTAATTGCTTTTTGCGCGGGCGGTATTGGGATATGGTCTGCCGTTTTCATCGAGCCAATTCCGATTTGGATCAGGTTGGAGGTCTTCTGATTTACGATAATAGGCCAGGCCCCAATCCAGCCGCTTTGCCGTATTCCGGTACTTCACAAAAAAGTCCGACCCCTCGGTACCGGCGGGCAACCGGAAAGCCACCGTAAAATGGTGGTTTTCGAATAGGTCAGAGAAACCACCCTGGGCCATGCCACCTAACGCCGGAAATTTAAACTGCCCCTGGTAAGCTTCGAATGGCTGGTACCGATTGATAAAATAATCATTATTCACCTTTGCTGTAAAGTAGGCGCTATACAGCTGTAAGATGTAAGGCGATATTTTTTTAGGATCATATTTCAACGCTTCGGCAATACTGTCCCTGCGGGCAGCACTCTTCGCTTTCGCATCTGCCTTACCGAATACACCATCTAAGAAAGAAGGTTCGGTATCGGCTGCGGCTTTTGTTAAAGAGTCTTCTGTAGCACGTTCTGCTTTAGCTGCTTCATAGTCGGTAAGCCAGGCTGAGCTATGTGCGTTGGATTCCCAATATGTGAGCGCGTTTTTAGCAATGAACATGCTGTCCCCTTGACTACGGAAGGTAAAGATTTCTTTGGATGAGGGATTAAACTGTGTAAGCGGACTAACAGGTCCGGATAGACGGCCATATATTGGGTCTTTAAAATTTCCAGATACCAGCATGTATTGGTTCTTTCCAAAGGCTGTGGTCTGCAAAAGCGTAAAAGGGCTTTTCAGAACAGCAATGGGACTGGACACGCGAGCAAAATCATTGGAAAAACTGAGTACCGGAGCAATGCCTTTATTGTTTTTCTCGAAAACACCATGAAACAGCTCTATATCGTTTTTGTCTGCGGTTAGTGGTCTGTGGGAAACAAAAGAAAATTTATCTCCCTCTGCCCAATAGCTCGGTTGACTGTCCTCATAGGAATCATTGGTCACCGGGGTATATTTCTCGCGGACAGGATTGAAGGTTACAATATCGGACTGTCCTTTTCGCCAGGCAGCAAGTAAGTATTCATTTTTGTAAGTGCCAACAGTGCTTACGCCATCAATTGAGGACAACGTTATTTTTTTACTTTTCTGACCTTGCCTGTTGTAAACGCGCAAGGCTATTGATTCCTTCTCCGGCAGCAGGACCAGCAGATCCTCATTGTTCCATTGGATTATTGGGTATGGATCGGCGTGATGGTCATTCAGCCAGGGCGGCAGTTGGTAAGTCGAAATCCGGCGCTGCTTTCCGGTACCAACTTCATACAAGTACACCGTACGCTGATGCCAGGAATGCACGACATAAGCCACAGTTGTTTTCATGGGACTGACCGTCGTATGCACGACCTTGCCGCGAAGGTGCCTAAGGGATGCAAAAGGTGAAGTGTCCCAACTCTCGGTAGTGGGAAGCCTGTTTAGGTAAAAGGTTAGACATTGCTGATATAGATCCACAACCTCAGTTTTGGTGATCAGCCGCAGTAAACGATCTAACGGCTTTCTCTTGCGAAGCTGGAAGTATAGATTGGCGGGCATTTGCCGGTTATAGGTGGTGGCCAAAAAATAGCACAATGCTTGCCCGGCAAGTATGGGATTTTCAGCAATCACAGCTTCCCAATTTGACAGCCTTTTTTGTGCAAGAATTTCCAGCAAGGCATCTTCGGAGGCAACGGGCCACTGCTCCGCAAAATATGCGATCATGCCTTCACTAATCCAATAGGGTATTTTCTGCGTGTTGCTGTTTAGTTGGGCCTCCAATCCGGAATTAAATTCCGTCTCCCAGGTTGCCCGCACAATTGCCGTTTTCAACTGCTGTTTCAAATTCGTACTGCTGCCATTAAAGGCAAGCAATATCCTGTTGCCTTTAGCGATGAAGGTGGGCAATGTTTTATCCAACACATCTGCACTACCGACGTTGGATTCATACAACTGGTCCGTTGACGGATAGATGATGATGTTGGGGACCGCTTTTAGCGCGGTTCCCATCCGGCTTCTGATCAGTGCCGTTGCCGGTACCGCTTCTGAAACGAGCTGTTTACATAGACTGTCATAACCTGCTGGGAAATAAATATGAAAGGCCGAAGTATGAAAAGCCTGCCACCGGTAGTTGTGGTACTGAAAACGAAAGCTCTGCTGCTGCCCGAAAAGATGAAAAGCAGAAAGCAACATCAACACAAAAAACAATCTGAATTTCAAAGGTAGCAAGGGGCGGTTGGTGAAGGCAAGGCTCGGCAAAAATAAACAGATTACTGAAAAGCGATTATTTTTGCTTGCTAATAGTCCAGCAAATACCTCTTCGGTGAAATCGACGCTCCTTATTTTCATTTTTTTTCTTCCCCTATGCTGTAGTGCACAGCAGGAAAAAGGACTTTGGAGTAAACCGCAGAAAATAAAAGGTGCGTATCAAAAAAAGGGGAAAAAGTTACTGGCTTACAAAAGTCATTTGGAAAAGTGGGGGCTGGATTCCAACTATAACCGGGGCCTGGCCATTGGCGGGCAGTTGAACGCTACCGGCTGGACGGGCTTGCTCAATTACCAGCGCAGGATGAGCCGGACACAGAATGCCTTTTTTCAACTGGCCTTTTCAGAGATCAAACATGAGAAGCAGATCAAACAGCAACGGCAAAATATTGCCTATCCATCCTTGGGCAATTCTTCGCCCTTTATTTATGGCAAAATAAACAACGCTTACCAAATTCAACTGGGTTATGGACGGGAACAATTGCTACTGCCCGGCTTGCTCGAAGGCAACATGACGATCAGCCTGAAGTACCAGGCAGGCATAAGCGTCTTGATGCTCAAGCCATACTATTTAAATTTGGTGTATGAAGCACTGAACCCTGATTCCGCTTTTGTCCGGGAAGAAAAATATACCAATGAAAACAGTGAACTGTTTCTGAAGCCCGGAAACATCCTGGGTGCAGCGCCCTGGAAAAAGGGATTGAATGAAATCAACTTTTCGCCCGGTGCCTACATTGACGTGGCCATCTGCATTGAACCCTTAAAAAATAAAACCTTTATCAAAACGGTGAACCTGGGCTGCAATTTCTCGATACACAGCAAGCCAATTGAGATCATGGCCTTGCAGAAAGCGTACAACTGGAATGCGGCATTGTATGCCGGGTTGAGCCTGGGGAAAAGGTGGAAATAATCAAGCATCTTACATCATCATATATCAGCTGGAGTGATGCCATTAAAAAATGCTGTAACCGGGCGATGGAAATCGAAAGAAGCTTTAAGATGAAAAACTGATTTTCATTGCCGGGTTACGCCGCTTCCAGCCGCTGCTACCCTGTTTTGAAGAAAGTGGGTAGCAGCGGGTACATTTGGAACCTCCTGCATCTGGCAGGAAATGGACCCATACTTTTTGTTTGGAATAAATCGGCAAAGTTATTGGTTATAAGGTATTGCCGTGTTGCGGCTCATGGCACAGCCAACTGGCTGATCAGGCGCAAAGCTGCATAAAACATGATCATGTATGCGGACAATGTTATAACCCATTCTATCAGCTGAATAAATACAGCGAGAAAGAAGTTTCTGAAATGTTGCAGCCCGCCGGGACCGCGCCTGTTGAACTGCCTGTTTTTAATGATGCCGTATATAGCCAAGCCAATGACAAGCATGATAATGGATTCGGTGTTGTAGGATAAATTCATGGTGAAAAATGTTGAAGGTTAATCGGACAGATTCAGCATGTCCCCTGCGGATTTGCCGTTTGCGGTGAAGAGATAGTTGTTGGAAATGATGAAGTCCATAACCACCTGGTCACTGGTCAGATGGTCATACGCTTCACTAAGCCTTCGATATAAATAGTTATTCAGTTTATGTAGGTAATTTTCTATCCAGGTATCTAACTTTTCCAGCTCGGTTTCAATATTATCAGTGCAATACCGGTTATCTGCATCAAATTGGTAGTGCGTTCCGAATACCAGCTGGTTGCTTTTCCGGTGGGTTGCTGTGGATGCATAGGCATCAATGCGAGTGCTTTTAATCAAAGCCAATACCCGCGGATCACAGGGGCAGGGTTGAAAGCTAAGGTTTAGATCCGGGTAGTCTGTTTTCCATGCTTCGGTGGTAATAGCCGAAATAAAGTTCGGCGTATCGATATAAGACGCAAACGCGCTGCCTGAACCCTGGGAATGAAATCCGGAAAAGAAGATGTTTTTTACGTTAACCTTTACGCCTAGTGTTGCGGCAATAGCGACAAAATCTTCAAAGATGAAATCGTACCAGTCGGTGTGATCCACTTCCGCGTTGCGAAATTCTTCCAGCGCATTTTGTTGTGCATTGGGACTGAGTTCATTAAAATGATATAAAGTGATTTGAATGTGTTTCATAAATTGAATGGTTATTTAAAGGATAAAATCAGGGCTTCGGCTTCTTCCGCGGTTTTACACTGATTGATTGAATGCACCAATGTTTCTATGCGTTCTATAGGAATCAGGGCAGAAAAGCTATACTCAGCACCTTCCTTGTTGATAGAATACCTTATCTTATATCTTTTAGTAATGTTTTGGCGCAGGATATTTGCTCGTCTGATACAATCATGATTGCCTTTGGCATGGAACTCCTTGACCAATTTTTGTATGCGCCAATAACGGCCATAACGCATTAGTGGGGATTTACCTTTGCGCTTGGGTTTAGGTTTGCTGCGTCTGCGCAGGTCAGCGCAATACTCCTCATAGGTGTAGTCCGGATGTTCCTCTTTCATCATTTGAAAAGCAAACAAGGGAACTTTCTTGGTCAGCCTTCTTGCTTTGCGCAGTCTGCGCAAGAGGTATAGTTTTTCAGGTGTCAATGGCGTTCCCATGTTTGTTGTTTTTAGTTTCCGCATTCTTTTAAGAGGCGGTGAATCCAGTTGCGAATTTTCAGGTTTTCTGGTTTTGCTCCGGTGAATTGGTAACCTGCATATTTTTTATAATCGATCATTTCCAATTCCTCCATGCCCACCCGTGCAGGAATGATGTGGCCGGATTCTATAGCGTCCCGAACCTCTTTTTCGGTCACGTCCATCAGGTCGGCATAATGTTCAATGGTCAGATGGTTTACCAACAGGTGATTTTTCATAGCAGGTCAAGTTTTTTGTGATTGATTTTGTGAATTGCCTTACCGTTTAGGTCAGCGTAAAAAAGAGGTCTACAGCAAGGGTAAATTTTTTATTGAGGTGTTTGTTCTGCGCGACATATTTATTAAGGTAATGCACACAAAATATCGCCGGGTATCCTTTAAATAGCTGGTCTGCAAAAAGTACCGGGTCTATGTAAAATTTGTCCCTGTGTTTTTCGATCCTGGCGAATACGTCTTCCATAAAATCCAGCCATAGACCAACAGTGATTATCGGGTGTTCCGATGCTGATTGAAGCTGCTGCGGATGCTTGCGTAAGTTGAGGCAACCATCTGTTAAGAAATCTATTAGTGCGGGCATTTCTTCGGGGAAAAAAGTGTGAAGTAAGAAGGCTTTTTCCCGGTATTGCAGTTCTGATAATCTTTCCAGTTTATTCATGATGTTTATTATTTGTAAATTTATTCTCCGTATTTTTTATAATTCACTTCTTGGGTCTCACTGACATTTGGCAATACATGGGTAAGCACATAATCATGCGGAGTAGTGCCTTTCAGCCGTTCTTTGCGGATCAGCTTTTCCTCAACCAGTATCTGAAACCAGCGTAACGAACGGCATTCATGTTGCCGGAATATCTCCTTGATATAGAAATTGTCCCGGTCGCTGTCAGTAGCTACGTGAATGCTGACTACATCACGGTTCATCCTAATTTCCCGTTTTGCTGCTTTAATGTTCTCTGGTGTATGCTGCGGCTCAGGAAGCAGGATAAAGCTTGCCCCCTCGCTGCTGGCTATTTCTTCATGGAAACTGATTCCATTATTCGTCTGATCTAAATACATGGGTATGTTTTTGAATGAATGTTGATGAAATACTACCCTCCCACCGGCGGTGTAGGGTTATCCTTTGCTGATCCCCTTTAAAAATCCCTGGCGCTTTAAATTCTGGATCCAGAAGTTTGCATATCCGTTGTGCTCGGCTTGAAGTCGTTTATTGATTTTGTTTGTCCATTTGTTGCGGACAAAAATGCTCGTCTCATAAATACCCATATTTGATTGTAAAAATGAGTAGGGGATAATTGTTGTACCCTTATCTGTATCGGGATCAGTACTTGGGTCCACCAGAAAAAAGCGCATTTCAGGATCACGCATGACGTAATTTCTTTTTTCCTCGTAGTAATGGGATAGGCTATATTCTTCGGATAATCCATATGGGGTTTCTACACCCCGCCCGATTCGCATTATAACCAGTGGCAAAAAGCCTTCGCTTTCAAATTCGCGGAGGGGTTCTTTGTTCATGCTCCTGATTAGCTCCAAGAAAATGATGGTCGCTTTTTGATTGAGTTGTTTCATGCTGCTTTGTTTCAAGATTAAAAACGGTGTTCTTTTGGATCGAGACTTAAATCGCCATGATGCAGGGCAATAAGGTTTTGTATCAGTTCATGCACTTGTGGTTCGTTACTTGCCGTGGGAATTAGGTAGCTGTCGGGTTTATAATTGCAGCGGTTACCCGGAGACTTTACGTGGTCGTTGTACACGGTGCACCAACGTAGGTCTGTGCCTGTTTCGGTGGGGATAACCTGAATTTCCTGGTGGACATAATTTTGGTAGGTACCCATTGTCAGGTGGGACAGGTCTGTTTTCAGGTGTGGGGTAATAATGGCCCAATAGCTGCTTAACTTTAACAGGCCGCAAGTATTTTGTATAAAAACAAGTCTAGGCGAAGTGTTGATATTGGCAATGCTGTTTATGATCATGGCAAAAGGTTTTATGTTGTGCGACGGTGTACAGGCGGTTGGAGCTTGCACTTTTGACCTGGAAGCGGAATTGCCATTGATCGGTGTCGGGCAATGTGAGGTCTTGCGTGATGTGAAGTGTAGGAAGCATAAGAAGGATGTTTAGGATAAAAAAAGGGGATGTCTTTAGCGGTGGGAGCTTGCGGCAAGGGTTGGCCGGTACTGTGTATTGATCGACTGACTGCCGTACTTATCGCGTATTTCGTCCAGTGTTTTTTTACCGCCTTTTTTGACTTTGAAATCCTCGCTCCGGTAGTACCACGCCATTTTCTTGGAGGCGTAAAAAAGTCCTGCTGCCTTCAGCTGTTCCTTTACTGGCCGGGTTTTGCCAGTTACCCAAATCCATAGGCCGACAAGCTCAATGGCTATATCGGGCAGGAAGATTATTTTTTCTATGACCTGCTGGTATTCTTCCGAAAATTTGATTTGCTGTTCGGTTTCTTCTTCGGACAGCCCGGCACCTTTGAGGATACATGCCGATGCGTAGGCGTATTCTGCGTTAATGGCCTGCATGGTGGCTTTATCACCACCCCGGTCGGGGTGGTGTTGCATGGCCAGTTGTTTGTAGGTTGTTTTGACTTCTTCAAGCGTGGTGCAATGGTTAAAGAATTTCATAGGGATTGGGGTTTAGTATGCTTTGATGGTTACTTGTGCCTCTGTCTTTAGCAGGGTGATGCTGCGTACCTTCATGGTGATGCTGGAGCGCAGTTCGCCGGTGCTCTTTTCCATCCAAGGCCGTGAACCCAGAATGCCGGTTACGGTGATTTTCTGCCCTTTATTCAGTTGTGGATTTTCTCCATCGCCCAGCCAATAGGCACATTCTATAAAACTGACCTGCTCTACATAAGCGCCAGTTTCCTTGTCCTTGTACCCCCCTTCGTTTACGGCGATGCTAAAGTTTGCTACCGTTTGACCGTCTTCCATGACTGCCGTTCTTTGTTCTGCGGTTACTCTTCCTGTGATTTCCATGTTCATAATTTTTTAATGGTGAATACTTGTTTCTTTCTTTTCTTTTTTCCCCAGCTTTTTTGGCCTAAATGCTTTTTTTTAGAATGCGCGGCTGGTTGAAAAGAATAGCACAGCAATAAGGGGCAGGTAAGGAATTTGGAAGCCTTAAGTCCCGAAGGGTGCCGGAGCGGCAGCGAAGGCATTAAGGGAGGGTTCCTTTCCGGCTGCCCCTTAGCTTCGCTCTTCTTTTACCAGTTGTGGCATTCAAAAAAAAGCATTTGGTCAATCAAGCTTCTTCCCCGCTGGCTTATGCGATACCATAGAGCTGGCAACTGAATTATTCTGGTATGCCAGTAGCAAAATGCTTCCTAGACTAGCATCCGAAATCTTTATTAACTAATAGGAACCATCTAAAAAATGGATGACAGGAATACAAGATTTGCGGTGGTATTGATAAACTATAAACCCATGAATCTTATGAAACGAATCTTGTTCAGTACAATTCTGATGTTGTACTTCGGCCTGGAAGTATTGCTGGCGCAGGCACCGGCACAATTCAATTATCAGGGTGCCGCCCGCAGTTCCAGCGGGGAGCCGCTGGCCAATCAGCAGGTTTCCCTGCGTTTAAGCATTCTGGACGGCAGTGCTACAGGTCGGATGGTATACAGCGAAACCCGGTCGGTACGTACCAGTACTTTGGGCTTATATGCTGTGCAGATCGGAAGTCCGGGAACGGTGAGCCAGACCGGTACGATCGGCAGTGTAAACTGGGCCGCAGGTGAAAAGTTTATACGGGTAGAGATTGACCCGGCGCATGGCAACCGCTTTGAACTTGCGGGGGAAGTACAGCTGTTGAGCGTTCCATATGCATTGTATGCGGCGCAGTCTCCGGGTGGTGGCAAGGGTGAACCTGGTAAAGATGGAGAGAAGGGGGATCAGGGTGAAAAAGGTGATGCGGGTGCGGATGGTGCTTCCGCCTACGCGGTGTGGTTAAAGGAGGGGCATACGGGTACGGTTGCGGATTACCTCCATAGCCTGAAAGGTGCTGCGGGGCTACCTGGAGAAAAAGGTGAGAAGGGGGAAACTGGGCCGGCAGGATTGAACGCCAGTGAGCTCACCTCGTCCAGTACGATCCGTTCTGCGGATCTTGACGTTACTGGAGCGGATGGAGCCACGTTAAAGGATGTTGTTCTGAATATTAAAGATGGAGCGGTTCGCACAGAGAAGCTGGCCAATGAAAGCGTGACGGCTGATAAGATTAAAGGCAATGGTGCGGATAAGGTATTGGGCACGGATGGCAACGGAAAAGTTGGCTGGGTAGAAAGAGTAAACTACGCGGCTACCGGCTCCTGGTACGATAAAGAAACCGGGCAGCTTGCTCAAAGCAATACCAAACACATTTATCAGATGGGACAAGTTGGGATCATGACCACATCGGCACTTGCAGAACTGGATGTACGGGGGGCGGCCAGGTTTGGCCTGCCGCAGCCCGATGCGACTGTCGGTGAAAACTCTGTTGCTTTTGGTCAGAGCAATACAGCCAGCGCCAGCAACGCTGCGGCCTTTGGTTTTAATAATATCGCCAGCGGCGAACAGGCAGCGGCATTTGGTTTCGCTAATACGGCATCGGGAACCTATGCTACGGCCTTTGGAACGACGAATACTGCCAGCGGCAGCCGGTCAACAATATTCGGTACCATGTCCGAAGTTTCCGGTTCTTATAGCACTTCATTCGGGAGTAGCAATAAGGTGTCAGGGTGGATGAGTACCGCTATTGGGGGTAACCTGCGCGCATCGGGAAATTTCCAGTTGATAGCTGGAACGAATAATGCGCTGACGGACCAGGACCAAACTGCTTTCCAGATTGGTAATGGTGACCCGAACCGGCCCAGCGAATTGTCGAATGCGCTCACGCTAATGAAATACGGTTACCTCGGCCTGGGGAATCATAAAGCCATTCCTCACAGTACGCTCCAGGTGCATGGTTCAGTTGCCGCGCGTATACAGGCTTATTCATCCGGCACGGTAACTGATGAGGATTACACAGTATTGGTCCGTGGAAATATTCATTTGCCACAGGCCATCAGTACCAATGAAGGCAGAATGTATCACCTGGTTAATGACCGCGGGGAAAGCAGTACGGTGACTGCCAGCATCCGGATCAACGGGCAAGTCTATCCCAGCTTTACGCTTGATGGTACAGCGGGTAGCCGGGGTATTACCCTGCAAAGTGATGGGCAGAATTGGGTATTGATAGGCCAGTTTTAAAGGAGGCGGTTATGAAAAGAATAGTATCGATCACCCTATGGGGTCTCTGCCTGGCAAATGCCAATGCACAGTCATCAACTGTACTCAATGCTGCAGGAGGATCTGCAACGATTGGCAGCAACTATTATGATTTTAATATTGGCGAAATGGTGTTGGTACAGCAATTCACACTCCCTGGGGCGGAACTGACACAAGGCTTCCTGCAACCGTTTTTCCTGCGTGTCAGGCCGGAAGAACCCGATGGCGAACTGATGCCAGAAAACAATGTCATTAGTCCTAATGGTGACGGCAAAAATGATTTTTTGGTGATTCGGGGACTGGAGAAGTATCCGGGTACTACTTTAAATCTTTATGACCGGGCCGGACGTGTCGTCTACAGCACGGTGGATTACAAGAACGATTTTGATGGAAGGATAGGCGGCATGGTGCTGAATGAGGATACTTACTATTATGTGATCTATGTAGCCCGCAACAGAAGGATCAAGGGATTTGTGACGGTGATTTGGGATAAACAATAATTGGAAAAGAAATGAAGAATGTACTGATCATATTTACCCTGATGCTGTTGGGGGCTGGCAGAAGTTATGCGCAGCTCAACCCGATGGGCAGCATGTACTTTTTAAATGCTTACCTGGCTAACCCGGCAATGGCCGGAACGAAAAAAGGAATGGAATTGAATGCGGGCTATAAAGCTCAGTGGCAGAAACTGGATGGGGGACCAGCGATGCAGGCTATTACAGCAAGCCAGGCCATTGGCGAGGGCAAAGTGGGGCTGGGAGTGAATTTTTACAATGAAGTTGCCGGGGTTATTCGCCGCACCAGCTGGAAGGGCAGTTATGCGTATCATCTGCCCCTGGATGATTATGGTCGGTTCTGGGATCTGGGCTTATCTGCTGGCATCATGTATGAGCGTTTGGATATGAACCGGGTCCGGGGTGATCTGAGTGATCCTTCCGTTCAGAACTTTAATTTGCGCAAACCTTATTTTGACGGAGACTTTGGGATGGGTTACCGGGACGATCACCTGCGTTTACAACTGAGCATTCCCAATCTAAAAAGGTTGTTCAGCCAGCAGCTATCCGAATCGGCGGTAGACCGGTCTATGTACATGGTGTCCGCGGCTTACACGTTCTTGTTATATGAACGTTCCGTTAATAGCATTGAGCCAATGGTGGTATTCAGGGGCATTGAAAATTTCGGTAATCTATGGGATGCGGGGTGTCGTGTAGAAATGGAACAAAGCAAGCTGCTTGTTTCAGGTTTATACCACAGTACCGGCAGCGTCAGTGTAGGGGCAGGAACGGTATATGAACAGAGGTTGACGATCATGGTTCAGCACACCACCAATACCCGCGCCTTAAGAAATTACGCTAACGGAGAGTTTGAGATCGGCTTGAAGTATAACATTTCCAATAAATGATGTATTATTGAGAAGGGTTTATAGGGGCTGGGCTTATCTAAGTCTGGCTTTTTTTAAAACACTACGATTTTGGTTATACAAAGGCCAGCCTACAGGGGCTGGCCTTTTTTACAACAATTAAGGTTAACAGCTATTATTAAAACTGGTTGTGTAAGCTTTTTTGAGTGAAATTTTGACCCAGGTTGTTAAACGACACTATTTGTTAACTTGCTAAAATACATTTGTAGCAAAAATTAAATACCTAATCCCATACCCTTATTTAACGAACTTTCAACTATGAGTTTTTATTTAAAAATAAAGGCCTGGAAATTATTTTTACTATTTTTTGGGGTAGAATTCATCTCTCTTTTTCTGATCGGAATTTTTAATAATTACCCTTGGTTCAGGCTTATACTTAGCCCGTTGAAGATGTGCTATTATATTACTTTATTTTTCGGTTGGATGTATTCCCTGGGTGTAAATTTGCACAAGAAACTGCCGCCTGGAGAAGAAATGAACGTCAGATTATTTAAAATTTTACTTATTGGACCTATAATTTCCACTGCATTTGTTGCAGGTACTGTCTATTATTTATACTTCTATTTACAGGGCAAAGAAAAACATACTGAATTAATTATAGCCGCAGTATTTATCAATTTTATCGCCTTTTTCTGCTACGCTTATTGTGCTTATTTTATTGCAAAGGCATTGAAAATAGTAGAACTACAAAGAATGGTTTGGTTTGCTGACTATTCTGGTGAAGTGCTATTCATGTTGAATCCAGTTTATGGCGTCTGGTCTATACAACCAAGGATTAATCGTATTTTTTCAGATTCCGACAAAGACTTTTCAGGTTTCGGTGAAGACAATAACTTTAGTCTTCTTACCATGTGGTGAGGCATTTTATTTACCAACCCATTCACGAAAACCTTTTGCGCGTTTCTGACTAACCACAACAGGTTCCTGGTAATCGATGTCGATCAGCCGCAATTGTATCTTGCCATAGTCTAAGTTTTTATAACTGGCCAATGCACGCCTGGAAATAATAACCTGGCGGTTCACCCTAAAAAAGCTTTGGTCCAGTTGCTGGATCAGGTCGTCCAGGGTGTAGGGCAGGAAATATTTCTCCGCATCAAAGGTGCGCAGATAGTTCACTTCATCCTGCCGGTAGATCACGGCTATATCGTTAATTGCAATGGGAAAATTTTTACTGCCCCGGCTGACGGTGATCATTTGCGGTGGCGTTGCCTTCTCCTCAGTTACAGGAAGAGAAACGGCTTTTTGCTCGGCCTGCTGCCAGCGGAGGTAAAGGAAATGTGCCAGGTAATAGGCATTGATCAGGATCAGCAGAAGTTGCAGGTACTGGAAGTCGTGGCTGATGTAAGTCGTCTTAAGGATATTGACGTCCCGGACTCTGAGATAAAGGCCAGTGACCAGGAAGGCAAACAATGCAGGTACGGCGACACCGAACAGCAGCTGCAGCAAAACGCGTTTAATGGTATGGTGCTGCCAGTCGTATTTACGGTCCAGCCGGGTGGTCAGATAGTGAATATAGCTGGTTAGTATAAAAGCAATGAACAGGCTCAGGGCGAATGCCGGGTAATAGTCTTTTTTAAAGAACCATTCCAGGGAGGATTCGGGCTCACCATAGACGGTAAAAATGTGCGCACCAATTACGCTGCCTATAATTCGGAGGTGGAGATCATTATACTTTAAGGGTTCGGGTAGCAAGGGCTCAAAACCAAAATATTACTTGAAATGATTAATTGTTGGCAATATATTAATATTTATTTTATGTAATCAGAACATTCTTTAATCGAGCAATAATTTTTCGTAAAAATTTAGATACACAACTAAAAAGTTGTATGGTCAACTTGATAGTCAATTCTATATTTACTACCTTGTATTTCAGTTAATTAACTTAATTTTAAAACTTAAAGATGTTAGAATTATGCCGACACAAGAACCGTTTAGCCCCGAGGGCGTGGCTGCCAAAATTGAAGACCTGTATGCGCTCAGTGATCCCGCGCTAATTGCAGAAGCCAATGAAGCAAAAGCTAATTTCACCGACTGGATCATCGCTAATTTTTTGCTGAACCAGGACCAGGAAGGTTATCTGATGAGCATGGATACGGCCTGGCTGGATGCCAGTTCAGAAAAGTTTCATGATGCGCTCATTGGCAGAAGACCCATTGAGCTGATCAAACCGTACATTGTTGATCCGAATACCTACAGCAGTAAGGTTATCCGTACGGAAGAGGAAGCCATTGTGGTCTTTAATCAGATTAGCGGTACCGAACATACCGGCTCTCTGAAATTCATTATCTCGATTGAAGATTAATCAAAGAAAGCCTGCCCCAACCGGGCAGGCTTTTTTTTATTTAAGTAATGGCTGAGAATAAAAATCCGTACGTTAATCATTTTAACAAATTGAAATATAAAATCATAAATCTAAATGGAAGTTTGATTATGTCCGCAAGGGGAAATCACAACTGAATAAATTTGCAAAGTTTTTAAAATCTGCTATTTTTATATAAATTTTCCCATTTTGTCCTCAGGCAAATATTTTGATGAGCGTTTTTCGACTACGGTAAAACCGAAGAGAAAAATTATCCCTTTTTTTCATACTACTGAGGCAATTTATCTAAGAGATATTTTAGAGACTGGATCTTTATCTGCTACAGGATGCTCAATTTTTAAAGAAAAGTTGTTGTATCTCTCTTATGGTAAACCAGCCTACCGTTCTAATAACAGTGGAATTAATAGTAATCTAAAATTTTTTTTACCCGTCTCGTTTATAATAAATCCATTATGCATTACTAATATAAAGAGAATATTCCCATTTGACTCGGGAGGATTTTCTCTGTATGGCGATTTTATGCATCCGAAAATGACATTATCAAATTTTGATGTTAATCCCAATATTGATTCATTGCAAAAGATTGTAGACTTTTTCTTTGGAAATGATAGAGAATATTTTTACGGGAATGCCCGAAGAAATATTAAATATGATATTGCTAATTCTGAAGTGGAATCTTATCACAATTTGATTTTAAATAATGCCAAACAGCGCCAGGATGATAGAAAATCGAGCATTGAGGTTCAACTTGGAGATTCTGTGAAAATTTCAGATAAAACCGTGTTAGCTATTATTATGCCCGAAGAATACGCCGCATCTGACTTAATACAGCAATTGCTAGGATATCTTAATGTAGACGCCTTTGAATATAAAACGAGGCACGGGTTAGCGGGAGGAGATTACTATTTCCATATGTTAGAAATAGCTAGGCAATATTTAAATGGTATAAGGGCATTTTAATTATGGGTATGGACAATTTATATCAACTATACGGCTACTTAGATCCAGTCCCCTCAGAGACTGGTTTTGTAACTCCCGTATTTAGGAATGGTAATGATCTTTTCGTACAATTATCATTTGATAAAGTTACTGTCTCGCATTTTGAAGCACTCCCTAAAGAATATGAGATTGCATTGAAACAAGATTTTATAAAGTTGAAAAATATTAAGGTTGCAGTTGGCCATCCTTGCTTTTTTGGTCTTAAATATAATAATGAAGTATGGATTGATAAGAAAGGGGAGATTAAAAAACTAATTGAAAATATTACATCACCCGAAGAGCAAAACGACGAGCTATATTGGATATTGCAAAGGTTCATTGACGAGGTTGGAGCCGATACATTCAAAGAAGAAATTCTAAAGTGCAAGGAAAATTTAATGGCAATTTTCAATGATAATTTGTTTGAACAAATAAAAAGAAAAATTAACCAAGATGAATTGCGATATGTGTCCATAATTATTAAGGAAGTTGATACCTTATCATTTAAAGCCAAATACTCAGTTAAGATACCCACAGAAATTTTGTGGAATGAACTCGCGCAAAATCTTGGTGATGTTAATAATAACGACACAAGATTAATCCTTAAAAATTGGAGTTTACTTCAAAGATTATCGCAGGATAATCAGAAAGTTAGAAATGAAATTAAGTCACGTAACATTAGTTTTTTAATTAACTATTTTTCACGTTATGTTAGTTTGTCATATATTTCAATTGGGGGGATTATAAAGAGTTGGTCCGATGAAAATGTTTCGCAAATTGAAAACGCTTCTCAATTACCTCCGAGTGATTACAGGATGCTTCAAATCGTATTAAATCGCTTTAAAAAACTCTGGGAGGAAATAAAAGCACTGTACGATAATCCATATAGTCTTAGAATGCAATCAACGGCGGCGGAAATCTCTCAGCCCAGTACCGTAACTGTGCTTGCTGATTCCAATAATAAGAATACAAATAGACAGCAACAGCGTGAAGAAAAATACATTGATAGAGGTATTTTAGATGCAAAAAGAGGAATTTATAACCCTCCTTGGCTCGATGAACTTGATGAAGATAAATTAACAGATAATGAGAACTATGAGAAAGGCTGGGATGAAGGCAGGTCTGAGATGGAATTGTAAATAGAACCTTTACGTAATATTAAGATTACCTTTGGCCTTATATGATTTATATTTTTTAATTAGGTAATTATACAATATCATTTCATGCGTTCGCTGCAGGGTGCTGAACATGCGGTTTACATGCATATGGAACAAGTCAGTAAACAAACCGGCCCGCCGGATTTCAGGGCACTTATGTAAAATATCGACCATACTCCCAACAAAGTTTTCAAAGCTGATATTATGGTCATCATGCAAAGTTGCGGCTGGCCTGCTGCGGTATTCCTGGTAACGGGCGTTGAGCTTTTTGTAATCGCTGGTTTCCATATGATGCTCACGACCAAATGCCGCTGCACTTCCTGCCAGGATCTGCTCAAAATTTTCAGTCGAAAACAATCCGCTTTGCGCGATCCGTAGAACTACCCTGCTGCTTAACCGGTACAGGTCTTCGTTGCTAAGGTCTGCTGCCAAAATATCCAATACATATGTGCTGTCCCGATGAAAATGTATTTCTACCTGTTCGATCAATTCCGGGCTGTACCGTTCCAGTTCCCGGTGGTAGGTTTTAACCTGGATGTCTGATACAATGCCACTGTTGAGTTCCGGGCTTAACAGGTCCGAAAGAAAGCTAACCAGATGTTGCGCCTGATTGGGCTCATGGAGTTTCAGGCGCAGGCGCAGGTGGTTGCCATGCTGGTTGTACCGGATGAAAAACCAGTGCCGGATGTTGTCTGAATTTTCCCGAAGGAACGTTCGAATTTTACCACACAGCAGTGCATTGGCGCGGTGCGGATGGCAATAGATTTCGAAGTACAACCACTGGCTTCCCGGAGGAAAAATACGTGTTGGCTCCAAACCATCAAGCTGTTTATTGGCAGCCGCTCCTCTGTACAGGGTTTCTGAATGTACCATACTAACAACATACTGACCGGCATAAGGCTTTTCATCGGTATCCTGCATCGCCGGGGACTTGGGTAGGATCACTTCAGAAAGTTCAGCCTTTAATTGTTTCTGCATGAGCAACAGGAAGGCTTTGATGTCCTGGTCTCGCTGCATATCAAACACCAGGGTCTGGTCGGCCATGCCCGTTTTAAAATAGGAACTGACGCCACGGTCTTGCAGCAAGGTGCGTGTAGCTGCCACCATTTGGGTGGGATCTGTAAAACCCGACAGCTCCGAACGTTTAATGATCCATTTGGCCGGAGAGAGGATGATATTTTTGTATTGAATGCGCGGATAATTATCCAGCTCCGGCAATAAGCTGCCGGTGTCGAAATGCAGGTAGGAATGAATGCCCTGGTGCTGCAGGTCACAGAGCATCCGGTAAACCGGCAGATCCGAGTGGCCATAATTATAGGCTGAGGCCATGCGGGGAATCAGGCGTTTGCCGGAACTTTTCGAGGTCAGGATGAGCTGACTGCCCTGAACGGATACCATGATGTCACGCAGACACAACGGATCATTGACGGTGGAGTAATTCAATACCGGCAATTCACGCTCATAAAAACTTTCCCGGCGATTGATGTTGTCGGTCCGGCTGCCGACCAGGTAGGCTATGTCAAAGAACTCAACATCAGGGTTTGCACTGGCTTCCAGCTGTGCGATGTCTTTACAAAGGATGTGGATTCCTTCATCTGCTATGGAAAATCGTCCGTTTAAGATATTGGCGGTGCTGCCCCCGGCATGTTCCAGGCATACGAGGTCATCGGACAGGGTAAACATCAGATTCAGGGAATTGGGTAAGGGCTTGTCCGGCGATGTTTCCGGTAAAGGCATTTTATCCAGCTGGATGGGTTGCATCTTTCCATCTGAATTGAACAGAGCCGAAGCGAGGTGTGATTTCAGTACATCCGATTTCTGATCTTTATTCTTTCTGCCGGAAAACTGCGCCACAAAATCGTCTTCGGACGCCGTTTGTTCCAGGGCATCATAGCCGATACCCAGTTCCGGATCTAAGGCTTCCATGATCGGTACCTGCCGGGCCTCAAAGCGCTGGCTAAAACGCTCTATAAAATGTGACAGCGCGCTGTTCACAACCGAGGGTACATGTGCATGAAGAAATTCTACCAAGGCAGGAAGATGAGCCAGTATGTTGCGGTCGAGACTACCCGCCATGTATGCCCGCGTAGCGATCTGGTAGCGGGGTGTATCTGCTGCAAATTTCAGATCTGTACCGGTACGCTTAAAATAATCCGGCCCGATGATGTTGGGATGCGCGCTGGTCAGCAGCAACTGCAGGCTGATCATTTCCAGAATCAGTTCCGGAAAATCCGCATCGAGCAAGCCCGCCGAATCCATACTCCGGGATAAGTCACTTAAGCGTGTGGGCTGCGCACAAACGGACAAGATGTGCAGCATAGCAGTATGGTCCTTCAGGGTATCCATCATTTGATACCCTTCTTTGTCCCGGCTGATGTACCGCAGGGCATCCGAGGTAAAATAATAGCTGGAGTTGCTGAACAGGATGATGTCGCTGGCTTCTATTTCAGCAGGGGTAAGTTCCACCGGTTTCACTAAAGACCAGTCGATCCATTCCCTTACCTGCTGTTCAGCAGAAACGATCAATGGGAATGAGCCCGCATGAATATCAAATACTCCCACTCCGGCAAAGGAACCGTAAGGAGTGGCACGGTACCGGGCACGGTTGTGGTATTTCCAGATGGTGAAGACTGTTTTTTGATCTAAATTGGAAATGTCCTTCGCATCAACCAACCGGATCTGCTGGTAAAAATCCTTGGAGGATTCGGCAATGGAAGCTTTCAAATCCTCCCAGCTTTCTTTTAGGGTTGCAGCATAAGAAAATTTAGGGGCGCGGTAGACGACCAAGGGGTGTACGGTTGGCTTCATAAAATTCAAAGTATCAATACAAACCAACATTCAAAAAGTACCTATTTGAAAACAATGTATTTTAGCGGAGTTATGCTTATTGAAGAACTTATTCAGTATGACCGTGAGCATTTAAGACGGGCAGCACCAGCGCAGCGGCTTGCCATGCTGGCTGCATTTTTAGCCCCCAAAGGATTTAACGATGGCGATAAGTTGCAGTATGTGATCCATATCCTGAAAGAAAGGCAGATTGAAGAAAGACCTCCTGCTTATACACAGACCTATTATGTGGTGAGTTCTTGCCTCATCCTGTCTGTAGCTGGTATGGCTATCTTTTATGGTAGGTATTATGATCAGATACACTTTGCCGAAGTCTGGCCTATGCCGATGCCATTCCTGATCGCCTGGATTTTACTTGCCGCCTGGAGATATCACGTTAAGCGCCAGTTTAAATACAAACGGCTGATCCGGCTGATTCAAAATTATTACCTGGAAAATGAGGTTAATATTGTCCCTATGGTGCAATAGCGGCTAATGATATTTTAAAGTAAATATTGGGAACAAATCAGCAGGATGAGCAGGTTTTCCGGCAGGTCTTCTTTTAATTTTTGCAGTCCGCGTACTTTGTGATTTTTCACCGTTTGCATGGACAAGCCCAATTCATTGGCAATTTCCTGGTTGGTCATTCCATCAATGAAACTTAAAGACATCACTTTGCTGCATTGGCTGGGCAGATTTTCAATGGCGCGGTATATTTCAGCCCATACTTCTGTTTTGATCATGCCGTCCAGGTAGTCCTCTTCTTCGGCAGTAGCGTCCTGCGCTATATCAAGATGTTTGGCGCTAACTCTTTTGCCATAGTTGATCAGATTGATGGAGGCATTCTTTACGGAGCGGTAGAGGAAAGCCTGTGCATGGGGCTTACTTTCCAGCAGCGTATTTTTTTCCCAGAGGTTCATAAACACGTCGGTCACTACATCTTCGGCCAGGGAATCGTCCTTGGTCAAGCCCCCTGAAAAGAAACATAGCGCGGCATAATAGACTTTGAAAATAGAATCAAAATCCTCCCGGTTTCCCATGTGAACAGGAAAGTTTATCGCCGCAGTATGTTGAACATGCAAAGACATATCGGGTTGTTGGATTCGCGAATATCAAATTTAAATCAAATATAAAGAAAATATTAATTATTGTGGAGAAAAAAATGAATATTACGTACAGCTAACTAAGGAAAGTATTCACCTGATGTAATAAAACCGGGCGTGAAATTGTTCCTCGGTCTAAAGAATGTTTTATTCCTTTACTTGACTACGGAATACACATTTCTTATATTTGTATAGCGTAATTAAGAAATTGTGATATGGCCACTATTGTAGTACACCAGGGAAAAGACCAGCTTAAAGCAGTGAAAGCATTCTTGAAGGCATTAAAAGTACCTTACGAGGAACAAAAGGCCACAGAGGATTTGCCGGAACAGGTCATGAGAGATTTAAAGATTTCCCAGCAGCAAGCTTTAGATGGAAAGTTGACACCGTACACGGGCATTGATGATATGCTAAACATTAATCATCTTAAACCATTTATTTTCATTAGAATGTAGCTTCATACGCACAATCCTTGCGAATAGCCTGAGTAAGCCTCAGTCAAATAATGAAGCTCCGTTTCCAGCTACCACATCCCTTTTTCGCGATGCCAGCCGTCGTCGTATAATGAAAATTGAGCTTTATGGGTCATTGTATCCTTAAAATTTCTTCCTTTTACCAAGGCGGAGAAGGGAGTCACATTTTTAAATACAGTTGTATACTCTACAATAGCCGTTTTATTATCAGACAGATTCTTTATTGCAGTTATTGCAACAAATTCTTCATCTGCTAACTTCACGATTTGTACGTTGCGTTTTTTGGCCTCTTCTGGTGTTGGCAAAAGATAAGGGTCAGCCTTGCTGGTTAAATTAATCAACGGTTTATAGCCGTCCATTATACTTCTTTTCCTTAACACGGTGAGAAAGCCCTTTTCCTCCAGGCCGGCATCCAGCACATTTTTAGCTTGTCCGGGATCACCACAATAGATGTCGTGGTGCCATACTTTTGGATAACCAAACTTTTCTTTGACCAGTTTCGCAGCTTCATCTCTACCCAATCCTTTATTGCCGCAGCTAATGAGTAACAATGTGATTAAAAAAGGAAAAATTAATATAAGCAATTTCATAAGTTGTTATATGTTTTATGCGTAATTATGACGACTTTATGCTTTATTTATCCAGATTTTTAAGCATTTCGGATAACTCGATGGTATTGATGTCCAATCTAAGCCGTTTGTCATAGATCTCAATAAGTTTAGTGTATGGAACTTCTATCACCCTTATACCGTCTTCCTCTTTTATGATGCGGACGTTATCATGTCTGGTAATTATCCATACCTGCTTGCGTGTGGGGGTTATTGAATACGATTTAGACCCCACGTAGAATTTGTCCTCCTTTAATTGATTGATAAAGTTCTGAAACTGTGTTTCCTTCTTTAAATCGAACTCATCTTCCAGGGTAGCGTCATAAAGAACGGAAAGATCACTGAGTTTGAAAAAGCCATCTGCTTTTCCCCTGGGATTTTCTTCAAAGGCGTGAATATCCGTGATGCCAAGCAGCTTTAGTAAGAGCGTACAGTAACGTTCGAATTTTCGCCAGCTACATTTCGCCATTTCATTAAAAAACGGAGGACTCACTATGTTGATGTCAAGATCTTCTTTAGTGTTGTACAAAATTTCAATATTTTCTTTGTTTAGATACCATCCAGATTTATAGTTCAGGAATTCTTTGGGACACTGTACCTCTTTCCCGGACAGTTCCACATCAAAACACATGTGTTTATTTTCGGTATTTTTATACGGCTTGAAATTCTTAGAATACCCGATCCAACACTTTTCAAAAATGCCTCCCTCTGAAATTTTAATAAATAATGTAGGTATGGGTTCTTCAGACCATCCGGCATCTCCAATTCCGTCCTCAATTAGAGTAAGGGTGTATTTTGAATTGGGCGTTTTTTTACGTTCGTCCCAATGCCCTTTAAAATATGTCACCATTACATATTTAAATTCCCTCAACTTGTTGCATTTTTGTGTTATAGAATGAATTTAAGGCCAATATTTCTAAGCAGGTTTTATAGAGGCCATTTCCAAAAATAATAAAAATGAAAGAGGGTCGGATTTATTCTACTAATTTATATGTTGCTGCATACGCATTTGTGGATTACCTCATGGCAAAAGACATCAAGTCTACTTTGATTGGAAGATCGGAATTTGGCCTTTATTTACGGTTTGTAAAAAAGGTCCATTTTGCAAATGAATAACTATCTGACAATATGGGAGCGTTCTAATTCCCAAACGGCATTAAGATTTGTTTTATGATGTCTCATTTTGATAAACCCTGCCTTCTTGTGGACATAAAGATCAAAGTCCGAAAAATGCCAGACAAGCACGTCTGAGTAGGTTTGACCATTGACCGAATACGTGGGCAACAAATTGGAAGTAGAAGCTTGCAGGTTATGTTTGCCCAATAATTCACCCGTTGTATCATTCTTAAAATAGGTAGGGCTTTCGTGCCGTTGCGGCGCAAGTAAAGTATACCAATAGGCGTAAGGACCGCTGCCATGGGCTGGATTATACTGGTGAATGTAGTAGGATTTTAACTGTGCAGTACGTTTAGTACTAATATCATACATTTTATTGATGTCATATGAATTGATAGCAAAACTGTCCACTTGACCCGAAAGGCTATCCTTCATGATCCAGAAACTGCCTTCCTTTAAGTCGAGATATTCTATTATGACTACGTCCGCATAGTCGGTCTTTTCCTCTCCATTGTCAATTTTAACAATACATCCCTGCATGAACAATAGGAATAGTATGACAGCGATATTCAATATTATTCTCATCAGCCTACATTAATTTTCGGTTATTGTTTAAATTTCCTGTTTCATTGTGAAGATATGGAAAGTGGATCATAATTATGATCGGTGCTTGTGCTCCTTAGATATCCTGCCGAAACGCGTTTCCGTCTTACTGTATATTCTTGTGATTGGCATACATCTTGTCGTGAATCAACTTATGTTAACAGAAAAAAATTTTTACTTGATTTATTTGTAATTATGAAAGGAATGGTGAACATAGCGAAGATCTTCCCTAAATATCTGTTTTGGGATATGGATCATAGTCAACTAGATGTTCAGGAAGATAAGGATATTATCATTCCAAGGGCGTTGTATGCCACTACGCCGGAGACCTTTGATCAGGATATTTCAAAGCTGGAGCGGCTTTATACCCACAGGCAGATCATAAAGGAACTCAGGAATACGAAAGAACTTATTACGAACGATATATGCCTGTTGGTTTCAGATCGGTATAACGTTAAAAGGTTTCTGCGTTTCAGCGAATGATTGCCTTTCGTAATCAATTGATCAATGGCGTAAACAAATGTTCTAAACGCTCTTCTTTAAACTTAATGGTAGATTATGATCTGGCTTTGTTTGTTTGCAGGTTTATATGTAAATTTGTCACATTAAATCTTGTGTTATGGAACTCGTGATTGATTTTGATAAAATAAAAGACCCTTCTAAAAGGGAGTGGTTAATTAGTTCCCTGAAGCTAATGCATATTGGTTTTCAAACAACAGAAAAGCCTCAGACACTTACCCAATATAATAAAGACCTGGAAAAAGGGAATACAGAGATCGAGCGCGGTGAATGTACTACGGCTGCTGATTTAAAGATTGAGGCCAGTAAATGGTAGTCATTTGGAGTAACAGTGCAAAGGCAGAGTTAAGAAAAGCCTACGAATATATCGCTTTGGATTCACCGCAAAATGCAAAAACAGTTAGGGATACTTTAATTGATTTATCTATTGAATTATCTCAGCATCCGGAAAAGCACCCAGCGGACAAGTTTAAAAAAGGCAATGATGGTAGCTGGAGGGCTTTTGAAAAATACCATTATCGCATTACCTACCGCATCTTAAAAGATCAGATTCGCATCGTACGTATGCGGCATACCCGTAAGTCTCCGGTGAATTATTGAACGCCAATTAACAGAATGGCTTTTCAATAACGACCATCAAGCTTGAAACAGAGCGATTGAGACAAAAAATCGAACATATTTAAAAATAATTGCATTTCGTTTGGTACTTTTTTAAGATTCGTTTGTACTAGCTACAAATACGAACGAAAATGGACCCGAATAAAGTCAACCAGGCGCAACATATCATTTACCTAACCACAAGGTATATGAATGGTCGTATCGATTTTGCTGAACTTAATGAGCTCAATGCCTGGCGTGCGCGTTCACCACTGAATGAACAGCTTTTCGAGGAATTAACTGATCCGGAAAAATCGGAAGCAGCAGTTAAGAAAATGCAGGCTTATGATGTGCAAGGCAAGCTTGAAGCTGTTCATGCGACGCAGGATGAACTCGCAATTATCAAGCTTCACAAACGCAATAGAAACAGGCGCATGTTTTTCTACCTAACGGCAGCTAGTGTACTGCTGGCCGTCTGGCTCATGGCGCACTATCTGAATAAGCCAACGGATTATAGAAACAATGACCGGTTTATTGCATTGCAAGATGTGGCTCCCGGAAAGAACCAGGCTACGCTTACCCTTTCCGACGGCAAGAAAATAAAACTATCAGAGGCGACCAATGGCGCACTCGCCAAAGAAGCCGGAATAACGATTTCCAAAGCGGAAGATGGACAGCTTGTCTATGAGATTGCTTCGATACCTCGCAATGACGGTTCGGGTTCGTCATCCCGAGGAAAGGAGGGATCTCCAGGTAATGCTACTACAAACACCCTTTCCACTGCCAATGGCGAAACTTACCAGGTGCGTTTGCCTGACGGAACGAAAGTCTGGCTAAATGCCGCTTCAAGCATCACTTATGCTGCCGCCCTGAGTGAGCGCGGGACGCGCAACTTGAAACTTGAAGGAGAAGCCTATCTGGAGGTGGCGAAAAACAAAGCCAGGCCATTTATTGTAGAAACCAGCACTCAGCAAATAGAGGTACTGGGTACGCATTTTAATGTGAATGCTTATGCTGATGAAGGTCGAACGGTCACTACCCTATTAGAAGGATCGGTGAAGGTGGGGATTGCTTCGGCTGCCGGGAAACCTCGCCATGACGTGATATTGAAACCCGGTGAACAAGCAATCAACACAGTTTCCAAGATCCAAACGGTTAAAGCCGATCTGACCACAGCTGTGGCATGGAAAGACGGAGAATTTATCTTCAAAAATGCCAGTGTGCCGGAAATTCTGCGGCAAGTCGCCAGATGGTATAACCTTGAGATTGTTTACCAGGGTAAGATCACTACAGACACCTTTACCGGATCAATTGACCGTAATTCCAACCTTGAAAACGTACTGAAGCTATTTGAAACGGCACAAATCAAATTTAACGTCGAACAAACCCGGAACGGAAAAAAACTCATCCTCAAGTCTAACTAAAGTGAACAGAAATACAACCAGAAATAATCACTAAAAACCCAGCCTATGAACCCATAGAAACATCAGCTAAAATTAGGTTAGTTAACACCGGAAAAAAACCAGCAGGCTTGTCGGAGCCTGCTGGAAATGCCGGGTCAAACCATCAAGCACCTTCTAAGCAATCGATCAATTAAACCCAAACAACCAAAAGTATGAATTTTTTAAATACTACCATGACTCATGGCAGTAAGAAAAAGCAGCGCGTCCTACCCTGGCTTATAGGATTGGACCCTGCAATTAAAAGAAAGGTCCTTATGCGCATTCAGCTTACCGCATTTCTTATCCTCTTCACTATGCTGCACCTCTGGGCCAGTGGAAGCGCGCAACAACTTTCCATGACCTATAACAACGCCCCATTGAAGACTGTATTGGAGGACATCACCGCCCAGAGCGGTTACCGGCTATGGCTCAACGACCGCCTACTGGAACAATCCAAAACCGTCAGCATCAACGTCAAAGAGGCCAGCCTGAAAGACGTACTCGACAAATGTTTCGAAAGCCAGCCCCTGACCTACGAAATCACCAACAAAACCATTGTCATCAAGCTAAAACCATTTAGCCCCAAAGATAAACTCATCAGCCTTCTCCAAGCCATTAAAATCACCGGCACCGTCAAAGACGAACAAGGCCAGCCCATGCCAGGCGTGACTGTCAGCGTAAAGGGCAGCAATATCAGCACCATGACCGATGCCCAAGGAAATTACAGCATTACCGTGGATGAAAAGGGCACACTCGTCTTTAGTTATATTGGCTACCAGTCAAAAGAATTTTCGATAAAAAATAGTAACATAATTAACTTAAGACTACAACCCATTTCCGCCGAATTGGACCAGGTGCAGATTATGGCCTATGGCACAACCACCCAACGATTGAATACAGGGAATATCAGCAGCGTAAAAGCGAATGAAATAGAAAAACAACCAGTAAACAACCCTTTGTTGGCATTACAGGGACAAGTGCCAGGCATATTTATAACTCCCGCAAACGGCTTGCCCGGTAGCAATGTTACAGTTCGCATACAGGGACTAAATAGTATAGCAAATGGTAGCGATCCATTTTATGTGATTGACGGTGTTCCTTACAGTTCAACTCCAATTACCTCAATTTCTAATTCGCTAAGAAATGGCATAAGCCCACTAAATTTTATCAACCCCGCCATGATCGAAAGCATCGAGATCTTAAAGGATGCGGATGCAACGGCCATTTATGGCAGCAGGGCCGCCAATGGAGCTATCCTCATTACCACCAAAAAAGGCATAGCTGGAGATACTAAGGTTGATTTACGGATGCAGCATGGCGGGGCCAAGGTAGGGAGTAAGGTTAATCTAATGAACACGGAACAATATTTGACCTTACGACGAGATGCTTTTAAGTTAGATAATAAAACACCCGGACCAACTGACTATGATCTTAATGGAACGTGGGACCAGAACCGCTACACCGATTGGCAGGAAGAACTGGTAGGGGGAACTGCACAGTACCAGGATGCAGGTCTGTCCGTATCTGGCGGCAATTTACAAACGCAATTTAGAATAGGTGCTGACTATCACAGGGAAACGTCGGTAAATCCCGGAGACCTTGCAGATCAGAAAACAGCGATATCACTAACCCTTAACCATCGCTCTGCCAATCAGAGGTTCACGCTTAATTTTTCTACCAATTATATGGTAGACAAGAATAAGATGCTCAATACCGATGTTTTTCAATACGCAATAAAATTGCCTCCCAACGCACCTGCCTTGTATAATGAAGACGGTAGCTTAAACTGGGGGCAGCTACCCAATGGTAATGCCACATGGGACAATCCCCTCCAGAACATAGAACAGCGATATGTAAATGCAACCACCAACCTTATCAGTAACGTGGTATTGGGCTATCAACTTGCTCCAGGCTTAATTGTGGACAGCAGTTTTGGATATTCAAATCTACAGGGAGAAGAAACGGTTAAAACACCATTGGTTTTTCATCAACCACAATTGAGGCCAACCCGAAATAGAACTAGTAGTATTTCTAACAAAGACCTTGTGTCTTGGATTATTGAACCAACATTAAAATACAAACGGTCATTGGGCCCCGGCAAACTTGACTTTTTGCTAGGTACCACATTTCAAAGCAGTGATAACAATGCATTGACTGTTACGGGAACCGGCTTTGCGTCTGATGATCAGATGGATAACATTGCAGCGGCACCGACCATTACTATTCCCACCAGCGTACAATCAACCTATCGTTATACCGCACTATTCGGTAGGATAAATTATAACATATCCAATAGTTACATTGTTAACCTTACCGCACGATATGACGGTAGCAGCCGCTTCGGCCCGGAAAACAAGTTCCACACCTTTTATGCCGTAGGTGCGGCATGGATCTTTACCGAAGAGCAATGGTTAAAGAACAATCTTCCGATACTCAGCTTTGGCAAGCTAAAGACTAGTTATGGTACAACAGGAAGCGATCAGATAGGCGATTATTCTTTCATCAATTTATATGGAAATGTTTCTGGTGTGCAAGTGCCGTATCAGAACGTAGTAGGACTTTCGCCGACAGGACATTTTAACCCCTACCTGCAATGGGAACAAACCAATAAGCTGAATTTGGGACTTGATTTTGGTTTTTTTAAGGACAGAATTTTGCTGAATGCCAACTATTTTCATAACAGATCATCCAATCAATTGGTAACTACGCCGCTGCCATTCTTAACAGGGTATGCTACCATCAAAACTAATTTGCCGGCAGTATTGCAAAATACAGGACTAGAGCTGGCCTTAAATACCCGACCCATTGAAGCAGATAAATTTCGCTGGAGTAGCAATCTGAATTTTACCATACCCCGAAATAAACTGGTTTCATTTCCCGATATAGAAAACAGCACTTATGCAGGCCAGTTGAAAATAGGTGAGCCAGCTGGTATACAAAGGTGGAATAGGTTTACAGGGGTAAACCCTACTACAGGCAGGTATCAGTTTGTAACTACGTCAGGCGCATTAAGCTCTTTACCTGCATTTGCAGATAGAGTTGCACTGATAGACATGGCACCATATTTCTATGGCAGTTTTTCCAATACCCTTGCCTATAAAGGCTTTGAACTGTCATTCCTATGGCAGTTTGTAAAACAGAAAGGGCTTGATTACCGCTTTGGGATTAATCCTGGTACCATGCAGAACCAACCAGCGTCTATTGATGGGAATTACTGGCAACAGGCTGGCGATGATAAATTCATACAAAGGCCTGCAACAACATCACTAACGGAGGCATCTTTTGCATCGATAAGTGACGGATATTATACAGATGCTTCGTTTCTGCGGTTAAAGAACGTGCATTTGTCCTACAGCCTGCCACAGCAATTAATTGCTAAGGCTGGTATGACAAGGGCAAGCCTGTTTGCCTCGGCACAAAACCTGCTCACTTTTACCGGCTTCGATTTGGACGCAGAAACGCAAACACCTCTCATGATGCCAACCCTAAAAGTGGTTACCCTTGGTCTTCAGATTGGATTTTAATTTTAAAGAAAATGGAAAGAAAGAACTTCTCATCAGTACATATTAACAGGGGGAAAGTAGTCGTAGCGCTGCTTATTCTTCTCACTGGTATAAGCTTCACAGGTTGTAAAAAATTTATCGACCTGGATGCACCTAAGACCAGCGTTAACGCTAGCATCGTATTTAATGACAATGCTACGGCTGCTGCGGTATTAACAGGTATTTATGCCAGATTGAGCGCCGCATTTACATCGGATGCACTTGCCAACCTTTCAGTTCGTGGTGATTTATTGGCCGATAACCTTACCTTATTCGACTTGAATAACACATCATATATCGGTTACTATACCAATAGCCTTAATCCTACTGTTTCTTCCGATGTAATGTATTGGAAGGTCATTTACCAGATGATGTATATCTGCAACTCAGCATTAGAAGGTTTGGGGAATTCGATTAAAGTAGATCCTGCGGTGAAGCAACAACTCATAGGTGAAGCTCATTTTATGCGTTCCTTTTTGTACTTCTATGCTGTTAATCTATATGGTGAGGTACCACTAGTCCTCACTACCAATTATAAGATAAATGCCAATCTCAGCAAGTCTAAAGTAACTGAAGTGTATGCCCAAATAGTTGCCGACCTTACAAAAGCCCAGCAAATGCTGAGTGCCGATTATTTAGGAGGAAACATGACCGTAAATACCACTGAGCGTTCACGTCCCAATAGTGCAGTGGCCACCGCACTATTGGCAAGGGTGTATCTGTATTTAAAAGATTTTGACAATGCAGAAACAGAGGCCAGCAAGCTCATTGGTAATACCAATTACCAGTTATTGCCATTAAACAGCGTGTTCCTTAAAAATAGCAAGGAAACCATATGGTCTCTTATTCCAGTGGTAACTGGGGGGAATACAGGTGAAGGGCCTCTGTTCACTCTGCCAGCAACAGGGCCAAGCTCCGCAAGACCATTATATCTCAGTATAAATTTCATGAGTGCCTTTGAAACGGGCGATCAGCGCAGAACGCAATGGACGGGAAATGTAACGGCAGGTGGAAATACGTACAATTACGCTGTTAAATACAAGATTTCTGTAAGTAACCAGCCTGTTACTGAGCACACAATGGTGATGCGTTTAGCAGAGCAGTACCTTATCAGGGCAGAAGCCAGAGCAAATCGTGCCAATCTTTCAGGTGCTATAGCAGATTTGGATGAAGTGCGCAATAGGGCTGGGCTGGCCAAAATTGCAAACACTAACCCCAATATTTTGAAACCCGATCTATTGAGCCAGATTTACCGCGATAGACGTATGGAATTGTTTACCGAATGGGGTCACCGTTGGCTGGACCTTAAGCGTTGGGAACTTGCCAATGCTGTACTCGCACCGATCAAAGGAAGCAATTGGCAAAGCACGGATGTATTATTACCATTTGGAAGCCTAGAGCTGCAACTGGCTAAAAATCTGGGACAGAACCTTGGTTATCCAAATTAAAAACTGATATAGCATATTGACCTTTTGCAGGAACAATACGCTATACTAACCCTTTTGAGTTATGAGAACCCTAAAACTATTGGTGGCCTTATGGGCTATACCCTATATCGTATTGGCTAATACAAGTATAAATGACGATGGTATCGCCTTTGTAAAAGCGAACAGCTTTGAAGAAATAAAAGCGTTGGCTAAGGCTACCAGGAAAAATATCTTTATTGATGCCTACGCCACCTGGTGCTCTCCATGTAAATTAATGGACCAGGATATTTATCCCAGAGCTGAGGTAGGCCGATGGTACAATGCCAATTTTATTTCGGTTAAAGTACAGATGGACCAAACCAGACAAGATACAGAACCCATTAAAATGTGGTATAAAGATGCCAAATGGTTGCAGGAGCATTTTGGTGTAACCACCTTTCCATCATACCTTTTTCTTGATGCCAATGGGGTGCTCCTACACAGGGCAATAGGCTTACTAACAGCCGATCAGTTTTTGAAACTGGGTATGGATGCCATAGACCCCAACCGCAATTTTAACCAGCAGGTAATACTATTTAAAGAACAAAAAATTGCTGTAGCTGACCTTGGGAAATTTGCACTATTGGCAAAAAAAATGAAGGCCGATAGTATAGGCTTGTTAGCAGCGCAACAATACAAAACAAAATATCTGGACCACGTGGTAACCGATATCTTATTGCAGTCGGAAAATCTTAACTTTATTAAGAAGTTTCCTAATCTGGTGCAAGTGGGTGACAGCTATTTTAGATTGTTTTACCAACAGGGTGACACAATAAATAAATTACTGAAATCTACCAGCTTCGCAGATGCTATTATAAACTGGATTATTACCAGAGATGTCCTAAACCCTGTACTCTATGATGGCAATTCGAAACCGAAACCTATACAGCCTAATTGGAAAGAGATAACTGCGGAATTGTCCGAGAGATTTCCCGACCGTGTAGTGGAATTGATGATCGGTGCTAAGTTAAGGTGGTATACCATGAGTGAGGACTTGCCCAATATAGTGAAATACTCCATACAAAAAACGGAAGTAAAACCTTTAGATACAACGGGCATGGGATGGTTATCGTTAAACAACATGGTGTACAGCGTAATTCTGAAGAATACGAATGATAAGCAGACACTTAACAAGGCTCGCAAGTGGATGGAACAAGCCGTTAAAGCCCAACCCCACAAGCATAATTATTGGGATACCTATGCTGGCGTGCTATATAAACTGGGTAAAAAAGACGATGCATTAAAACAGCAGCTTAAGGCTATTGAAGTATTAAACGAACAGATCAAGAGGTACGGTGAAAAAGACTACTTGATTAAGGATAAAAAGCCACTTCAACAAAATCTAGAGAGAATAGCCGTAGGAACGCTTTCGTGGTAAAGTATTAAAGCAGATAAATTCTTATTAAAAGGAAAAATGAAATCAATAGTATTTTTAGTTTTTTTAGTTTTTTTTGCCATGATCACCTTGGCGCAAAAACCAGCTTTACAGAGCGATGACCTTGGGAAGTGGCCCGAGTTATGGACAGCAGATTTAAGCGTTGATGGGATGTACTTCTCTTGTGAGTATAGTGAAGTTGGAACCGATGCCTTGCTAATAGGGACAACTGAAAAGGGTTATCAGAGGGAATTTAAGGGAATAAAAAGACTAACCTCAAGATTTAGCAATGATAGCCGGTTTGCCGTTTTCCAAAAAATGGGGGACACACTTTGTATCTTTCTTTTAAAGGAAAATAAAGTGGAATATATTGGGTCCGTTACAGGCTTTACCCTTGTCCAATATAAAGGCAAGTCCCTACTATGTTATGAGACAAAATCGCCTGCAAAAAGCCTTGTGATACGCGATCTACAAACAAACCTGTTTTACCGGTATGATGATGTTGAAAGTATTGTATACTCCAACAATCTGATCGCAATTGTCCGAAAACATAAAAATGGGGACCAGATAGATTTTTTGAAGCCGGGTAATGGTAAAATCATCTGTTCATGGCAGGGAGGGAAAACAAACAACCATACCTTTCATAATACCGGCGGGCAATTTGCCTTTGCTGAGTATCCCAATGATAACAACAAATTTACTTATCGGATTTGGAATGCCAATCCGGCAAACAAGCAATTTGTAAAGATAGCCGACGATACCAATTTTAAAGGAATGCAGTTAAAAGGCGCTTTAAAGTTTAATAGAAAGGGCACTGGCGTTTATCTCACAGTTTTAAATCCGCCCAATAGAAGCATGGTAAAGCAAAAAGTAAGGATATGGAAATATACCGATGTCAGCTTACAGGAAGAGGATCAGTCGATGAAGAACAGGCAGGTATTTAGCTTTATGGTCTGGCTAGAGAGAGGGAAAATAGTGCAGTTGACAGACGCTGGGCAAACAGTAATTAACTCCAAAGATTTAGCGTACAGTGACGATTATGTTCTGGTAAATGAAACTATTGGAGATATTGTTGACCATTATTGGCACCCGCAAGGTAAACGGACATTTTATATTGTCTCTACGTTCACCGGCGTTAGACGTAAAATAGTTGACGATGAGCGTGCTCAGTCATTTGTACCTATTTTATCCCCCAATGGAGAGTATGTGCTTTTATATGATTATAAGCTGCCTGGTTATCTTAGCATAAATACCCGTACCAGCGAGATTATTAACCTCACAAAAGGCCTTAATGTAAGTTGGACTGTATTTGGCAGAAATGGTATGAATACCGTTGATGCAGAAACCAGGCCGATAGGTGTGGTCGGCTGGATTAAAGGGACACAAGAGGTGCTCATCAATAGCAAGTTTGACTTGTGGAAGGTTGACCTAACCGGAAAAGCACCAGCAACTAATCTGACGGCAAGTGTTAATCCCAATTCAAACCTTGCTTTCAGCATCGGTTTCGATGAAAGTGGCCAGGGAATATTCAGCTATAAGAGCGAATTAGTGGCGATGGCATTTGATCTTAAAAATAAACAACAGGGTTTTTATATGATTGACTTAAAAACACTGGCGACTAGAAAGATTGGAATGTATGATGCCTTGTTTACTGACCCATCACAATACGCCAAATTAGGGAGAAAGCCCATTATGGGAGCAGCTGGCAAATTTATCGTGATGCGGGAAACGTCAACAGACTTTGCCAATTGTTACCTCACAACGGATTTCAAAATGTTTACCCCGTTATCAGCATTCGCACCACAACTACTTTATAATGGATTGCGTTCTGAACTGGTAAATTGGAAGGATGAGGATGGCAACCCACTACAAGGTATTTTATACAAGCCGGAGAACTTTGACCCGAATAAAAAGTATCCACTTATCGCTTCTATTTATGATCGGGTATCTGATGAGCTAAATGCCTTCAACATGCCAGAGCATAGCAAAGGTGGAATAAACCTCTCGTATTTTGTAAGCAATGGTTATTTGGTTTTCCGACCAGACATTAATTTTAAAGTGGGGGATGTAGGAGGAAGTTACTTAAAGTCGGTAGTGTCGGGAATAAACAGGTTGAAACTGTTTCACTATGTCGATACTGCTCATATCGGGCTGAGTGGAACAAGTTTTGGCGGTTACGGGGTAAACTATATTGTAACACATACTAATATTTTTGCAGCAGCTGTGTCAAGTGCTGGATCAGGTAATTTAATTAGCCAATATGGAGATGTGTGGGGGACACCAAGTATATCAAAAATGGGCCAGGTGGAAAATGGTCAGTATAGAATGGGTGGGACAATATGGGAAATACCGGATAAGTATATCAGTAATTCTTCAATATTCAATTTAGATCGAGTTAATACCCCTTTACTCATTATACATAATAGAGATGATCGCAGCGTTTCCTTTACAGAAGGGTTTGCAATTTTTAGCGGTTTACGACGGCTTCAAAAGCCTTCCTGGATGCTTGAATATGAAGGTGAAGGCCATACCATCTTAAAAAAGGATAATCAAATAGATTGTGAATACAGGTTATTGACGTATTTTAATTATTATCTGAAAGGAGATATAAAGCCTGTTTGGCTAAAATAAAAAGTAGGTTAAGTGAGAAACTCACCCAACCTACGAATCTAACTTAATAATAGATTAGTCTGAACTGTACACAGGTGCATTATCAGTACAATTTCCGGCGGGGCTGCTGTCGCACGGTAGGTCATCGATAAAATCTCCAGTGCTGGAGCTCAGGCTACGATTTGGAAATTGCTGTTCACAGGCTATTTGAGGGGTTTGCTCATTATCGCACCAAACACTATCCTCTGGGTTGTCGAACGCCCAGGCAGTGCCCAAAATAGCCAGTACGGCTGCGAAACTTAAAATGGTCTTTTTCATAATGGTAATATTTTGATTCTGTGAAATGCCTACTTTTTTTTGAGGGTGTTCGGCTTTTCCCTGTTTTTACGGGAGGCTGTAAAAACAGTTCCGTTTCGGCGTAGCAGTATGATCAGTACTGCTAACTCACTTGTTGCGCAATTATTTAAGAGCCCAGCTATTGAGTACGGCAGGGCTTACCCTGCCCTTAAAGGCTGCGGCCATTATATGTTGTTGGTTGTATACCGCGATATAGGGAACGTTCTTTGTTTTATAATAGTTGGCCATTACATAGCCGGTATCCAGGCCGGTAATAATATTGGGATATTTGTCCAGTTCATATTTTTTGTAAAAGTGCTTCATGTCGGTAAAGCTGCCTACAGTCATGATAAAGATGGTGCTATTGCCAAAGTCCTTGATCTGGCGTACCATGCTCCGCATCTGCACCCGACAATAGGGGCAGTTGGGAGAAAAGTAGCATAGTAGCGCTGGCCTTTGCCCAGCAAGCTGCACGGTATTGACGTAAGTTGTACTGTCTGGCAACAGTAGGTTTATGCTGGGCATAGGCTTGCCTTCCAAACCAGTTACCAATGGCTTGATACTTTGCTTTGGCGAACATGCAACCAAACCAACCAATAACGTAAGGAGCAGCGCAGGTCTCATTTTGTTAAGTTTATGCGTTAGCGATATTAAATGGGGTCTTCTGGTTTGTTGTCTGTCTGGGTGCTAAAACGATAGCTATAATGCCGGCCGCCACACAACCGATATTAAAGAACAAGTGTTGGAGCCATGTAAGACTTTGTAAAAATCCTCCACATGTACAAACAGCTTTGGGAGCATTCATGAGTACTACCACATAAATGCTAAAGACAGCCATTAAACCAGTAACCAGGTAAAGGCCCAATATGCGAGTTCGCGGTATAATAAGGATCAGAGCAATCAGGATCTCAGCTACCGGCAGCGCCCATACCAATAACCCGGCAAAGGAGTGGATCAGGGGCATCAGTTCCAGTTGTTCCCTGTTAAGGTCATAGTCGGCAAACTTATGCTTTGCCGTATAAAGCATGAGGGAAGCCATCAGGATAGCAACAATGTCGATAAAGATTTGTCTGATGCGCATGGCTGAGAGTTTATATAGGGAAACAGGTACTTGGGAAAAGAACGGCCAGGATAGCACCTAATAAAAAGGCGAGCAGTCCGAGCATAGTCTTGAATTGTTCCGTAGTAATGCGCTTTAATCTCTGGCCAACCGTCTTGGCACCCCGGTTTAGAGATTGACCTATTGGAGTTAGGATCTGCTTGCTCAAAGTTTTTGTATTGTGCTGGTGGAAACTGGAAATTGCTTGCATGATTATAAGTTTTAGGCAATGGTTAATAGATAACTATAGTCAAATAAATTTAGAGGCAATGGTGCCTGGAGTGAAGTTTGAGTGTCGCTGTCAATTAAGTGGGAGTTGAGTCGAAACATACTGTCCCCATCAGCAGCTTGGGGGCTCTCTTTTCTAATTCTACCAGTTGGCACTTCAGATGCTGCAATGATTTTGTTGGACTGGAATATTCCAAAGCGAGTAGTTATCGGAATTGTTGTCGAAACAAATAGTTGCCTCAAGGTTACTTCGTCCTTATTGGATGTTTGTTTTGGTTCGTTTGGAAATAAAATCATGGCAATTCGTTTTTCGGGTTAAAACTATGTGCCTGTCTTTGGAACTGGTTCCTGTTTATTGGGGTCTACAGGTAAGGGGGGAATGTAGTAGAAGTAATTTTATTTAAATATTATAAATGTTAATGAAACGCAGAATCTATGTTTTATAGAGGTATTGTATTATTTTGATTTACTGAAAGAATGCTTTAATCCTAACCCTTTTTCTAAAAATCCTGCTGTCGATGAACCCCGACAACAGGATTAAAGCATTCCAGTCATTTACTTTCTGCCAGTCGGGCACGTTTCACTGGTAGGTGTGCATCTGGTACTCGGAATTGTCGTCGTAGTGACGGTTGTGGTATCCATCATTAAATTATCAGATGTAATCCTTCCTTTGAATTTAAATGAAGTGCTGGTGTTTCCTGATAGTGATTGTCCTGTTTTTTTCATGTTTTAAAGTTTAGAGTTTATTTAAATAATTTTCTATACACTAAAGATAAATGCATCAAACACTCAAATGAAAAGAAATACACGAATAGGTTAGAATTAATGATGAATGAGGCCAAAACAATGATAAGACTATGAAATTTTTGACAATGAATAAAAAAGGTGAATTTTTAAGTAGACCGAAGTGGATAGTTACCTCATTTATTTTGGTCGTTGTATGTACAGAGCAAGCAGCCTACTTTATCAACCCATACCCATTAGATGCAGTTTCAATTTCGATTCACTACTTAATTGATATATGCTTCGTTTTTATCTCGGTTGCTTGTATAGCAGATTACCGAGTAGTTAAATGGCCAAGGATCTACATTATTGGCAGTTCCATATTAATGATTGGCCTGTTTGTGATTTTGTATGCCTTGTCTGGATATGTTATCATGATGTACCACGACACTAAAAGGAATTTTTACCTGAGCACCGAGGGTATTCATCATGCGTACCGACGATGCTTATACATTATGACCTTTACCGCGATCTATTTATTTCAAAGACGCTCGAATGAACTCGATCACAGAGCAAGGGCAGCGGAAAGAAACAAAAAAGAGGCCGAATTTAAAACACTTGAATATCGTAATCTCGCTCACCGCGCCCAAAGCAACAGGCATTTCTTTGCCAATGTACATACGCTTGTCCGTGCTACTATTTCCTCTGACCCAAACAAAGCAGACCGTGCTCTTGAAATCTGGGCAGAAATGGACAATTATAGTCACGATGAAATTGAGAGTAAAGGAGGAGTACAACTCGAAAAAGAAATTAAACAAGTGGACTATTATATCGAATTGCTGGAGATGCGTTTTGAAGAGGATCTTTCACTGCATTACCAGAAGGATTTTAGCAAAGCAGCTATAGGATTGACCATACCTCCTTTTATATTAAGTGCCTTTGTAGAGAACGTCTATAAACACGGTTATTATACGGACTCTGGCAGACCAGTCATCATTCAGATTACTTGTGTTGGCCGTGTGCTTAAATTCTATTCAAGAAATCCTATTGCTGCGAACAAAGTTCAATCTTCAAGTAAGATCGGATTGGGTAACACAAGAAGAAGATTGGATTACCTGTACCAAGATAAATATTGTTTAGTCACTACAATAACAGAAGAAATTTTCGAATTAGAGTTTCGTATAGAATTATGAGTTTGACATATTTTATTGTAGACGATGAAAAGTCTGCCATTAAGCTAATTGAGTTGGAAGCATCTAAGATAGCAGACATGCTATTCGTTGGCTCTGATACCAGGCCGGTACGTGCGTTGGAGCGATTTAAAACAGGTCAGGTAATTGCTGATCTCGCCTTCGTGGACATTCATATGTCAGGCATGACGGGCTTAGAGCTAACACAAACCCTGATTCGGTTCACTCACATCGTGGTCGTTACAGGGGACAGGAACTATGCCTTGGAAGGATACCGTTACGGTATTGAAGACTACATTGAGAAACCAATCAATTTTCTAAGACTTAAAGAATGCGTAGACAAAGTGCGTGAGAAAGTCCACCTCAAGCGACTTGCTTTATATGGACGAAAATTGCCCAAGCTCAATGTGAAGTCTGATGGCAAAACTTATTTCCTAAATCAAGAAGATATTCAATATTTTGAAAGCCTGGGAAACTATGTCAAAATCTTAACCAATAGTGGTAAACAACACTTGATGCTAATAACTTTGACAGAGATAAATGATTTTGTCTCTCCACGGCTATTTATGAAAATTCACAGGAGTATAATCGTAAATATTGAAGATGTACTCTTTTTGGAAGGAAACGAGGTGACACTGACATCAGGAGTGACGTTGCAGGTGGCTGACAGTTTACGTACTGCACTAATTAAGCGAATAAATTTATAAAAAATTAATATAATATTTCATAATTATCCTTTTGAATTTAGCGTAGGAAATAGTCATTATGTACCGCACTATTAAGTTATATTGTAACGATTTGGGTAAATTGTTTATATTACATTTCTCAATTCAAACCTTAAATGAGCAATAATAAAATTATACTTAATGGTTGTATTAGTAAGTTTAAAAGTGAAAATGAGCTGGTACTTGATGAGGGTAGCACATTCGAACTTTTTAGTCTTACTCAAATAATGAAGTCGTTCGACTTGGCTTTTGAAGAAATTCAAGAATCAATAGTCGATGGAGGTATGGATGGTGGAATTGATTCAATTTTTGTATTTGTAGACGATTTTTCTCCTTCATCTTTAGAAGATGTTGTTGACATAAAGTTTACAAGAAAATCGCAAGTTAGCATTGTCGTGAGCCAGTGTAAGCGTGAAAATTCATTTAAAGAATCCGTAATTGACAAACTTATAACCACTCTGCCTGAACTATTTGATCTTGAAAAAAGTGAGGATGCTTTATTAGTTCGATTCAATCCAGACCTCGTTGAAAAAAGTATTGTTGCTCGGGAGGTCTGGAAGGCGTGTCTGATGGAAGGAGGTCAGTTGAAAATTGAATTTAATTATTGTTGCTATGCAGAAAAAATTGAAATAAATGCAGTCTTTAAATCAAAAGTTGAACAGCTAAAAAAGGTAGCTGGCGACCTATTTGTTGGTGCAAAAATCAGTTATGAAAACTTTAGTAGTGAAGAGCTTCTTCGCCGTTACCAAACTCATCCTATACAAAGATTATCGATAAAGTACAAAGAAAACCCACTTACTACAAGCTATTTGGAAGAAGGTATTGGTTATGTTGGAACTGTCAAACTTGCTGACTATAAGACGTTCTTATCAGCGCCAGATGGCTCCATCCGAGAAGATCTTTTTGAGAGTAATATACGGCATTTCCAAGGACTTGTAGATGTAAATAAAAAAATCAAGGATTCAATTTCAAACAACAAACTTGAAGACTTTTGGTGGCTAAATAACGGGATAACTATTATTGCTAGCAATCCCTCATTGGTGAGCACTACACTATCTATCGATAATGTTCAAATTGTAAACGGGTTGCAAACTTCGTATTCTGTTTATTTAAACCATGATGGCGATTACACTGATGGTAGATCTGTTCTTGTCAAGGTAATTATAAATGAAAATAAATCAACAATTGACCATATAATAGCCTCGACGAATAGTCAAAATCCGGTATCTCCTGCCCTTTTGCGAGCAACAGATGATGTTCAAAGAGAAATTGAACTTTACTATTTAAATTCCGGGTATTTTTATGATAGGAGAAAAAATTTCTATAAAAATCAGGGGAAACCTGTAAGTAGAATTTTCAGCATCCAAGTAACAGCGCAAGCTATAGAATCAATTCTTTTTAGCAATCCACATTCAGCTAGATCTAAGCCAACGTCCTTAATTAAGGAGGATACAACATACAATAAGATTTTTAATACTCAATATAATTATCAGGCATTTCTAAATTGTTGCCTCATATGGAAAAAGACAGTTGAGTTTTGGTCTGAGTTACCAGATAAAGACACGAAATCAAAGCTTTCAAATTTCAAATTGCATTTAGCAAGGATTGCTGCGTCTTTTATAATCAATAGAGCTGTTGTCAATGCAAATGACCTGGCTTCCTTAGATATAAATAATTTCAGCGCAGAAATATTTAATTCGACCACTGCCTTAATGTTGAATTCCATAACCATCTTTTTAAGTTCAAACCCTAATGCTAACCTTATTAATATGGCAAAGACAAGAGGTCTTACAGAAGTTATATCTGGAAAGCTCGGAGAAATCTTACCAAATTAAGGCACTGGGAATTTGCCAAAGTACTTATAATCACCACAACTAATGTTCAAGGTCTAGAAGCTGTTCCCCTGGTTCTAAATCAACCCGTTTACTGCTTCAATAAATAGCTGGCACTAATTGGTGAATGAATATCCGCCATTTCCGCGATAATAGTATCTCGGATAATGGACTGTGGTCATCCTCAATTCAAGCGAACGATACTGCTACCTTTTACGTTAAGACAGTTGGATCTTATGACCGCAGAACTTTGGTATTACTAATCTGGTGCCAAGTTGCCATTGGAAAGGAGTTACAAATTCCGGTTTAAGGAGTGGATGGAGAGGCGGTAAAAAGGACTCCCCGTTTCTTTAGTGCGTCCATCTTAATTTCCTCTCTTATCTTTTTAAATTCCTGCATGGTATCACAGCCTAATTCAAAAACCCTCCTCGGGTGGCGATGAATGCCCTGTGGATTGGGCATTGGGCCAAGTATCATTGTTCTGCACTCCTCCTCTGGGCTTGGATCTTTCGCATTCCTGATCAGCCACCAAAGGAACCCTATCATTGCGATGGAGAATAAAAACAACGACGTATAAATTAAAATTTCCTTCAGCGTTAATGACTTGTTTGTTTCTTCCATAGGATTTGATTTAAAAGTTGGCTCATAAATTTTATGGTTTTTAAAAGCCGGTTCCTATTGATCAAACATTACTTTATAAATATCAACGGAGGCTATTACTTTATCCAGCGTGTCCCCTTGCTGTTTATCTATCTCCGCCCTCTTTTGCCTTATTATCTCATTCATTTCCTGCAGTTTTGCAGCCCCCATTTCTTCCTGTTCCAGCGTAGGTGGCGGTTGTAGCGGGACTAAAAAATGAAGGTGATCACGGATGAGTCCAACCGTATCATTTAAGCTGGCCACCAATACGATTTGAAGGGAGCGTGGAAGCTTCTCCAGGTTTTTATGAAGTTTCAACATGCAGACCGTTTGGTTGGAGATGTAGTGGCATTGGGCAACTACTCCGTCACCGAAAGCTTGTCTATTTTGGAAATGCTGGTAAATGCGGGCAGATTCACGCTTAACGATATTGGAGAACTGTATCTCGGTAACCGGATTATTGGGAAATTGGTGCAATAGCCCGGTGAGCATTGCAAATTCATTTTTCATACCAGGATGCTTTGAGTGTTAAAGGGAAGTCGGCGCTGTAAGGGAGTATAGAGGGATATATAGAAACAGCTTAATACAATATTACAAAATATTTTGTGGGATTTGTTCTACTCCCACAATTTGAAAAAGGTAGGTTCCGGTATCTTGTTCTTGGTGGCACCTGCAGAACGTACCAAAAGGAATTCGGTCAATAATTAAGACTGCTCTTCGAAATGCTTATCAATAATCTCCATCAGCTCATGCTTTAGGTTGGGATACCGTTCGCCTTGATCATAGATCAACCGGTTGGCTTCTTCAATAACCATGCGCCTATGATTGGACCGTGCCTCGACTGTATGTACATCTGCCAGGTCAGCGATGATCGCATCTTCAGGTAATGGGCCCGCGGCCATCATTCTGGCGAATGCGGTAAACTTAGCGAGTATGGCTTCCTGATTTTTACCGGCAGTGGGCATAGACATTGCAAAATAAATCAGGAAAAGCAAGGATTTGATGTTCTTTTAAAAGCCATCAGACACCAATAAATTGCCGGACAAATTGTACAGAGCAATATTCGCCTGCGGTTGTATCCTTATTTATACAGCAGGTAAAATGAAATCATAAGGTTTGAGACGATGAACAGCACCAACCCGAAAACCATCCAGCTACCCCTTGCATTTGTTCTTTTGGGTAGGTCGTCAAATTCCTCTACCAGTATTTTCCATTTATTACGTTTAAGAAAGATCGGGTAATTACAGAGGAAAGCCACCATGCTTAGTGGGAGATAGCCATAAATCAGGTTCGAATTTGACCAGCCTATACTTGCTGCATAATAATTTAAGATTGAGATTATCAGAAAAATTTCCAGTTCGGCAATCAACAGTGTAGCTTTCCCTTCACTCCACCACTTTGAAGGTGCGGCATGAGAAAATTTATAAAATTTATAGAACAGGTAGTGATAGGCAAACTTAAAGGTCATGGTTTTTAGTTTGGTTTATGAATAATTATGCAATAGTATGTCCACGATGTCTGGCATTTCCAGAGATCGGTCATAGGTATTTTATTTACGGTGCAGGCAACGGTACAGTTGCCGATTATGGAACACAGATTTTCATACAAGGGGCTCGTGCATGGAGCCAGTCAAGTGCACATCCTGTTTGTTTAAGTGGTGTATTCCCATTGAAAACCGTGGTAATGGTTCCATCTTTTCTTAAGCACCATTATAATTTCCTTCTGACCAAAGCCGGTCTGTGCAGATGCCTGGCTAATGCTATCATAGCATTTTACCAACTCGCCATTCAGGATTTGTTTTACCGGCTTGCGCGTTAAGGTGCCGCCATGTGGTTTCGTCCATTTACTGCGGTCCGCAAATTTCAAATGGCTATCGTGACGGCCACGCGTGAATACACGTTTTTGCTTTTCACTTTTGGTCGCCACACACAGATTGTCCACGCAGTTGTTGTACCCATTCCCATCCGAATTAATGATATAAAGTCCATCGGTTTTATAATCGAGGCTGGAATCGATAAACGTCGAATAAATGACGCGCCGGGTATTGAAATAGTATTGCTTACTATCGAGATTGAATAGAACCCGCAAATCAACCGTCGGTTCACCTGTTTTAATATTCCGGTTAAACGATATTGACTGACTTAAGATGCGCCCTTTCATAAATTGGCCAGCTGGGCGGCGTGGATGTGGCACCGTGCGGTCGAGAGATCTTACTCTGCCTAAACTGGAAGCCTGATAGTACCCAGCAAAGCCAGGGACGTCCCGCCAAAGCTCACCAGGCAGTTCATTCATACATTTATTGAAACAAGGAAGACTGGTGTCTCTTTGCAACATGGTTTTAGATTTTTTTTATTTAACGTATTCAGGTTTCGGATTTATAAATGGCAGCAGGCATCTTGCTGAAATTTAGTCCGGATCAGGTACAGATTGCCCTGGGTAAATAGGGATGGAGGGCAAACGGGGTGCAATGATACGCGATTTTGATCAATGAAGATCAGGTTGAAATCACGGAGTTTAAAGCTACTTCACGATGATTTATTTCTGACGTTTTGCAGTTCCACCTGTCTTGTCACAGGCCTTCCCGTGTGCATAATCGGAAATTGATCCTGGCCGGGAATGTGATTGCTCAGGATAATATCGAAATGCATTAAAAGAAATGTCCTCAATTCACCAATGGTATTGGAGAAGTATAGGAACAAAGGTTGCTGGACCAGGATAAGATCATCTTCAAAATCCATGAGCAATGTATAATGATCGTGGATGATTTCAGAAAAGAGGTCGTCACGCATCCTGCCCGGAACGGCTGCCAATTGCCCGAAAGCATGTAAGATGCGCTTTTTTTCTTGCGCTAACTTTGCAAATAAGGATTGGGGACTTTGAGGTTCAGTCTTATTCAATATGGCCTCTAAGCCATCAAAGAGGTTATTCATCTGATTTAATTTACAGTAAGAGTCAGGGTAAGGACAACTGCAAATTAAAGGTGAAGACTACATGAATGGTTTAAACAGAGATGTTTACTTGTAAAATACAATTGTGAGGTACTATTTATTGGCTTTCTGTTGAAGTTGTTCCAGCAATGCAGCATTTTCTTTCTGCAACTGGATCATCCTTTCATAAAGGTCGATGAGTTCCTTATTGGTATTGTATTGCTGGAATATGCTATTGTCAATGGTTCCGCTATTAAAAATATTCTGCGTACCCTCTTGTTCCAGATTTTTAATCACATCTACCGGATAACCAATAATTCTGGCGATGTTTTGCAGCATTTCATCTTCTATATCTTCAAGCTGTTCTATTCGGGAATAATTCTGTTGGGTCATGTTCAATTCACGTGCAACTGTTTCCTGTTTGATCTCTCTAAAATCCCGAAGCTTCCGTATGTTTTTGCCGATGTGCATAGTGAATTATTTATTTATTGAGGCTACAAATTTATTGTAAAATAAAAATAGCGCTATTGTATTTTACAAGTGCCGGAATTTTGAATTTGAATTTTCCTTTATTTTTTTTGCAATTCCTAGCCCTACATTTAAAAAGATAGAAGTTAATTGACAGAGGTATTCCTATACGTTGTATTACTTTTGCGGCCAAATTAATTACCATACTAAACCCTCAATCCAAAAGTAGGTAAGCTATTACCCTGTAGATGTTACTTATTATGTTCAACTACCTGAAGTTATCCCTATTGTTGATTTTATATGTTTTTCTGCGCCCAGCTATGCTTCTTGCGCAGGAGAATGAAGCTATTTATGTACAGGGACGCAGGTTTATAGACCTCAATATCCACTCGCTGGATAAATATAGCAAAAGACTGGAAAGAACGCAGCAACAATTACTCAAAAAACTAAACCGGAAAGAACAGCGGCTGGCCGGCAGACTTCAACACAACGATAGTATTGCCTACTCCCGATTACAAGCTCAATCGCTAAGCTTTGACAGCATCCTGCAATTATCCAGGCATCCGGACAGCGCCACCTTTGCGGCAAAGGCTTTAAAGGGTGGGCAAAAATCGGTAGATAGCCTGAAGGGGGTGCTCCGCTTTATCCAGGGGAAAGCCGGTCGTATAGCTGGTAATACTACTGTGGATGCTGAGCTTCCCGGATATAGCAAAGAACTCAGCGAACTGCAGGGCAAATTGTCCTACCAGCAATATATTACTGAACTGACGCAGCAACATGCCAAAAGCCTGGAAGGAATCGCCGGTGGTAAACATGGCATTACCGGCATTAGCAAAGAGCTGTTCTATGCAAAGTCAAAGATCTCGGAATGGAAGAAAATGGCCGACGACCCTTCAAAAGCAGAAGAATTGGCCCTGGAATATTTGCAAGGCACCAGGGGATTTGACGCCAGCATGAAGAGTGCGTTAAGCGGAGGACAAGGGAAAGGCATGGCCGGCGCTACCAGTGCCGATGACCTGGAAAAGATGGGCTTTCAGACCAAGCGGATGATGAACGATGCGCTAAAACAGAAATTCGGCAATAACCTCAGCGCTGTACAGGGCAGCATGGGTAAGGACGTAAAGCAATGGCAGGATAAGGCAACCGGCCTACAGAAAGACATTAAGGAAACAGCACAGAGTGTACGTAATTTAAAAAGCACCGGCAAACCGGAATTTAAAGTGAATCCCATGCGGGGCAAGCCCTTTTGGCTGCGTATCGAAAAGCAATATTCCTTTAACAGCTCCCGCGCTACTACCCTGACCGATGGCAGCAGACGCCCGGCTATACTTACCCTTTCAGCAAGTGCTGCCTACCGGCACACCCCCAAACTAAGTACCGGCATCGGGCTGGCCGGTGATCTGGGGCTGGGTGAGAACTGGTCTACGATCCGGTTTTCCTTTCAGGGTATAGGCTTCCGGACATTCCTGAGCTGGGAGCTGATCTACGGGGTGGGCGTTTATGGCGGCTATGAGCGAACCTATAAGGAATACGCTTTCCGGGGCGCTAATGACGCGATTCCTTTAGACAGAAATTTCATTCACAGCACCCACAGCTACCATGAAGCGGTGTTGTTGGGGCTAACAAAAAAATATAAGATCAACAGCAAATGGAATGGTGCCATACAGCTTATGTATGATGTGTGGTGGCAAGATAAAGGGCTGAGATCTCCCCTGATGCTCAGATTTGTAAATATTAATTAATTGATTTAAATATAATCATAATGCGAAAAACCTCGATCAGCTTAATCTGCCTGGCTATGGCCTTAAGTGGACAGGCCCAGGGACCTACGCCCGGTGGAACCATAAACAATAAAATAGAAATTGCTGCACCAACCGCTGCAAATCTTGGGACCTTTGGTACGGTTCCAGTTAACCTCAGTACAGGCCAGTTGGGCTTGTCCGTTCCGATTGAGCCCATTGTTTTCCATGACATCACTATCCCTGTAAAACTGGACTACAGCTATCAGGGCTTTAAGCCCAACGAGCATCCAGGTTGGACCGGGATTGGTTGGTCCCTCACCGCTGGCGGGGTGATCACCAGAAAGAAAAATGGAAGGGTTGATGAAGGAGCAATCCCTGTAGAGGCAAATGTCGTTGACACAGGTGTTTCTCATTGTCCCAATCCACCGGGGTACCTATATACGACACACCGTCAGGCTTTATATGAAAAGAGTCCATCGGTGATGGATGAAACAAACTACACTACACTCCTGAATTCACAGAGAGTATTGGGTGCGCAGGGATGCGGCGATTTCCCTTATGCCTACTTTGATACCGAACCTGATGAATTTTATTTCAATTTCAACGGGTTTAGCGGAAAATTCATGTTTTCCAACTCCCCATGGTTGGGATTTGTCATCTCTACCAGCAGTAATGACGTGTTTGATATTACCTATGAAATGGGGACAAACCTGCCAATTGGAAGTGACATTCCGGTATTACTGCCCTACTATATTTCAAAGTTTACGGTCAAAACACATGATGGCTATACCTATGAATTTGGAGGCGATTATCCCAACCAAAAAGGTTTGGAGATTTTTTATGGAATGAACTATAATGCTAACGAAAATCATGGACCCAAGTGGCGTGGAAAGGATGCCTATATATCAAGTTGGTATCTGACCAAGATTATCTCACCAAAGGGGGCAGTTGCAAATTTCAAATATTCTGAAAGTGGTTTTTCCGCCGGGCTTTATCCAGCATTCGACTTGGAGCACATCAATCACCTAGCGGGATCAAACATAAGACGTACAAATTACAACTGGTATTCCACCCCAGTTAATTCCAATACCTATTTAGACAGTATTACCTGTGGAAGCCAGAAAGTGGTATTTAGCCGGTCGGGCTCGTCTAAAAAATTACCCGTCAGTGCGGCAGTGCTCTGGCAGGACAGATACCAACATGAGGAGGTGCTGGTAGATTATATCAAGCGTTTCGGCATCACCTTTAACAATTGGATGAACAATGGTATTGTAGCCTATGAAACGGCGTATGGCTATCACAACTTTTTCATTAGGGATGCAAACCTCTGGCGGTCATTTGATCAAAAATGGCAGAAGCTGACTGGAATCGATTATTACCTGGATAATAATTTAAGGACTTCGTACAGATTTGATTATTGGAAAAAAAGGCAGTACAACGACGATACAACAAGTATTGGAACACCTGGCGGCTCGTCCACTGGCAGACTGGAACTTAAGTCCATTGTCAAAAGGGGAAGAACTGGTGATTACCGTCCACACTATTCATTTAGTTATGAAGGGCAGTATCCCGACACCAATGTCTATAAATATATAGATTATGGCACACGCCAGATAGACCACTGGGGCTTTTATAATGGAAACGACTGGCTATTCAATACCTATCCAGATACCGCTGTAATTGTTGTTGATAGTGCTTTGGGCGCAAACTACGCAAGGAGCAGGGCCAGTGTACATTCTGTTTTAAACCGTGGTGGGATCCAATCCATTACCTACCCAACAGGCGGACGTACAACCTTTACCTATGAACCAAACACGATCAGGAAATATGCCCATTATGACAGCGTGCTTAATGAGATCATCCTCGTAGATCTTGGAAAGGACAGCGCAGTTGGCGGTTACCGGGTAAGATCCATCCGATCCCAGGATATTAATGTTACGACACAACCTGTAAGCAAAGATTACTTCTATACCAGCACCACCAATTACATAGCCAATAGAGAAAGTAGCGGGGTACTTAATTCAGGGTTTCCCAATTACCACCGTAAGGATTATAACAACAACTTTAGCGTTGGGCTGATACCCAGCACCATGCGTGGCGGGCAAGTCTACCAGACTTTGAGCAGTAACAGTAGTGTTCCGTTATTTTTTGAAAACAGCTTTTTGACCTATACCGACGTAGTAGAACGTTTGGGCAACCAATCCTATATCGCCTCTCATTTTTCCAATAGCGATGTCTCACCAGAATATAGGGACAAGGTAGATATCCTTCCCAATTCCTCTACCTATATCTATAATGGGCTTAAATTTCACTGGTACACCTCAAAAGAATTTGAAAGAGGCAAACTATTGAGCGAATCCTACTACACACGTTTTGATACAATTGTAAAACTGGTACAGTATGATTACAATAATGAACCCGGCAGATTTTACGCCAAGGGCGTCAACTATATGAAAATGGATAGCAAACGCTTAAATGCCGGTACTACGGGAACCTACAATTTGAGGACTTATTTAGGCACTCATCCGGGATATCATGGGTACCTGAAATCAACCCTTACCACCAATTATTTAAGCGGTTCACCCGTACTGATCAGTACTTCGTATGAATATGATGAAAATCGGAATAAAACAAAAGAAACTACTTATACCAATATCCAAGATGGAACTGAAGAAATTACCCGGTATTGTAATAATACCGCTTATGCACCAGCATCCAATTCCAGTGTATCTTTTATTGCTTCGGTAAAAAACCTCCAGGATAAACATCTGTTTAAGCTGCCGGTTGAAACTATTTCCAACAAGATCCGGAACTACAATCCCCTCACGGTAGCTTCGTCCCTTTTTGAATATGATACTTCAACTAACCAATTGAAATCACATTCGGAGTTAGAGACCAATGCCCCGATTGTAAACTTTGCAATGGCAAGTATAAATGGGAATATCTTTTCAAAACATCCGGACATGCACATGGATAAAACGCATATTGTAGGTTATAATTATCCCTATGCCTATCCCCAAACTATAATTAATGACCGAAATACAGTCAGTGAGATCAGAAGTTATAATATGGACCTTCAGATTGCCACTGCTGTTAATGCTTCTGCGGATGATATTTACTATAATAGTTTCGAGCTCAACCAGCGAGAAGGTTGGTTCGTTCAGATTCCATCATTATTTACAACTTCAGATGCGGTGACCGGGAAGACTTCTGTTTCGTTGAACGGAAACATTGTAAGAACCAGGCCAAATGATCTGAAAATTGGAAAGAAGTATACGCTCACATATTGGGCAAAGGGCGGAACTCCAATACTGAACATTACTCCTGATAATGGATTCCAGGCAATCGACAGTTTAAAAGGTTGGCAACTTTACAAAGCAACTTTTACGGCACAGCATGTTTGGGTCGAGTTCACAGGGACAGGATTATTGGATGAAGTACGGGTTTACCCTATCGGCGCCAATATGAAATCCGTTACCTATGACGAGAACTTCCGCATATTGGATATGTGTAATCCAGCAAGTCACATTGTGCGGTATGAATATGATGAATTTGATCGATTGGTTTTGACAAGGGATGGAAAAGGGAACATCATACAGAAAACGGAGTATGGCCTTCAGGTAACCGAATAAAACAACAAAACAGCAACACATGAAAAAAATAATTTTTGTGCTCTCAGCGATGTGGATTGGACTAATCGGCAATGCTTATGCCCAGTCCGTGATCAATCAGCAAAACATACCAGCAAACAATCTGACCAGCCCGCCCACAGTTACCTATTTTCCCAGACTGTTCAATCTTAGTCCGCTTACCAAACGGAATTTTGTGCGAACTTATATTGCACAGATGCCAATCCAAGATTCTAGCCTCCTTAAATTAAACAGTACATTTCCGCAGTTAAGGGGAGGAATAGGTACAAAGTATTTTGATGGCCTTGGCCGTCCGCTGCAAGAGGTGGCTATGTATGGAGCAGACGGTTTTAAAGACCTCACGGTAGTTCATACCTATGATAACATGGGCAGGGAAGAATATCAGTACCTGCCGTTCTCTGCTATGGGGCCAAATGAACAGGGAAAGCTCAAAGTACAGACATTAAATAATGTTTCCAGTCAATATACCGCACTTTACCAAGGTGAGCAGCCGTATTCCCGAAATGTATATGATTATTCTCCACTGAGCAAAGTATTGGAAATACAAGCTCCAGGCAAAAGCTGGACAGGTCAGGGTACCACAGGTAGGGGAATAAAAATTATCGAACGATCTAATACCTTGGATGATGCAATTTCTTACTGGGGAATAGATTATTTGGGTTTGCCCAGTAAAGGAAATATTATTCCAGCAGGCCAGCTTATCGTATCGAGCTTAACGGATGAAGACGGAAATATTAAAGTTGAATTCAAGGACCTTTATGGTAAACTCATCTGTTCCAGAGGTGCTTTGGTAGCCTCTCCATCAGTAGTTTTTGCCCCCAGTGAATGGGCAACCGTTTACCATATTTATGATGAACTTGATCGTCCGACCTATATCCTTACCCCGGAGGCATCAAAATTGAACACTATAACAATAGCGATTCGCGATGAATTATGTTACTACTATCAATACGATAAATATAACAGGACCATTGAAAAGAAACTACCCGGAAAGGACGCAGAATATTTTGTATATGACAAAAAGGATCGAGTTGTGTTTTATCAGGATGGAAATATGCGGACAGCTTCTACGCCAATGTGGCGAGCAACCATTTATGATATAAAGGACCGTGAGTTGGCCGAGGCCGTCTATGCCAGCAACCTAACTGCAGCTCAGCTATCGGTGTTGGTCAACAACAGTACCCCATATACCAGTTACGCCACCAATTCACTGATGTACCATTTGAAAAATTACGGTGCTATTAGGAACAGTTTCAGCACCACTCAACAACTTACTGACGCAACCCTGATCGATTGTAGTTATTATGATGACTACGATTATCCAGATTTTAACACTATTCAATATGATGCCGGTTTGGAAAGTTATTTTTCAAATAGCTTAACTGTACCTGTAGCCTATATCACACGTAATACCGATGGCTTGCTGACATGCAAACGGACAAGGGTTCAACTTGCTGATGGAACATGGGGTGTCTGGCTTTGGAATGCCAATTTTTATGATCAAAAGCATAAGCTCATACAGACCCAATCAAAGAATTTGAATGGTGGTGTAGATATTTACCAAAACCAGTATGATTATAGCGGTACTTTGGTGAATACGGTGAACTCAATCATCAATCCTTTTAGCATCAGTAATAATACCATTATCTCTACCCGCTATCTGAAAGACCATTTGAGCCTTAAACCAAAAGGCATCAGCCAGAAGATCAATGGAGGTAACTGGAGGATGATCTCCTCCCTACAATATGATGAATTGGGAAGGTTAAAGGAGAAACGGTATGCAAGTGACCAGGGAGGTGGATTCAGGGACAGCTATACCTACAATATACACAATTGGATCACGGGTATAAATCCTGATTTTGTAGACAACAATAGCGCAACAATCGGTGGCTATGGTCCTTTTTTCGGAGAAAAGATTTTTTATAATGAAGGGTTTGCGAGCAAACTCTATAATGGTAATATAGCTGGAATTATCTGGAAAGGTGGGAGCCCCTATGGTGGCCTGCAAAAACAATTTTATGGATACACCTATGATCGCCTAAATAGATTGACCTATGCTGAATATGGCATCAGGGACAGTGCAAACCTGAATTGGCAACAATACAATTCTGTACAGCCATACAGAACCAACTTTTCCGTCTCAAACATTAATTATGATCATAATGGGAACCTGTTGACTATGGACCAGAATGGTCCTATTGCCGATTCAACGGCGTTACATCCGGTTAGTTTTGGACCAATGGATCAGCTTAGCTATCATTATTTGTCCAGCAGCAATAAACTGGATTTCGTAAACGACGCCATTGCTTCATCGGCAAATTTGTATTCTACCCCCGATTTCAGGGATAGTGGCGCAGTATCTGGGAACTATCATTATGATGCCAATGGTAACCTGGATCAAGACCACAACAAAAATATGCACAGGAAAGCTACCTACAGCTACCAAAATAAGCCACTCAGTATTTATGTGGACAGTAATAAAGTTACCTGGATAGTAGATGCCACAGGGACGGTGTTACAAAAAAAGGTAACGACTACAGGAGGTATTGTAACTACTTACGATTATTTGGGCGACTGTACTTTTAAGAATGACACCTTACAAACTATCGACCATGCGGAAGGCGTGGCAAAGCCCGTCGCTGGACAAACAGACTATCGTTATGATTTCTATATCAAAGATCATCTGAACAATGTGAGGGCCATTGCCAATACCAGTTCAGTACTGTATTATCCGCCTCGCAATGATGACGATCCGGACACCGGTCCACCGATTATTGTAGACCCTGTATCTCCGTTAACAGGACCTATCACCTATACTGCGGGCTTAGAAATTGCCAGTGCCAATCTGGAAAGCATGTTATGGGATAATCTAAACAATGTTCGCGATCCGCGCCCCGAGGATTGGACCATGGAAAATGCATGGTCGGCAAGGCTGGATGGCAGCGATCCGGAAAGGCAGATCGGCACAGCTATTATGTTGAAGGTTATGCCAGGTGACCATTTCTCATTATCAGCAGAAAGCTTTTATGCAGCTGACAACGAAAATTATCAACCGGAGGTGAGTGGAGAGCAATTGGCAGCTAGTTTATTGGAAACGCTTGCAGGTGGAAATGTCGCAAGCAATGGGGATGGAGAAATCAGTGAAAGTATAGAAATATTGAACAACGCCTTTGGAACAGGTGGATTTGCCGGTGTAGTTAATGAAATGCACCAGAGCTATTATGATTCTACAAAACCCGCGTCCTTTCTAAACTACATCGTACTTGACGAAAGTATGAATGTTATTAGTGCTGCTAGTGGTATGAAACAGGCTGATGGTGCCGATGGTTGGCAGCTTACCTCTGTTGATGGCGGCATTCAAATCGATCAATCGGGCTACCTGGTCGTATTTACCAGCAATCTCGCTTCCAAGGCCGTTTTTTGGGACATGATCAATATGACGCAGTATAAGGGAACAGTCGCAGAAGTAAACCATTATTATCCATTTGGCCTGACTTTAAGCTCTTCCTTGCCGGGAGCAAACGAGCAAAACAAATTTAAGCTTACCAGTAATGAACTACAGGATGAATTTGGATTAAACCTTTATAATTTCGGTGCAAGGATGCAGGATATGCAAATTGGACGTTGGCACAGCATCGATCCACAGGCAGAAAAATTCACTTATGAAACACCGTTTGCCTATGTAGGGAACAATCCTACGAAATATGTAGATTTAGAGGGAACCCTAAAGTTCTCAATTTCCGATGCTAAACTTAAGGAGTATAATCTTACAAGAGCAGATGCAAACCGGTTACAGACTATCGTTAAAAATATAGGGAATATGCTTAATGACAACGCTCAGGCCTTAGAGGTCATCTCAAATTCTACTGGTTTCCCCGCATCAAGGGTATTGGAGGAATTTAAATGGGATAAAGGGCCGACTGTAGAATTAATCAAATCAAATGGCAATTCACATGGTGATGAAAGTGGGATTAAAATTGATGCTAATGTTTTGAAATATGCAGCTTCATTGGACCCCTCCTCTACAGAATATAAACAACAAATTCTTGGCATAGGATTACTTTTGATCCATGAGTACGCACATTATGGAGATAAATCAACTAACTTTGGATTTACTACAGGCCAGTATACCCAAACGTCGCGAATCTATCCTGGTAGAATTGGAACAACTTGGTATAATCATCCAGAAGGATCATTGTCGAATTATAGCAAACTCGATAGAGGCTTACAAACATATCATTATTCAATATTTGGACACCGGGGAACAGATGTTGAAGTCTTAGGGTTTGGGGTTAATACAGCTGTTGGTCAAAATGGATTTATATTAATTGAAAAGACAAAAAACTTTCTGCGTACCATTAATCCACAATCATTGCCCAGTATACCAAAAGGTTTGCCAAGAAATATAGATCCTACGAATATTCTTTCAACCCTCATGTTCGAATAAGATGAAATTTTATCTGTTTTTATTTTTATCTATAGTAGTGGGAATATTTTCATGCTTCGGACAGGTACATGTATCACCTTATGAAAAAGACTGCTCGTTGTATAAATCGGCCTTGGATACGATTTACAGTCAACTAACAAGCATCTATGTAAAAGGAGATGGATCTAAATCTGACTTCCTTGATCCTACAGATCCCAGGGAGGATACCTCCCAAAGGAACAGAATTTATGTGCCACTTAAATTGTATATTTTAGACTCAACAATGGGTCTAGAATATATACATATAAGGGATGGATTTGGCCCTATCATTAGAGATACCAATCTGCATAAACGGGTGATATTTAATAGCGAAAAAAGCCAAATATCACCATGCGGATTGAATTTCAATTTTTGTTTTAGCTATATCAACTCAACTGAAGCCAGTGCGATTAACTTTGAAAAATTTGTATACTGCGGAATGGCAGATATAAAAACTATGGTGCCAAAGGCAATTATATCTTCTTATCCCATATTATATTCAAAAGATTCATTAAAAGCATGGGTTTTTATCAAGGTCAAGGTTGGTTTAGAATTCACAAGGAATATTTTATATGTGGTAAAGTACCAGCAGAAAAAAGTAAAAAATAATTCAAAATGGATCATTAAGCTGGTTTATTCGCGACATCAATGAGTTGACTTATTTAATAAATCCTTTTAAGAAGCTTTCAGAGATACGATCCTTTCATTTAATAAACTTCCTTTATGATTATAAAATCTAGTTATAATATTGGACTTTTTTTGCTGATGTTTATTTTACTGGTATCTTCCTGTAAAAAAACGGAATATATTGAGACGATAAAAGAGATAACTCCTGACTATGGGCAAGGGTATGGCAAATGTCGTGTTGTTTTTGTTAGGGACACTTTGTACGCAAATGGTTTCATTTCTTCCGTATTTCCTCAAAAGTATATGTACGATGATAAATATCGATTGAACTATATGTCCATCCCAAACTCAAATGGGATACAGTTCGATTATTTGACAGATCGTAAGGTTTGGCGTAAATTCGGTGGGGTACAAGATATTGATACGATCTTACTTGATCAACTTGGAAGAGTTCACAAAACAAAATTCCAATATGGTAATAAGTACTCAACGGAATACCACTATAAAGCCAACGGTGAGATCATGATGTCTGTGAATAATAATTTTTATCCTCCAATATTATATGATACTGCGCACTTCTTTTACGAGAATGGCGACTTAACCAAGGTCGATGACAATGGAGCAATCACCACATACGAATATGATCTAAATGAGCCTTTTCAGGCTATAGGAGATGGGCGGAATATTGAAGACTTTCTTAATTATGGCCGAATATTAACCAAGACAAAGCATATGGTGAAAAGGATTATTCACTACGATGGAAGGATAGCTGATTATGCATACCGATTTGACAATGAACATAGACTCGTTTGTATTCAATATACAACCAAAATTGGCGCTTATAATCAAAAATTTGTTAGGTGGTTTGAATATAGTTGTGATTAAGCTTTGTTATATTTAGTGGTACCATTGATTATTATTATAAGAGGCAGTCTCAAAAGTCAAAAAATTAATCATATTTCATTAAAGTATAATGCTCGTTCATTTTATTGCTAATGAGCATTATTTATTTTATTCTGCTTTATCTTCAAAAAATGACTTTTGAGACAGTCTCTTTTGCAGCATATTTAGAAAGGCGGTTCTATAATAGAAGACAACCGCTACCCAAACAAATTCCTTACAATGCTGACATGTGTCAAGAGTAATTGGTTTTTTACATCGATACCTGCAATATTTTTGGGAACATGGGGTTGCTGTTAGTATTAGCTATCTGGTTTATAAATCAGATACTATGTCCAACTATCCTCCTTTTTTAATATTAAACCTGTTCTATACCTATCTTCCAGCCCTGGGTCTTTAGTGGCTTACCCTGGCTTTGGTTCCCAAACGTCATTTAAAAACATACTCACGGTACTTTTTAACAGCTCTAACATTACTAATGGTGTCACTAAGTATTGTAATAATGGTAAGCTACGTGGGCACGCATTTTAATTCAGGTTCATAATTTATAGAATTTATTTCTAGCTATTTTCATTTTGCATATTGTTTTCTGGTTTCATTAATCGTGCATTATTTGTTTTTTAAAATATATTGTAGTATTTCCTGAATATAAGAAATGCAAAACCTGACAATAGTTAATATGCCATGACAGGGATTAGTTCTTGACTTAAAATAAACTTATGATCAACCTTATCCATCTATTTTTAATTTTTACTGCGTTTTCGCAGGTAAAATCAACCAGTCGTAAGACTACAGACGATTGCTCGCTGATGTTCTTTGTTATAAACGAAATAAGGAAAGAGGACGACCATAAAATATTGTACATACAAAAGGAATATCTCAGTTGGAATCCAATTGTTGAACTTGATTTCAATATACTGGACACTACGGATATTTATAGATTTCTGCCTAAAACCCCCGAGGATAGGGAAGCAAGATTAGCCACCGATGTTATGGATCCGTACCCTAGTTTTTTCGTTTATGCATATCCATTTACAGATACCATATTTTCGCAACAGGACAAAGAACATATTAAACTTCAGGCCATTGATCGATCTGTCCTTTCTATTGGCTGTAATATTGGAAGCAATATTTTCGTAAATAAGAATCGAAAGGTTAAGAATTGTTATGCATTTTACAAGCCTTTATATTCTGTAGATGGCACTTATGCAATCTTAAGATATTATTCAGATTTTGAATTTTATAGTCCGAAAGATTTTACCCGCTTTGGCATATTACAGACCAAATATTATAAACGCGACCAAAAAGGAAGTTGGAGCGAGATATTTCATACCGGGAAATGGATTATTGGATAGCAGGATTTAAATGGGTGCTCCTTAACCGGGAGAGCCGTTGTTTTGCAATCCATTTGTCCATTAATGCTCATGATCATTTTTACGAGTCCTTGCTAGTTTATGCTAGCAGGGATTTTTTATTCTTTTCATTTGCCCTGCCATACCGAATTGAGCATCACAGTAAGTAAATGGAAGGCTATGGGTAGCATATTTCACGTGAAGATGGGAAAAAATAATGGGCGCGACTATTGAAACTATAAATTCGGATAAAAACTTTGCAAACCTGATGAAGCAATTGGACGTTGTGGTGCCAACATCAGTTAGGGGAAAGGCTACTGCGGGTAAAATACCTGGCTATGTATGGCATCATAGTGTGGAGAAAGGTGTAATGCAATTAGTTCCACAAGCTCAGCATACTACAGGAAGTACATTTTGGAAGGTGCTTCATCCCACAGGTAAAGGAGGTATGTCTCTTTGGGGTGGAGGATATAAATAATTTAATTAAAATTACCTTTTAAAATTAGAGCTTCCGTTGATTTTTAGCATCTTTATTTAACCATTTTTACTAACTTAAGATTACAATTCATGAAACTAATTGAACTAATACCTTATTTGTCAGATCGGAGTAAAATGGAAGACATGTACTCGGATTTAAATTTGAATGAAGATTCAGAGGACATACTTATGTACATGAAAGATTCACTGTCTATTGATTCTGATGTTTTTATATTTGAGCTAGATGAAACTGACGATCATTTGACGTATGTGAAAGATGGACAAACCTATTTACAGCTATTCCCGATTGATCATGCAGTTGATTTAATAGAATTTGATTTGGATTTGAAAGATAAAGGTTATTCCAACAAGGCTATTGCAGAACGGCTATTAGAGTATAGAATTAATGACGCATAATCTCATTTTCAAGGAATAAATTCAAGAAATCTTCCCGATCAATGGTTTAATTTATTGATTTATCACTTAGCATATGTGTTTTGAAACATAAAAAGACCCTGCCAAATATACTGGCAGGGTTTTTTCGTATTAAAATTTTGACCACTGAGTCATACTATTACCCGCCTGCTGTATTCCCAATCTAAGTTCACCTTAAACGCAGGTTTATGAATATTGCCACTGCCCAGACCTATGTACCGGAAGAGTTTGTAGAGAGCGCCTACCGGAAACTATTTGAGGAATTTGAAAACATCAGCCCGTTGCCTGTTGAACTCAAAGCGTTGATCCGGGAAAAGTCTGAGGTGCTTGTTTTCAAACCAAAGGACGTGCTTCTAAATTATTTACAGGTTTGCAAATTTGGCCTTTTCATTGCGCGCGGTATGGTCAAAATCGAATACGTCGTAGACGGTGAAGAAAAGATTATCGGCTTTCAGCTGCCGGGAGACTGGTGTATTGCGGCGGAAAGCTTTTTTGAGCAGACACCGAGTGATGAAAAACTCACTACGCTGAAAGAAACCATCGGCATTGCTATGAGCAGGGAAGATCTAAAGGGCTTCCTAAGCAATTACACGGAATTTAATACCCTGATGCGGATCATCGCCGAAAAGCACTTCGTGCTATTGATGAACCGTTTTAAGATGTTCCAGCATTCCACAGCAGATAAGATCCGGTATCTGGAGGAACACTACCCGGCACTGGTTAAGGTTGTGCCGATGACAGATAGGGCCAATTACCTGGGCATGACTCCAAAGACTTACATGCGTAACCGTCCTGAGAAAAACTGATAAGTTGCGTGTCGCGTTGTATTTGCCAGCCTATGTGCTGGTTTTTCTTTTTACTGGAAAAAAGGGTGTTCTCATACAGGACATTTTCCACCCATAAATGCCAATTGATCCCGTAGGTTTGAACAATCAAATGCGTACGGGGAACCGACTTTATCACAGGTCAGGGTTGTTGTCCCGCAAAAGGATAGTGATGGGAGTAATACTTCATTCCCTGCTACCCTACTTCAAGTAAAAATTAATCTACCTGGCGTACGAAAACACCCACAGTTTTCTGTCAGCGGCGTTTTGCCCAATAGTTTTGTTGCTCACCAAAGCAATTCACTATTGACCAAACTATACAAAGATTATGGACAAACTGATCAGGAACCTGCAAGAAGAAATGGATACGGCCTTAAGGTCGGCTGATGCTACCGCTTCCAATATTATTCACCAGGCAGAATTGTCTTTCCAGTCATTATGGAAGATCATGGAACAGTTGAAATCATTTGTGCTGGGTTATGAATTTAAGGATGAGGCAGAAGAGATCCGGTTTTTTAAACAGGTAAAACCAAATTTCCAGAGTGAGCTGATCTATCAGTATGAGGTCTATAGAATCGAAAGTAATAGGCCGGTCGGAAAAAAGAAAAACATCAGGAATCATTACCTGAAGGAACTGGATGGTATTGAATTGTTTTTTGAAAAACACCATTCCCTGTATGTGTATCACCAAACGGAGCAGGATGGCAGGGACGCAGACTATTTTATCAGGTCTAAGCCCGGATTGATGCAGGATCCGGATTTTTCTATGGATATGGACATCCGGTGTTCTACCCTGCAGGGCAATATCCTGGCCAAGCTTATGGCCTATGAACGCATCATTAAATACCTGTTGAAGACCATCAGCGCAGTTGGCATCATGCCACACGTGAGTGATGGACTAAAGCACCAGCTAAAGTGGACCGATAGTAAGGTGAACCTGATTGAACTGGCTTATGCACTTTACTGCAAAGGATGCTTTAATCATGGAAAGGCCGAGATCAAGCAAATCATTGAACTGCTGGAGCAGGTGTTCCAAATCGACCTGGGTAATTTTTACGGGGTATTCCAGCAAAACATTCGCCTGCGAAAATTAAAGTCATCCACTGAATTTCTGGATCAGCTGATTGAGTATTTAAAGAGAAGAATGGATGGGCTGGATGGTATGTACCGGTCCCTCAAGTAGTTCCCTCAGCGGCAATATAGACGTATGGCCGTAAGCGGTCAATAAGTTGACGTGTCATCAGGGTACTGAGCGCCTCACTTTTCATAGTATCCTCTGATGGCAATACGCCAGCATCGTCAAGTTGCGCATAGATTTTTGTCTCCAGCCGGTACTCCGCTAATAAACGCTGCAGCCTGTCCGGGTAGTCCGGCTCGGGCTCACAAATTTCCAGTATTTCATTAAAGCTATTAAACGGGGCAATGTTGATGTTCGTTTCTTTCAACAATGCATCCGCAAGTTGCCTGGCTACATTGGCAGTCCTCCCTTCGACCACATCTTTCCCCACCACAGAGAGTTCGACCATCTTGATCATGGTGAGCAAACCCACCGGACTTTGCGACCAGCCCGGATAGTGGCTGAGAATGACACGCAGAATTTCTTCGCGGATGATCATTTTTTATTGCATTGAATACTCAAAGTTATAGAAGCCTGCTTTGATGACATAACAAAGTCTTTTTTAAACTGAGTAAATCGTTGCCATAAAAGGATAAGGCAGCTACTGCGCTATTAGTAAACGTAGCTAATACATTCTTAAGCGGCTCAGGTACTTGCAGATCTGGCCAAACATAAGCTGCTGGATTGTGCTGCTTTGTACTTGAATTTTTCTTCTGGCGCCACGAAAAAAATCCCAGACAATCTTTGGTAGTACATACCGCATGATTAAAAATGCCTTCCGCCAGCGCCCATATTTGCTTTTGTAAACAACGGGGAAATGTTTCGCCGGTGAAAATGAAAAGTGGATGATGAGTACAATATCCTGGTATCAATACCTGATCGCTGTTGCCCTTATTGCAGGCATTTATTATATCGGTCTGGCTGCAAGTTTATTTAAAGGGGAACTGAAACAAATCCTGCGTCGCAGATCAGGTAGATGGGAAGAAGCCGAAGAACAAATGGAAGAAGAAGGCCATGAGGAAAAAGAAAGTGAGGAAAATAGATACCTCGAAAGTGAAGAAGCATATACAGGGGAGTTCACCAATAGCGATGAGCAGGCGGCATATGAGGAGTTGGAAACGGTGGTGGCGAACCTGAAAAGCAGCATACTGGAGGCAGGGAAAGAAGTCAGTAAGGACCAGTTACTGGAACTTTTTAAAGAAACGCTGGCAGACTTTAGCGGGTTACGCAACCCTGCCTACCAGGAAGCTGTGAATGATCTGATCATAGAGGGAGTAAAAAAGAATTGCGGGGTGGTGTTTAGTGAAGAAGAATTGAATGCGGCGTGGGAAACACTGCCCCGCTAAGTATTGCCGGCACCGGTTGATGATGGTTTGGTTCACTGGTGTGTTTGCGCGGTGCCGGTACCCTTCCCGCTGTCCCCTTTGAGCAGGGGGCAGCCCGGAAGGGATTATTAAAGAGTAAGGGCCACTGATAACAGTATGGAAATGTCAAAGTATGGATGCAGATCAGGTTAGGTCGTCCCCCTGTTTTCCTGCCCTGTAAGGCAGGAGAGCAGCAAGGGAAAAAAGCTGAGTGAGGATTAATCAAATAATGTGGAGATGGATAAAGGGAAGAGGAATTTGAAAAGGCTGGCAATTACAGCGGGGATGATGGTGATTGCGCTGCATGTTGTGGCGCAGAGCGGGGAGCAAGGGATACAGGAAGCGAATACTATGATCCGGGGGTACTTTGATGACGGGTCAAAACTGATGTATGCGGTCGGAGCGATCATCGGCTTGATCGGGGCAGTAAAGGTGTATCAGAAATGGAATTCTGGTGACCAGGATACCGCAAAGACAGCAGCAGCCTGGTTTGGCAGCTGTGTCTTTCTGGTGATTGTAGTAACCGTGATCAAATCCTTTTTCGGTATTTAATGATGGGTATGGAACAGTATATGGGCTACCGTCACCCGCTGTTGGGAAAGGAACCAGAGGAAAGGGCATTGCCACTATGCAGTATTGACGGGACGGTATTTTCTTTTGATATACGGCACAATGAATTCCGGCAAACGGATCAGCCCTCAAACCGATTTTCGGTAGCAACTCAGGAAGAAATGGGGTTTAGCCAGTTCCTGTATGACAGCAAGACCCGGAACATTTTCCTGGGCAGTACCACGGAGGCCGGCAGGCTGCCGGCCCATGTCTACCAGGTTATTGTCCCGCCCTTAAAAGATCTCGATCCGGTGGGACTGGCCCGCAGGCAGGGACTTCGGGACAATTACTTTAAATCGATACGGTTCAAAGACAGCCCGCTTGTGCTGGCTGTTTTCCGTAAAACGGAATCCAGGAGAAAGAAAAAGGGAATAGGCATTTAACGATAAAACGGGCAAACATGCAAATGATTTTAAAGGAGAGGTTACAAGCCTACATTATAGAAAATAATCCGGACCTGATGCTGCTGCTGCAGGTGGACTTTTCCGTCACCAGGTACCTGGAGGATAAAGTCGCCAGGGTCATGCCAACAGTGATGCGTCTGCTGGAAGAGCAGAGGCCGGGTTATATCATCCAGGAGCTGGCCCTGAAAGAGATGACGGCTGAACTCCGGCCGTCACGCTACAACTACCTGCTGGAATTGCTGGAAGCAGAATTTGAGGCAGACTACCTGCGCTTTGAAAAAGCAGGTGTGCTGACCTATGAGCTGATCAACATGATCGCTCATTGCAAGGGGGTGTTTGAAGATTTTAAGTTTAGTGAAGCACAGTTGCAGGATAGGTTCCTGCGCTATGCCATGCTGGCCAGGATGCATGATTATTTGAATTGAGTGAGGTCAAGAGAAAAGTGAGAAAGGAATCGTGAGGGATGGGGTACAATCAATTGAACAAGCTTAAGGATAATATAGCCGCCATTAAAATAGCGTTGGATTACCGGCAGCACAAGGCTGCGCTGACACCCGATGATTTTATGGCTTTGCGCAAATATGCGGGGTTTGGCGGGATTAAGTCAATCATGTACGGCGTTGGTACGGCGCAACAGTGGCTGGCAAAAGGTGTACCGCAAAGCCAGATGCAGTTGCATGCGCCCATGCAAGAACTCTTACAATTGCTTCAGGACCGATTATCCGGTGAGGAATATGCCCGGGTATTTGCTTCGCTGAAGAATAGTGTGCTGACGGCCTATTATACACCCGACTTTGTTCCGAAAGTTATATTCGAGCAACTTGCCTATGCGGGAATTACGCCCAGGCGATTATATGATCCTTGTGTGGGCAGCGGTGTTTTTCTGGATCAGGCTTTGGCTGTTTTTCCCACAGCGCCCGCTTTTCAGGCGCTGGAAAAGGACCTGTTAACCGGATGGGTATTTGAAGCCATCGCAAGTGGCTATCCCAATGATGTCAAGGTCAAGGTTCAGGCGTTTGAAGAAAGTGATGCCAGTGAAAACGGCCAATTTGACCTGATTGCCAGTAATATCCCATTCGGAAATGTCAGTGTTTTTGACCACACCATACCTCTGGAATTCAGAGAACGTATCCATGTGTACTTTTTTATCAAGGGCCTTGAAAAATTGGCAGAGGGGGGACTGATGGTGTATCTCACGTCCGATACCTTTCTGAACAGCCCATTGAACAGCAAGGCAAGGAAGCACCTGTTTTCTCAGGCAGATTTCATCGCCTTGACGGTACTGCCGGAAAACCTGATGAGCGAAACTGCCAATACTTTTGCGCCCTGTCATTTATTAATCGTACAAAAGAACAGCCGTAAAGTATCGCTGAGTGCGGACGAGGAATTGCTGGTGGCTACCCGGATGCGGAAAAACGACTTTGGTGAATATCCATTGAATGCCTACGTCATCGATCACCCGGAGCTTATAGCTGCCAATGACATTAAAGAAGGCACCAACCAGTATGGTGATGCACATCTGGCTGTCAGACAAAAAGGGCTGATCACAGACATCACTGAACAACTTGCATTGCTGACCGGTGAGGGAATCCGCTCGCGTATGGATCGTGGTGCCCTTGAAAGAATAACGTTTAATACACAGCAGTCCCAGGATACAAGCAAGCTACAGTTCACCTTTTTGCCCGTACCGGAAAGCAAACGTCAGGCTACAGAGTCCCAATTGGGACTTTTCGACCAGCTGGCTGCCGTGGTGCAATCCCGATCGGGTGCCTACCTGAATGATGGGGACCCTGTAGTTGCCCAGACCGCCAGGATCATTAGCCAGGTCAGAACAACAGAGCGGCCTGAACATGAAAGCATCCTGCTGCTTACGGCCAGGTCAATAAAAGCCAGCCAGTACGTGTACCGGCTGTACTCTAATGTCGCTGAAATCAAATTTCCCGGTAAATGGATCAATGCGACCTTGCTCAGCGAGCAGTTGTCCTTGCTTTCCGAGCAACTGAAACAATATGGATATGCATACAGCTACCAGGGTGATCAGTCCTTAGCGCATCATTTTAAATTTCAACCTTCCGGGCCTGAACTGTTTGAACGTTTGAAACCTTTCTACCGGAATGGCACATTGGTTATTCACAAAGAGCGCATCGGGCGAATTACAGAAGTAGATCAGGAAGAATCCAAATCAGTTTTTCAGCCACTGGACAAGCAAGGTGCACTGGATTTCTACCAGCGCTATGTCCTGGTCAGGAATTATTATTATGAACTCTTTGATGCGGAGATCAATGGCGACGTGGTGGCTGGAGCCTTGTTGCGTGAAAAGCTGAACGACGCCTATGATGAACTGACCCGGCAATATGGTCAGGTCAACGATCCCATTAACCGGCAACGCCTGCTGGTGGATGAAGCTTTTGGCGCGGATATGCTTGGCACCCTGGAGCGACGGGAAGGAAAAGAGTTTGTGCGATCCGATATTTTCAAAGGCAACCTGAATGCACGGGAAGACGAATTTACTACCAGCGATCCGCTGGAGGCTTTAGCGCATTGCCTGAATATGAGGGCTAAGGTAGATCTGGCTTATGTGGCTGCGCTCACCGGCATCAATGAACATGAACTCATCCCTGCCTTGGCAGAACGGATTTATCTAAACCCGAAAACGGATCAATGGGAAACTGCGGATGCCTACCTGAGTGGCAATGTGGTAGAAAAGCTGGGCATCGCGAAAATGCAAAGTGAATCGTTCCCGGAGCATCCGCAGTACAAAGCAAGTTATGAGGCGTTGCAAGCCGTACAGCCGGAGCGCATACCTTTTGAGCTGCTGGACTTCAACCTCGGGGAGCGCTGGATTCCGCAATCCTACTACAGCCAGTTTGCTACTTATTTATTCGATACTGAAAGCAGCGTGCACTATCTGCGCTCCCTAGATGATTTCAAGGTCCAGGTGAGCAGAAAAAATGCGAAGGTCACCCAGGACTTGGCGGTACGGCCACGGGATAGCCGGAACATGATGGGTGATACCTTACTGGAATACGCCCTGCGCAATACGACACCTGTATTTACCTATAAGGTCAGGGAAGAAGATGGAACGGAGAGTCGCCGGCGGGATAATGAGGCCACGCAGATGGCGCATGATAAAATTGAAAAGATCAGGCGTGAGTTTGTCCTGTGGTTAAGAGATCTTTCAGCAGAAAGTAAACTGGAACTGGAAAGCTTGTACAACCAGATATTCAATTGTTACCGGCTTCGGGAGTACGACGGAAGCCATTTAACCTTTCCAGGTCTTGACCTGAACAGGTTAAAGATAGATGGACTTTATCACTCACAAAAGAATGCTGCGTGGCGGTTGATTGTCAACCGTGGCGGATTGATTGACCACCAGGTGGGCCTGGGTAAAACCCTTACGATGATCGTAGCGTCCCAGGAAATGAAACGGCTGGGCATTATCCGCAAGCCGATGATCGTGGCCTTAAAAGGCAATGTGACCCAAATTGCCGATCAGTTCCGCGCAGCCTATCCAAAGGCCAGGCTGCTGGCGCCTGGCAAGGAGGATTTCAGTCCATCAAAGCGTAAGCGCATATTAAATGAAATCAAGAATAACCATTGGGATTGTATTATCCTTACCCATGACCAATTCGAAAAAATACCGCAACCCCTGAACATTCAGCAGGAGATCATTGGCATCGAATTGTCGCATATAGAGGCAGATGCAGATGTGCTGCGCAGCATGGACAATGAACTCAGCAAAGCGGCGCTGAAAGGACTGGAGATCAGGAAGGAGAATTTGTTGAACCGTCTGAAAACGGTGGATTATAAAATCAAAGAACGCCAGGATCAGGGCATCGACTTCATCCAAACCGGAGTAGACCATTTGTTCGTTGATGAATCCCACAAATTTAAGAACCTGACATTTACGACCAGGCATACGCGGGTGGCGGGCCTGGGCAATATGGCCGGATCTCAAAAGGCATTGAACATGCTTTTTGCCGTCCGCAGTTTGCAAGCCAGGTTTGAAGCAGACCTGTGCGTTACTTTCTTAAGTGGCACACCGATTTCCAATAGTCTCACTGAGTTGTATTTGATTTTCAAATACCTCCGTCCACGTGAGATGGAAAATCAGGGCATCGCCAGCTTCGATGCCTGGGCGGCGGTATATGCCCGGAAAACAACGGACTTTGAATTCAGTGTAACCAATGAGATCATTGCCAAAGAGCGCTTTCGTGAATTCATCAAATTGCCGGAACTGGCCAATTTCTATAATGACATCACCGACTATAAAACAGCGCAGCACATCCATCTGGACCTGCCTGCGATGAATGAGGTGCTCGTCAATATTTATCCGACCCCAGACCAGCAGGATTTTATTGAACGGTTGATGCACTTTGCAAGTACTGGAGATGCTACCATCTTAGGCCGTGAAGCACTCAGTGAAGATGAGGATCGGGCACGGATGCTGATTGCCACCAATTACGCCAAGAAGATGGCTGTAGATATGCGCCTGATTGATCCATCCTACCCGGACCATCCGGATAGCAAGGTCAGTGTTTGTGCCCGGCAGGTGGCGGCCATTTATCAGGAAACAAACGAACAAAAGGGCACGCAGCTGATCTTCTCCGACATCGGTACACCCAAATCCGGGGCTTTCAATGTGTATGATGCCATGAAGGAAAAACTGGTCAACGAATACCAGATTCCTGCCGCTCAGATTGCCTTTATACACGATTGGGAAGGCAGCAGTAAGCAAGTACTTTTTGACGGACTCGATAGCGGTAAGTTTCGAATACTGCTCGGCAGTACAGAAAAGGCAGGCACTGGCCTAAATGTGCAGGGCAGAATGGCTGCTGTTCACCATTTGGATATTCCCTGGAAGCCATCTGAGTTTGAACAACGTAATGGGCGGGCCGTCCGCCAGGGGAACTGGCTGGCCAAGCTTCACCTAGGCAACCAGGTCAGGGTGTTTATCTATGCAGTAGAACAGTCGCTGGACAATTACAAGTTTACCCTACTTAAGAATAAACAACTCTTTATAGTCCAGATGAAGAACAGCCAGCTCCAGGTACGGGTTTTGGATGAAGGGGCAATGGATGAGCAAAGCGGCATGAACTACAGTGAGTACATCGCAATTCTTTCCGGTGATACCAGTTTGCTGGAGAAGGCCAAACTGGAAAAGCAGCTGGCCGCTCTGGATGTGATCCGGACTTCCCACTACCGGGAGCAAGCAAGAGTAAAAGACCGGTTGAGAGATCTGGGTGAAAAGCTGGAGAGCGATCAGCGTGTATACGCCCGTTTGCAGGGTGATGCCAGCTGGTATATAGAACGGCTGCAATATGGAAAGGATGGGGTAAAAGAAAATCCGGTAAACCTGATCGGTATGCTGGGGGCCGAACCTGAACAGATTGGCAAGCACCTGATTGCCCTGTTCCGACAATGGAAGCCTAAATCCGGCGACACGACCCAGCGCATTGGTGAATTGTATGGCTTTGATCTGTACATCAGGCAGGAAAAGACGTACAGCTATTTTAATCAGGAATACCAGTTTCATAATTCCTTTTATGCGGAAAGACAAGGAAGTGGGATTCGATATGATTACAGCAACGGTACACCCAATGTGACCAATCCCAAGCTGGCTGCCCGGTACTTTATCAGCGCGATTGACCGGGTAGAAAATATCCTGAAGCAATACCAGGAGCGCATCCTTAAAGTGGAAAACGAAATTCCTGTTTTGCAAAAAATCACTGATCGTGTATTTGACCGTGACCAGGACATCCTGGATATGAAGACGGAAGTGTCGCGTTTGGAGCAACAGATCAAAAAGAAAATGGAAGCTCAGCTTGCCACGGACTACGCACCAGCAGACCGCCATTCCATCGAATTGGATGTGGCGTCTGAACAGTCGTTAAACCACCTGCTTCCGGTCGGAAGGCTTGCCATTATAGATCAGCGTGCAACGATCCTGGATAGGCCGGCGGAGAAAATCAGAAAGAGACCTATAAAAATATGAGTATGAAAAAGACAACTGAGCGGAATTTAAACCAGATCACCTTGGAAGGGACGACCTTTTTGATTGATGTACCGTCAGAACAATTGATCCAAAAAGATCAACCAGACAATAAAATTGACTATAAGGACATGAACTTCAAACAGGGATATTATGAATTGTATTACGATCCTACAACACGGAATATCCAGGTTCCTTTTGAAGAGTGCCCACAGATGGTCCGCATTGGAATTGCCACATTGTTTGAGACCGACGAGAAAGCGATGCTAAACAAATACAACCTGACTGTAAATCCAATTACTAGCCGTATGAAGGAAATATTAAAGAACCATGAGTGGTTTATCCTTAAAAGATTGAACGGGGATTTGCCCATGCTTCAGCTCAATAATAACTTCTACGAGCTGGACGTGGCCAAAGGAATAATCAGACCGCTGTACAGAAACGAACCGGACATTGCCTTAAAGAATTTTCGGTTGACTGATGACGGGAAAAGTCTGGTATGTCTGATTGAGCGTTCCAGTGGTAAAGCCTTCCCGGTTGGAACCGATCTGAAAAACTTACCCGATACGATATGGATGGTTGAAATGCCGCTGCTCAGTGAGAGCGACCCGATCGGTATGGCCAGATTGAACAGGCAGCATGACCTTAGTCAAATATGGGACCATCCCCCACAGGAAATCGTGACCTGCAATTTTCAAAGAGTCAGCAATAAGCGAGCGCTGCCGCGGGTCAAAGAACAGAAGCAAGCCAAAGTGCGTCCCGCAAAGGGTAAAAGCAAAAAAATCTAAACAATAAAAAACACATACAAAGACACATCAATTAAAAGCGAAAATCATGGCAAATAGCGTGTATGAAATCAATAAAGGGATCAACAACAGCATCGAATTTCAGGGCCTTCGCGCTCAATATATCCTGTATTTGGCGGCAGGTCTTGTGACCTTACTGATCCTCTTTTCAATCCTGTACCTGCTGGGCATCCCCGGTATTCTGTGTATCGCCGTAATCGGGATAGCCGGGGTTGTGCTGGTTCTAAAGATTTATGCCATGAGCAACAAGTATGGAGAGCATGGTATGATGAAGGCGGTGGCGAAAAAGAGTATCCCAACAGTAATAAAGCAGAATAGCCGAAAGGTTTTTAAACACTTAAAAAGATAAGTATGAAAAGGAAGTTACCAGAGCGGGACATTAACGGAACAACGTTCATTGTGGATGTATTCAAAGAAGAGATCAGGCAACTGAATTACCCGGAAAACAGGATTCGGTTTAGTGAGATGCTGTCTGAAGAAGAAGGACTGGTTTTTCAGTACGATACCAAGATTAAAAATGTACCGGACCCGGCATGGGCCGATTCGCCGGATGTTATCCAGGTTAAGATACCTCCTATGACATTGCTTGACCCGGTAGGCATGGCCAAGAAATATGCGGATGAAGTGAGCCAACTCCATCTCCATGTAACTGTTGACCAGCAGGCCCTCGCTGAGCGTTTTATGGGTAAACAGCCCACCCTAAAAATTGGTGAGGAAATATTCTATGTCGATCTCGCCTGGGGATATCTCAGACCGCAGAATGAGTTGACAAGTATGGGCATAAGCATCAGGGAGATTGAAGACCGTCAATACGACGATGATCCCAGGGGACTGTACACGTTTGATTATGATCGAAAAACTTACGAGGTCAAGGACATCGACTTTCAAAGTTTAACCGAGTTGCCGACAGGAATCGTACGGGTCATGATACCGAAGCCAGCAAAACTGGACCCAGTAGGTCATGCACGTAAAGGAGGATGGCCATTGATGGATTATTTAAAAAAATACCCGGTCAGGCTGCATCATGAAGGCATAATTGTTCGCTGGGAAAATACCGGATTAAAAAAGCTGATCCGAAAGAATGTAAAGGCTAAGCAATCCACTGATAAGCAGACCGCGAAGCAAAAAAGAGGAAAAGGCATCTGATGAACAAGTAATGATACAAAGAGATACAATGGAAAATCAACTTGTTTTTTTAGCCAACACCCCATATGAGGTATTTCCACTGCAAAAGGTATTGAGGCCATTCGGTGGTTTTGGCCCGGAGATTGATCTGGGCGGGCTCCCCGTAAGGAATCATCTGTATGTGTTTGTATATAACAAAGTGGCTAAAGCTGTAGAAAAACATTTGGTACCAGATCGCATGGCTGATTATGAGCAAATCACTTTGCCTTTGTCAGCTGTCGAAAAGATAGGACCGCTGCCAAAGGAACATATTGGTGTGTTGAATGCGCTCAGTCGAAAGGGGAACTGGGGTATTTATTTTGGTGATGAATATATGCTGGGCTATTTACGCGGCAAGCCGGTAGAATTGGAGTTTGCGGGCGAATCTTATACACTGGACGTGAACAGGGAAATTTACTACCAAAGCAACAACCCGGACAATATCATCAGGTTGTCAGACTTGCCATGCAGCGATATAGGGTACGAGCTTCGTTACGACCCTGTTTTAAAAAATATCGCTCAGGGCGCAGGAGATGGTATGCCGCTATATTTTCTTGACCAGATGGTTGAATATGATCCATTGGGCATCGCCCGGAGGCACAACATCAGCATCGGCCGATTGCCGGAGTTGGATGAATATCTTAAGGACCCAGGTGTCTTGCAAAAATGCCGGGATTTCAAAGGCACAATACTGCCTGGCAAAAGCACGAGCCAGGAAAAAAATAAAGCACCCAAAAAGTCGGGCGGGATCAGGCGGTAGCTGAAGGTCACTGGCCGGTAATAAGGAAGGAAAGAATGATACGTGAAAAAGAAAAGGTGAGGTATGGAAAAGTGGTTAGAAGAGGTTATGCCCATACTGGGCATAGAGCATGATTGTATATTAAGTAAGGGTGGTGATATTACGGTAGCCTATCGTGCCACACTGCCGGAGGTATTTAGTCTGTCAGACAGCGAGTATGAACGCTATCACCAGGCATGGATCAAGGCCATCCGGCTGTTGCCGAAATTTAGCGTGTTTGCCAAGCAGGACTGGTTTTCTCAAAGCAAGTATCAGCCGCAGAAGGCGGCCAAGGCAAGCTTTCTGTCGGCGGCGGCGGACCGGCATTTTACCGGCAGGGATTTCCTGGCACACAGCAGTTATATCTACCTGACCCAAAAGCCCAAAGGAAGAAAACAAAGCAGCTCGATGTTTTCCAACCTGCTCCGGAGAAGCATTGTGCCAGAGCAGACCATCAGTAAGGAACTATTGCAGCGATTTTTAGATGCTTGCGGGCAGTTCCGGAAGATCATGGAGGATACCGGCCTGGTGACCCTGACGCGCCTTAAGAATGCAGAACTTTCCAGTGGTGGACGTCAGGCCGGGATCATAGAACGGTATTGCGGCTTATCAGAAGGGGAGCCGGAGGTAATGATCCGCGACATTGAGTTTTCCGACCGGATGAAGGTGGGCAATAAACATTGCCAGCTTTATACGCTGAGTGATGTGGCCGATTTACCTTCATTATGTGGCAGCCGGATCACCTACGATAAATTCAGCACCGACCGGACTAAGTTTTCTATAGGTTTTGCCAGTGTCCTTGGGCAGTTGTTGCCCTGTAACCATGTGTACAGCCAGTACATCTTTATTGAAGATGAACGCCTGACCTTAAAGAAGCTGGAGGCCAAAAAGCGCAGGCTGCAATCCCTTTCTGCCTACAGCCGGGAAAATGCGATCACCAGGGATGCTGTCAATGATTTTTTGAATGAAGCGATCAGCGAGCAACGACTTCCGGTCAAGGCACATTTCAATGTATTGGTATGGGATGAGGACAAGGAAAAATTAAAGCCCATTAAGAACCTGGTGAGTTCTGCCCTTGCCCAGATGGATGCCATCGCCAAAGAAGAAACTGCCGGAGCGCCGCAGATTTTTTGGGCCGGTATGCCGGGCAACCAAGCGGACTTCCCGGCCAATGATTGCTTTGATACATTCTTAGAACAGGCAACCTGTTTTTTGAGTGGCGAAGGTGCGCCGCGCAGCGTGCCGCCTGACCAGGGCATCCGCTTTTGTGACCGCCTGTCCTCGCGTCCGATATACCTGGATTTGTTTGATGCACCGCGCCAGGCGGGCATCACCAGCAACATGGGTATGCTGGTCTGCGGTACAAGTGGTGGCGGGAAAAGTATGACGGTGAATCATGTGCTGCATACGTTGTACAGCCAGGGAGCCCATTGCCTGACTGTCGATATTGGGGGTAGTTATAAAGGACTGTGTGAACTTGTTGGCGGTTATTATTTCACCTATGAAGAGAAAGACCCCATTCGTTTTAACCCTTTTTATTTACCGGACAAGCAGACTTTGGACACTGAAAAAAAGGAATCGCTGAAATCCCTCCTGGTTGCGCTATGGAAGCAGGAAGATGAGCGGTTCAACCGGAGTGAATATGTGGCGCTCTCCAATGCGTTGCAAGGCTACTACGATCATCTGTCTGCTCATGATGATCTGTTCCCCTGCTTTGATACCTTCTACAATTACCTGGAGGAGATCTATGTGACGCTATTAAAGAGTCATAAGGTCAAGGACAAAGATTTTGACCTGGACAATTTCCTGTATGTCCTACGGCCTTTTTACAAAGGCGGCGAGTTCGATTACCTACTGAATGCCACCGAAAACCTGGACCTGCTGAACCAGCAATTCATAGTTTTTGAGCTGGACAACATAAAGGACCATCCCATACTTTTTCCAGTCTGTACGCTCTTGCTGACAGAAATGTTCATTTCAAAGATGCGCAAACTCAAGGGCCTGCGCAAAGTACTGACCATTGACGAAGCCTGGAAAGCCATTGCCAAATCCGGCATGGCGGAGTTTCTAAAGTATGCCTTTAAAACCATCCGCAAGTTCAACGGTGTACCGATTGTGATTACCCAGGAACTGGATGACCTGATCAGCTCCCCGCTGATTAAAGATGCCATTATCAATAACGCAGACATCAAAATCCTGATGGACATGCGAAAATTCATCAACAAATATGATAAGCTTCAGGATACGCTCGGCTTTTCCGAGAAAGCCAAAACCATGTCCCTGTCGGTGAACAAGGACGACCGGGAGATCTTCCTGGACATCGGCGGGCAGATACAGCAGGTAGTAAAAAACGAACTCTGCGCTGAGGAGTATCTGGCCTTTACCACCGAAGGCAGGGAACGGGTGAAGGTGACGGAATATGCGGAACGGCATGGCAGCATGGAAGCGGGGATCAAAGCCCTCGTGGCGGAACAGTAAATATTATATCTGGCGACATTATACAAATGGCAAAGTCCTTTAAATGAAAATAAAATGAGTTTTGATAATGGAAATAAAGCGGATGGAAAGCATTACTGGCTGACCCCTGTGGCGCTTTTTAATACCCTGGACGGCGAGTTTAAATTTAACCATGATCCGTGTCCCTACCCCCGTCCTGATGGGGTGGATGGTCTATATGGTGAGTGGGGTACCTCATCCTATGTGAACCCTCCATTTGGATCGTATACATGTCCGGTTGATGGCAAAAAGAAGGGTCCGACCGCTTGGGTACGGAAAGCCATAGGTGAACATAAAAAGGGGAAGCGCGTTGTCATGGTTTACCCTATAGATAAATGGGTGCTGATGCTCTTAGAGGCTGGTGCCGTCGTTCGCAATCTTGGGGATGTGAAATGGTGTGCTACTGAAGACGGGACTTCAGGTCCGGGCACTGGAAGGCATGTTGCATGCTTTGTATTAGAACCTTAAATCAATTTAAAAATCTGAGAATGAAAAGGAATTTTTATCAACTATTAAAAAGCCTGCTAAGAATTGCCGAAAGATACAGCCGGCATTATGACGCTATTGATTTGGCCGTGGAAAAAACTTATTGCCGGCCTCTGATTATAGAAGGTAGTGAAGATAATGGGATTATGGCAATAGTTACCATATCACCCTACGGCAGCTTGTTACGGGTGAGTGAAATGAATTATTGTAATGGAGAAGTGTTATCACAAATCAGTTGGGTTGCTTATAGACATTGGTATGGCAACTGTCTATGGGAGATTGGCGGGGATAAGATTTGCACTATAGACCCTACCCTTCAATTGCTATACCTGGAAGAAAATACAACGCTGAAAGGAAGATATAATGTGGATATATATAAGGAGCAGTTATGAAAAAAATGAGCATCGTATGGGTATTGACATTGGCCTTTCTGCTGCATGGCTCAGCGACACACGCGCAGATACCGATTTTGGACATCATCAAAGGGGCGGTAAAGAAGGTGATTAAAGCGATGGACCTGCAAATACAGCGGCAGCAGAATAAGGTGATCTGGTTGCAGAACGCGCAAAAGGTTATGGAGAATACCATGAGCGAATTGAAGCTGGACGAGATCACCGGTTGGGTAGATAAACAGAAAACACTTTACCAGGACTACTATATAGAGCTGGCGAAAGTCAAATCGCTTATTGCCACTTACCAGCGGGTGAAAACGGTGATTAAGCGGCAGCAGGAAATGGTCGGCCAGTACAGCCGGGCCTGGAGTGTACTCAGGCAGGACAAACATTTTAGCCCGGAGGAACTGGATCATATGCAGCGTGTGTACAGTGGACTGCTGGAAGAAAGTATAAAGGGCATTGACCAGATTACACTGGTGATCACTTCATTCTCCACGACCATGAGCGATGCCAAAAGGATGGAGATCATAGAAGATGCCGCCGTCGATATTGAAGCACAGATCACCAGCCTGAGCCAGTTTACCAACCAGAATATCCTGTTGAGTTTGCATCGGACTAAATCTGCGCAGGAGATCAAAAAGCTGAAAGTACTGTACGGCCTGGACTAATAAGAATTAAAAAATTAAACAAAACCGAGATGAAAACAACATTCCTGATCCTGGCCCTGATGCTGGGGAATTATATGAGCCTGCAAGCCCAGGGTTTGGCTGAGTGGTTCAACCAGAAAAAAACACAGAAAAAACACCTGGTTGAGCAGATCGCCGCCCTGAAGATGTATGGCTCCTATATACAGAAAGGCTACCAGGTGGCACAAGACGGGCTTCATTCTATTGGAAGTCTTTCAGACGGCGAGTTTAAGCTGCACACCGGACATCTCGATGCCTTGTATATCGTCAATCCCAAAATCAGGGGTATGGCGGAAGTGAAGGATATACTCATCATGCAGACCGAAATGCTTTCGATGCAAAGCAGGCTCGGCAAACAATTGGGGAAAAGCACCATGACGACGCTTGAGCAAAGATACTATCAAGCCGTATTCGGGCGGGTGCTGGACAACTGCCTTTCAGACCTGGAGCAGTTGAATGACTTGATGCGCAATGGTGGCCTGGCCATGAGGGATGATGAACGTGTGTCAGCGGTTAATCGGCTTCATGCAGATATGCAAGATAAATACACCTTTTGCAGACGTCTGCAAACGCAGGCATTGCTGTCTGCCGGGCGCTTGCAAAAGGAACAGGGAGAAGTGAAAATGAGCAGAATAATTTATGGCCTTAAAAAATAAACACGATGAGAAAGTTAATATTAATAATTGTGCTGCTGATTGCCTGGGAGCGGACAATGGCACAAGCAGATGAAACTGCGCAACTCATGCTGAACATCGAGAAACTTGCGCAATTTAAGCAAATCCTCACAGATCTGAAGAAAGGGTATGAGGTGGTCAACAAAGGCTATGGTACCATCAAAGATATTTCGGAAGGCAACTTCAACCTCCACCAGACTTTCCTGGACGGTCTTCTACAGGTCAGTCCTGTGGTCCGCAAATACAAGCGGATCACCGAGATTATAGATAATCAGGTATTGCTGGTACGGTCCTATAAAAGTGCACTGTCGCGCTTTCAGCGAAGTGATGTTTTTCATACCACTGAACTCCGGCACATAGAGCAGGTATATGGACGTGTCCTTGAGGAAAGCCTGCACAACCTGGAAGAACTCAGCAATGTAGTTACTGCGGGTAAGTTGCGCATGGGGGATGATGAGCGCTTAAAGGCCATCGACCAGGTTCACGCCTCGATTAATGATAAGCTTGATTTTGTCAGGCAATTTAACCACCGCACGACCTTGCTGGCCCTTCATCGGGAGCAGGACAAAAGGGATGCGGTGCGCATGAAGAAATTGTATGGCATAAACTAAAACGTGAATATGGCAAAGTGGAAAAGAACGGCTTTAATGGCCGTAGTGGGGATGTTATTGCCACAAGTATTAATGGCACAGGCGGTTGCAGATCAGATGAATAGTTTGCATAGTGTGCTGGAGCAGCTCTATGACGAAATGATGCCATTGTGTGAAGACCTGATTGTCGTGGGACAAGCTATTGCTGGCTTCGCGGCGTTATGGTACATCGCATCAAGGGTTTGGCGGCACCTGGCCAATGCCGAACCCGTCGATTTTTATCCATTGTTCCGGCCTTTCGTGCTGGGATTCTGTATCCTCAATTTTTCGTCCGTTCTGTTTATGATCAACGGAGTTATGAAGCCCACTGTGACAGCAACCGCAAAGATGGTTGAGGGGTCCAATGCAGCCATTGCAGTCTTATTGAAGGATAAGGAAGAGGCATTGAAAAAAACACCCCAATGGGAAATGTATGTTGGGGACAACAATGAAGGAAACCAGGATAAATGGTACCGCTTTAACAATAAGGATGCTGATCCTGACGATCAAAATATTTTTGAAAGCATCGGAAGCGACATCAAATTCATGATGGCAAAGAGTTTCTACCGCTTTCAGAATTCCATCAAGCAGGTGATCAGCCTGGTTCTGCGTGTAGTGTTTGAAGCAGCCTCTTTGTGTATCGATACCCTGCGGACTTTTCAGCTGCTGGTGCTAAGCATCCTGGGACCACTGGTTTTCGGGTTGGCGGTGTTTGATGGGTTACAGCATACGCTCACGGCCTGGCTATCGCGGTACCTGAACATCTTCCTATGGCTGCCGGTGGCCAATATCCTGGGTGCATTGATCGGGAAAATACAGGAGCAAATGCTGAAACTGGATATGTCCCAGATCGCAGAAACGGGCAGTACGAGTTTTAGCGCCACAGATATTGCGTACATGGTTTTTTTAATTATTGGCATAGTCGGTTATGCCACTGTGCCCTCTGTGGCCAACAGCATCATTGCTGCCCAGGGCGGTGATGGGATGCTGCAAAAGATCACCCGGATGACCAACTCAGGGGCATCGGCAGGCGCAAGTGCCACCGGTGCAGTAGCAGCAGCAGGGGGCAAAAGATTAGGCCAGGGGCTCAATAACATCGCCAATTTCCCAAGTCACGTTGCCCAGGGTTATTACGCCAAGGACAAACAGGGGGATAGTCATCAGAAGGACAAATTATCAGGTAAAGCATAAAGGAGGGGAATATGTTTAGAAGAGCAAAAAATATCGACACTGCCTTTAAGAATGTACGCAGTTTTTCCATCATCACCATTGTCTTTATGGCGGTACTGAGCGGCTTTATTGTATTCAAATGCTTCGCGTGGGTGAAGGACACACAAAGCAAGATCTACATTCTGGCCAACAGCAAAGCCTATGAAGCTTTTGCTGCCGACCGAAAACAGAACATACCGGTGGAAGCCAGGGATCATGTAAAGAGTTTCCACGAGTACTTCTTTACGCTGGACCCTGATGAAAAAGTAATCCTGAGCAATATGGTTAAAGCAATGAACCTGGCCGACGGGTCCGCAAAGCGTGAATATGACAACTTAAAGGAGAGGGGCTATTACGCCAACATCATCAGCGGCAACATCAGCCAGACCATCCAAGTGGACAGCATCCAGATTTCCATCGAAGTCTATCCTTACGTGTTCCGCTGTTATGCTACACAGAACATTATCCGCGCCACCAGTGTGGTGTCCAGGCTCCTGATCACCGAAGGTCAGTTAAGAAATGTTGCCCGTAGTGACAACAACCCGCATGGTTTTTTGATCGAGCGTTGGGAAACGATTCAGAACAGCGATATAAAAATGGAAAAACGGTAAATAAGACAAGGATATTATGATAGGATTTAAAAACAAAAAACGGGCAAATGATCCGGGAATGAACCAGGTTAAAGAAAACCTAGCTAGACAGATTTCGGGTAAGATACTGGCTTGTCAGCGGGCCTGGGCAGAATGGATGAACAAGGGGTTTGCGACCCTGCCGATGCGTAGTAAGAAATTGGCGCTGGTTGTATTCGTGCTCGGATTTGTGGCTGTTGGTGTGCGTGGTTTGGCTGTCCTGTTTAATCAGGAAAAAGTGAGGTCACACAGCTTAACGAAAGTGGACCGTACGGGCCAGGTAACCATGATGGTGGAGGAACAACCGCCCAAGATTTCTGATAAAGAATTTCTGAAGCTGCAAAGGATTAAAGTATATCTGGACAGCCTGTCCAGAAGCAGGGATGGTCAGCAATTATGGGACAGTTTACGGCAACAGCATCCGGGCTTAATGGACTCCATTGCAGCCGTAGAAGAATTGTACAGGATTCAGCACAAAAAATAAGGACGATGGTAGACTATGTGAACAAGATTATAGAGGGAGATTGCATCAGCATTTTAAGAGAGCTACCGGATGACTGTATCGATATGGTGCTGGCAGACCTTCCTTACCAGGTTACCGTTAATCCCTGGGATAAGTTGATTGACCTTGAAGAGTTGTGGATACAGTATGAGCGGGTGGTAAAACGTAATGGTGTGATTGCATTAAGTGCACAGGGGCGATTTACCGGTCAGTTAATTATGAGTAATCCCAAGCTGTTTAAGTATAAGATCGTGTGGATTAAAAGTGTCGCAACCAATTACCTCAATGCAAAAAAGCAGCCATTACGCCGACATGAGGACATCTGTATTTTTTACCGGGAGCAGCCAGTCTATCATCCTCAGATGGGAACAGGCAAGCCTTATTCTGCCACACGAAACAGCAGGCCCAGCAATAGTTATGGCGACCATTTCTCAACAACCACGAACAACAATGGAGCCCGTTATCCTACCGATGTGATCATTCATGAAGAAGACCATGTGTACGTTCATTCTGCGCTGTCAGAAGGTAAGGTTTACCACCCGGTTCAAAAGCCGGTGGCGCTGGGCCGGTACCTGATCCGGACGTACACCGATGAAGGCGATCTGGTATTGGACAATGTATGCGGCAGCGGAAGTTTTCTGGTAGCCGCGGTCCTGGAAAAACGAAAGTTTATCGGCATAGACAAGAATGAGCAGGCGTTCCAGTTCAAAGAGCCGGTAGATTTTATCGCGATCAGCAGGATGCGCGTCCAGGCTGCCTTTGGACAACTTTCAGAAGGAGATTCTACGCCATTGTAAGAAACAACAGCAATTGAAAAAAGACTTAAAGATGAATTATGAGCAACGAACAGACATCAGAAAAACTATTAAGGCGAAAGAAGTTCCTGACGGTGCTGCCTTTATTGGTTATACCCTTTGTGACCATTATCTTCTGGATTTTTGGCGGAGGAGAAGGCGCTCCCAATGGAGTGATGCCATCACGAGATCAGGGAATTAATGCAGACCTGCCCGGTGCCAGTTTTAAAGAGGATCAGCCACACGACAAAATGAGTTATTATGACCGGGCAGCGTCTGATTCCATTAAAATGAAAGAGTTGATGCGGAATGATCCAAACGTCAACATCCAGGTAAACGGACAAGCAGCTACCGGTGATTCCTTTTCCATGTCATCGAATCCTGGGATGGAAAACAGGGCGGAGTACGGACCGGGCCAGGAACAAAGGGTATATGAAAAACTTGCGCAGTTAAACCAAACATTAAATCAAACGCCTGTGGCAGCCACACCCGGAGCAGTCTATCCGGCAGAAAGACAGCGTTCCGGGGCTGGCGGTATGCGTTCCTCTGATGTAGACCGGCTGGAGCGGATGATGAACACGATGAACCGTCCCGCAGAACCCGATCCTGAAATGAATGAATTAAACGGAATGCTGGATAAGATACTGGACATCCAAAACCCTGGCAGGATGCAGGAGCAGCTGCGTCAGAAATCTGCAGAAAAAAGGGGGCAGGTTTTCCCAGTGACTACCGGAAAAAAAAGCACTGCCATATCGACTTTAGATAAGCCTGCGGAAAAGAGGGCAAAGCAGCGGCAGGTTGAGGGCAGTTTCTATTCTTTGGAAGAACCCACCGTTGCGTCTGATACTTTAAGTTCCATAGAGGCGGTGGTGCATGAAACACAGACTCTGGTGAATGGCTCAACGGTGAAGCTGAGGCTAGTCAATGACATTTTTATCAATGGAGTACTGATCCCAAAAGACCAATTTGTTTTCGGTATGGCCAGTCTGTCCGGTGAGCGGTTGACCATATCGGTCAGCAGCATCCGGTATGGCAATAGCCTGTTTGCTGTAGACCTGACCGTATATGATCTGGATGGGCTCGATGGCATTTATGTACCGGGCGCGATCAGTCGGGACGTGGCCAAAACCTCCGCCGACAGGGGCCTTCAGGGAATTGGCATCAATTCCTTTGATCCCAGCCTGGGGATGCAGGCGGCCAGTGTAGGCATTGAGGCGGCAAAGAGTTTTTTGAGCAAAAAGGTCAGGCTGATCCGGGTGACGGTAAAAGCTGGCTATAAGGTATTGCTCCGGGACGGCCAGCAAAAATAACTTTACAATAGTACCAATTGTGTAAGAGAAATAGATGAACAATTAATTAAAAGCATGTGTGATGAGAGAGCAGTGTGCAGCGGTAGCTATGGGTATTCTATTGTGCGGCCTTAGTCTGAGGTCGGCAGCCCAAAAGAAAGATGACAACGTGATTGAGCCGGCCAGGCTGACGGTCACCAATAACAAAACGACAAACCTGATTTTTCCATATCCCATTAAGAGCGTGGACAAGGGCAGCAAGGAAATACTCGTTCAGAAAGCAATCGGCGTGGAAAATGTCTTGCAGGTCAAAGCGGCAAAGGTTGGATTCGATGAAACCAATCTGACCGTAATAACAAGTGATGGGAGCCTGTTTTCCTTTATCCTGAATTATGCCCTGATCCCCAGCGGGATCAACGTCAAAGCGGACCAGCCGCAGGTTAGACCGTCATCGGTTGCGGTATTTTCTGAGGATGCCACCACTGACCGCATCCAGAAAACGGCAGTGCAGGTGTCCTTAAAAAAGAAGCAGATCAGCAGGATCAGCGACCAGACCAATGGAATTAAACTGGATCTGAAAGGAGTTTACCTGGCCGATGATAATTGTTACCTGCAGTTGAGTTTACAGAACAGTTCTGTGCTGGATTATGATGTGAAAATGTTGCGCATGTATGTGCGGGACATCAAAAAATCAAAGCGGACGGCGAGCCAGGAGCTTGAGTTAAATGCGCTGTATACGCAGGGCAATGTGAAGCGCGTTGCTGCGTATTCCGAACAGGTGGTTGTGATCTGTGTCCATAAATTCTCCATACCGGATAAAAAGCGGATAGAGATTGAAATGATGGAGTCCGGCGGGGGACGGCACCTGCTGATTCATTTCGGCAATCCCACCGTCATGAAGGCAATAAGAATCAATTAGTGTGATAGAAAATAAATAGTGAAAACGATAAAGCAATTGAGTTATGGAAGTAAATGAGAAGAATGCAGAGCATCTGGAAAAACAAGTGTTTAATACAGGTTTTGGTTTAGAAGACAAGGTAGAGTTCAGAAAAGCAATTGCCGAGGGCAAACCGGAAATGTCACGTCCCTTTTCAAAAACCTTTGGCAATGACGAAGTGACCGGTACTAAGAATTTCAGGCTTTCGGATAAGGGGAATTACTTCTTCAATTCCTTTGATTTGGTCCTGCATAAAAAAGATGGACTGCCAGTGAAGCAGCGGTTTTATGTACGTACCGCAGAGAAGGTCATGATCAAGGCTGAAGGCGCAGACCCCAAAGAACAGTGGGTGAACAGCACTATAACCCTTAAGGAAGGATATAACATGATGAAGGGACGTTTTGCGCTGAAGAATTATGTGACCAGGGAAGGGGAAAAATACAGTTCTTATGCCCGGCTGGATTTTAAAAAAATGGATCGGCAGGGCAACTATGTTATTGATAAAATCAAAGCTTATGATCTCAATTCAAAGCTTGATGCATTACCAATTAAGGAAAGAATGACGCAGAAAGACAGAAAGCTGTTCGACGAGTCCGTTAACCGTGGCAACCGACAGGCCGCCACCTTTACGGACAAAAAGAAAAATGAGGTAATCTTCTTCATTGAATCGGACCCGAAAAGACAGGACATCAAAATCTTTACTTCCGGCAATAAGAGAAGTTACGATTGGAAGGAGGATATGGCTTCTGCGATTAAAAGACAACAGGCGCAGAAGGAGCAGGAAGCTTTAACGGAGAAAAAAGATCCCACGCTAAACAAGGCCGAAGAGAAAAAGAAAGGAAAGCTGCAGAAGATGGAAGAAGAGAAGCCCAAAGCGACAAAAGCCAGAAGGAAAGCCAGAAGTGTTGCCTAATCTAAGCCTGAACGGATGCGTGAAGATGTAAACAGAGTGAAGGCCGATTGGGAAAGGTGGATACCCAGGGAACAACGCATAGAAGCGCTTTTCCCTGGGGCTATGGAAAAGAACCGGGCCTTTCGGAAGGAGAAACTGAGAGAAATGGATAAAATCCTGGCCCGTTATACGCGCCAGCTTACACCGGAGGAAATGCTCACCATACGCGCACTCCAGGGGCAAAAAGCCGAACTCGATGAAGGGCTGTATCCCAACCAGGTCTTAAGAATGATTAGAGACCTGTATGCACATTTTAAGAACCGTAAGATTGAAGCGGTCCAGCAAGTAAAAGCACTGGCGCATTTGCAGGACATTAAAGAGGTTTTAAAGAATGCCGGGTTGGTCCAAGTCATACCGAAACTAGAAAAGCGGCTTCAAGAGGGCCAAAATGAATTTTCTATTTCGGTTGCTTACTATGTCAATGAAACGGAGCAGATCGCTTTCAATGTTCAGTTCAGCAAAGACCTGAGCGGAAAATGTCAGTTGGTTAGCTATAAAGCGACCTTAAGTGATGAAAAAATTCCAGGGCAAAGCAGGAGCCATGTCTTTTATTTTAAGGACGATCAGCTGATGCACGCGGAAAAAGCGGTTCACCTGTTGTCTGGTAGATCAGTAAGGGAGTCCAGCATGACTTCTGAGGGGCTTATGGAAAGGTGGATACAGTTTGACCTGAATGATAAAGATGATCTGGGCCGGTTCAGGACCAAAGTATTTAAGGATGATAAAGACGAGGCAATTATCAAAGCCATCGATGCATTGTCTATTCAATCCCCAACTGGTGGCGAAGTGCTGACCCGGCTAAGCAACGGGGAGCGGTTAAGTGTTGAAGTAAATACCGAAAATGGTTTGAAGGTCTATGCTATTGAAGCCAGCCCGCAATATGGGAAGATCAACATTTACGATGAAAAGGGCATAAAGATCAGCCCGGCAGAAGCCTTATCAGGGAAAGCGGTTGCACAAACAAATACCGTGAAGCAGCAGCAGGCACCCAAGACGACTAGGACCAAAACGAATCGGGTTAAAGTAAGGAATTAGAAAATGCAAACAGAGCAGCTGAACATATTTTTTCAAAGGATAGCACATGATCCGCGGATTGGCATTAGTCATATCAGTGTGTTCTGCGCTATCCTTCAGCTGTCTATTGCTGGCGGGGAGGAGCCAGTATATTTTAAAAGTGACGAGGTGATGCGGGTGTCAAAAATTTCGGGGCTTGCCACCTACCACCGGTGCATCCGTGATCTGCATGATTATGGCTACATCAGATATGTACCGTCCTACAATCACCGGAAAAAGAACAGGGTATATTTTCACAGTGTGAATTGAACAAGGCTGTAAAATTGCGGGATTATAATGGATAAAGCACAGACATTGATTATGCCTGTGCTTTTTGTTTTTAGGCTGCTTCTTTTAGTTGCAGTTGTTTGATCTTCTTTTCTAGTTCTTTAATTTTAGCTGCAAGCCTTTCTTCCCGTTCGGTGGTTTTATCCTGCTGCTGCTCGATCGCTGCTACATCTAAACCGGCTTGTTGGGCAACCTGATACAGACAATGCGCGTTGATATGCTTTGGGACTTTACTTTCCGATTTGGCTACGACTGCACAACGGATCAAATAGGCAAACTGTTCATCGCTCAGGTTGGCCAACTCCGTTAACCTGTCCGTTTTTGAATCATCATCATGATCTTCTTTCTCTGCAAAAAGTATACTCTCCACGTGCCTTCTTGAACTCCAGTCTAAAGACTGGAATACAAACAGCCGGACAGCAGTAAGGTCGGCATCGGTAAGGCCCGGCGTTAAAGTTTCCGTGTTGAGGGCTTCGCCAAATTGTTTGTGCAGTTCTATTTGGATTTTTTCAGCATCAAGTTCCTTTGCACGCACTTCCCGGCTGTTGATGCGCTGCATTTCTGCTTTGAACAGGTCAATGGTTACCGTGCCATTTTTAATAGCCTCTTGTACATCCTTTGCGCTTACCAGGCCGGTGTTTTGATTGGATTTCTTCTTTTCAGGATCAAACCAAATCACTCCTATTTTACCGGTCAATAAAATTAATCCCTTGAGGTACCTCCCCCCTGCACAATCTGCTTCAAATTCAGCCATATCAGTCCTGTATTCCTCCATTGCCTGTTCATAATCCTCTTGGTTAAATATCGGTTCACCTTCTTCATCATCCCCATCCTCAACATAATCTTCCTTGTCCGGTAAGGGCGGTGCGGTCATTGTGTACACGTTATAATAGTCGTATTGCGGTATATTTTTTGCTTCGGGTATTGCATCAATAGCCTTTTGATATTCTTCTGAAACGCTACCGTAAGACAGAAAAGCCACTGCTTCATGTTGGGCGAGGGCCGTAGAAATATTCAAAATGGACTGGTTTTGGCACTTCTGTATGAAGCATGACTTATTGGTACAGTTTGCCTCTTTCGCTAAATCCGGAAACAGGCTTTTTAGGGTCGCAGAATTAAAGGGGCATCCTGTACAGGCACCTGCTTCCGGCAGCAGATTCTTATCCTCAATATCAAAAGGAGCATTTTTCAGGTCATACCTGTAATGGGATAATAAATACTGAAGATTGTAGAATTGAAAATGATCTGCTTGCCAGCCTGCACATTTTGCTTCAAAAAATTCTTCTTGTGAGGAAGTGGACAAACCGGCGATTTCAATGGCCTGTTGGATGGTGATCTTGTCGGCTAAGAACATCTGCTGCACGGGGTCTATCAATTCAGATAGTTTGATCCGGTTGTACACAAATGCTTTTGATTTGCCCAGGCGCAAGGCAACTTCCTCAATGGTTTTACCGGAATGCAGCAGAATTGCAACCGCTTTAGATTCGTGCAAAGGATGGGGATCTTCTCTTTGCATATTTTCTGCCAGTTGCAATTCTATCACCTGTTCATCGGTTAATTCCCTGACCATAGCCGGAACTTCTATGAGTTGAGCAAGATGTGCTGCTCTGTACCTGCGTTCTCCGACCACCAGCTCATAACGCCCTGATGGCATTTTACGAACAGTCACCGGAGAAATGATCCCGTGTCTTGCAAGGTCTTTGGCAAATTCTGCAAGATCAGCTTCATTAAAGGTTCTGCGGTAATTCAGCTGACTGAGCTCAATTTCTGAAAGGTTAATCGTCATTTGGATTCCCTCTTGCATCGCAGGATCGTTAAGGGCATTGTTAGGTACAACGTTTGGTTTAATTGCGTCTTTTTTCTTCTGTGTTTTTGTTTTCATCTTATTGATATTATAGTTGCTGATTGATAGTTTTAGAATGCATGGTGCTGCAATTTTTGCAGCACCATGCATCTGTGTTAAAGGCTAAAGTTGTTGCTCACAAATTCGGATAGCCTGTTTTGGGAAATGACTTCTCTAAGTGTTGTACGTGAGGTACCATAGCTAATCGCCGGATTGTACGATATGCTCAACTTGTACCCCTCAGATTCGGGAAACTTTTCATCTAAGGCTTTGAAAACGCGGTTTAATTCGTGTGATCCCTTAATGCTGCGTTCTGCGGTTGCAAATAAGTGACTACCGTTGTGCGAGATATTGATTTCGTAATGCATGATTTTTATTATGTTTTAAAGTTGTTTAAAAGGAAGATGTTTTAAGGTTGCTGTTTATGGTCAAGTCTTGTGATTTGCACAATGGCCCTTTCAGGGCAATTTTCGGCGGTCATGACCTGATCCATCGCGCCTTTTATCCCGTTTGTAGAAGTAACCAAAAGACGCAACATCCCTTTGTCGTGTTCGAGTATGATTCGGAATTGTTGGGCTTCCATTGTTAATCCTCCTCGGTGTTTGTTTCAGGATATAGAGCCTCACCTTCGCCGTCTACTTTGTTGCGGTCGGTTGGTGTAACCCTGATGCTGCTGAATGTTGCCAGATCAGGGTTTATGCAATATTCTTTAATGTGGGCTTTCAGCTTTAGAGGGTCATCCGTTACGAAATTCAGTTTTGCGTTGCCGAAGAATCTGTCTGTTTCTGAATCCACAATAAAGGGCAGATTGTGGCCTTTGAAGATCAGCATGTCCTTAGTGTCCTTTGGGAAGAAGTATTCCTTCCGTTTCCCTTTGTGTTTAAATATCCATCGTCCCGCATCGTTGGAATGCATGATGATGATTTCACGTTTAAACGTGGTGGCCATAAAGTCGGAGACGCCGATCCACGTATATTTTTCGTTTGATTCAAATTGAATTTCCATAATCGATGTATTGAAAGTTTTAAAAATGATTACTTCTATGAGGTGGCAGGAAACCTGTACTATCCATTTTTAAGCAGCTGGTTCAGCTTTTCCTTTACCGCGCGGGCAGTTTCTCCCCGCCATGCAGTTGCGTTCGCTAAGAAATAGTGGACAACAGAGGAAGCAGAATCTGAACCGTAGGATTGGTTGATGCTGCATAATGCCTGCATGGCTTCTAAATACGGGACTGCGCCGAAATACACTTTTTTCCAATCTCTGCGGATGATGTTTGCAATTGCGGAAAGGTCATCCGGGATCGTTGTTTGGGTGGCTGTTTTGCTTGTCGTGTTTTCCATGTCTTCCATTTTTGGTGAATGCTTTTTTTTCTTTTTTCCCCAGCTTTTTTGGCCTAAATGCTTTTTTTAGAAAGGCGCGACTGGTTGAAAAGAATAGAGAAGAGACAAGGGACAGGTAAGGAATAAGGAAGCCTTAAGCCCCGAAGGGTGCTCGAGCGGTAGCGAAGGCATTAAGGAAGGCTTACTTTCCGGCTGTCCCTTTAGCTTCGCGTCATTCTTTTACCAGTTGTGGTTTTCAAAAAAGCAGATGGGACCAGAGCAGCCCCTGCTGCGTTTCGGAGGGAACAATTAGGCGGTATTGTTGATTGGAGACGTTACCGCAATGACAGGTAGTTCATTCACACTTTTAGAAAGCAATGAATCAGCAGTCCAAAACAATGCTATACGCGATCATCTATTGGGTGGAAAAACGGAATGACTACGTGGTTCATACCAAATGAACGTTATTACTCAAAGATGCGCGCGAGAAGCTAATCAATAGGGATCAGACTGAAATGCAAATAACTAACTGGACAAAGCACCAATATTTGAACTCTATAATTGAATTAATTGTTCACTTTTATAGCCACCCTTAATCCACTAAATTATTCTGAAACTATTTTAAATGGTTGTTTTTGCATCATCTTCCAAGACGGCACTAACAGCTTTTTTGAAATTATCAAAAAGCTGCTCCGGAGTATATATGAGCGATTATGGTCCTTTCGAAGGACGTAGTGTAGTTTATTAGAAGACAAAAAAAATGATTTGTAATAACAAATATTTTTTGAGTTTGCTACAATAATAGTGGGCACATATTGAGAACACTGAGTGTAATTCTAAATAAGGTCCTGACCAGGGCTATTTTTCAATCAGGAAGCCTTAACATTGCAGTAGGGTTTATAGGGGCTGGCATATTCTTGTGCTGGCTTTTTTTATTGTGGATGCTAATGCAATCTTAATCTTCGTTCATTCATTTCCACTACTGAAATCAGGTCCTGAACTTGTCCATCGGACATTGTAGTCCCGCCGATGTCATTGACCTGCCATAGTGCATAATCCCTGATTTTTGCTTTTGGGGACAGCTTGCCCAACCAATTTGCTGATGCCAGTGCTTTACCTCCCTGGGCAATAGTTGAAATGAGCCTTGGTTTCCAGAAGTCCCGTTCTTCATTCGTATCCATGGGTAGGACGCTGAAACTGAAATTGTTCCGTAAATGTGCACTGATCCTTATTTCTACGGACCGCTCCAGTTGCTCGTCAGTATCAGGATGGAGGTAATTCAAATTCCAGACCGGAAGGTATGGATGGTCATGAAGAAAGCAGCAGCCGATGTTCTTACGTAATATGCTTATGTTTTTATTCTCTTTACTGAAATGTTTATCGAGGTGGGGGATAAGTTGGAATTGGGACGTATGGCTACCGACCATTACAATACGGTCCATGTCCCCGTATCGTTCACCATTTTCATAGAAAAGACAGATGCCGTTTATGAGACCTTTGGGTAGACTGCGCCGATAGGGGTAAACGAACCTTGGTCGGGAATTGGCCCATTGTGTCAACATCTTATAGTTATGCGACATAAAATAAAATACCTGCAAAAGTAGGTAAGGATTTAAATCTGCCAAAAGCGTTCAAACCTTATCCGCCCCAACTTGTTTGGCTTACTGGCACAAATATTATTGTGCTTGTAATCTAATCAGATGTCATGAGCTTAGCCAAATACAAGCAGAAGCGCTCCACCGATAAAACGCCGGAACCCTTTGGTGGGAAGCCCACAGGGACTGAACTGCGTTTTGTGATCCAGAAGCATGATGCCTCCCATCTCCACTATGATTTCAGACTGGAAATGGACGGGGTGCTGAAAAGCTGGGCCGTGCCCAAGGGGCCATCCACCGATCCGGAGGTTAAGCGGTTGGCCATGATGGTTGAAGACCATCCCTATGATTACCGGGACTTTGAAGGCATCATTCCCAAGGGAGAATATGGAGGCGGTACGGTGATCGTATGGGATGAGGGAACCTACGAGCCAATTGAGCCGGTAGAAGGCGATCTGAAAAAGCAGGAGAAGCACCTGCTACATCAGCTCTATTCCGGTAAGCTGAAAATCAACCTGAAAGGCAAGAAACTCAAGGGCGAATTTGCCCTTGTGAAAGCACATGGTAGGGGAGAAAATGGCTGGCTGCTGATGAAACTGGAGGATAAATATGCCAGCAAGGATGATATTACTTTAAAGGACAAGTCTGTAATCTCCAGGAAGACCATAGCACAGATGGAAAAATCCCCCGATAAGGTTTACGGTAGGAACATCATCAAAAAGGAAAGCACCGCCAGGGATCAGAAAGTTGCCGCCAAGCGCGCAGCGAAGATTATTAAGAAACAATTGGACGCGCCGGCCAAGGCTGCACCAGAAGAAAAAACAAAAGCGTTATCCGCCCTGTTAAAAGGGGCACCAAAGCAGGCTTTCTATGATACGCTATCTCCCATGCTGGCCACCCTAGTGGATCAGCCATTTGATAACGCTGACTGGCTCTATGAAGTCAAGTGGGACGGCTACCGCGCCGTGGCATTTATGGACAAGGGAAAGCTGGAAATCAAATCCAGGAACGACAAAAGTTTCAATGAAAAATTCTATCCGGTCTATGATGCCCTGAAGACTTTGAAGCTCAGGGCCGTGCTCGACGGAGAGGTGGTCGTTGTGGGTGCAAACGGTCAGGCGAATTTCGGCAAGCTGCAGAACTGGAGAAGTGAGGCAGATGGTGACCTGATGTTTTATGTGTTCGACATCCTATGGTACAATGGTCAGGACCTGAAGAAACTGCCATTGACCCAGCGCAGGGATATACTTAAAGCTGTTCTGCCGGAAACCGAAACGATCCAGATCAGTAAGGACTTCGATACCTCGGGCACCGAGTTCCTGGAAGCCGCCAAGAAGATGGGGCTTGAGGGGATCATGGCCAAACGTAAGGACAGTGAATACCATGTCAAGGACAGGACACGGGACTGGCTCAAGATCAAGGCCAATAAAAGACAGGAGGTGGTCATTGGTGGATTTACCAGGAATGACGATACAGTCAAGCCTTTTTCCAGCCTTTTGGTGGGCGTATATGAAAAGAAGAAACTCATTTATACCGGCAAGGTGGGAACCGGCTTCAATATCAAACAGCAGCGGGAAATGATGGAACAGTTCAAACCCTTGATCATCGACAAGCCCCCCTTTGCAGAGGAACCCGATGTCAACAAACCTTCACGCTTCCGGCCGAACCCACCCCATGCTACCGTGACCTGGCTGAAGCCCCAGCTGATCTGCGAAGTCTCCTTTACAGAAATGACCACGGACGGGGTAATGCGCCATCCCTCTTTTGATGGGATGCGGGAAGATAAAAAGGCAAAAGATGTAGTGCTGGAAACGGAGAAACATACCGATGATATCGTAAAGGATGCCGGCAAAGGTTTTATATCACCAAGAACAAAAGCGGACCGGAAGAGCCTGCTTAATCCCAATGAGCAGACACAGATTAAAAAAATCAACGGTCACGATTTGAAATTCACCAATACAGGCAAGATCTTCTGGCCGGTAGAGAAAATCACCAAGGGGGATCTGGTCAACTATTACTATCAAATGGCCTCTTTCATCCTGCCGTACCTGAAGGATAGGCCACAGTCCATGAACCGGTTTCCAGATGGCATTACGGGGCAAGGCTTTTATAACAAGGACGTGACCGGAAGGGCCCCGGATTGGGTAAAGACTTATCTATACCATAGTGATGATGGCAGGGACCGGAATTACCTGGTGGGCCAAGACGAGGCAACGCTATTGTACATGGCCAACCTCGGCTGTATCGAAATGAACCCCTGGAGCAGCACAGTCAAAAAGCCAGAACATCCCACTTTCTGCATCATCGACCTGGACCCGGACAAGAATAATTTCAACCAGGTGATCGAAGCTGCACAGGTGACCAAGGCAGTGTTGGACGATATGGGCGTGCCCTGTTATTGTAAGACCAGCGGCTCAACCGGGCTCCACATCTATATTCCATTTGGCAACAAGTATACCTATGAGCAGAGCAAGGAATTTGCCCGGATCATCGTGACTCTGGTCCATGAACAACTGCCGAAGTTTACGAGTATCGAGCGTGCTGTAAAGGACCGCAAGGGCAAGATCTACCTTGACTTTTTGCAGAACCGCCCACATGCAACCATCGCCGCGGCGTATTCGGTACGGCCCAAACCAGGCGCTACTGTGTCTATGCCATTGGAATGGGACGAGGTAAAGAAGGGCCTCAAGATGTCCGACTTTACCATACACAATGCGCTCGAACGGGTACAAAGGCTAGGTGATATATTCAAACCGGTACTGGGAAAGGGGATTGACCTCAGGAAAATTATCAGGAGCCAACAGGCTAAAATGAATGATGGAGAGCATGGAAGGTAAGGATGATGGGTATTCCTATGGCAAAAGGAAATAATCGAAAATACTAATCAATAATAGATAAAACATTATGATACAGACAGCATTGATAACTGGTGCGACCAGTGGCATAGGGTTGAAAGGAAGACGAACTTTCCAATACCGCCGCAGAACTTAATAGAGGGTATGGCATCCGGGTGTTTACCATAGCGAAGGACCTGTTCGGCGCGGAAAGTGGCTTCGAAATTTATGAAGAAGTAAGGTCGAAGGGCATCACCATTGATGTACTTGTCAATGATGCGGGGCAGGGTGTATATGGACAGTTCGTGGATACTGATATCCGCCGGCAGCTGGATATTATCCAACTGAATATTTCCAGTCTTACCGTACTCACCTACTTGTACCTCAAAGAGATGGTCGCACGTGGTAATGGCAGGATATTGAACGTTTCCTCTGTAGCCAGTAAATCACCTGGGCCGTGGCAGGCCGTCTACCATGGCACAAAGGCATTCGTACAGTCCTTCACCGAGGCGATCCGAAGCGAAGTGAAGGATAAGGGGGTTGTGGTGACCGCGCTTCTTCCCAAGGTAACCGAGACAGACTTCTTCAACAAGGCAGAAATGACCGATTCAAAGGCAGTACAGGACAAAGAAAAGATGGCTGATCCAGCAGATGTGGCAAGGGATGGCTACAATGCCCTGATGCTTGGAGCGGATAAGGTGGTTTCCGGATTTAAGAATAAGCTGCAGGTGGCCATGACCAATCTTATGCCGGATGAAAATGCCGCCGATCAGACTGGTAAATCCCAGGAACCTGTAGATAATGATAAGGATCAATAGTAAAAATGTAAAAGGGCCGATCTGATGATTGGCCCTTTTTGTTGATAGCTTGAATACAATGGTTTGAGTGCCCACCTTCACGCAATCCTATTCCTTGCCATTGAATATCTTATATCCATGCGCTGCTGCTTCCAATGGAAGGGGTAAGGCCGATTAAAAGCTTAGTCAGGTGCCGACATATTACCGGATATTCGTGCTTTATCAGCTGTTTTCAAACTGGATCTTATAGCTCAGTTCTCTTTCTATCTTTTCCCAGAAAGCATCAGGTTTCGGGACAAATATATATTCTCCCTGTTCATTGTCAAAATGCATCGTCTGGCTCCCATGGTTGACAGTTGTTACCTGAAAGACCAGGTCCCCATTGCTTACCATTTCGGAAATATCAAATTGTAGCGGCATATAATCTACCGTGATGATAATGTGAAATCGTTTCATGGATTTAAGGCTATTTTAAAATGGACAAAAGCCCATTATTGTGTACCTTGGCCGATAGAAAAACTATGCCTGATAACTTGCCGAATAATTTTATCGGGCACATTTTGTTGAGCTTGTAAATATCCATGCCGATCACTTTCAGCATGGTATTTTTACCGCCACTGTGAATACTTGGTGCTAAAGGTTTATCGTCCAGTTTAAACAGAATGTATATGTTGATCACAAAAGAAAAGGTATTGGAGATTTTCAGAAAAAAAGTGCTGCAAAATTATTCCATGGATGAAAATGCCTTCGGCAGTCATGTCCAACAGTGGGACGAAGTGTCCCGACACAAGGCCCATGCCGCAATAGCGGAACTAATTGAAGAGGGATTTATTGGGCATGATGCAGGATGGTACAAACTTTTGCCAAAAGGTGTGAATTTCATCAAGGGGAAATAATCAGGTCATCACGGGCAAATGCTCATAGCATCAACCACCCTGACATTCCCAAACCACTGGCACAGGTTTTTTGTTATTCTATAAAAATGATGTGTTATGGACGATAAGCAAAAACAAGATGCCCGTGACCGCAACCAGGTTGCCGGAAGCGAGGATTACGAGGTTGACTATCTGGCCCAAAAGCTGGGAGTAAGCCGTGAGCAGGTAAGATTAGCTATTCAGCAGATTGGCAATGACCGCGACAAACTGGAACAGCACCTTAAAGGTAAGTCAGGAAGATAGTGACAGGTTTCTATTCCTATCCAAAGCCAGCGTCAGTGCTGGCTTTTTTAGTTACTTCTCGTTATCAAAGCTAGGATGGCTCCTCGCCAAGTCATGTTCATTGGTATCCAACATATCCATCTTGGCATTCATTTATGGACCTGCTGGCAGTCTTTATCTATAAGATTTGTAATTGATTTAAATCATAAAGACGCAGAATGTGCTACAGCCTTTATGAAAATGCATCTTTTTATAATAACTTCGTTTCAACTTGCATAGTCATTAAAAAATTGAACATTTGTATCTAACATGTACCTTGATTGCACAACAATCATTTTCACAGGCAAATTTGAGCTTTGCATTAAGCATATGTAGGCTCCCCTGAATATATGTAAAGTTTATTAGCAATTGGCTATTTTTTAGGTTCAGGCATCAACAATATGCAGTTTTTAAGCATTGAAATTCCCGAAATTTCAATTTGAACACTACCAGTTAAAAGAATAGAGAGGTAAGGAAATAGGACGCCTTAAGTCCCGTAAGGGACGAGCGGTAGCGAAGGCATTAAGGGAGCCTTCCTTTCCGGCTGTCCCTTTGCTTCGCGTCATTCTTTACCAGTTGTGGTTTTCAAAAAAGCAGGTGGGGCCAGAGCAGCCCCTGCTGCGTTCCAGAAGTAATCATAAAGGCTGTTGTGATGATTGGAAAAGTCTCCTACGATGACGGCATATTATTCAGACTCACTCCAAATTCCCATATGGACAGTTGAGCTGTGTTTGTTCGATTTGAGTTCACTATGGCAGCCAGTGATTTGGACTTTATAATGTTTTTAGAATGGGGTACTACAGTTTAAAAGCCACGCTTATAGCTATACCAGGCGGTACGGTATTTTATAAACTATATTTCATTTAATTTTAGTGTAACCCAAAACGCTACTATGATCAACGCAAAATTCTTAGATGGAATACAGAGTAATAACCGTGAGGCGATGAAGATAGTCGCCCAGTTAATGATATTAGCCGTCAAAAATCAACTTCAGAAATCCAAGTCTATTTCTATGGATGATTTGAAGTCCAAGGAAATAGATAAAGCAATAGGAAATGGAATTTATCAGGCTTTGTTTTCAATGGTGAACTTTGATGCTGAAAAGGAGTGCAAGCAGCATATTGACGGTTTGATGAAAGCTCATTCCGGTAAATTGGAAGAGCCGCAGTTAAATAAAGTATTCAAAGCAATTATTGATAAATGGGCAAATACTCCGGTTGTTTTCAAGTCGGATTTCCTTAATGATCAATTTGCTTTGAAAAATATTAAGCGACATAAGGACACGGCACATATAGCTATAGTTGGCTCGTCTGAATTTAAAGGGGTGGATTCAGAAAAAAGGAAAAGCCACCTTCAAAAAATTACCGGCCTGTTAAAAAAGGAAGGTTACCGATTTTATGAAGGACTTTATTTAAAGGCTTAGTTGACGCAAGGTTGTTATTCCTTGTTAGAAAATAAGGCGATCAGACTTTGGCCTAAGTCCGTCTCCAGCGGAAAAGGGGGCTAAAGCTTCTGAAGCCAAGCTTTCTGGCGAGTATGGATTTCTTCTCTAGAAATTGGAAGGCTTCTGTATTTGAGGGTTTGATCGATGCAGCAATAAAATTTCTATGGTATAGCAATTTACCATTTACTGACTAAGCACGTAAAAATTACATTTTTGAGGTGCTTGTGATATTCCTCGAGCATATTTATATGGGAGCATCACTCCGTTTCGAAAAGATATCAAGCAGTTTTCCAATTCATTATCTTTGTAATTGATACAAAATGATGATAAAGCAACTTATATCCGACCTAATAGATGAGAATATTACATTGTCTAAAGCACTTAATAAAACTAAAGTAATAGCGAAAATTATAGACAGCACTATATTATCTTCATGGTTAAGCAGAGAATTGGAGGGTTATAGCAGTTCAGATAAGGATCTTCCGCGATACAGATTTATACCATGTACTTATTATTTAGTGGCTGAGATGCCATATGTTGGCAATCATAAATTTCCCGTGACATTTGAAAATGAGGAAGACTATATTAAGGAGGATAGAATTGAAAATGTTTTTAAATATCATCGAGTAGCACAGCCTATATCTATAATCGAACAGAATTTAGTACAACTAACTTCCGATATAGGAGAAATTCCACTTCAGTCGGAAATGGTTGCTATCCTTGCTAAACCTTATATGCAATCAATCAATGAGCAAAACGGCATACTGCGCCGTGGATATTTGCAAGTTCATAAAATTAGTTTTGAATATATCCTACAATTAACAAAGCAAAGGTTACTTGACACTTTACTTGAATTAAACCAACAATTTCCTAATCTTGAAAATGACTTTACGGTGAATAATGAAAATAACAGGAAGGTGCAGAATATTGTTACAAATAATATTTTTGGAAATAACAGCCCTGTAAATGTCGCTGCAGGAATAAATGTTGTTCAAAAAGATATCAGTATTGTTATTTCAGAAGATCATCAGCAGCAATTGAAAGATTTAGGTGTTGATGAGGATAAGATTCAGGAACTAGACAATATAGTATCAGAGAATAAAAACGATAAGCAAACCTTAAAATCGAAAGCCATAAAGTGGCTCGGTAGCGTTTTAGCCTCAGTTGCGGCAAAAGGGCTTTCTGAAAATATCCCTGTAATAACAGAATTCGTTCATCAATATTGGATCAAATAGGTTAGTCATCTGTTTGCATTTTATATCAATTAGATTGATTTTTCATATTTTTTATTAAATATTTTGCTAAATCGGATCAAAAAGGACTTTGGAATTCAGTTGTCAAATACCAACAATAATAAATTTATAGCATGAGAGATTCAATCAAACTGCTCGCAGAAAATTTAGCCCAAGGCTACTTTAAGCAAAATGTCCACAGAAATTTTGAAATCAAAGATGACATTAGAAAGGGCTTGCGAAATTGCGCAACAGGAAATGATCAGATCGATTTTTTGAATCATTACAAAAAAATGGTGAAGAAAGATATAATTGAGCACGACAAAGTGTGTGTGCATCCTGCGTTGTGCAAGCAGGGTGATGCCGCAGAGACCGCTATTGCTTATGCAGACGAGTTCTTAGCAGAAATAACACGTATGAATGCTAAACCGGTCGTGTCAACACCGCCGCCTCAAATTGTATTCAATGCGCCAGGGAACAGTGTGAACTTTGGAATAATGGGCGACATTACAAACAACATTAAAACGCTCGAATCCAAGGGCAATGTTGGTATTTCCGACGCACTTCAAGAACTTAGAAAGGCTGTTGAAGAGGCAAACGAGTTGGCTAATCAGGATAAGACAGAAATGCTTGATTTATTGAAATTGATTAGTGAGGAAGCGGTGAAGCCTAAGACAGAGCAAATGCCCGGTTCCAGAATTAGGGCTATGATCAAAGGCGGTCTCTCAGTTCTAAATACACTCGGAACGGTGGCCACAGTTACAGGCAAACCAATTGATCAACTAATAGAACACTTTCAATAGCTAAGAGTCTTTTTGTTATTTTCCTCCATTTTATGATCAAGCTCGCTACCTAATCAGCTCTGGATTCTTTATTATATATGGCCACGGCCAAGTTCAGTGACGTCGATAAAATAGAGTAACTTAAAAGGCACACTAATTTGATATTTAAGAACAAATGGACTTTCTAAAAGGAAGCGCATTAGTTGCGTTTGTGATTGGATTTTGGGATAAAATCAAAACATTCCTGTGGATGTTGCTTTCGACCTTCATTCAAAAGGTTGAAATTAGAACTGAAGAAACTCATAATGAATTGGTAGGTTTTCTGGTTAAGAACTATAAAAAGACCAAGAGCTATACAAAAGTATATGGCTCTCAATATGAATCATTCAGAAACGGAAAATATGGACTCGTACCCTATGAAAGCTTTGGAGAAAATCTGATGATTTTCTTTTCCAAGAAAAAGTATTTCTTTAACGCCATCTCGGTTCCATTTTTATTCAGTAAGAACACCGTAAGCTTCTTAAACGGCGAGCCTCCACAGAATCAAAGTGATCAAGATAAGGTATATTCTCACATAATATCAATAAGAGGTTCGATAGATGTTGGCGACATGATTGAAAAAGCCATACATCGGCGCAATTACATAAGTTGGAATATTGATGAGGAACAAGAAAAGGCCAATCGCTTCGACATACATTATTTTCCCGAAAGAGAACAATCTGGCTCGGACGGACATCATAAGTATACAGGATACTCGTGGTTTAGACAGAATCAGTATAGGCTTTTGGGTATTAAACAAGATGAGCTTGGCAGAGAGCTTAAAAGTGGTGGCAATGCAATCAATAACCTCTTCTTTCCCGACGATGTAAAAAAACTAATCAATGTAATAAGTCTATGGATTAAAAGTAAAGATTGGTTCCGAGAGAAGTCAATACCATGGAAAACGGGATGGCTACTTTATGGGCCACCTGGCACGGGTAAAACAGCTTTAGCACGGGCATTTGCTGAGGATTTAGATTTACCAATCTATTTTTTCTCCCTTGCCCAGATGTCAAACAGAGACCTAATTATGGCTTGGCAAAGTATGCAGCTTAATGTTCCGTGCATAGCTTTAATTGAAGACATTGACAATGTATTCGATAAACGAAAAAATATAGCTCAGACAGTGCCATTTTTGTTTCAACAGCACTCAGTTCAAAAGGCGAATGACAACGAGAATGAAGAGAGTCCACAGCCAAGGACACCGCTGACCTTTGACACATTATTGAACTGTATTGACGGGGTAGATAAATCAGATGGTGTTTTTACCATAATTACAACAAACGACCTTAGCAAAATAGACGAAGCAATTGGCATTCCAAGAGAAATGGAAGATGGTACACAGAAGTTCATTTCTACTAGACCCGGGAGGATTGACCGAGCTATCGAACTTACGTATATGACTAAAGAGAACAAAGTCAAGATGGCCGCAAAAATACTTTCCGACTTTCCAGACAAAATTTCTGAAGCAATACTTCACATAAGTAAAGAGGAAAAAGAAACACCTGCACAATTTCAAGAGTACTGCGCTCAGATTGCACTTCAGGAATATTGGAAACAAGGCGAATCAATTGATATCGAGCCTCACTAAATTTTATTGTTGTCATAATCGTTTGTTGTCCCATTACTTCGTAATAGATTATGTAAGTATTATTGACTTACTTGATAAAGCTGAAAAGTTAGACAGTGAATTTTTAGCTGGACAATCTGGACAATTTTTATCGGCAGAAAAATTTTATCTGGCGATGTCCGATATTATCTACAGATGTGATTCGTAGTTTGTATGGTAAAATATTTATTCTTATTTTCGTTTAAAGTTCTTATCAAAAATGCCCTAAAAGCACCATGTACCAAGGGTAGCAATAAGGGTAGCAACGATTTGTAACGTTTGTTTTTAATACATTAGAGCAACATTGCTAACAATATTTCAGACCCGTCCGGTCCGCTGAAAAACACATCGTAAAACCCTGTAAATCAAACATTTACAGGGTTTTGTTTTTTTGCATACTACAACATAGGTACAACAATCCTTTCTAATTGACTTCCTTTGGCTGCATTTGATTCCCTGATATCGTCTCTCCCTACAAAGTGTCCTAAACAGAAACAAACAATGAGGGTACCTATAAGCCACCTTCTGTCTGCTTTGTATTGTTTATTTGTTTATAAATCAGGAAGTTATTCTTTTTAAACAGTTAGGAGGAAGGGACCAGAACCTAGTCGTTAAATATTTCCATCGCTACATCCAGTTCAACATCAACAATATGGGTGTACAACTGGGTAGTCCTGATATTCACATGGCCCAAAAGTTTGCTCACGTATTCTATTCGCATTCCTTTTCTCAGCGCCCTGGTGGCCCAGGTATGTCTGCTTGTTCCCATGGATATACGCTTGTCTATCTTTGCAAGGGTGGCGATTTTTCGGAGGTTTTTATTTAAGTACGCTGTGGCCGAGGATATCGCGCGATTGAGCCCGAGTGCAGTATACCTAGTTCTTTTCAGGAACGGAAATATTCGTGACCTGCTGCTAGATCTGCTGCTGCTAAAGCTATTTAAGATTTCCAGCGCCCTGTTGGGCAAGGGGATGGAGATCTGCCGTCCCGTTTTTTTAATCACCAGGTTCAGATGTGTGCCATCAAAGTCTTTCCACTTTAATAGCAACAAGTCAGATACCCTGAGTCCGCAGGCAAAACAGGCGAATACAAATAAGTCCCGATGCTGTGCCATTTTGCTACCGCTGTTCAATTCCAGGGCTTCTATCCGCGTTATTTCTTCTTCCGTCAAATAGGCCCTTGTGGTGGGTTCGGTATGAAGGCGATATCTTAAGAAGGGATTTTGACTGGTATCGAGGATTCCTTCCCTGACAGCATCATTGAAAAGCTTGCGGATCACTTTAATTGTTCCGTGCACGGTGTTGATGCTATTTCCAAGTTTACTGGAAAGAAACTCCTGGTACCTTTTAATAAAGGTCACATCAATTTCCTCAAAACTCAGGGGCCGGTTCTCGGTAAAACGGATCAGCTTTGCGATACAGGATCTGATTTTAATGTAGCTGCCAATTTTATTATGTTTCAACAGCCAGTCTTTATAGTCATTGAAATAGTCAGAAAAACTCCCGTACCTTTTGCTCATTAATTCCTTTCGTATGGCGGATGATATAGCTAGGGCGTCCATGGAATACAACTTTAAGGCAATATGTTCTGCCTGGGATAGTTTTTTAGCAATGTATTCATTTAATCTGGCCGAATTGGGATGTGATGGTTGTACTTTTTTTTCTAGCTCATCCCACTCATCTGGTAATAAACGAACGTCCAATGAAATAAATCTTGTGCGGCGATTCTTGATGATTCTGATGTAGAGTGAATACTTGTTTTTCTTATTAACGTTGTTGGTACGACAGACGGCAGTTATACTACTCATCAATATATAACGACTTAATTATAGGTTTTGTACGAACCTGACAGGATATCTCAGTGCCATTCGCTCCTCCGAAATCAAATAGGCTAATCCGCCAATTAAATATATAACACTATTTTCTGTTTTTAGACGGTTACCGATTTTTATAATTTGAGGTATACTGTATTTCGGAGAAACATTTTGATCGCGGTTGTTTCCAGTGTAATTAGGGTTTCCTCCAAATAGGATCTAATGTAATTGGAGGGAGACAGTTCTTCAAATATTATTTCATGTTTTATCGATTCAATTATTTTATACAATTCTTCAGAATTGCAATTACCATAGGCTTCATGCCTGGTAAAGATTAAAGTGATGTTATTCATTGTATTTGCAGATTCTGTAAATTCAGTTCAGGCTAACTAATGCGAATGGTACTAATTAGCGTTATTATATAAGGTCTAATGAAATTATCCTCATGCGTTAATCCGGATGCTGATTTCCCGTTCCGATGATGTCACTGAAACGTTCAGCCAGTTTTCCAGACCTTTCACTTTTCCCTTCAGTTCGGATGGATTAAGTTTTTCTGATGCCCTGAGTACAATGGTATCGCCACCGGAGAACTCCAGAAAAGTTTCGTTGAGGATTATATCAAGGGAGACATCTTCCTGAAATGCTTTTACCGGGTCAAGAGTATCTACGATCGCGAGAATATAAAGTAGCGGCGCTTCAGAAAATGATACTTTTTCTTTGCCTATCAGCACCTTAAGCCCATGCTGATGGTAAAGGCACACATACTTATCGTTCATTGGAAACCAAATATTATGTATGGCTACCGTGGCCGCCGCATAAGCATACTGAGGCTCAAGCCAAGGCTCCCATGAAAGGTGCTGTGTCTGTTTCATTTTGTGTTGTAGCCTGCGGTTTTTGACTAAGGCGTCATACATCAGAAAACCAGCATACATTCCGTGGTCAACCAGGCCTCTTGTGCTGTGGATATATCTGAAATAGGATTCGCAGGACCTGAGTAGATATTGGGGTATTTGATCAACATTACATTCAGATAGGTCATGGGTGATCTGTAGGTGCTGTTTTAGCGAAGGCAAATCCCGGCATTGTTCGAATAGATTTTTATCGCCCTCCAAATCAAAGGCTATATCGTGCGCAAGGCATGTGACAAACCATATAAAATGAAAAAAATCGTATTTATCCGAAGTCTGTCCTGTGAAAATTGTTTGTTGTTCGGGTTGCGTTTGATGGAAGAGTGCAAGTCCGATGAAAAAGATTGAGACCGTATGATCGGCGCGGCGGGGATTCATCCTGTCCATCATAAAACGTTCGAGGATCGCTTCCTTGCCCCCCTGTCGAAAATAATCCAGGATGAATTTTTTAGAGGTTGTACCGGAAACGAATGGTTTCTCAATATGGTAATAATTAAAGCCAGCGTAATAATTCCAGTCTTCCTCTTTCGTTTCAGCAATTAATTGATACAGGCTTGTCATAACGAGAAATATATAATTTAGATATGATGGAACTACCTAGTGACGTAGGCAATGTCTGCATTTGTGTTTTTTAAGCCATTTTCAAGACTTTTTCATAATCGTATTTCTTGTATTTTTTTTCAAGTCGTGTTTCCTCCTCAAACTTTAGCATTTCATTTTTAAATTGAACTCTAAGCCATAAATCAGCGGGGGTATGGAAGAAATGCCCGAATTTCAACGCCAGTTCAGGATTGAATTTTCTATCCTCTTTATAGTATTTATTTAGATTGGCTAAGTCAATTTCAATATAATAGGCAAAGTCCCCTTTCTTTAATTTAAGGGTGCGTAAAAAGTCATTGGCGAAGTCACGGATAGATCGCATTTCATTTGACGTAATGGTCTGATCTAATACGTAGGATTCCATTTGGTAGCGAATGGCGAGCATTTCATTTCTAACCAATCGCCCTGGGCTTCGGGTTGCGTTGTGCGCTTTTGCGGCGGCAGCGACGAGCGCCTTTTGTTCAGCGCTTCTTTTATGGCCGTCATTAGGTCTTAGTGTAGCATCGTATTTTTGGCGGGTTTCTCTTTTCTTTTCCATGGCACTCATCTTTTTAATTTATTCTGTCTTACTCAGGTATTTTTCAACAAGCATTTCACCGTCTTCATCTGCGATAATCATAGTAGTAGTATGACCGTATTGTCTTGCGTTATACCGTGAAGAATACACATTCATCAGTCTTTTTTCGTTTTCTGGGTCTTCCTCTAATACTTCCAGTTGAAGATACGCCTTATATTCACCTACGCCTTGCTGTACGCTCAACATGAATGCATAGGCAATGAGACATCCGGCAACCCGATCGTATTTCTTTTCCGCAACCCTATTATGGGGTGCTATTTCTAGCATAGCCAAATATGGTTCCTTTTTGTCGATAAGCTGGAATATCATACAGCCTTCAACTACGAGCGGATTTTCTTCAGTAACTAAAAGATAGCCCGTTGCGTTCTTTAATTTCTTTAGTTCCTTGTCAAAATTAAACTGCCAGCCATCATGCATGGAAGGCATATCCTTAATTGTACCTTTTTTAATCAGGGCCTCGATTTCGCTGCCAGACTTAACTTCTAATATTTTAACTTTCAACTGTTTACATTTAATACGATTTGGTGTGACTGTTTCCAAAGATACACAATATTTTTCTTTGGTACAAATTGTACTAATTTATTGTTTATTGGGTACTTTTTACTTGATTATCATTGTTTTAGTTTGTATATTTGATATAAGTTCTTTCCCATAAACTGCTTCAAACAGAAACAAATATCGAGGGTACCTTTAAGGGTAGCAATGGTTGTGAAAATCTTCAATCAATTGATAGTAAGCGCATTTAAGTATATAATCGGCTCCCGTCCGGTCCGAAAAAATGATTAAAGCACTCCTAGAGAGTGCTTTTTTTATGCATTATAGTGCCAGATTTGGCATCCTCCATAATTGCATACCTTACACCCTCTAAATAGCTAAAATTTTACCGCAATCGGTTAATATATTCCCAAAATCCATTCGCTTTTAAGTTTTTATTTGTAAGGAATTAAATATGAAGCAATGAGTTATTGGAAAAATGATAAGGAGCTGTTTGCACTGGCCAAAGGAGAGTTGTTTACAGCGCTGGTTGGAGATATCTTAGATAAATTGGGATACCTGCACCAGTTTTTACCCGCACAACTGAAGCCGCTTGATCCTGGCATGGTAATTATCGGTCGCGCAATGACTGTGGTCGAGGCGGATGTATATGAAGAAGTGGTCGCAGGCTCGAATAATCCGATCATGAAAAAGCCCTTCGGTGTGATGTTTGAAGCATTGGATAGTCTGCAGGAAGATGAGGTATATATTTGTACCGGCTCTTCGCATAATTACGCACTTTGGGGAGGATTGATGAGCATAAGAGCCATGCATCTTAAAGCAGCGGGCGTAGTTGTAAATGGTTATACGCGCGATACAAACGAAATGCTTGAGTTGGGCTTCCCGACCTTTTCTATGGGTACCTATGCGCAAGACCAGGGGCCAAGGGGTAAGGTAATCGACTATAGGGTACCAATTGAATGGCATGGTATACGCATCCATCCAGGCGATATTATTTATGGGGATAGGGATGGGGTACTGGTTATTCCAAAAGCCATAGAGGTAGAGGCCTTTTCGGGGGCTATCGAGAAATCCAGAGCAGAGAAGCTGGTCGCAAAAGCACTTAAGGAGGGGATGAGTACCGTAGAAGCATTTACAAAATTTGGTGTAATGTGATGATGATAAACACCACGACTACCAAATTCAAATACAGGTGGGTGATCGTATTCCTCTTGTTTCTGGCGACCGCGATTAACTACATCGATCGGCAGGTGATCGGTATTTTAAAGCCTTTTATCGCCGATGACCTCCATTGGAATGAGGCAGATTATGGTTTTATTATTACGGCCTTTCAGATCTCTTATGCTCTTGGACTGTTGGTGACTGGCCCCTTTTTAGACATGTTCGGTACTAAGCTAGGTTATGTTTGGGCAGTTATCGTTTGGAGCCTTGCCGGGGTTGGCCATGCACTGGCCAGGTCGGTATTTGGATTTGCTGTGGCGCGTTCCATCCTTGGAATAGGTGAAGCCGCAAATTTCCCCGCTGCGGTAAAAAGTATCGCAGAGTGGTTTCCTAAAAAAGAACGTGCTCTGGCAGCAGGATTGTTTAATTCGGGTTCCACTATCGGGGCCATATCCTCACCGATTATCGTTTCTTATGTAACGCTGACGATGGGTTGGAAATGGGCTTTTGTGATCACTGGAATGTTGGGATTGGTATGGGTAATTGCCTGGCTCCTTATTTATCAAAAGCCAGCTCAGCACCCGAAATTAAGTGCAGAGGAACTCGCTTACATCAATCAGGACGATGAACCTTTGACACTAGGAGATAAGATCAAATGGGTGGATTTATTGAAATACCGGCAAACGTATGCCATTTGCGCCACCCGTTTCATATCTGACTGGGTATGGTGGTTTTTTCTTTTCTGGATACCCGATTACCTTAAACAGGTGAAAGATCTGAATATCGGGGAGCTGGTCATGCCTTTGGTGGTCATTTACGCAACAGCAAGTGTGGGCGGCATTGGCGGGGGATGGTTGTCTTCATACCTGATTAAATCTGGTGTGTCGATAGATAAAGCAAGAAAAAACACCATTTTGATTTGTGCCCTGTGTGTATTGCCTATTATTTTCATTTCTTACCTGGACAATATATGGCTTATTGTATTATTTTTATCTTTGGCCGCTGCAGGGCATCAGGGATGGGCAGCAAATATATTTACAGTAGTTTCAGATATTTATCCTAAAACTGCTGTGGGCTCCATGATGGGGATCAGCGGTTTTTTTGGTGCGATTGGTGGGGCCTTGTCCGCATCATTTGTAGGTTTACTCCTGGAATCAACCCATAGCTACGCATTAATTTTTATTATTGCTTCGGTTATGTATCTTGTAAATTGGCTGATTATTAAAATCGCAATACCTGTAATTAAGCCTATTCAGATTTTAAAGGCGCATACAGTATAATTAAATTGGTCAATTGTTTACCTAATATTAAATAAACTATAATGAGACATGTTTTTGATTTGCAAGATAAAGTCGCCCTGATTACCGGCGGTTCAGAGGGAATAGGCTTTGGCATTGCTGAGCAGTTTATTTTGCTGGGCGCGAAGGTTGTGATCACGGCTCGCTCTGCCGATAAACTGCAAATAGCTAAAGATAAACTGGGCGATAATTGTGTGACATATGTGAATGATGTAACCAATACCGATGGCCACAGTGAATTGATCAGGGATATTGAAGCGAATGTTGGTCCGCTCGCCATCTTAGTGAATAATGCAGGTAAACATCATAAAAAGCCTTCTATTGAAGTTTCGGATCTTGATTTTCAGGACATCATCCAGACCAACTTGAATGCCGTATTTGCCTTAACCCGCGAAGCATTGAAGGTGATGATCCCCCGACAGGAAGGTTCCATTATCAATATCAGTTCGATGTCCGCCCTGTATGGCCTGACCCAGGTGGCCGCATACAGCAGCTCTAAAACGGCATTGCTTGGTCTGACGAGAACATTGGCTTCAGAATACTCGCATACAGGCGTACGTATTAATGCCATTGCTCCGGGCTTTATCGAATCAAAAATGATGTTGAGTGCCATGGAGAAAGATCCGAAACGTAAGGAAAAAGTGTTAGGAAGAACACCAGCAGGGCGTTTTGGACAGCCGGCTGATGTGGGCAAAGCGGCGGCATTTTTAGCATCGGATGCTTCTTTATTTATTACAGGAGTATGCCTACCTGTTGATGGTGGAAATTCGATAGGATTCTGATCTGCTAAGCCTTGCTTTTTCTGCGATAATTCATTGGCGATGTACCTGTGATCTTCTTAAAGGCTTTATTAAAGTTAGAGATATTGTTAAAGCCATTGGCATAGCATACCTGTAAAATATCCAGTTCTGTTTCTACAAGGTGCTGGCATGCCTTACTAATCCGGACTTCATTTAACACAGTAAAAAGGTTCTTACGGGTACTTTTCTTAAAGAACCTGCAGAAAGCATTTTTGTTCATATTGACTACCTCTGCTATTACTTCCAGGGTTATATTTTCCTGATAATGATCCATTAGGTAATCCAGCACTTTGTTGACGCGGTGGTTATTTTTTGCGTTCGAATTTCGGTAACCGACACTTGCCAGCAGTTCCATGTCCTTCGATTTGGAGATGACGTGCAAGATGCTTATAAGTTGAATAAGCCTTTCAATTTCGCTCATGCCGATAAGTTTCAGCATCATTTTTTCGACTTTACTTCTAAGTGGCCCATTTAACCTGAGTCCATGTGCTGCTTTCTCAAAGAGTATGGTCCTGATTTCCTGGAATACAGGTTTATCCAAAAATCCCGCTCCTGCAAAATCTGGTAAGAATTTGACCACCACGGCCTGAGCCTTTAATTGATCGTTGTTTTTAAAAAATGCTTCATCGCTTTTCCAAACATGTGGCAAGTTTTGGCCCACCAACACAATATCCCCGCTACTGAAATTTTCGATGCTGTCACCTACCTGACGTTGACCATAACTCTTCACAATAAGGGTCAGCTCAAATTCCGGATGGTAATGCCAGGGGTTATAAAAGTAATCATATTCCGCACTATCGAAGCCAATTACGTTATCAACCGTATGGTGATCTCTGATTAAAATAGCCTTCATATGGGTAAACAATAAAATCTAAATGTGCTAATATTTTACCATTATTGGTTAATATAATTCTTAATTATGCGTCTGAGTAAAGCTAAATTTGTTATCCATTCACATGGATTGCCTATATGAATTGGGTAGGCAGTTTAATTTTAGCCCTCAAAAAAGTATCATTAATGACAAATAACCAGATATAGAATGAAAGCTTTCCTATTGATCTTATTTGTTGTACTGTCCTCTATTGCGAATGGGCAATCGATCAGTATGAGCGATAAGGGAGTGGTCAAATTAAAGAAAATAATAGCCCGCGATCAGCAGACCAGAATGGTTTTTAAGGAATGGGTTGATTTGGCGAAAACAGCGCTCAATGAACTGCCTAATCCAGTAGATACCATCGCTTCTGAGGGGTATTTGATCAGTCACCCTAAGAAGCAGCGTACCCTTAAATCTTTTGCCGACATCCGTAAAATTTATGCGCTGGCCATTTCGTACAGGATTACAGGTGATAAGTTATACCTGGAAAAGGGTGTTGAATTTCTAACCGCCTGGGCCGAGGTAAATCAGCCCACGGGCAACCCGATCAACGATACGAAACTGGAATTGGTGATTGAGGCGTACGACCTGATCAAAAATAAGATGGATAAAGGGCGTCGGGAAAAAGTGGAACAATGGCTTCGCCGTGTGGCAGATCAGGAAATCAAGAACTTTAATGGTAAGTACAACAACTGGAACTCACACCGCCTGAAAATTATCACGCAGATTGCTTTTCTGCTCAACGATCAGGACTACATCAAGTATGCGAAGGACGATATGGCTACTCAGATTTTAAATAACCTCTATCCCGATGGCAGTAGCCTGGACTTTAAACACAGAGATGCGCTGCATTACCATACGTATACCTTAGAGCCTTTGCTTAAAGCGGCACTAATTATAAAAAATGCCACGGGACTAGATTATTTCACTTACATTTCCAGTAGCGGTTCTTCCATAAAAAAATCCGTTGATTTTCTTGCGGTGTATGCACGGGGCGAGAAGAAACATGCCGAGTTTGTAAATAGTAAGGTTAAGATAGATCGTGACAGGGCGGCACAGAAAGAGCCTGGTTTTGAAATCGGGGGTGATTTTAAAGTGGTAAAAGCTATTGATGTGTTTGCCTATGCCACCTGTTTCGACCGGGCTTATCAACCGGTGCACCAACTCTTGACAAAAGAAGAACCCCTGGCATCGGCAGGACCGGTTATTATTGAGCTTAAACCCTATAGCGAATGGATTCCAATTTTAAATCAAGTAAGATGAGTAGAGCGATCAGTTTCCTGAAATGTGTGGCGATCCTGTTAATGGCCAGCTTTCCGGTTAAAGCACAAGTCAGTAATAAAGCCAGTGTAAAGCAGGTGATGGATAAAGTGTTTACCTATCAGTTGAAAAATCCCTGGAAAACGGAAGATTACAATTGGATAAGGGGTACTTTCTATACCGGCATCATGGCCGCTTACCAGGCTACGGGTGATCAGAGATATTTGGATCAGTGTAATAAATGGGGCAACGATTACAACTGGCAGCTGCCAATCGTACAACCGGATTCTAAAAATTCTGGTGCCAATTTATTGACCTGCGGACAAACCTGGATCGAGTCTTACCTGGTAAAAAAGGATAAGAAAAAGATAAATCCGCTGTTGGCCCATTTTAAAGGGCGCAGCAATAAGAACCCATTGACCAATCCGCTCGACTGGTATTATGAATCCGGCGATCGTTATGTAGATGCCCTTTATGTGGCTGCGCCTGTGCTGGCAATGATGTATAACATCACCGGGGAAGAAAAGTACGGCACCTACCTGGAAACGTTTTTTTGGGATGTCTACGGAAGCTTATACGATAGGGACGAAGATCTTTTTTACCGGGATATCCGGTTTACGCCCTACTTTAAAGGGGAAGTGGAAGCCAAATGGACGCTGCCGGAGTCTATGCAGTTAAAGGATGCCAGGCGTTCTTATGCCTACCAGAAGACTGAGGATGGGAAAAAGGTCCTTTGGTCCAGGGGAAATGGCTGGGCATTCGCTTCGCTTGCCAGAATCGTAAAATACCTGCCAAAAAACTATCCGGGAAGAAGCCGCTATGAATTGCTCTACAAAAAGATGGCGAAGAGCATCCAAAAGTACCAGCATGAAAGCGGGTTTTGGTATCCGAATATGGTGGACCCGAAAGACTTCCCGTATAAAGAAACCAGTGGGACCGGATTTTTTGTCTACGGTTTAGCCTGGGGAATCAACAATGGCCTTCTTGATAAAAATGAATATAAGTTGACAGTAGAAAAGGGATGGGATGCGCTCTACAATGCGGTGAATGCAGAAGGAAAAGTAGAATGGGGTCAAATTGTTGGGGGTTCCCCATTTGTGATCAAAAAGGAAGATTCCCATGAATATGTTTCTGGTATCTTTTTGCTGGCAGCCAGTGAAATTTATAAATATAATCGATAACCATACGATGAAAAGAATAGCCCTTACATTATTAACGTTTCTCAGCCTTTCAGTGAATTCTTTTGCGGAAATCCGTTTACCGGATATTATTTCTGATCACATGGTATTGAAGCAAAAAAGCAGTGTGCCCCTGTGGGGACTGGAGACTCCGGGAAAACAAGTATCTGTAATGACCAGCTGGGATCGAAAAACGTATCAGGTTAAAGCAGACGAACAAGGGAACTGGAAAGTATTGGTTAAAACACCGATCGGTGGAGGGCCGTATGAGGTTGAGATCATCGGAACTTCCAAAATTAAGATTACCGATGTACTGATTGGCGAGGTTTGGATCAGTTCCGGACAGTCAAATATGGCATTCAGAATGGGCTCAGATAAACAAGCCAAAAAGATGCTGCCCAAAGCAACGAATAAGCTGATCAGGACTTTTAAGCCCGCCAGGATAATTGCACAGGAAGAGCGTACCAGTTTTTCTGCCGGGAAAACGAAATGGAACGTTTCCTCTCCGGAAACCGTAAGCGATTTTTCGGCTATGACGTATTATTTCGCCTTGCAATTGCAGGAGAAATTGAAGGTGCCGGTCGGTGTGATCAATGTATCCTGGGGTGGAGTAAGCATTGAAAGCTGGTTGCCTAAGACGGCTATTTTGTCAGATCCGATCTTACAAAGAAGTGTAGCCAGATGGAAGAAATGGACGGCTGACAACCAGGTCGACAGTGCGGCCTTTGTAAAGGATAGCCTGGAATATGTAAGAACAAAACAGGGCACTAAACCGAAATTGCCGCAGAGTGTTTATATGGCCCGCAGGCCGCACCGTCAGCACAGTGTGCTGTATAACGGGATGACAGCTCCGCTGGTTCCTTTTGCATTGTCTGGAATATTATGGTATCAGGGCACTTCGAGCGTGGCATGGGCGGAGGAATATGAGCTTCAATTAAATGCCCTGATCAAAACCTGGCGCTCGGCTTTCAACGATCCCAATCTGCCTGTCATAGTAGGTCAGCTTACTGCTTTTGAATATGATGAGGCAAAGGCATATCAACTTCGTGATGCTCAATTCAACCAGCGGAAACTTAAAAATACATGGGTTTTTTGCAGTATGGACCTGGGAGATTTGAAAGACGTGCATCCCACCAACAAACAGCCTTATGGACAGCGTTTCGCAGGTTTGGCACTTAATAAAGTGTACCAGCAATCTGATGTGCCGGCCATGTGCCCATCATTTAAAGGGATGGTGGCAAAAGGGGATAAATTGGTGGTCAGTTTTAATGATGCCAACGGCCTCCACAGTGTAGGCGGCGCACCGGACGAGGTGTATATTGCCGGAGCAGATGGAAAATTTGTAAAGGCGCAAGCGGAAGTGCTGAACGATCAGTTGATTGTTTCAAGTATGGCCGTGAAACAACCTAAACATGTTCGCTATTTATATTACAATACAGTGAATGTTCAGCTGTATAATGACATGAAATTGCCGCTATTCCCGTTTGAGGCCAGCCTCAAGTAACTGATGTAAATAATATAATAAAAAAGATATGATCGAAGTAATGGAATCCAGATATGAGCACAGCCCGGAGGCTGTTGCGGCTATGAACACAGACGCTTTAAGAGACAATTTCCTGCTGACAGATTTAATGAAGGAAAATGAGTTTTCTTTTCTATATACCCACTATGACAGATGTATCATCGGAACTATTGTGCCCGTTAGTGGCTCATTTGAACTTCCTAACTTTGACAACCTGAAAGCTGCATATTTTTTGGAAAGAAGGGAAATGGGTATCCTCAATATCGGAGGCGATGGAGAAGTGTTGGTGGATGGTAAAAGCTACTCATTGCAGAACCTTGATGCGCTGTATGTTGGAAAAGGGAATACAGCCGTTTCTTTTAGAAGTGTGGATGCCGCTCAACCTGCCAAATTTTATCTTTATTCTGTTCCGGCGCACCAAAGTTACCCGGTTCAGTTCATGGAAAAAAGCAAGGCCTCTCCAGTAGCCCTGGGTGCCCGGGAATCTGCCAATGTTCGCACCATTTACAAATATATCCACAAAGATGGCCTTCAAAGTTGCCAATTGGTCATGGGGGTTACGGTGCTCAACACAGGAAGCATCTGGAATACCATGCCAGCCCATATTCATGACCGCAGAATGGAAGCTTACTTATATTTCGATCTACCGGAAGATCAGGTGGTTTTCCATTTTATGGGGGAGCCTCAGCAGACGCGTCACCTCGTCGTAAAAAACAATCAGGCCATTATTTCTCCACCCTGGAGTGTCCATTCCGGGGTAGGCACGAGTTCCTATTCTTTTGTGTGGGCAATGGCGGGCGAAAACAAGGATTTTACGGATATGGATATGATTAAAATCACTGATCTCAGATAAGCGGAAAGCATCATACCCTCCGGAAATTGTCGAACTGAACAATTCCGGATGGTATGATGACCGATCTTTTTAATTTTTAGAGTACAGCTACTTTTAAAGGCTGCGCGACCTTTGTCCTAAAGCGGTTGAGATAATCAAACCATTGCTTTGCGTTGGTAATTTCATTGCCTTTGCTCCATGCAGAACCATTATAGTACACCAGGGGCTCTTTGTTTTTTGCCAGGGCATGGGTGAGCAGGTGGGCTTTATCTGTATTCATCATCAGATTTTTGCCTGTAACAACGGTCGCTACGCCCGTAGTTCCATCTTCGCCATGCACAGGCTCCCAATATCCCAAAATTCCTTGCTGCTCGTCCATCAGGATGCTGCCCGGTTCTGCTCTTTTTACAATACCAATCACGACAGGGAATGTTTCTGTCCCCGCATAGGTATAGTTGACTTCTATTTTATTCATATGCGAACCCGCATCGAGCGTAATGGTTTTCGTCAGACTTAGCGGTTTGCCTGCTACCTTTCTCTCGTCATAGCCCACTTGAAAGCTGGTCCGCAAGGGCCCATTGTCCAAAACCTTCCAGTGGTGATAGTTTTTTGAATAATAAATAGAATCGCCTATATACGGAGCGATATCGCCGGCACCCAATGTGAGGCCCACGCTGTAGTAGTCCATCCCATCGCCGTGGTCTTTATGATAATCTCCGATTTTATACCATTCGTTGACCACCAGTTTGCTGGTCTTCTTCACCCATACATCAATTCCGTAGGCATTGTCTTTTCTGGATTCCAATGCTTTACCATAAATCCGGTAAGCTACTTTGTCGTTCTCCCATGCGAAATCGTCATAGCGCTCTGGTACGTAGCGGCCATAGGTCTTTTGTAGGACTGCCGCAGGTTTTCCTGCTACCAGGATCAATTTATTGCTGGCATTGGCCTTCAGACTGATCTGTACCAATAGGCTTTGTATGGCCGGCAGGCCTTTGTGTTCCAATTGGAAAGGAATCTCTTTTTTAGTCGCAGGGTCAATGACTTTGAAATTTGCGGTATCAATGCCGGGATATCGCGCTGTAATGTCAGACCATTTTATGGCGACCACTTCGCCCGTCCTTGCTTCTGAGGAAGGATTGGAAATGGTTATAGTCGCTTTTGGTACCTGGTTTTGCGCCATGCCGGGGATGGCAAAACCAGTGAAGAGCATTAGAATTCCAAGGAGTTTGTTCATTTTTTAGCTTATTTTAAATCGTTGATCGTACAGTGGTCCATATCGCCATAATCGAGATTTTCTCCGGCCATGCCCCATATAAAGGTATAGTTGCTCGTTCCCGCACCGGAGTGGATGGACCAGTTTGGTGAGATGACAGATTGTTCGTTTTGCATCCAAATGTGCCTGGTTTCCTGTGGTTCGCCCATAAAATGACACACGCTTTGTCCTTCAGGAACTTCAAAATAAAAATAGACCTCCATCCTGCGGTCATGGGTATGCGCGGGCATGGTATTCCACACACTTCCGCTTTTTAGCTCGGTCATACCCATTTGCAACTGGCAGGTAGGCACTACACTATTGACCAGCAATTTGTTGATCACACGGTGATTGGCAGTTTGGGGAGTTCCCAATTCGACAACTTCAGCTTCAGCTTTGGTGACTTTTTTATTGGGATACTTATGATGTGCCGGTGCCGAATTGATATAAAATTTGGCGGGCTTACTTGCATCGGCAGAGCTAAAGCTCACTTCTTTGGTTTCTTTGCCAATATATAAGGCTTCTTTGAAATCCAGATCGTAAGTAACGCCATCAGCTGTTACGCTGCCTGTGGCGCCTACGTTTATAATGCCTAGTTCCCTTCTTTCCAGAAAGTAGCTGGCCTTTAAATAATCGGGATTGGATAGAGGTACAGATTCCTCAACCGGCATTACCCCTCCGGTGATGTAGCGGTCATAATGCGATAAGGTCAGGTGGATGGTGTCTGCCTCAAATATTTTCTCAATTAAGAAGTTGCTTCTAAGTGTCCCGGTATCCATTTGTCTGGCCTCTTTGGGGCTCACTGCATACCGGCTGTCAAAAGATGTTTGCATTGTATTAATTTAAGTTATAATTTATTATTTGAATGTAGAGCTGAGTTAATTAACTAGAGGTACCAATTTTTGTAGCGTTGCAGGCCCTCCAGAAAATAGTAATCCGCATAGGTAAGCGGTACATCCACCTCAGATTTTCCGGGCAATGAGCCTACGCTATGCATGAGCAGAAAGCCGCCATTGCTGCCAAGCTGTGCACGATACGCATCAGAGGAGAGTGTTCTTAGGATTTTTTCGGAAGCGGCCACATATTCTTTCTTTTCACTTTTGGAACTATATTGTCCAAGCTCCAGTAAAGCTGAGGCAAGTATGGCTGCAGATGATGCGTCTCTGTATGTATTTGGGATGCCAGGGGCATTATAATCCCAGTAAGGGATAAGGTCAGCCGGCATATTTTTATGTTTCAGCATAAAGCGTGCGATGTTTTTAGCCTGTTTTAAATAGCTTTTATCTTTAGTAAAACGGTACATCATGGTATATCCGTATAAACCCCAGGCTTGTCCTCTGCTCCATGCCGAGGAGTCAGCAGCACCTTGTGCCGTTACTTTTTTTACTATGTTACCCGTTTTCATATCGTAGTCCACAACGTGGTAACTGCTATAATCTGGTCTGAAATGATTTTTTATAGTCGAATTGGCATGGGTGATGGCGATCTCTTTGTACTTCTTATCCCCGCCATTATCGCTCACCCAGCTTAACAGTTCCAGATTCATCATATTGTCGATGATCACCGGGCCATCCCATTTCTTGTTGGATTTCCAGGACTGGATTACCTTGGCGTTAGGTCTGTACCTGGTGGACAGGGAAGCTGCGGCTGTATCAATAGTCGCTTTATCTTCTGGCTTTTTAAGTAGTCTATATACATTGCCAAAACTACAATACATCATAAAGCCCAGATCATGATCTTCTTTATAATGCTTTTCCTTTTCAAGGATAGAAAGCCTGCTCCTGGCTTCTTTCAAGATCTCCGGATCCTTAGTTTGTTCATAAATGTACAGTAAGCTGCCAGGGAAAAACCCACTGCACCACCATTTGGTCGTACTGGTTTCCACTTTTCCAGTTGTTTTGTTGAGCGTTTTAGGCATCAGATCCTGAGGTACATTTTTGCTCAATATTTTATATTGTGCCGCGGCGAACTTGAATTGTTCATCGATCAATGAGCCCATTTTTAGGTGATTATCTTGCGCTATTAAGGCATTGCTCCCAAGGAGGAGGACGCAGATGGTAGCTAACAGTGTTTTCATAGCCACCAATATAGTCATCTATTTATTAAAGTACTATATGCGGTGAAATGAAGATTGATTTTTGCGATAATATAGATCAAATTTTGAATGGGTATTGGCCGGCTTTTGTCGAAGAATAGCCGAAGAAAAGCCGCATTATAGCTGTATAGTATCCAGAAAATATACAGCCTCAGAAACCATTAACCAGATCGGCAGATGGTAGTCTCAAAGATTTTAAGCGACCAGTAGTCTGGTCGCTTAAAATCAGGTGAACAATTCCTGCATATCACGATCTGCAGTGGGGATTTTCTTTAAGAAGTCATCAAAACCTGCACCTGCCTGTGAACTATACATACCGTAGGCGTCCAGAATATAGCCGATCTGTTTGTCATTGTCCTCAAGGAGGTACAATATAGAGTTGTCACCGGGGTCAGAATCGCCTTCAAACCTGTAAGTTTTTATAATGGTCAGGTCTTCCGGATTGTAGATTTTATTGACACCTACACCTTGCATTTTTCCGTGATCGGTCATTTTAATTTCGTTGTCCAGTCCTTTTTGCCTTAATTTTTCTAAAATCTGGCTTAGGGTATTCATTTCGATTGGCTGTTCCATGTTATTTGTATTTATATAAATAGAAACAACGTGTACAACAAATGGTTTTCTTCATGAGTAATTGAAATTGAAAAACTAAAAGGGAGAAAGTATTGTTATTCATAATAGCTTTATAACCATTAAAAAATATAGTCTTATGAAAAATTACCTATTGGCAATTGGTTTACTCGCCTTTACATGCTTCAGTTCGTGTACAAACAGCACGAAGGACAAAGAGGTAGCGCATGCAGATTTGGCTGCTACGGCAGACTCTAAGGCGATTGGAAAAGTAAAATTTTATCAGATCAATGATGATAAGATAAAAATGGATCTTGAAATCAACATGCCGGAACGGGCCGACAGCACGGTAGCGGTTCATTTTCATGAACACGGAGATTGTGGAAATATGGGGGAAAATACACATGGACACTGGAATCCAACCAGCGAAGCCCATGGAAAATGGGATTCAGACGCCTTTCATTCTGGTGATATCGGGAATATAAAGTTGGATAGCAAAGGGCACGGTACTGCATCGGTAACAACCGATCGCTGGAGCGTGATAGACGGTGATGTAAAAAATATTATTGGCCGCGGATTGATTGTTCACGGTGGTACAGATGATTATACGACACAACCGACCGGCAACTCTGGTCCGAGGGTAGGATGTGGGGTGATTTTGAAAACAGGCAATTAGATTTAGAATGCTTATTGAAATAAAAAAGGTGTGCTTTTATCGGCACACCTTTTTATTTTATATATCTGTTCTCTTAGTTAACTTATAGAGAGAAGGCTGTTTTAACAGCATCCTGATGATCTAGTTTTTCCCAGGTAAACAATTCGACGGTTACTGTCTTTTCTTCACCGTTTGGTGTTCTGAAAGTTTTGGTTACGGTTTCGGGCTTTCTGCCCATATGTCCGTAAGCTGCGGTTTCGCTATAGATCGGATTTCTTAGCTTCAAGCGTTGCTCGATAAAATAAGGACGCATGTCGAATAGTTCTTCCACAATCTTTGCGATTTCGCCATCTGTTTTATTTACTTTTGATGTACCATAGGTGTTGATGTAAATGCCCATAGGTTTGGCTACACCGATGGCATAACTTACCTGAACCAAGATCTCATCGGCTACGCCTGCCGCAACAAGGTTTTTGGCAATATGACGTGTGGCATAAGCTGCGCTTCTGTCTACTTTGCTGGGATCTTTTCCTGAGAAGGCGCCACCACCATGTGCACCTTTTCCACCATAGGTATCCACGATGATCTTACGGCCGGTTAAACCGGTATCGCCATGCGGCCCTCCGATTACAAATTTGCCGGTTGGGTTGATGTGGTATTCAATTTTATCATTGAATAAATGAGCGTACTGAGGATATTTGGCAATGATGCGCGGGATCAATATGTCTACCAGATCTTTTTTGATCTTGGCAAGCATGGTTGTTTCTTCATCAAAATCATCATGCTGAGTGGAGATAACGATCGCGTCGATGCGTACAGGTTTGTTGTTGTCATTGTATTCCAGTGTGACCTGTGATTTGGCATCCGGACGCAGGTATTGTATGGCACTGTTTTCTCTTCTGAGTGCAGCAAGCTCTTGCAGCAATTTGTGAGAAAGATCCAATGCAAGGGGCATATAATCCTCTGTTTCATTGGTGGCGTAGCCAAACATCATGCCCTGGTCGCCAGCGCCCTGATCTTCTTTATTTGAACGGTCTACCCCTTGATTGATGTCTTGGGACTGTTCGTGAATAGCGGAAAGAATACCACATGAATTGGCTTCAAACATATATTCACTTTTTGTATAGCCGATCTTTTTAATGACATCGCGCGCAATCTGCTGAACATCCAGATATGTTTTAGACTTGACCTCACCGGCCAGAATAACCTGACCTGTAGTGACCAAAGTTTCACAAGCCACTTTAGAGTCTATGTCAAAGGCTAAAAAGTTGTCGATCAATGCATCTGATATCTGATCAGCAATTTTATCCGGATGGCCTTCAGAGACAGACTCTGATGTAAATAAATAGGACATTTTAAATAGTTAAGTTTTTAATAAACAAATTATATAAAATGGATATGACCCTGGAGCAGGCTGTAAAATGAAGTGTATGACAGGTTAGCACTTTTTTTTACGTGGTTGCAATCCCGCTATTTAAATATAGCATCGCAAATCAGTCCACATTAATGGTGCGAAATTACACTATATATTTAAATAGTCAAAAAATATCAATTATTTTGCAAGGGTTTTAAAAACGCCACTTCCTTGAAACAAAACATTCTATTTATTATTAATCCTATATCAGGGGGCAAATCAAAAGCGGGTCTGCCGGGGATTATCGATGGGCAGCTGGATCGATCTCAATTTAGCCCGAATTATGCGTTTACAGAATATGCAGGTCATGCTGCGGAGATCGCAGAAGAGGCCTTACAAAAGAGTTTTGATGTCATCGTTGCGGTAGGCGGGGATGGAACTATTAATGAAATTGCATCTGTTGTAAAGGAATACGGCAAAACATTGGGTATTGTACCTTTTGGTTCAGGGAATGGCCTGGCCCGTTTTTTAAAAATCCCCATGGATACGCGGAAGGCGATTCAGTTGCTGAATAATTATACGGTCAAATGCATAGATACGGCGGTGTTTAATGGCAAGGATTTTTATAATATAGCAGGTGTAGGTTTTGATGCACACATCAGTTCGGTTTTCGCTTCAGATAAGGGCCGGGGTCTTGCGGGATATGTCAGGCTCGGACTGAAAGAGGTATTGCAGTATAAGCCGGCTCACTATAAAATCAATATAGACGGAAAGATATTTGAACGCAAAGCTTATGCGGTCAGCATTGCGAATTCTTCGCAGTATGGCAACAATGCTTATATTTCACCGCATGCTTCGGTGACTGATGGTTTATTGGATGTGTGTATTATTAAAGCTTTTCCGATCTATAAATTGCCCCTTCTTGCATTTTATGTGTTTGGGAAGAAGACCGATCAGACAGAGATGGTGGAGATCATTCAGGGGAAAGACATTCAGATCTTAAGGGCTGAAGAGGGGGCCGTACATATCGATGGTGAGCCTTTTTTTATGAACAAAGAAATTAAGGTTTATATAGAACCCTTATCTTTAAATGTTATTGTACCTGATTAAATTAAAAAAATATACCTGATGAAATCTAAAAAGAAAGTCATTAATGATTTTGGTGGAATTATGTATTCTACTGATTCTTCTTTTGTTTTTGAGGACCACACGAGTACAGAGGGAGAGCCCCTGGCCAACAATCAGCAAAATCTGAGGGTTTCTCTGGATAAGAAAAATCGTGGAGGAAAGGCTGTTACCCTTGTGACCGGATTTGTAGGAGCCGATAAGGACCTGGAGATTTTAGGGAAGTTGCTCAAAAGTAAATGCGGAGTAGGCGGGGCTGTTAAAGAAGGGGAAATCATGATTCAGGGTGACTTTAGAGATAAGATCGTGATTTTACTTCAAAATGAAGGTTATAAAGTGAAAAAATCCGGGGGCTGATAACAGATTAATTATACTGGTTAATAATCTGTATATAAGTGAATTAGTCGTTAGTGTATCCTGCACAATAAGTAAATTTTTTCTTGAAAAAGCACTGTCCTTAGCTATTAATCTATATAACTTTGCAGGACTAACTTATTATTTGCAAGACTAATTGATTAATGTATGAGCAAAGGATTATTTGCTAACCCAGATTTAAGAGGTTTGGGTTTAAAATCTGGTTTAGTCAGATTTCAACTGTCGCCGGCCCAACTGGTAGAGGAAGCGCTAAAAAATGAAGAAGGCACTTTATCGGATTGCGGTGCTCTGGCAGCAGACACGGGAAAATTTACCGGCAGGTCTCCAAAAGATAGATTTATTGTATATGATGATGTTACCGCAGATGCCGTTTGGTGGGGTGATGTGAACATTAAATTTTCTACAGAGCGTTTTGATGCGCTTTATGAAAAAGTAATATCGCATTTAAACACGAAGAATGTTTTGTACGGACGTGACGCTTATGCCTGTGCAGATGAACTTTACAAAATAACGATTCGTGTGGTAACGGAGACAGCCTATCAAAATCTTTTTGCCAATAACCTTTTTTTAAGGCTTGAAGATAATGAGGTACTTGATAATCCGGAATGGACAATCATAGCGGCGCCTTCATTTGAGGCTGAGCCGGATATCGATGGCACGCGTCAGTCTAATTTTTCGATCCTGAATTTCTCTAAGAAGATCATCCTCATTGGAGGAACGGGTTATACCGGAGAAATAAAAAAGGGTATATTTTCGGTTTTGAATTTCATCTTACCACATCAGAGACAGACTTTGTCTATGCACTGTTCTGCAAATGTGGGTAAAGATAAAGATACGGCTATCTTTTTTGGACTTTCAGGTACAGGTAAGACGACTTTATCCGCTGATCCTGAACGGCAGTTGATCGGTGATGATGAACACGGCTGGGGTGCTGATTCTATCTTTAATTTTGAGGGTGGCTGTTACGCAAAATGCGTAGACCTTACTTTAGAAAAAGAGCCACAGATTTATAAGGCGATCAAATTTGGCGCTTTGCTGGAGAATACGAATTATTATCCCGGTACCAGATCGGTCGATTTTTCTAATATTGAAAAAACGGAGAATACGCGGGTGGCCTATCCGATCGATTATATTGATAATGCCTTGGTACCGTCTGTAGGCGCTATACCAAAGAATATATTTTTCCTGACGGCTGATGCTTTTGGGGTACTGCCGCCGATTTCAAAGCTGACTGTTGGGCAGGCGATGTTTCACTTCATTTCCGGATATACGGCAAAGGTAGCTGGAACTGAAGCAGGAGTAACAGAACCTCAGGTCACTTTCTCTGCATGCTTTGGGAAGGCTTTCTTACCGTTGCATCCTTTAAAGTACGCGGAATTGCTCGGTAAAAAGCTAGAAGACAATGATGTAAATGTATGGCTGGTCAATACAGGCTGGACGGGAGGCGGTTATGGAGTAGGTAAGAGAATGAAACTATCCTACACCCGGTCTATGATCACGGCCGCCCTGAACGGCAGTCTGGCGAGAGCGGAATATATACAGCATCCGGTATTTGGCCTGGCAATGCCTACATCCTGCGAAAACGTACCGGCTGAAATTTTGGATCCAAAATATACCTGGGCGGATAAGCAGGAGTATGACTTAAAAGCAGATCAACTGGCTGTCGCGTTTATTAAGAATTTTAAAGGCTTTGAAGAATTTGCAAGTGAAGAATTACTGACATCACTGCCAAAAAGTGTAGAAAAGGTGTTTTAAAGCTTTTTTTTCCACAAAAATTTGCATTTAATTAATTTTTTAGTTTTACTTGTGAAAGATTGTCTCCGAAAGAGACAATCTTTTTTAATTATATACTAATGAGGAAAGGATATTGCAACAGTACGTAACTAATTAAAAGATCACGATTATTTAATTTGGAATTAAAAACAAAGTTATAAATTTGTTATTACAACAATTGTCATCATATGGCGTTGTGTGTAATACGGAAATAATAATCTACATTTATCTACACTCTACAAAGAACTAAAAACTAAAAAATTAAAAAAAAATGGCAAACGCACCAAAACCAACAACAGTTAAAAAAGAAAGCTCATCAACAGCATCAAATTTATTCGCAACTCTAACTATTCCAATCTGTATCATTATTGGAATCCTGATCTTCAAGTTTATTTTTGGTGACAGAAGTAACTTTATCGACGGAGCAGATCCGGATTTGCATGAAACACTTCCAAAGCCAGGTGCATATATGGGTATGGCCTATAAAGGAGGGTTTATCGTTCCTATTCTATTGGGTATGTTTTTGATGGTAATTGTATTCTCTATCGAGCGTTTTATCGTAATCGGTAAAGCTACTGGTAAAAGCAGCCTGGATTCTTTCGTTAAGAAAATTCAAGGATTTTTGAATACCAACAATATTGAGTCTGCTATCGCTGAATGTGACAAACAACAGGGATCTGTAGCTAACGTAATCAAATCAGGATTGAGCAAATATCGTGAGATGGAAGTAGAAACCAATATGGATACAGATCAAAAATGTCTGGCTATTCAAAAAGACATTGAAGAAGCCACTACATTGGAAATGCCTATGTTGGAGCAAAACTTAACGGTAATTGCAACATTGGTATCTGTAGGTACATTGACAGGTCTATTGGGTACGGTAACGGGTATGATCAAGGCATTTGGTGGTTTGGCGAACTCTGGAGCTCCAGATCAGGCTGCTCTTGCAACTGGTATTTCTGAGGCCCTAATCAATACAGCTACTGGTATCGGTACTTCTACCTTTGCGATTATCATGTATAACATCCTTACCTCAAAAATTGATAAGTTGACTTATGCTATCGATGAGGCAGGATTCAGCATCATCCAAACTTACGCTAGTACACATAAATAGATCGTAGTGTAAATTTTTTTTACCGGCTTTATGGAAAACCGGAAGAATTAACATCATTACATAAAACACTAGTAATTTATATTATGCCAAGAGCAAAGGTTTCAAGAAAAAGTACATCGATAGATATGACCGCCATGTGTGATGTGTCATTCCTATTGCTTACTTTCTTCATATTAACAGCGACAGCAAGGCAGCCGGATCCTTTGGAGGTGAGTATTCCATCATCTACTTACGTAACTAAGGTTCCAGATGAGAATAATGCGATACTTTCCATCGGAAAAGGAAAAGTCTTTTTTGAAGTAGCCGGACAGAATGTGCGGGAAAATGCTTTGAGAAGGATGGGTGAAAAATACAGCATTACATTTACCCCGGAAGAGGTAAAAAGGTTTTCTGTAATAGGGTCATTTGGTGTTCCCATTGAAAACTTGAAAAAGTTTATCGCTATGAGCAGTGAAGAGCGGTCTAAAACAAATATACAAACAGGTATACCTCTAGATTCATTAAACAATCAATTGAATGAGTGGATTTTTCAGGCACGCTATGCGGTAAAAGAGTTGAATGGTGTAGACATGCGTGTGAGCATCAAAGGCGATTCAAAAGAGGAATATCCAGCGGTTAAAAAAGTTGTTGATATTCTTCAAAAACAGAAATTAAATAAGTTTTTATTAATTACGTCGTCGGAAGGCGGTGCACCTAAGGAATAAAAGAAAATGGCAGAATTAGACACCTCCTCCGGCGGGGGAAAAAAAGGCGGGAAGGTTAGGTCCAAAAAAGCCAATACCAAGGTAGATTTAACTGCAATGGTTGATTTGGCTTTCTTATTGATCACTTTCTTTATGTTGACAACATCATTATCAAAGCCTCAGGCGATGGATGTTGCAAAGCCAGATAAGGATGAAGACAATCCGGAAAACAGATTGGAATTAAAGGCTTCCATGACGATGACAATCTTATTAGGTAAAAACGATAAAGTTGCATGGTACATGGGAGAAATGGGTCAAAGTGCTCCAACTATTGAGACCATAAATCAAGTAGGCAAGTCTATTGCAGAAAATAAGAAGAAGGTAGACGCAGCGAATGCGGGTAATCCTAAGGCGAATTTTGTTGTGCTGGTAAAGCCAACAAAGGGTGCCAATTACCAGAATTTTGTTGACATCATGGATGAATTGGAGATCAGAAAAGTTAAAGTCAGACAGATAGATGACGACAACATAATGGATCCGGAGATAGAAGCCATGAAACAACAAGGAATTTTATAATGATTAAAATATAAAGATATGTTGGGTTCAAAATTAGATATTTTCAATAAGCAATGGCTTGACATTGTATTTGAAGGTAAAAACAAAGGCTACGGTGCGTACGAGTTGCGAAGGGATAGTGCGGCAAATACTACAAAAGCATTGTTTATAGCTTCTGCTATCTTTGTTTTCTTGTTCTTTTCGCCGAAGATCTATAATCTTTTGAGTGGATTGTCTACAGAAGAGGAAGTACAACAACAGGCTACTGAGGTGATTATTGCACCTCCGCCTCCGATCAACCCGGAGACGCCACCACCGCCACCAGTAGAGCCACCACCGCCGAAAACGGACCAGGTGAAAATGCCTCCTCCCATTGTAAAGCCAGATGAGCTGGTTAGAGATGAGGAGCCGCCTACAGTGGAAGAATTAAAAAAAGCAGATCCAGGTCAGCGGACTTTGGAAGGTGATCCAACTGCGGATGTAGTTATTGCTACTCCTGTAGGAGATGGTCCTAAGCAAGCTGCAGTAGTGGAAGATACAAAAGTATATGACTTCGTGAGTATCGAAACTCAACCGGGTTTTCCAGGTGGTATGAAGAAATTTTATGAGTATTTGCAAAAAGCTGTAAAATATCCTCCTATGGCACAGGAAAATAATATTCAGGGTAAGGTATATTTATCTTTCGTGGTAGAGAAAAACGGAGCACTGACCGATATTAAAGTAGACCGTAAATTGGGCGGTGGTACGGATGAGGAAGCTGTAAGGGTATTGAAAGCTAGTCCACGTTGGACTCCTGGTATCCAGAATGGTAAACCTGTCCGTGTAAAATATAACATACCTATTAGTTTCACTTTAGCGGGGCAATAGTCAATGTTTAATTTTAATACATTTAAACAGAAATCGCTTCAACAGCGATTTCTGTTTTTTGTAGGATTGGTGATGTTGCTATTCTATCTTTCCCTGGGCCTGTTATTGATCTTTTGGTCGGATATTCCTTTCCAAATAGATAAAGGCTATCGTATTGCATTTGGTATTTTGTTAATTGTATACACGGTTATAAGATTTGGCCGTTTGATGAGATCATCAGATAATGAATAATATGAGGAGCTTGAGTTTTTTATTTTTATTGGCGGTATTAGGAGCTTGCAATAGCAAGAAACCTAATGAGGTTGAACAGACCCGTACATCCGGGACGGTTAAGCTATTGGTGGACGAGACTTTTGGACCTGTGGTAGAAGATCAGCTGAGCGTTTTTAATGACGAGTATCCTGATGCGAAATTTACGATTGTAAAGGGCAGTGAGAGTAAGATTATTCCAACTTTTCTAAATGATAGCATTCGGGTAATGATCGCTTCGAGGTTATTGACGAAGGAAGAAAAGCAAGGTTACCTAAATAAGGGAATACAGATTAAGACATCGCGGTTTGCGGTCGACGGTATTGCATTAATTACCAATAAAAATAATAATGATTCTACAATTAGCGTTATTGAAGTAGTTGATATTCTGAAAGGAACATCAGCAAGCGGTAAAAAGCTTGTTTTTGATAATGCTTATTCAAGCACTATACGTTATTTTAAAGCTTTGGCAAAAGTAACCGATCTTCCTTCTGAGGGGGTATATACACTTAAAACCAATAATGACGTTATAACGTATATTGCTAACAATAAAGATTATATTGGCGTAGTAGGGGTAAATTGGTTGATATCAGACAATAGCGCAGTGGCAGATGATATTGACAAAATAAAGATAATGGGGGTTAAAAATATAGCCGGTCATAAGGGAGATGACCAATTTTATAAACCTGTTCAGGCAAATTTAATTAACGGAATCTATCCTTTCTTGAGAAATGTATATATTCATGATGGGGAAGGCAGAAATGGATTGGGTACGGGTTTTGCATCATGGTTGAATAGCCATACTGGACAATTGATCGTACTTAAATCCGGTCTTGGCCCGCATAAAATTGAACCGAGGGAAATAAATTTAAAGAATACAAACTAAATTATATATTTGAACTATGAAACCTGTTAGTCGGGTTTCTAAAAAAAACAAAAACAGTAACGAACCTTGAGGCCTGTATAACAAGTTTCATAACAACTAAAAACAAATAACGAACCATGAAAATGATAAAGAAAGCAACCTTATGTTTAGGTTTAGTAGTGATGGGTTCTTCCGCTTTTGCTCAAAGTTTAGAAGATGCAAAGAAAGCTATAGATGCCGAACAATACCAGAAAGCGACCACCATGCTTAAATCATTAGTAAGTTCACAGGCTAGTAAACCTGAGAATTATTACTATTTAGGCGAGGTTTACTTACTTAAGGAATATGTTGATTCCGCCAGGGCAATCTTTACCAAAGGAATTACTGCGGATCCTAAATATTCTTTGAACTATGTGGGACTTGGTCATGCTGATTTAATTTCAGACAACGCAGCTTCAGCAAAAACGAATTTCGATAAAGCGATTGAAGTTGCTAAGAAGAAGGATCACGTTCCTTATCTGTATATAGGAAAGGCCTATATTTCTAATGATAAGCCAGATTTTGCAGCAGCTTTACCTAATTTGCAGAAAGCAGATGAATTGGATGCTAAAGATCAGGATGTAGAGACATTTGTGGCTTTAGGTGATTTTTATGCGGCTCAGAAGAAAAACTCTGAGGCTTTGCAGAATTATATGAGGGCCTTAAACATCAATGAGAAGTTGCTTCGTGCTAAAGTTCAAATCGGACGAATGTATAAAGAGTCACGGGCGTTTCCTGAGTCTGAAACTGAATTGAATGATGCCATTACAGCAGATCCAAATTACGGTCCTGCTTATAGGGAAATTGCGGAATTATATATGCAATGGGCGAATCAGTTGCCTCAGGAGTTTGACGCTAAGGCTGCTCTGGCCTTAACAAACTATAAGAAATATCTTGATCTTACAGATCAGTCATTTGATTCCAGGCTGAGATATGCTCAGTTCTTGTTCTATGCCAGAGATTTTAAGACACTTCAGGAAGAAACAAACAGCTTGGCTACCGTTAGCCCTAACGATCCGAAAAGTCTGATTGTTTCAAGATTGAGAGGTTACTCTGCTTATGAAAACGCAGCTTACCCTCAGGGTGTGGAGTACATGACTGATTTCTTCAGTAAAGTAAAAGATACAACCAGAATTGTTGGATCTGATTATGTTTATTTAGGTAAATCTTTGTTGAAATCAGGCAATGACAGCCTGGCTTACATCAATATATTAAAGGGTGTACAAAAAGATTCTACGCAGGCAGACGCATTGGAAGAATTGGGTAACGCTTTGCTTAAGGCAAAAAAATATGGAAAGTCAGCCGATGTGTACGCAATGGCTGTAAAATACAATCCAGATGGAAATAACTGGTTGACCAATAGCTATTATGTTGGTGTGAACCGTTATTTTGAGGGATATTATGCTAAGCAGGCTAAAAAGCCAATTGAAGAAGCTTCGATCAAGAGTGCCGATGCTGCTTTGGCAAAAGTTAATGAGAAAGCCCCTGAATTTCCATTAGCCTATTTCTATAGAGCTAGATTGGCTAATTTGCTGGATGATGAAAATTCTTCTAAAGGACTATCTGTGCCATTCTATGAACAGTTTGTTGAATTGGTTACTGTTAAAAAGCCTGAATTGGCAGCGGCAAACAAAACTCAGCTGATAGAATCTTACAATAACCTTGGTGCCTGGTATGCTGAGAAAGATCGTGCTAAAGGAATTGGTTATCTGAATAAGAGTGTTGAGTTGGATCCAAATGGTGGATATGCGCCTATTAAATTGAAAGAATTAAATACGCCGGCTAAGCCTGCTGGCAAGAAATAATATTAATAATCTATAATTGAAAGGCAGGGTTGTATATCCTGCCTTTTTATTTTAGTTTTGCACCAAAATTATATACATGGAAACTCAAAGCCTCCCTTCAGATTTTTTACCTATCATATTTCAGGTTATTGTGGCCTTAGGATTTGTAGTAGTTACTTTACTGGCGACGCATTATTTAGGACCAAGACGTAAAACTCTTGATAAATTGTCCACTTTTGAAGCGGGTGTAAAGGTTGTTGGTAATGCAAGACAGCCATTTTCAATAAAATACTTTTTGATTGCTATACTGTTTGTGTTGTTTGATGTAGAGGTGATCTTTATGTATCCCTGGGCAGTTAATTTCAGGGAGTTGGGAATGACGGGTATGATTGAAATGTTTGTTTTTATGGGCACTCTTTTATTAGGGTTTATCTATATACTTAAAAAGAAGGCACTGGACTGGAACTAATCTATTTAGATTGTTTCTAAATGCGGATAGCCGAGGTATTTGGCTCTAAATTTTTGTAATTTTGTGGTTCATTCATTACAGGAATGAACCTTTTTTATTTAATAACATGAGTGACATCAATATAGTAGAAGCGCCTCCTGGTATTGAGGGATCTGGTTTTTTTGCTACATCCCTTGATAAAGTAGTGGGACTGGCCCGCTCACATTCCATGTGGCCTTTGCCTTTCGCCACCTCGTGCTGTGGCATCGAGTTTATGGCAACAATGGGTTCTCATTACGATTTTGGCCGTTTTGGTTCGGAAAGATTAAGTTTTTCTCCCCGTCAGGCAGATCTATTGATGGTTATGGGTACCATAGCCAAAAAAATGGGTCCCGTATTGAAGCAGGTTTATCTGCAAATGGCAGAACCAAGATGGGTAATGGCCGTTGGTGCATGTGCTTCCAGTGGAGGTATATTTGATACCTACTCGGTCTTACAGGGTATAGATGAAATCATCCCTGTAGATGTATATGTTCCTGGTTGCCCTCCGAGACCTGAAGCCATACTGGATGGGTTTGGTAAGATCCAGGAGCTTGTAAAGAGCGAATCCGGAAGAAGGAGAGATTCAGAACAATATAAACAAATGTTGGCCCAATACGGTATTCTATAATGGCAGAGATTAACAATCACGAGCTGATACAGGTATTAAGTGAGCGTTTCGCTGAGCAGATCATTGGCGTTAACGAGCCTTATGGTTTGTTGACATTTGAGACCTCAAAGGAAAGTATTATTGATGTTTTAAGGTTTTTAAAAGACCATGAAACCTTCAAATTCAATTTCCTTACGGATATTACCGCAGTTCACTACCCGGAGAAAACACATGCTATAGCAGTTGTGTATCATCTGCACAGTATGGTGAATAAAATAAGAGTCCGCATCAAAGTTTTTCTTAATGCGGATAATCCATCCATTCCAACCGCCAGCGAAATATGGAATGGTGCAAACTGGATGGAAAGAGAAACTTATGATTTCTTTGGCGTTGATTTTAAAGGACATCCTGATCTAAGAAGAATCTTGAATATGGATGATCTGGGTGTATTCCCAATGCTGAAACAGTATCCATTGGAAGACCCCAACAGAGTTGATAAAAAAGATGAATACTTTGGTAGATAAGAACATATGAATCAGAATCAACCAATACTAACAGATAATGATCCTCAGGATGAGTTGGTCACCTTAAATTTAGGCCCTACCCACCCTGCTACGCATGGAGTTTTTCAAAATGTAATTCAATTGGACGGTGAGCGCATTGTGAGCGGTGTTTCAACCATTGGTTACATACACCGTGCTTTCGAAAAAATAGCTGAACACAGGCCATTTTATCAAATTACCCCTTTAACAGACCGGTTGAATTACTGTTCGTCACCCATCAACAATATGGGCTGGCATATGACCGTAGAAAAGCTCCTGAATATCAAGTTGCCTAAGCGTGTTGATTATCTAAGAATCATTACCATGGAACTTGCGCGTATTTCTGATCATATCATTTGCAATACGATTATCGGACAGGATACGGGCGCTACGACGACATTCTTATACTTGTTTCAATTCAGGGAGCATATTTACGAGATTTACGAAGAGATCTGCGGCGCGCGTCTGACCACAAACATTGGCCGGATTGGCGGATTTGAAAGGGATTTTAATGACATCGCTTTTGCTAAGATCAATAAGTTTTTAAAAGAGTTTCCTGTTGCGTTAAGAGAATTTGAAAACCTGCTTAACCGGAACCGGATTTTTATAGACCGTACAGCTGGTGTAGCTTGTGTGACACCGGAAGCTGCTTTGGATTATTCATGGACAGGACCTTTATTAAGGGCTACTGGTGTGGATTATGACGTTCGCGTTAGTGAGCCGTATTCCTCTTATGAAGAGTTTGATTTTGAAGTTCCTGTGGGAACAAGCGGCGATATTTATGACAGATATTTAGTTCGCAACGAAGAAATGTGGCAGAGTGTCCGTTTGATCGAGCAGGCTTTGGAGAAATTAAAAGGAGAGCCTAAAGGTATATTCCATGCGGATGTGCCGGAATTTTATCTGCCAGGTAAAGAAGAAGTATACAACAATATGGAGGCGCTGATCTACCATTTCAAAATTGTGATGGGAGAGATTGATGCCCCTAAGGCAGAAGTTTACCATGCTGTAGAGGGTGGAAATGGCGAACTTGGGTTTTACCTCATCAACGATGGTGGAAGAACGCCTTACCGTTTGCATTTCAGACGTCCGAGTTTTATTAATTATCAAATGTTTGCTCCAATGAGTAAGGGCATGTTGTTGTCAGATGCCATTATTAATATGAGTAGTATGAACATCATTGCAGGAGAATTAGATGCTTAAAGTAGAAGAACAACAACCTGTAGAGTTTTCATCAGCTTTGACTGCAAAGTTTGATGAGATCATCAGCCGTTACCCACAAGGTAAACATAAATCAGCATTGCTGCCTATGCTTCATGAAGTTCAGGCAGAATTAGGCTGGTTGAGTACCAATGCTATGGACAAGGTGGCGGCCCACCTGGATATATTGCCTATTGAGGTTTACGAAGTAGCTTCATTTTACAGTATGTATTTTTTACGACCACAGGGTAAATACGTTTTAGAAGTGTGTAGGACCGGGCCTTGTTGTCTGGTTGGCGCTGAAAAGCTTATGAAGCATATTGAAAAGCAGCTTGGTGTGAAAGAAGGGGAAGTAACTGAGGACGGCTTGTTTAGCTGGAGAGGGGTGGAGTGTTTGGCTGCCTGTGGTTATGCCCCGGTCTTGCAGATTGGCCCTGAATATACATTTTATGAAAACCTGAATGAACAGAAGGTTGACGAATTGATACAAGATTTACGCAAAAAATAATGGCCCGTAAACTATTATTAGAACATATAAACGTACCTGGCATCAATACACTTGATGTTTATCGCCAAAAAGGCGGGTATCGTGCTGTAGAGAAAGCATTAAAAACTTTGACTCCTGATGAGGTGGTTGAAGAGGTTAAGAAATCAGGTCTGCGCGGGCGTGGAGGTGCGGGCTTTCCTACAGGGATGAAATGGAGTTTCCTGGCCAAGCCGGAGGGTGTGCCACGTTACCTGGTGTGTAATGCAGATGAGTCAGAGCCTGGTACTTTTAAGGACCGTTATCTGATGACCCATATTCCTCATGCATTGATTGAGGGAATGATTGTCTCCAGCTTTGCTTTGGGTGCCAATACCTCATACATTTATGTGCGCGGGGAGATGATGCCTCAGATCCGGATTTTGGAGAAGGCTATCGCTGAAGCAAAAAATGCTGGTTTTTTAGGTAAAAATATTTTAGGCTCAGGTTATGACCTGGAGCTATATGTGCAGCCAGGGGGAGGTGCTTATATCTGCGGCGAGGAAACAGCTTTGCTGGAATCGCTGGAAGGTAAGAGAGGAAATCCAAGAATTAAACCTCCTTTTCCTGCAATCGCAGGATTATATGGTTGCCCGACTGTTGTAAACAATGTAGAATCTATTGCCGCTGTTGTGCCTATAGTTAACGATGGTGGCGATGAGTACGCAAAGATCGGGATAGGCCGCAGTACCGGTACTAAATTGATATCTGCTTCAGGTAATCTGGTTAAGCCCGGAGTTTATGAGATTGAATTGGGATTATCTGTTGAGGAGTTCATTTATTCAGATGAATGGTGTGGTGGCATTGCCAATGGAAAAAGATTGAAAGCAACAGTCGCTGGAGGATCTTCAGTGCCGATCTTGCCGGCAAACTTGACTTTAAAGCTAGCCAATGGTGAACCAAGGTTAATGAGTTACGAATCACTTTCTGAAGGTAGCTTTGCAACTGGTACAATGATGGGATCGGGTGGTTTCATTGCTTTTGATGAAGATCAGTGTATCGTGAGAAATACATGGAACTTTGCACGTTTTTACCATCATGAGAGCTGCGGACAGTGTTCACCATGTCGTGAAGGTACAGGCTGGATGGAGAAAGTATTGCATAGGATCGAGTATGGTCATGGAAAAATGAGCGACATCGATCTTTTGGTTGATGTTTCTAAGAAGATAGAAGGAAATACAATTTGTCCTTTGGGAGACGCTGCGGCGTGGCCTGTAGCCAGTGCGATCAGGCATTTCAGGGATGAATTTGAATGGCATGTTAAAGAGCCAATAAAGAGTTTAGATACAAATTACGGGTTGGCAAATTATGCCGAGCCGATTGCTAAGGCAGAAGTTACGACAGGAAATTAACAATCATGAGTGATAAAGTTAAGGTAACCATTGATGGAATAACGGTAGAGGTAGCGCCAGGTACAACTATTCTAAATGCGGCAAGGCAAATAGGAGGTGATATTGTACCGCCTGCCATGTGCTATTATTCTAAATTAGAAGGTAGCGGTGGAAAATGCCGTACATGCATTGTGAAAGTAAGTAAAGGTTCTGAGAAAGACCCGCGGCCAATGCCTAAACTGGTGGCATCATGCCGCACTACGGTAATGGATGGCATGGAAGTGATGAACATTACTTCTCCGGAAGTTATAGAAGCAAGAAGCGGTGTGGTGGAGATGTTGCTGATCAATCATCCATTAGACTGCCCGGTTTGTGATCAGGCCGGCGAGTGCGATCTTCAAAACCTGGGTTATGAGCATGGTTTACAAAAGACCAGATATGAATTTGAGCGCCGGACTTTTGAGCGTATAGATATAGGCGATAAGATCCAACTACACATGAACCGGTGTATTCTATGCTATAGATGTGTATTTACGGCAGATCAGATTACCAATAAAAGGGTTCATGGAATATTAAACAGGGGAGATCATTCTGAAATCTCGACCTATATCCAAACAGCCGTAGAAAACGACTTTTCTGGAAATGTAATTGATGTATGTCCGGTAGGTGCATTAACAGACAAAACTTTCCGGTTTAAAAACAGGGTTTGGTTTACCAAGCCTATTGATGGACACAGAGATTGTCCGACCTGCAGCGGTAAAGTGACCCTATGGTATAAGGGAGAGGATGTGTTACGCGTTACCGCACGTAAAGATATTTATGGAGAGGTAGAGGAGTTTATATGTAATACCTGCAGGTTTGATAAAAAGAAAACCGCAGACTGGACGATTGAGCATCCTACTCACATCAGTGACGCTTCGGTAATTGCCTCTAATCATTATGAGACTTTAATACCTTTACCTGTAATTCAGGAAAATGAGTTATTGAAAGAAGCAAATAGGGTCGAACTTCATAAAACAGCTAAATTCTAATGGAAATATCATTTGTTATAGAAAAGTTTATACTTGTAACCATCATATTTGCTATTAGCTTATTGATTGCCATGTATTCTACTTATGCTGAGCGTAAAGTAGCTGCATTTCTTCAGGACAGGCTTGGTCCTGACAGAGCGGGCCCTTTCGGGATCTTACAGCCTCTTGCAGATGGTGTCAAGATGTTCATGAAGGAAGAAATTATCCCTACCAATGCGAGTAAATGGTTGTTTATGGTCGGACCTGGTTTGGCTATGCTGACAGCGTGTATCGGCACGGCCGTGATTCCATGGGGTAGCGACATGGTCATTGGTGATAGGGTGATCCCATTACAAGTTGCGGATATTAATGTTGGTCTGTTGTATATTTTCGGTGTAGTTTCATTGGGTGTATATGGTGTGATGATTGGAGGATGGGCTTCAAACAACAAGTACTCCCTATTGAGTGCGATCCGTGCCGCTTCACAGAACATCAGCTATGAAATTGCAATGGGCCTTTCCATTATTGCTTTGCTGCTGGTGACCAATACAATGAGTCTAAGGGAGATTGTTGAGCAACAGCATGGCTGGCGCTGGAATGTGCTTTATCAGCCTCTCGGTTTTGTATTGTTTATTATCTGTGCATTCGCTGAGACCAACCGTGCGCCATTTGATCTACCTGAGTGTGAGACGGAATTAATTGGCGGATACCACACAGAATATTCTTCCATGAAGCTGGGTTTTTACCTGTTTGCAGAGTATATCAACATGTTTGTATCTGCGGCCGTCATGGCTACACTATATTTTGGCGGATATAATTACCCTGGAATGGATTGGGTGGCTGCACATACAGGTTCCATTATTGCGCCTTTGATTGGTACAGTCGTATTTTTTATAAAGATCTTTGCATTTATATTCTTCTTTATGTGGGTAAGGTGGACTATTCCGCGTTTCCGTTATGATCAATTGATGCATCTTGGCTGGAAAGGTTTGATCCCAATAGCTATATTCAACATCATTATCACAGGAGTTGTAATTGCAATAATAGAGAAGTTTTAACGATTGACATTTGTCAATAAAATAATAAAGGAGGTTTAATGGAACCATTAACCAGTAAAAAGAAAGTATTAGAACAAAAGCCACTCACTTTTTCAGAGCGCATGTATTTGCCTGCGATAGCAAAGGGAATGGCCATCACGATCAGTCACTTTTTTAAGAAAGAGGCAACCATCAGATACCCGGAAGTAGAACGTGAAATGTCTACCAACTGGCGCGGGATGCACTCTCTAAAAAGAGATGAACAAGGCAGAGAGAGATGTACAGCATGTGGGTTATGTGCGCTTTCCTGTCCCGCAGAAGCGATCACGATGATTGCTGCTGAACGTAAGCCTGAGGAAAAGGCATTGTACAGAGAAGAGAAATATGCTTCGGTGTACGAGATCAACATGCTCCGCTGCATCTTTTGTGGTTTGTGTGAGGAAGCTTGTCCTAAAGAAGCCATTTATCTGGATGGCCCTATTGTACCTTCTGATTATTTACGTAAAGACTTTATTTACGGGAAAGATAAACTTGTAGAGCAGCCATTAGAGCAAAAATAAGGACATGGTTTCAGGGAATATAAATAGTTTAAAACATTTGCCACGCTTTAACGGCATAAACATAATCATAAATTAATGGGTGCTTCAGTATTCTATTTTGTAGCGACACTTACTGTTTTCTTTTCACTAATGGTGATCTTTGCGAAGAATCCGGTGCATAGTGTACTCTATTTGATCGTCACATTTTTTACGCTGACTGTTCATTATATTCTGTTGAATGCACAGTTTTTGGCTGTCGTGAATTTTATAGTTTATATGGGGGCTATCATGGTTTTGTTCCTGTTTGTATTGATGCTCTTAAACTTGAATAAAGACAATGAACCGTTAAAATCCGGTCTGGTGAAGATCGTGGGCATTATAGCCGGCTGCTGTTTGGTCGTAACTATAATAGGCTCATTAAAAGCTACCGCCATATCCGATCCTTTAGTATTAAGAAATCCTAATCTGGGCCTGGTTAAAAATCTTGGTAAAGAGCTTTTTGGACCGTTTATGCTTCCTTTTGAGTTGTCGTCAATCTTATTGCTGACGGCTATGGTAGGTGCTGTATTGTTAACTAAAAAAGAAAAAGTATAGTGGAGAATATTACTCAACAATTGCAAGGGGTGCCGCTTAATCATTATATATGGTTGAGCACCATTATATTCACTATTGGTGTGATCGGCGTATTGACCCGCAGAAACGCCATCGTGATATTTATGTCTGTCGAATTGATGCTGAATGCGGTCAATCTTTTACTCACCGCTTTTTCTGTCCATAACAATGATCCCTCGGGACAGGTATTCGTGTTTTTCATTATGGCCCTGGCCGCCGCAGAAGTAGCCGTTGGACTGAGTATTATTGTGATGGTTTACAGAAATACGCAATCCATAGATATAAACGTGTTGAATCGCCTTAAGTGGTAGTTATTAAGAATAGAGTATAAAATGATAATAGATTTAGTTTGGCTGGTTCCATTGATTCCCCTGATTGGTTTTATAATCAATGGATTGGGTAGAAATACATTGTCGAAAAGCCTGATCGGTTTTATAGGTAGCAGCGTCATATTTATTTCCTTCGCTATTAGTGTCGGCATCTTTTTTGAATTGAGTGGCAGCGCGAGTAAATCGCATGAGATATTTCTTTTTGACTGGATCAGCGCGGGCAACCTGAATATACCGCTATCCTTTCTGGTTGATCCGCTGAGCGCGATTATGCTCTTAATTATTACAGGTGTCGGGTTCCTGATCCATATTTATTCTATTGGATATATGCACAGTGATGAAGGTTTTGGTAAGTTTTTTAGTTACCTGAACCTGTTCATCTTTTTCATGTTGTTGCTGGTACTGGGTTCCAATTATATTGTCATGTTTATCGGCTGGGAAGGTGTAGGTTTATGTTCTTACCTGTTGATCGGATTTTGGTTCACCAATTCAGAATATGCTTCGGCCGCAAAGAAAGCCTTTGTAATGAACAGGATCGGTGATTTAGGTTTTCTGATTGCTGTATTTATGATCTTTACCGTATTTGGTAGTGTAGAGTTTGCTGCAATATTCCCTAAAGCGGCGGGCATGGAGCCTGGAAATACGGCAATTGCTTTCATCTGCCTGCTGTTATTTATCGGCGCCTGCGGTAAATCGGCCCAGCTGCCGTTATTTACCTGGCTCCCGGATGCGATGGCCGGCCCTACGCCGGTATCGGCTTTGATCCATGCCGCGACTATGGTAACTGCAGGAATTTATATGATTGTCAGGTCTAATGTTTTGTTTGATCTGGCACCGTTTATACAACATATCATCGCTGTTGTCGGATTGGCCACGGCGATACTGGCTGCGATTATTGCTTTAACTCAAACAGATATAAAGAAAGTTTTGGCTTATTCAACAGTTTCACAGTTGGGATATATGTTTTTGGGGTTAGGAGTCGGTGCTTATGACGGAGCTTTCTTCCATGTGATTACCCATGCTTTTTTTAAGGCTTTATTGTTTCTTTGCGCTGGTTCAGTGATTCATGCATTGCATCATGAGCAGGATATGAGGCATATGGGGGGACTGAGGAAGAAGTTGCCGGTTACCTTCCTGACTATGCTTATCGGAACGATTGCCATAGCTGGTCTGCCTCCTTTCTCTGGATTCTTTTCAAAAGATGAGATTCTGGCGCACGTGTTTGTGCACAATAAGGCAATGTGGGCGATCGCAGTATTTGGTGCATTCTTAACGGCTTTTTATATGTTCAGAATGTTGTTCTTAACCTTTTACGGGCAATACCGTGGAACGCATCATACAGAGGAACACATTCATGAGTCTCCTAAATCTATGACATTTCCGCTGATCGTTTTGGCTGTATTGTCTGCTGTTGGCGGTCTGATTGGTATTCCTGAAGTATTGGGTGGCAATCATTGGCTGTCTCACTGGCTGTCTCCGGTCATCAAGCACCATGCTGAAACACCTGACCATACCACAGAATATATTTTGATGGCTGTATCTGTGGTGGGTGTATTGATCTCTATTGGTATCGCCTATTCCCGTTATATCGGGCAGAATCATATCCCACTTCCGGAAGAAGCCAAGCGGCCTGTGTTGGCCAATATATCTTATCATAAATTCTATATAGACGAATTATATGATGCCATCATTCGGAAACCATTAGATGCTCTTTCCACCTTCTTTTATAAAATTGTGGATAGGAAGATCATCGATGGATTTGTTAATGGCCTGGGATGGGGTGCCGGAGAGGCAAGTAAAGGTCTGCGTTTGGTGCAGTCCGGAAATGTAGGGTTCTATATTTTTATGATGGTTATCGGCATCATCTCCTTATTATTGTATACTTATTTATCTATATAAAAGATCGTTCAGGAAAGCATAATGGAACAACTTTTACTACTTCTTATATTTTTACCATTGGTTGGTGCTCTGGTTACAGCATTTACCGGCAATAAATCTAAATATATTGCCCTGGTGTCCGCTCTGGTCTCTCTTGCATTGGCAATGGTGGTTGTTGGAAATTTCATGCCTGATGCAAGCATCCAGTTTGAGATCAATACCCCATGGATAGAAAAGCTCGGGATTAATTTTCATGCAGGTATTGACGGGATCAGCGTGATTACGGTATTGCTTACCAACGTTTTGGTGCCAATTATTATCCTATCTACCTATAAGCATACATACAAAAGTAGCGCTGCATTTTATGCGCTGATCCTGTTTATGCAGAGTGGCCTGTTGCTCGTATTTACAGCATTGGACGCATTCTTATTTTATATAGGCTGGGAAGCTGCGCTGATCCCTATTTATTTTATCTGCGCCATCTGGGGCGGAAAGGACAGGATCCGTGCCAATATGAAGTTTTTTATCTATACCATTGCGGGTTCTTTATTTATGCTGCTTGGTATTATTTACCTTTATCTTCAAAACCCGGCGGGTAATTTCGAGATCCAGGCTTTCTATAACCTAACTTTGGATAGCCATCAGCAAGGTTGGATTTTTTGGGCTTTCTTTATTGCTTTCGCTATAAAGATGCCTGTTTTTCCATTTCACACCTGGCAGCCTGACACCTATACGGAAGCTCCAACAGCAGGTACGATGTTGTTGTCCGGGATTATGTTGAAAATGGGAGTTTACGGTGTAATCAGGTGGTTGTTGCCAATTGTGCCTCTGGGCGCAGAACAATGGACGCCGGTGGTTATCTTTATTTCCATCATCGGGATTATTTATGCATCAATTATCGCTTTCAAGCAAAAAGATGCCAAAAGGCTGGTTGCTTATTCTTCAATCGCCCACGTTGGTTTGATCAGTGCGGGTATATTTGCATTTAATACACAGGGTGTGCAGGGTGCTATGATCCAAATGCTCAGTCATGGAATCAATGTTGTCGGCTTGTTTTTCGTTTTGGACATTATCTATTCACGGACTAAAACAAATGAGATCGCTTCGCTTGGAGGGATTGCAAAGGCAGCTCCAAAGCTGGCTATTGTGTTTTTGATCATCCTATTGGGTACGGTCGCGCTACCAGGTACAAACGGTTTTATCGGAGAATTCCTATTGTTGATGGGCGTTTATCAGTATAATTTTTATGCCGCTATCCTCGCCGGACTGACTATCATATTGGGAGCAGTATATATGTTCCGAATGTATCAGAACGTGATGTTGGGCAAAGCAAATGAACTGACCACAGAATTTAAGGATATTGAAGGTTCGGAGAAAATCGTCTTGTATACTATTTGCGGATTAATCATTCTTTTGGGTGTTTATCCTAAACCGGTTCTGGACCTTTCCGAAATGTCGGTACAACATTTAATAAATCAGATTACAGAAAAATTAACATTGGTAAAATAAGCAAATGAATATCATCATAACAATTACTGTTACAGCCTTAGTGGTGCTTTACGCAGGTTTGTTTAAAGCAAAAAAGGCTTTATTGCCGCTTGTTTTAATTGGTTTGCTTACTTCCCTGGTTTTTGTCGGAACCTCCTGGGATACGAATAAAGTCTATTTCGGAATGATGCAGATGGATAATTTCGCTCTGGCATTTTCAGGCATAACCATCCTCGGCTCTCTTTTCATATTCCTTCTGAGCGAGAACTATTTTGCCAAGAATAGTGAGAATATTGCAGAATATTTCACCCTGTTGCTCTTTTCTTTGGCAGGTATCATCATCATGGTTTCCTATAAAAACATGTCTATGTTGTTTATCGGGATAGAGATTATGTCCGTCAGTCTGTATATTCTGGCAGGAATCAGAAAAAGTAATTTTGCGTCTAATGAGGCATCCTTAAAATATTTCCTGATGGGTGCCTTCTCCACAGGATTCTTATTATTGGGGATCACCTTCATTTATGGAGCTTCCGCATCGTTCGATCTGGATGCCATCAGGAAATATCTTGTATACAACCAGTCGGTATCGCCTCTGTTCTATGTAGGAACTATCCTGTTGCTCATTGGTCTTCTATTTAAAGTAGGTGCTGCACCATTTCACTTCTGGACTCCGGATGTATATGAAGGTTCACCAACCCTGATTACAACGTTTATGTCTACCGTAGTAAAAACAGCTGGATTTGCTTCTATCTTACGTTTGTTCTCTGATACATTTGCACCCCTTCAGGACTTCTGGCTGCCGCCTTTAATGGTGATCGTTTGCCTGACTTTACTACTTGGAAATATCACTGCCCTGTTTCAGAAGAACTTTAAAAGAATGCTGGCGTATTCCAGCATATCGCATGCTGGTTATTTGCTTTTCGCACTAATTTCTTTAACGGCAGCTTCATCTAATAACGTATTGGTTTATGCGGCTGCTTATACCTTTGCCAGTATTATTGCCTTTGCCGTTTTGATCTTGGTAAAGCAGAAAACCGGCTCAGACAGTATTGAAAGTTTCAACGGTCTGGCTAAGAAAAATCCACTGGCCGCTTTATCATTAACGATCGGAATGTTGTCTCTAGCCGGGATACCACTGACAGCCGGTTTTATGGGTAAATATCTGATGTTTCTAAATGTCATGAATGACTATCACGTCTATTTGGTGGGCTTTGCGATTTTAAACGCGCTTGTAGGCTTTTACTACTACTTTAAGGTAATCGTGGCGATGTATTTCAAAGAAGGCGAGGAGATCGAATTAAATGCACCTTTCCAGTACAAGATCGTCTTACTGGTTTCTGCTTTAATTACAGTGTTTTTAGGGATTTACCCAGTTGTAATTTTAAATTTGATATAACCCTATCTCTTGATAATTATTTGTAGTTTTACGAATAATTGGAACTATGGACGACTTCTGGACCACCCTACAGCATTTCATTGACCCTGAAAAATTACTAAGAGAAGGTGGTTTTTATGTGGTCATGTTTGTGATCTTTGCGGAGACAGGATTGTTCTTTGGTTTTTTTCTGCCAGGCGACTACCTTTTATTTCTTGCAGGCATGTTTGTCGCCACCGGAAAGCTGGACGTCAATATCTATGTATTGATACTCGGACTTTGTGTGTGTGCCATACTCGGGAATTTTACAGGCTACTGGTTCGGACGAAAGACGGGGCCGGTACTCTACCAACGACCGGACTCTTTCTTTTTTAAAAAGCGGTTTTTAAAGGCCGCAGAATCATATTACCACAAGCAAGGTGCTTTTGCATTAATTATGGGACGTTTTGTACCAATCGTAAGAACTTTTGCGCCGATTATAGCTGGTATTGTGAAACTTGATTTCAAACGGTTTGCATTTTATAACATTTCGGGTGCAATTATTTGGATTGCATCTTTAACTTTGCTGGGTTACTTTCTTGGCAGAAGATTTGAAGAAGAAATTAACGACTATTTATTATACATTATTATCGGATTTATTGTCATTACGACAATACCTTTAATCGTTACATTTGTAAAGAGAAAGGTAGTCAGTCGCAATCACGATGATACCACAACTATATAACATTAAAAATGAGTAAAGAAGATCATCATCCATGGCACAGTGTATCCCCGGGCAATAACCTGCCACAGTCTGTAAACGCAATTATCGAGATCCCTAAGGGGTCTAAGGCTAAATATGAGATCGATAAGGAGTCTAATTTAATTAAACTGGATCGGGTACTTTTTTCTTCGGTCATGTATCCGGCCAATTATGGCTTTATTCCTCAAACCTATTGTGATGACAATGACCCTCTAGATATCCTTGTACTATGTTCGGTGGATGTTTATCCTATGACGATCATAGAAGCGAAGGTAATTGGTGTGATGCACATGGTGGACAATGGCGAACAAGACGATAAAATTATTGCTGTGGCAAAAAATGATATGTCTGTTAATTATATAAATGACCTGGCAGAACTGCCGCCTCATGCAATGAAGGAAATTGTTAAGTTTTTTCAGGATTATAAGGCGCTTGAAGAAAAGAAAGTGACTATTGAACATTTACTTGGGGTACGTTATGCACATAAGGTGATTCAGGAAAGCATTGAGCTTTATAATAAGATGTTTAGACAGAATTCTTAATGGAAGGATTGAAGATATTTTTGACATTTTTTCTTGTTGCACTCAACGGCTTTTTTGTCGCAGCGGAGTTTGCTATTGTTAAGGTAAGGGCCTCACAAATTGAGATCAAAGCCAAATCAGGCAGCCGTGTGGCCAATATTGCCAAATACATTACCCAGCACCTGGACGGTTATCTTGCTGCTACCCAGTTGGGCATTACCCTGGCCTCTCTTGGCTTGGGATGGGTGGGAGAATCTGTCATGCATACGATCGTGCACGATCTGCTGATCAACTTCAATCTGCCCGACAGCTATATTACGGTGATTTCTACCAGTATTGCATTTCTTTTTATTACAGTTATGCATATTGTCTTTGGTGAGCTGGCCCCTAAATCGGTGGCTATTCAAAGACCTGTCGCCACTACTTTATTTATTGCAGTTCCTTTGCAGGGTTTTTACTGGTTGTTCAGGCCATTTATCTGGATACTTAACGGCTTTGCCAACCTGATATTAAAGCCCTTTGGTATTTCCAGCATAGGCGGGCATGAATCCGTACACAGCACGGAAGAGTTGTATTATTTACTGGATCAGGGTAAGGAAAGCGGTGCTCTGGATACCAATGAGCATGAATTGATCCGCAATGTGTTTGACTTCAACGAACGCGTCGTTAAGAATATCATGGTGCCGCGTACCAAGATCTCAGGAATAGAATTAAATACACCTCCTCATGAAGTGGTTCAGACCATCATTGCGGAGGGTTACTCCAGGCTGCCAGTATATGATGATATTATTGATAAGATCATCGGTATTGTGCATGCCAAAGACATTTTGCCACTCCTGGCCGGAAATAGTGACTGGACTGTAAGCGATATCATCCGAAAGCCTTATTTTGTTCCGGAGACCAAGAAAATTAATGATCTTTTGAGTGAACTTCAGCAGAAACGTATCCAAATCGCTATTGTCATTGATGAATTCGGCGGCACAGCAGGTATGGTCACCTTAGAAGATATTGTGGAAGAAATCGTAGGAGAGATCCAGGATGAATACGATGAGGAGAAGCCAACGGTAGAAAAGATCTCTGAAACAGAATTTGTGATCAATGCCTATGCTACCGTCTATGATGTCAACGAGCATCTTCCGCATGACCTTCCCGAGGGGATGGATTTCGACACGGTAGGCGGCCTGGTTTCTCATGCCTTCGGCAAGATCCCCGAAGTAGGCGACAGCGAAGAATGCTATGGATATCTATTTACTATCCTCAAAAAAACAGAGCAAAATATTGAGACCATCAAACTTGAGCTGGTCATCAATAAAAGCGATATGGTAGACAACCACTAGCAACAAGCCAATGCACATCTTTTATACTCCCGATATTAATTCCAACGAGTATGTCTTAAATGAAGAGGAGAGCCGGCACTGTACAAAAGTGCTTAGACTGACCATCGGAACAAAGATACATCTCGTAGATGGGAGAGGAGGCCTGTATGTAGCTGAGATCATCAGCATAGATAAAAGGAATGTACGGCTTAAGGTGACAGAGACGAAGCTGGACTACCAGAAAAGAAACCACCATCTTCACATTGCAGTCGCGCCAACAAAGAATATCGACCGGTTGGAATGGTTTCTGGAGAAGGCAACAGAGATTGGCATTGATGAAATTACACCACTGGTTACCGAGCGCTCAGAGCGCAAAGTGATCAAGGAAGACCGTCTGTTTAAAGTGATCACCTCAGCGGTGAAGCAGTCATTGCAGGCTTATCACCCTATCTTAAATCCTTTGATCTCTTTTGATCAGTTTATGAAGAAGGAATACGACGCGGATAAAATGATTGCTCATTGTTTGTCGGAAGAGGAGCGTAGCCCTATTAAAAAGTCAGCATCTAATAAATATTTAGTCCTTATCGGCCCGGAGGGGGATTTTGCACCAACGGAGATTGAAGAAGCTTTGCGAAGTGGCTTCAAACCTGTAACTTTAGGTAATACACGCTTAAGAACAGAGACCGCTGCTTTGGCTGTCTGCTTCGAAGTGAATTATTTAAACAGATGAGATTAAGAATTCTTTTTCTATTTCCAGTGCTCCTGCTTTTACATAGTAGTTTTCAGAGCGCAACCTACAAAATTGCCAAACTGAAATACAATGGTGGTGGCGACTGGTACGCAAACCGGACTGCTTTGCCCAACCTTATTGAGTTCTGCAATAAAAATCTGCTGACCAATATTGCTGCGCAGGAAGATGTGGTAGAAGTAGGAAGTGCCGAGATTTTCCATTATCCCTTCGTTTATATGACCGGACATGGAAATGTGGTATTCAGTACCCAGGAGGCACAGAATCTTCGCAATTACCTGACAGGTGGAGGTTTTATTCATATAGATGACAATTACGGTTTGGATAAGTTTATCCGGACAGAAATGAAGAAAGTCTTTCCGGAACTCAGTTTTATGGAATTGCCGGCAAACCATGCCATCTACAACCAAAAATTCAAGTTTCCGGGAGGCATACCTAAAATTCATGAACATGATGGTAAGAGGCCCCAGGGACTTGTACTGATCTGGAAAGGCAGGGTCGTTTGTTTTTACTCTTATGAGACGGATTTGGGGAATGGCTGGGAAGATGCCGGCACCTATCCTGAAGATTCTCCTTTAAAGCGGTCTGAGGCGCTTAAAATGGGCGCCAATCTAATCCAATTTGTATTCACACAATAGCTATGTATAAAATCAACGTAAATGGCAACCATGCCTTCAGGATTGAAACCGAAAATAATACCCTAAAAGTTGATGGTGAGGTTGTGGAGCTGGATACCATACAGCTTTCCTCAACTCAAAGCCACGTGTTATACAAAAACAAGTCCTACAACCTGGAAATAATTTCCGAGGATAAGGAGGAAAAAACAATGGATATCAAGGTGAATGGAAACCTTTATAAGGTGTCCGTTGAAGACCAGTATGATCAGTTGCTCAAAAAGCTGGGTCTGGACAATATATCTTCTAATAAAGTCAAAGAAATAAAAGCACCGATGCCTGGACTGGTACTCAATATCATTGCAAAAGAAGGGCAGGAGATCAAAAAAGGAGAAAACCTTCTGGTTCTGGAAGCTATGAAAATGGAGAATATCCTAAAATCCCCAACCGATGGAACTGTACAAAAGATATTGATCAATATCGGCGATAAGGTAGAGAAAAACCAGGTATTAATCCAGTTTTCCTAATAGAACCAATACCAGCAACAAGCTACACTAAAACTACCGCTTAGAAACCTTAAACTGAGGCTTTCCGGCAGATCTGATCTCTGAAGCACCAAGCATAGTCATCGCACATCTGAAGCCTATGTCAGCAGTAGACTCATCTTGCTGCAAATGCCTTCTGGCAGCAGGGTTCAGCCACAGGGCCTGGTCGTTCCAGGAGCCGCCTTTATATACTCTCGATTTATTATTAACCAAGGTTATTTCACCATACAGTTCATTTCCCTGATCTCTGAAACCTCTCTGATCGGCATATGCCACAGCTGCAGCGCTGTCTACTGAATTTTTACCGGCTGAAGCGCTCTGCTGCTTCTCTGCCCAGGTTTGTTTCTTTCCAGAGGTGGCAGCAACCATTACCGGCTGATTGTGTTTGTCTTTATCTATTCTTCCTGAAGCAGGGTCAGACATTCTTTTATCCTGAAAGAAATTGCCCCGGTAAGGATTAAAAGCATCTGCATCTGCAAAAGTATTTCTGCGGTACACATCATTCACCCATTCATTGACATTGCCCGCCATATTGTACAGGCCAAAATCATTTGGCGTGTAAGAACGAACGGGAACTGTTATACTACCTTTATCGTTCAAAGAACCACCTACGCCCATATAATCGCCCTTGGTTCTTTTAAAATTGGCAAGCATCATTCCCCGCGTCCTTCTTTTTGCAGAACTTACGCCGAGTCCATCCCATGGATAGATCTTATTCTCAGATATATTTTCGTACTGCGTATTGCCGATCAGACCCAGTGCAGCATATTCCCATTCTGATTCTGAAGGTAAACGATAGGGCTGTTTTAAGATTCCATCCTGAAGGGTTGCGGATCTTTTGGCTCCGCCGGCAGCACCAGCTGCTGCATTCGGGTTCAGATTTGGTAAAGCTTTAGGCCCCAGGTCGTCAATTTGCCCGTTCAGATAGAGCGCAGTATTAAATGGCTCTTTAGTAGTTGTAGCAGCAGCTCCCTTACCAGCAAACGGCGTCATAATTCCCCGCTGTCTCAGCAACAATTCATTGACCCTGTCTGTACGCCAGGAGCAATAGCGTTCCGCTTGCTCCCAGGTCACACCTACCACCGGGTAGTCCTGATAAGCAGGATGTCTCAGATAATTGTCTACATAAGGCTCGTTGTAAGACAGCGGCTGACGCCAAACCAGGGTATCTGGAATCTCATTGTAATAATACTCATAGTCCGTTGGAAAATTGCTCTTGATCCAGTTCAGATATTCCAGCCAATTGGTATTCGATACTTCGGTTTCGTCCATATAAAACGACGGAACAGTGATTTCCCTCTTATGGTTATAGGTGCTCAGCTCCTGACCGATCACATCAATCGCACTGCCGCTCATGACAAACACACCGCCTTCAATGGCCACCAAACCCGGTCCTGGGGCCTCTTTATATTTATTATTTACTGCAAAACCACCAAATTCCTGCCTGTTGTAATCCATGCCGGTCTTTTCAGATTTTGCCTTTTTTGTCTTACAAGAGCTGAAGATGCTTCCTACAGCCAGTGATACAAAAAATAAGTATATATATGATGTTCTCATTGTTTATTGTCTTTATAGGTAACGGAGCAATCCTGATTTTTAGTTCAACTTCTTAAAGCCCAAAATTATAAGGGCTTCACAGATGTCTGCCAAAACTACTCTAATTGATAAAATTACATAAAAAAAGGTTTATACACCAAAAAAACTTAATGATTAAGTGCCAACCTGGTTCAGCCCATGAGCAGCATGGTAAAATGCGCTAAACGTTATGATTACTTTGAAATGAATAAACACTATGTTAACTTGCGAAAATAATCCTTTAATTTGGTAACGGATGAACTCAATCTATCTTAGAACTTTATTTAGCATCTTTTCCTTAGCGGCGGTATGTTCTAAGTTGCAGGCCCAGGTTGTGGAACCGGGTACCCAGAGCAATGGCAGTGAACCAAACAGCATCCGTACGGCTGTACCCTTTTTGCTGATTACGCCTGATGCACGTTCCGGCAGCATGGGTGACGGTGGAGTGGCCGTCCAGCCCGATGCCAATACCATGAGCATCAATCCGGCAAAGCTTGCTTTTTTAGATAAACCATCCGGATTTGCAGTCTCTTACAGTCCCTGGTTGAAGAGCCTGGTCCCCGATATTAATCTCGCTTATTTGAGCGGCTTTTATAAATTTTCTGACGAACATGCCATTGGCGGTTCCCTCAGGTATTTTTCTTTGGGCCAGATCCAGCTTACAGATATCAACCAGCAAGATCTGGGTATATATAGTCCGAATGAATTTGCGCTCGATGCTACTTATGCGCGCCGTTTTGGTGATTCTTTTTCCCTCGGAACGGCCGTACGCTTTATTTATTCCAATTTAAGTTCGGGCCAGTTTACCGCCGGCCAGCAAACCCGTGCTGGAACTGCAGTTGCAGTTGATGTTTCGGGTTTCTATAGAAAGCCGACGATTTTTTTAGGTAAGGATGCGATACTTTCTGCGGGACTAAATATCTCTAATGTAGGCACCAAAATCGGGTATGTAGATGGTGGCAATAAATCTTTCCTGCCTACCAATATGAGACTGGGTGCAGCTTCTACCTTCCTTATAGACGACTATAACCAGTTTACTTTTGCGCTGGATTTCAATAAACTCCTTGTTCCGACAGAGCCGATATACAATACCACTGGTCAGATCGTGGCCGGCCGGGATCCTGACCGCTCCGTACCATCCGGGATCTTCGGCTCTTTTTCAGATGCACCGGGTGGGTTTAGTGAGGAACTTAAAGAAGTGAGCTTGTCTGCAGGAATGGAATATTGGTATAACCAGCAGTTTGCATTAAGGGCGGGTTATTTTTATGAAAACCCGCAGAAAGGCGATAGGCGATACCTCACCATCGGTGCAGGCCTGAAGTATAATGTTTTCAACATTGATTTTGGATACCTGCTGGCCAATCCTCAAAAAAGTCCGTTGGCCAATACGATCAGATTTACTTTGCTCTTCAATTTTGGAAGTCAGAGTGATTCAAAAACAGCTTTTTAATACGATTTATATACTGTCAACTATGAAATTAAAGGTAGGCTTCGGCTTTGATGTGCACCAATTGAAAGACAATCACCCCTTTGTAATCGGCGGGGTCACACTTGATCATCACAGGGGTGCTTTTGGTCATTCCGATGCGGATGTACTTTTACATGCCATTTGTGATGCGCTTTTAGGTGCGGCCAATTTAAGGGATATTGGCTTTCATTTTAAAAATACCGATCCTCAATGGAAAGGTATAAGCAGTGTCATCTTGCTAAAAGAAACTGTGAAGCTATTGGCTGATAAAGGCTGGACGATTGGCAATATTGATGCGATGCTGTGCCTGGAGGCGCCTAAAATTAATCCTCATATTCCTCAGATGCAGCAAAACATTGCGGAAGCGATCGACATTTCTATGGAGGACATTTCTATAAAAGCAACGACCAATGAGCAAATGGGTTTCATCGGAAGAGAAGAAGGCGTAGTTGCCTACGCCGTCTGTCTGATCCAAAAGGAAAAATAAATATCCTGTCCGTGAGATTGGTTTAGTAAATAACTACAGATCATTTACTACTCTTCGAGATAACCGAATTTCCCTTGATTGTAATCGCTCAATGCCTGCTGTATTTCCTCCGGCGTATTCATCAGGAAAGGGCCGTATTGTGCAATGGGTTCATGAATCGGTTCCCCGCTTAAGACCAGTACTACACTGTTTTCAAGTGCTTCTATCTCTATCTGCGTGCCCTCATTTTTGAAGTGTACAAACTGGTCGGCTTCTGCTTTTGAATCGCCGTTTATAAGAATTGAGCCTTCTATCACCACAAAACCTGTATTGAAGGCAGCAGGAAAACTGAAGACTGCTTTTCCGCCAGCATTTAATCGTGCATTGTACACATGCAGGGGAGAGAAAGTACTTGCGGAGCCACGGAGTCCATGATACTCACCGGCAATCACTTCGATCACGCCTGCTTCATCCGGCAGCTCACATGTCGCGATCTCACTATGTTTTAAACCCTGATATTTAGGGGCTGTCATCTTATCCTTTGCGGGCAGGTTGACCCAAAGCTGTACCATCTGAAAATCTCCTCCTTTCAGACTGAATTCCTTTTCATGGTATTCTTTGTGGAGAATCCCACTGGCTGCAGTCATCCACTGTACGTCGCCAGGATAGATCACTCCGCTGTTGCCCGCGCTATCATGGTGCGCTACAGCGCCATGATAGGCGATCGTTACCGTCTCAAAACCCCTGTGCGGATGCACACCCACGCCCCTCGGCTCATTGCGTGCAGAGAAATTGATCTTCGCATTGTAGTCCAGCAGATAGAATGGGCTCATTTTCAATTTGTACCCACTCGGGAAAAAGTTGTGTACCCTAAATCCGTCGCCGACCATATGTGGTGCCGGGGCAGTTAATACTGCCGACACACTTTTTATGTTTGCTTCCATTTTGCCTCCTTTTTTAATAATGGATGCCTTTTTGTTTTAAGCTTGTTTTACAAACTGTAGTTCTCCCAACAAGCGTACATCTTCGCTGACCATAACGCCACCAGTTTCTAGGGCTGCGTTCCAGGTCAGGCCAAAATCTGTTCGGTTGATTTTTCCGCTAAGGGTAAAACCTGCTTTGGTATTGCCCCATGGATCTGTGGCGATACCGCCAAATTCTACATTTAGTTTAATCGATTTGGTTACATCTTTAATGGTTAAGTCGCCTTTCACTTCCAGGTCATCACCGTCTTTGCTTACTGATGTCGATTTAAAGCTGATTTTAGGAAATTGTTCTGCGTCAAAGAAATCACCGCTTTTTAAGTGATTGTCCCTGTCGGTATTTCCTGTATCTATCGAGCCGATCTCTGCCTCAAATGAAACCTGTGCATTGTCAAAATCATCCGATTCCGAGGTTAATTCTGCGGTTAAGGTTTTTAAACTCCCGGTTACGGTAGTGATCATCAAGTGTTTTACTTTAAACTGTAGTTCGCTGTGTGTTGGGTCTAATGCCCATTTAGTTGTTGCCATAATATTGTTTTTTTATTTAAGTGTATTTGTTTTATCGTTTAATTTACAACACAAAATTACGGCAAGGGTTTTCCACCCACATTGACCTATGATAAGAAACGTGATGTTGTTGATATATGCGGAGCAGATTGTGGGATGCTATTCCGAGACTGGAATATTTGCCGCTGAAGAACGGCAAACAGTCCTAGGTCTCGTCACAGCACACCCACAATCTGCTCCGCTAGCGATCGCTCATGTATGATTTAGGATAGAAAATGTGGGCTTTCGCAAATAAGCCGAAATCAAGTTTTAATATGCCCGGTATAAGGTATGCACGTATATAAAGATCTATAGGTATACAGGGTTTATAGGCGCCTTGAGAAGATAATTGGTTTGCTCTGATCTGACCTAGGACTGTTTGCCCCCTTCAGGGCAAATATTCCAGTCAGAGAAGAGTATACCTAATTATCTTCAATAGATCATTCAGATACAGTCATTAACAAATACCCCAAATGAAACCTTCAATTAAGCCACTATAAAATAAAGTAGTACTGGAAAGCGCTAAGGCCTGAAATGCTTATGCGCCAAATCTTTGCGCACCCGGCTCAGCGATTCAGGTGTGATGCCCAGATAAGAAGCGATCATCCATTGCGGCACCCTTAAGGTGAGGTTGGGGTAGAGCTTGATGAAATCAAGATAACGCTCTTCAGCAGTGGCACTGAGCAACATATTGATCCGTTTCTGCATAAAGCGGATGGAGTTGTTCAGCATGGTGTTGTTCATGTCGAGCAGGCAAGGCACGTGCTGTCCGGCCACCATAAAGTAATCTTTAGGTATGATAATAACCTTGGTCGCCTCAATGGCGTCGATAAAGTAATCAGAAGGCTCATTAAACAAGATGCCATTGCGTTCCGACATCCACCATTTCTCCGGGGCAAACTGCAAAATATGCTCTTTGCCCTTATTGTCGATCGAATAACTTCTTAGCAAACCGTCTACTACAAAGAAAACCTGTGCAGACACGTCGCCCTGCATCAGGATCATCTCGTGCTTAGCGAATTCTTTGATTTTAAGGTTGCCGGAGATCAGGGAAAACTGCTCATCTGTAATGGCTATGCTCTGCTGTAAATAGGCTTTAAAATAGTCAAGCATAACGTATGATGAGATTAAAAGTGTAGCGTATTAATGAGATTATTTGTCTTTGGGTTCTATTTGCGAAAAATCCACGCCACATTTACAGTTGGATGCGCAACCGCCTGATTTTGGTGAAGCCGCACGATAGATGAGGCGTACTATATAAAATATTGCGCCTGCAAATAGCAAAATAACCAATGCTGTTTGAATATCCATATCAGCAAATTTAAATGAAAGCAGCTCAATACCAGTCTGCAAAATGTCAATTTCCGTTGTTCGTCCCCTGGTTCATCAAACCAATCGTACCGCCTACCCAGTCAAAATCCTGGTTGTACCGAACCCCAATCATCTTGCCCCTGCTCAGCCTGGCCAGGTTGATGCACAATTGAGGTTCCCCTCCATCCGGCCAGAGATACATCATGCGGATTTCGGCCTTCACCCCACCATCCGGAGCCTGTACGACCGGATCATATACGACCTTGCGCTGAAGGATCCAGTTTTCCGGGTCTTTAATCCCTGTCAGGTCTGAAAGACAGACATCAATAATCACCCCCATTCCGGCAAAAGAAAATAAAGGCTTCAGTACATAATTCTCCAAATCTTCCGGCCATGCGGCCATTTTATCTAAGAAATGCGTTTCCGGTACAAAAGCTGTATTCAGAAAAGGCATAGTATACTTACTGATCCGGTAAAACCAATTTGGGTGGGTAACCCATTCTATATCCAGTTCCTCCCTCGGGTCAAAGCCTGAACCAAAATCAAAATTATTTCTGGCTTGATCTGCAACAGGCTTGGCTTCAGCTTCCAGTTCATCAAAGATCAGCCGGTTATAGATGCGCTTCAACCTGACCTTCCGCCCATCTTCCAAATAATACAAGGCCTTACCCTCTTTGAAAATGTCTGAAAGGGCCAGTATTTTAATCCCCAGGTAGCTGGCCGTAATGTGAAAATCAATAGCCGTTTTTTGATTGAGCGCATCGACATCCATCACGGCCACCTCATGGGGTTCATGATCACCCACTACGACAGACCTGAAAAGTTCTATATAAGCTGCTTCATCCAGTCCGCTAAAATAGGGCGTCAGCTGTGCAAACTCCCCAATCTTAAATGTGTCTATAAAGTGTTTGGCCAGGTGCGACTGGAAACCATATAAAGATGGGAAACCCTGCATTTCGATCAGTCTGGGCACCAACCTGCCATCATCATCCCGGCATATCCCAAAATCAAAGGTCAGGAAATGCGGGTGCTCATCTTCTCCAGGTACCGCCCAATGTTTGGGAATGGCCCGGTCGGTCAGCACTTTAAAATCTTTTGTCCGGATCAGCCGGATGATCTCTTCCCCTGCCGCAATGAGTTGATCAGCCAGATCATCGGGTATAAATACAGGCGTCTCAGCTACCCGGAAGGGTATGTCGGGATAACCTTCATTCAGGCGCTCCAGAAATTCCTTGTACAGTGCCTCAGAAAACCGCGCATTGTATTCGTCCCGATACTTTCTGATCATAATTTTTAATGTTTATAAAGCTTTTTTACTCTTGTATCTCTATAGGCCGGAGGCCTTAACGCACTCTTTGAGCTACGCTTCCTGCAAACTATGCAGTGCCGCGTCCAAAAAGTTAGGCAGCACCAACCTTTGTGTCAGCATAATCCTTTTCGGATCATCCAGGCAGTTCAGCATATCGAGGTATTTAGCCTCTCCATGTTCCTTTGTAATCGCCGATTTCTTATCCTCCCGGAGCAGGTACATCTTCATGCCTACAGGATCAGCCTCCGGATGAAATTGCGTACCTACGATCTCCGATGTAAAGCGCACCGACATTACACAGCGTTCCAGCGGCACATGCGGCCGCTCCTTTTCCAGTGCCAGTATAGACGCTCCTTTGGCAGAAAAGTCTAAAAGATCGGGCTGTACCACTTGCCAGTCGCGACTGTCCACTGCATACAAAACCTCTTCCATACCTTCAAAAATCACATCCCGCTGACCTTCTGATGTTAGGTGGATAGGGAAAATCCCAAAGGCATTCGATTTGCGGCGGGTCACTTTGCCCAAACCATATTTCCTGCAGGCCAGCTGGAAAGAATGACAGATCAAAAATACATGTTTCTTATCCTCGTGCGATTGGTTAAAAGCCTCAATACCGTCCAGCAAAGCAAAAAACGAAGCCTCCCATTGCTCGCCCTCCCCATCATACGGACTGCCCGGCCCGCCACTTGAGATATAGATGTCGTAATCCAGTCCTGGCAGCTCGCCTTTCCCCCTCAAATCAAAAAGATCAAAGCCCAAAGCCTCACATTTCTCCTCCTTATACCGCAACAGAATCTCCTGAATGCCGCGCATGCCCTGATTGGCTGCGCCCTTATTCATGTCGATAACGGCCACTTTAACCTTATTTTTTTCCTTTACACTCACTGTTTCGCTCCTATTAATGTTTGCGTAGTCACGTAATCGACTACGGCTTCAAAGTTACCAGTTTGTGCGTAAACTGCCAACTGCCGATCAGCGCCCGTCCCATTTTTCAGGATCGTATGTACATAATCGATCTCCCGGCGGCAGCCCAGATCATCTACCACATCGTCAATAAAATCAAGCAGTTCCAGCACCAGGTTGCGGCAATTGACCTCCATCTCCTTTCCAAAATCGATCAGGTTGCCGTCTATTCCATACCGCGCTGCGCGCCATTTGTTTTCATTGATCAATGCCCTCGAATAACTGATAAAACCCATATTCTGTAAACGTAATTTATACAGCTTTGCGCACAAAGCCTGAAACAAGGCCACAAAAGCCATCGTCTCGTCGATCAGCATCGGACAATCGCAGATCCGGAACTCAATCGTCTCAAAGAAAGGGTGCACCCTGATGTCCCACCAGATCTTCTTGGCATTGTCGATGCTGTTGGTCTTGATCAGCAGCTTCACATAATTGTCGTAGTCCTCGATACTGTCAAATATATCAGGAATCCCCGTCCTCGGGAACTTATCAAATACCTTGGTCCTGAAAGATTTATATCCCGTATTTCTGCCCTCCCAAAACGGGGAATTGGTAGACAGGGCAAACACATGCGGCAGAAAATAACGCACCTGGTTGGCAATATGTATGGCCAGCTCGCGCGACTGGAAACCCACGTGTACATGTAGTCCGAAAATGAGGTTGGAGCGCGCGGCTTCCTGAAGCTCGTTCACGATCTCGCTATAGCGCGGGTGCTCGGTGATCAGCTGTTTTTCCCAATGGGAAAAAGGGTGGGTGCCTGATGCACCGATGCGCAAACCTTGTTCGCCGGCCAGCTGCGCCACCGTATATCTCAGTTGTGAAATCTCTTTCCGGGCCTGCTCTGTATTCTTGCAAATGCCCGTACCCACCTCTACCACCGCCTGGTGCATCTCGGCTTTGACCTGGTCTTTATGAATTTTTTGAGCTGCCTCCACAATCTTTTGGTCGTGAGAGGTCAGCTCCCGGGTTACAGGGTCTATGACCATGTATTCCTCCTCTACACCGAGCGTAAATTCGTTCATGTTTATATTGGTTATATCCTTTGCAGGATTGGTTTTATTTTACCGGGCTCGTTTTCCTGGGTTTCGCTGCCGCTGTTTTCACCACTGCTTTTTTCTTCTTTGGCGCTGCCAGAGGTAATCCTGCTACAGAAGTCTTCACATACTCCCCCCAGGTCAGATTGTCCTGCCCTTCGGTCTGCGCGATCGCCCTTTCAATGGCATATTTGGCAGACGTCTCCACCACCCAGTCGAAATTCTCACGGCCCACACTCGTTACCTCCGCATCGGGCGCCGGGTTGCAAAAATCAATGGCATAAGGTATGCCATCCCGCACCGCGAATTCCACCGTATTGAAATCATAGCCCAGGTAAGCATTCAGCCGGATCACATATTCTTCAATCGTCTTCATCAATTGCGGACTGGACGGCGGCGTATCTACCGCATATCTCAGATGGAAAGGGTTTCTCGGTTCATATTGCATGATGCGGACATACTTTCCTCCGATACAATAACACCTGAAATATTCGTCAAAGACGATCTCTTCCTGTAGCATCATCACGTTTTGCCCGGTCGTCGCATGTTTCTCAAAAAAATCCTCCTTATCGTTCAGTTTGAATACATCTTTCCAGCCGCCGCCATCAAAAGGCTTCATGTATGCCGGAAAGCCCACATAATCAAATATGCCTTCCCAGTCCATAGGGAAAGCCAGGTTGACGAACGACATATCCGTAGTGTCATCCGGTTGATCGTAAGAAGGGATCAGCGCTGTTTTCGGCACCGGAACACCCGTTTTTACTGCCAATGCATTATTGAAAAACTTCTCGTCGGCACTCCACCAAAAGGGATTGTTGATCACCGCCGTACCGGTGATTGCCGCATTTTTCATGGCCGCCCTGTAAAAGGGCACGTCCTGCGAGATGCGGTCTATAATCACCGAATACCCCAAAGGCTCGGCTTGCATAATCTTATCTATGCTCACATATTCTGCAATGAGCTCACCCGCGCCCAATTCATTCACCCGCTTTACAAAGGCTTCCGGAAATGATCTTTCCCTGCCAAACAAGATGCCTATTTTCTTAATCATAGTGTATGTATTTTTTAGATAGTATGTGTTTTTGGATCGTATCTCTGTTTTTTAGATGTTGTGCAGATATTCCCTGAACATCTCCCGCCAGATGGGCCAGTCATGGTCCGCATCCTGTCGGATGTCCAGCCAGTGGCCTATGCCTTTCGTATTCAGAATACCCGACAAACGCTCATTGTCTGCGCGGCAGATATCCCTGTCGCTGGTGCCGAGCACAATCTTCATGCGCCACAAATCGGGGTTTTGGTCGTTTGGCAGGAAATCGACCGGGTTATTAAAAAAGATATCGTCGTTATAAAACCCGTCCGTTTGCGTAGTAATGTCGAAGGCTCCGCTCATGCTCATCAGGTGGCTCACCAGCCAGGGATGCCGGAAGGCAAAGTTGGCCGCATGGTATCCTCCAAAGCTACATCCCGCAACGATGATTTTCGCATGCCCGGTTTCCTGCCTAGCCTGGGCGCTGAGCTCTTGCAGCAGCATGTTGTCATACCAGATGTGGTTTTTAGTCCTTTCTGCCGGATGCACATCGCGGTTGTACCAGCTGAGGCTATCTACCGAGTCGGGGCAATAGATTTTTACCTTTCCCTCGTCGACAAGGTCTTGCACCGATTCGATCAGTTTGAAGTCTTTATTTTCGTAATACCTGCCTTTGCTGGTTGGGAAAAGCACGATTGGATAGCCGCTATGCCCAAAGACCAGCATCTCTATATCCCCACTCAGATTGGGACTATACCACTTTTTGTATACTTCGTTCATGGTTCAAAATCCTGTTATCCTTCAGACCGTAATTTAGTTGGCTTTAAGTTACCGACTTACTTTATTAAAAGCAAAGAAAGACCCCATTTGTTTCTATGAATAGGTACTTTAATCAGAAAATGTACCTTTGTCCCATTATTCGTGAGAAAGGGTTACCGTGATCAAAACTATACATCATATCAAATCAGCTTATTTAAGCAGAACTGTCCAACTGGAGATTTATCTCCCGCAAAACTTGCTGGGCAATGAACAGCTGCATCTGCTGTTGCTCAATGACGGGCAGGATGCAGAAGCATTGCACTTGCAGGAAACCCTGAATACCCTGCATCAGCAGCATAAAATAAAGCCCTTGCTGACCGTAGCGATCAAGGCTTCAGAAGATAGGCTTCAGGAATATGGCGTGGCCGGCAGGCCCGACTTCAAAGGTCGGGGCAGCAAAGCTGGGGCTTATACTGATTTTGTCATCAAAGAACTGCTGCCATTTGTAGAAAAAGCCATTTCTCATAAGGTCACTGGCAGCCGGGCGATTGCCGGTTTCTCCCTGGGTGGACTCAGTGCATTTGATATTGCTTTCAATAACCCGCGCCATTTTGATCAGGCAGGCATTTTCTCTGGTTCTTTCTGGTGGAGGAAGAAAGACCTTGCAGATGGCTATACCGATGACGACCGCATCCTGCATGCCATGGTTGGTGAAAGTAAGATAAAGCCAGATGTGAAATTTTGGCTGATGACCGGAACGGAAGATGAAACGGCTGACCGTAACCAAAACGGGATTATTGATTCTATAGACGATACGGTCGATGTAGTCAAAGCGCTCAAGGTATTGGGCTTCCGCAAACCGGAAGATGTATTCTATTATGAAATGGTAGGCGGACAGCACAATCCCGAAAGCTGGTCCGAAGCCCTGCCCGCCTTTTTGATCTGGGCCTTTAAATTCTAATCAGCTAAAAAAGCGTTAAGACAGCGGTTGCAGTGTGGCTGATATTTCTCTTGCTTTTGTCTTGCTTTCCTCTTGCTATTGTCTTGCTATCCTCTTGCTCAGGCAAGAAAAACCCAACTTTTCAGCAAATTATCAGGAAAACTATGGCAACAATAAGATAGAACACATAAGTAACTGTAAACAACTACCTCAACAGCTCTTATTCTTCCAAAAACAGGTAAACTGTTTCATGACCTTTATGTTACGGGTTTTAAAATTAAGATGCGTTAATTTGTAAATTAAAAGGGACATCCGGATCACATCCTTCAGACAGGAAAAGAAGAAGCTAACTGCTAATATATTCAGTCATTTATCAATATAAGTGTGTGTATGTTGAAAATTATTTGAGATATATTCTCCAAAAAACTGTACACTTATATTGTATTTTACAAATAAGGGATCTGTTCTTTTAACTAGTGAGACCATGGAAGAGGAATTTAATTTTGATTTTAGTGAAGATGCACAACGTTCGGTAGAACGTTATGAGGAGATGATACGCAATCAGGACCAGTATTTTTTTGATGCGCAGGCGTTTGAGTACATTACCGATTATTACATTGAAAAGAATGATCCTGTAAAGGCATTGCAGGTGATTGAATATGCCGTCAGTCAGCATCCGTATGCAGCTGTTTTCCTGGTCAAGCAGGCCCAGCTGCTATTTGTGACAGACCAGACAGAGCGTGCATTTTTAGCTTTGCAAAAAGCTGAGATGCTGGAAGCCTCTGATCCGGAGATCTATATCCTGAGGGGCAATATCTATAACAGTCTGGAACGTTATTCGGAGTCCCTGGAGAATTTTCAGAAAGCCCTTGGTTTTGCTGAAACCACCGATGAGATCCTGCTGCAAATTGCCTATGTATATCAAAATATGCTCGATTATGAGAGCGCCATCAAATACATTAAGCAAAGTCTGGAACAGAATATGGAAAATAAAGACGGTTTGTATGAACTTGCTTTTTGTTACGACATTCTGGACAAACAGGAAGAAAGCATACAGTTTTACCAGGAATATATAGACAATGACCCATATTCGTATGCGGCCTGGTACAATCTGGCCAACTCTTACCATAAACTGGACCTTTTTGAGAAAGCGATTGATGCCTATGATTACGCCATCCTGATCAAGGATAATTTTGCTTCCGCCTATTACAACAAAGGAAATGCATTGGTACAGCTGGACCGCTTCGCGGAGGCCATTGAGGTGTACAAGCAGACTTTTGAATACGAGAAGCCCAATGCGGATACCTATTGCGCCATCGGGGAATGCTATGAAAAGCTGGAGCAAATGGATGAGGCCCGCTCTTATTACAAGAAATCGGTCAAGATGGACGCGAAGATGGCCGACGCCTGGTTTGGCATCGGTGTGACGCTTAATTTTGAAGACCGCATTTTTGAGTCACTACATTTTTACAAGAAAGCATTGGAGCTGGATGATGAGAATCCTGACTTCTGGTTTGCGATGGCCGACGCCTATTATAAGCTTGGACAGATCGAGGAGTCTGTAGAGGCATACTATAAAGTTTTGGAGTACAATCCGCTGGATGTAGAGGCCTGGCTGGATTTTTCTACGGTATTGTACGAGCAGGGCAAATTGCTGGAAGCTTCTGAAACCATTGCAGATGCCATTAAAAACAATCCCGATGCCGCAGAACTCTACTACAGGATGGTGGCCTATCTTTTTGCATTAGGAAAATATACAGAGGCTGTGGCCTACCTGGAGACGGCACTCAAGTCTGATCCCGAAAAACGCCACATCCTCTTTGAGTATTTACCACAGTTGGAAGACAATGGGACAATACTTGAGGTGATCAGCCGGTACATCAAATAACAAAGGCATATTTTTATTAGAAAAACCTGATAAAAGGCGTCTGATTTTTTTTCACCTTTGTGAACAATATGAATTACCCAATAAATAATATTCCAGAGCGTCCGGTAAAACCTCGCAATAAAGGGATTACCATGGTGATGGACAAGGGCCTGAGCCTGAGACAAACTGAAGATTTTATAGAAGTAGCCGGATCATATACAGATATAGTCAAATTGGGCTGGTCGACCTCTTTTGTGACACCCAACCTTAAAGAAAAGCTGGCGATTTACCGCAGTGCAGGTATTCCGGTGTATTTCGGAGGCACTTTATTTGAAGCTTTTATCGTTAGAAATCAATTTGATGACTACTGCAGGGTGCTGGACCAGTTCGGGATGGAGTTTGCAGAAGTGTCTGACGGATCTATCACGATAGAACACGAGGAAAAGTGCGAATTGATCAGTAAACTGGCCAAACAAGTGACAGTGATCTCGGAAGTAGGCTCTAAAGATGCCAAAAAGATATTTGCACCTTATAAATGGATCAAGCTGATGCACGCCGAAATACAGGCAGGCTCCTGGAAGGTGATCGCGGAAGCGAGAGAAGGTGGCAACGTTGGTATTTACCGGGATTCGGGAGAAGTGAGAGAGGGACTGGTGGATGAGATCCTGACAGAGATACCCGAAGAAACCATCATCTGGGAGGCACCGCAGAAGGAACAGCAGGTCTGGTTTATCAAACTGATCGGTTCTAATGTGAACCTTGGGAATATATCCCCTTCGGAGGTGATCCCATTGGAAACCATTCGCCTTGGCTTAAGAGGAGATACGTTTGATTATTTCCTGGATCAGGGAAAATAGGCTTCTATATCGCTATGAGAACGTTTGGACTGATCGGGTATCCTTTATCGCATTCTTTTTCCAAGAAATACTTCACTCAGAAGTTTCAGGATGAAAATATTGAAGGTTGCCGCTATGAGCTGTTTTCGATGGAAGATGCCAATGATCTGCCTGCCCTGATTGCTCAGGAAGCGGATCTGAGGGGTTTAAATGTAACCATCCCACATAAACTCGCTGTACAGCCATTTCTAAATGAGCTGGATGACGCGGCCAGTACCATTGGTGCGGTGAACTGCATTTCTATATTGAAAAAAGACGATGTACATTATCTGAAAGGCTACAATACAGATGCCTATGGTTTTGAAGAGTCTTTGAAGCCTCTGCTGAAAGCGCAGCACAAGATGGCCCTGGTATTGGGTAATGGTGGGGCTGCGAAGGCGGTCAAATATGTACTGAATAAACTGGAAATCCCTTTTATTGTCGTGGCCAGAAAGGCTGCGGACGATAGTATCCTGTATAGTGAACTTACAGCGGCCATGCTTCAGGAATATACCCTGATCATTAACACCACACCCTTGGGTATGTCGCCCAATACGGACAGCTGCCCGGAGATCCCTTACGATTTACTGACAGCCGATCACCTGGCTTACGACCTGGTCTACAATCCGGAAGAAACCCTGTTCTTGCAAAAAGCAAAAGCGCAAGGCGCAGCTACCAAAAATGGATTGGACATGCTGTATTTACAGGCAGAACGCTCCTGGGAGATCTGGAACTTTGAAGAATGATTGCCCGATGGAGTACAACCTGGTCTGTGGCCCTGCTTGTTGCGGTACTTCTGGGCTTTTCGGCCTGTACAGACAACACCTATACCCCTAAGCCGCGCGGCTACTTTAAGATCAATTTTCCGGACAAGAAGTATCAGTCCTTTGATCAGGGCTGTGCGTTTAGCTTTGCCTATCCCGCTTATGCGGAAATGCAGCAAGACCAAAGCAGCGATGCAGGCACTTGCTGGTACAATCTCAGTTTTCCGCAGTTCAACGGTCGCCTGCACCTCACGTATTACGACATCAATTCCAGGAAAGAATTTGAAAACCTGGTAGAAGATGCCCGTACTTTTGCGTTTAAACATACGGTCAAGGCACAGGCCATTGACCAGAAGATCATCAATTATCCGGACAAGAAAGTATACGGCGTGTATTTTGCCATCGAAGGCAATACCGCATCCTCTGTACAGTTTTTCCTGACAGACAGTACAAGGCATTACTTCAGGGGCGCACTTTATTTTTATGAGCGTCCTCAATACGACTCTATCCAGCCCGTTATCCAGTTCATTAAAAAAGATATAGACAGCATGATCCACAGTTTTAAATGGAAAAACTAATGCCTGCTGTCTTTGTTAATATACGAATCCTATGATCAGCTTACAAAAATTTACTTTTAATCCTTACCAGGAAAATACCTATGTCTTGTTTGACGAAACCCGCGAATGCGTGATTATCGACCCGGGAATGTATGAGTCTTCAGAACAAAATAAACTGGTGGCTTTTGTGAAAGAGAAAGGTCTGAACCCTGTTTTGCTGCTCAATACACATTGCCACATCGACCATGTACTGGGCAATAAATTTGTGTTTGACAATTGGGGCCTGAAGCCGCAATGTCACCAGGGGGAGCTTGTGGTGCTGCATCATGTGGTCAGTTATGCACCGCAGATGGGTTTCGACTATGAGTTATCGCCCGAGCCGGAGGTGTTTTTGGGGGAGACAGGTACTGTGGAGTTTGGGTCGAGTAAGCTGGAACTGATCTTCGCGCCTGGACATTCGCCTGCACACCTGTGCTTTTATGCGAAAGAAGAGAACTTCCTGATTGGCGGAGATGTGCTTTTTTATAGCAGTATTGGCCGGACCGACCTTCCGGGAGGCAATCATGCGCAACTGATCAACAGTATAAAGACCAATCTATTTGTGTTGCCCGACGATTGTGAGGTCTATCCGGGGCATGGACCGTCTACGACTATTGGTTTTGAAAAAAAGCACAATCCCTATCTACAATAGTTTATCTTTGACTTTTAGATTGACCCTATTAACAACAAAACTTGAATACAGCCTTCTATATCGCGCGACGGTATCTTTTCGCTAAGAAATCTACGAATGCCATCAACATCATTTCGGCTATTTCTGTAGTGGGTGTATTCGTGGGCAGTGCGGCGCTGATCATCATTTTGTCTGTCTTCAACGGGTTTGAGCAGGTAGTGCTAAAAATGTTCAATACAATCACACCGCAGATTGTGATCGTGCCCCTGCAAGGCAAAACATTCAATCCCAAAACCGCTTACTTTAACGAACTAAGGAAGGATAAGGAGGTGTATTCCTATACGGAGGTACTGTCTGAAAATGCCTTGCTGAGGTACAACAATAAGCAGTCCGTCGGACTGATCAAAGGCGTAAGCCCGGATTACCTCAAAAATAAAAGCCTGGACAGCATCACGATTGACGGGGATTTTGTGCTGGAAAATGCACAGGGGCCATTTACTGTGATCGGATCGGCCATCCAGACCTACCTGATGGTGAACACAACAGACCCTTTTGTTCCCTTGCAGGTATTTTCTCCGAAAAAGGGGAATACAGGGAGCTCGCTAAACCCTGCGGATGATTTTACAATGCTTTCTATACCTGTCTCGGGGGTGTTTGAGGTACAGCAGGACTTTGACAATATTGCGATTGTGCCGCTGAGCTTTGCCCGTAACTTACTGCAGGAACCTGAAAATATTTCCTCGATAGAGGTTAATTTAAAGAAAGGGGTGGATGCAGATGCGTTTAAGGAGAAAGTGCTGGAACAGATAGGAGAGTCCTTTGCGGTAAAAGACCGAATAGAGCAGAATAAGGTGCTTTACAATATACTGGGCAGTGAAAAATGGGCGGTTTATGTGATCTTGACTTTTATCTTAATTATTGCTATCTTTAATATTATAGGTTCCTTAACCATGCTTGTGCTGGATAAATTGAAGGATATTGCTGTGCTGAGCAGTTTGGGTGCCGGGAAAAAGCTGATTAAAAGGATATTTTTGTTGGAAGGAATGATGATTACAATGACGGGTTGCGTTTTTGGACTAATTGTAGGACTCGTCTTTTTATTGATACAACAAAAGTTTGGAATGATTAAGATGTCGCAACAGGATCTTTTATTGACAAATGCCTATCCGGTAGGCCTGAAATGGTCAGATTTCCTATTGGTGTTTTTAACCGTGAGTATATTTTCTTTTGTGGCATCAGCTTTGTCATCCAATCTGAGTGTGAAGAAGATAAATGATTTGAATCAAGATCTCTGAGATTATGAAGTTTACTAAATATATAATTTTTTCATTTTTAATTGCTGTAGCTGCTGTGGGCTGTGATTCCAGGCCAAAAGAGGATGGTGCGTCCAATCATATTACCCAAATCAAGGGTCTGTATAGTTTTGGGCCTGAAATGAAGTCTTTTACGGACTGTGAGGAAGGACAGGAATATTGGGTAACAGATAGCGCTAAAACGCTGGAACTGGCCTATTCTAATTTTAACTTTGAGAAGCCTTATGAGCCTGTGTATATTGAGGCGGAAGGTTATTTGACCTTGTCCGACAGCCTATCCATATCGGCCAGTTTTGATTCTACTTTTGTGGTGACCAAGCTTTTGAAAATTACCAAAGAAATTCCCGAAGGTCCTTGTAATTAATAGGCCTGAGGCATTTAAATAATAACCAAAGGCACTTTATTCAACAGCCAGAGGAATTCAAATCTATAAAATTACTATTGTACGTACAGGCTTTCCTGGATCTCGGGGATGAGGTTTTTGGCCTTGGCCAAATCAAAGAGGGTGTTGATGGCTTTCTTCCCTTCTGCGCCCAGGTCAACAGAGTATTGGTTTACATAGAGTTCGATGTGTTTGTACATCACTTCCTCTTCCATTTCCTGGGCATGCTGCCGGATAAAGTCAAGTGCTGATTTAGGGTTTGCAAAGGCATATTCCACGGATTTCCGGACCAGGCGGTTGACTTTGTGCTGTACTTCGGCGGGCAGGCTGCGGTTGATCACGATGCCGCCCAGTGGTATGGCGCAATTGCTGAGTTGCTCCCAATAGGCACCAAGGTCAACTATCTTGTGCAGACCTTTATCCTGGTAAGTAAACCTGTTTTCATGAATGATCAGGCCAAGGTCTATGGTTTTGTCGATCAATGCCTTCTCGATATCTGAAAATACCATTTCATGTTTGTTGGTTAACCCGGGGTAGGCGATGCCCAGTAAGAAATTAGCGGTGGTGTATTTGCCTGGGATCCCGACCTTAAGATCGGGGCTTAATGGTTGTTCTGTTTGCAGGTAGGCTTCATCTTTACAGATCAACAACGGCCCTACGCCAAAGCCTAAGGCACTGCCGGCATCTAAAAGAGCATAATCTGACGCCACATAGGCGAAGGCATGAAAACTTAGCTTGGTGATGTCCAGCTCCGCCCGCATCGCTTTTTGATTCAAGGTCTCCACATCATCAAAAAGAACCTCAAACTCCAGTCCTTCGGTATCTATTTTATGGTGGATCAGCGCGTCAAAAATGAAAGTGTCATTGGGGCAGGGAGAAAAACCTAGTGTTAGCTTCATGAAGTAAAGGTAAGAAGCATTGGAGGGGCTTCGGTTATGCTTTTGTCAAAAAGTCGATGGCCCAATCGTTGAGGTTTTTTATGGCAGGGCCGATCTGCCAGCTTTCTTTATTGCGTGGCTCCACATAGTTAGAAATGCTGCGCACCTGCAGCACGGGCATAGACATTTCATTACAGCAATAGAAGACAGCTGCGCCTTCCATGCTCTCCACATCCGGCGATAGCCGGTTATTAATCTCCGATATGCTCGCTAAGCGGCCGTGGACTTTATTGACCGTGATGCCCTTCACCTTGCGGAGGGAATCAATTTGAGCCGGGCCGGGTTCATAGCGGGCGTGGAAGGTATTCCTGCCAAAGCCCAGCTGTTCTATATCGATAAACTCTTCCTGGTCTTCGGCGCCCAGTTCTGCGAATTGGTCCTGCACCACGTTGACCAAAGAGCCCAAAGGAATGTCGGGGTTGAAACTGCCGGCAATGCCCAGGTTGAGCACCAGGCCGTAACTTTTATTTAAAAACCTGCCCAGGGCGAAGGCCGTGGCGGTCATACCGACACCGGTGATCAGGATGTCGAAAGTATTGGTGCTGGTAAAGGTTTTTTCCGGAAGATTAAAATGCCTGAACACACCGGACAATTCTGCGCGGGTAGCGGCCACCAATAGCGTTTTCATTGTACTAAGGTAAAAATTTGCCCTAAAGGTTTCAAGCTTTATGTATTAAAGTTCCTGATTGATCCTTTCTGCGTATATTTGTATTCAATTCATAGTATATGATTTATATAACCAGAAAAGCTTCATTTAACGCTGCACATAAATTATCGAGAACGGACTGGACAGAGGAACATAACCTGGAGGTTTACGGGAAATGCGCCAATCCAAACTGGCATGGCCATAATTACCAGTTATACGTAACTGTAAAAGGGGAGGTTAATCCGGAGACGGGATTTTTGGTAGACCTGAAATGGTTGAAAGAGGTGATCAACACTTCGGTGGTGGATAAAATAGACCACCGCAACCTGAACCTGGATGTTGATTTCATGAAAGGTCAACTGGCTTCTACCGAGAACCTCGCAATAGCTATATGGAAGGAACTTCTACCTTTGATCAATGAAAATGGTGCCCAGCTACACAGCATAAAAATTTACGAAACCGAGAATAACTTTGTCGAGTATTTCGGTTAACCAAACAGATATGAGCAATACAATACCAAAATTAACTGAAGACGAGACCGACGGTTATATTAAAATTGATCAGTACAACGAAGGTCGGATTACGGCGGTAGCCGATCATTACAAAGATATTTTGAGCCAGCTTGGAGAAGACCCCGAGCGGGAAGGCCTGCTGAAAACACCGGAGCGTGTGGCCAAGGCCCTTCAATATCTGACACATGGTTACGACCTGAAGCCGGAAGAGATCCTGCGCTCGGCGATGTTTAAAGAGGATTACAGCCAGATGGTCGTGGTGAAAGACATCGAGGTGTTTTCGATGTGCGAACACCATATGTTGCCTTTTTTCGGAAAGGCACACATTGCGTACATCCCCAACGGACATATCGTAGGCCTGAGTAAAATACCAAGGGTAGTGGACGCTTTTGCAAGGCGGTTGCAGGTGCAGGAACGGTTGACCAATGAAATCCGCGACTGTATCCAGGGTACGCTCAATCCAGCAGGTGTGGCTGTTGTGATTGAATGTAAACACCTTTGTATGGCCATGCGCGGAATCCAGAAGCAAAATTCAGTCACGACTACCTCAGCTTTTACAGGTGAATTTGCAAAAGATAAAACCAGGGCAGAGTTTTTGAGGCTGATCACAGCGGATCTGCATTAGTTGGTAATTAGTATTTAGTAATTGGTATTAAGATAAGGGCTGAGCCTTATTATCGTATTTTATATAGAAAAGAAAAAATGAAAGCATATATATTTCCAGGTCAGGGCGCGCAATTTTCAGGTATGGGTAAGGAGCTCTATGAGAATGACGCGGCTAAAGCATTGTTTGAGCAGGCCAATGACATTATCGGTTTCCGCATCAGCGATGTGATGTTTGGTGGTACAGACGAAGAATTAAAGCAGACCAACGTCACGCAACCGGCAATATTTCTTCACTCTGTCATCCTGGCGAAAAGCCTGGGCGCAGATTTTAAGCCGGATATGGTAGCGGGGCATTCCCTGGGAGAGTTTTCGGCACTGGTAGCGGCCTCGGCATTGTCTTTTGAAGACGGGTTAAGGCTGGTGATTGCCCGTGCGAATGCGATGCAGAAAGCATGTGAATTGAGGCCTTCGACGATGGCCGCGATATTGGGCTTGTCGGATGAAGTGGTCGAAGCCATTTGCGGAGGCATTGATGAAGTTGTCGTTCCGGCCAATTACAACTGCCCCGGGCAGCTCGTGATCTCGGGCAGTATCGAAGGCATTGACCTTGCTTGTCAGCAATTGACTGAGGCGGGTGCTAAAAGAGCGTTAAAACTGAATGTAGGTGGTGCTTTTCACTCTCCCCTGATGGAGCCAGCCAGGGTAGAGCTTCAGCAGGCCATTGAAAATACATTGATATCTCCACCAATATGCCCGATCTATCAGAATGTAGACCCGGTAGCCAATACCGATCCGGAAACCATTAAAGCCAATTTGATTTCCCAGTTGACCGGCGCTGTGCGCTGGACGCAAACGGTAGAACGTATGCTTGCGGACGGAGCGAAAGAATTTATTGAAGTGGGACCGGGCAATGTTTTGCAGGGACTGGTTAAAAAAGTGAGCAGGGAAGTACAAACAAGTTCTGCAACGACAAACAAATAAGGACAATTGATGTCTTATATGTAGTAAATAAATTAAACCAATAAAATGATCTGGTGTGAATCTAGGTGGTAAGATCCGGTTGCTTCTGTTGATTTTAGGAATATGCTGTATCGGTACAGCCATATCTCTAAAACACGCAGTCACCAGGAAAGATTTATTGAAACATGAGGCATCCATTTTGCAGGAAAACCTTCGGATCAATGAACGTATTGCCCATAATTTTTTATCAGATTCCACTTTAGTAGAAGAAACCCGGCAGTTTCAGTCAAATGAGCAGCTGGCTTTAAGTTATCTTGATGCGTATCGCGGCAAGGGGATTAATATTCTTACTTACGAAGACAACAAACTGAAATTCTGGAGTTCTTTCCGGGTATTTCCTGCAGATCCTTCGCTCATTAAAGAGGGCACTTCCATTGTGCAGTTTTCTAATGGCTGGTATGAGGTGGTCAAGAGGACATATGGCAACTATATCATTATATTCCTCATAGACATCAAGACACAATATGCCATAGAAAATCAATACCTCAAAAGTCAGATTGTTTCGCAGCTATGTCCTGAAAACTCACTCAGCCTGGCCTCATTTTCAGATAAAGAGGTGGCAGGTATCCATAATTTAGATGGGAAATTAATGTTTGAGGTCAAACTCAAAAGAGGGTATACCAAAAGCCTTTTTGGTACCCAGGAAATCTGGCTTTGGATCATTGGGCTTTTTAGCATCTGTTTGTTTGTCAATTCTTTCTGTTCCTGGCTGGCCAAAACCGGCCGACTGGTATCTTCCACGGTACTGATTGCTTTGTTCTTTCTGCTGCTCCGGCTTACAGATCTGCAATTCGGATGGTTTAATCATCAGTTTGACCTGAGTATTTTTAGCCCAACCATTTATGCAGAGAGCTTCTTTTTGCCATCACTAGGTGATTTTTTGTTGAATGTCATTGCGCTTACCTGGGTGGTGCTGTTCATTTACACACACAAGGACAAGTACGGCCTGCCCGATTGGCTCAAAAAAAGCAAGCCTGCAGGCCTCACATTTCATGTTGTTCTGCTGGTATTTTTCGCTGGACTTGCTTTTCTGTTTGATCAGGTATTCTTCGGGCTTATTTACAACTCTAAGATTAATTTTGATATTACCAACATCATTAACCTCGATTGGCTCAGCTGGACCAGTATCACCATATTGTGCCTGGTCTGGTTCAATATTTTCCTGGTCATGAGCATTCTAATGCAATTTACATTGCAACTGAACGTATCGAACAAAGAGCGGCTAAAGCTATTTCTTATCCTCTTCAGTCTGTTTTTTCTGTATCGGGTCTTCAACGAATTTACCGCATTCTTCATGGCCTATGCGCTCTTTATCTTTATTCTGGGCTGGAATATTTACAAACAGAAGCATCGGTTTTCTATTGGCATTTTTGCCTCTTTGTTCTTTTGTCTTGCTTTTATTTCCTCTATAAAGTATCAGCGGTTTAATGATATAAAAGAGCGCAGCTCAAGGACCAACATCATCCAAAAGATGAAATCTTCGGACGATCCTAAGGTGATCAGTTCCATCGGGATGCTGGAGCAAGGCATCACAACAGATGGATTTATTGAAGATTACTTTAAAAGCCCGGCCTTAAAGAGGTTGCATGTATTGGAAAACTACATTAGCAAAAAATATCTGGACGGTTATTTGTCGCATTTCGAATACCAGATATTTTATTACAACAATATAGATTCATCTTTTAAAAGTAAAAGTACAGCACCCTTAAGCAAATACAAGCAACTGGTACGGTCGGGCTCTGTAAAGACAATGACCTCCGAGTATTTCTATAGGGTGAACGATGCGTTTGGTTATCAGAACTATTTTGGGATCATCCCGGTCATGACGGGCAATACCATTTTGGGAACAATGGTGATCGAGCTTAAATCTCAGCAACTCAATTATAACAGTCACTTCCCCGAATTGCTGATCGATGGAAAGTTGAAAAGCGAGGACAACTACAACAAGTATTCATTTGCCTTTTATAAAAACGATAAGCTGGAGAAACAATCCGGAAAATTCACCTATCGACTTTTAAATAAGGAATATATGGGGGAGGTGGATAAGCCCATTTTTATCAATGATCCGGAAAACGGATACAATCATTTGGTGTATAAGCCCAGTGCAAATAAGACCATTGTGGTCAGTACAGAGAAGATCTCTTATGTCGCCAGACTTGCGGCATTGTCTTTCTTCTTCCTGGTGTTCATATTTTTCTCCATTTCTCTGTATGCATTGGTCTGGCTGGTCAAAAACATCGATGAAAATTGGGGCGGCTGGTTCAATATCAACAGATCGCTGATGATCAATGCAAACAAGATCCTGTATAAGACCAGGATACAGTTTTCCATTGTCTTGTCTGTTGTCGCTACATTGCTGATTGTCGGCTGGACTACATTTTTTTACATCAGTAATGAGTACCGAAAACAGCAGGAGGATTTTATAAAAGATAAGATCAGGAAAGTACAAGTCTCCTATGAGCGGCAAATTGAAGCCTTGGGAAGGGTCCCTGAGAAGACTGATCAGTCGATTGTGGACTTTAACCGCTTCGCGGATGTCAATGCTGCATTCCTCAATTTATTTGATACCCGTGGAACACTGATGTATACCTCCCTGCCGAATATTTATGAATATGGGATTATTGGCAGAAAGATTTCATCAAGGGCATTTATCAATCTTCACTATCTTCAAAAATCAGAATTTCTCAATACCAATGAAAAGATCGGTGGGTTTTTATATGCCTCGGCCTATGCACCGATCCGAAATGCCCAGAATGAGACGGTGGCTTATATCGGTCTTCCTTACTTTGGCAATGAGGCAGATTATCAGAATAAAATAGGCTTATTTATTAATACCCTGATCAATATTTATGCCCTTGTTTTTGTTGCTATAGGTATTCTTGCGGTATTTCTGGCCAACCAGATCACAAGTCCTTTGACGTTCATCCAGGAAAGTATCAGGAAGACAAAGCTCGGGCAGCGCAACCAGCCTATTCAATGGTCCAGGCATGATGAGATCGGCTCCCTGATCAAAGAATACAACAAGATGATCTCTGCGCTGGAGGACAGTGCAATTAAACTGGCGCGTTCGGAGCGGGAGAGCGCCTGGCGGGAAATGGCGAAACAGGTGGCCCATGAAATTAAGAACCCATTGACCCCATTGAAGCTGGGTGTCCAGCTGTTGGAGAAATCCTGGAGAGAAAAGGATGAGAATTTTGAGAAGAAATTTGAACGCTTCAACAAATCTTTTATTGAGCAGATTGATAGCCTGTCTACGATAGCTTCGGAGTTTTCCAACTTTGCCAAGATGCCGGATACCAAACTGGAGCGGCTCTTGATCGTCCCGATTATTGAGCAGGCGAGAACTGTTTTTGTGAATACGCATCGCGCAGAAATCCATATTAACAATGAGACGAAGCAGGATATATTTATCATGGGCGACAAAGACCAATTGCTTCGGACCTTCAATAATTTACTGAAGAATGCCATTGAGGCCTCCCGCCCGGATGTGGACTGTGTCATTTCCATTAGGATCCTGACCGACGACAACAGGGTCTGGATAGAGGTGGCCGACAATGGAAAAGGCATTGATGAGGAATTGCAGGAGAAAATCTTTGTGCCCAATTTTACGACTAAATCATCGGGTACCGGACTTGGACTTGCCTTTGTGAAGCAGGCAGTGGAAAATTCAGGAGGCTCAATAGATTTTAAATCCGTCCTGGGGCAGGGAACGAAGTTCTACCTGAGTTTCCCTTTATCTTAACTCCAGGGAAGATTTCCCCATTGTAAATCCATCGGTGTAGAGAATGATGGAATAGGTTCCTTTTATAAATTCTTTTGGATTTACCCAATCTATGGGATATATCGTGTCGTCTTCATGGTAAGAGACAGTAATGGCGGCACTGTACTGCATTTCAGACCCATCAGCCGTAAACATATTGTTTTCATTGGCGATGAGGTTCCCACTGGGATCAAAGACACGAAGATAGATCTTGTGGTAATCTTTCGCAGCTAAACGGTTGGGAATGAAGCTAAATTTTACGGTCAGTTTATTGGCCGTACTCGCCCGGGTTACTTTTATATTTTTGCCGCTGCTCTTTACACGGTAAGCTTGTATGTCAATAAGGTCTGCTTTCAGAGCAGCACCGGTTTTTACTTTTCTATCCAGCTCACTGTTTATCCGCTTCAGTTCCTCCAGTCTTTTATTGGCAGAATCGGCAGATTTCATCAGGCTGTCCCTTTCAGACCGCAGAAAAAAGTTCTCCTTCTCGAGACGGGTGATCTCCTCATTGTGATTTTTAACAAATTCCCTCAGTTGTTTTACTTCTTTTTGTGCGGCCTCCAGCTCACCTTGTGTCAATATTCCTTTTTGCAGCTCAGCTTTAAGTTCCGCAATCTTCTCCCTGGCCAGTCTTTGCTCTTCCTGAAGCTTAGTGGTCAGGGTGATATTGAGTGAATTTACTTTATCAAGCTCTACCTCTATCTTTTCGACTTCCAGTTTAAGACGGTCCTTTTCAGTGTTTACAGTGACATATCGCTCATTTTCTTTCTTGTCTTTGATAAAAAGATAAGCGTTGGTACCTAATAAAGCAACGATCACCACAATTAAGAAATATACTTTATTGTGATCGCCTTTGTTTATCGAATCTTCCTGATTTAACATGTCTTAGTAAAAATGTTTTTGTGCATTTATCCGCCTGTTGATAGAGTAATTATATCTAGCTAACTTAATATAAAAAACTTAAAATTGATAAAAAAACCCCTAATTTGTATAACTAAATAAATATTTACGTTTAAAGGATAGCATCCATCCCGTTATTTTAAATATGAGTTTTTACAAAAGAATCACCGATAACGCTTTCAAAATATTAAGAAATTCAACCTATCTGCTTGTGTTTTCGGTACTTCCGGTCACATCGTTTTCCCAGACATCTACAAAAATTGCTCCAAAACGGGAGTTTAGGGGCGTATGGGTCGCGACAGTGGCGAATATAGACTGGCCATCAAAACCTGGCCTGAATATAGACCAGCAAAAAGCAGAGCTTATCGGTATTTTAGAACAGCATAAAGGAAATGGTATGAACGCCATTATGCTCCAGGTGAGGCCAGCCGCCGATGCGTTTTACGCCAAGTCAAGAGAGCCCTGGAGCCAATGGCTGATGGGTAGGCAGGGCCTGGCACCGGCGCCCGGATATGACCCTCTGGAATTCGCCATCAAAGAAGCACATTATAGAGGCATGGAGCTTCATGCCTGGTTTAATCCCTATCGGGCGACGACCAGTGCGGCAGCAGTCGTCAGTGAGACCCACATGACCAGGAAGCGTCCGGATTTGTTTTTTACCTATGGCGGAAAAAAGCAGTTTGATCCGGGCATTCCCGAGGTGCGGGATTATATCATACAGGTGATCCTGGACGTGGTCAAAGGATATGATGTAGACGGGATTCATTTTGACGATTATTTCTACCCTTATAAGATTGCAGGTCAAAGGATCAACGACGATGCCACATTCAAAAAATACGGCAGCGGCTTCGGCAAGATAGCCGACTGGAGAAGAGAGAATGTGGACGTACTGATCAAAACGCTTGGGGACAGCATTCATTTTTACAAGAAACATGTCAAGTTTGGGGTCAGTCCTTTCGGCATCTGGAAAAACAAAAACGAGGATACCCTGGGCTCTGCGACCAACGGGCTTTCTAATTTCAGCGAGCTCTATGCGGATTCCAGGAAATGGATCAAGGAAGGCTGGGTAGATTATATCAATCCCCAGGTCTACTTTAGCTTCACCAGGAGCGCGGCACCCTTCGGGACTTTGGTTGATTGGTGGGCCAACAATACCTATGGCAGACATCTCTACATCGGGCAGGCCGCTTATCTGGTGAATCAGAAAGGCGAGGCAGCCTGGCGTTTGCCAAATCAGATCCCCAACCAGGTGCGCTATATCAGAAACAACAACAGGGTGCAGGGCAGTGTGTACTTCAGCTCCAAATCGTTTTCTACCGTGGCGAGGGCTGCGGCGGATTCTTTAAGGAATAACCTGTACAAATATCCCGCACTGCCGCCACAGATGCCCTGGCTGGACGATGTCGTACCCAATCCACCCCTTGAGTTCTCTGCCCTGGCGGAAAAAGATGGTGTACATTTAAAATGGGAGAAGCCACTCAAAGCTTCCGATGGCGAAACCGCTTCAGGTTATGTGATTTACCGTTTTGAAGAGGGGGAGGAGATCCGCACAATAGATCCAAAGAACATTTTGAAGATCAGTTTTGAGGCATTTACCTCTTATATTGATACTTCAGCGGAAAAAGACAAGCGATATACATATCTGCTGACCGCACTGGACAGGCTAAAGAATGAGAGCGAACCCACCGGCCCTGTAGGTATAGAAGCCCATGAGGAATAGGTCATAAAAAAGGGCCCTTTGCATTTTGCAAAGGGCCCTTTTTTATGACCGGATTAATTCAGAAGACTACTTCTTTTCCGGCATCAATACCAGGCGGATGTAATTGTCTTCCGTCAGGTATTTTTGTGCAGCAGCTTTGGTGCTTTCTACGGTCACCGCATCGAGTCTTTTCTGATTGCCTAAGAACTGGCCCAGATCATCGCCGTATTTGGCGCGAATGGTCAGATAGTTGATCCAGTAATTGTTGTTGCGCAGGCTCAGTTCATGCTGACGTTGCTCTTCAGACTTGAATTTGCCTATGTCCTCCGCTGTTGAACCATTCTCCTTAATTTGTTTGACTTCGTCCAATGCTGCCGCGATCAATTTCTCTACATTGGCTGTGGCGCAGCTAAAAGAGATATTGAAATAGTAATGTGCAGCCGGGTTTTTGCTGACGCTCAAGTCTACTTTAGGGCTATACACACCGCTTTCCTTTTCACGCAAACGCTCCAGGATCTTGATTTCCAATGCGCTTTTTAATGCGTCAAGTTGTACATTGTTATCAGCCGTATAATCATAATCGCCGTGAATATATAATTCTACAGTCGCTTTGTCTTCCAGTCCTTTGTATACCGTCTTGCTGATTTTGCCCTTAGGAGGTCTCACACCTGTATCTACGAAGCTTTTTGGCTGATTGAGCGAAGGCAGGCCGCCAATATAGGTTTCGATCAGTGGCTTGAGGGTATTGATGTCAAAATTCCCGACGAATACAAATGTTTGTTCGTTGGCATCCGCAAAACGGGCTTTATAGAATTCGAAAGCTTTATCCAGTGAGATTTTATCCAGATCGGCCAGTGTGGTCGGCATTTCACGTTTGTGATAGGATGCCAATACCGCCTGTACCGTGTCGGCAAACAAGCTGGTCGGTGAAGCATTTTTATTGGCGATCACCACTTTGTATTCACTCATGTTTTTATTGAAGATCTCCACATCCTTTCTTGGGTTTGTGGCATAAGCATAAACCATTTGTAAAGCAGTTTCGATATCTTTTGGTGAAGCAGAGCCGTTAAAACCCTGGTACAGGGAGTTGACGTAGGCACTGGCCCGGCCGGTATTGCCTGCTAAAAGCTTATTGAGCTGGGTCGGGTTAAACTCACCGACGCCGCTTTGCGGGATAATAGAGACCATATCTGCCGAGTAGTAGTCCTGGTCATTGGCCAGGGAAGTTCCTCCCTTAGAGAAAGACGTAAACAGGATCTGGTCGTTCTTGAAATCAGTAGGCTTTAAAAGCACTTTAACCCCATTGTTTAGCGTCAGTTCAGTCACACCCGCACTTTCTATTTTCTTTTCAGAAAGGATTTTGCCGGCTACTGGTTTTTTCTCCAGCAGAGGCTTGTGGATGGTATTGTCTACATAGGCGGTCACCCCGTTTCCGGCAGTTTTGAGCGTAGCGATCAATTGGGCTTCGGTAGGCAGTTGGGCTTTTGTGCTTTCAGGTGCCTGTACCACGATGATCTGGTTTTCCTTCGTGATCAGTGTCTTTGCCAATGCATTTACATCAGCAAGCGTGATGCTGTTCATCGCTTTGATGGTCTCTGCATGTGCGTATTCAGTAGAAGGAATACTGGCACCGGTAAGAAAATGGTTCAGGTACTGCTGTACGAAAGCGCTGGAGGCAGTCTTATCTTTCTCTTTTAACCTTTTGTCGTTGTTTGCCGCCAGGTTTTTCTTGACGACTTCCAGCTCCGCAGGTACAAAGCCAAATTTGGCCATACGTTCATTTTCTGCAACTACAGCAGCAACGGCGCCTTTAAGCTCTGCTGCTGACTTTGACGCAGTGGCCGATTGGAATGCATTGATGCCATCCACAAGTCCACCCTGGTAGGCGCCAAAGCCACTTTGTGCGAAAAGAAAGGGCGCATTTCCTTTTTGCAGGAGCTCCTGGAACCTGGCCGCCATCATGCTGTTGATCATGGAGTACATGATGCTCTTTTTATAATCTGCAGTGGTTTTCAGCACGTTCCCACGTTGCTTGTAAATAATGAGGGCTACGTTATAAGGCTGCTCTGTATCCGTAATCACCTTGATCAGGGGCTCTTTATTATCCGGAAGGTCGTAAGACAATCTCGGCTTCTCTTTAACCGGGTTTTTCAGTTCAGAGAAGTTTTGCTTGATGAGCTGCTCTACTTCGTCGACATTAAAATCACCGACCGCAATCACCGCCTGCAGGTTTGGCCTGTACCAGTCCTCATAGAAGTTCCGGATCTTATCGTGCGTAAAGTTGTTCAGGATCTCCGTTTTTCCGATAGGAAGGCGCTTTTCATATCTGGAATTGTGCAAGAGAAGGGGCAGCAATTGTTTGCTCATCCTTTCCTGCGCATTTTTACCGCGCTGGCGCTCTTCCTCAATGATCACTCCCCGCTCGCGGTCTATTTCTTCGCCTTCCATCTTGATCTTTCCTGCCCAGTTGGCCAGGATCTTAAACCCTGTTTTGAATAATAAAGCACTGTCTGTTGGGATCGGCAATTGGTATACGGTCTGGTTAAAGCCCGTATAGGCATTGAGGTCGGCACCAAAACGTACACCTGCTTTTTGCAGGTAATTGATCATTTCATTCTTCGGGAAATCTTCTGTCCCGTTGAACGCCATGTGTTCTGTAAAGTGCGCGAGGCCCTGTTGTTCGTCGTCTTCCATCAGGGAACCTATGCGGTTGGCCAAATACAGTTCTGCCCGGTTTTTAGGCTCTGTATTCTTCCGGATGTAATAGGTCAGCCCATTGGCCAGTTTTCCTATTCTTACATTCGGATCATTTGGGATCAAAGTTCCTGCCTGCTTCTTTACCACAGTGGCTGCGACAGGTTTTTTAGGTGCCGGCGTCTTCTTTTGAGCCTGGACCGGGGCACTTAAGCAAAGCGCGGCCGCTACACCCATCATTAGATAATTGTTTTTTGTCATTGTCTTGGTTTTTTTATGATATGAAGCCATTTTAAACGGTTACATCGTTGTTTAGATGCTACCTGCTTATAAAAGTTTCATGGTTTATGATAAATTAATAAGTTGCGTATACTTTAATGTTCTTTTTATAGAGATAAACGGAAAATCCCAAATTGGCATTCTCCTATACTTTAATAATGATGTTCTTTTTATACATCGCCCACAGGATCAGCAACCAGAATAAGATAAACGTGATGGCCCAGATGAGTGAGGCATTGACCGGAGAGAAATTAGCAGCAAAGTAAGTGGAGTACAACCAGGATTGAAACCCAATTTCTTCACCATCTTTTCCGGCTACCTTAATCATATTGAGCGTGCGGGGCAACAGGCCCGACAAAAAGAAAACGGTGATTGCATTTACCCCATAGACTACGAAAGGCTTGGTGAAGCGGGTGTATTGCTGCACATCGATGATCCAATAGCTCAAAGCGAGGATAATGGTGGCTAGGCCACCCGTATACAGCACAAAAGAACTCGTCCACAGTTGCTTATTGATGGGGAACTGAAGGTCCCACAGCAGCCCAAGGCCACAGGCTGCGGTGCCCGCAGTAAAAAGCCAGGCGATCTTGGTGGCCGGATCTACATCTTTTCGCCTTAAATAGAGACCTACTAGAATGCCGAACAAGCCGGTAGCGATGGCAGGAAGGGTACTCAGAATCCCTTCAGGGTCCCATGTTTTAGAGGCTTTCCATAGATGGGCTTCTGTAAGGATGCCCCGGTCTATCCAGGCACCGAGATTGGTTTCTTTTTCCAGGTTGGCATACCCTACTCCCGGAACGGGAATAAAAGTCATTAATACCCAATATAAGGCCAGGATTCCTATAAGAATCTTAAAGAGCGACTTCTCAGAATTTTTCAGGAACAGTATCGCACAGATGAAAAATACGACACCTATTCGTTGCAGTACGCCCGGTATCCGTACCGTACTGAAAGCAGCTAATGGCTCTGTAAATACTTTTGGGTACAGGGAAAGGAACAATCCAAGCCCGAAAAGTATAAGTGCCCGCTTTAAAGCTTTAAGGATGAGTTTATTGTGCGTCGATGGGTCTGTCTTTTTGCTGCCCATGGCATAGGCAATAGAAACCCCCACGATAAACAGGAAAAATGGAAAGACCAGATCTGTAGGTGTGCAGCCATGCCATGCCGCGTGTCTTAAAGGGGCATAAATATTGCCCCAATCTCCCGGGTTGTTAACCAGGATCATTGCAGCAACAGTTATACCCCTAAAAAAATCCAATGATAACAATCTTTGGCTGACCTTTTCCATATATTTTCAAGGGTGGTTTTTTAATTCACCGCTGAAATATATCAAATTAGATTGTATCTATGTAATAATTGGTAATTTTTAACTCTTGATTTAGTACTTATACCTCACGAACGCCTCCATAGCTTCGTATTCAGCAAGGCCCAGGTCGTCATAAGACTTCGCCGTTTCGCGGTTTCTGTCTTCTGCCCTTTGCCAGAATTCACGTGCATCATCACCCGGGAACACCGCCCTGTCTTTTTGAGACTGGTGCTTATAGATGGCAAAGCGTTTTCTTTCAACTTCCTGAGGGCTTAATGGTACGGCCATCTCGATCTCATGGGTTTCAAATTCATGCCATGCACCACGGTACATCCATAGCCAGCAGTCTTTTACCCAGTCTTCTGTAGCGCGAAGGCGTTTTAAAGCTTCCAGGATAATATTGAAACAAACGATATGTGTGCCATGCGGATCTTCAAAATCTCCGGCAGCAAATACCTGTTGCGGTTTTATTTTCTGGAGCAGTTCCATCGTCTGTTCTACATCCAGGTCTGTGACCGGGTTTTTAGTGCTTTTTCCGCTTTCGTAGAACGGTAGTGCCATAAAATGGATGTGGTCATCTTCCAGTCCGCAGAAACGGGCACCGGCAATGGCTTCTCCTTTTCTGATCAGCCCTTTGACCGATTGGATCTCCGGGGTATCTACCTGGTTTGGTAGTTTTTGATCCATAAAAGTGCGCATTTTTTGGTAGAGCTCTTTCAATCCGCCATCGTCCATACCCATCTTCTCCGAAAAGTCGATGCTGAATTCTACAAAGCGAAGTGCGTCATCATCCCATACTGCCGTATTTCCGGAGGTTTGATAAGCTACGTGCACATCATGCTTCTGGTCGACCAACCGGATAAAGGTCCCGCCCATCGAGATCACATCATCATCAGGATGCGGAGAGAAAATCACGACACGTTTTTTATCTGGCTCTGCACGCTCCGGCCTTTGAGAATCATCGGCGTTTGGCTTGCCGCCCGGCCAGCCGGTTATGGTATGCTGAAGTTTGTTGAATATATGGATGTTGATGTTGTACACCGGTCCTTTGTCGATCGCCAGTTGGGCCATACCGTTATTGTTGAAGTCGTCTTCAGTCAATTTCAGGACAGGCTTTTTAAGTGTTTTGGCCAGCCAGATCACCGCCTTACGCGTGATCTCTTCATCCCAGATGCAGTCTTTTACCAACCATGGCGTGTCAAAACGGGTCAGTAAGGAAGCCGCATCCTCATCCAGTATAAACTCTACATTGTCGGAGAGCTGAAGATAAGTAGCCGGTACATCACTGGATATTTCGCCTTCCACAGCTTTCTTAATGATTGAAGCTTTTTTGCGGTTCCATGCCATCAGGATAATTTCCCTGGCTTTGAAAATGGTACCGATACCCATGGTGATGGCTTTTGCCGGCACAAATGATTTTCCACCAAAATCCCTGGCCGCATCACGCCTGGTCAGGTCATCAAGTGTAACAAGCCTGGTTCCTGAATTGGGTGCTGAACCCGGCTCATTGAAACCAATGTGACCGGTACGGCCAATACCTAATATTTGAATGTCAAGACCACCTAATTCTCCAATTTTACGTTCGTAATCCAGGCAGAAACCAGGGATTTCTTCTACGGATAATGTACCGTCAGGAATATTGATATTGCTTTTTTCTATATCAATATGATCAAAAAGATGCTCGTTCATGAATGAAACATAACTCTGTGCAGCATCGGGCTGCATCGGATAGTATTCATCCAGGTTGAAGGTGATCACATTTTTAAAGCTCAGGCCTTCTTCCTTGTGCAAGCGTACCAATTCTGCATATACAGCAATAGGAGTAGCCCCCGTAGCCAAACCTAAAACTGCGTTTGTGTTTGTTTTTTGCTTTTCCCGGATAATGTTTGCGATGCGCTGTGCAACGCTTAGAGAAGCCGCTTTTGGATTTTTAAATACCGTTACGGGTAATTTTTCAAATCGCGTTTCTTCTAAAAGATTTAGTCTTGCCATTTTAAATTTAGGATTATAATATGTACGGAGCAGTAAATATACGATACGCTGTTGAGGTAATCAAATACTATAAACAAACTTTTTAAAAAATATTAAAATTCAATCCCTCTTCCTCCCGGATAGAAAAATCTGTATATTGCGTTAAAGTAAAGTTGCCCTACGACAAGATACCTGCCATAATGAATTCATACTGAAGTCGGACTGAGTCCACAGTGAGGCCATAGTGAGCCCACAGTGACCCCACCTTTTTCCTGTAAAAAGGTGGGGTCACTGTGGGCTGATCATGCATGGATTGTGGACTCAGTGCGAGCGCAATCCTTTCCCATCCTGAGCAGATCTAATTTCGTAAAAGTAAATTTAAATGGGAGAAGGTTTCGAGGAATGCAAACCTCCATTTGATGTGTTAAAGATAAGCAAAATTCCAGACAAAGGCTGATATTTGCTATATTGTGTTATAATTGCAAACTATGAATACCAACTGGAATAAAATATTTCAAATGATCCAAAAGCCGGAACGCTTGATCATCGGACTGATGTCCGGCACCTCTATGGATGGGCTGGATATTGCATTATGTGGGGTTTCCGGCAGTGGGACAGACACCAGGGTCAAGTTGTTGGAGTTCAAAACAGGTTCTTATACCAATGAATTTAAGGCAGAAATAAAATCGATCTTTTCAAGAAGGGATGCCGACTTACAAATGGTTTGCCTGATGAATGAGAAGGTCGCACTCCTCCATGCGGAGATGATTTTAGAAGCAATTGCTTCCTGGGGGCTGAAACCCGAAGATATCGATGTGATCGCCAGTCACGGGCAAAGTATATTTCATGCACCAAAGTCGCTGCACGGTCTGAAGGATTATCCCAACGCCACCCTGCAAATCGGGGATGGTGATCATATTGCAGTCAAGACAGGGATCATTACCATTGCGGATTTCAGACAGAAGCATATCGCTGCGGGCGGGGAGGGCGCGCCATTGGCTGTTTATGGCGATTACCTGCTATTTTCTAAAAAAGGTGAAGACCGTATCATGCTGAATATCGGAGGGATTGCCAATTTCACTTATCTGCCGGCTGATAATGACGCTGCCAAAGTGTTTTCCACAGATGTGGGGCCGGGAAATACGTTGATGGACCAGTTTGTTCAAAAATATTATAAAGGCCTTTATTTTGATGAAGATGCCCGTATCGCAAGTGCTGGCACTGTGTATGAGCCGTTATTAAAGGCATTGATGCAGGATGACTTTCTGAAGGCTGGTTTTCCGAAGACCACAGGCCCCGAGCTGTTTAATCTGGAGTATTTAGAAGCGGCGCAGGAGCGGTCGGGCAGTAAAGACATCAGTAAGGAAGATGTAATGGCCACTTTGAGCAGATTTTCGGCCGATGTCATTATACATGCTATTGAAAAATGTTTTGGTAAGGAAACAACTCCTTCCATTTATATAAGCGGGGGCGGGATGCACAATCCATTATTGTTGCGCAAGCTTAAAGAGAAACTCAGCAATGCCAGTTTCTTTTCCACCGACGTGCTTGAAATTAACCCCGATGCCAAGGAAGCAGTTTTATTCGCTATCCTGGCCAATGAAACTTTGGTGGGGGAGAAAACTAATTTTGGCGACAGGGAAGGCGTGCCCTCTGTGATGATGGGCAAAGTGTGTCTTCCAGACTAGTTTAAGGTAAATATTTTGTTTTTTGTGTATTTTGTAATATAAAAGTTATATTTATATAACTAATTACCAAATATATGAAAAGACTCTACTCATGCTGGGCACCCAAAATCAGGCTGATTTTGCTGGCGCCAATCTTTTTTTTAATGTCTGCCCAACTGGCAAATGCACAAACAAAACAATTTGTTTTAACAGGTAAGGTAACGGAGGGTTCTTCTTCAGAGGGAATCCCGGGTGTGGTCGTAAAAATACAAAATACAAATTTTGCGGTGGCAACAAATGGAGCGGGTAATTTTAGCCTGTCGGCAAACCTGGCCCCGGGGAATTACCAGGTCACGTTTTCGTCGATTGGTTTTAAATCCCAAACTAAGGCGGTACAATTGGGTGCTGCGAACGAGGTGGTGGTCAATGGTCAGCTTACGGCCGACAATATCGGGCTGGACGAGGTGATCGTAACCGGTACTTCGCAAGGGACTACCCGCAAGCAAATGGGTAGCTATGTGAGCACGGTGAAGGGCGACGACCTGGTTAAGGCACCTAGCGGCAATGTGCTTTCTTCTTTACAAGGCAAATCACCAGGTGCGCAGATCAGTCAGAATTCTGGAGATCCGGCTGGCGGGATGTCGGTGCGGTTAAGAGGGGTGAGCTCGATCAACTCATCGTCAGAACCGTTATATATCATCGATGGAGTGATTGTTAACAATGCCACTACACGCGTCACCAATACATCGGCCAACTACGACGGTGGGGGCAGCGGTATCGGAGGCAATGGGAATTTTGTCGGGTCGATTGGTCAGAATAGAATGGTGGACATTAATCCGAATGATATCGAGCGCATCGAGGTGCTCAACGGAGCGGCTGCAGCTGCAATTTATGGCTCCCGCGCCAACGCAGGTGTGATTCAGATCTTCACTAAAAGAGGTGTGAGCGGTAAGCCGGTTGTCAATTTCTCCACAAACTATACTTCAAGCCATCTGCGTAAACAGATCGCATACAATCAATCGCCCGTTAAGTTTGGGGATCCCACAAAGTCTCCGGAAGCTTTCACCCAGGATGTGATCCAAACGGCAGTAATACCGCCAGCTACAACCGCTGCTTTATACACCACTACGCAGCCGGTCACCCGATACAATTACCAGGACTATATATTCCGAAGCGCAGCTGGAACGGACAATACCCTTTCGCTGGCAGGCGGAAGTGAGAACACGAAATTCTATACCTCGTTAGGATATTTTTATAATCAGGGGATTATTAAAAATACGGATTTCAGAAAGATAAACCTGCGCGCAAATTTGGATCAAAAAATCAACGATTGGGCAAAAGTTACTGCCGGATTCAACTATATCCACAGCGATGCCAATGAGAAGCCAGATGGCAATTCCTTCTTTTCACCAATGAACTCGGTAACGATTATTGGTAATTTTCATGATCTTTTTACCAGAGATGCATTGGGTAACCTGAAGTCGGTCGGTGAACGGGGAAGGGTCAATCCGGTGTCTGTTATAGAGGATATCAAGCAGCGGCAAGCCACCAATCGTGTCATTGGAAATACTAAACTCGTACTGAATCCGGTTAAAAATCTCACGATAGATTATACAATGGGTATTGACAATACCATTCAGAACGGAACTACTTATATCCCGCCATTTGCTTACAATGTAAGCACAGGTTTTTATGGCGGTGGTGCATCTCTGGATCCGGCATTGAATGGCTATGCCAGTGCTGCAAATGCTACGACTACTTTGTTTAATAATGAGCTGAACTTAACCTATGATGCGACTTTGAGTGACCAGCTGTTGTCAACGACCCAGGTAGGTGGTTCTTATCAATATCAGAACGAATTCTATTCTTTGTTGAACGGTAGGGGTATGGCCCCGTTTATTCAAACGGTAAACGGCGCCAGTACAATATTGCCGAACAACGATATGCGGTCACAATTTTCTATCAGCGGCGCTTATCTTCAGCAGAACTTTAAATATCATGATCACTTGTTTGTAACAGGTGCTGTGCGGGTAGATCAGTCGACTGTGTTTGGAGAGAAAAATCGTACGAACGTATATTTCAAGGGCAACCTGAGTTATGTACTATCATCTGCTGACTATTGGGACAATTTCGGTGTATCAGACTGGTGGGATACGTTTAAAGTGCGGGCAGCTTATGGCGAGTCTGGAAACCTGACGGGTATTAATCCATATGACCGGTTCAATGAATACATTCCTCAGTCCTTTCTGGGCAAGACCTCTCTGATCTCCAAAACGCAATTGGCGAACACAGCGGTAGCGCCTGAATTGCAGCGGGAGCTGGAGATTGGAGCAGACCTTTCTTTCTTTAAGAACAGATTTGGCATAGTGTTCAACTGGTATAATAAGAAAGTAAGTGATTTGCTCGTTCCGGTGGTCATTGCGCCAACCACAGGTTTTTCTAGCTTGCTGGAAAATAATGGTTCCCTGAGAAACAAAGGTATAGAGTTAATGCTCACGGGTACTCCGGTTGCCGGCGGCAGTTTCAAATGGAACACCAGCTTTATCTTTAATAGAAACCGGAACAAAGCAGAAGGCACAGGAGCATTAAGGCTGATATCCACCAATGCGGGTGCGCCGGTAGCAATTATTGCAGATGCACCGACCGGTGTATTTTATGGAACATTTTTCGCAAGAAATCCAGATGGGACTCTTCTGACCAATGCGGCCGGAATCCCGCAATTAGAGCGGGGTGTGCAAAATTCGACAACAACCTATACGCCTCAACGTGGTTCTGACGGTTTGCCGTCGGGAACTACATTACGTAAGGTTCTGGGCGATCCCAATCCAGACTATACAGCTTCCTTTGTGAATGAGTTTTCTTACAAAAAACTCAGTTTCCGTTTTCAGCTTGATGCGTCTGAAGGAGCCGATGTGTGGAATGCCGATTGGAGGACACGTCAGGGTGTAGGAGGCGGTGAAGTGGCTGAGCAGGAACAGCGGGGGCTTTTGCCAAGAGGGTATATTGCAGGAGTATATGCTACGGAAGAATGGCGAATAGATGATGGTTCTTATATCAAGTTGAGGGAAGTATCTTTGAGTTATAATGTTGGAAAAGTTAAGTTTCTACAAGATTTGTCCGTTAGCCTGAGTGGCAGAAACCTGGTTTCCTGGGACAATTATAAGGGCTATGATCCTGAATTGAACTCTGGGGGGCAATCAACCATTTTACGAAACATTGATTTTGGTTCGGTGCCTATTCCACGTACGTTCACTCTGGGTGTACAGGTCAAGTTTTAATCAAGATATATGAATCATTGTGATGACTCAAATAAAGGATCGTCATTGCCATAAAATCAAAAGCACATGAAAAATTACATAAATAAAATAGTGGGTGCCATGCTGATCATGCTGGTACTGTCTTCCTGCAATAAAGAGTATAGAAATCCGGGAGGAGCAAATTCCGGTGACGTTTTGGGATCACCTACAGGCTTAACCGGTGTTTCTGTAGGCTTACAGAGGTTGTATACTGTAGGGCGCCTGGGTGTGTATTTCAACTCGGTGTCAGCTACAGGCTTCGTGACCAATGAAATTATGCTCATGAATTCGGGGAATATTCCAGAGCTTCAATTGTTTACAGGCGGGAATAGCGTGGATGGGACAAACAACATTCTAACCAATCTTTGGACCAATAGCAATAAGATCATCTACGATGCAGATAATGTGATCAATAATGCGGCAAATCTGGCTGATAAGGGTTATGCATCCGGCCTCATTGCCTACGCAAGTGTGTTTAAGGCGTTGGCGCTGGGTAATCTTTCACAGTATTGGGAAAGGATACCCGCAGGGATAGGGCAGAATGTAAGCTTCATTACCCGTGTGGAGGGATTTAATAAAGCCATCGCGGTGATCGATAATGCAAATACAGTCATCGCAGCCAATCCTATGAGTGCTGCGTTCTTAGCCAATATACCTGCAGGAGTAAATATCCCGAATACCTTAAATGCCCTTAAAGCCAGGTATGCGCTTTTCGCGGGCAATTATCCGGCAGCACTGGCAGCGGCAAACAGCGTAAATCTTACGGTGAAATCTACATTCAACTTTGATGCCCAAACTTTAAACCCAATATTTGAGATCGCTACGTCGACCAATAACGTGTTTCAACCCACGAATGCGAACCTGGGATTGACTGGGGCTTATCTTCCTGATGCAGGAGATAAACGGCTCGCATTTTATACTGTCCCTAATGCTACAGCGCCAACGGCTCGACTGGCTGGTTTTGGACTGACAAGTACTACTGCAATTCCGGTTTATTTGCCTGGAGAAATCATCCTGATCAAAGCGGAAGCCTACGCCAGGCAAACGACACCAGATCCTGCGAATGCTTTAATTGAGTTGAATAAGGTAGTGACCAAGGCACCGGCTTCGGATCCTTTTGGTGTGGGTGCAGACTTACCTGCGATCATCGGACCGTTGACAGCCGCACAAATATTGCCGCTGATTTATAAGCACCGCAGTATTGAGCTTTATTTGTCGGGATTGAAACTGGAAGATATGCGCAGGTTTGGCTTGCCGAATACGGATAGAAAGAGAAACTTCTTCCCGTATCCGTTCACAGAGCGGGACAACAATTCAAATACACCGGCTGATCCGGCATTTTAATTGAATAAAAATGGGATGTCCAAAAAGGTACGTACCTTTTTGGACACCCTATTTGGTATATTTTCCTTGAAAAGTTTTAAAGAATCTGTAGGTTTTTAACCCGATAGGCATGTAATTCCTCTGCATCGGGGGCCAGTTCGGTAACCAGACTGTCTATATTTTCGAGGGAGGCTACTTTTAGCCTCAGACTGATGTTTAGTTTCTCAGAAATACACAGTACAGCCGTTCTTCTCGAAGAGCTGAGCATGGTTTTCTTTAACTGGTTTATTTCCCAGTCGGTATCCGTAAGACCGTCTGTTGCATGCATCGCACTGGTACCCAGGAGACACAGGTCTGCATTGATTTCTGAAAGCTGATTGATTACATGACCTCCGTAAGTGATCTGCGAGTTTTTGGAGAACAGCCCGCCAATCAGTATAACTTCAATTCTTTCATATTTGGCCAGTTCGATGGCTACAAACGGACTGATGGTAAAAAAAGTAGCGTGCAGGTTTCGTGGCAATCTCTTGACGAGTTCTATGATGGTGGTTCCTCCCCCCGTAAGGATCACCATGCCATCTTTGATCAATGCGAGCGTTTTTTCTGCAATGGCGATTTTAGCTTCACGCGCATAGACGGTGCTGTCGTCAAAAGAAGACTGATAAGATTTAGACAGGGCGCCGCCATGTACCTTATTCAGCATATTGCCTTCTGCCAGTTCCTGGAGGTCTCTTCTGATCGTATCTTCCGAAACATTTAGAAGCTCAACCAGGTCGGACGTCAGAACCCTATTGTGAAGGTTGATCTGTCGCATGATAAAGTCATGCCTTTCTCTTTTAAGCATTTCTGGGTTTTTTGCCTAATGTAAAATTTTTTTATCATAAAAAGTACAGGCCTGATCCGCGGAAAAGCTAATGTATGGCCCCTGGCCGTGTCTGCAGCTGTATGTTGGCAGTGGATAACGCCATAAAACACGCTGGTTGATGCTGCATGTTTGTGCGGGTTATTGCGCTAATATTTGGATGATATGCTAAAATAATACATTTTGTTTGCTTTTTTATTCAAAAACATTGTTATATTAGCTTAATGTTCTCAGAAATGCGTTATTTTGCGTGTTTTAAAAATAGAATGACTAACAACTAATCAAATATTAATCAATCCTTATTTTCATTTATGAAAAAAAAACTACTGTTCATTTTTCTTGGTACGTTTTTGTTGCTGGCTCAAGCCTTTGCACAACAAATAACCGTTACCGGTAGGGTTTCGTCGGCTGACGGACCTATCCCAGGTGTTTCCGTCAAAGTAAAAGGAAGCACGACCGTAAGTCAGACAGAGGGCGATGGAAGATACTCCATTAAAGCGGCAGCAAACGATGTCCTGGTTTTTAGCTATGTGGGTTATACTACATTGGAGAGAAGCATTGGTAGCAGCACCACGGTTAATGTAACCCTGGCTGAAGATTCTGAGGGTCTTGACGAAGTGGTTGTGGTAGGCTATGGCACACAAAAGAAAGGAAGTTTAACGGGTGCAATCACCTCGGTCAATGTGGAGAAGGTATTTGGCAACCGCCCAATTCCTGATGCGGCCAGAGGCTTGCAGGGTGCAGTTCCGGGGCTTTCGGTAGTCGTGCCCAGCGGCGAGGTCGGCTCAGATGCTATTATTAGAATTCGTGGTCAGGTGGGTTCAGAGTTTGGTTCGGCCCAGCCGTTATTGCTATTGGATAACGTCGAAATACCGAGTATGCAATATGTCAATCCAAATGATATTGAAAATATAACCATATTGAAAGATGCTGCCTCCAGTGCAATCTATGGGGCCAAAGCGGCTTATGGTGTGGTCTTGATTACCACCAAGAAGGGCGCAAAAACAGATGAAAACAAGTTTACCTATTCCAATAATTTTGTATGGCAAACTCCTTTTAAGGAACTTGATATCGCTGGTATTGATGGTTTGGAGTATACCTTAGATGCGCATGAAAACATGAGGCAGCCTGGTCCTGCCGGAGGGTTTTGGCGTCTTGACAGAACAAGTTTCGAAAAGATTAAAGAATGGCAGACGAAATATGGGGGTGTCGTTGGTAACGATGATCCTGTAGTTTACGGACGTGACTGGTACTGGGACGGCGCTCAAAAATTTGGTTACAGGATTTATGATGCTGTAGACGCCATGATCAAAAATAGTGGTTTGTCGCAGATGCACAACCTGGGCTTAAATGGCAAGAGTGGCAATACCAACTATAATATAGGTTTGGGATATTTAGGACAAGAGGGGATGATGAAGCCTGCCAAACATGACGATTACAGAAGATTCACACCTTCGGTCACTTTATCAACCAAGGTTACGGATTATTTATCGCTGCGTGGTTCAGCAAGATATGCAGACGCAACAAAGCGTAATCCAAACTCACTCAACGCAGATGCTTTTGCGGCAGATCCGTGGTTGTACCTGTATCGTTGGAGCCGCTTGTTCCCTATTGGTGTGCAGGAGAATGGCAATGATATCATCGATCCTGCTTTCTCTGCCCGCATGTCGAATGATCAAATCCGTGCAGAAAAATATTTAAACATGAATTTGGGTGCTACGCTCAACATTACCAAAGCCTGGGATGTGCAGGCGGACTATACCTATAGCACGCAAAATAATTTAACGACCGCTTCTGTGCCTTATGTACAAGGTCGTACGCATTGGTATGGAGTAGAGACACTTAAGGATGCCAACGGCGCTCAAGTGTATGTAGATGAAAATGGCAATCCGACCACGACTGGCGGCATGCCTGCGTATCAGTTTCCTTTAACAGATCATACGGTTAAAGCAAATACGTATTTCTCTCAAAATAATTTTAGGTCAAGACGAAATACGCTTAACGTCCTGACCAATTACAGCTTGAATTTAGAAGATCATCATCTCAAGTTTATACTGGGAAGTAATATCGTTGGTTATGATGCTTCCAGTCAATATTCAAGACGGACGAACTTGTTGAATGGGGAAAATCCACAGTTTAATTTTGCACTGGGTGGTGTTCAGGAAGCCGGCGGTACTGCAGAGTGGGATTCTCAGGTAGGTTTTTTTGGAAGAGTGAACTATGACTTTAAAAGCAAATACCTTTTAGAAGCCACGGTAAGGCGTGATGCGAGTTCGTTGTTCCCAACTGAATTGAAATGGCAGACCTATCCTGGTGTTTCTGCCGGTTGGGTCATCTCTAATGAAAGTTTTATAAAGCCTGTTGAAAATGTAGTTAGTTTTGCAAAGCTTCGTGCTTCATGGGGTAATATCGGTGATCAGTCCGTAGATAATGGGATCTATCTTCCGTTAATGAATCCAGTTCAAGGTTCCTGGTTAAATGGTGCAGGCCTTCCTAATTATTATCTGGAAACTGCCGATCCTTATTCCAGAAATGTTTCGTGGCAAAATATCGAGCATATGAATGCCGGACTTGATTTCAGGTTTTTTAACAATAAGTTGGGTGTTGGTGCAGAGGTTTTCAGGCGTTATACCAAGGATATGATTATCAGGGGAGATGCACCCCCTGCTACCTACGGTGGTGCTGCACCTCGTAGCAACCTCGGAGAGTTAAAGACGGAAGGCTGGGAGTTAAATATAGATTTTAATCATCAGTTCGCTGGCGGGCTTCGTTTAAGTCTGGACGCCAATATTGCAGATGCTGTAACGTTTATTACCAAAGGCGCTGATTACCAGGTTGCCTGGGAAAACAGATTGCTGACGACCACCTTTTCAACGGGCCGGAGATATGGCGATGTATATGGATTCGTAACGGACCGCCTGTATCAGGCAGAAGATTTTGTGTATGATGCCAACGGAAATTTCGTACAAACGAATATTGTATGGAACGGAACCAGTAAAACGACGAATAAATTGGTGGGCAGTAACCCGGTTTATCAGACTTATTTTGAGGATGGTAACCAAACGATGTTAATCAGTCCAGGCGATGTAAAGTTTAGGGATCTGAATGGTGATGGTTATATAGATGCTGGAACTGGTACCAATGGTAATCCTGGCGACAGAACCGTAATTGGAAATACGACACCGAGGTATCAATATGGTTTCCGTTTGGGCGCAGATTACAAAGGATTTAATTTGTCGTTATTCTTTCAGGGCGTGGGCGAAAGAAAGATTTGGGGTAATGGACAATTGGCCATACCGGGATATTTTGCCAAAGAAGGCGCCATGCCCCAGGCCATTGCCGAAGATTATTGGAAGCCAAATCGTACTGATGCATTTTATCCAAGAGCATGGAACCTGAATGGTGCAAACGAGGGGTATGTGATGAGGCCCCAGACCAAGTACATGTTAGACATGTCTTATTTAAAAATAAAGAACATCACTCTAGCGTATAATTTACCTGCTTCCATACTTAAGAGCGTAAAGGTGGCGAATGCCCGTGTGTACGTCTCGTTGGAGAACTTTATTACGTTTGATAATTTGAGAGGATTGCCTATTGACCCGGAAGCGATTTCAGGGGTTTCTATGTTGCGTCCAGGTAGTGCGAATAACTATAATTTAGGCCGTACAGGTACTTCAAACCCTGCGTTTAAGTCGGCATCTGCAGGTCTTCAGGTTGGTTTTTAATTTAAAGGAAGAAAGAAATGAAAATAATATTTAAAATAGTATTCGTTTTTGTGATCATTGCGTTTACAGGTTGTAAGAAGTTTTTAGACCGCCCGCCTTTGACTTCTGAGGTTGACGCCACGGCCTGGACGAGCGAAGAAAAACTGCGTCTTTACGCAAACCAATATTACACCACTTTTTTTACCGGTAATGGAAACGGTTATACGACCGATGGTGCACCGCTGGTCGGTTTTACCAATACGGACGATATGGTGGTTCAGGGAAATCAGCCCAACTTTACACGTGCGGTGCCAAATAGCGGTATTTGGAGCTATACTACTATTCGCTCGGTGAACATTATGCTGGATAGAGTGGAGACCAGGATGTCAGAGGTGCTGACACCCGCTGCAAAAGCACATTGGCTAGGTGTGGGGCGTTTTTTCAGGGCGTTCAGGTATTCTCAGCTGGTACAAGCTTATGGGGATGTGCCTTACTATACACGGGAGATATTTGATACCGAGCTGGATGAGTTGTATAAACCGAGAACGCCGCGTAATGAAGTAATGGATGCCGTATATGACGATCTTAAATTCGCGATGCAAAACGTTCGTACGGATGATGGAGAGCAAAATGTAAACAGATATGTGGTTGCCGGCTTTGTTTCCAGAATGGCTTTAAATGAAGGTACCTGGCAAAAGTATTACTACAAAAATGATGCACAGTCCAAGAAATTCTTAGAACTGGCCATCCAGGCCGCAGACCTGGTGATTGCCAGTGGCAGATACGACATCAACACCGATTATAAAACCATCTTTACCTCTAAAGATTTAAAAGGAAATAAGGAATGTGTGTTGTACAGGCAATATGACGCCGCTGCGGGTGTTACGCATGCCATCGCATCTTATGGGAATTTAGCGGAGTCTACGCTGAATGGCCCAACTTCAGATTTGCTTAAATCTTATTTGCTGACCACTGGTGATGTGTGGCAAAATGCAACTCCAACAAATGCAGCCTTCAATTTGGACAATATGATCGTGACACGTGATTCCAGATTTGAAGCTACTTTTTACAGTAAACCTAGTCCGCTAAATAGAGGCTCTTTTTATTACATTACTAAATACCTACCCCGTGAGGTAGAAAAACGCACACAAGTAGATTTATTGGGTATGCCTCCGGAATTTACGGGAGATAAGAATGAAACGGATGCCCCTGTGCTGCGTTATGCAGAAGTGTTGTTGAACTGGATAGAAGCGAAGGTTGAATTGGAGAGCTTAGGTGGTTCGGTAATCATGCAAGCCGATATCGACAAATCAATTAATAAAATCAGAAACAGACCATTGGCACCTGAAGCGGTAGCTAAAGGCGTCACAAAAACTGCCCCTCTGAGTTTAGCGGCTATTCCGGCTGACCCAGGCAGAGATCCTGAAGTTTCGGCTTTGTTATGGGAGGTCAGAAGAGAGCGCAGAATGGAATTTGCTTTTGAGATTTTCCGTTTAGCGGATTTAAGGAGATGGTCTAAATTGGAATATATGGACAACAACCTGAATACAGATTTGATCACTGGCGGATGGGTTAATTTTCAAACACAGTTGCCTAGCCAGTTGACCGCAGCAAATGTGGGTAAACTTGCCGTAGTTAGTGCTACCGGAACGGAGACCGTTTATACTGGAACGAATGCTGCCGCCATGAATGGTTTTTATAAAAACACCGCCAATGTGGGGCGCTTACCTTTTATCAATCAAGCCAATATCAATCCGTACTTAACGCCTGTTGGTCTGGTGCAAATGAACGATTATGCGGCCAGAGGGTATAAACTGCAGCAAACACAAGGCTGGCCACAGAACTAGTTTTATTACTAATCATAGAAAGATATCATATGAAATTTACATATAAAACATCAAAAATAGGGCTTTTGGCAACCTTTATGGGTTTGTTGGCCCTGGCTTCATGTAAGGATGATTTTCCGGAAGCACCGGATTCATCGTCTAAGATTACCATCTTAAATTCCATTAAGATCGTTAACGCTGGTGCAAATGGCAATACGGTTTTGCAGGGTGTGGTCGACGAAGAGGCTAAGACCGTCACATTCCCAAGGATCGAACCAGAAACAGATTTTTCCAATCTTAAATTTCAGGCAGAAATGTCGGATGGTGCAAAGTTGGAAAAAGAAACGTATCCGGTTGCCTTTGAAGAAGGACAATCGGAGAAAGTGATCGTGGTTAAAGTTCAGAATTCTCCGCGTTTCCGTGAGTATCTGGTCAAACTGAGGTTAAAAGTGCCAGTGTTTGGCGCTGATTTTCAAACCTATGCTACTTACGATTTTACCAGCAATCCATTAGGTAATCCGATTTTCGATGCTTTTACTGGTGCATTAACCAGGGGAAGCGGATTTGACGGACAAAAGGTGCTGGTGGTCAGGAGAGAGGCACCACACTTGCTAAATGTGTCTGAGCTGAAAGCAGGTACCATCAATAAACTGATGTTGAACATGACAGGGGTTGTCCAGGGAACCTTTATAACAAATATGGGTGCCCAGGTAAATGGTCATACCTTTATTGCAAATTTATCTGGCAATACTGCGGCAAGTCCTTTGAAAATTTATCACTGGACCGATCCCAATGCTGCTCCTGAAGTCATCATGAATATCAATGTAGGCACTATTGCTAACGCTGGTGTTAGACATGGCGATAATTTTTCAGCTGCTTTAGATGATCAGGGAAATGGGTTTTTCTTTTTTGGAGACAATGCGGGAACTAAGGTGTTGAGATTTGACGTTGCCAGTTATACCACTGTGAGTAATCCAATCGTTTTTGCTATACCGGTGGCCGGTGCAGGATCCTGGACTTCTTTTAGCCGTATTGGCAATACCAGTGAATATTTATTTACAGGTCACGATGCCCCTGTTGCATTGGTGTCAGACGGAGGTACGTCTTCATTCACCATGAGCAGAACAGCTATCCCTGTAAGAGGCTCAGATGCTCGTATCGTTAACTTTAATGCGGAGCGTTACCTCATCATCACCACTGCGGCAAGAACCGGAGCGGAGGCAACTAATTTCATGGTGTACGACATTACCAAGGGAGCAACCGTAAAAGATGCTTTGACTAACTTAAACAACCTGCCTGGTGCAACCCCAATATTTAATTATTCGTTAATGGGGCCTGTAAATACTTCGCCATCATCGCAAACAGGTTTTTATGTTAAAAAGGATGCTCAGGGCAATGATGAAACGTTAATGCTTTATTCTGGTGCAAGTGATGCTGGATTTGTATTTTTTGAATTTCAAAAGAAAGTAGCTGTAGATTAACCTATAATAATGATTAAAACGAGGATGTCCGAAAAGGTACGATCGTCATCCTGAATTTATTTCAGGATGACGGGGAGTATAAAAACAGCAAATCGTACATTTTTGGACATCCTCTTTAAAATCAAATTTAAATGCACGCTGAACTATAATATAATTCGTATAAAACTTAAATTAATGAAGAAGATTCCTTTACACCTTGTGACCCTGCTAATATTGACATTGCTCCTGAATGCCTGTAAGAAAGGGGGTGGTGATGTTGCTCCTGAGCCTGAGCCACCAAAAGAAACAGGCGCTCCAATTTTCCCTAAAAAGGAAATGAGAGCCGTTTGGATTGCGTCAGTTTATGGTTTAGACTGGCCGCAGGGTGATTACAGTGTGGCAGGCCAGAAACAACAGTACATTAACTATTTGGAGAAATTTAAGGCGATGAATATCAATGCGATCTACTTTCAGGTAAAAGGAATGGGGGATGCATTTTATAATTCAAGTTACGAGCCCTGGAGTGTATCGATCACCGGAACGAGAGGCGCAGACCCGGGATATGATGTGCTTAAATTTATGATTGATGAGGCGCATGCCAGGGATATTGAATTTCATGCCTGGATGAATCCCTATCGCGTAGCCACCCGTGCTGCTGGTAACTCATTTCCTGCGCTTCATTCTGCTGTTAAACCAGAATGGGTGCTGGACTTCCCAACTATAAGAATTTATAACCCTGCATTGCCGGAAGTGAGGCAACGACTGGTTGACATTGTCAAAGAAACGATAACGAATTACGATGTGGACGGGATACATTTTGACGATTATTTTTATCCGGAAGGCGAGACGTTTGCGGATCAGGCCGATTTTATTAAGTACGGTGCAGGTATAGCGAATGTCCAGGATTTTAGACGGGACAATGTGAACAAGGCGATAAAAGGGGTGTATGATATTATTGTGGCGACCAAGCCTGGCGTTGTGTTTTCTGTTTCACCCGCCCCGGAGATCAATAAAAACTACAATTCATTGTATGCCGATGTGAAGAAATGGAATCAGGAAGGATGGGTAGACGTCGTTATCCCTCAATTGTATCAAGAGATTGGCAACCAATATAACGATTTCCAATTGCGACTTGCTGAATGGACCAATAATAGCTATAAAGCTGCCTTAATGGTCGGACATGGATTTTATAAATTTGGAGATCCTACGATGCCTGCTGCATTTCAGTCGTCTGGAGAATTGCAAAGACAATTTGACCTCACTAAACTGAATACGAAAGTGGTTGGAAGTGTCATGTACAGTGCCAAATATTTGAATTCTAATAAAGTTGGTATTACAGATAAGCTTACTGCTATTTACAAAGATCCAGCTGTCATGCCATTTTTAGGTCGCGCTGTCGCTCCTGCGCCAGCTGCAGCTACAAATGTCAGGATAGAAAATGGAGAACTGAAATGGAATGTTTCGGGAAATGTGAAGTCTGTTGTGTATTATTTTTCTGATTTGAAGAAAGAAGGAAAAGTCCTGACGATAACCAAAGGAAGCAGCATTTCACTTACTGCAAATGGACATTATTCTGTTTCAACGCTAAATATCGATAGCCAGGAGAGTAAGCCATCTGATGTAGTAGAGAAAAAGTAATGAGTTGGCCGGCTTTAAGGGGTTTAAAAAGCTGCCATAAGTTGGATTTAAATAATCCGTAGATTTTTAACCCTGTAGGTATCTAAGCTCTGTAGTTCGGGGTTTAGCTCAGTGATGAGGTAATCGATATTTTCAAGGGGGGCTACTTTTAGCCTGAGACTGATGTTCAGCTTTTCGGATATACACAGCACAGCTGTTTTTCTGGAAGAGCTGAGCATTGTCTTTTTTATTTGGTTGATTTCCCAATCTGTATCGGTCAGGCCGTCTGTATCGTGCATGGCGCTGGTGCCCAGCAGGCATAGGTCTGCATTGATTTCTGAGATCTGGTTGATGACATGGCCGCCGTAAGTAATTTGTGAATTCTTGGAGAAGAGGCCGCCAATAAGTATAACTTCTATTTTTTCATATTTGGCCAGTTCTATGGCGACGAAGGGGCTGACTGTAAAGAAGGTTGCCTGAAGGTTTCTTGGGAGTCTTTTAACCAATTCTATTATGGTTGTTCCCCCGCTGGTTAAAACGACCATGCCGTCTTTAATCAGGGAGAGTGTTTTTTCTGCAATGCATATCTTGGCTTCACGGGCATATACAGCGCTATCGTCAAAGGAGGACTGGTAGGACTTCGACAATGCGCCGCCATGTACTTTATTGAGCATATTCGTTTCCGACAGCTCCTGAAGGTCTCTTCTGACGGTGTCTTCGGACACATTCAGTAATTCAACCAGGTCGGAGGTCAGCACTCTATTGTGAAGATTTATTTGACGCGTTATGAAATCGTGTCTTTCTTTTTTAAGCATTTAGGATATTTTTTACTAAGTAAGAATAAAAATTGTTATCCGTCAAGAACAATCTGCTGTTTTCTGCTGTTTTTTGCAACATTATTTTTTATTAATTTACATATTTTATTGTTTTTTGCTTTTTTTAATGGAAAACATTTAGGACATTTACTTCAGGATTCGATTTATGCATGATTTTGCGTGTTTGTCGAAGACTAAACTAACAAACCTAAAACCATTCAACTAATTTCACCATTTATGGAAAAAAAATTACTCATGCTATTCCTAGGTGCTTTTTTGTTTGTGTCCCAAGCTTTGGCGCAACAAATTACAGTATCAGGTAAAGTATCTTCGTCAGAAGATGGGGGGACCGTCCCAGGTGCTTCTATTAAGATCAAAGGGACCAGCATAGCTACCCAAACAAACGCTGCTGGATCTTACACCATTAAGACCAAGGCAGGCGACATTTTAATCTTTAGCTACATTGGTTTGATGCCCCAGGAGAGGCCGGTTGGAACGGACGGGACAATGAATGTTGTATTGAGCCCGGATTCAAAAGCTTTAAATGAGGTAGTTGTAACTGCCTATGGCATCGAGAGGGATTCGAAGTCATTGGGTTATTCTACACCTAAAGTAAGTGGAGATGAAGTTTCTCAAACTCAGAGAGAGTCGTTTTTCAGCGGATTGCAGGGAAGGGTCCCTGGTTTGTCAATCAATCCAACAAGCGGTGATCCAGGTGCTTCTGCACAGATTGTACTTAGAGGATTTGTTTCGGTAAGTGGAGATAATAGTCCGCTTATCGTAGTAGACGGATTGCCGATAGACAATTCTACTGTGAATCAGACAACTGATTTGGTGGGTGGTGCAGCCAATCGTAATTCAGATTATTCCAACCGTTCAGGTGATATCAATCCTGCTGATATTGAAAGTTATGTAATTTTGAAAGGCCCTGAGGCTACTGCTTTGTATGGTAATCTAGGAGCCAGTGGAGCTATCTTAATAACCACTAAAAAAGCAAAAGCAGGTAAAGGGACTATTAATTATAGCAATACTTTTAGTACTTCTACTTTGATCAATATGCCTGAAAGGCAGACAACCTATAATCAGGGTACGAACGGCATTTACAGTGGAGTAACTACGCTTTTTCATGGCCCACGCTATATAGAGGGGACGAAGATGTACGACAATCTAAATGAGTTCTTCGAACATCCTTTTAATCAAACACACAACTTATCGTTTGAAGGTGGAAGTGAAAAGTTCACTTACAGGTGGTCTAATCAGTTTTTAGATAATAAAGGGACGACACCAAATACCTCCTACGGCAGGTTTACCACAAGGCTCACTTCCGAAGGTGAAATTACTCCCTGGATGAAAATGACCACCACCTTTAGTTATGTCAATATAGATCACCAAAAGCCGACAAAAGGAGATGCAAATTTCCTGGAAGGTCTTTACAGGCTGCCTCCTAATTTTGATATTAACAATTGGATAGATGAATTTGGAAATAGAAAACTAAATGTCGGTAACATTTACAATGAGGTCGATAACCCTTTTTGGACTGTAAATAAAAATACTGCAGAGGACAAGACGAATAGGTTCTTCTTCAACAATAACTTCCGATTTAAACTTGCAAAATGGCTAAATGTGACCGCAATTCTTGGTGCCGATGTTTATACAGTTACGAATATGAAAGTATTCCATGCTCAGTCTTATTCGGGTTCTGGGGCGGCTGCGGATCCGGCTGGAGGTAGGATTAGTACGTATGATAGGTTAGGTAGAACATTAAATGGATCGATAACTGCTTCTTCAAACTTCAAGTTTGGTGATTTCAGTACCAATTTTGTATTGGGTGGTAATATTTCTGACAGTTATACCGAAACAAATTCGATGTTGGCGGAAAAGATGTATGATCCGAATTTCTATAATATTAACAATACACTTCCTACAACACAACGCGTTCGTAATGCGGTTAACAATTATAGGCAATTCGGTGTTTTCGCTCAGGCAGTGTTAGGTTACAAATCTTTGCTTTATTTGACATTATCTGGTAGGCTGGATGGTGCGTCTCGTCTAATGCCGAATGATCCGTACTTTGCTTATCCGGCAGCCAGTTTGGCTTTCAATTTTACTGACCTTGAATTTTTTAAAAATTTAGATTTTATCTCTGGGGGTAAACTTAGAGGTTCAGGCGGTATCACAGGTAAAGAACCTTGGAGAACGTATGGAATACTTTCTAATTTAACTCCAAGATCGTCTAGCGGTGGAGGTTTCGCTTACGATTATTACGGAGGAAACCGTTCACTGAAACCCGAAACAACAACCAATTACGAAACTGGTTTTGATCTGAAGTTCTTTAAAGATAGATTAGGAATCGACTTTACCTATTATTATTTACTTAGTAAAGATCAAATTATTCAACCTCGTACCAGTTATGCTACAGGTTATATCTTAAGAATGCTTAATGGAGGCAAGGTCCGTAACCAGGGGGTAGAGATTCAGTTAATGGCAACTCCTATACAAAAACAGGATTTTGATTGGAACATCATCTTCAATTTTGCAAAGAACAAAGGCATAGTACTTTCCATAGCTGATGAATTGCCAGAATTATATGATTCTGACACATGGGCTATTGGAGCAAGAAGTGCCGTTTTTCCAGGAAAAAGCACGATGTCATTGAGCGGTGTTTCCTTAGATAAAAATAACAAAGGCCAGGTGCTCATTGATCCTGCCTCAGGACTTCCATTGGTTACAAACGGCGATTACAATTATATTGGTGACCGCGCGCCTAAATTTACTTTAGGCACTGTTAATAATTTCAGGTATAAAGATTTTAGCCTTTCATTCTTATGGGATTTAAGTGTAGGTGGAGATGTGTTTAACGGAACTGAATACAGAAACTATACAAGAGGAATCAGTTTGAAAACTTTAGATAGAGAAGAGCCAAGGATCGTTACAGGAGTGCTAAAAGATGGTTTGGAAAATACGGACAACCCAACACCAAATGCTATCGCTATTACTCCATTTTATAACTCATTATTTTATACAACCAATATATCAACAGAGATGTTCCTGGAAAAGAACATAAGTAGCCTTAGATTGCGAGATGTAACTTTATCATACCGTTTCTCTAAGTCGATTACAAAGCGCTTGCCTTTCCTTCAGAATGGAAGGATATATACAACTTTTACTGATGTGGCATTGTTTACAAATTATTCTGGTCTGGATCCGGAAGCAAACGCAAATAATGCTTCTCTTGGTGGAGCTGGTGGTTATAGGATCGATTTTTTCACCACAGGTCGACCACTAACTATGAATTTTGGTTTGAGTTTAAAGCTATAATAACATGATTATGAATACGAAAAGAAGATATAATTTCATTCTGCTCCTCTGTGTGGCAGTAATGGGAATTACCTCAGGGTGTAAAAAATTTCTGGATATCAACAAAAATCCTGGCAATCCACAGGAAGTTAAGGCTGAGTTTATGCTTCCGCGCATTATATTCCAAATGGCAAATGGTACTGCGCAGGATTATGTCCAGGTGGGTAAACTGGTTCAATATTGGACCAGCGGTGCAGTCAATGACTTTTATGAACGCCATGGTGCTACTCCTCTAAACTCCGATGTTACTGGTGTAATATGGAGAATGAATTATGCAGATTTAGGAATTAATGTTGACGACATGATCGCAGATGCAATAGCCAATAAGAAATATGAGTATGCTGGCATTGGCTATGCAATTAAAGCATGGTCTTTCCAAATAACAACCGATATGTATGGAGAGATTATCCTCGATGAAGCATTTAATCCAGGTCAACTAACTTTTGCTTACCAAAATCAGAAAGAAGTGTATGAGAGAGTTCGGGAATGGAATGCTTTAGCTTTGAAATATTTGAATATGAAAGGACCTGTAGATTATACTTCGGTATTAGCGGGTCCATCCGGCGATTTTGTCTATCGTGGTGATATGACAAAATGGAGGAAGTTTGTTTATGGAAATCTTGCCTTGCATTATAGCCATTTAATCAATAAGCCTAATTTTGCTAATACTTATGCCGATAGTGTCTTGAAATACGTAGATCTTTCTTTTGTGAGCTCGACAGAAGATGCAACAGTAAAATTTACTGCCACGGCAGCTGAAGACATGAACGTTTTGGGCCCTACCTATGGCTTGCACACCGCGGCAACCAACGGCCGTATCTCTTCCACTATCTTGAACCTATTAACAGGCGGAGTAAGAGGAACTCCTGCTATCGATACAAATGCGTCGGTCGATCCTCGACTTTCAAGAATGCTTAGCAACGTACCGGTAACTAATCCATTGGATACGGGTATATATAGAGGAAATACACCTACAAAAGGAACTGTAACAATTTCAGGCATACCGGGAACGCCAAGTATTTATGGCCCGGCAACTGGGCCTGTGACTGACCCTTATCCGGGAAAATATATCTTCGCCAATACAACACAATATCCTTTAATGAGTTATTCGCAACTTCAATTTGCCAAAGCAGAGATTTTGTTTATCAAAGGAGATAAACCTGCTGCATTATCTGCTTATCAAAATGGAATTAGAGCTCATATGTCCTTTGTAAATCTTTATGGGACTGCGGGAACAGATTTCAAAGCAATTACTTCAGCTGAAATAGAACGATATATGCAATCCAGTGAAGTTGTAAGGGATGTTAATGATTTGAAGATATCTGATATTATGAATCAAAAATATATTGCTCAATGGGGATGGGCTGCATTGGAGCAATGGTCTGATCTTAGAAAGTATCATTATGATCCCACTGTATTCACACAATACTATCAATTAACAGGTTCAGAATTTGCGCCCAACAACAATTCAAAATATGCTTATCGCCATCGTCCTCGTTTTAATTCTGAGTACGCCTGGAATGCTTCCGAAGTAGAACGTATCGGAGGAAAGCAAGCTGATTATAACACAAAGGAGACTTGGTTTAGTACTGCTGAAAATTAATATTAACTGGAATTATCATGAAAATATTTAAAAATTTATTAATCGTATTTTGCTCAGTACTTTTCCTGGCTAGCTGTGATAAGACTGTTTTAGATTATGGCGAAGTTCAGAAGCTTACTCCTGAAACGCCTATAATTAAAATTAACTACGCATCTCCGTATAAGGATGATAGGTTTGTTATTGTCAAATTCAACGGAAGAAGGGTGACCTCTAGAATTCAAAATCGTACCCCTTTTCCTGGAGGAGGATTAAATACCCGAGGTGATTTGAGAGCGGATTTCCTGACTGTTGAGCCGGGTGAAGTAAAGTTAACCATTGCTACACCTTTTAAAATCGACAACGGATTGGATTCTTTAGAGATTTTCTCGACGACTATGACCATCGAGAAAGGAAAGAGATATGTGGTGCATATCACTGATACGGCTAAGCTCACTAAGACTGTATTGACAGAAGAACGTTTTCTGCTGCCCGATTCAGGATATGCGGAGTACCGTTTTATCAACCTCATGCCGAATGTACCTGCCCTTGATCTATATTATGGTCAGAGTGCTACTGTACACACAGCTGATCGCTTAATCGCTTCTAATATTCAGTTTCTTAAGATTAGCGATTATATCAGGTTAAACCGGGCATCAGCGAGAACTTGGAAGATTAGAGCAGCTGGAGCAGCTTCTACAACAGCTCCTATCGCGTCTTATACAAGTACAAGTTCATTGCTGAATCAGCGAGCATATACGATTTATGCAAATGGGTATTTGGGAGGAACGACGGGCAACGCGCCATTTTTGTCTCTATTCTTCGTCAGATAAAATCGCTTTTATTTTCTAAACACAAAATGTATTTATCATGAACAAAATATTTAATCTGAAGTTGTTGAAAAAAGGCATACCTACTTATTTCAAACACACTTTTTTAATTTTCGCTACAGCAGTTGTGCTATCAGGCTGTGGTAAAGATGAAACTACTCCTGAAGAAGTTATTCCGGAGGAAGTTGTCGACACGACCATTGAGCCCCTGACCAAAAAAATCATGGACAACTCAACTATAATCACCACATTCGTTTCAGATAATACCGTAACAGTGGGTGCAGGCATGAAGCAAACTCGAATTGCCTACAAACGGAGGGACAACCTGCCAATGACGATGTATATCCTTGAGGTCGATATGAAAACGCCAAATATCTCAATCCAAGGTATGGCTCCGTATAACGACTATGTCACTGGATTTCAGAAGATATCTGAAATGAGCAGAGATAATGAAATGGCAGGTACACATATTATGGCCGCTATTAACGGAGATTTCTACAATACCACTACGGGGGCGCCTTTGAGTGCTTTCTACATCAACAATAGGGCATATATGACTACCGTACCATCGGGCCGTACCTTCTTCGGTCAAATGAACGACGGTACCTTGGTCATTGGCGGTGTAGATACCAAAGGCGTAACGAGACCTGTTGACCGTGCGCTACTGAAAAATGCAGTTGGTGGAGCACAATGGCTAATCGATAACAATGTTAAAGTTCCAACTTTTGGTGACGTGAGCATAGAGCCAAGGACGGCTATAGGCTATACAGCAAATAATGTGATCTACGCAGTAGTCGTTGATGGTCGTCAAGAGGCGTACTCCAATGGAATTAATTTCCCTGATTTAAGAGATATTTTCGTCGCTTTGGGTACCAAAGATGCTATAAACCTTGATGGTGGCGGTTCTTCAACTTTGGTGACTAAAGATGTTGCTAAAAATCAATGGTTGGTACAAAACAAGCCATCTCAGGCTTTCAATGCAGAGCGCTTAGTTGGTAATGGTCTTGCATTTGTTTTAAAGAAGTAATACAAGTTGTTTGTCTAACAGCTCTCCAATTCAATAAATTTATACTAAGGCAGAAGATCATTACTTCTGCCTTTTTTTTATCTTTAGTACTTTAAAAACCTCATCATGTTTAAGCGCTATTTCCTGACACTCTCCTTTCTTGTCTATACCTGTATGGCCTCTGCCCAATCCTATACCATGGAAGCCATAACCAGTTATCCCTTTATTACTGAACTGACGGCTGCTTCAAAAGGATCTAAAATTGCTTTCACTGTGAGTGAAAAGGGGATTAGAAATATTTATGTTGCTGAGGGACCGAGTTTTACTGCCAGGAAATTGACCGCTTACACGAAAGATGACGGACAGGAAATTACCTCTGTTTCGGTTTCTGCAGATGGCAAATGGGTGGTGTATGTACTTGGCGGTGATCATGGGGCCTTTGACGAAAGTGAGCCCAGAAATCCGGCGTCTTCTACTGAACAGCCCAAAGTACAGGTTTGCTATATCCCTTTCGAGGGTGGGAAAACGGTTGTGGTTACCGAAGGTGACTATCCCATCATTTCTCCGAACAGCGAAGAAGTGGCTTATCAGAAAAACAATCAAATCTGGGTCTCTCCACTCAATGGAACAGCCGCTTCAAAGCGATTATTTTATGTTAGAGGATCCGTTGGTTATTTTAAATGGTCGCCAGATGGAAAAAGTATCGTCTTTGTCTCTTCCAGGAATGACCATTCCCTGATCGGTATATACGAGCGGGGCGCAGAAGATATCAAATGGATCGCACCCACTTTTTCCAGAGATCAATCGCCACAGTGGAGCCCTGACGGCAAGCAGATCGTATTCGTCCGCCGGCCGTCCAGAGGTGGTTTCACTGATTCATTGACACGTCCTGTTTACCAGCCCTGGTCCATCTGGAAGGCCGATGTAAACACCGCTAAGGCTACACAATTATGGAAAGCACCAGAGACGCTAAGGGGTTCTTTGCCGGGTACCAATGGGGGTACAAACCTACATTGGGCCGCCAATTCCAGGATTGTTTATGTGTCTTATGAAGATGGATGGCCACACCTGTATAGCCTTCCTGAAAATGGAGGAAAGCCGTTATTGCTGACGCCAGGTGCATTCGCACTCGAACATGTAAAGCTCAGTACGGATGGCAAATGGCTTTTCTTTAGTACCAATGCAGGGTCGGGGATGGAAGCCAGAGACAGGCGACATGTAGCGCGTGTCCCAGTAGACAAGGCTGCTATGGAAATCCTCACACCTGGTACAGGACTGGAAAGCAATGCCGTGCCCATGAGCGATGGAAAGTCCATTGCGCTATTGCATGCCTCTGTTCAGCAACCTAACCTTCCGGGTATACTCAACCTGGATTCTAAGAAAATAAAGTCTATCGGAAAGGAACTCATACCAGCTGAATTTCCTGCAAATAAACTGATCACACCAAAGTCTGTGGAGTTTAAAGCCAGCGATGGCAAGCCCGTATATGGACAGCTTTTTGAGCCTGCGGGCGGGAAGCAGAAAAAGCCTGCGGTACTCTTCATTCACGGCGGACCGCAACGTCAGATGCTGCTGGGCTGGCATTTTGGCGATTACTACTCCAATACCTATGCGCTTAACCAATATCTCGCCAGCCAGGGTTTTGTTGTCCTGTCGGTCAACTACCGCCTGGGTGTAGGTTACGGTTATGATTTCCAGTATCCACCAGACGGCTGGACTTCAGGCGCGTCAGAATACCTGGATGTCGAAGCAGCAGGTAAATGGCTGGCCGCACAACCGCAAGTCGATGCCAAACGTGTAGGCGTTTATGGTGGCTCATATGGTGGTTATCTGACAGCTATGGCCCTCGCGAAGGACTCTAAAATCTTTGCCGCCGGTGTGGATATTCATGGCGAACACAATCTGAATATATTTCTGCCTAAGGAATCTGCCGAGCCCGCTCCGGATTATGAACTGGCCAAAAGCCTCAACTGGAAATCATCGCCCATCGCCTACCTCGATACCTGGACTTCACCGGTATTGATCATCCATGGAGATGACGATGGCAATGTGCCTTTCAGACAAAGTGTAGACCTGGTGAACCGCCTGGAAAAGCTCAAAATTCCTTATGAAACCCTCATGATCCCGGATGAAACCCATCACTGGATGAAATATAAAAATTTAGTTAAAGTGGATGAGGCTACTGCCGAATTCTTAATCAGAAAATTGAAATAACTTGAAGACTGCGATTATTTTGACTGGAGGACTCCTCCATACACCAGATGCAAAGACTGCGCACGGACTGATCCGTGAAAGCAACCGTTTTAAGATAACAGGATTGGTAGACAGCTACAGTGCCGGAAAAGATGCCGGAGAAGTATTGGACGGCCGCCACCGTGATCTGCCTATTTATGGAACTATACAGGAAGCTCTTGAATCTGCTAAGCCAGACTATTGTATAGTTGGCGTGGCTACCACGGGAGGCATATTTCCTGCGAGTTTACTGGCCGATGTGGTATTGGCGATAGAAAATGGAATGTCTATCGTAAACGGACTGCACGACTACCTTTCTGAACGCCCCGATATCGTAGAGCTCGCCAATAAGCATGGCGTAGAGCTGATCGATGTGCGTAAACCCAAATTAAGAAGCGAGCTTCATTTCTGGACTTCAAAGATCAGACATTTGAAAACGCCAGTGGTGGCCATGCTGGGTACCGATTGTGCTTTGGGTAAACGCACCACGACCCGCCTGATGCTTAAGGAATTTGCAGCAGCGAACATCCATGCAGAGATGATCTATACCGGACAAACCGGATGGTTGCAAGGCGGAAAATATGGATTTATATTTGATTCTACTTTGAACGACTTCGTGGGTGGGGAGCTTGAAAATGCGATCCTGACCTGTGCGGAAGAAACCAATCCGGATGTGATCCTGGTGGAGGGACAGGCAGCTCTTCGGAACCCGAGTGGCCCTTGTGGGGCGGAAATGCTGATCTCCGGCAATGCAAAGCATGTCGTGTTGCTGCATGCGCCTAAACGTAAATATTACGATAAAGAGGAAGAATTTGGGGAGATCCCCGACCTGGCTTCAGAAATCCAGCTGATCCATCTGTATGGCTCGAAGGTGATCGCGATTGCACTCAATACCGAAGACTGCAGCCTGGAAGAAGCAAAAGCTTTTCAGAAAGAATATAACGACAAATACAGTCTGCCTGTGCTGCTGCCCTTAGAGGAAGGCTGTGCACCATTGGTTCCCCTGATTAAAGAGTTGATCGTATGAAGATAAAATCTGTAAGGGCGTACTTAAAGTCCCTGGCCTTAAAAAAGCCATATACCATCGCCCGTTATGTATGCAGTGATACTGTCAATGTATTTTTTGAAGTAGAACTGGACAATGGTATCATTGGATATGGTGCCGCTTGTCCCGAAGAAGCTGTCGTTGGTGAAACTCCGGAATTGACACTGGCCAATCTGCAGTCGGATACGGTGATGCAGCTAGAGGGCAAAGATATCTCCGGATTTTTAGGATATATCGCAGCCATAGAGGATAGTTTTGGCGGCTTTCCAGGCACCATGGCAGCGATAGACATTGCGCTGCATGATGCTTTCGGACAACATACCGGAATCTCTATCGTTGATTTTTACGGACGTCGCCATAAGGAAATGCTGACATCCATTACTATAGGGATCAAAAACGTTCCGGAAACCATTGAAGAGGCTAAGGAATATAAAGAACAAGGCTTTAGGGCACTTAAGGTAAAAACAGGCCTTGATGAACAGGAAGATGCCGAGCGGATCATCAAATTGCGTGAGGAATTTGGGGATCATTTCAGTATTCGTGTAGATGCCAATACAGGTTATTCTGCGCAGCAGCTCAGCGATTTCCTACGGGAGACTAAAGACTGCGGAATAGAGGTGATCGAACAGCCGTTTCTGCCAGGTAACGAAGATGTTATCCTGAGATATCCGGAGGAAGTCAGGGCTTTGCTGGCTGCCGATGAATCCCTGACCAATGTAAAATCCGCAGTTTCGCTAAGCCATGAGGTACCTTATGGCATTTTTAATATCAAGCTGATGAAGTGCGGAGGCATAAAAGCCGCACTTGATATTGCAAGTATTGCGAAACACTCAGATATTTCCTTATTTTGGGGCTGTAATGACGAAAGCATCATCAGCATCACGGCCGCCCTGCATGCCGCATTTGCTTGTCCGCACACCAGGTTCCTGGATTTGGACGGGAGTTTTGATCTTGCTGAAGACCTCGCAACCGGAGGCTTTATACTACAAAACGGATATTTATCAACCAACAACAAACCGGGCCTGGGCCTAAAAAAAGTATAACCACTCAAAACTATGGAAACACCCTCATTAAACAGAAGCATCACCCGCGGATCGGCAATTTTGCTGGTGATCAGTGCCATCGTCGGCTCAGGGATATTTAAAAAAATAGCCCCTATGGCCGATGCCCTTCACTCGCCGACCTGGATACTCCTGTGCTGGCTGGCTGCGGGGATTTTGAGCCTTATCGGCGCACTGTGTACGGCCGAACTCGCCGCAATGATGCCCGGTTCCGGAGGAGAATTCGTGTTCTTCAAGAAGATTTACGGTCGTTTCTTTTCTTTTATCTATGGATGGGGCAACCTGACGGTGATGAAATCTGCTACTATAGCCGCCCTGGCCTATATCTTTTCAGAATCCTTCCACTCTCTTTTTTCGGTGCCGACCTATAGCGTAGATGCATTGGGTGGCCTGGGGCACAACCTGGGGGTCAAACTTGTGGCGACCAGCTTAATCATCGGTTTGAGTTTTGTGAATTATAAAGGGGTAGTGTTTGGCGCAAAGCTGAGCCGCTACTTAATCGCTGCCATTGTCATTTCCATATTGGGTTTCGTGATGGCTTCGGTGATATCACCGGAAGCAAGTGTAGAGAACTTCGCTACCGCGCCAACAAAGCCTGAAGGATGGCCATTGGTAGGTGCATTTTTTGCTGCCTCCCTGGCCGCGTTCTGGGGATATGAAGGCTGGAACAACATTGGATATATTGGGGAAGAAGTGAAAAATCCTCAGAAAAATATACCTATGGCTTTGGGCCTGGGTACTTTGGCGGTGATTGCTTTATACCTGTTAGTCAATGGTGCTTATCTGTATGTAATGCCTGTGGAAGATCTGGCCGCCATCCATCATCAGTTGAATAAAATCGCTGCGGTAGAGGTCGCCCGTTTTATCAGTGGCAATATTGGTGCGGTTATCCTGTCCAGTTTGATCATGCTGGCTACCTTTACCTGTACCAACAGTACGATCCTGATGTCGTCCAGGATTGTTTTTGCGATGGCACGCGACAAACTGTTCTTCAGTAAAATAGGTAAAGTGCATCCAGAGTATAAAACACCTTCGAGCGCCATTTTCTGGCAAGGGGTATGGGCGATATTGTTGCTTTGGTCGGGTAACTTCGATCAGCTAACAGATTTGTTGATCTTTGCATCGTTTATATTTTATGGAGCGACCGCCTTTGGCGTGATTGTGATGCGTCGCCGTCATCCCAATGCTGAGCGTCCGTATAAGGTATTTGCCTATCCGGTACTGCCTATTATTTTTTCTTTATTCTGTCTCACCTTAGTCGTAGTAACAATCATTGAGCGTCCAATGCAGGCCTTGACCGGTTTGTCTCTGATTGCCGCGGGTATACCATTTTACTTATACTTTTCGAAGAAGAATAACGTGGGTCCGGTACGTGACGATGAAGATGTTTATATAAAAGAATAGTCAGATCATGATTTACGCATCGCATTTTTTGAAAATGCTATGCGTAAATTGTTATTTTTGCAACAAAGAATAAAATATGGCAAGCTTTACACTCAATGAGCAAACCTCTGAAAAGGTTAAAATTAAGTTTCTTAGAAAGTACCGTGATTTAGCGAAGGAAGACCTGGCCTTTACACCTGGTAAAGAAGATGAGTTGGTAGAACAATTGATGGACTTAGTGAAACGCGATCGCGAATACATCGAGTTTACCATTAAAAAAGCATTGGCTGATCCAGACGGAAACAGATTATAGAAGAAACCGATTATAAAGAGTAAAGGGGTTAAGTGCTGAACTTAACCCCTTTCTTATGTAACGTCTTTAAGTTTTACTTTACTTCGTAGTTATACACTTTTCTGGCCAGGCTACCAACAGCATCAATCCCTTCAATAACTACTCTGTATGTTCCAGGCTCATTGGCGTTGTAGTATTCAAAGTTAGCATTGCCATCTATATCTGTAATTAGATTCGGCTTCCAGTATATTGTTGTTCTGAAATCTGTGGGTTTATTGTTCTCGTTTGGTTCGTATTTTGGCATATAGAACTCACGGGCAGTATAGTAACCATGTGGACTGTATGCCAAGGTGCCTGGGCCTGCCGCTATCTTGTTGGGGTCTTTAGTTGCCTTTTTAGAAGTAATAATCAAAACACCTCCGGTAGTTCCATATAAGAACGATAAGGAGGCACTTGTCAAAACTTCCATGGTCTCTATGTCATTAAAATTAATTTCACCGACTCTTGATGTGTCTATTTCAATGCCATCAACAATTATTTTCATTGGGTTCACACCTTCTAAATTGCCTGCATGCTGAGTTTGAGCTTTAGTCAGGTAAGGGACCTGTCCCCCACTTTCAAGCCGGACAAATCGTATTCCTGGTATTCTACCTACTAAAGCTTGATACACGTCTTGCCTGGTTTCCAGGTAATCTGATTTGAAAATAAAATCCGCATTTCCAGGACCATTAAAATTTGCTGATTCAATAACTGTATTTTTCTGCCCAACAATATTTACGGTTTCCAGATTTATAGTGTTTCTGACTTGGCTGATCCTGGCTAGATCCTCAAAATAGTTGTCACTCTTTGTTAAATATGAAGCCAGAGCTTCATTGACATTGATTTCTATGTCACCGGTATTTAGATTTTTCTGAACGATGTGCCCAGATACGATATCCATTTTGATGTCGACATTTGATTTGCCTTTCTCGGTTTCTGCGCGTACGGCAAATTTAGTGCTGTCTCCAAAGAACATCTCTTTAAAAGCAAACCGGCCATTTTCGTCCGTCAATGTGTCAATTATGAAGAGCTTATTGGCTGTAGAAAGTAAGGAAACTTTGGTCTTGGCAAGTGGTTTGCCGCCATAAGCATTAATCGTTCCACTGATAACCAATAATTTTTCGGGCTGAAATGTGACCGGCTTGGTGCTATTATTTAGAAAGTCTTTCCAAACAAATCTTCTCCATCCCTGGGTCATCATGAGCAAGTCGGTATTCAGACGAGTTTCCTGATCTTTTTTAAGAAAATAATAATTGGGCTTTTCTATATAACCGGATAAGTCTGAGGTCAGCAAAAGATCTGTAAAGATATTACTTTCATTTAATTCGTCAGGCTCAACTTTTGAAGCATTCGTTACAGAAATAGAGAAGCTGCCTGGTGTTGATTTCTCTGCATGAACTGATTTAAACTTACTGGTTATTTTTGCTTTTCGTGTGCTTTGTGTCATTTGACCTTCCATTTGGACATCAAGCTTGTCCGACAGGTTATTTACAAAAACCAATCGTTCGCCGACAGGGTTATTGGTAGGATCAAACAACGTAAGACGCAAGATGCCTGATGGTATTTTGTCTGTAGGCAGATTCAGGGAAGTGACCTGCTTGTCTGAAATAACCTTTGCTGAATAAAAGATATTGTTGTTGTGCGTAGCGAGGATTTTCAGATCTCCTTTACCGATCAAATCCTGACTCACCATAATCTTAACACCAATTTTTGAACTGTCTGCTGCATTCGTTGAGAGTACATATCCCGATGGGAGGGCCTTTGGCAAAGGAATAGCTTTTGAGGAGCCGTCTGCGAATGAGATATTGGCCGTATAGTTTTGACCCGGTTGTGGGTTTAAGACAATCATCCCCATGCCCATATGTTTGGTTTCTGCCTGACTAAGTTCTGCCCCGGATTGATCTTTGATAGAAATGGTAACATCCTTTCCAAGTCCATCAGTGCCAGTTACTTTTAGTGCTACTTTAGAAGGGATATTTTCAACGAGGTTGCCTCCTTCCGGAAAAACCTGCAGGTCAATTTTGTTGGCGGTGGTGATACGTGTTTCGTTGGTTGCAGTAGTTTTAGGATTAGCTGCCTTAGCGGCATCTGATTTAAACCGGTCAGAGCGTCCGATTTTTATTGTCTTATCGTAAAAGAATTCTGGTCCTGCATTCCTCATCCATCGGGTGTAAGCCCTGATGCGGTAGTTTCCTTCAGTCAGCGAGTCGGCGAGTTTAAAATCGCCCCAACCCATTCCATAGGACATTGGTATTCTAAGTAGCTTGCTGATTTTGTCTGCCGGGTTAATTAGCTCAACGTATAAGGTATTGCTAATTTGGGAGGGTTGAGCGGTAACAGTATTTAAAACATAGGCTTTAAACCATATATCATCACCAATGGCATAATAAGGTTTATCCAAATGTAAATGAACCTTTTCCTGTTGATTGTTTTTATTGAATTCTGTTAACTTCGACAACAAGCTGGCGAAGGGATCATCTTGAGTTACGAAAGCGGTGGTTAATAGAAAACTCAGGACTAAAAAAGAGAAGGTAATTTTTCTAGATAACTGCATAAAATGAGTTGCGTTTGATGGTGAGTCAGGTTAATTAAGTTGTCTTACAATATACGTATACATTTAGTAATTTGAAAATTTTAGCAGGGTTTTGGTTAGCATATACCTTTTAGCTCAATACTTGTCTGGGGCAACTGCTAGGTACCGCAGCTATTAGACCAGCTATCTATTTCTTACTACTTCTATGGAGAAGAAAAATCTTCATCCTCAACAAATCCTTGATAAATTCACTAGTATAAGGTGCTTAAAATCAATTTTTTGACTTGTCGCACAAGGATTTTGCTATTTAACGGGTGTATAGTCTTTACTAATTACATTCGCCGCAGAAATTAAAATCTGCAAACAACCATGCCAAAGCACCGCCATCAAACTACAATCAGTCTTGCTGAAACCAAACCAGCTAAGCCAAGGTTTTTGAATCCTAAAGAGGATTTTTCGGAGGTATTGATTGAGTTTTTGACCTCAAGAGGGTTCAGTTTTTTTGCAAACACATTGGACGGCGATGACAATTCTGTAACTTTAAGTGCCTTTATGCAGTGTGGCCGACCCAGAGTATAGTGCTTATTGCCTGTTCAAGAGTATG
>Ga0160464_100022_pt1 | contig 233062 bp, 222 predicted proteins | sample HID1971I_E11MG_FD_108275 | JGI IMG/M metagenome (GOLD analysis project Ga0160464, IMG submission 108275) | Enriched millipede-associated microbial communities from UW Madison campus, WI, USA - HID1971I_E11 MG | ecosystem: Host-associated > Arthropoda: Insects > Digestive system > Unclassified ...
CGGCCCACCAGGTGCAGCGTCATGCTGTCGTGCACCAGCGGGTCGTAGTACGCACCCCACACGTTGCGGCGCTGTTTCTTCTCGGTGCGCGCGAGCAGGTCGGACCACACCGGGTTGAGCAGCTCGTTAGCCACTTGCTCCTGCTTCACGAGCTGGTAGCTCGCGGCGAGGTACACGGCGCCGAGGTCGTCGCTCCAGCCTTGGGTCTGCTTGTTGCGCCACGCTTCGCGCAGGTTGGCCAATGCGGCCGGCGCGATGATGCCCTGGCGCGTGAGCAGGTAGGCCGCCTGCGTGCGCTGGCGCCAGCCGTCGAGCGAGGTGTCGCCGCTGCCGAGCCAGCCCTGCAGGTAGGTGTTCGCTTTCTGCAGCAGGTCTTGCGGCACGGGCAGCTTGTGGTCCTTGGCTTCGATGAGCAGGTGCACCGCGTAGAGCGTGGCGAAGGCATCGGTGCCCGCGCCGGGCCACAGCGAGAAGCCGCCATCGGCCGTCTGCCGTGCGCGCAGTTGCACGAGGTAGCGCTCGAAGGTCTTGCGCGCCTCGGGCATCGGGCCCTGCTCGGGCGTGCGGCCGCGCGCCATTTCCTTCACCAGCTCGGGTCGGCCCGACAGCAGCACGGCCGGGAAGGTCTGGCTCGTGATCTGCTCGGTGCAGCCGTGCGGGTACACCTCCAGGTACTGCATCAGGCCGGTCGCGAAGGCCCACGGCGCGGCGGACACCGCGACATCGCTCTTGCGGAAGTTCGGGTACAGGTCGGCCTTGCTGCTCAGCTCGCCCGCGCGCTGGAAGCTGCCCGCCTGCACCAGCGTGACGAACGGCGATGCGGGCCGCACGCTCACTTCGGTCGACAGGCGCGCGCTGAAGGTCTTGTGCGTCGAGGTGAACACCAGCGCCGACGAACCCAGCACCGCCTGCTCGCCCGGCTTGGCGCGCACATTGAACCTGGTGCTCGCTTCGCCGCGCTCGTTGACCTTGAGCGTCTGCGTCGCATCGCCCACCACTTCGAGTCCGCCCGAGGCGGTGAGCGTGAGCGCAATGGGCACGTCCTTGCCCGAACCCACGATGTTGTTCGCGAGGCCCACGCCCACTTCGACCGTGTCGCCCGGCGCCATCGCGAGCGGTGCGTTCGGCAGTATCACCATGTCGCCGCGCACCACGGTGCGGGTGCTCTTGGCGGCGGTGGTCTCATCGTTCACCGCAACGGCCATCACGCGCAGGCTGCCGTTGAAGCTCTCGGGCACGGTGTAGCTGAACTCGCGGCTGCCGTTCACATCGACGAGGCCCGACCAGTAGGCCACCGGCTTGTCGCGCTTGCGCTTGAACGGGTTCAGGTGCTTGCCGAGCTCGCCTTCGCCGTCACCGCCGGGGGCGGCACCCTGCATGAGCTTCTTGAACTCCGGCAGGATCAGGTCGAGCGTCTGCAAGGTGCCCACTTCGAGCGCCCGCTTCTGGAAGAAGTGCTTGAGCGGATCGGGCGTCTTGTAGCGCGCCACCTGCAGGATGCCTTCGTCCACAGCGAACAGCACGGCGCGCGTGGGCTTGTCGCTGGTGAGCTTCATCTTCACCGTCTGTCCGGGCTTCACGAGTTCGCTGCTGGTGAGCTGCAGGTTGGCGGTGCGCTTGGCCAGGCTGGTGGCGAAAGGAATGACGCCGTACGACAGCGGGCTCATGTAGACCTCATCCGAGGCCGGGTCGCGCACGAAGTGCACGTTGATGTAGCCGGTGCCCTCGAAGTCCTTGGGCAGCGTGATCTTCTGCACCGAGGCGGTCTTGTCGGTCTTGAACCATGCGTGGGCATAGACCTTGTCGCGCTCGATGGTGATGAGGCCTGCGCCGACGTACGGCGCGCGGATGCTCACCTCGATCTCCTGGCCCGGCTCGTAGTCCTTGCGGTCGAGCGTGAGCTGCAGTTCGGCGTTGCGGTCCAGCGAGCGCGAGACGTTCGCGTTGCCCGCCACGCTGTACTCGACGCGGTTCAGCTCCAGCCCGCCGGCATTGCGCACCACGTAGGCAAAGTTGCCGGGCGTGGAGGTGTTCAGCGCGATGGTGTTGCCGGCCGCGACGATGGCCAGCGGCTTCTCGTCGATCACGATTTCCTTCTTGCGCGACTCGTAGCGGTACAGGCCGTTGTCCTGCTTCACGAGCACCGACAGCACCTTGCGCTCCACGCGCTCGATCTTCAGGGCGTCCACGGCCGTCTTCTTGGCCTGCGGGTCGATCGCGATCACGGTGGCGTTGCGCGTGGCGCCCTTGCTCACGTAGCTGGTGTCGCCATCGACCTTCACGCCCACGAGGTAGGGCATGTCGCTCACCAGCGTCTGCGCCTCGGCCGAGACGCTGCGCCCGCCCTCGGGCTCGAAGGCCTTGGCGAGCACGTGCACCTGGTACGTTGCCGCATCGAAGCGCGAGAGGCGCAGGTCGAACTCGGCCTTGCCTTCTGCGCTGGTCTGCACGCTGCCCAGGTCGTCGACCTGCTTCTCGGTGGCGCGCTGCGGATCGAAGAAGGCGTAGTCGGCGAACGCGCGGAACACCGGGAAGGCCGGGCTCAGCGTGAGCGTGCCTTCGACCTTGCGGTCGGGCGCGGGCGTGCCGAAGAGGTTCTGCACGTCGATGAGCGCCTTCAGGTCCTTGGGCCTGACCCAACCTTCGGCGACTTCGCTACTGAGCTTGGCGACGACCTTGGTGCGGTCGGGCAGGAACTCCTGCACCTTCACCGTGGTGCTGCCGATCAGCAGGCCCTGCACCTCGGGGTTGCCGGGCGAAGATTCGCGCGGCAGGTAGAGGTTGACGGTGTAGTTGCCGGTGGGCGAGGTGTCCTGCGTGGCGTGGGCGATTTCCGCCGCGCCGCCGGGGCCGAGCTTGAGTTTCTCGCGGCGCACGCTGAGGCCGCGCGCATCGATGATCTCGGCCTCGAGCGGCAGGTCGCGCAGCGACGTGGCCCAGTTGCCGGCCTTGACCATCATCGCGATGTGCATGGTGTCGCCCGGGCGGTAGATGCCGCGGTCGCTGAACACGTACGCGGTCATCTGGTTCGGCACGCCGGCCGCGCGCAGGCCGCCGACGTCGAAGCGCGAGATGTCGAGCGTGCGGTCGCTGCGGTTGAAGGGCAGGAAGCTCAGGTCGCCGTCCTTGCGCACCACCAGCACCACGGGCGCTTTCTCGCGCTGGTAGCCCGCGAGGTTGGGCAGCTTGGCAGCACCCGTGGCGTCGGTGGATTGCGACGCGACGATCATGCCGTTGCGGCCCCACACCTCGACCAGCGCACCGGCCACGGGCTGCCCGTTGGCGATGCTCTGTACGAACACGTCGCGCGTGCCGTCGAGCGACTTCTTGGCGACGATGCCCAGGTCGGTGACGAGCACCAGGCGCTGGTCCTTCTGGTCTTCGGGGTTGCCGCTTTCGGGGTCGCCTTCGCCTTCCGATTGCTGTTCTTCCTGTTGTTCCTCTTCGGACTGCGTCGCATCGCCTTCGGCCTTCTTCTTGGCCTTGGGGTCGTAGCCCTGCACCTTGAGCAGGAACACGCCGCGGCGGTCGGCCACGTCGCTGCGCAGGTACTGCGCGAAGTCGACGGTCTCGTAGTGCGCCTTGCCGGCGGGGATGCTGAGCGGGATCTCCTTCTGGAAGCGGTCGACGACGTTGTCCGACTGCAGGCCGCCGTTGAACTGCGGATGCGCGAAGTCGCCGTTGGTCTGCGTGACCAGGTGCTGCAACTGCTGCGGCAGCAGGCGTCCGATTTCCAGGCGGATGCCGGGCAGGTCGCGCACCAGGATCGGCAGCTTGCGTTCACCGGAAAGTGCGAGCAGCGAGCCTTGACTCATGATGGTGAGCTCGGGCGCGAAGGTCTTGAGCAGGCGAACGTCCTGCCGCGCCGCGCCGAGCTGGTAGCCGCCCGGCGTCTTCAGGCCCTTGGCCACGCGCACCAGCAGGTAGCGGCCGCCCTCGGCTTGCGGGAGGCGGAAGCTGACCATCTCGGTCACTTCGCGCTCGCTGGCGATGGGCTGCAGGTTGATCTTCTTCGCGCGGCGCAGCACGGCGTCGGTGACCTTCGCGGGGTCGGCGGACCAGTCGAACTTTTCTTCCGGGTCGCCCTTGGCTTCTTCCGTGGCGGGCAGCAGCCAGGCCTGCACCACGCGCGCCATTTCGCGCTCGTGGACCGGCATCGAGGCGGTGACGTGCATCACATGCTCGGGCTCGCCGTTCTCGCCCGTGACGATGGTGGGGTCGATGCTCGAGATGTCGAGGCTGAAGAGGCCGGGGATGTCGACCGCGCGCGAGATGTCGTTGCGCTGGCCGGGGCCGCCCTTCTGCGCGACCGCGCCGGACGTGAGGCTGAGCACCACGGGGCGTGTCTTCTCGGGAATGGGCAGCGGCTCGGACTGGAGGGTGGCGGTGAGGCGCAGCTTGTCGTAGCTGACGGTGAACTTCTCGCTCGCGCATTTGCCCACGCTGAAGATCGAGGTGCCGCAGGCCTGGTCATAGGTCAGCACCAGGCGCTTTTCGAACTCTGCCGTGTTGACGGGGTGCGAGAAGCGCACCTGGAAGAGCGCGCGCCGCACGTTGGCCTGCACCGGGTCCTGGTAGAACTCCGCGCCCGCGATGCGCGCGCTGAATTCGGGCGAGGTGAACTCGTACTTGCGCTGCTCGATCTCGATGTGCGGCGCGAGCGCGTCCTTCGAGAGCTGCACCTTGTAGGCCTGGCCGACCGGCCAGTCCTGCGCGGGAAGGAATTCGAGCTTCTTCTGGCTGCTCCACGACCAGCGCCCGGCAATGGCGGGCTCGATGGTGACGCCGGTCGCCTCCTGGCCGATGCGCGCGATCGGCGCGACCGAGGCGGAGAAGTTGATGACGACCGGGTTGGGGCCCTTGTCGTTCTCGATTTGCGTGCGCGGCGGCGCCACGATCTGCGCGGTGGAAACGACGGGCTCGACGCGGTCGGGCGTGAGGCCGTGCCACCACTTCAGCACCTGCGGGCTCGCGAACCAGCCGGCCAGCACCAGCAACGCCAGCAGCACCACCCAGGCCAGCCGTTGCTGCAGCCACTGCAGCCCGAAGAGAAGAAAGGCACCCACGATGCGCAGCCACCCCGGGGGTCGCCAGGAACCGATGAGTCCGCGTGCCAGCGGACGCAGGAACCCGAGCACGCGGCCCAGTCCGGTGAAGAGCACGTCGCTGAGCGACGCGAGTTTTCGATTGGCAACTTGAAGCATGGACGCTCCCCCGATGTTTTTGTTGGCGCCTGACAGTCTCTGCCCGGTCTGTGAAGCCATGGCGCTGTGTGTGAAGTCTGCGTGAAAACCGCACAGGGCCCGCGCACCGGCCCGTCTCGAACGTCAGAACGAAAGTGCGGGCTTGTTGACCATCAACCAGAACACGATGGCCATGGCCACGAAGGCCGGGTAGCCCAGCAGCTCCCAGTAGCGCTGGTAGCGCAGATACAGCGACGGCAGCGCGGTGTCCTCGCGATGCGCCTGCCCCGCCAGGGCCGCCATGCGGATCTGCAGCCACACCACCGGCAGCCAGCATGCCCCCGCGAACGCGAACAGCCCCAGCGAGAGCGCCAGCCACGGCGTCGACAGCGGCCAGCCCGCCAGGTGCGCCAGCGCGAAGCCGGTGACCGGCTGCAGGATGACGGTGGGCGTGGTGAACCACCAGTCGGCCCGCACCACCAGCCGGCTCACCACCGCCTGCGCCGGCACGCTGCCGCTGCGGTTGGCAAAGAACATGTAGAAGGCCGACCCCAGCCCCGTGCCGACCATCAGCACGCTGGAGACGATGTGCAGCCACTTGAGGACGAGGTAGGTGTTCATGGCGTGGCGCGTCGGTACAAATGCCAGAGCAGCGCGGCGATGGGCAGGTTCTTGAGCAGCGGGCCCAGCGGATGCAGCCACAGGTCCGGCTGCAGCACGGTCGCCACGAGCGTCATGGCGAGCATCAGGGCGAAGGCGGCCAGGTAGACGGTGCGGCCGGGTCGCAGCCACAGCGCCAGGCCGACCGCAAGATCGGCCGCCGCGCCGCCGACGATCAGCGCCTGCACCAGCCACGGCGGCGAGGCGATGCCCGCATCGGCCAGCACGCGGCGGCTCTGGCCGTCGAGTTCGACGATGCTGGCGACGGCGGTGAAGAGCCAGACGGCGATGAGGCTCAGGCGCAGCAGGCGGTCGTCGTCACGCGTCCTTGTCATGCCGCGTCGCTCCCATGCTGTGCCCGTTGCCACTGGACGACCTCGTCCGCATGCACCGCGAGAAAGTCGCGCATGCGCGCGAAACGCCGCTGTGTCTGCCGCGCGAAGACCTGAGCCACCACGGGCTCCAGCAGCCAGCGCAAGGCTTTCGGTCCGGCTTCGATGGTGTAGACGTAGATCAGCACCGATTGACCAGGCTGTGTGTCCCGGTGCCGCATCGATGCGGCCCAGCGGCTGAAAGGAAAGGAACGGCCGACCATCGACGCCGCGGCCACATGCGGCCGGTCGAACGTGACGAAGCGCGTGCGCATCGACAGGCCCCGCAACCAGCCACCGCCGGTGTTCTCGGTTTCCGCGCCCACGAAAGGGCAGGGCGCGCCGCCCACCACGCGGGCGTTGCCGACCAGCGAGTCCCAGCGCGCACGCCAGACGTGATAGTGGAAGGCATCGAAGACCACGTCGGCCGGCGCCGGCATGTCGAATTCAAAGCGCTGGTGTGCCATGGCCTGCCGCGCTTTCGTCTTCGTCGATCACATCCGTCACCATGCCCCAGCGCGCGAACTCGGGGTCGAACTCGGGCAGCGTGAGCAGGCCGGCGCAGGCGTGCGCGCCCACCGGCAAGGCCTCGCCGTGCGCGAGGCGGCGGGCCAGCAGGATGGCGGCCATGCAGGGAATCTCGGGGCCGTGGTTGTCGTCGGCCGCGATGTGCCAGGCGCGGCGCGCGATGGCGCCGTGCGCATCGGTGCCTTCGACCCGCACCACCATGCCGCCCAGCGCGGTGCCGAACGCATCGAACACACCGCCCGTCGCGTGCAACAGCGGCGCCAGCTTCTGCGGTGCGCGCAGCAGGCCTGTGCGACGCAGGAAAGCCAGGAAGGCGAAGGCGTGCTGGGTCAGGCCGACTTCGAGTGCGGCGCGGAACATGACCGACTGCACGCCGGCGTAGCGCGCGGGAAAGAGCTCGAGGTCGGGGATGTCGCACAAGGCGCCGCGGCGCGGCTTCATGCGCGCGAACTGCACCTTCGCGGGATGCGCCCAGCCGGGCTGCTCGGTCCAGCGGCCGCCCTGCCAGACGCGGATCGGCGCGCCGCAGTAGGCGAGCACGCCCGCGAGCGTGGCTTCGCCGCGCGGCGCGCCCTGTGCCGGCGCGATGCAGATGTCGATGCTGCGGATGCCTTGCCAGCCGGCGGCGAGGTGATCGACCACCGCCGACGACAGCGCGGGCACAGTGCTGGCGCCGGCCACGGCAATGCGGCCTGCGCGGTGGAAGGCCGCGTCCATCGCAGCGGGAAAGTCGCACACGAAGCGCCGGCCGTCGGCCAGGTCGATGTAGTGCGCGCCGGCGGCTGCCACGGCCTGCGGCGCGCGGTAGTCCTGGCCCTGGAACGGACCGGCGGTGTGGATGACGAGGTCCACGCCAAGAAAGCCCAGCCCCTGCGCGAGATCGGGCGACTGCGCATCGATGCGCACGCCGCGCGCGTTGCCGCCCAGCGATTGCGCAAAGGCTGTGGCTCGCTCGAGGTCGCGTCCGCCGACAAACAGCTCGATGCCCGCGTCCTGCGCCAGCGCGCGGCTGATGCGCGCGCCGAAGTTGCCGTAGCCGCCGAGCACCAGTGTCTTCATGCGAGGCTGGCTCCGGCGATGTGGCCGCGCGTGAACGCTTCCTCGAAGATCGAATAGCCCGACCAGTCCGCGTGCGCGAACGACAGCCGGCCCGCGGCCACGCGGTCGCCGTGCGCGCCGATCTGCGCGAGCAGACCGGGCCGCGGGATCGACATGGCGTGTCCGTAGCGCGTGATCTCGACGCGCGTGGCGAGCGCGGGCAGGTCGGGGTGCGGCACCGACAGCTCGGCCAGCAGCTCGTCGCGCCATGCGGTCCACGGACGCTCGAGCAGCAGCTGGCGGCCGTCGCCGGTGTCGTAGCCGCTCGGGCCCAGCGGGCGGTACCAGCTGAGCACGGTGCCGCGCGGCGTGGGGTCGAGCGTCTGGTGGCGCGCATCGACATACCCGAGGCCGCGCGTGCCGTAGATCACGTTGTCCCAGCTCGGCGCGGCGCCGACGCGGTCGGCCAGCGGCCCGCGCAGGTGCACGTTGGCGACCAGCCACGGGGCGTAGCGCACGTGCACGGCGGCGCTCGTCAGCAGCGCCGGCGGGTTCTCGACCACGCGCGCGGCGATGAAGACGGGCAGCGCGACGATGCAGCGCTCGGCCTGCCAGCGCACCATCGATTTCGACGCGGCATCCCATGCATCGACCTCGACGCCCCCGCGCCCTTCGGCGATGCGCGTGACGACCTGGCCGGTGTGCAGGCGCTCGCCCAGCGGCGCGGCCAGCTGCTTGGTGAGCCAGCCGTTGCCTTCGGGCCAGGTGAGCACGCCGTCGCGATCGGGGTTGGTGTCGCTGCCACTGTCATTGGTGCTGCCGCTGGCGTCGCCCGGCGCATGAAAGCCGTGCCGGCTTGCGAAGTAGTGGATGCCGGCCCAGGCCGACACCTGCGCGATGCCGGCGCCGTAGTCGTCGCGGCAGCAGTAGTCGAGGTACCAGCGCAGGTGGGCGTCGTCGAAGCCTTCGCGGTCGAGCCAGCCCGCGAAGGGCAGGGCGTCGAGCGCGAGCAGCTCGGGCGTGACGGCGAAGCGCAGCGTGGGAATGGCGAAGTGGGCGGCGTGCTGCAGCGCGTCGATGCGCTGTGCGAAGCGGCGGTATTGGGCGTGCGTTCCATCGCCCACGTCGTGCACGGGCAGCAGCCCGTCCTGCCATTCGCCGCGGAAGAACAGGCGCTCCTGCGGGCTGTGGCAGAGGTGGCGCTCGTCGTAGGTCCAGCGGCCGGCCACGCGGCGGCGCAGGCCGAGTTCTTCGAGCAGGTCCTGCACCTCGTGCGCGTCGTCGCCGGGCGTGGGCAGGTAGTGCGCGCCGAGCGGACAGGCGATGCCGCCGACCGAGCCGCCGCGCGCGTTGCCGCCAGCGGTGTCTTCGAGTTCGAGCAGCGCGAAGTCGTCGATGCCCGCGAGGCGCAGCGCGCGCGCCGCCGCCAGGCCAGCGACGCCGCCGCCGGCGATGACGACGCGGGTGCGCCTGACGGTGGCCGGGGCCTGCGACCTGAGCGCGCCGTCGCGCATGGCGTGGCCGCGCGCGACATCGATGCCGGTGAAGCCGCCTTCGATGACCGGCGGTGGCGCCTCGCAGCCGGCCAGCGCCAGGGCGCCCGCCGCACCCGCCACGCCGAGGAAGTCGCGCCGTTGCATGCCGCGGCTAGTGCGCCATGACCTTGCCCCACTCCTGTTCGTAGGTGGTGACGAGGGTCTGGTTCGACAGGCGGTTCACTTCGGTCGGCACGCGTGCCATGTCGAGCGGAAAGTCGAACATCAGGGGCAGCGTCGCCGGCGTGAGAAAGCGCATGCCGCCCGGCAGCGCATCGGGCAGCCGGTAGGGCCGGTGGCTGGCGATGATGTAGCCCCATTCGCCGAAGCTGGGCACGTGCGCGTGGTACGGCGTGGCCTTCAGGCCGACCGACTCGATGGTGCTCGCCACGGTCCAGTAGCTCTTGCGCGCCACCAGCGGCGAGGTGGTCTGGATCACGGCGTAGCCGCTGGCCGACAGGCGCCGGTCGAGCAGCGCGTAGAAGCTGTTGGTGTAGAGCTTGCCGATGGCGAAGTTGGTGGGGTCGGGAAAGTCGACCACGATGACGTCGAAGGTGTCGCCCTCCTGCTGCAGCCACTGGAACGCGTCGGTGTTGACGACCTTCACCTTCGGCGACGAGAGCGCGTGGCCGTTGAGCGCGGCCAGCGTCTCGTGCGTGGTGAAGAGCTGCGTCATGTTCGGATCGAGCTCCACCAGCGTGACCGACTCGACCGAGGGGTACTTGAGGATCTCGCGCACCGCCATGCCGTCGCCGCCGCCGAGCACGGCGACTTTCTTGGGCGCGCCGTGCGCGGCCATGGCGGGGTGCACCAGCGCCTCGTGGTAGCGGTACTCGTCGCGCTCGGCGAACTGCAGGTTGCCGTTGAGGAACAGCCGGTGGCCGAGCGCGCCGCGTGTGACCACGATGCGCTGGTAGGGCGAGCTGGCGCTGAAGACGATGCGGTCCTGGTAGAACTTGTCTTCTGCCAGCGTGGTGATGTGGTCGGCGCCCCAGAAGGCGCCGATGAGCGCGGCCAGCGTGAGAAAGCAGGCCACCGCATGCGCGCCGGCGCGGCGCAACTCATGGCGGAACAGCCACAGCGCCCACACGGCCACCGCGGCGTTCATCACGCCGAACAGCAGGCCGGTGCGGATCATGCCCAGCTGCGGCACGAGGATCAGCGGGAACGCGACCGACACGGCGAGCGCGCCCAGGTAGTCGAAGGTCAGCACCTGCGACACGAGGTCCTTGAGCACGATGTTGCGCTTGAGGATGCGCATCACCAGCGGAATCTCGAGCCCCACCAGCGTGCCCACCACCACCACGAGGCCGTACAGCAGCAGCCGGAACGCGCCCGGCACGTAGGCGTTGGCCAGGAACAGGATCGCCGGCAGCGCGCCGCCGATCAGCGCCACCAGCAGTTCGATGCGAAGGAAGTGCGCCGGCAGCTGCCGGTCGAAGTAGCGCGAGAGCCACGAGCCGACGCCCATGGCGAACAGGTAGGTGCCGATGATGGTGCTGAACTGCAGCACCGAGTCGCCGAGCAGGTAGGAGCTCAGCGCGGCCGCGCTCAGTTCATAGACGAGGCCGCAGGCCGCGACGACGAACACGCTGGCGAGCAGCGCGATCTCCACGGGTTGCGGCCCCCGCGCATCCGGGGTACGCGCGGGCAGGGCCGCGTCGCTCAATGGATTGCTGCGGCCACGATGACGCTGATGCCGAGGCACATGGCGGCCACGACGAGCGCCAGCGCCCTGTTCTGCTTCTCGACGATCTCGCCCCACAGGTCATAGGGGGTGATCTTGTCGATGATCAGAAAGCAGATCCAGAAGACCACCACGCCGATCAGCGCATACACGAGCGATCCGAGGACCACGCCCGGTTTCAGCCATTCAATTCCCATGGGGACCTCCAGTCGTAGCAATAAAGAGAGAAACAAGAGAGCGCCTGCGCGCGATCTTCGTCATTTGTGGCCGCCGCCGCTCGAGTAGCCGCCGTACGAACCGCCCGAGCTGCGGTACCCGCTCGAGGAGCCGCCGCTGCAGTTGCTCATCATGATCAGCACGAAGAGGATGACCACGATGACGAGGATGATCGTGCCGCAGCCCATGCCCGACGCGGCGCTCACGGGCAGCGCGTCGCCGCGCGAGAACAGGTCTTTCTTGGCGTCGAGCTTGAAGGCCGTGGCCACGGCGCCGCTGTCGATCTTGCTGCCCGAGGACCACGTCAGTTCGTTGGCCGAGCGCTCCATCGAGAGCAGCGCGCCGCCGCTGGCGAAGTCGCGGTTGAAGGTTTTCTGCCCGCGTTCGACCTGCCAGTAGAACTCGCCGGCCACGTAGGTGGTCTCGGCGTTGTAGGCGTACTGCTGCTGGTAGCGCTTGTTGAGGTAAGTGGCGGTGGTGCCGTTCTCGGCCATCACGGGCGCGCCGGTGGTCGGCTTGACCATGCTCCAGCCGTCTTCGGCGTCGACCAGGAAGCTGAAGCCGCGCTTCTTGTTGTACAGCAGGTACTCGTCCCAGCCGAACTGCTCGTCGTCGCCGAGCTCCTGGCCCATGCGGTGCTGGAAGCCCACCACCTGCCACTGCGCGCCCTGCAGCTGGCCCACGCTGCCCAGCGCGATGAGCGGGCGCACCGGCTCGTTCTGCTCGGCGTGCTTGAGCTCGCCGCCGATGCCTTGCGACAGGTCGATGATGCTGTTGCACGAGCCGCAGGTGATGCTCTTGCTGTCGGCCAGGTTGACCGTGACGGGCGAACCGCAATTGGGGCAGTTGAAGCTGCGGCCCTTTTCGTCCTTCGCCGATTCATCGCGCAGGCCGGTGAGCTGCAGGTCGTCCAGCTGCACCGAGCGGCCGAGGTAGGCCGTGGGCGGGGCGGTGCCGTAGTCGATGCTGAGCACCAGCCCCTTGTCGTTGCGCAGTTCGACCATCGCGAACGGTTGGCCGAGCTCGGGCAGGTGCGGCAACTCGCCCTGCGCGGAGGTCAGCGCCACCTGTTCGTTGGAGGCGACGGTGTAGCTCTGGCCGGCGAAGGCGGTGGTGGCGCCCACGCGCAGGTCGGCGGGCGGCGGCGCGGCGCGCTGCAGGTCGAAGGGCAGCGCGAAGACGTAGGCGCCGTTGTCCTCGCTGAGGACGCCGGTGCGGTCGCCGTCGAGCGCGGCGATCCACTCGGTCCAGCGCCCGCCGGGGTAGGTGTACTGCAGCCGGCCGATCAGCGTGAAGGGCTTGTCCTGGATGCGGCCGGCGGCGAACAGCTGCAGCGGGCTGAAGTCGTCGAACAGCTCGGCCATCTTGCCGGTGCGCGCGAGCGTGTCGCCCTGGCGCACGACGGTGCTCTGGCAATACGGGCAGACCGCGTGCGTCGATTGCGCCGAGCGGAATTCGACCGGCGCGCCGCAGCCGGGGCAGGGCGCGCGGTAGTAGCGTTGGGAGCCGGTTTCCTCAGCCATGGCGCACCGGGTGCGATGGCGCGGCCGGCCACGAATGATTCAAGCCAAAAAGGCCTCTGACACCCGCTGGGCGGGCGTCAGTCGCTATCGAAAACATTGCGACGAATCAGACGAGCTTTTTCAGCAGTTCGGCCTTCTTGGCGTCGAACTCTTCCTGCGTGAGGATGCCCTTGGTCTTGAGTTCGCCGAGCTTCTCGAGCGTGGTCATCACGTCGGCAGCGCTCACCACGGCCACGGCCGGCTGCTGCGTCGTGGCCGCGGCCTGGGCCGCGGCGTTCGGGCTCAGGCCCTGCGCGAGGTTCTGCGCCAGCACCTGGCCGAGCGCCACGCCGGCGCCCAGGCCCATCGCGTCGCCCGCGATGCCGCTGCCACCCGCTGCGCCTTCGGCGAACTTGGGAATGGCCTGCGCCGTCTGGTACTGCATGAACTTGCCCATGTCGTTGCCGACCATGCCCATGCCGATCTTCTGGTCGAGGATCTTCTGCAGCTCTTCAGGCAGCGAGACGTTCTGGACCGTGATGTTCTCGAGCTTGATGCCGATCTTCTCGAACTCGGGCACCAGCTGGGTGGCCAGCGCGGTCGCGAACTGGATCTGGTTGGCCGCCAGGTCGAGGAAGGGCAGGCCGCTGGAGGCGATGGCGTTGCTGATGTTCTGCAGCACCAGCCCGCGCAGCTGGCCGTCGAGGTCGGCCACGGAGTAGATGTCGCGCGTGCCGGAGATTTCGGTGTGGAACAGCTTCGGGTCGCCGATGCGGAAGCTGTAGTTGCCGAAGGCGCGCAGGCGCACGGCGCCGAAGTCCTTGTCGCGGATCGTGATCGGCTGGGGCGTGCCCCACTTCTGGTCGACCTGCTGGCGGGTGCTGAAGAAATAGACGTCGCTCTTGAAGGGAGATTCGAAGAGCTTGTCCCAGTTCTTCAGGTACGTGAGCACGGGCAGCGTCTGCGTCGTGAGCTTGTACATGCCGGGGCCGAACACGTCGGCCACCTGGCCTTCGTTGACGAACACCGCCATCTGCGACTCGCGCACGGTGAGCGACGCGCCGTTCTGGATTTCCATCTCGGCCATCGGGAAACGCCAGGCCAGCGTGCCATCGCCGGACTCGGTCCACTGGATGATGTCGATGAACTGTTTCTTGATGAAATCCATCAGGGCCATGGTCGTTCCTCTCGAGATGTTGTCGGTTTGTGTCCCAGCCACACATATTGCCACAGGGCCTTGACGGTGCCCCGTGCTTTTGGTCATGCCTGCCACCGGCCATGCGGCGTAGGGCGGAATGGACCGAGGTCTACAATCGGCGCCCCCAGAAGAAGCGCCACCAGGAGCAACGGCACATGTCCGATTCGACCGCATCGTCCCCTTCGACCCCCACCCCGGAAGACAAGCGCGCCCTGCTGCGCCGTGCCGCCCTCGAGTACCACGAGTTTCCCGTCCCCGGCAAGATCGCCATCGCGGCGACCAAGCAGATGGTCAACCAGCGCGACCTGTCGCTGGCCTACTCGCCCGGCGTGGCCGCGCCCTGCGAGGAAATCGTCAAGGACCCGGCCAACGCCTTCAAGTACACCTCGCGCGGCAACCTCGTGGGTGTCATTTCCAACGGCACCGCCGTGCTGGGCCTGGGCGACATCGGCCCGCTGGCCTCCAAGCCGGTGATGGAAGGCAAGGGCGTTCTCTTCAAGAAATTCGCCGGTGTCGACGTGTTCGACATCGAGATCGACGAGAAGGACCCTGTCAAGCTGGTCGAGATCATCGCCTCGCTGGAGCCCACCTTCGGCGCCATCAACCTGGAAGACATCAAGGCCCCGGACTGCTTCTACGTCGAGCGCGAGCTGCGCAAGCGCATGAAGATCCCGGTGTTCCACGACGACCAGCACGGCACGGCCATCACCGTGGCGGCCGCCATGCTCAACGGCCTGAAGGTGGCCGGCAAGAACATCGCCGAAGTGAAGCTGGTCACCTCGGGCGCGGGCGCCGCGGCGCTGGCCTGCCTGAACCTGCTGCTCAAGGTGGGCCTGAAGCGCGAAAACGTGTTCGTCACCGACCTGGCCGGCGTGGTCTACGAAGGCCGCGAAGAGCTGATGGACGACGACAAGCGCCAGTACATGCAGAAAACCGACATGCGCAAGCTGTCGGAAGTGATCGCCGGCGCCGACGTGTTCCTCGGCCTGTCGGCCGGCGGCGTGCTCAAGCCTGACATGGTCGCCAAGATGGCGCCCAAGCCCGTGATCTTCGCGCTGGCCAACCCGAACCCCGAGATCGCCCCCGAAGACGCCCATGCGGTGCGCAACGACGTGATCATGGCCACGGGCCGCACCGACTACCCGAACCAGGTCAACAACGTCCTGTGCTTCCCGTACATCTTCCGCGGCGCGCTCGACTCGGGCGCCACCACCATCACCGACGAGATGGAGATTGCCGCGGTGCACGCCATCGCCGAGCTGGCCCAGGCCGAGCAAAGCGAGCGCGTGGCCGCCGCCTACGCCGGTGAAAAGCTGAGCTTCGGCCCCGAATACCTGATTCCGAAGCCCTTCGACCCGCGCCTGATGATGAAGATCGCCCCGGCCGTGGCCAAGGCGGCCGAGGAAAGCGGCGTGGCGCTGCGTCCCATCAAGGACCTGGACGCCTACCGCGACAAGCTGCAGAGCTTCGTCTACGCCTCGGGCACCACCATGAAGCCGATCTTCGACGCCGCCAAGCGCGCACCGAAGAAGCGCGTGGCCTACTGCGAAGGCGAGGAAGAGCGCGTGCTGCGCGCCGCGCAGATCGTGGTGGACGAAGGCCTGGCACGCCCGACGCTCATCGGCCGTCCGGCCATCATCGCCCAGCGCATCGAGAAATTCGGCCTGCGCCTGAAGGAAGAGCTCGACTACGACGTCGTCAACGTCGAGCAGGACCACCGCTACCGCGACTTCTGGCAGACCTACCACCGCATGACCGAGCGCAAGGGCCAGACGGTGCAGACCGCCAAGATCGAGATGCGCCGCCGCCTCACGCTGATCGGCGCCATGCTGCTGCACAAGGGCGAGGTCGACGGCATGATCTGCGGCACCTGGGGCACCACGCTGATCCACCTGCACTACATCGACCAGGTGATCGGCAAGCGCCCCGGCGGCTGCGCCAGCACCCCGCAGGACGTGCCCGTGTACGCCTGCATGAACGGCCTGCTGCTGCCCGACCGCCAGGTGTTCCTGGTCGACACGCACGTCAACTACGACCCGACGCCCGAGGAACTGGCCGAGATCACGACCATGGCGGCCGAGGAAATGATGCGTTTCGGCCTCAAGCCGAAGGCCGCGCTGCTGTCGCACTCCAACTTCGGCACCAGCAACGAGCCCAGCGCCGTCAAGATGCGCAAGACGCTCGACCTGCTGCGCGTGCAGGCGCCCTGGCTCGAGGTGGACGGCGAAATGCACGGCGACGTGGCGCTGGACAGCAAGCAGCGCGCGGTCGTCATGCCGCACAGCGCGCTCGCGGGCGACGCCAACCTGCTGGTGTTCCCCAACATCGACGCTGCCAACATTTCTTACAACCTGCTCAAGACCGCGGCCGGCGGCAACATCGCCATCGGCCCGGTTCTGCTCGGCGCGGCCAAACCTGTGCACATTCTCACGGCGAGCGCGACTGTTCGCCGCATCGTGAACATGACAGCCTTGACAGTGGCCGACGCAAACGCCGAGAGATAGGCCATTTGGCGAGAGTGGACGCCAACTTAAGGCGTCGCTTTCTGCCCCCGCGACTGCTCAAACTTTGGGCAGTCGCTTGCTATTTTCGCCAGCGTGGTGCACACTCGCGGGCTTGAATTTGCGGGTTAACCCCGAGGTTGAGCGCAATTCAAACCCCCCGCTCTTTTCTTGTGGTGCCCCATGGCGGCTTACGCCTCGATCACGTCCTCTGTCACTAAGTTTGCGCTCACCAGCTTGATGCTGGTGGCTCTGACGACGGGGGCCGAGGCCCGCGGATGGTTCGGCGCCGACAAAACGTCCTCCGAGGCATCGATTGCCCTGACCGATCTGCCGGTCCAGGGCCAGCGAACCTACCAGGCCATCCTTGACGGTGGCCCCTTCCGGTACGACAAAGACGGCACGGTATTCGGCAATCGCGAACGCATCCTGCCAGCGGCACGCCGCGGGCATTACCGCGAGTACACGGTGCCAACGCCCGGCGCGCGCAACCGCGGTGCCCGGCGGATCGTTTGCGGTGGCGAGCAGCGCACGGCGCCCGAAGCCTGCTGGTACACGGCGGACCACTATGCGAGTTTCAGACGGATTGCGCCATGAGCGATGACAACGACCTGAGCGGCGCCCCGAAGCGCCCCGACGAGATGATGATGACTATGGAAAGACCAGCGGATATGACCTTATCCCTTCGAGCCGTACGCCCGAACATCGTGCAATCGATCCGCGCGTTCCGCGTGAACGACCTGCAGGATGCCGCCAACGCGGCCGGCCAGCACTTCCTGTACGCCAACCTGGGCAACGCCCAGACCAAGCAGGACGTGCTCGACCTGATTGCCCAGCAGTTCACCTTCCCGGCGCACTTCGGCAAGAACTTCGACGCGCTGTACGACTGCATGACCGACCCGTTGCATAAATCGGGCCCGCAGCCTGGTTTCGTCATCGTGCTCGAACAGATCCCGGCCAACGCCAAGTTCGACAAGGAAGCGCGCGAGCAACTGCTCGACATCTTCCGCGACGCTTCGGACTACTGGGGCGATCGCAAGGTCCCGTTCCGCTGCTTCTATTCTTTTCTGTAGCCCGTTCTGCATCCACCAGCCAAGCAGAACGGGCGAACGAGGCTCAGCCGACCGCTGAAACCCTCGATGGCATCGAAGTCAACACCACCGCCACGGCAGCCGCCGCGGCCACGCCCGCCGCCAGCACCGAGCCGGCCGGCGAGAAAATGCCGACGGACAAGCTCGTCGACGTGTCGCCCCTGGCGCTGCGCATGAGCAGCCCCTTCAACGCGGGATACTGGCTGGCCGCTGCTTAACCAGACTCACCCCCAGGCTGCGCGCACTTCGTGTCGCTTCGCCAACCCCCTTCCGGGGGCGGCGCCTACCGACCGGCAAAGCCGGATCGGTGGCACCCTGGAAAAGAAAAAGCCCGTCATCGACGGGCTTTTTTCATGGGGGAGCGGCTTGGGCCAGTGCGACGTATTCAGCCACCGGCACCTCTTCGGCGCGGCGCTGGATGTCGAACTCGCCCGTGAAGCCGTGCTCCCCGAGCCACTTGCCCAGCGTGTGCCGCAGGATCTTGCGGCGCTGGCTGAAGGCCACCTGCACGATCTCGCCGAGCCGTGCCGCATCGACCGCCGGCGGCTGCGCGAGCGGCACCATGCGCACCACGGCGCTGTCCACGCGCGGGGGCGGGTCGAAGCTCTCGGGCGGCACGAACAGCACGTTCTCCATGTCGTAGCGCCACTGCAGCATCACGCTCAGGCGGCTGTAGTCCGAGGTGGCGGGCCGGGCCACCATGCGGTCGATCACTTCCTTTTGCAGCATGAAGTGCTGGTCGGCGATCAGGTGGGCATAGCCCAGCAGGTGGAACAGGATCGGCGTCGAGATGTTGTAAGGCAGGTTGCCCACCACGCGCAGCGGTTTCGGTTCGGCCTTGGCGGCGAGTTCGGCGAAGTCGACCTTGAGCACGTCCGACTCGATGACATCCAGCTGCGGATGTTCGCGCAGCCGCTTGGCCAGGTCGCGGTCGAGCTCGATGACCGTCAGGCGGCCGAGCCGCTCGACCAGCGGCTGCGTGAGCGCCGCGAGCCCCGGCCCGATCTCGACCATCGCATCGCCGGGTTGCGGCGCGATCGCCTGCACGATCCCGTCGATGATCCCGCCGTCGGACAGGAAGTGCTGTCCGAACCGCTTTCTCGCAATGTGCTGTGCCATCGCGGCCTAAGACGTTGCCGTTGCCATCAGGACTGCGGCGGCTCGCGGAATTCGACGTAGGCGCGCGCGCGCACTTCCTGCACCCAGGTGGCGAAGGCTTCTTCGACGCGCTGTTCGCGCAGCGCGGCACGTGCGGCTTCGCGCTGCTCCGACTGGCTCAGCTTGGCTTCGCGGCGGCCGACCACCTGGATCAGGTGGACGCCGAAGCGCGACACCACGGGGTCGCTGATCTGGCCCGGCGTGAGCCGGTCCATGGCTTCCTCGAACTCGGGCACGAACTGGCCGGGGCGCGACCAGCCGAGGTCGCCGCCTTCCTTGGCGCTCGCGTCCTGCGAGTTGTCGCGCGCCAGGCCGGCGAAGTCGGCGGTGCCGGCCTGCACGCGGCGCTTGAATTCCTGCAGCTGCGCCACCGCCTGCGCGGTCGTGCGCTTGGGGTCGTTCAGCAGCAGGATGTGGCGCACCTGGGTCTGGGTGATGGACGCATCCGACGAGCCCACCTGTGCCTTGGTCAGCACCTTGAGCACGTGGAAGCCGGCGCCCGAGCGCACAGGCCCGGCGATGCCGTTCACCGCGGTCGATTGCGTGGCCTCGACGAACACCGGCGGGTAACGGTCGGCGCTGCGCAGGCCGAGCGCGCCGCCGTTGGCACGGTCGGGCGAGTCGGAGTTCTCGCGCACCAGCTTGGCGAAGTCTTCGCCGCTGCGCGCGCGCTGTGCGAGGTCGGTGGCCTTCTTCTGCGCGGTCGCGACCTGCGCCTCGGTGGCGTTCTCGGGCACGGCCACCAGCAGCTGGGCGATGTTGAGGTTGAGCAGGGCGTTGTTCTTGACGGCGCTTTCGCGCTGTTCGCGCAGGTACTCGTCGGCCTCGATGTCGCTGATCTTGACCTTGGACTCGACCTCGCGGTCGCGCAGGCGCGTGAGCAGCAGCTGGTCGCGCAGGTCGTTGCGGAATTCGCGCGGCGAGATGCCTTCGGCCGCCACGCGGCTGCGCAGCTCGGTGAGGCTGATCTCGTTCTGGCGGGCCACGGTCTGCTCGGCCTGGTCGATCGCCACGTCATCGACCTTGATGCCGTTTTCCTTCGCCAGCTGCAGCTGCGCGCGCTCGGTGATCAGGCGCTCCAGCACGAGGCGCGTGAGCTCGGCGCGCGGCACGCGCTCGGCGTCCGGGTTCTCGCGGATCAGGCGCGTGACACGCGACTGCACCTCGGTGTTGGTGATCGGCTCGGAGTTGACCAGCGCCACGATGTACTCGGCCGCGCGCTGCACCGGCGCCGCCGCGGGAGCTGCAGGGCGCGCCGCCGGCGGCACGATCCGGGGACCGGCACGCATGATGTCCGTGATGCCGCTGCCGGAACGAAAGCCCTGTGCGCCGGCCGTTGCGGCGATGGCCGCAAGGCAACCCAGGGTGATGAGGGAACGGATGTGTTTCATGGCGTAAACGGTCGTCGTTTCAGTCGTAATTGGTGAAGCGGCTCGGCGCTTCGGTCGGTTGACGCAGCGGCTGGTAGCGCTGGATGTTCTGTCGCAGCGCCTGCATCGGGCTCGATCCGATGCTGGAGAAACCGACGAATTCGAGCTGGAACATGATGCGGGTGTTGGCCGTCACCTGGCCGGTGGTGATGCGCTGCAGCACCACGCGGCTGATCCAGCAGCAGCCGTCGTACTCGACCCCGAGCACGCCGTCCGTGAGCTTCTTGTCCTGCAGGCTGTAGTTCAGGCGGCCCACGGCGTACCAGCGGCCGCCGCCTTCGCCCTTGCCCGGCCCGAGGTCCTTGCCCTTGTCGCCCCACAGGTCGTTGAGCGGCCATTGCCAGCCGAAGTCGATCGACTTGTTGCCATCGGTGGCGGTGGGCGTGCTCGGCGCCTGGTAGCGGAAGGCGGCGCTGAGGTTGCGGTATGGCCCCGGGTTGTAGCGCGCGCTGATCGCGCTGCGCGTGGAGCGGCGCGAATCGGGGTTGTACTGGAGCAGCGTGTCCAGGCTCCACTTGGGCGTCCAGTTGATCTGGGCGCCCAGCAGCAGGTCGCTGGTGCGGTCGGTGACCGGCGCGACGCCCGGCAGCGTGACCTTCTGATCGGCAAAACGGAAGCGCTGCGCGATGCCGAAGCGCACGGCTTCGACGCCGGTGCCCGGGTCGATCAGGCGGGACGTGACGCCCAGCGTGAGCGCGTTGGTGTCCGAGATGCGGTCCGCGCCCGAGAACGCGTTCTCGGTGTAGATGGTCGCAAAGCTGAAGTCGTTGGCGGCCGAGTCGTAGTTCGGCAGCATGCTCTGGTTGCGGTACGGCGTGTACACGTAGTACGCGCGCGGCTCCAGCGTCTGGCGGAAGGCACGGCCGAAGTAGCTGGCGTCGCGCTCGAAGACCAGGCCGCTGTCCAGGCTGAAGGTCGGCACGACGCGGTTCGACGAGGTCGGGAAGAAGTACAGCTGGCTCGGGTTGTACGGCATCCCGTTCACGTAGTCGATGCCGTTGACCGACACCTTCGGAATGGACGACTGCGGCAGGTAGTAGTTGTACGAGGTCGCGTGCAGCTGCAGCTTGGGAATGACGAAGGAGCTCGGCGTGAGGAACGGCCGGCTGATCGCCGCCTGCGCGAACACGCGGTCGCCGTCGGGCTGCGACTGCTGGAGCAGATCGAAGCCAGGCTGGCCGGCCAGGATGCTGTTGACGCGAAAGCGCGAGTAGTCGGTGTTCAGCGAAACGTCGAAGCCGTGCCAGTCGTACTTGGCGTAGTTGGCCGTGATCTGCGGCATGCGGTCGTACGACGGCACGACCGGCGACAGGTTGTACTGCAGCGTCTGGTAGCGCAGGGCACGTACGGCGCCGCTCCAGTCGCCCTTGGTCCAACTCACCGCACCCTCATTCGGCAGCTGGCGCTGCGCAAGCGTCGGCGTGCGCGTGAAGTCGCGCCAGTAGTCGTTGTCGCTGACACGGTTGATCGTGAGGCTGGCCGACAGCGAGTCCAGGCCCAGCGCCTTGGCGTCGAAGTCGTGGCGATGGTTGAGCCACAGGCCCCAGCGCTTGCTGCTGTCGGGCGGCTTGCCGAAGTTCAGGTCCTTGAGCGCGATCTCGCCGTTGTTCAGCTTCTGCAGCTGCTCGGCGCGCGCCTCGTTGTAGCGCTGGCCCACGAGGCGGTCGCTGCCCATCAGGTCCAGGCGGATGCTGCCGCTGTAGTCCTTCTCGAGGTAGCGGAATTCGCTGGCCAGGTTGAGCCCGCGCTTGCTCATCAGCGTGGGCGTGAAGGTGGCGTCGCGGTTGGGCGCGATGTTCCAGTAGTAGGGCTGCGCGACCTCGAAGCCGTTGGTGTTGTCCAGCCCGATGGTGGGCGGCAGCAGGCCGCTCTTGCGCTCGTTGGACAGCGGGAAGGTCACGCGCGGGATCGGCGGCGTCGTGATGCCCATGAAGCTCATGCGCGCATCGATGGCCACGCCCTCGTTTTCCTCGGTGTCGGTGGTCAGCGTGGCCGCGGTCAGCAGCCAGGCCGGCATCCAGCCGGGGAAGTCCTCGCGGCGGCAGGTGGTGTAGCTGGCGCGCCGCGCGATCGAGACGTTGGAGTCGACGAAGTCGATGCGCTCGGCCTCGCCGTGGCCGCCGGTCGCGAGGAAGCGGTAGCGCACGTTATTGAAGAAGCCTTCGAAGGTCTCGAGCTTGAGCTCCAGCTCGGGGCCCTCGTACACGTTGCCGGCCTGGTTGACCCGCACGTTGCCGGTGGCCTTGGCGCGGTCGTCCGGCTGGTAATACTCGAGGCGGTCGGCCGTGATGGCGACCGGGCCACGGCGCAGCGTGGCGTTGCCCTCGACCACGGTCTCGAGGTCGGGGCGGCCGGAAATGCGGTCGCCGGTGACAAGGCTGGGCAGCTGGCTGCGTTGCACGGGCGTCAGCGTCTCGGTGAGCAGCGGCGTGCGCTTCAGCGTGAGCGGTCCCTCAAGCACACCGGCTTGCTGGGCAAAGGCGCCATGCGCGTGCAGCAGCGCCAGCGACAGCACGGCCAGTGGCAGCGGCGGGCTCGAACGTCGCAAGGCAGCGCGTGGGGTCGTAGGCATCGATTCGGAACGAAAAATCGTCGGGACGGCGCGGCAAGCCGGCGGGTTGCGGGGTCCGGCAGCCACCCCGCCCGGTCGGATCGACCTCGAGCAGGGGTGCCGCGCCAGGCGGATTTGTAGAATTGATTATCCATGACAGCACCTTCGACCCCGGCGTCCACGACCCCACACCCCGCCCAGGCCATTCTCTGGACAGATCCGCAGCGGGCCGAAGCGTTCCGGGGCTGGCTGGCCGGCATTGCCGACACCCGGCAACTGCGCCCGGACACCGTCCGGCTCGCGTCGGCCGACGCCAGCTTTCGCCGCTACTTCCGCCTCGACACCACCGACGGCTGCACGCGCATCGTGATGGATGCGCCGCCCGACAAGGAAAACAGCGCCCCCTTCGTGCAGGTGGCACAGCTGATGGCCGAAGCCGGCGTGACGGCGCCGCAGGTGCTCGAATGGGACCGCGACCACGGCTTCCTGCTGCTCGACGACCTGGGCCGCCAGACCATGCTGGACGTGATCGATCCGGCCCGCCCGGACGCCAACCGGCCGCTCTACGACCTGGCCATCGACGCGCTGATCCGCTGGCAGCTGGCCTCCAAGCCCGGCGTGCTGCCGCCCTACGACCGCGCGCTGCTCGAGCGTGAACTGGCACTCTTTCCCGAGTGGTACATCGGCAAGCACCGCGGCGTGGCCGTGGAGGGCCAGTTGAAGGAGCGCCTGGACCGCGCCTTCGCGCTGATCGTCGAGAACAACCTCGCGTCGCCGAGCGTCTACGTGCACCGCGACTTCATGCCGCGCAACCTGATGGTGGGCGACGATGCCGGCCAGCCGCTGGGCGTGCTCGACTTCCAGGACGCCGTCTACGGCCCGATCACGTACGACATCGCCAGCCTGATGCGCGACGCCTTCCTCAGCTGGGACGAGGAGTTCGTGCTCGACATCACCATCCGCTACTGGACCGCCGCGCGCAAGGCCGGGCTGCCGGTCGACGAGGACTTCGGCGCCTTCTACCGCGCGGTCGAATGGATGGGCCTGCAGCGCCACCTCAAGGTGGCCGGCATCTTCGCGCGCCTCACGCTGCGCGATGGCAAGCCACGCTACCTGGCCGACACACCTCGCTTCATCGCTTACATCCGCGCCACCGCCAGCCGCTACGTCGAGCTCAAGCCGCTCCTGCGCGTGATCGACGAGGTCGAGGGCACCACGGCCGTCACCGGCTTCGCCTACGGCCGAGTCTGAAGAGAAACTGAAAAAAGCCGAAAAAGAAAATCGCTGTAGCGCCCGCACCACGGGCGCCATCAGCTCCTGATTTCATAGCATGCCCCGTTTTCACTGTTCCGTGCCGCTCACCGCCGGCGCCAGCCTGGCGTTGCCGCCGGGCGCCGCGCGCCATGTGCAGGTGCTGCGCATGCAGCCCGGCGACACGCTCACCCTGTTTGACGGCGCGGGCGGCGAGTACGCCGCGACGGTCGAGCGCATGGGCCGCAGCGAGGTCGCCGTGGCGGTCGGTACCCACACGCCGGTGGAGCGCGAAGCGGCCCGCGCCGTGCATCTCGCGGTCGGCATGCCGGCCAACGAGCGCATGGACTGGCTGGTCGAGAAGGCCACCGAGCTCGGCGTGGCCAGCATCCAGCCGCTGGCCACGGCGCACGGCGTGCTGCGCCTGTCGGGCGAGCGCGCCGAGAAGAAACGGACGCACTGGGAAGCCATCGCCGTTGCGGCCTGCGAGCAGTGCGGTCGCAACCGCGTGCCGGTGATCCATCCGGTGCAGTCCTTCGCGGGTTGGCTCGGCGGTGCTGCCGCCACGGATACGGCAGCGACGCGACTCATGCTGAGCCTGGCCGAGGGCACGCGCGCCGTCACCGCCGCGGCCGCAGAGACACCCACCGCGCAACCGGCGCTCGTGCTCAGCGGCCCCGAAGGCGGCCTCAGCGCCAGTGAAGAGCAGGACGCCATCGCGCGCGGCTTCGCACCGGCCACGCTCGGCGCGCGGGTGCTGCGCGCCGAAACCGCGGCGCTCGCGGCGCTGGTGTCGCTCGTCGGCGCCTGAGCGGTTCGGGGGGTGTTTTCCGCGAGGCGCACACCGGGCGCCTGCGGAACAATGGCCGCTTCGTTTTTTCCTTGTTCAATCCGCCTCCCGGAAGGACCGCTCTCCCCATGCCTCGTTCATCCCGCGCGCTTCGTCTCGCCCCCCTCGTCCTGGCCGCGCTGTGCGCCATGCCCGCCGTTCACGCCCAGAGCCAGGCCGTTGCGCCCACGCCGGCGCAAGTCAGCCCCGCGGTCGACCAGGCCTACACCCAGCTCATGGCCTCGCCCGCGATCCGCAAGCTGCTGGAATCGGTCAAGGCCGACCACGAACGCACGGTCGAAGAACTGAAGACGCTGACCGAGATCGAAGCGCCGCCCTTCAAGGAACAGAAGCGCGCCGAAGCCTTCCTGGCGCGCCTGAAAGCCCTCGGCCTGCCCGACGCGAAGATCGACGCCGAAGGCAACGTGATCGGCCTGCGCAAGGGCACGGGCAACGGCCCCAAGCTGCTGATCTCGGCGCACCTCGATACGGTCTTTCCGGCCGGCACCGACGTGAAGGTGAAGGAGCGCGACGGCAAGCTCTTCGCGCCCGGCATCGGCGACGACACGCGCGGCCTGTCGGTGCTGCTGTCGTGGCTCAAGGTGCTCAACGACAACAAGATTCAGACCGTGGGCGACCTGATGATCGTTGCCAACGTCGGTGAGGAAGAGCTGGGCAACCTGCGCGGCATGAAGGCCATCTTCCGCGACCACTTGGACATCGACGGCATGGTCGGCCTGGAGCCCTCGCCCGACGGCCACGTGCTGGTGCTCGGCACCGCGAGCCACCGCTACGAAGTCACCTTCAAGGGCCCGGGCGGCCACAGCTTCGGCGCCTTCGGGCAGGTGCCCAGCGCGATCCACGGCATGGGCCGCGCCATCGCCAAGATCGCCGAGGTACGCACGCCCAGCTTCCCCAAGACCACCTTCACCGTCGGCACCGTCGGCGGCGGCACCTCGGTAAACACCATCGCGCCCGATGCGCGCATGGCCATCGACATCCGCTCGGACGACATGGCCTCGCTGCTCGAGACCGAGAAGAAGATCCTCGCCACGCTCGACGAGGCCGTGGCGGAAGAGAACAAGCGCTGGAACGTGAGCAGCCTGAGCGTGAGCACCAAGCTGATCGGCGACCGCCCGGGCGGCCGCACGCCGCCCGACTCGGTGATCGTCGAGGCCGCCACGCGTTCCAACAGTGCTTTCGGCCACAAGACGCTGCTGCGCGGCGGCAGCACGGATGCGAACGTTCCCATTTCGCTGGGCATCCCGGCCATCATCATCGGCGGCGGCGGCAAGTCGGGCGGATTCCACTCGCTGGCCGAGTCGATTGACGTGACAGATGCATGGAAAGGCGCGCAGAATTCGCTCGTCACCGTGCTCGGCTTGGTCGGTGTGCAGGGCGTCAGCCCCGCGCTCCTGCCGAAACGCGCAGCACGCAGCAAGTAATTTGTCACGTTGCCAGTTCGAAAGTGGCCGCGCCACTTTCGGCAAGCGGGTCGCCACATTGGAAAATGTGAGCGTTTCTGTCACACACCAAGGAATGGTCATGGGGTTGCTCGATTCGGTACTCGGTCAGGTGCTAGGAGGCGCTGCACAACAGCAGCAACCGCAAGGCGGTGGCCTCGGGGGATTGGGAGATCTCGGAAGCCTCGCCGGCGCCCTGGGCGGCCTGCTTGCCAACAACGGCGGGCAGGGCGGCCTCGGCGGCATGGTCTCGAAATTCGAGCAGGCGGGCATGGGCGACGTGATCGGCTCCTGGATCGGCAACGGTGAAAACAAGCCGGTGTCGGGCGATCAGCTGCAGAACGCGCTGGGCGGCGACACGATCGCCGCCATCGCTTCCAAACTCGGCATCAACGCACAAATGCTGCTGCCGATGCTGGCCACCATGCTGCCGGCCCTCATCAACCAGCTCACGCCGCAGGGCAAGGTGCCCGAGCAAGGCCTCGGCAACCAGGACGACCTGCTGGGCTCGCTCAGCGGACTGCTTCAAGGCAACAAGCCGACCTGACCTGCCACCCGGCGAATTTCATTCTCAGAATTCCGGCGCCCGCGAGGGTGCTTTTTTTTGGCCGACGCCTTGCCTTCGCCGGCCAATCGCGTAGAACCGCGCCCCATGAATCGCAATCTGTGGCTCCTGGCCATCTGCCAGGGCCTGCTCCTGACCAACAACGTCACCTTCATCGCCATCAACGGTCTCGTGGGCCTGGGCATCGCGCCGCAGGGGTGGATGGCCACGCTGCCTGTGATGGGTTACGTGGTGGGCGGCGCGCTGAGCACGGGGCTGGTGGCACGCACGCAGCAGCGCTTCGGCCGTCGCGGTTCGTTCCAGATCGGGCTGGCGGTGGCGGTCGGCTCGGCGCTGCTGTGCGCCTACGCGGCGTCCTCGAAGAACTTCTGGCTGCTGTGCTTCGCCACCCTGGTCGCCGGCTACTACAACGCCAACGCCGGGCTCTACCGTTTCGCGGCAGCCGAACTGGCATTGCCGGCCTGGCGCGAGAAGGCCGTGTCGATGGTGATGGCCGGCGGCCTGATCGGCGCGGTGGCGGGGCCGAACCTGGCGACCTTCACGCGCGAAGCGCTCTCCGTGCCCTTCGCCGGCGCCTACATCGCGCTGGCGGCAGTGGCGCTGCTTTCGATGGCGGTGATGCATTTCATCGAATTTCCTCCCTCGCCGACCCGCAAGGAAGCCGGCGGCGGCAGGCCGCTGGGCGAGATCATGCGCCAGCCCGTGTTCATCGTGTCGGCCGCTGCGGGCGCGCTGAGCTACGGCGTGATGAACCTGCTGATGGCCGCCACGCCCATCGCAATGCAGATCTGCAGCCTGCCGTTTTCCGACGCGGCGCTGGTGCTCGAGTGGCACGTGATCGGCATGTTCGCGCCGGGCTTCTTCACCGGCCACCTGATCCGCCGCTTCGGAACGCTGCCGGTGATGGGGGTGGGGCTGGCGCTCAACCTCGGCTGCATCGTGGTGGCGCTGTCGGGCGTGGACCTGCACCACTTCCTGGTCGCGCTGTTTCTGCTGGGCGTGGGCTGGAATTTCCTGTTCACCGGCAGCACGACGCTCTCGCTCACGGCCTACACCGCCGAGGAGCGCGACCGGGCCCAGGGCGCGCTCAACTTCTGCGTGTTCGCGACGCTGGCGCTGACCTCGTTCGCCTCGGGCGTATTGGTGACCACGCAGGGCTGGCAGCTGTTGAACTACGGCTCGCTGGTGCCGGTGGCCCTGACCGGCGCCGCACTGCTCTGGCTCGCGCAGACGCAACGCAGGCGCGCGCCGGTGGCCAAGGCCTGAGCCTCAGGCCACGCGCGCCGAAACAGCCGCCGCCGGAAACCGCCGGTCGAGCCAGCGCTGCAGCGTGTCGAACACGGGCTCCGCATCGAGCTCGTTGAAGAGCTCGTGGTACAGCGCGTCGAAGCACTTCGCCTCGACGTTGCCGCTGGGCACCGCGGCGGCCGCGAAGGCGCGGCTCGCTGCCGGCCGCACGAGCCGGTCGTCGCCCGCGTAGATCAGCAGCGTGGGCACCGGCCAATGCGCCGCGTGCTGCTGCACGGTGGCGCCTTCGTACGCGAGGAAGCGCGCCAGCCGGCTGCCGATGCGGTCGTGCGTGAGCGGATCGTCGCGGTAGGCCTGCACCACCACCGGATCGTGCGAGAGGTAGTTGTCGTCGAGCCCGTTGCCCACGCGCAGGTTGGGCGCGATGCGCGGCAGCACCGCCAGCAGCATCTTCTGGAAGCCGTTCAGCCCCGGATCGAGCCCCGGCGACGAGAGCACCAACGCATCGACCGGCCGCACGCCGCGCGCCACCAGGCTCGCGGCGACCAAGCCGCCCAGGCTGTGGCCCAGCAGCACCAGCGGCACACCGGGGTTCTCGCGGCGCGCATCGTCGATCACCAGGGCCAGGTCGTCGACCAGCCGCAGCTCGCTGGGCAGGCCGCCGCGCGCACCGGTGGATTCACCGTGCCCGTGGTGGTCGTGCGCCCAGACCGCGAAGCCCCAGCCGTGCAGCTGCTTGGCCAGACCGTGGTAACGCCCCGCGTGCTCGCCCAGCCCGTGCACCACGACCACCACGGCGCGGGGCGTGCCCGCAGCGGGCAGCCGCCGCAGCGCCAGCGTCTCGCCGTCCGGCGTGGACAGCGCCACGCGATGTGGCAAGGGCAGCGTGTCGTTCATGGGTGCACCCTTGGCGCTGCGCGCCTTCCCGCCAAGCGGGAGCGAGCTCGCTGGGGGCGGCTCGGCGCGGCGCTCAAGCCGCCACCGGCTCCGCAGCCGCGGCGCGGTGCGCGACGGGCAGGGCCGCAATGACCTCGGCCACGGCGGCCGTCAGCTTCTTGGCATAGGGCACGTGCAGGAACTCGTTGGGGCCGTGCGCATTGCTCTTCGGGCCCAGCACGCCGCAGACCATCATCTGCGCGGTCGGGAAGCCGGCGCTCAGCATGTTCATCAGCGGGATCGTGCCACCCTGGCCGATGTAGCCGCACGACGCGCCGAAGTGCGCACGCGAAGCCTTGTTGAGCGCGTCCTCGAACCACGGCGTGATGGTGGGCGCGTTCCAGCCGGTGGCGCCGCCGCCGCTTTCGAAGGTGACGCGCGCCTGGTAGGGCGCGTTGTCCTCGAGCAGGGCCTTGAGCTTTTGCACCGTCTCGGCCGCGTCGACGAGCGGCGGCAGGCGCAGCGAGAGCTTGAAGGCGGTGTAGGGGCGCAGCACGTTGCCCGCGTCCTTCAGGGCCGGGAAGCCTTCGGCGCCGGTGACCGACAGCGTGGGCTTCCAGGTGCGGTTGAGCAGCGCCTCGACCGGGTCGGTGGTGGTCGGCAGCGCGAACATGGTCGAGCCTCCGCAGTCGTAGTGCGCCCACGGGAAGCGCTTGTAGACCTCGTCGCCGAGGATGGCCGCGGTGGCCTTGGCCTGTGCCAGCCGGTCGGCCGGCACTTCGCAATGGAAGCTGGCGGGCAGCAGGCGGCCGGTGGCGCTGTCTTCGAGGCGGTCGAGCACCTGCCGCATGATGCGGAAGCTCGAGGGCACGAGGCCCGAGGCGTCGCCCGAGTGGATGCCTTCGGTCAGCACTTCGACCTTGAGCGTGCCGCTGGCCATGCCGCGCAGCGAGGTCGTGAGCCACAGCTGGTCGTAGTTGCCGGCGCCCGAATCGAGGCAGATCACCAGCTCGACCTCGCCCAGGCGCGGACGCAGCGCGTCGACGTAGGGCAGCAGGTCGTAGGAGCCGCTTTCCTCGCAGGTCTCGATGAGGCCGACGATGCGCGGGTGCGCCACGCCCTGGGCCTTGAGCGCCTGCAGCGCGGCCACGCTGGCGTACACCGCGTAGCCGTCGTCGGCGCCGCCGCGGCCGTAGAGCAGGCCGTTCTCGTACTTGGGCGTCCACGGGCCGAGGTCGTTGCGCCAGCCGGTGAATTCGGGTTGCTTGTCGAGGTGGCCGTACATCAGCACGGTCTCGGCCATGTTCGTGCCGGTGGCCGGCACTTCGAAGAACAGCACCGGCGTGCGGCCTTCGAGGCGCACGATTTCCAGCTTCAGGCCCTCGACCTTCTGCGCCTCGACCCAGGCCGCGGCATTGCGCAGCACGGTCTCCAGGTAGCCGTTGGCCGACCAGTCCTTGTCGAAGCCGGGCGACTTGGCGGGGATGGCGATGTAGTCGGTGAGTTGCTTGACGATGTCGCCGTCCCATTGGGCGGTGACATCAGAGAGGGCGCGCGTCGCGTCGAGCGTGCCGGCGGGCATTTCACGGTGCAGGGGGGCGTTCATCGGGGGGTTCTCCGCGGGGACGAAAAAACGCATTTTGCGCCTCGCGGCGAGCGCGCGTAGAGTGCGGGCGATCTCAAAACCCGGAGCGCAATGTGAGCAAGGCAACATCGACGCGGATCAAGGTGGGGATCGGCGGCTGGACCTACGAGCCCTGGCGCGACAACTTCTACCCCAAGGGCCTCGCTCACGCGAAGGAGTTGAACTACGCCAGCCGGCAGGTCAGCGCCATCGAGATCAACGGCACCTACTACAGCACCTTCAAGCCCGAGACCTTCCGCAAGTGGCGCGACGACACGCCCGACGACTTCATGTTCTCGATGAAGGCCTCGCGCTTCACCACCAACCGCAAGGTGCTGGCGACCGCGGGCGAGTCGATCCAGCGCTTCATCGACAGCGGCGTGGCCGAGCTGGGCGACAAGCTCGGGCCGATCGTCTGGCAGTTCATGCCGACCAAGCAGTTCGATGCGGAAGACTTCGAGGCATTCCTGGAGCTGCTGCCCAAGAAGGAAGGCAGCCGCGTGCTGCGTCACGTGATGGACGTGCGCCACGAGAGCTTCATCACGCCCGCCTACAAGGCGCTCGCGAAGAAGCACAAGGTGTCGACCGTGTTCACCGACGCCGACAAGTTTCCATCGTTCGAGGAGCCCGAAGGCGACGTCGCCTATGCGCGGCTCATGATGGCCGACGCATCGCTCGCGACCGGCTACGCGCCCAAGGCGCTGGACACCTGGGCCGTGCGCGCGCAAGGCTGGACCACGACGCCGAAGGTGCGCGACGTGTTCGTGTACTTCATCAACGGCGCCAAGGAAAGGGCACCGGCCGCGGCCGGTGCCTTGCTGCAGCGCCTGGGGTGGGCGCCGCCGGCTGCAGACGCAGCAATGGCCGCCGCCGCGGACAAGCCGAAGCCGGCGGCCAAAAAGGCCCCACCGAAAAAGAAAGCGCCCTGATCGACGGTCGTCAGACCGGGCGCGTCAGGTGCCTCAGGCGGCGGCCTGCAGCGACGGCTTGGCGCCGAAGCTGATTTCGCCGGACAGCTGGCCGCCTTCTTCGATCACGATCTTGCCGTAGCGGATCTTGCCGGTGACCTTGCCGGTCGAGTGGATGACGAGCTTTTCGCGCACGGTGAGGTTGCCGTCGAACACGCCGCGGATCTCGGCGATGTCGATCTCGGCCGAGCCCTTGAACTCGCCCTGTTCGGCGATCTGCATCAGGCGCGAATCCATCGTCGCCTCGACCAGGCCTTCGACCACGAGCGTGTCGCAATCGGTGATCTCGACGCCCTTGAGCTTGATGTTCGGGCCGACGGTGAGCTTGCTGCCGCCTTCCTTGACGGGCGCAGCCGCCGGGGCCAGGCCGGCCTGCGCGGTCAACGAGGAGGGATTGACGGGAGTGCCCGAGAGATTGGTGCCCGAACCAACCAGCGGTGCGGGACGGGACGTCAGCGAATCGGTGTCACGATCGCGCTTGCCGAAAAAGGGGGACTGTGTGGCCAATGGGGAGCTCCTCAAGAAAGGGGACTATCGTAAGAACGCACTCACGGCATGCGGCACTTCATTGCGCAATAAGCGTAACTGAATAAGTCGCCCGAGGCCCCTGACAATGCCCCGCATGACCCGCCTGATCCGACCGAACATCGAAGCCCTGTCCACGCCCGCCGCCACCGACTCGCGGTTCGACAAGCCCGCGCGCGGCTGGCGGCGCACGCTGTTCACCGTGATCTTCGAGGCCGACACGCCCGCCGGCCTGTGGTTCGACCTGACGCTGATCGCGGTGATCGTGATGAGCGTGCTGGTCGTCATCCTGGACAGCGTGCAGTCGATCCGCGACCAGTGGCGGCCTCTGTTCAATGCGCTCGAATGGGTGTTCACGATTCTCTTCACGCTGGAGTACATCGCGCGGCTGTGCTGCGTGAACAAGCCGATGCGCTACGCGCTGAGCTTCTACGGCGTGATCGACCTGCTGGCGCTGCTGCCGACCTTTCTCGTGGCCTTCGCGCCCGAGCTGGCATACCTGATCGACGTGCGCATCCTGCGGCTGCTGCGCGTGTTCCGCATCTTCAAGCTCTCGCGCTATTCGGTGGAGTACCGCGCGCTGGTGTCGGCGGTGGCATCGAGCCGCCGAAAGATCACGGTGTTCGTGGGCTTCGTGATGCTCGTGGTGCTGGTGATGGGCACACTGATGTATGTGGTCGAGGGCCCGACGCACGGCTTCACCAGCATTCCGGTGGCGATCTACTGGGCGATCTCCACCATGGCCACGGTCGGCTTCGGCGACCTCGTGCCCAAGACCGACCTGGGCCGCGCGATCGCCTCCGTGATGATGCTGCTGGGCTGGGGCGTGCTGGCCGTGCCCACCGGCATCGTCACGGCCGAGATGACGCGGCGCGGCGTCGACGACGACCTGGCGGAGCCGATCGCGCTCGCATCGCGCGGCGTGCTCGCGCTGGCGGCAGAGCCGACGCCAGGCAAGGCGCCGGCGAAGCGGCTCACGCCGTCGGCCAGACGACGCGCCCTTGCGCAGCATCGTCGAGGCGCGCGATGAAGGCGTCGGCCTCGGGCGCGGGCAGCGCGAAGGCCAAGCGCACGTCGTCGCCGTGCTGCACGTCTTCGAGCACCGCGCCGATGGCGGCCAGTTCGCGCCGCACCAGCCCCTCGAGCGCGTAGGGCACCGCGCACTGCAGGTGGCGCTGGCGCACGAGCGGCACCAGCGTGGCGCCGAGCAGGGCCTGCGCCACGGCGTCGGTGTAGGCCCGCACGAGGCCGCCGGCGCCGAGCTTCACGCCGCCGAAGTAGCGCACCACGGTGGCGAGCGCGCCTTCCACCTGCTGGTGGCGCAGCACCTCGAGCATCGGGCGACCGGCCGTGCCGCCGGGCTCGCCGTCGTCGTTCGCGGCCGACTGGCCGCCGGCCATCAGGGCCCAGCACACGTGCGCGGCGCCCGGGTGTTCGGCGCGCAGCGAGGCGACCACCGCCAGCGCGGCCGCGCGGTCGGGCACCGGTTGCACGCAGCCGATGAAGCGGCTTTTCTTGATGAGCAGGTCGCTGTGAACCGGCTGCGCGAGCGTGAAGCTCATTCCGACCCGATGTCCGTGCGGTGCAGGGGCGGCGTGCTCAGCCGCCCCGCTCGAACTTGAACACCGCCGTGCTGGCGCGCGCGTTGGGCAGCCAGCGCACGTCGCGCCCGTTCTGCAGGCCGAAGGCGTCGAGCACGCGCAGGTTGTTCTTGCCGGCCAGCACCTCGAAGTCCTTGTAGGTGCCGACGCGGATGTTGGGCGTGTCGTACCACTGGTAGGGCAGGCGGCGCGTCACGGGCATGCGCCCGCGCGCCACGCTCAGGCGGTTGGGCCAGTGCGCAAAGTTGGGAAAGGCGACGATGCCGAAGCGGCCCACGCGCGCGGTCTCGCGCAGCATGACCTCGGCATTGCGCAGGTGCTGCAGCGTGTCGATCTGCAGCACCACGTCGAAGGTGGCGTCGTCGAACATCGCCAGGCCTTCGTCGAGGTTGAGCTGGATCACGTCGACGCCGCGGCGGATGCACTGCAGCACGTTGCCGTCGGCGATCTCCACGCCGTAGCCGGTGCAGCCGCGCTCGCGCTGCAGCAGGTCGAGCAGGGCGCCGTCGCCGCAGCCCAGGTCGAGCACGCGCGAGCCCTTCGGCACGAGCTCGGCGATCAGTCGTTGATGTGCAAGGTCGCTCATTGGAATTCCTTGGCGACGCGTTCGAAGTACGAGCGCACCACGCCCATGTAGCGCACGTCGTCGAGCAGGAAGGCGTCGTGGCCGTGCGGCGCGTCGATCTCGGCGTAGCTCACGTTGCGGCGGTTGTCGAGCAGCGCCTTCACAATCTCGCGGCTGCGCGCGGGCGAGAAGCGCCAGTCGGTCTTGAAGCTCACGAGCAGGAACTTGGCCGTGGCCTGCGCGAGCGCGGTGCTGAGCTGGCCGCCGTGGTGGCGCGCAGGGTCGAAGTAGTCGAGCGCGCGGGTGATCAGCAGGTAGGTGTTGGCGTCGAAGTACTCGCTGAACTTGTCGCCCTGGTAGCGCAGGTAGCTTTCGATCTGGAACTCGATGTCCTGCGTGGAATAGCGGTAGTCGAGCCCCGCCACCTCGCCCTCGACGGCGCTGCGCAGGATGCGCCCGAACTTGGCGTTCATCACGTCGTCGCTCAGGTAGGTGATGTGGCCGATCATGCGGGCGATGCGCAGGCCGCGCTTGGGGATCACGCCGTATTCGTAGAAGTGGCCGCCGTGGAAGTCGGGGTCGGTCACGATGGCGCGGCGCGCCACCTCGTTGAAGGCGATGTTCTCGGCCGTGAGGTTGGGCGCGCTGGCCACCACCACGGCGTGCCGCACGCGATCGGGGTACTGCAGCGTCCACGACAGCGCCTGCATGCCGCCGAGGCTGCCGCCCATCACGGCCGCGAGCGTGCGGATGCCGAGCGCATCGAGCAGCGCCGCCTGGGCGTCGACCCAGTCTTCGACCGTGACCACCGGGAAATCGGCGCCGTAGACGCGGCCGTTGGCGGGGTTCACGTGCATCGGGCCGGTCGAGCCGAAGCAGGAGCCGAGGTTGTTGACGCCGATCACGAAGAAGCGGTCGGTGTCCAGCGGCTTGCCCGGGCCCACCATGTTGTCCCACCAGCCCTCGGAGCGGGCCTGGCCCTCGTACACGCCCGCGACGTGGTGCGAGGCGTTGAGCGCGTGGCACACCAGCACCGCATTGCTGCGCTCGGCGTTGAGGGTGCCGTAGGTTTCGTAGGCGAGCGTGTAGCCGCTGATCGAGGCGCCGCTGCGCAGGGCCAGCGGGCCTGCGAACTGCATCGACTGCGGGGTGACGACCAAAGGTGACGACGACGACATGAATGAAAAAACCCGGCCTCGCCAAAAACGAGCCGGGTTCGGCAGCCGTCTTTAGCAGAATTTATAAAGCGCCCGCAAGCTGAAGCAAATCGGCGCAGGGCAAGTATAGCCCCGTGACTTTTTCCTGCTACCAGCCGACGATCATCACGACGCCCAGCACCAGGAAGATCGCCGCCGAGATGCCGTGCACGAGCTTGATCGGCACGCGCCGCACGATCTTGTCGCCCAGCCACACGACCGGCGCATTGGCCAGCATCATGCCCAGCGTGGTGCCGACGACGACCCAGGCGTAGTCCTGCATGAAGCGGGCGGCCAGCATGACGGTGGCGATCTGGGTCTTGTCGCCCATCTCGGCCAGGAAGAAGGCGATCACCGTGGTGCCGAAGACGCCGAACTTCGAGACGCCGGGGGCGTCGTCTTCATCGAGCTTGTCGGGAATCAGCATCCAGACGGCCATCGCGATGAACGAACCGCCCAGGATCCAGCGCAGCACCTCGGGGCCGAGCCAGCGCGTGATGTAGTTGCCGACCGCGCCGGCCAGCGCGTGGTTGATGACCGTGGCGACAAAGATGCCGAACACGATCGGCCAGGGTTTCCTGAAGCGCGCGGCCAGCAGAAGGGCCAGGAGTTGGGTCTTGTCGCCCATTTCGGCGAGCGCGACCACGCCCGTTGCAACGAGAAAAGCTTCCATGATGGATGTGGGGTTCCTTGGGCCGAAGGACGCAATTGACCGCACAACACCTTCGGCCATATTCCCGAAGTTGTGCGGTCAAAGGTCTCGCCAAGTGTGTTCACTGCACGCGCCATGTCCTCGTGGGGCAAGGACAAGTCTGTTGACGCGGGCCCTTCTCGTATGCGGAAGGCGGCTACTCCCCAATGACCGGCGAATTGTAGCCGCATCGTCAATTCCCCCGGCTCAAACAGGTAGGCGTGCGCTAACTTCTACTAGTTTCAAAAGGTGCTACCTCAAGACGCAAATTCCTGCTTGCTTTTTTGATATTTCACCCATAATGCACGAGCATCCCTCTTGATTTTGGGCGGGAGCAATTCGGTGATCGGTCAGTTTCGCGCGGCTCGGCGGCTCTCGTTTGAGTGATGCTTTCGGGACTCCATCGCTTTTCTTGATGTGTTTATAGGAGTCCCTTGATGGGCAACAAACTCTACGTCGGCAACCTGCCTTACTCGGTGCGCGACGGTGATCTCGAGCAGGCCTTCGGCCAGTTCGGCGCAGTGACCAGCGCCAAGGTCATGATGGAGCGCGACACGGGTCGCTCGAAGGGCTTCGGCTTCGTCGAGATGGGCAGTGACGCGGAAGCACAGGCCGCCATCAACGGCATGAACGGCCAACCCCTGGGCGGCCGCAGCGTGGTCGTCAACGAAGCACGTCCCATGGAAGCACGTCCCCCCCGCAGCGGTGGCGGCGGCTACGGCGGCGGTGGTGGTCGTTCGGGTGGCGGCGGCGGTGGTGGCGATGGCGGTTTCCGCAGCCCCTACGGCGCAGGTCCCCGTGGCGGCGGCGGTGGTCGCAGCGGCGGTGGCGGCTACGGCGGCGGCGGCAACGGTGGGTACTGAACCCCGTTCAGTCCTTCGCATGCCTCACGGCACACAAACACAAAAGGCTCCCTCGGGAGCCTTTTTCTTTGCCTGCGTGCTGTGCCCGCTGTGCAATCGGCAATGAAGCTCAGGCTTCGCCGCTGCGCTTCTTGCGCGCCCGGCCCTGCACCGCGCGGTCGAGCACGGCATTGGGCAGCAGGCGCATGACCTTGGCGACCACGCCCATCTGCCACGGAATCACGCGGTAGCTCGTGCCAGCCTCGATGGCGCGCAGCGCCTGGGCCGCGAAATCCTCGGGCTGCATGAGAAAGGGCATGCCGTAGCGGTTGCCCTGCGTCAGCGGCGTGTCGATGTAGCCCGGGCAGAGCGTGACGACCTTCACCCCGCTGTTGTGCAGTTCCCCGCGCAGGCTCTCGCAGTACGCGACCACGCCGGCCTTGCTCGCGCAGTAGGCGCCGTGCCCCGGCAGCCCGCGGATGGCGGCGACGCTGCCGATGCCCACGAGCCGCCCGCTGCCGCGCTGCACCATGGCCTGCACGAAGGGATGGAAGGTGGCGGCCAGCCCCACGTTGTTGACGGCGAAGGTGCGCGCCAGCACGTCGAGGTCCGAACGCTCGGCCGTGTCGATGCCGATGCTGATGCCGGCGTTGGCGATCACCACGTCGGGCACGCCCTGGCGCGCGATGCAGTCGGCGCCGGCGGCCACGATGCTGTCGGTGTCGGCCACGTCGGCGCCGTAGACCTGGTAGCGGCCCGCGTCCAGCTGGCGGCCCGCCGCCCAGGTGTCGATCTCGCCCGTGCGCCGCGCGACCAGCGCCAGCCGGTAACCCGCGTCGTAGAAACACGCGGCCAGCGCCTGGCCGATGCCGCTGGAGGCGCCGGTGATGAAGACGAGCGGTGCGGCGGTGGTCATGCGTGGATCGTCTCCCGGGAACTTGTTCTTGTGTGGCAGCCGCTCAGCGCGGCTTGCCTGCGGCGGCCGACGGCACCAGCACGCCGCGCACGCGGCCCGTGAGGTTGGCCACGCCGCTCAGGTTGTCGTAGTCGAGCGTATCGCCCGTGAACTGGTCGCTGCCGCGGATGAGCGTGACCGGCTTGTTCGACTGCACCTTCTCGGTGTCGAGGAACGCATGCAGGAACTCGCCGCGGAACTCCAGCCGCGGCGTGGCCTTGCCGCTCGCGCTCACCGCGGGTTCGCGGATCACGATCGCGTTGCCGAACAGCTGGATCTCGCTGCCGTCGGAATTCGACAGGCCCCGGTTCGCCGACGAGCGCGTGACCAGCCCCTCGGGCGACACCGAGCGCATGCGCACCTGGTCGACCTCGATGGTGTCGGTGTCCGGGTAATGCCGCCCCTCGGTGCCGTGCAGCTCGCTGCGCAGGTCGCCGTTGGGCAGGAAGTTCTTGATGACGAAGTCCCGCATGAAGTAGTCGGGTTCGTGCGTGGGCGCCGCCTTGACGGTGGGCTCCAGCAGCTTGGGCGCATTGCGCACCAGCCAGTAGGTGCCCAGCGCCACGCCCGCCATCAGGATGATCGGCAGGTAGATGGTGGTGCGGTCGAGCACATCGCGCGTGAGGTGCCAGGCGCGTCGCAGCTGCGGGCTCATGGTCGGGGGCCCAGGGCAGCGTCGAGCAGCGGGCGGTACTGGCCGCAGGCCGTCAACAGCAGGTCGCAGAATTCGCGCGCCGCGCCTTCGCCGCCGCGTGCGGTGGTGACGTAGCGCGCCACCGCGCGCACTTCGGCGTGCGCGTTGGCCGGTGCCGCCGCGAAGCCGACGCGGGTCAGCACGGGCAGGTCGGGCCAGTCGTCGCCGATGGCGGCGGCCTGCGCCCAGGTGAAGCCGAGCTGCTTCAGCATGGCTTCGGCGGCGGGCAGCTTGTCTTCAGTGCCGTAGCGCACGTGCTCGATGCCCAGCGCCTCGAGCCGCACGCGCAGCGGCTTGGAGTCGCGCCCGGTGATCACGGCCGGTGTGATGCCGGCCTTGCGCAGCAGCTTGAGGCCGTAGCCGTCGAGGATGCTGAAGCGCTTGAGCGTCTCGCCGTGCTCGGTGAAGTACACGCCGCCGTCGGTCAGCACGCCGTCGATGTCGAAGAAGACGATGCGCACGTCTTGCGCGGCCAGCAGGGTCTCGGCCTGGAAATCAAGCGGCATCAGATGACCTTCGCGCGCATCAGGTCGTTGGTGTTCACCGCGCCGACGATCACCCCCGCGCCGTCGATCACGAACAGGCGGGTGATGCCGCATTGCTCCATGAGTTCGGCCGCCTCCACCGCCAGCGCGTCGACGCGGATGGTGCGCGGGTCGCGGTGCATGATGTCGGCCGCCTTGGGCGTGCGCAGGTCGGCGCCGGCCTCGATCAGGCGGCGCAGGTCGCCGTCGGTGAAGATGCCCAGCGCCCGGCCGTCGGGCTCGACCACCGCGGCGGCGCCGAAGCCCTTGATGCTCATCGCGCGCATCAGCTCGCTGACGGTGGCCGTCGGCGGCACGCACGGCACCTCGTCGCCCGAGCGCATGACATCGCTCACGTGGGTGAGCAGCTTGCGCCCCAGCGCACCGCCGGGGTGCGAGCGCGCGAAATCCTCGGAGCCGAAGCCGCGCGCGTCGAGCAGCGCCACGGCCAGTGCGTCGCCCATGGCGATCTGCGCGGTGGTGCTCGCGGTGGGCGCGAGGTTCAGCGGACAGGCTTCCTTGGCGACGCCGGCGTCGATCACGATGTCGGCATGGCGCGCCAGGGTGGAATCGGGGCGGCCGGTCATGGCGATCAGGGGCACGCCCTGGCGCTTGACCACCGGCAGCAGCACGGTGAGCTCGTCGACCTCGCCGCTGTTGGAGATGGCCAGCACGAGGTCGACCGCCTTGATCATGCCGAGGTCGCCGTGGCTGGCCTCGGCCGGGTGCACGAACATCGCGGGCGTGCCGGTGGAAGCGAGGGTGGCGGCGATCTTGCGGCCGACGTGGCCGCTCTTGCCCATGCCCATCACGACCACACGGCCGCGGACCTCAAGAATCTTGCGCACGGCCTCGACGAAACTCGGGCCGACGCGGGCCTTCAGGCCGAGGACGGCTTCGGCTTCGATGTCGAATGTGACGCGTGCCCGGGCCAGGATGGCGTCGGGGTCGACCACGTGGGTCGGGGCGGGGCGGGAGCTCATCGCCGGATTTTACGAGGCGGGCGCGGTCGGCGATCACATGGCCCGGGGAAGCCCGGGGCACGGACATTGCTCTAGCATCGGCGCCTATGTCTTCGTTCGATCTCACGCTGTTGTATCTGTTGGCCGCGGTGATCGGCGTGGTGGCCTGCCGGTCGCTCAAGCTGCCGCCGATGCTCGGCTACCTGACGGCCGGCGTGCTCATCGGCCCGCATGCGCTGGCGCTGGCGCAGAACTCCGAAGGCATCCGCCACCTGGGCGAGTTCGGCGTGGTGTTCCTGATGTTCGTGATCGGGCTCGAGTTCAGCCTGCCCAAGCTGCGCGCCATGCGCAAGCACGTGTTCGGGCTGGGCATGGCGCAGGTGCTGCTGACCATGGCGCTGGCCACGGCCGGCGCGCTGCTGATCGCCACGCAGCTGCCGCCGGCCTGGCAGCTGGGGTGGCAGACCACGCTGGCGCTGTCGAGCGCGCTCACCATGAGCAGCACCGCCATCGTGGTCAAGCTGATGGCCGAGCGGCTCGAACTGGAGAGCGAACACGGCAAGCGCGTGATGGGCGTGCTGCTGTTTCAAGATTTGGCCGTGGTGCCGCTGCTGGTGCTGATTCCCGCCCTGGGCGCGCCGCCCGAGGCGCTGGCCAAGGCGCTGGGCTTCGCGCTGGTGAAGGCCACCTTCCTCATCGGCGTGCTGCTGTACGGCGGGCCGCGCATCATGCGCTGGTGGCTCACGCTGGTGGCGCGGCGGCGCAGCGAGGAGCTGTTCATCCTGAACGTGCTGCTGATCACGCTGGGCCTGGCCTGGCTCACCGAGCTGGCCGGCCTGAGCCTGGCGCTGGGCGCCTTCATCGCCGGCATGCTGGTGTCGGAGACCGAATACAAGCACCAGGTCGAGACCGACATCCGCCCCTTCCACGATGTGCTGCTGGGGCTGTTCTTCATCACCGTCGGCATGTCGCTCGACTGGCACATCGTGGTCGAGCGCTGGCTGCTGGTGGCGGTGCTGCTGCTGGTGCCGCTGCTGTTCAAGCTGGGGCTGGTGACGGTGCTGGCGCGGGTGCTGGGCGCCACCTCGGGCGTGTCGCTGCGCACCGGCCTGTACCTGGCGCAGGCCGGCGAGTTCGGCTTCGTGTTGCTGGCGCTCGCGCAGGACCGCAACCTGCTGCCGCCATGGCTGGCCAACCCCGTGCTGGCGTCGATGGTGCTGTCGATGCTGGCCACGCCCTTCATCATCATGTACAGCAACGCCATCGTGCGAAAGCTGGTGGCCAGCGACTGGCTGCAGCAGTCGCTGCAGATGACGAGCATCGCGCGCAAGACCATCAACACCGCGCAGCACGTGATCATCTGCGGCTACGGGCGCTGCGGCCAGAACCTGGCGCGCATCCTGGAGCGCGAAGGCATCCCCTACATGGCGCTCGACCTGGACCCCGACCGCGTGCGCCAGGCCGCAGCCGCCGGCGATTCGGTGGTGTTCGGCGACGCGGCGCGGCTGCAGGCGCTGATGGCCGCGGGCCTGGCGCGCGCCAGTGCGGTGGTCGTCACCTACCTGGACGTGGGCGGCGCGATGAAGGTGCTGGCCAACACCCGCGCCCACGCGCCGCACGTGCCGGTGATCGTGCGCACCCAGGACGACCACGACCTCGAGAAGCTGCAGGCCGCCGGCGCGACCGAGGTGGTGCCCGAGGCCATCGAGGGGTCGCTGATGCTCGCGAGCCATGCGCTGGCGCTGGTCGGCGTGCCGATGCGGCGCGTGATCCGCGTGGTGCAGGACCAGCGCGACGCGCGCTACAACCTGCTGCGCGGCTACTTCCACGGCGCCGACGACGACAACGCCGACGAGATCGACCACGAGCGCCTGAACAGCTTCACGCTCACGCCGGGCGCACGCGCCATCGGCCAGACGCTCGGACGGATTGCGCTGCCGACGCTGGGCGTGCGGGTGGCCAGCCTGCGCCGCCAGGACGGCCAAGCGCGCGTGCCGGCCGACGACACGCTGCTGTCGGACGGCGACACCCTCGTGCTGTCGGGCAAGCCCGCCGCGCTGGCGATTGCCATCGAGCGGCTGCAAAAGGGCTGAGGCCGCCGGCGCGGGCTCAGTTCAAGAGCGACGGGTTGCGCTTTTCTTCTTCGATGCGCTGCTGACGGCGCACCGCTTCGCACTGTGCGTGCGACCTGTACTCGGGCTTCACGCACTGAGCCGCCATGCATTGCGCCTTGGCGATGAAGTTGCGGTCGCCGCATTGGGCCTGCGGGTCGGCCGGCGGGGCCGGTGACGCGGGCGCAGGGGCCGGTGCAGCCGCCACGGGCGCTGCGGCGGCAGGGGCCTGCGGCGTCGGTGGGGGAGATGTCACGGGCTTGCGCGGCTTCGCGACGGGCGTCGGCTTGGGCGCGGCTTCCGCCGGCTCGGCGATCGCTTCCGCGAGCGGCGCCTCGGCCACGGGCGGCGCAGGCTCGGTCGCGACCGGCGGTGCTTCGACCACCGGCGGCGTCGCGGCGGGCGCCGGCGCGGCGACAGGAAGCGGTGCCACGGCCGGCTCGGGCGCCTTGCTGCCCGTCCCGTAACCCAGCCAGCCCGCGACGACCAGCAGCAGCGCGACCGCGAGCAGCCCCAGCCACAACCCGATGCCGCGCGGGCGCAGCACCGGTTCGGGCGGCTTGATGCGCTTGACCTTGATCCGCGTCTTTGGCCGATCGGCTCGGGGGGACGGAGGCAAGGACGATGCGGCGCCCCCGCGCCCCGGCGCGACGATCACGGTCTTTTCATCCGCGGGCGGAGGAGGTGGTGGCGGCTCGGGCCTCCAGCCACTGGACGCCGGCGACGACGCGCGCTTCGACTCGGCGGGGTCGAACAGCGGTGCGGGAATGGTCGGCGCGCGCAACTGGGCCGGTGCGGTGGTGGCCCATTCGCGGTCGGCAGGACTGGGCGCCGGGGGTGGCGCGCGGTCGGCGGCCGACAGCCGGCCACCGCAGTTCCTGCAGAAATTGGCACCCTCGCGGTTGTCCGCGTCACAGACCGGGCAGATCAAGGCCATGGCTCACCAGCAATTCTCGGGATCGGAAACGAAGACTTGTTCTTGTTGTTGTGCGGCGGCTGGCAGCGCGCGGCGAGCGGGAAGGCTCCGCTCAACTCAGGTGACGGCCACCCGCTTGGAGCGGTGCGCCATGCGCTTGGCGATCACGGCGCCGAGCGCCATCGCGATGTCCAGCGCCATGTTGGGCTGACGGTTCGACATTTCGGAGAACCGCACGGCCGTGAGGCGCCACACGCGGCCCGCGCCGGTGACCACCACGTTGGCCGCATGCGGCTCGCGCGAGAAGAACGAGCCTTCGCCCACCACCGAGCCCGGCGACAGCACGGCCAGGCGCATCTGCTCCTTGCTGCTGACGCGGTGCACGCTGATGGCGCCGCTTTCGACGAAGAACACCGAGCGGTCGTGCGTGCCTTGGGAGATCAGCACGTCGCCGACACCGGTCTCGATGGGCTGCAGATAACCCGCGAGCGTGTCCCACTGCGCGACGCTCAAGGTCAGCGCGAACGCGTCGGCGCTCAGGTTCTCCGCAATGGAGCGGCTCAGGTTCTGGATGGACATGTTTTTCTCGACCCCCGCAAGTGATCCGAAGTATCCGCGAAGCCCCCGAGGTTCGGCTACAACTGTTTACGCTTTCACCAGCGAAGCGCACGCATGTGTCGCTATTTCCCGATACAGAAGCGCGAAAAGATGACCCCCAGCAGGTCGTCCGCGCCGAACTCGCCGGTGATCTCGTTGAGCGCGTTCTGGGCCAGCCGCAGCTCCTCGGCCAGCAGGTCGAGCAGCTGGGCCTGCGCCGCCAGGTGGGCGGCCGCCAGCGCGAGGTGCGTCTCGACACGGGCCAGTGCCTGCACGTGGCGCGCGCGCGCCAGGTAGACACCTTCGGGCACGGCCTGCCAGCCGGCCATGGCCAGCAGCTGGTCGCGCAGCGCCTCGATGCCCGCGCCGGTCTTGGCCGACAGGGCGATGCCTTCGGACGGCGGCGAGGCCGAAACCGCTGCGTCCTGCTTGTTCCACACATCGAGCACCGGCACGCTCGCCGGCAGCTTGCGCTGCAGGCCGGCCAGGATCTCGGCGTCGGCGGCGGCGTAGTCGGGCTGGCCGGCGCGCGTCAGGTCGTGCAGGAACAGCACGGCGTCGGCGCTTTCGATCTGGCCCCAGGCGCGCGCCACGCCGATCTGTTCGACCTCATCGGTGCTGTCGCGCAGGCCGGCGGTGTCGGCCACATGCAGCGGCACGCCGTGGATCTGGATGGTCTGCGAGACCACGTCGCGCGTGGTGCCCGCGATGGCGCTCACGATGGCCAGCTCGGCGCCGGCCAGCGCGTTGAGCAGCGAGCTCTTGCCGGCATTGGGCTGGCCCGCGATCACCACCTTGATGCCTTCGCGCAGCAACGCGCCCTGTTTGGCGCGCTGTTGCACGGCGGCCAGCTGCGCCTGCAGCCGTTGCAACTGGCCGGTCGCGTCGGCTTTCTGCAGGAAGTCGATCTCTTCCTCGGGGAAATCGAGCGTGGCCTCGACCAGCATGCGCAGGTGGATCAGCGCGTCGCGCAGCGTGTGGATCTCGCGCGAGAACGCGCCCGACAGCGAGCGCCCGGCGCTGCGCGCGGCCGCTTCGGTGCTGGCGTCGATCAGGTCGGCGATGGCCTCGGCCTGGGCCAGGTCGATCTTGCCGTTGAGAAAGGCGCGCTGGCTGAACTCGCCCGGCTCGGCCACGCGCAGGCCGGGCAGGCGCGGGCGGCCGGTGGCCGGATCGATTTCGGCCGCGGCTTCCAGGCAGCGCGACAGCAGCAGCTGCAGCACGACCGGGCCGCCGTGCGCCTGCAGTTCGAGCACGTCTTCGCCGGTGTAAGAGTGCGGCGTCGGGAAATGGATCGCCAGGCCGTGGTCGACCGGCTCGCCCTGCGCATCGCGAAAGGGCAGGTAGGTGGCTTCGCGCGGCTTGAGCGCGCGGGCGCACAGCGCCTGGACCAGCGGCGCCAGCCGGGCGCCCGACACGCGAACGATGCCGACCGCCCCGCGCCCCGGGGCGGTGGCGATGGCGACGATGGGATCGGTGTTGCGGGCGAGGGTCATGACAGCGCGATTCTTTCAGCAAAAAGCAAAGGGCCGCGGATGCGGCCCTTTGCGGGTGGCGGAGGCCGGCTGGCTTACTTGCCGAGCACGCCCAGTCGCTTGTTGATGAACCACTGCTGCGCGATCGACAGCACGTTGTTCGTGATCCAGTACAGCACCAGGCCGGCCGGGAAGAAGATGAACATCACGCTGAACGCGAGCGGCATGATCCACATCAGCTTGGCCTGCATCGGATCGGGCGGCGTCGGATTGAGCCAGGTCTGGAACAGCGAGGTGGCCGTCATGACGATCGGCAGGATGTACCAGGGATCGGGTGCCGACAGGTCGGTGATCCAGCCGATCCACGGGGCGTGGCGCATTTCAACCGACGACAGCAGCACCCAGTACAGCGCGATGAACACCGGGATCTGGATCACGATGGGGAAGCAGCCGCCCATCGGATTGACCTTCTCGGTCTTGTAGATCCGCATCATTTCCTGCTGCATTTCTTGCGGCTTGTCCTTCAGCCGCTCGCGCATTTCCATGATCTTCGGGTTGATGGCCTTCATCTTGGCCATGCTGGCGTAGGCCTTGGCGTTGAGCCAGTAGAAGGCCGCCTTCAGCAGCACCACGAGCGCCACGATCGCCCAGCCCCAGTTGCCCAGGATGCCGTGCAGTTGCGTGAGCAGCCAGTACAGCGGCTTGGAGATGATCGCGAAGATGCCGTAGTCCTTCACCAGGTCCAGGCCGGGGGCGATGGCTTCGAGCTTCTTTTCTTCTTCGGGGCCGGCGAACAGCGCGCTGTTCACGACCTGCGTGGCGCCCGGGGCGATCTTCGGCAGCGTGGCGACCATGGCCACGGTGAAGAGGTTGTCGCCCAGGTCCTTCACGCGGAATTCGCGGCGCAGCTGTTCGCTGGCCGGGTCGCCCTTGAGCAGCCAGGCCGACGCGAAGTAGTGCTGCACCATCGCGATCCAGCCGTCGTTGGCCGGCGGCGGCGGCTCGACCTTGCCCTTGGCGATGTCCTTGAAGTCGAGCTTGTGGAACTTCTTCTCGTTGGTGTATGCGGCCGGACCGGTGAAGGTGTTGGTGCCGAACATGGTGCCGGCGGCCACGGTGCCGTGGCGCAGCAGCTGCATGTACAGCTGCGCGTCGCGCGGCTGGTCGCTCACGTTGACCACTTCGTGGCGCACGCCGATGACGTAGTCGTCACGCTTGAACACGTAGGTCTTGATGTACTTCAGGCCGCCGACCGGGGCGCTTTCGAAGCTCACTTCGAGTGTGTTCTGGCCGTCGGCCATCGTGCGCGGACCGGCCTTGGGCGTCATGGCCGTCAGGTGGTTGGGGAAGGCGTCGCCGGCGACGGGGTTCAGCAGGCCGGTCTGCGCCACGTAACGCGTGGCGGGCGAGCCGTTCTCGAACAGCACGACGCGCTTGGTGCGGTCGGCTTCGTCGTACTTGAGCAGTTCGAGGTGGTTGACCGTGGCGCCTTCGCTGTCGATCGTCGCCTTGAACAGGTCGGAGGTCACCACGACCTGCTCGCGCGGCGTGGCCGGGGCCGCCTGCGTGGGCACGGCGCCTGCGGTGCCGCCGGCTGCGGCAGCCGCGGTCGGCACGCCGTTGTTGGCCGCGCTGCCCGTGGCCGGTGCCGTGGCGGCGGGCTTGGTCGACGGCAGGAAGGTCGGCTTGTTGCCGTTGAAGACCTGCCATTGGTCCCACAGCAGCACGAGCGAGAAACCAAAAATCACCCACAGGATCGTGCGGCGGATATCGTTCATGACGAAGACTTCTTGTCGGAGGAGAGAAGAGACGAAAACAGCGATCCTGACTTGTCAGTGCGACGCTGTGATTTCGGTGGAACCGGATCGTGGCCGCCCTGGCACCAGGGCTGGCAGCGCGCGATGCGGTGCAGCGTCAGGTAGCTGCCCTTGAGCGCGCCGTGCACTTCCAGCGCCTCGATCGAATACACCGAGCAGGTCGGCGTGAAGCGGCACGACTGCCCGAGCCAGGGGCTCAGCAGCAGGCGGTAGCCCTTCACGAGGCCGATCAGCAGGCGTTTCATGCGGAGGCGGGTGCGGGGGAGGCGGCAGTCGGTGCTGGCGGACGCCCGGCGCGCGCCAGCAATTGCTGGAGCTCGGCGCGCACGGCGGCCTTGAGCTTGTCCGAGGAGGCGCTCACGAACGCCTTGCGATCGAAACCGGCGCGCAGACGCACCACGTGCGCGGCACGCGGCAACACGACGCCGGGCGCGGCGCTCACGGCGTAGATCTGGCGCTTGATGGCGTTGCGCGTCACCGCGCGGCGCGCCCAGCGCTTGGGCACCATGGCGCCCAGCCAGACCTCATCGGACGGAAACAGCGAAGCGGCGCCCGATGGGGAAACATCGAGCGCACAGCGGTGCAATGCGAAATGGGCAGTGCGCGCCACGGTGGCACCTGCGAGGACGGCCTGGAATTGCGCGCGGGTCTTGAGCCGCTGCAAGGAAGCCGGGCCGCGGACGTCGCTGCTGGCGGGGCCAGGCGCAGAGGCTGCAGGAGCCTGCGCGGACGTGTCGGCGGCTGACAACGGCAGGTGGGGTGCCGTCAGACGGCCAGGCGCTTGCGGCCCTTGGCGCGGCGTGCGTTGATCACGGCGCGGCCGCCACGGGTCTTCATGCGGACCAGAAAGCCGTGGGTACGGGCGCGGCGGACTTTGGATGCTTGGTAAGTGCGTTTCATGATGGTTTCCTGATTCCCTGTTTGCGCCGGTTTCCGCATGAAGGCATGCAAAAACCCGGCGAGCGCTGGGGGAGCGAGTTTCGGATGGCCCCCGAAAGACGCTGTGAAGGCTTTTCAGGGAAACCCGCAATTATCGCAAACATTGGCCGCCGGAACAATCTTCGACTGGATTTGCGGGCCTTTCCATGTGCAGCGCAGCATGTGGATAAGGTTTTGACAAGTTAGAATGCCCGGCGCCTTCCAGCAGAGAATATCCACAATACCTATACAAGAAATGCCCGAGGGTTCCATCACTTTTTCAAGCGCCCATGTCGACTGACGGCATCGGCGAAAGCCTGTGGCAGGCCTGCGTCGACCAGCTCGCGCAGGAGCTGTCCGAGCAGCAGTTCAACACCTGGATCAAGCCCCTCACCGCGCAGGTCGCCGACGACCTTTCGCGCATGACGGTGTTCGTCGCCAACCGCTTCAAGCTCGACTGGATTCGGGCCCAGTACGCGGGCAAGATCGCGGCCATGGCCGAGAAGATGTACGGCCAGCCGGTCACCATCGAGTTAGCGCTCGCTCCTCGCGAAACCCCCGTCCGTGTTGCACCCATGGCCATCATGGCCGAAACGGATGTGCCGCGCGACGTGGCCGGCCCGGGCGAGGAACCGGCGGCCGCCGGCTTCAAGAACCGGCTCAATTCGGGGCTCACGTTCGACACCCTGGTCGAGGGCACGGCCAACCGCATGGCGCGCGCCGCGGCCATGCACGTGGCCGGCATGCCGGGCCACCTGTACAACCCGCTTTTCATCTACGGCGGCGTCGGCCTGGGCAAGACCCACCTGATGCACGCTGTGGGTAACCGGCTCCTGGCCGACCGGCCCGATTCCAAAGTTCTCTACATCCACGCCGAGCAGTTCGTGTCGGATGTGGTCAAGGCCTATCAGCGCAAGACTTTCGATGAGTTCAAGGAACGCTACCACTCGCTCGATCTGCTGCTGATCGACGACGTGCAGTTCTTCGCCAACAAGGACCGCACGCAGGAAGAGTTCTTCAACGCCTTCGAGGCCTTGCTGGCCAAGAAGTCGCACATCGTGATGACCAGCGACACCTATCCCAAGGGGCTGGCAGACATCCACGAGCGGCTGGTGTCGCGCTTCGATTCGGGCCTCACGGTGGCGATCGAGCCGCCCGAGCTCGAGATGCGCGTGGCCATTCTGATCAACAAGGCCCGCGTCGAAGGCACCGAAATGCCCGAGGAAGTCGCCTTCTTCGTGGCCAAGAACGTGCGCTCCAACGTGCGCGAGCTCGAAGGCGCGCTGCGCAAGATCCTGGCGTACTCGCGTTTCAACCAGAAGGAGATCTCGATCGCCCTGGCGCGCGAGGCGCTGCGCGACCTGCTGTCGATCCAGAATCGGCAGATCTCGGTCGAAAATATCCAGAAGACGGTGGCCGACTACTACAAGATCAAGGTCGCCGACATGTACAGCAAGAAACGCCCGGCCAGCATTGCGCGGCCGCGGCAGATCGCGATGTACCTGGCCAAGGAGCTCACGCAGAAGAGCCTGCCGGAAATCGGCGAGCTGTTCGGCGGTCGCGACCACACGACGGTGCTCCACGCAGTGCGAAAGATTTCGGGCGAGCGCCAGCAGCTCACCGAACTCAACCAGCAGCTGCACGTCCTCGAACAGACCCTCAAAGGCTGAAGCCGAATGTCATCAAGAACGCCCCTCGCGACAGCGGAGAATGGCGTCCTGAAAGCTGATTCAAAGAGATAAGAGAAGAGGAAGAAGACATGATCGTTTTGAAGGCAACCCAAGACAAAGTTCTTGCCGCGCTGCAGTCGGTGGCCGGCATCGTGGAGCGGCGTCATACCCTGCCGATCCTGGCCAATGTGCTGATCCGAAAGACCGGCGGCCAGCTGCAGCTGACCACCAGCGACCTCGAGATCCAGATCCGCACCACCGCCGAACTCGGTGGCGACGAGGGCAACTTCACGACCACCATCGGCGCGCGCAAGCTGATCGACATCCTGCGCACCATGCCGGCCGACCAGACCGTGAGCCTCGAATCGAGCGCCAGCAAGCTCGTGCTCAAGGGCGGCAAGAGCCGCTTCACGCTGCAGTCGCTGCCCGCCGAAGACTTCCCGCTGGTGCAGGAAGCCGCCAATTTCGGCCCCGTGTTCAGCGTGCCGCAAAAGACGCTGAAAGACCTGCTCTCGCAGGTTTCTTTCGCCATGGCCGTGCACGACATCCGCTACTACCTGAACGGCATCCTGTTCGTCGCCGAAGGCAAGCAGCTGAGCCTGGTGGCCACCGACGGCCACCGCCTGGCGTTCTCCTCGGCCATGCTCGACGTCGAAGTGCCGCGCCAGGAAGTGATCCTGCCGCGCAAGACCGTGCTCGAAATGCAGCGCCTCTTGTCCGACGCCGAAGGGGCCATCGAGATGCAGTTCGCGAACAACCAGGCCAAGTTCAGCTTCGGCGGCATGGAGTTCGTCACCAAGCTGGTCGAGGGCAAGTTCCCCGACTACAACCGAGTGATTCCCAAGAACCACAAGAACACCGTCACGCTCGGCCGCGCGCCGCTCCTGGCCAGCCTGCAGCGCACCGCCATCCTGACCAGCGAGAAGTTCAAGGGCGTGCGCCTGAACATCGAGCCGGGCACGCTGCGCATCGCGTCGAACAACGCCGAGCAGGAAGAAGCCCAGGACGAGCTCGACATCGACTACGGCGGCGACAGCATCGAGATCGGCTTCAACGTGACCTACCTGATCGACGCGCTGTCGAACATGGACCAGGACATGGTCAAGCTGGACCTGGCCGACTCCAACAGCTCGGCCTTGTTAACCATCCCCGAGAACGCATCTTTCAAGTACGTCGTGATGCCGATGCGCATCTAGACCCTGGAAAACACAGCGCCTTGCGCACACGACCCGCGGCCCCCCGCGGGTTTGCGCTTTCAAGAGGCGGCGAATTGAGCTTTTGAGAGCCCGAAAAATCACGGGAAACCCGTGAGAGACAGAGGAATATCCGAATGAGTGCAGAAGAGAACAAGCCCGACGTGCCGCACACCGAGCCGGTCTATACCCCCGAAATCCAGATCGTGGCGCCCGAAGGCGTCCCCGCCGACTCCAGCTACGGCGAAGGTGCGATCACGATCCTCGAAGGTCTGGAAGCCGTGCGCAAGCGCCCGGGCATGTACATCGGCGACACCTCCGACGGCACGGGCCTGCACCACCTCGTGTTCGAAGTGGTGGACAACTCCATCGACGAAGCGCTCGCGGGCCATTGCGACGACATCGTCGTCACGATCCACTCCGACAACTCGATCTCCGTCACCGACAACGGCCGCGGCATCCCGACCGGCGTGAAGATGGACGACAAGCACGAGCCCAAGCGCTCGGCCGCTGAAATCGCGCTCACCGAACTGCACGCCGGCGGCAAGTTCAACCAGAACAGCTACAAGGTCTCGGGCGGCCTGCACGGCGTGGGCGTCTCGTGCGTGAACGCGCTGAGCGTGAAGCTGCGCCTCATCGTGCGCCGCGAAGGCAAGATCCACGAGCTCGAATTCAGCCGCGGCTTCGTGCAGAACCGCCTGCTCGAAACCGTGAACGGCTTCGAGGTCTCGCCCATGAAGGTCATCGGCGACACCGACAAGCGCGGCACCGAAGTGCACTTCCTGCCCGACACGGAAATCTTCAAGGAAAACAACGATTTCCACTACGAAATCCTGAGCAAGCGCCTGCGCGAGCTGAGCTTCCTGAACAACGGCGTGCGCATCCGCCTGCTCGACGAGCGCACCGGCAAGGAAGACGACTTCTCCGGCGCCGGCGGCGTGCGCGGCTTCGTGGAATTCATCAACAAGGGCAAGACCGTCCTGCACCCGAACTCGTTCTACGCAGCGGGCGAGAAGCCGGCCGACACCTACGGCGGCATCCCCGGCACGCACATCGGCGTCGAAGTGGCGATGCAGTGGAACAGCGGCTACAACGAGCAGGTCCTCTGTTTCACCAACAACATCCCCCAGCGTGACGGCGGCACCCACCTGACCGGCCTGCGCGCCGCGATGACCCGCGTCATCAACAAGTACATCGAAGAAAACGAATTCGCGAAAAAAGCGAAGGTCGAGGTCACTGGCGACGACATGCGCGAAGGCCTGTGCTGCGTGCTGAGCGTGAAGGTGCCCGAGCCCAAGTTCTCCAGCCAGACCAAGGACAAGCTGGTGTCCAGCGAAGTGCGCGCGCCGGTGGAAGACATCGTCGGCCGCCTGCTGACCGACTACCTGCAGGAGCGCCCGAACGACGCCAAGATCATCTGCGGCAAGATCGTCGAAGCCGCGCGCGCCCGCGAAGCCGCCCGCAAGGCCCGCGAAATGACGCGCCGCAAGGGCGTGCTGGACGGCATGGGCCTGCCCGGCAAGCTGGCCGACTGCCAGGAAAAGGACCCCGCCCTGTGCGAGGTCTACCTGGTGGAGGGTGACTCCGCCGGCGGTTCCGCCAAGCAGGGCCGCGACCGGAAGTTCCAGGCCATCCTGCCGCTGCGCGGCAAGATCCTGAACGTCGAAAAAGCGCGCTACGAGAAGCTGCTCACCAGCAACGAAATCCTGACGATGATCACCGCGCTGGGCACCGGCATCGGCCGCGCCGGCGCGACCACCGCGGGCGGCGGCGCGGACGACTTCAACGTCGCCAAGCTGCGCTACCACCGCATCATCATCATGACCGACGCCGACGTGGACGGCGCGCACATCCGCACGCTGCTGCTCACCTTCTTCTACCGGCAGATGCCCGAGCTGGTCGAGCGCGGCCACATCTACATCGCGCAACCGCCGCTGTACAAGGTGAAGGTCGGCAAGGAAGAGCAGTACCTGAAGGACGGCCCCGCGCTCGACGCCTTCCTGCTCAAGGTGGCACTGAAGGACGCGAGCATCGAGACCGGCGGCGCCACCTCGACCACGCTGTCGGGCGACACCCTGGCCGAGCTGGCGCGCAAGCACCAGGTCGCCGAGGCCGTGATTGCGCGCCTGCGCAACTTCATGGACGCCGAAGCCCTGCGCGCCATCGCCGACGGCGTGGCGCTCGACCTCGACACGCCGGCCGCCGCCGAGGCCTCGGCCGTGGCGCTGCAGGCCAAGCTGCGCGAACTCAACACGACCGGCGTGCCGGCCGAGGTGAGCAGCGAGTTCGACGCCCGCACCGACAAGCCGCTGCTGCGCATCAGCCGCCGCCACCACGGCAACATCAAGTCCAGCGTGATCTCGCAGGACTTCGTGCACGGCGCCGACTACGACGCGCTGGCGCAGGCCGCCAACACCTTCCGCGGCCTGCTGAGCGCCGAAGGCGCGCTGGTCAAGCGCGGCGAGGGCGAACGCGCCAAGGAAGAGAAGGTCGACGACTTCCGCCAGGCCATGAAGTGGCTGATCGGTGAAGCCGAACGCGCCACCTCGCGCCAGCGCTACAAGGGCCTGGGCGAGATGAACCCCGAGCAGCTGTGGGAAACCACCATGGACCCGACCGTGCGCCGCCTGCTGCGCGTGCAGATCGACGACGCGATCGAAGCCGACCGCGTGTTCACGATGCTGATGGGCGACGAGGTGGAACCGCGCCGCGAGTTCATCGAGCAGAACGCGCTGCGCGCGGCGAACATCGACGTCTGATCGATCGATCGATGGCGCGGCACCGGCGGTGTCGCGCTGTTCACCAAGGGGCGCCTGCAAGCGCCCTTTTTTTTTGACTCCTCCTACTGCTTGCGCTGCACGAACAGGTTGCGCTTGGCGTCCTCCGGGTACGCGAAGCTGATCTGCCCGTTGCGCACCACGCCCATCACCAGCATGTTGGGCGACAGCGCGTCCTTGTCGTTTTCCGAGAACGACTTGTCGTAGGTCGTGACCACGCCGTAGTAGGGCCGCTTGGGCTGCTCGAGCGCGGCCTTGATGAACGGGCCTTCGAGCTTGCCGCTGGGCACGTTGAACATCGCGTGGGCCAGCAGGTAGGTGGCGTCGTAGGCCTGGGCGGCGGCCATCGGCACCGGGATGCGCTTGGTGTTGAATTTGCGCGCGTAGTTGGAAAGAAACGACGAGCGGCGCTCGTTGCTCGGCTCGGCGATGAAGCTCTGCGCCATCAGCGCGCCTTCGGACGCTTCGCGGGCGCCCTCGATGAAGGATGGGAAGGACAGCGTCCAGGCGCCGACCTGCGGCACCTTCCAGCCGATGGCCTGCCGGCTGCGCGCGATGACGGCGTTCTCGGGGCCCACGGTGTAGCTGAAGATGACGTCCGCGCCGGCCGCCTTGGCCTCCGACAGTTCCTTCGTCAGGTCTTTCACGCCGAGCGGAAATTTCCCCACGTACACGGGCTTGAGGTGCTTGGCCGCCAGCGCCTTCTCGACGTCCTTGGCGCCCGCCTCGCCGTAGCCGGTGCTGTCGTGCAGCACGGCAACCCGTTTCCAGCCGCGCGCCAGCAGGTCGTCGACCACGAAAGGGGCCTGGATGCTGTCCTTGGGCGAGGTGCGAAATACGTAGCTCGTGGCCGGCGGATAGGTCGAAGTCAATGGCGAGCCGGTGGCGCAGGGCACGATCAGCGGCAATTTCGCGTCATTGAAAACGGCCAATGAATTCATCGCCACGCCGGTATTGCAGAAGCCGATGGTGGCGACCACTTTTTCATTGACGAGGGCCTGGGATTGCGAACGGCCAATGTCCGGATTGGCCTGGTCGTCCTTGATCACCAGTTCGAGCGAGCGGCCAAGATACCCGCCCACGGCATTGATTTCGTCGACGGCCATCTTCACGCCGTTGAGCATGGGCACGCCGAAATCGGCCGACGGCCCGGTGAAAGGGCCGATGACGCCGATGCGGATCGGCACCGGCTGCTCTGCGCTTGCCTGGGCGGCCAGTCCCAAACCCATCAGCAAAAAAACGAATCGGCGATTTGGATGAAGCATTTGGTTTGCACGCTTTGAAAGGAAGCGCCGAGCCTAATTTCTTTGTGCGCCCGCCAATAGCTAGGGAATGCCCAGTCAATTGCGCACCAATTCCGTCTTTTGTTGCCAATTCATCACAGGCCGCGGGGCCGGCGACGGACCGAAGCGCGCTCGTGCGCGGCGCGCCCGCGAGCCCCATCTCAGGGTTTCCGATGAAAGACACCCGAAAAGTGGAACTGACGCCCGTCACACGGGCGTCACCAGCTATGAAAACAATAGCATTCACCTGCGCAACGCAGAAGCTTCCTCGTAAACGCTATATCTAGCCCGACTCTTGCTAAGCAAAATTCCTGACGGATTTCCTGTCACGCAAGATCGAGGACACACAGAGCAATGAACCCCAAGCGTTTCCAACAGCCCGTGGCTGCACTGGTTCTGGGCGCCGCATCGGTCGCCGCGGCCTTCCTCGTGGCCGTGTCGCCGGCCCATGCGTTCTCGAACCCGCCGATCCAGGTCGCGCAGGGCATCGAATACATGTGCGGCGGTGCCGCCAAGGGCGAAGCCGCCTTCCTGGAAATGGTCGCGCCGCGCTGGGCCGCGACCATCGACTTGCGCGTGAACGACGGCAAGGGCGCACAGCAGGCGGGTTTCCCGGCCAAGGCAGCGATCCAGATCCGCCAGAAGTACTCGGGCCAGACGGTGATGGAAGTGCAGACGCAGGCGCCCTACATGCTCGCGCGGCTTGAACCGGGCGCCTACGACGTCGACGTGACGCTGGGCGGGCTCACGCTCACGCAGCAACTGGTCGTGATCGCGGGCATTCCGGCGCGCGCCTCGTTCGTCTGGCCGTCGAACTTCGACATGGCCTCGGTCGCGCCACCGCTGCCCCAGGCGCTGGCACAAACCGCCGCGCGCTGACCCGACGCGGGCCACTGCGGCCCGCGCGCAGTTAAGTCTTCCTTAAGTCGTGCCCGGCACAGTGCCCTCCTGCGTGGCGTGTCGCCACCACCGCCCGGAAAGGAAGGCTCCGATGTCTCTCACCACCAATCCCCTGTTTCTGTTCTCGCACGCCCGGCCCGTGGCCGCGGCGGCTGGCGCCGCCTTGCTGGTGCTGCTCGGCGGCGCGCTCTCGGCGCAGCCGGCCCAGGCCGCGATGAACCCGCCGATCCACATGGCGCACGGCGTCGAGTACATGAGCGGCGGCATCGGCCAGGACGAGGCGCAGCTGATGGAAACCGTGTCGCCGCGCTGGCCCGCGAGCTTCGAATTCGCGATCAAGGACGGCCGCCGCGCCGATTTCGCGGCCGGCGTGCACGTGACGGTGCGCGACAGCCACGGCACCGCGCTGCTCGACAACGTGGTCTCCGGCGGACCGTTCATGGTGGCGCGGCTTGAGCCGGGCCGCTATGAAGTGGAGGCTCGCATCGGCGGCCAGACGCTGAAGCAAACGCTGCTGGTGTCGCCCGGCGCGCCGGCCAAGGCGCTCTTCGAATGGCCGGCGGGCACCGACATGGCGTCGGCCGGCACGCGCACGGTGCGGTAAGCGAGGCGGCATCGCGCCGCGGGCGATGCCGAACGGGCGCGCCCGCGACGCTCCAACGCCCGCTATCCGGTTGCCCTGCGCTATAGAAAAAATAGCGACCCAGGCAGCGTTCGACGCCTTGAATGCGCGGCATGCGCCTTGCAGATGACGTGTCCCGGGCAATGCCCGCGTCCCCCCAGTCCTCATGCCGATCCGTCCCCTGAGCGTCCTGACCGCGCTGCTGCACGTCTACATCGCGCTGCGCCTGCTGCCCGCGCTGGCGTCGCTCACGCCTGCGTGGCCGCTGGCGCTCGTGCTGCTGGCGGTGTCGGCGGTCACGATGCCGCTGCCCTTCGTGTCGCGCAGCCACCGCGCCGACCGCAAGGCGAAGCCGGCGGGCGAGACGCTGCACTGGATCGGCCTGATCAGCATGGGCTGGTTCTCCTCGCTGTTCGTGCTGACGCTGGTGCGCGACCTCGGCCTGCTGCTGGCCTGGCTGGCGAGCGCACTCGGCGGCCTGCAGGTGCCCTGGGATCGGGTGACGCCCTGGAGCGCGCTGGCGGTGCTGGCGCTGGCCACGGGCGTGTCGCTGGTCGGCTTCGTCAACGCGCGCCGCACGGCCGGCGTGAAGCAGGTCGATGTGCCCATTCGCGGCCTGCCGGCGGCGCTGGCCGGCTTCACGATCGCCCAGCTCAGCGACATCCACGTGGGCCCGACGATCCGCAACGGCTACATCCAGCGCATCGTCGACGCGGTGAACCGGCTCGGCGCCGACGCCATCGCGATCACCGGCGACCTGGTGGACGGCAGCGTGCCCGAGCTGCGCGATCACATCGCGCCGCTGGCGGGGCTGCGCGCGCGCCACGGCACCTTCGTGGTCACGGGCAACCACGAGTACTACGCGGGCGCGCACGCCTGGATCGACGAGCTGCGCCGCCTCGGCCTGAAGGTGCTGCTGAACGAGCACGTGGTGCTGCAGACGCGCAACGTGCGCGGCGCGCAGACCGACGAAGAGCTGTTCGAAAGCGCGCTGGTGCTGGCCGGCGTGACCGACTTCACCGCCGGCCACTTCGACGCCGCGCACGCAAGCGACCCGCACCTGGCGCTGTACGACGCGCCACCGCTGGTGCACACGCGCGTGCTGCTGGCGCACCAGCCGCGCAGCGCGCCGGTGGCGGCCGCGGCCGGCTACCAGCTGCAGCTGTCGGGCCACACGCACGGCGGCCAGTTCTTTCCGTGGAACCTGTTCGTGCCGATGCAGCAGCCGTTCACGGCCGGCCTGCACAAGCTGCACGACATGTGGATCTACGTGAGCCGGGGCACCGGCTACTGGGGGCCGCCGAAGCGTTTCGGCGCGCCGTCGGAAATCACGCTGGTGACGCTGGTCCCGGCGCAACCCTGAAACGCAGCGGCGTCAGGCCTGCAGTTCGGCCAGCAGTCGCCGCGCGTTCGACGTGGCGGCCGCGTGGATCGGCTTCAGGCCTTCGCGCGCAATGCGCACCGCCACACCCGTGAGCTGACCCGCCGTGCTGGCACCGCGCGCCGTGGCCTGCACGAGCGCGTCGCCATGCGTGGCCGCCTGCGCCGGCGTGAAACTGCCGGCCAGTGAGAAGAGCGCCGTGGCGCCCTGCAGCCATTGCTGCCATGCCCGCTGGGCCAGCGAGGCCTGGCTGCTGTGCCACTGCCGGGCCATCGCCAGGCCCGATTCACTCGCCGCGGCGAGCTTTTCGTGGCCCATCAAATGAAATTCCGCGAGGTCGGCGGCGCTGGGCGTGAGCCCGGCCTTGGCGATGCGCTCGGTGCGCATGCGGATCACCGTGCCGGACGACAGCAGGGTCTCGTGGGTCTTGAGGGCCAGGTCGACCCATTGCATCAGCGGGCTGGCCACGCGGGCGGTGGTACTGAAGGACGACATGGGAAGAGGGCACGTAGGGGAACAGAGGGCCACTATAGGCCTGCAAAGTGAAAATTGTTGCAGTGCAACAATTCCTGACCGTCATTTCACCGATCGATTGCTTTCTGCGGGCAATATTTAACGTTTGTTGTGGTTGTTGCCGACATCCGCGCGCAAGCGCCGTGCACGCGCCTCGGTGACGAGGTAAGCGACGAGCGCCACGGCCAGCGGCAGCAGGTAATACAGCGCGCGGTAGGCCAGCAGCGCCCCCAGCAGCCGGGTGCTGGGCACCTCGTGCGCCAGCAGCGCGACGAACACGGCCTCCAGCACGCCGAGCCCCGCCGGCACGTGCGTGACCACGCCCGCCACGGCGGCGACCAGCAGCACCGCGAGCACCTGCGGATACCCGACCTCGCCCTGCAGCAGCACCCAGATCACGCCGCCGATGAGCGACCAGTTGACGCACGACATCGCCAGCTGCAGCAAGGCCATCGGCAAGCTCGGCGTGCGCAGCGCATGGCCGCGCACGCGCCAGACGTGGCCATCGGAGAACGCGCAAAGCGCCAGGTAGGCCAGCGACACCATGAGCAGCACCGCGCCGAGCATGCGCAGGCCACCGCCGTCGATCTTCCAGTCGGGCGGCAGCGCCATCGGCCAGAAGCAGAAGGCGGCGCCGGCCACCACGAGGTAGCCGAGCCAGTTGGTCAGCATGCTGAAGCCAAGCACTCGCGTGATGGTCTCGTTGCCCAGCCCCAGGCGCGAGTACAGCCGGTAGCGAAAGGCCACGCCGCCCACCAGCGAACCGAAGTTGAGGTTGAAGGCGTAGCTGATGAAGGTCACGCCGACCACGGTGCCCGCGCCGAGCCGGTGCTTCGTGAGGTGGCGCCCCAGAAGGTCGTAGGTGCTGTAGAGCCCGAAGCTGGCGGCGGCCAGCGCGCCGGCCGCGAGCAGCGTGGTGCCCGGCAATGCGCGCAGTGCGGCGAACACTTCGGCCCAGTCGATGGTGCGCGCCTGCTTCAGCAGCAGCCAGGCGATGGCGCCGAAGAAGGCCCAGATCGCCACGCGCCGCGCCCACGGCCACCAGGGCCGGTGCGTGAGGGCGAGGGATGCGCTCATGCCGTCTCCGTGCGCGTCGTGCCCTCGTCGCCGCGCTTCTTCTGCTGCGCCATGAGATCGGTCGCCTCGGCCGGCGTCAGGCGCGGCGCGTGGCGCGGCAGGCGGTTGAGCCACGACGGGTACCAGCGCAAGAAGTGAAAGACGAAGAAGCTGCGCACCAGCCGCCAGCCGCTCCATTCGCTGGCCAGGTCGTGCGTGCCGATCTGCTTGCAGCTGTGCTGCATGAGATGGTCCATGCGCTCCCACAGCACCTTGTTGAACGCGGTGTCGCGCACGACCACGTTGGCCTCGAGGTTGAGCGACAGGCTCAGCGGGTCGAGGTTGCTCGAGCCCACGGTGCTCCAGCGGTCGTCCATGAGCGCGACCTTGCCGTGCAGCGGGCGGTCGCAGTACTCGTAGATGCGCACGCCCGCGTGCAGCAGGTGGTGGTACAGCATGCCGGCGGCCGTCTTCACGATGGGCATGTCGGGCTCGCCCTGCAGGATGAGGCGCACATCGACGCCCCGGCGTGCCGCGCGCCGCAGCTCCTTGATGAGCCGGTAGCCCGGAAAGAAGTACGCGTTGGCGATCACGATGCGCTCGCGCGCGGCGCGGATCGCGGCGCGGTAGTGGCGCTCGATGTCGTTGGTGTGACGGCGGTTGTCGCGCGTGACGAAGATCGCGTCGGCCTCGCCCGCCGCGGCCTGCAGCTGCGACGCGGGCGGCGCCTGTTTCAGCCTTCGCCGGAACCAGCCCACGCCCTTGCCGCCGACCGCGATGGCGCGCAGCACGAACTGGTGGATCTCGGCCACGATCGGCCCCGCCAGCTCGACCGCGTAGTCCTGCTTGGCCTTGGGGCCGAAGTCGAGCAGGTGGTCCTCGGAGTAGTTGATGCCGCCCACGAAGGCGCGTTCGCCGTCGACCACCACGATCTTGCGGTGCATGCGGCGGAACACGTTGAGCCGCTGCCCCAGGAAGCGCTGGCCCGGGTCGAACACGCGCACCTTGACGCCGGCCGTGGCCAGGCTTTCGAGGTACTCGTGAGAGAGATCGGGCGAGCCGAAGCCGTCGATCATCAGGTCGACCTTCACGCCGCGCTGCGCCGCCGCGCGCATGGCCGCGTGCAGCGCCAGGCCCACCTTGTCCTCGAACAGGATGAAGGTCTCGATGATCACTTCGTGCCGCGCCGCGCCAATCGCCTCGAACACGCGCGGAAAGAATTCCTCGCCGTTCTCCAGCAGGTCGATGCGGTTGCCGCCGGTCCAGTGGCCGGCGCGCTCGGGGGTGTCGCGCATGGGGGCCTCGCTGCTCACAGGTCGATGTCCGCCACCAGCGGGGCATGGTCCGACAGATGCGACCAGGGCCGGCGCGGCAGCACCACGGGCGCGTGCGCGCCCGCGTTGCGCACGTAGATGCGGTCCAGCGGCAGCAGCGGCAGACGCGCCGGAAAGGTGCGCGCGGCGCGGCCGTGGGCATGCACGAACACCTCGCGCAGCGACGCGCCTTCGGCCAGCACGTCGTGCGCGCGGGCGCGCCAGTCGTTGAAGTCGCCCGCCACGATCAGCGGCGCGTCGGCCGGCACCTCGTCGCGCACGATGTGGCACAGCAGCTCCAACTGCTGCTGGCGGTGCGCCTCGGCCAGCCCCAGGTGCGCGCAGATCGCATGCACGTCGACCGTGCGCCCGGGCAGGCGCAGCACGCAGTGCAGCAGGCCGCGCTTCTCGGGGCCGCTCACCGACACGTCGTGATTGCGGAAATGCACGATCGGAAACTTCGACAACACGGCGTTGCCGTGGTGCCCCTTCGGATACACCGCGTTGCGCCCGTAGGCGAACTGCGGCCACATCGTGTCGGCCAGGAATTCGTAGTGCGGCGCCTCGGGCCAGTTGTTCACCGTGCGCGAATGGCGCGTGTGCGTACCCATCACCTCCTGCAAAAACACCACGTCGGCGCCCACCGTGCGCACCGCGTCGCGCAGCTCCGGAAGGATGAAGCGGCGGTTCAGCGCCGTGAAGCCCTTGTGGGTGTTCACGGTCATGACCTTGAGCGAGGCCGGTGCGGCGGCGACAGCGGCCTCGGGCAGCGGGGAAGTGATGGGGGAGGACATCGGTGTTCCCGTTGTACGTGGCCGCGCCCGCGCCGACTGTAGGAACGCGCCACCTTCTTCGCGTGCCTTTCACGCAAGGGCGGCGGGCTCCTACAGGCAGGCCTGCCGCACCCCCACACAGCGCCCGAAACGAGGCTCCTACGGTGGTTTCAAAGCCGATGCCAACGCGCTCGTGCTTTGTGCCTTTTTCCATCTGCAAAGGAGCTTTCCATGATGACCACCCTGCAACGCCTGACGATCCCCACCGCGCTGCTCGCCGCCCTGCTGGGCGCGGGCGTCGCCCAGGCCCAGAAACCGGCGCCCGTCGAACCGATGGCGGGCGACAGCTCGATGCCCGTCTCGCGCGAAGCCGTGAAGGCCGAGGCCCGCGCGCAGAACCGCAACAACGCCAACAGCGTGGTACCCAAGGGCGAAGCCAGCACCACCGTGAACCACCAGCCCAACGCGATGCCGTCGCCCACCGGCGAGCGCTCGCGCGCCGAGGTGCGCGCCGAGACGCAGCACGTTAAGCCGCGCTTCGGCCAGCCGGGCGAGCGTCCGGCGGTGCCGACCAACCCGACCGAGAAGACGGGCACGCCGCAGTAACACCGCGCGCCCACGAAAAAGCCCGCGATGCGCGAAGCATCGCGGGCTTTTTCTTGCCCTTTCCTGGAGGCCGGCTCCCTTCAGCCGGCCGCCCGGTCGTCAGCTCTTGGCAGGCGCTGCACCATGGTGGCCTTCATGCCCACCGCGATGGAAGCGATGGCCGTGGCCTGCGAACTTCGCGGTCTCGGCGTCGAAGGTCTTCTGCTGCTCGGGCGTCAGCGCGGCGTAGAAGGTCTTGGTCGCTTCGGCGCGCTTGGCGAACCGGGCGCTGCGCTCGGCCTGACGGGCCTGCATGTGCTCCAGGCGCTGCGGCGTGGTCAGCTTGGCGAACTCGGCGCGGTCCATGCGCTGCGGGCGGGCGGCACCGGCCGGCGGCTGGCTGGCCTCGGTGAAGCTGCTCCACGCGCCTTCCTGGGCGCTGGTGAGCTTGAGCTTGTCCTTCAGCGCGGCCAGGCGCTTGGCACGGTGCTCCTTCATGCGCTCCATGCGCTGGGCCGGGTCCATGCGCTTGTGCTGCGCCTTGGGTGCGGCGGTGGCATCGGCGGGGGCCGTGGCGGCCGTGGGTGCGGCGGTCGACGGCGCGGTGGCGGCCGGCGCCTGAGCGAAGGCACCCGAAGAGGCGAGGGCGGCCGAACCCAGCAGGCTGGCCCAGACGATGCGTTGGCGAAGAGAGATCATGAGAGTCGCTTCCTTTCGAAGAAGTCCGCCACCAAAGGGCAGCGGGTGAGACGAAGTGTGGAGCGCCTCTGTAACGCGTCCGTGAGCCGAACGTGAGCGTGCGTAAAGAAGCATGAACCGCAGCGCGGTCCTGCGGCCTGCCGCGTGACTTATTTGGGCCGGGGCGCCTTCAACCCGCGGTCGGGCACCTGCAGCTTGCCGGCGCGCAGCGCGGCCACCGCGAGCACCACGGCGCGCGCGACGTTGCGCACCTCTTCCTGCACGTCGGCATCTGCGTCCAGCGCCTCGTGGCTGGTGGCGTAGGGCGCGTAGTAGCCGATGTAGCGGTCCAGCCGCGCCTGCGCGCCGGCGTCGACCAGGCCCATCCAGTCGAGCCAGTCCGTGAGGTTGCGGCGCAGGCCCTCGGGGCCGGCCACGTCGCCGTGCACCACCACGCCGTAGACGCGGCCTTCCAGGTGCTTGGGGTAGCCCCAGCCTTCGAGCTCCAGGGCCTTGGCCTCGTCGGGCTTCTTGCCGTGCGTGCTGGTGGGGTCGGGGTTGCCGCCGTCGGCGCACACGAGGCGGTCGATCATGAGCTTGAGCGGGCTCGCGGCCTGGTACCAGTGCGTGGGCGTGAGCACGATCACGCCGTGCGCGGCCACCCAGCGTTCGTAGATCTCGTTCATCCAGTCGCCGGTCTGGCGCAGCGCGTGGTTGGGGTAGCAGCTGCAGGGCCAGTGGCACAGCGGCATCGCGGTGGAGACGCAGCCCTTGCACGGGTGGATGTGGCGGCCGTAGTCCGACGTGAGCCGGCTCAGGTCGAGCACGTCGACCTCGACGCCGCCGCCTTCGAGCACCTCGCGCGCGCACTGCGTGAGGCGCCAGGTCTTGGAGATTTCGCCGGGGCAGGTGCCGTCGTTGCGCGGCGAGCCGTTGACGAGCAGCACGCGCGAGCGCGTCTCGGGCCGGCCCCAGGCGTCCTGCGCCGCGTCGATGCGCGCGCGGGCGTCGAGCCAGTCGACCGAGAGTTCGTAGTCGGGGTCGGCATAGCCCGGCCCGGCACGGCGCGTGACGGGCGCCTTGCGGCCTTCGTCGTAGGCTTGCCAGGCGATGTCTTCCAGGCGACGCAGCGCCTCGGTCTCGGCCCGGAACGCCGGGTCGTGGAAGCTCTGCATGAAGCGGTCGTGGAACTCGGCGCGCTGCAGCATCGGCGGCGCCTGTCCCTTGCGTATCGTGGGAGGCATGACCGCAATCTAGGCCGCGCACCGGCCGGCGCGAACCGCACGCGACGCCGACTTGCGGTAGGCGATCGACTACAGGCTCAACCCAGCTTCCCGTTCTGGAAGTCGTGCACCGCCTGCTTGATCTGCTCGGGCGTGTTCATCACGAAGGGCCCGTACTGCGCGATGGGCTCGTTCAGCGGACGGCCCGCGATGAGCAGCGCGCGCGCCGGGCTGTGGTTGCTGGCGCCGGCGCGCAGCACCGTGCCGTCGCTGCCGGGGTCGTTCGCCAGGATGGCCATGCGCCGCGTCGGCACCTCGCTGCCCGCGATCCACAGCGATTCGCGGAACACGTAGACCAGCGCGTTGTGGTCAGGCGGCAGCGGCTGCGCGAACTCGGCGCCGGGCGGCAGCGTGATGTCCAGGTACAGCGGTTGGGTGTGCGCGCGCTGCTCCGCGCCCACGACGCCGTGGCTGGTGCCGGCGATCACGCGCACGTGCGCGCCGCTGGCGGTGGTGAACTCGGGGATCTCGCTGCTGCGGATGTCGCGGTACCAGGGCTCGCGCATCTTGTCCTTCGCCGGCAGGTTGAGCCACAGCTGGAAGCCCTCCATCAGGCCTTCTTCCTGCTCGGGCAGTTCGCTGTGCACGAGGCCGCGGCCGGCCGTCATCCATTGCACGCCACCGTTCTCGAGCAGGCCTTCGTGGCCCGCGCTGTCGCGGTGGCGCATGCGCCCCGCGATCATGTAGGTGACCGTCTCGAAGCCCCGGTGCGGGTGGTTCGGAAAGCCGCCGATGTAGTCGCCCGGGTTGTCGCTGCCGAAGGCATCGAGCATCAGGTAGGGGTCGAGCCGCTTCTGCAGCGGCTGCTGCAGCACGCGGGTGAGTTTGACGCCGTCGCCGTCACTGGTGGAAACACCGGCCACGATGTGGTCGATGCCGCGCGGGGTGGCGACGGGATCGGTGGGGTGGTGGTGGGCGTGGACGTTCGTCATGCCGCCCATGGTGGCACCAAAGCCCCGACCGCGCCACCGGTGGGGGTGCCCGCCGCCCGGAGCCGTTCAGCTCAGCGCGGCCACTGCTGGCGCTGCCAGTAGCAGTACTGCCAGCGCGTCTCGAAGCCCGCGCGGCGGTACAGCGCCAGCGCCGGCTGGTTCTGCGCATCGACCTGCAGGAACACGCGCTCGACGCCGCGCGCCAGCGCCGCCTGCGCCAGGCCCGCCAGCACGCGCCCGGCCAGGCCGCGCCCGCGCTGCGACTGTTCGGTGCGCATGCCGTGCACGCTGGCCCAGCCGTGGCCGAAGGCCATGGCGCCGGCGGCCACGGTGGCGCCGTTTTCGCGCACGCTGGCAAAGAGCGAGCCCGTGGCGCGCGACAGCGAGCGCACGCGGTGCACGCCGTCGACCGGGTCGAAGCCTTCGCCCAGGAACAGCGCGGCCCAGGCCGGGTCGGGCGTCGCGTCGACGTCGGCCAACCGCACGTCCGCCGCGACGAGGCCGCGCATGCGCCGCGCCGAGCCGGTCTGCACGCAGGTCGGGCTGTCGGCCACGTAATGCCGGCGGGCGAGTTCGGCGCGCAGCGTGTCGAAGCAGGCGGCGTCGGCCAGCCGCAGCGCCGGCGCGACCTGGCGGCTGTCGCAGCGGTCTTCGATGCGGTCCAGCGTAGCGGGCTCGACCGGGTCGCGGTGCAGCGGCACGGCGGAGCGGGCACGTTTGACGGTGCCGCGGTCGAAGGGCAGCAGCCAGCCGTCGAGTTCCTCGCAGGCTTCGGGTGCGACCGCCGCGACGGTAGCGCGTTCGATGGCTTCGATGTCGTGCGGGGCAATGCTCATTGCACGGCTTCCGGCGGCGCGTACTTGGCCGCGGCCACGCTCTTGAGCAGCGCCTCACGCTGGTTGCGGCTGATGCCGCGCACGCTCTCGGCCACCCACTTGGTGCGGTCGGGATCGATCTGGCCGTCGCGCCGCCATTGCTCCAGCACGGCCTGCGGCTTGTGCAGCATGGCCGCGAGCCAGACGGCCTGCGCCGGTTCGAGCGTGCGCGCGCTGCGCTTGAAATAGCGCCGCGCCGCGGCCTCGCCGCCGCAGAGGTTGCCGCCCCACGGGGCGTTGTCGAGGTACAGCTGCAGGATGCGGGCCTTGCCCAGCGTCTGCTCCATCTCGACCGCGTACAGCAGCTCGCGCAGCTTGCGCTCGGCCGTGCGGTCGCTGCCGGTGACCAGCAGCTTGGCCAGCTGCTGCGTGAGCGTGCTGCCGCCGCGCCGGGTCTGGCCGGGCTTCTGGTTGTGGTCGATCGAGGCGAGGATCTCGGTCAGGTCGTAGCCGGCGTGGCTGAAGAAGCGCTGGTCTTCCGCCGCGATGACGGCGCGCGCCAGCCAGCTGTCGTTGGCCAGCTTGCCCGACGGGCCGCAGCTGGTGCGCGCACCCAGCATGGCCTCGGTGCCCAGCCCCTCGACGGTGAACTGGCTGATGGTCGGCTGCACCGCGAAGGTGGCGTCGGGCAGCAGCAGCTGCGCCTGCAGCGCCAGCGTGCCGCCGATGCGGGCGCGCTGCAGCTCGGGCAGTGCCGGCACCAGCACGGCGTACCAGCGGGCGATGGGCGCGTCCTGCACGCGGACGTCGAGCTGCAGGTTCTTCGGCGCGAGGCGGCCGGTCCAGGTGCCCTGCAGCAGGGCGTTGCTGTCCGCCGCCTGGGGCGTGGCCTCGAAGGTGCCGGCCAGCGTGTTGCCGTCGCGCCGCACGGTGGCCACCAGCCGCTCGACCTTGATGGGCTGTGTACCGAGCGCCGGCACGTCGGCGCTGCACGGCGCGCAGCGCATCTGCTGCTGGCCGGTTTTCTCGTCCCAGGTGAAATGCACGGTGCCGAAGCGGGTGTCCAGCGCGTGGCCGTTCAGCCGCGGCGCGAACCAGGACGAGGTGGCCAGGCGCACCGCAGTCGGCACGCCGACCTCGAAGTCGAGCGGGCCGGCCTTGACCGTGGTGCTCCACTCGCCCGCGGAGGGGGCAAGGGCGATCTTGGCTATCAGGAAGATAGCCACCAGGGCTGTCAGCACCAGGGCCAGCAGCCCGTAAATCACGAATCTCAGGGTCTTCTTCACAAACGCGTTCTCATCACATCGGTCTTGCCACGGTGACAGCTTGCCATGGACCGTGCGACTGGCCGCTGGCCGCCGCCCAGTACCAAGCCGAAGTGTCGGTGAAAGCCGTGCCTTGGGCGTCGACGATGCGCTCGCAGACGCGGAAATTTGCCGTACCGTGCCGTTGCGCCACAAAACAGCGCCACATCCGCGCCTGCGCGTCGCGTTCCAGCCGCGCCTGCTCGATGCGGTAGCCCAGCGCGCGGTAGCAGTCGGCGGCCGGATGCAGCATGCGCGTGGGCCGGTTCACGGCGCGCATCACCAGCGTCTGGTGGCCGTCGGTCATGCGGCCGATGGCGCCCGGGAAGCGATCGGCAAAGCGCTGCTCCACCTCGCTCAGCGCCAGCGGGCGCAGCGGCACGCCGTCCCACTGGCTCGGCCATTCGTGGGACCCCACGGCGTCGGCCTCTTCAGCGGGCGCGCGCAGCGCCGCGGCAGCCGACCAGAGCACGCACAGCAGCATCGCCAGCGCGAACGCGCTCTTGTGGCCCACGCGGTTGATGAAATGGTTGGCGAACCAGCGCTCAACGAACGGTATCGACACGGCGGCCTCCTTCGGCGGTGATCAGGCCCGGCAGCGGGCGGTCGAATTCGATGCGCGGCGCAACGCGCGCCGGCACCATCAGGCGCGCGATGGCGCCGCAGACCACGGCCAGCAGCACCAGCCCCAGCGCGTTGTGCGCCCACGGCGCGAGCGCATGGCCGGCGCCTTCGAAGGCGATCAGCACGCTGTTGCGCACGATGTTGCCGGCCAGCACCAGCAGGCCGACGGCCGGCAGGCGGCGCAGGAAGGCGCGGTCGCTGCGCCGCGCCCACAGTGCGACCGCGCAGGCCGTGAAATAGCCCAGCCACACCATCTGCACGCCCGAGCAGGGCGCATCGACGATCACCAGGCGCCCGTCGACCATCAGCGTGGCGCCTTCGCGCGCCACCTCGAAGCCCGGCGCGAGCAGCCAGCGGCTGGCCTCGGCCGTCACCACGCGCAGCGGGTAGCCGGCGTAGAACTGCAGCGACGACAGCAGCGGCAGCGCCAGCACCGACAGCCCGGCCACCGGCAGCGCCGCCACGCCGCGCGGCAAAAAGGCCAGCAGCCCGGCCGCGAGCGACAGCACCGCCACCAGACCCGAGGCCAGCGGCGGCAGCGCGGGCAGGCCGCCCCCGCCCGTGCGCAGCAGCGTGGCGAGCACGGTTCCGACGCCGGCCAGCGCCAGCCAGCCCAGGCGCGGCGAGGCCCGCAGCTCGCGCCGGCACTGCCAGGCGAGCGCCGCCAGGGCGACCAGCGCCACGAGGCCCAGCGGATCGTCGGAACCGTCCTGCAGGCGGCGGGCCATCCAGGCCCAGGTGGGCGCGAGCGCGGCGCACTGCAGCGCCAGCCAGCCGAAGGCCGGCGTGCGGTCGATGCGGATGGCCCAGTCCACGACGCGCGGATGTTGGTGGGCCAGGGTTGCCAGAGACATGGTCGTGCGTCCCGTGTTCAAGCAGTAAAGCGGCGCGGGTCGTTGCGGCGCGCGCGGCGGCGCAGCATGGCCAGCATCGACAGCACGACGGCGATCGCGCCCAGCGTTTCCGGCTCCGGCGTGCTCGGCACCTCGGCGCCCAGCGCCAGGTCGCTCACGCCTTGCGGCATCGGCAGCGGCTGGTTCACGTCCACGCTGTTCTGCGGCGCCACGTTGCGCACCACCTTGTCCACCGCGATGAAGCTGGTGTACTGCGTGAGCAGGCTGTACTTCAGGCCCAGTTCGGTGATGCGGTCCTTGAAGGCGGCGCTGCCTTCGAGCGCTTCCTGGTCGCTCAGGCTCTGGATGCGGTGGCGTGCCCACAGCGTGCGCAGCGCGGCGGTGTCCTGGCGCGTCTGCGGCGTGATGCGCACCTCCTCGCGGTACGGGCCGGTGGCGGCCTGGCCTTCGATGATCACGCGGCCCTTGGGCTCGCCGCGCCACTTGCCGAACACGATCACCGGGCGCTCGCCCAGCACGTCGGGCAGCGCCTGCGGCTCCACGTCGTACACGTCCAGGCCGCCGAAGGTGGCCTTCACGTTCGTGAGCACGGGCGACTCCACCATGCGGCGAAAACGCGCGGCCTGCTCGGGTGCCTGCACCGGGTCGGTGATGATGAAAGGCTCGCCCATGCCGGCGCGCGCAATGCCTTCCATGAGGCTGCGGTTCACCGACGAGCCGATGCCGAAGGCGAACACGTTGGCCTTGGAGAGGTTGTTGCGCACCAGCTCGAAGGCTTCGCGCTCCACGGTCACGTAGCCGTCGGTCACCACCACCACGGTGCGCGACACGTTCGCGGCCTTGGGTTCGGCGTACACGCGCTTGAGCGCCGGAATCAGCTCGGTGCTGCCGCTGCCGCTGTAGTTCTTGATCGTGGCGAGCGCCTGCTCGATGTTGGCGCGCGTGGCCGGCACCGACTGCGGTGACAGCATCTTGTTGCTGCCCGAGAACAGCAGCACGTTGAAGGTGTCGCTGGGGCGCAGGCCGCCGATCAGGCGTTCGAGCACGGTCTTGGCGGTGTCCAGCGGAAAGCCGTGCATCGAGCCCGAGATGTCGACCACGAAGATGTAGTCGCGCGGCGAGATGGCGCTGGCCGTCACGGCCTTGGGCGGCTCGACCATGGCGAGGAAGAAGTTTTCTGCGTTGTCGCCCTGGCCCTTGTAGAGCATGAGGCCCGACTCGATCTTTTCACCCGCCAGGCGGTAGTCGAGCACGAAGTCGCGGTTGTCGGCGGGGCGGCCGTCGGCACCGAGCGTGATGTCGGCGTGCTGGTCTTCGTCACGCTTCTTCACGTCGATGGCGTGCGTGGTGGAGCGGATTTCCTTCAGGCCCATCGGCGTGTCGATGCTTGCCGTGAGCTTGAAGCTCGTGCTCGGTGCCACGCCGGCGCGCAGCGTGGGCTGCGCCGGCCATGGGGCCTTGGCGTTCTCCGACTGCGGCGAGTTGTAGCGCGGCCCGACCACGGTCGGGAACACGAACTGGTAGTTGCCCGACTGCGGCACCAGCAGCTCGGTGTAGCGCAGCTCGACCTTCACGTCGTCGCCCGGCAGGATGTTGGCGACGTTCATCTGGAACACGTTGGGCAGGTGCTGCTCGAGCAGCGCGGCGGTCTTGCCTTCCTTCTTCGCGGTGTCGTATTCGATCTTCGCCTGCTGCTTCTCGCGGATCTGCGCGGTGATCAGGCGGTCGGCCAGGCGCACGTTGAGGCCGCTCACCGCCGCCTTGGTGGAACCGGGGAACACGTACTTCGCCTCGATGGCGCGCTGGCCTTCGTTGCGGTAGGTCTGGGTGACCGTGACGTCGGCGATCACGCCCGAAATCCTGACCGAGACCTCGGTGCCCTTCAGCGGCAGGCGGTCGACCGAGGGGTCGTCGCTCTTGACGAAGAAATACGGGCTCTCGGTCTTCAGGCGCGGACCGGCGGGCGCTTCCTGCGCGTGGACCGGGCGGGCGCCCATGGCGATGAAACCCACGGTGGCCAGGCTCACGGTGGCGAGCCAGAGCCAACGGCCGGGGCGTGGGGTGGTGGGGGTGTCCATGGCGGGTGTCCTTCTGCGTGCGAACTTGCACGGCCCTCACTGTCGTGAGCGTGCGAGAAGGCAGTTGGAAGGCGCGTTGAAGTCGCAACCCCCGCAGGCGCCGCTGTGTGAAGTCTGTGTGAAGTGCGCGGCGCGGCGGCTTCATACGGCCTTCGGATCGGCCGGAGAGCATCGGCGCCTCATCACGAAAAAACCCGCAAAGAGGGGAGAAACCCATGCTTCAACTGTTGAAGGCCCTGCAGGCTTCGGTGCTGGTCAAGGTGGCCGGCCTGTTCTTCCTGCTGCTGGTGCTGTGCATTCCGCTGGCGCGCATCGACGACCTGAACCACGCCCGCGGCGACAGCCAGCAGGAGGCCGCGCGCGAGCTCGCCGAGTCTTATGCCGGGCCGCAGGCCATGGTCGGCCCGCTGCTGCTGGTGCCGTACGTGGAGCGCTGGACGGAGCCGCTGCGCGACGCGCAGGGCAAGGTGATCGGGCAGGCCCCGCAGAGCAAGGAGATGGTGCACGCCGTGTTCCCCGACAAGCTGCACATCGAGGGCGACATGGCGCCGCAGGAGCGCTACCGCGGCATCTTCCGCATTCCGTTCTACACGCTCACGGCCGCGCTCGGCGGCGGCTTCGCGGGCTTCGACCCGCAGGCCGTGCCGCACAGCGAAAGCGGCTCGTCGATCGAGTTCCGCCCGCCGTTCGTCGCCTTCCACGTGAGCGACCTGCGCGGCCTCGACGGCTCGCCCGCGCTCACCGTCAACGGCGAGGCGCTGCGCTTTCGCCAGCGCGTGCCGGGCCTGCCCGACAACGCCACGTACGCCGACGGCATCCACGCGCCGCTCACGGGCGCCGCGCTCGCCGCCTGGCAGACGGGCAAGCCGCTGGCCTTCGACATGAAGCTCTCGCTGGTGGGCCAGGACACGCTCTCGATGGTGCCGATCGCCGAGGAAACCACCGCGCACCTGCGTTCGCCGTGGGCGCACCCCAGCTTCGGCGGTCGCTTCCTGGCCACGCAGCGCGAGGTGACGCCGCAGGGCTTCGACGCGCACTGGCGCGTGTCCTCGCTGGTGACCACGGCGCGCGAGCAGGTGCGCGCCGGCCTGTGGGGCGGTGAAGGCGATGCCGCGCAGAACGCCGCGGCGGCCGTCGTGCGCACGGCGCCCTCGGCGTCCATGTCGCGCCATGCCTCGGGCCCGCTGCAGACCTTCGACGTGTCGCTCGCGCAGCCCGTCAACGTGTATTCGATGAGCACGCGGGCCGGCAAGTACGGCGCGCTCTTCATCGGCCTGGTGCTGATGGCGGCCTTCATGTTCGAGCTGTTCCGCAAGCTGCGCCTGCACCCGGTGCAGTACGGGCTGGTGGGCCTGTCGATCGCGCTGTTCTTCTTGCTGCTGCTCGCGCTGTCGGAGAAGTTCGCCTTCTGGATGGCCTATGCAGGCGCGGCTGCGGCCAGCGTGGCGCTGCTGGCCGTGTACTTCAGCGCGGTGCTCGAAGGCTGGCGCCGCGGCCTGTCGTTCGCCGCCTTCGTGGCGCTGCTGTACGGCGCGCTCTACGGCCTGCTGGCCTCGGAAAGCAATGCGCTGCTGCTGGGCGCGCTGCTGATTTTCGGCATGCTGGCCGCGCTGATGCTCGTGACGCGCAAGGTCGACTGGTATGCGCTGTCGCGCCGCAGCGAACCCGCCCCGGCCACCCCGGCGGCCACGGTGGACGCATGAGACTGCTGCGCGCCATCCCCGCCGTGCTCGGCTGGCTGCTGCTGGCCGTGCTGTGCGCCTGGGCCTGGCACCTGAAGGACCCGCACCTGCGCTTTCTGCGCGAGGAGGAGCTGCCGCTGCTGCTCGCCGCGCTGTGCGCCGCCGCCGCGATCGCCTGGCGCAGCGCGCGCGGCGCGCGCCGTGTGGTGGCACTGGCCCTGGTGGTGGGCGCGACGCTGACGGCGCTGGGCCACGAACTGGCCTCACGCCAGCACCGGCTGGAAGTGAACGCGGCCTCGGGCCCGGTGGCGCAGGCACTCGGCGCGCGCTTCATCGTGGGCTACGACGACGCGAACGACCTGCGCGAGCTGGCCCGCCGGGGCCTGATCGGCGGCATCTTCGTCACCGGCCGCAATGTGAAAGGCCGCAGCGCCGACACGCTGCGCGCGGAAATCGCCAGCCTGCAGGCGCTGCGGTTGGCGGCCGGCCTGCCGCCGCTGGTGGTGGCGACCGACCAGGAGGGCGGCGGCGTCTCGCGCCTGTCGCCGATGGTGCCCCGCCAGCCGGCACTCGCCAGCCTGCTCGAGGCCGACGTGCCCGCACACGAACTGTTGCAACGTGCCCGCGCCTACGGCGCGCAGCAGGGCGAGGCGCTCGCCGCGCTGGGCATCACGCTGAACTTCAGCCCGGTGGTCGACCTGCGTCCCGGCCGCGCCCCGGGCCGCTGGGACCTGCACACCCGCATCGAGGAACGCGCCATTTCCAGCGACCCCGACGTCACCGCGCAGGTGGCGCTCGCTTACGAGCAAGGCCTTGAATCGGCTGGGGTGCGCGGCACGCTCAAGCACTTTCCCGGCCTGGCCGGCGTGACCGAGGACACCCACCACATGGGTGCCGAACTGCGCACGCCCGTGGCCCGACTCGCCGCGCACGACTGGAAGCCGTTTCAAGACGTGTCGAAACATTCGGATGCCGCGATCATGCTGGCCCATGTCATCCTCGGGGAACTCGACGCGGACGCGCCGGTCTCTTTCTCACGCAAAATCGTGCGGCAGGTGATTCGAGGCGAATGGGGCTTTCAGGGCCTGCTCGTCACCGACGACCTCACGATGGGCGGGGCCTACAACCGAGGTCTTTGCAACGCCACGCTGGGCGCACTCGACGCCGGGGTGGACCTGCTGCTCATCGCCTACGACCACGACAAGTATTTCGATGCCATGCACTGCGCGCTGGAAGGCGTGCGGCGCGGCGCGCTCGATCCCCGGGTGACGGAACGCCCGCGCGCGCCACGGCTCCAACCTCTTCGCTAGCCCCCATCCCATGTCCCAAGAACCTCGCCCTTCCCAACCCGCCGGTGCGCTGCGCCAGCTCCCGTGGAAACGCATCGCCGGCTGGAGCGCCATCGCGGCCGGTGCCGGCGCCGTCGCGCTGCTGGGCGCCGCCATCGTGGGGGTGGTCGCCATCTACCCGAAGCTGCCCGACATTTCCGAGCTGGCCGACTACCGGCCCAAGCTGCCGCTGCGCGTGTACACGGCCGAGGGTTCGCTGATCGGCGAGTTCGGCGAGGAGCGCCGCAACCTCACGCCCTTCGCGAACATTCCGAAGGTCATGAAGGATGCCGTGCTGGCCGTGGAAGACGCGCGCTTCTACGACCACGGCGGCGTGGACTACAAGGGCTTCGCGCGCGCGGCCGTGGCCAGCTTCAAGGGCGGGCGCAAGCAGGGCGCCTCGACCATCACGATGCAGGTGGCGCGCAACGTCTACCTGAGCTCGGAGCGCACGCTCAGCCGCAAGGCCTCGGAGATCGTGCTGGCCTTCCGGCTCGAGCAGCAGCTCAGCAAGGACCAGATCCTGGAGATCTACCTGAACCAGATTTACCTGGGCAACCGCGCCTACGGTTTCGCCGCCGCCTCCGAGGCCTACTTCGGCAAGCCGCTGCAGCAGGTGACCATCGCCGAGGCCGCCATGCTGGCCGGCCTGCCGAAGGCGCCCGGCGCCAACAACCCGGTGGCCAACCCGCGCCGCGCGCGGGCGCGCCAGCTCTACGTGATCGACCGCATGCACGAGACCGGCTTCATCACCGCCGAACAGGCGGCCGAAGCCAAGAAGGAAGAACTGCACCTGCGCGACGCCGCCGACCCGAACCGCCTGCACGCCGAGTACGTGGCCGAGACCGTGCGCCAGATGATGTACGCGCAGTACGGCGACAGCATCTACACCAGCGGCATGAAGGTCTACACCTCGCTGGTGGCGGCCGACCAGGCGGCGGCGTACAAGTCGCTGCGCAAGGGCATCATGGATTACGAGCGCCGTCAGGTGTACCGCGGCCCCGAGAAGTTCGTCGACCTGCCGGCCAGCGGCCAGAAGGAAATCGACGAGGCCGTCGACGAAGCCCTGGCCGAGCACCCCGACAACGGCGACGTGATCTCGGCCGTGGTGTTGGAAGCCAGCGCCAAGGAAGTGACCGCGGTGCGCGCCAACGGCGAAGCCTTCGAGATCTCGGGCGAGGGCCTCAAGCCTGCACAGTCCGGCCTGGCCGCGAAGGCGCCGCCGAACATCAAGATCCGCCGCGGCGCCGTGATCCGCGTCGCGAAGACGCCGAAAAACACCTGGGAAATCACGCAGCTACCCGAAGTGGAGGGCGCCTTCATCGGCATGGACCCGCGCACCGGCGCCATCACGGCGCTGGTCGGCGGTTTCGACTTCGGCAAGAACAAGTTCAACCACGTGTCGCAGGCCTGGCGCCAGCCGGGCTCGAGCTTCAAGCCCTTCATCTACTCGGCCGCGCTCGAAAAGGGCTTCACGCCCGCCACCGTGGTGAACGACGCGCCGCTGGTGTTCGATGCCGCCGCCAACGGCGGCCAGCCCTGGGACCCGAAGAACTTCGACGGCGGCTTCGAAGGCCCGATGCCGCTGCGCAACGCGCTCATGAAGTCGAAGAACCTGGTCACGCTGCGCGTGCTGCAGTCGATCGGCGCGCCCTATGCGCAAGACTGGGTCACCAAGTTCGGCTTCGACAAGGACAAGCACCCGGCCAACCTGCCGATGGGCCTGGGCGCCGGCTCGGTCACGCCGATGCAGATGGCGGTGGGTTACTCGGTGTTCGCCAACGGCGGCTACCGCGTCAACCCGTACCTCGTGACGCGCGTGACCGACCTCAAGGACAAGGTGCTGATGGAAACCGAGCCCCCGGTGCTCGACGAAAGCCGCCGCGCCATTCCCGCGCGCAACGCGTTCATCATGGAATCGCTGCTGCAGAGCGTGGTCAAGGGCGGCTCCGGCTTCAAGGCCTACCAGGCGCTCAAGCGCGACGACCTGTACGGCAAGACCGGCACCACCAACGACTCCTTCGACACCTGGTTCGCGGGCTTCCAGCCCACGCGCGTGGGCATCGCCTGGGTCGGCTACGACACGCCGCGCCAGCTCGGCGTGCGCGGCGAGACCGGCGGCAGCCTGAGCCTGCCGATCTGGATCGGCTACATGCAGTCGGCGCTGCGCGGCGTGCCCGTGACCCTGCCGGCCGAACCGCCCGGCGTGGTCAACGTCGACGGCGAGTGGTACTTCGACGACTTCACGCCGGGCCACAACGTGGCGAGCCTGGGCCTGGAAAGCGCCGAGCAGCCGATCCAGCCGGTGGAAGTGCTGACGGGCGCGCCGGTGGGTGCGCCGCCACCGCCTGAAGAGCGCAACCGCATCCTGGACTTCTTCCGCTAGAAAACAGCGAGAGCCACCCAAAGACGCGGGGGACGCGCGGTGCCTACACTCGGTGCCGCGGCCCCCGCTTCTTTTTTGTCTCTTCTCTTTTCTCCCCTTTTCTCGCATCCATGGAAATCCTCACCCTGGTGGCCCTGATCGCCGCCGGCTTCTACATCCTCAAGTCCAAGGAACAGCGCCAGCGCATCGCGCTGCTCGGTCGCCATCTGGGCCGCTACCAGATCGAGAAGCTGATGGAGAGCCTGACCCAGGGCTACCTGCGCTGCCTCGGCGAAGACGACGCCGAGCGCCGCCAGCAGATCTGGCACCTGCTCGACGCCACCGAGGAAAAGCTCGCGGGCCAGTTCGAGACCTTCGCCGCCGAGCTGGCACGCGAACCCGAAGCCGACACGCGCGTGAGCCGGCTGCCGGTGGCCCTGCCGTTCGCCACCACGCTGTTCCCCGCCGCCAGCTTCGACCTGCGCGAGGCACTGCGCATTCATGCGCGCGGCATCGCGGGCGTGGCGAAAAATGCCGCCGGCCGCTCGCCGAAGTCGAAGGCCTTCACGATGTCGGCCGAGCTGTTCCTGATGCAGCACACCTGCCACTGGTTCTGCAAGTCGAAGGCCGTGGCGTCGGCGCGCATGCTGGCGCGGCATCAGACTTCGTACGAGCAGCTGCTCGACGCTGTGAGCCCCGAGACGCGCGAGGCATATCGCGCGCTGGTCGGGACCTGAGGCTCTGCCATGCTGCTCGCGGGCCTCGATCACCATCGTGTCCATGCCGAGCAAGCAGCCTTCGTTCTTGAAGGGGACGTTCGCTACGCCCCCGGAAAATCACTCTGGTTTTCAAGCATGGCTGTGGCCGCGCTGGTCGGCGGCAGCCTGTTCTTTCGCTGGGATGCGGTGGCGCTGTTCGTTGTCAGCACCGGCTTCGTGCTGCTCTTCGGCCACTCGCTGGGCAGCCATCGCCAGCTGATTCACCACAGCTTCCAGTGCCCCCGGTGGCTGCGCCTTGCGCTCATCTATTGCGGGGTGCAGGTCGGCCTGGCCGGACCGCTGGGCATTCTTCGCCAACATGAGTTGCGCGACTACGCGCAGCGTCTGCCCGTGTGCCACGACTACCTGCGCCACGGGCGCGGTTTCTGGACCGATGCGTGGTGGCAGCTGCATTGCGAACTGCACCTGCACCGGCCGCCGCATCTGGAGATCGAGCCACTCATCGCGAACGACCGCGTCCTGCGGTGGCTGGAAAAAACCTGGATGCTGCAACAGCTGCCGCCCGCCGTTCTTTTCTACCTCTGGGGCGGCTGGTCGTTCGTCTTCTGGGGCGTGTGCGCACGCGTCACCGCCGGTGTGCTCGGGCATTGGCTGATCGGCTGGTTCGCGCACAACCACGGCGCGATGAACTACGAAGTGCGAGGCGCCGCGGTGCAGGGCCGGAACATTCCCTGGACCTCGCTGCTGACGATGGGCGAGAGCTGGCACAACAACCACCATGCCTTTCCCGGTTCCGCCCGGCTGGGGCTGGCGCCCGGCGAATGGGATCCGGGATGGTGGATGCTGAAGCTGCTCGAACGCTGCGGACTCGTGTGGAACCTGCGCTTGCCCGAAGCGCTGCCGCCGCGCCCCGAACTTGCGGTGCTCGCCCTGCGTCAGTGAGGTGACAGCAGCGGCAGCGTGAGCGTCGCCACGGCGCCGCCGCGCGTCGCGTTGCCCAGGTCGATGCGGCCCCGGTGCAGGGTCGCGATTTCCTTCACGAACGCCAGGCCCAGCCCCGTGCTCTTCTTCTGGCTGTGCGGCCGGGCGAGCGAATAGAACTTCTCGAAGACTTTTTCCTGCGCGTAGTCCGGAATGCCCGGGCCGTGGTCGCGCACGTTGATGCGCGCCAGCCGCGAGGTGGTTTCCAGCGTCAGCAGCACCTCGCTGTCGGGCGGTGAAAAGTCGAGTGCGTTGTCGAGCAAATTGCTGATCGCGCGGCGCAGCAGGAACGGATCGCCTTCGACACGCGTGGGCTCGCGGATGTTCACGATCAAGCGGATGTTGCGTCGCGACGCAGCGGGTTGCGCGCTGGCGGCGATGTCTTCGATGAGCGGCCCCAGCGCCACGGGTTCGGTGCGGTCCAGCGTGCGCCGGGTCTCGAGCGCGGTGAGCTCCATCATGCGGTCGACGATTTCCTGGATGCGCTGGGTTTCGCGTTCGATGTTCTTCAGGAAACGCTCGCGTTGGTCGTGCGGCATCTGCGGTTCCTGCAGCAGCTCGGCCGCGCCGCGGATCGCCGACAGCGGGCTCTTCACTTCGTGCGTGAAGGTCTGCACGTAGTCGGCCACGTAGTTGCGCCCGGTGAGCGCGTCGCGCATTTCGCCGAAGCCGGTGCGCACCGCATCGACCGCGCGCCGCGCCATGCGCGACAGGCTCAGGCTGCGCTGCGCGCGCACCCAGGTCCAGTAGTCGCGGATCAGGCCGAAGGGCCGCACCAGCCAGACCGAGACGATCACGGTGAGCAGCAGCAGCGCCAGCGCCGAACCCACGCCGACCCAGATGGTGCGCACGCGCGCATCCTCGACGAACTGGCCGAAGCTCTGCACCGGCTTGCCGACACTGACGACGCCGACGATCTCGTCGTTCCAGCGGATCGGCGCGCCGACGTACATCACCGAGGTGCGCGGGTCGCCGTCGACGTCGCGCGAGGTGCGCGCGCCGTACAGGCCGCCGAGCGTGCGTTTCACGTCGCTCCACTGCGAGTAGTCGTTGCCCAGGTGGCGGCCGAGCGAATCGAACATCACGCGGCCGGTGCGGTCGGTGACGTACACGCGCAGCTCGACCCGGCTCTTGTGCAGGTTGTAGATCTGGGCCGAGAACTCGCGCGTGTAGACGCTGCGAAAAAGCGGCTCCAGCCGCGCCGTGTTGATGGCGCCGGCGATCACGTCCTGCTCGACCAGGCTGGCCATGAGCTGTGAGGTCTCGACCAGCGATTCCTCGGCCGACTCGCGGTAGCGCGGATCGATGTCGGAAACGACGCGGTACAGCAGGAAGGCGATGCCTGCCGTGTAGATCAGCAGGATGCCAATGAAGATCCGGGTCCGGCGCGTCATTCCCTGCTGGCAGGCAGATCTTCGTGCAGCGCGTAGCCGGTGCCGCGCAGCGTGCGGATCGGCTCCACCTCCGGCGCGATGGTCTTGAGCTTGGCGCGCAGCGTCTTGATGTGCGCGTCGACCGTGCGGTCGAAGCTGTCGCTGGCGTCGTCCCAGACGAGTTGCAGCAGTTCGTCGCGCGTGAACACGCGCCCCGGGCGCTGGACCATGAGTTTCAGCAGGCCGTATTCGTAGCGCGAGAGTTCGAGCAGCCGTCCGTAGTACCGGATCTGCATGCGCTCGCTGTCGAGCGCAAAGGGGGTTGCGGGGGTCTGTGGCGCCGCTGGAGGCGGCGCCGGCGCGTTTTGATGGGGTACCCCATGAATCGGCGCTGCGGTCGCTGGCGGGCTTCCTGGGCCGTTTCTGGCGCTGCGCCGCAGGATGGTGCGCACGCGGGCGACCAGCTCGCGGGGTGAAAACGGCTTGGCAATGTAGTCGTCCGCACCCAGTTCGAGGCCCACCACGCGGTCTATTTCGTCGCTGCGGGCCGTCAAGAAGACCATCGGTACCTCCGGGCCGCCCATCGACTGGTTCAGCGCCTGGAGGCGTTTGAAGAGCTCGAAGCCGTTCAGGTCGGGCAATCCGATGTCCAGGATCGCGAGGGCGGGGCGCTCCTGCGCGAACTGCGCGATGGCTTCTTCGGCCGTGGCGCACCAGATCGGCTGGAAACCGTCGCTGCTCAAAACGTACTGGAGCGTGTCGGCGATGCCCGATTCGTCTTCGGCAATCAGGATCCGGGGTTTGAAGCTCATCCGGCGATGTTAGCGAGGGCCACGGACCACCCGTGCCCGGTTTTCCGCCCGAGGCGCCGGCGACCGGCGCGGCCTTTCGCGGGCTTTTTTTTCGGGCGCGGCTTTTCCTCTTCCTGTCTTCTTATTCTTCTTATTCAAATTAGTAGTAGTAGATAAGGGTCGCACCGGTCTGTGGAAAGGTCGCTTTTTCCTTGACGTGACAACGACTTGTCATGCCCGCGTCACTGTGCGCACCCGCGCTTCCGTGGTGTACCCGCAACTTGGACAACATGGGGTAACCCGCCGGCCCTGTGGATAACCGATGGCTTGTGCAAAAACTCTCCCCAGAGTTGTCCTTTGACAGCCCTCCGGAATTCTGCGAAAGACGGTTTTCGGGTCGAGAAATTCATTGCCTGTTAATTGAGCAGGCTGTAGATTTCCCTTGCAAATCAATGACTTGCGACGCCCCTACAGAGCAGTGCCGGGGTTATCCACAGAGTTGCCCCAGTTTTGTGGGGAGAACGCGTGGAGGAACCTTCGGGCGCCGGGCGGACCCAATCCGCTCCTTCACATGACGAAAAAACTCGAACATGACACCTTCTGAAACAAAAGCGATCGTCACCCTGAGCCTGCTGGCGGCCTTCGTCGACGGCGAGAAGCACGAACGCGAGCGCGCCGAGATCAAGCGCATCGCCGAGGGCCTGTCGCAGGCCGACGGCGTGAACCTGCCGACGATCTACCAGGACGTGCTGATGAAGCGGGTGTCGCTGGCCTCGGTGGCCGGCGAGCTGAAAAGCGCCGAGTCGCGCCAGCTGGCGTACGAGATGGCGGTGTGCATGTGCGACGCCGACGGCGTGCAGTCGGAGCCGGAGCGGCTCTTTTTGATGGACGTGCGCAGCTCGCTCGGCCTGGACGCCTCGGCGGCGCAGTTCTCGCAGCGGGCGGAAGACATCGCCGCCGCGGTGCCGGCGGCCGTGGCGGTAACGGCTGCAACCGCGGCGACCCCCGCGGCGCCGCAGGCGCCCGACAGCACCGAGCTCGACCGCGCGATCTTCAACGCCGCCATCCTCAACGGCGCGCTCGAGCTGCTGCCCGAGACGCTGTCGACCATGGCGATCATTCCGCTGCAGATGAAGCTGGTCTACCGCATCGGCCAGGCGCACGGCTACCAGCTGGACACCGGCCACATCAAGGATTTCCTGGCCACCGTGGGCGTGGGCCTGACCTCGCAGTACCTGGAGCAGGCGGGGCGCAAGCTGCTCGGCGGCCTGCTGGGCAAGGTCGGCGGCGGTTTGCTGGGCGGTCTGGGCAAGCAGGCCGTGAGCTCGGGCATGAGCTTCGCGTCGACCTATGCGCTGGGCCACGTGGCCAAGCGCTACTACGCGGGCGGTCGCACGCTCTCCACGCAGATGCTGAAGGACGCGTTTTCGAACGTGGTGAAGGAAGGGCAGGGCCTGCAGACGCAGTACCTGCCGGCGATCCAGGAACGGGCGCGCACGCTGGACACGAGCCAGGTCCTGTCGCTGGTTAAAAACGCCTGATCACAGGCTCGCCCCCAGGCTTCGCGCACTTCGTGTCGCTTCTCCAACCCCCTACCGGGGGCAACACCTGAGGCCCGGCAAAGCCGGTTCCTCGGTGTTCCACGAAGGGAGCGCCGGCTAGACCTGGCTGAGGTCGTCGAGGATCGGGCAATCCGGCCGCGCATCGCCGTGGCAGCAATGCACGAGGTGCGCGAGCGTGCTGCGCATCGACTGCATGTCGGCGATGCGCTGTTCCAGTTCACCCAGGTGCTTTTGCGCGATGCGCTTCACGCTCGAGCTGGCGCGGCGGCGGTTGTGCCACAGGCCGACCAGTTCGGCGATTTCTTCCATCGAGAACCCGAGATCGCGCGAGCGCTTGATGAAGCGCAGCGTGTGGATGTCGGCGTCGTTGTACTGGCGGTAGCCGCTCTCGGTGCGCGCCACCGCGGGCAGCAGGCCCAGGCCTTCGTAGTGGCGCACCATGCGCGCCGACACGCCCGACAGCCGCGCGGCTTCGCCGATGGCCACCTGGCGGCCGTGGGCGGAGGTCGCCGTCATCATTGAACGGTGTAGCCGGCGTTCTCGATCGCGACCACGATGTCCTGGCGCGGCTGCTGGCTCAACACGTCCACATGACCGGTTTCGAGATCGACCGTGACCTGCGCATGCGGGTCGACCGTCTGCACCGCGTCCTGCACCGCCTCCACGCAGTGGTTGCAGCTCATGCCGGAGACCTGGAATTTCTGGCTCATCGTCGTTGCTCCTTGTCGGAATGAATGAAGGGTGGAAGGATTGAACACCCGAATCGGGGACAACGCCAGTTTCAACCCTCTCACGATGTCAACGTCCAGCCAAGGGCTTTGAAGCCACCGCGCTTGACCTTGCCATGGTGTCAGGCTTTAGCCTCGGGACCATGGAACACATTCAGCCTCAACCTTCCGCGGCCGCCGCCACGCTGGACCTCTCGGTCGGCGGCATGACCTGCGCCTCGTGCGTGATGCGCGTGGAGCGCGCGCTCAAGAACGTGCCCGGCGTGCAGAACGTGAGCGTCAACCTCGCGACCGAGTCGGCCCGCATCGTGGCCACCGGCGGCGAGGACATGGCCCTGCTGCTGCGCCGCGCCGTGCGCGCCGCCGGCTACGAGCCGCGCGCCGAAAGCACCGCGCAGGACGAGGCCGCCGCGCTGTCGCCCTGGCACGGCTTCATGCCCGTGGCCATCGGCCTGGCGCTGTCGATCCCGCTGATGGCGCCGATGCTGGGCGACCTGGTCGGCCAGAGCTGGATGCTGCCGCCCTGGGTGCAGCTGCTGCTCGCGACGCCGGTGCAGTTCTGGCTCGGCGCGCGCTTCTACCGCGCGGGCTGGCACGCGGCCAAGGCCCGCACCGGCAACATGGACCTGCTGGTGGCGCTGGGCACCAGCGCGGCCTTCGGCCTGTCGCTGTGGCTGTGGTGGCGTGCCGCCACCGGCGAGCATGCCGGGCATGGCATGGTGCCGCACCTGTATTTCGAAGCCTCGGCGGTGGTGATCACGCTGGTGCTGCTGGGCAAGTGGCTCGAGGCGCGCGCCAAGCGCCAGGCCACCTCCGCGATCCGCGCGCTGCAGCAGCTGCGGCCCGAAGTGGCGCACCTGATCAACGCACGCGGCAAGGAAAGCGACGTGCCGCTGGCCGACGTGATGGTCGGCGACCGGCTCGCCGTGCGTCCCGGCGAGCGTGTGCCGGCCGATGCGCGCGTGCTCGAAGGGCAGTCCGAGGTGGACGAATCGATGCTCACCGGCGAACCGCTGCCCGTGGCCAAGAACCCCGGCGACAACTTGACCGGTGGCGCGGTGAACGGCGACGGCCGCATGGTCATCGAGGTGCGCGCGGTCGGCGCCGAGAGCGTGCTGGCGCGCATCATCCGGCTGGTCGAGGACGCGCAGGCCGCCAAGGCGCCGATCCAGCGCATGGTCGACCAGGTGGCGGCCGTGTTCGTGCCGGTGGTGCTGCTGATCGCGCTCGTCACCTTCGCGGGCTGGATGGTCGCGGGGGCCGGTGTCGAGACCGCGCTGATCCATGCGGTGGCGGTGCTCGTGATCGCTTGTCCGTGTGCGCTGGGCCTCGCGACGCCGGTCGCGGTGATGGCGGGCACGGGCGTGGCCGCGAAGCACGGCATCCTCATCAAGGACGCGCGGGCACTGGAAATTGCACACCGCGTCGACACCGTGGCTTTCGACAAGACCGGCACGCTGACGGTGGGCCGTCCGGTGCTCACGGCGCTGCTGCCCTCGGCGGGTGCACTGGCGAAGGAGAACGACCTGCTCGCCACGGCCGCCAGCCTGCAAGGCGGCAGCGAACATCCGCTCGCACGCGCGGTGTTGTCTGCCGCTACCGAACGCGGCGTGCAGGCACCGCCGCTCGGTGCGATGCAGGCGATGCCGGGACGCGGCGTGCGCGGTGAAGTGAACGGCGCGACCTGGGCCATCGCGAGCCTGCGCTGGTGTCGCGAACTCGATGCGATGCCGGCTGAAGCCGACATCGAACGCCTGCAGTCGCAAGGCGCGACAGTCTCCGCACTGCTGCGCTTCGACGACGCCGGCTCCGCGCATGTGCAGGCACTGTTGGCCTTCGCCGACGAGCCGAAGCCGCAAGCTGCCGAAGCGATCCGCACCTTGCGTGCGCGCGGCCTGCGCGTGGTGATGATCTCGGGCGACAACCTGCGCGCGGCGCAGGCGATGGCCGCGCGCCTGGGCATTCCGGCCGAAGACGTGCGCGCCGACGTGCTGCCGGCCGACAAGGCCGAGCAGGTGAGCGCGCTGCGCAAGAACGGCCATGTGGTCGCGATGGTCGGCGACGGTGCGAACGACGCGCCCGCGCTCGCCGCGGCCGACGTGGGCATCGCGATGGCGCCATCGGGCGGCGGCACCGACGTGGCGATGGAAGCGGCCGGCATCACGCTGATGCGCGGCGACCTCGCGCTCGTGGCCGAAGCGCTCGAGCTCTCGGGCCGCACGGTGGCGAAGATCCGGCAGAACCTGTTCTGGGCCTTTGCCTACAACGTGGCCGGCATTCCGCTCGCGGCGTTCGGTTTGCTGAGCCCGGTGGTGGCCGGCGCGGCGATGGCGTTGTCGAGCGTGAGCGTGATGGCCAATGCGCTGTTGCTGCGGCGCTGGAAGCCCAAGCACCCACAACACCATTGACCGAACCGCGGATCAGTCGAACAGCAGCGCCATCAGGTGCTCGTCGATGAAGTCCGCCTCACCGGCCCGGCGGTAGAACTGGCGCAGCGTGCCTTCCTGCACGAAGCCCAGCCGGGCATAGAAACGCAGGGCCGTGGCGTTGTCGCTCTCGGCCATCAGCTCGACGCGGCGAACGCCTTCGGCCTTCAGCCGCGCGAGCACGTCGGTCACCATGGTCTGCGCGATGCCACGGCCATGCAATGTGGGATCGACCGCGAGCGTGCCCAGGCTCGCCACATGCTGTGCACGGCCCGGGTAGCGCGTGACGCGGTAGAAGCCGGCGAGCCGGCCATCGACTTCGAAGATGAAGAAGCCACCGCTGTCGAGCAGGCCCTGGAAGATCGGGCGAAAGTCGTCGCGCGGCATCGGGTCGTAGCCCAGGTAGGGCACGACCCGCTCATGCATGTAGAGATCGAAGACGGCGTCGAAGTCCGAGGGGGCGGCAGGGCGGTGCAGGGGCATGTCGCGCTTCTTCCGTGAGGTCTGCAGGGCAGGATGCGGCCGAGCATAGCAAGGCGGTGCCGACGACCGCACCGCTTTTGTCCTCCCCCGAAGCTCAGCCCTCCGAGACGCGCCGGCTCGCAACGATCACCGCGTTGGTGCCGCCGAAGGCGAAGGAATTCGACAGCACATGGCGCAGCCCCCGCGCCTCGCGCGCCGCGCCGCGCACGAAGTCGACGTTGCCGAATGCGGCGTCCGGCGTGTGCAGGTGGGCGATGGGCGGCAGGGTCTCGCGGGCCAGTGCGCGCAGTGCGGCCACGAGCTCGATGGCACCGCCGCCGCCGAGCACATGGCCATGGATCGCCTTGGTCGCACTGACCGGTACGGCATTGCCGAACAGTTCGCCGATCGATGCGGCCTCGGCCGCGTCGCCCGCGCTCGTGGCCGTGCCGTGGGCGTTGATGTGGCCGATGTCCGACTGCACGAGCCCGGCGTCGCGCAGTGCGGCACGCATCGCGCGCACCTGGCCGGCCGGGTCGGGGTTGGTGATGTGCGTGCCGTCGCAGTTGCTGGCGTAGCCGCTGAGCACGAAGGGCTGCGCGCCGGCGCCACGGGCGCGCGCATGGGCTTCCGATTCGAGCACCAGTGCCGCCGCGCCCTCGCCGATGGCGAAGCCCGCGCGGTCGCCCGAGAACGGACGGCAGGCGGTGGCGGGCGCATCGGCCGGCGGTGGCGCCATGACGCGCATCGCGTGCCAGCTGGCCATCACGCCGGGCGTGAGCATGGCGTCGTGGCCGCCGACGATGGCGATGTCGATCCAGCCGCCGCGGATGGCGCGCATGGCTTCGCCGATGGCCACGGCTGATGAAGCGCAGGCGCAGGCATAGGCCAGCGCCGCGCCGCGCGCGCCGAAGTGCAGCGCCAGTTCGGCGACCGCCGCGTTGGGCATCACGGTGAGCACGGTGGTGGGGCGCATGCGGCGTTGCTCGCCATAGAGCGCGCGCGTGGTGGCGTCGAAGGTGCCGGCGCCGGCCAGGCCGCTACCCCAGAAGACGCCGAGGCGGTCGCGGTCGATGGTGTCGAGGTCCAGACCGGCATCGGCCGCAGCATCCTGCGCAGCGGCCAGGGCCATCGCGGTGCCACGGTCCAGCGGCAGGCGCGAGGCGCTGCGCACGCTGCTGGCGTCGAAGTCGCAGGTGGCGGCGGCGATGGCCATCGGGTCCATGCCGGGAATCTCGAGGGTCTGCGCGCGCACCGCGGAGCGGCCGGCGAACAGTGCATCGTCGAAGGCCTCGATGCTGCGTCCGAGCGGCGTGATGAAACCGAGCCCGCTCACGTGCACGGGTGCGGCGGCGGTGTGGGCCGTGGCGGTGGCCGCCAACACGGCATGGGCGGCGCCGCTGCTCATGCGGCCGCTGCCATGGGCTCGGCGCGTGCGGCGGCGGCTTCGCTCTCGGCATCGATCACTTCGCACAGCCGCTGCAGCGTGATGCCGGCTTCGCGCGGGTCGAGCCGGTCTTCGGGAATGCGCAGGTGGAAGGCGTCTTCCACCGCGAAGACGAACTCCATGAGCGCGAGCGAATCGAGGCCGAGGTCCGACAGCGCGGTGGCCGGCGAGATGGCCGCGCGCGCGACGCGGAAGTCGGTCTCGAGGATGGTGGCGATGCTGTTGAAGGTGGGAGAGGACGACATGGGCGGGTTCCTTTCGGTCTGGCCTGGGGTCAGGCGTGGAGAACAAGTCCGCGGGCGCGGAACACGGGTTCGGGCACCGGGCCGTGGGCCACGGTCTCGGCGAAGGCGAGGGTCTCGCGCACGACCTGCTGGCGGTCGTTGTCGATGCTGATCATGTGGTAGCTGTTGTTCAACACCACGGTGCGCAGCGAGGCGCAGCGCAGCCCGCGCACGAGCAGGTCGAGGTTGGACAGGCTGGCCACCTCGTCCTCGCGCGCATGCAGCGCCAGCACCTGCTCGCACTGCACGTCGTTCAGGCGCTGCCGCACGTGGCGGATCAGCCGGTCGTGCTCGCGCAGGTGGCCCACGCCGATCACCGCGCTGCCGGCGCGCGAGACCTGGCGATGCCGCAGCTCGCGCTCGATCCAGGTGCGCACGCGCTCGTTCTTCACGCCGTAGGGCGGGCGTTCGCGGTACTGCCAGAGGCGGCCCAGCGGCGTGTAGAAGGCCAGCGGCAGCAGAAAGCGCGTGCGCGGCACGGCCCAGCCGTCGAAGCGCAGCGTGGTCGACATGAGCACCAGCGCGTCCACCTCGCGCCCGCAGCGGATGGCGCCGCCCAGGGCCAGCGAGGCGCCGGCCGAGATGCCGACCAGCATCACGCGGTCGTGCGTGCGCCGCAGCGCCTTCACGTGCGCCTCGAGGGTGTCGAGCCAGCGTTCGAAAGGCACGGCCTGCTGCAGCGGCGCGGCGGCGTCGAACGAGTAGCCGGAGATGCACAGCGGCTGCACCGCATACCCGTGGCGCTGAAGGGTCGATTGCACGGTCAGCAACTCGTCAGGCGTGCTGCATAAACCATGCAGCAGAACCACCGCGGTGCGCTGCACGGCGGGGGACACCAGGCTCAAGGGATCGGAGGGATCGCGTGCACTCATCGGAAGGTGTGTCGTATGCTCATGTCGCGTTTATCGCGGTGAGCGACTGACCGGCCGCTGACGCGTCCATCGCCAGGGCAGACCCACAAATCACCCACCACTCATTCACTCACCATGCGAATCCTGCTTGTGGAAGATGACACCGTGCTGCGCGACGTGATGCTGCGCAGCCTCGCCGACGCGGGCCACCGGGTCGACGTGTCGACCAACGTCGAGGATGCCGACCACCTGTGGCGCGTGCAGCCCTTCGATGCCGTGCTGCTCGACCTCAACCTGCCCGCCACCGCCAGCCCCACCAGCGGCCTGGCGAGCGGCCTCACGGCCTTGCGACAGGCGCGTGCGCGCGGCGACCGCACGCCGGTGCTGGTGCTCACGGCGCGCGGGCGCACCGAAGAACGCATCGCCGGGCTCGACGCCGGCGCCGACGACTACCTGGGCAAGCCCTTCGACCTCGCCGAGGTGGAGGCGCGGCTGCGTGCATTGGTGCGGCGCGCCAAGGGCACCGAAGACATCGTGGTGCTCGGCCAGCTCAAGCTCGACCGCAAGGCGCGGCGCTTCGCGGTCGCGAACGCACCGCTCGATCTGCCGGCGCGCGAGTTCGAGGTGTTGTGGGAACTCATGAGCCCGCCGGGCCGCACGGTGAGCAAGCGGGCGCTGTCGGACAAGCTCTCGGGCTTTGACGAATCGCTGGGCGACAACGCGCTCGAGGCCTTCATCTCGCGCCTGCGCAAGAAGCTGCTCGGCTCGGGCGCGGGCATCCGCACGCTGCGCGGCATCGGCTACCTGCTCGAAGCCGAGGTGTGAGGCCGCCCGTGAGCGAGGCCACCCCACCGGTCACGCGCACCGCACCTTCGCTCACGCGGCGCGTGCTGCGCAACGTGCTGGTGCCGCTGGCGCTGACCTGGATGGCCGGTGCGGTGATCGCACTCGTCATCGCCAACTATTTTTCGGAACAGGCCTTCGACCGCGGCATGCTCGACGACGCCTATGCGTTGTCGGCCAACGTGCAGGCCGGCGAACGCGGCATCGAGCTGCTGCTCACGCCGCGCGAGGTGGCGACCGTGCTGTTCGACCAGACCGACAAGGTCTACTTCTCGGTGCAGCGGCTCGACGGCACGCTCATCTCCGGCAGGGGCGACCTGAAGGCGCCGTTGCCCGACGAAGGTTCGCGCTACCGTTTTTCCGACATCGACTACGACGGGAACGTGCTGCGCGCCGTCGTGCTCGATCACGACGCCGAGCCCGGCCTGCACATGCCCTACCGCGTGATCGTGGCCCAGACCACGCTGAGCCGCGCCGCACTGGTGCAGCGGCTGCTGTTCTATGCCATGGCGCCGCAGGTGCTGCTGCTCGTGCTGCTGGCCGTGTGGCTCTGGCACGGCATCCGGCGCGATCTGCGACCGCTCGGCGAGCTGCAGCGTGCACTCGACACCCGCGACGTGCGCGACCTCTCGCCGGTGACCGTGGCGCAGACCTCGAAAGAACTGCAGCGCCTGGGCGATGCCGTCAATGCGCTGTTCGACCGGCTGCGCCACAGCGTGCGCGCGCAGCGCGAGTTCGTGGGCAACGTGGCGCACGAGCTGCGCACGCCGCTCGCCGGCATTCGCGCCCTGGCCGAGTACGGGCTCGCACAGCACGACACCGGGGTGTGGCGCGAACAGCTCACGCGCGTGTCCGAACGGCAGGCGCGTGCGAGCCACCTGATCGACCAGCTGCTCGCGCTCGCGCTGGCCGACGAGGCGCGCACCGACCTGCAGCGCACGCCGGTGTCGCTTGACATGTTGGCCGAGCAGACCGTGCTGCGCCACCTGGCGCGCGCCGATGCGCGCGGCGTCGACCTGGGGGCGCGCGGCCTCGACGACGGCGTGACGGTGCTTGCAAACGAAGCGCTGGTGGAGGGCATCCTCGACAACCTGATCGACAACGCGCTGCGCTACGGCGGCCGCACTATCACCGTCGAACTCGCGGGCCGCACGCTGAGCGTGATCGACGACGGGCCCGGCATTCCGCTCGAAGCGCAGCGCGACCTCATGCAACGCTGGGCGCAAGGCCCCGCGGGCCAGAAGCTGGGGCAGGGCGCGGGGCTGGGGCTGTCGATCGTGGCGCGCTATGCCGAACTGCTCGGCGCCGAGTTGCGGCTCGATGCTGCAGAGCCCACCGGTCTGCGCGTGAGCGTGACCTTCGGGGACGACGCCTGACCGTTCACGCGCGTGTCAGTGGCTTGCGCAGATAGACGCGTGTGCGCCCGTCGAGGGATTCGCGCCGGAACTCGACATAGCCGATGCGCTGGTAGAGCGCGAGGTTCTCGGTCATCTTCTCGTTCGTGAACAGGTAGATCGATGCGTGGCCCTGGCGCAGCGCTTCGCGCTCGGCCAGTTCGAGCAAGGCGCGACCCGCGCCGCTGCCCTGGTGGTCGGGGTGCACCGCGATCACGTCGATGAGGAAGCCTTCGTCGGTCACGTCGAGCAACAGCGCCGCGCCGACCTGCGAACCCTTGCGCTCGGCCACCCACACCTGCAGGTGCGCGATGGCCTGCGCGTAGTCGCGCGTCATCGGCCGCGGCGTGAGGCCCAGGCGCGGGATGTAGGTGCGGAAGGCCTCGACGGCGCATGCGGTGACGGCCGCCACGTCGTCGGCGGTGGCGCGGCGCAGATGCCAGGGTGCAGCGTTGTCGCTCACGCGTCGAACTCGACCTCGCCCTCGATCTCCACCGGGATGCCGAAAGGCAGCTCCGCCATGCCCACGGCGCTGCGCGCATGGGCGCCGACCTCGGGACCGAAGAGCTCGAGGATCAGATCGGAAAACCCGTTGATGACCGCCGGCTGCTGTTGAAAGCCGGGCGCCGAGGCCACCATGCCGAACACGCGCGTCCATGCGGTGATGCGGTCCAGGTCGCCGAGCGCGCGCTGCAGGCTGCCGAGCATCGCGAGGCCGGTGAGGCGCGCGGCGGCGTAGCCCTGCTCGACGGTCAGCTCGGCGCCGAGCTTGCCCAGCGGCGCGGCGATGCGGCCATCGGCCGTGAGCGGGCCGTGGCCCGAGACGAGCGCGCGCCGGCCGATGAGGCGGACGAACTGGAAGGGAAGGATGACGCCGGGTGGTGGCGTGACCGGCGGGGGCAGCACGAGGCCGAGTGCTGCAAGCCGTTGTTCGATGCGGGCCATGGCGTTGCGCTCCTGCAGGCGGACGTTGATGAAGAGGTCCGCCGCATCTTGCCATGGCCCTCAGGGGCCGTCGTGGGCTCAGCCCAGCGCCGGATAGTCCGTATACCCCTTCACCCCACCCCCATACATCGTCGCCTTGTCCAGCTCGTTCAGCGGCGCGTGCTCACGCAGGCGGCGCACCAGGTCGGGGTTCGAGATGAAGGGCTTGCCGAAGGCCACGAGGTCGTCGCCTTCCTTCACGGCTTCTTCGGCCAGGGGGCGGTCGTAGCCGTTGTTGACCATCCAGGCGGCCTTGCCGCCGGCGGCGCGGTAGGCGGCCTTGAGGGCTTCGTAGTCGAAGGGGCGGTCGGCGATCTCGCGCGGGCCGCCGGTGGCGCCTTCGATGATGTGGATGTAGGCCAGGTTCAGCGGCGCGAGCTGCTGCACGACGTAGGTGAACAGCGGCTGCGGGTCGCTGTCGTGCGCGTCGTTGGCGGGCGTGACGGGCGACAGGCGGATGCCGGTCTTGCCGCCGCCGACGGCATCGACCACGGCGCGCGTGGACTCGAGCAGCAGGCGTGCGCGGTTCTTGATGGAGCCGCCGTAGTCGTCGGTGCGCTTGTTGCTGCCGTCCTTCAGGAACTGGTCGAGCAGGTAGCCGTTGGCGCCGTGCAGCTCCACGCCGTCGAAGCCCGCGGTCTCGACGGCGTTGCGTGCGGCCGCGGCATAGGCGTGGACGATGCCGGGCAGCTCGGCCGCGTCGAGCGCACGTGGCTCCGAGGTCTCGACGAAGGTGGGCACGCCGTCCTTGATGAGCACGGTCTTGGTCTTGGCGGTGATGGCCGAGGGCGCGACGGGCTTGCCGCCACCGGGTTGCAGTTCGGTGTGCGAGACGCGGCCCACGTGCCACAGCTGCACGACGATCTTGCCGCCCTCGGCGTGCACGGCGTCGGTCACGCGCTTCCAGGCGTCGAGCTGCTCGGTGCCGTAGAGGCCGGGCACGTCGGCGTAGCCCTGGCCCTGGTGGCTGATGGCGGTGGCTTCGGTGATGAGCAGGCCGGCGCTGGCGCGCTGGGCGTAGTAGGTGGCGGCGATGTCGGGCGGGATCGCGTTGGGCGAGCGGTTGCGCGTGAGCGGCGCCATCACGATGCGGTTGGCGAGCTGGAGGTCGCCGGCCTGGACGGGGTCGAAAAGGGTGGACATCGTGGATTGAGGGGGCAGAGTTGAAACAGGCGCAAGGCTAAGCCGCCCGTCTCAACCCTGCTGTCGCACGGTTGTCCCGATTGGTGCTATGGAAGCAGCCGCGCCAGCAACGCCGGGCTCGCGCGCACGGGCAGCGCCAGCAGGATCTGTCCCATGCCCTTGCCGAGCGGGTCGTTGCGCAGCGAGGCCATGCCGCCGCCGCCCAGCGCCTGTTCGCAGACGAAGTTGAAGGCGTGGATGCCGGGCACCTCGTGGCGCGTGACGCGGCCCTGCACCAGGTGCGCGAGCCATGCGGCCACGCGGGCCTCGGTGAGCTGCGCGCGCAGTAGCGGCAGCAAGTCGGGATGGCGCGCGATGACGCCGATGTTCGAGGTGTCGCCCTTGTCGCCGCTGCGGGCCCACGCGAGGCGGATCAGCGGGACTTCGATGGCGTCGTCGCCGGGCGTGGCCAGGGGCAGTTCATCGTTGGTGCGCACAGCGGGTGGGTCGTCGCTGGTGGCGTGCGTCGCGGGCACATCGACGGCCTGCCCATCGACGCGCACCTGCGGGCTCACGCGCGCCTTGTCGAGCAGGAACGCGTACTGCCGGATCGACGGCGACACCGAGGCGCGCCCGCCGCCCGCGCCCGTGGTGCCGGGCGCCCAGGAGGTGCCGGCCGGCGCGACCTCGCGCGCGAACAGCTCCAGCGCGTCCTTGCGCGGATGCGTCACGGCGAGCCGCAGCACGGCCTCGCGGATCTGCTGCGCCTGTGTCTGCGCGTGCGGGCCGTAGCAGGACTCGGCGCCGAGCACTTCGAGCTGCGTGCCGCTGTAGGGCCCGAGGCCCTGTTGCGCGAAGAGGGCGCCGGTGCGCGCGAGGATCGCCTCGCCGGTGCGCCGCGCCTTGGCCACCGCGTCGAAGCCGACGATCGTGAGCTGCGCCGCGGTCTTGAAGCCGTCGACATACGTGGCGCAGACCTTGTAGCTGCCGGTGGGTGCGCGGCCGCGCGCGCCGTGCACGCGCACGCGGTGTTCGCCCGCCTGTTCGATGCGCACCTGCGTGAAGTCGGCCACCACGTCGGGCAGCAGGTAGGCGGCAGGGTCGCCGATTTCGTAGAGCAGCTGCTCGCCGACCACGGCGGGCGTGAGCTTGCCGCCGGTGCCCGCGGGCTTGGTGACGACGAAGCTGCCGTCCGCGCTGCATTCGACGATGGGGTAGCCGATGTTCGGCCAGTCGGGCACGGTGTCCCAGTCGGTGTGCAGGCCGCCGGTGGCCTGGCAGCCGCACTCGATGATGTGACCCACGAGGCTGCCCGCGGCGAGCAGGTGGTGGTCGCCGGGCTGCCATTGGAATTCGTGCATGAGCACGCCGAGCGTGACGGCCGAGTCGACGCAGCGGCCGGTGATGACGACCTGCGCGCCCGCGTCGAGCGCGGCCTGGACCGGGCGCGCGCCCAGGTAGGCGTTGGCGCTGAGCACGCGCTCGGGCAGCGGCGCGCCGCTCTGCAGTTCGCGCACGGGCGGTTGCGAGGCGCGCAGCTCGGGCAGCAGCGGCGACACGTCGTCACCGCTCACCACGGCGATCTTCAGCGAGACGCCTTGCTCGGCGGCCAGTGCCGCGAGCGCATCGGCGCAGCCTTGCGGGTTGACGCCGCCCGCGTTGCTCACGACGCGGATGCCCTGTTTCACGACGTCTTTCAGCACGGCCTTCATCGCGACGGAGACGAAGTCGGTCGCGTAGCCCAGCTCGGGCTTCTTGAGCCGTGCGCCCGCGAGGATCGACATGGTGAGCTCGGCGAGGTAGTCGAACACGAGGTAGTCGATCTGCCCGCTGGCCACGAGCTGCGGCGCGCCCACGCTGCTGTCGCCCCAGAAGCCGGAGGCGCCGCCGATGCGGACGACGCGATTGCTGTTGCTGCTGTTCATCGTCCGCTCCATTGCGGCTTGCGCTTCTCGCGGAAGGCGAGCTGGCCTTCGGCCGCGTCTTCGGTGAGCGCGAACAGGCCGATCTGGCTTTCGGTGAAGGCCATCGATTCCTCGAAGGCCATGGCCTCGATCTTCTTCATCGTGTACAGGCCGCGGCGGATGGCAGCGGGCGACTTGTCGAGCAGGCGACCCAGCAGCCAGTCGACGCTGTCGTCGACGTCGTCGCTCACGCGGTTGACCAGCTTCAGCTCGAGCGCCTGCGCGGCGTCGATCGGTTCGCCGGTGATGCACATCTCGGCCAGCACGCGGCGCGGCAGCAGGCCGCCGAGCACGCTGAGCACCTGCGCGGGAAACACGCCGACCTTCACCTCGGGCAGGCCGAACACGGCCTGGCGGCTGGCCACGGCCAGGTCGCACATCGCCATGAGGCCCATGCCGCCCGCCATGCAGGCGCCGTTGACGCGCGCGATCAGCGGCACGGTCGATTGCCGCGCCTGGCGAAAGAGGTTGGCCATGCCCTGGTAGGGCGCGGCGTAGTCGAACTTGAACGAGGTGCCGCTTTGCAGGTCGGCGCCGGCGCAGAAGGCGCGCGTGCCGGCGCCGGTGAGGACCACGGCGCGCACGGCGGTGTCGCGGTTGGCACGGGCCAGCGCATCGGACAGGCCCTCGAGCACGGCCGCGTTGATGGCGTTGCGGCGTTCCTGGCGATCGATGGTGAGCCACATGACGGGCCCGCGCATCTCTTCGCGCAGCTCGACGGAGAAAGGGGAAGAGGGGGAAGAAGGGGGAGGGGATTCGGACATGGGCGGCTCGGCTTCCTGGTGACGGATGCCGTAGCGTCGCCCGAAAAAAAAGCCGCGGCATGCGGCTTGTGGCTGCGGTGATCCGGGTTTTCCCTGGGGTAGCCCGGATCGTCGCTGGCGTCGCGTTCTGCGCGCTTCGGCTTACTTCAGCAGGCCTTCGGCCTTCATCGCTTCCTGAACGGCGGGGCGGGCGGCGACGCGGGCGTGCCAGGCCAGCACGTTGGGGAAGTCCGAGATGTCCACGCCGGTGGGCTTGGTCCAGTTGGTCACGGTGAACAGGTAGCCGTCAGCCACGCTGAAATGCTCGCCCATCAGGTACTGCTTGGCGGCGAGTTCGCCGTCGAGCCACTGGAAGCGGGCCTTCAGCTTGTCCTTGGAGATGGACTTGGCTTCCTCGGGCATGGCCGGGTTGAACAGCGGGCTGAAGCCCTTGTGCATCTCGGTGCCGATGAAGGTCAGCCACTCCTGCAGGCGGTAGCGCGGCATGGTGCCGTTGGCGGGCGCGAGGTTCTTGGTGGGGGCGAGGTCGGCAATGTATTGCACGATCGCCGGGCCTTCGCGCAGGCGGGTGCCGTCGTCGAGCTCGAGCATCGGCACGTAGCCCAGCGGGTTGATGCCGTAGTAGTCGGTGCCGTCCTGCAGCTTGTGGCTCTTGGTGCTGGCCAGCACGGGCTCGAAGGCGATGCCCGCTTCGTGCAGCGCGATGTGGGGGGAGAGCGAGCAGGCGCCGGGCGAGTAGTACAGCTTCATTCGAAAAAACTCCAATGGATAGAAGGAAAAGATCTGTGCGACCGAAAGGGATGCTAGCGGGTTTGGCTGCATCGCGTTTTTGTCCTACGGCGGCTCGCGCGTGGCGACTATCGGGCGGCGCGGCGGGGCTTCCTACAGTCCGGACACGGCGGCGCATGCCCGCTGCAAAGCAACCAAGGAGTGGTTCACCATGCTCAAGTACGCGATCATTTTTGCGGTCATCTCGCTCGTGGCGGGTCTGCTGGGCTTTGGCGGCGTGGCGGCCGGCGCGGCGGGCATCGCCAAGTTGCTGTTCGGCCTGTTCCTCGTGCTGGCGGTGCTGTTCGTGGTGCTGGCCGCACTTGGCGTGGGCGCGGTGAAGAAGGCGCTCGATTGACCGCCTTGCCCCATGCCATGCACCTGTCGCACGTCGATCTGCGCCTGGACTACGAGGTGGACGCCCCGGCGCACCTGCGGCTGAACATCGAGGCCGCGCGCACGGGTGCGCAGGCGGTGCTGGCCGAGACGCTGACCATCGAGCCGCCCGTGCGGCTGCGGGTGGGCTGCGAGCCCGACAGCGGCAACCGCTTCGTGCGCTTCGACGCGGCGCCCGGCCCGCTGACCATCGCCTACCGCGCGACGGTGCGGCGCCCGGTGGTGCATGTGCCGGCCACCTTGCCCGAGGTGCCGGTGAGCCAGCTGCCCGACGCGGTGCTGGGCGACCTGCTGCCCACGCGCTATTGCGAGTCGGACCTGCTGGCGCGCTGCGCGCAGCAGCTCTTCGGGGATCTGCCGCCGGGCATCGGCCGCGTGCAGGCGATTGCCGACTGGATCCACGACAGCATCGTCTACGTGCCGGGCAGCAGCGACTCGACCACCACGGCGCGCGAAGTGTTCGTGCAGCGCGCTGGCGTGTGCCGCGACTTCGCGCACCTGGGCATCACCTTCTGCCGCGCGCTCAACATTCCGGCGCGGCTGGTGGTGGGCTATGTGTGGTTCGACGAGCCGCCGCAGGACTTCCATGCCGTGTTCGAAGCGTGGCTGGGCGGGCAGTGGGTGCTGTTCGATCCGACGCGCATGGCGCCCGTCGACCGGCTGGTGCGCGTGGGCACGGGGCGCGACGCGAAGGACGTGGCCTTCTCCACGATCTTCGGCGCGGTGCGCATGACCGACAAGAAGCTCGCCGTGCGCGAACTGCAGGACGAGCGGGCCATTGCGCCGCGCACGCCGGCACCCAGTGGCGAGCTGCGGGGCATCGAGAAGCCCGAACCGGTGCTCTGACCCTCCCAAGTGACCGCTCCATGCGGGTTAATTGCTATTAAATATATAGCAACCTGCGCAATGCCGACAAGGCTCCGGACCGATTTTGGCGCGGCTCCCTAGCTTGTCCACACAGGGGTTGCGGCAGGGCATCGCCGCTTAAAATTAGTGCCCTTTTTTGCGCCGCGCACGCGTCTGTGGTGCGCCCCCTTTTTCCAATGCTGTACCCCGAAGAATTCGATGTGATCGTCGTCGGCGGTGGCCATGCCGGCACCGAAGCCGCGCTCGCTTCCGCACGCATGGGCGCCAAGACGCTGCTGCTCTCCCACAACATCGAGACGCTGGGGCAGATGAGCTGCAACCCGTCGATCGGCGGCATCGGCAAGGGCCACCTCGTGAAGGAGGTCGACGCGCTCGGCGGCGCGATGGCCATTGCCACGGACGAGGCGGGCATCCAGTTCCGCATCCTCAATTCGAGCAAGGGCCCGGCCGTGCGCGCCACGCGGGCGCAGGCCGACCGCGTGCTGTACAAGGCCGCGATCCGCCACCGCCTGGAAAACCAGCCGAACCTCAGCCTGTTCCAGCAGGCCGTCGACGACCTGATGATCGAAGGCGACCGCGTCGTCGGTGCCGTCACGCAGGTGGGCATTTCTTTCCGCGCGCGCACCGTGGTGCTGACCGCGGGCACGTTCCTCGACGGCCGCATCCACGTCGGCCTCGACAACTACCAGGCCGGCCGCGCGGGCGACCCGCCGGCCATCAGCCTGTCGGCGCGCCTGAAGGAACTCAAGCTGCCGCAGGGTCGCCTCAAGACCGGCACGCCGCCGCGCCTCGATGGCCGCAGCATCGACTTCTCGAAGTGCACCGAACAACCCGGCGACGGCATGCCCGGTGGGGCAGGGCCGATGCCCGTGTTCAGCTTCATGGGCAAGGTCGAGATGCACCCGCAGCAAATGCCGTGCTGGGTGACGCACACCAACCAGCGCACGCACGACATCATCCGCTCGGGCTTCGACCGCAGCCCGATGTTCACCGGCAAGATCGACGGCGTGGGTCCGCGCTACTGCCCGAGCGTCGAAGACAAGATCAACCGCTTTGCCGACAAGGACAGCCACCAGATCTTTCTCGAGCCCGAAGGCCTGACGACCAACGAGTACTACCCGAACGGGATCTCGACCAGCCTGCCGTTCGACATCCAGTACCAGCTGGTGCGCTCGATGCCGGGCCTGGAAAACGCCCACATCCTGCGTCCGGGCTACGCCATCGAGTACGACTACTTCGATCCGCGCGAGCTCAAGAGCAGCTTCGAGACCCGTGCGATTCGCGGCCTGTTCTTTGCCGGCCAGATCAACGGCACCACCGGCTACGAAGAGGCGGCAGCCCAGGGCTTGTTCGCCGGCATCAACGCCGCGCTGCAATGCCGGGGCGAAGACGCCTGGCTGCCGCGCCGCGACGAGGCCTACCTGGGCGTGCTGGTCGACGACCTGATCACCAAGGGCGTGACCGAGCCGTACCGCATGTTCACCAGCCGCGCCGAGTTCCGGCTGCAGCTGCGCGAGGACAACGCCGACATGCGCCTGACCGAAGCAGGGCGCAAGCTGGGCCTCGTGGACGACGCACGCTGGGACGCTTTCAGCCGAAAGCGCGACGCTGTTTCACGTGAAACAGAACGGCTCAAGTCGATCTGGGTGAACCCGCGCAACCTGCCGGCGACCGAGTCGGCCCGGGTGCTGGGCAAGGCCATCGAGCATGAATACAACCTGGCCGACCTGCTGCGCCGGCCCGACGTCAACTACGAAACCCTGATGTCGCTGGACGGCGGCAAGTACGGCCCGTCGTCGGCGCTGAGCGCTTCCGAGATCGAGCAGATCGAGATCTCGGCCAAGTACTCCGGCTACATCGAGCGCCAGCACGACGAAGTGGAGCGTGCCGCCCACTTCGAGAACCTGAAGCTGCCGGCCGACTTCGACTACGGCCAGGTCAAGGCTTTGAGCTTCGAGGTGCGCCAGAAGCTGGACAAGCACCGGCCCGAAACGCTGGGGCTGGCATCGCGCATCTCGGGCGTGACGCCCGCGGCGATCTCGCTGCTGATGATTCACCTGCGCAAGGGCGGGCACAAGGCCTTCGCCCGCGATGCCGCCGATACGGCCACGACCACCGAAGCTGCTGCCACCGAGCCGCACACCGCACCATGAGCGCGACGCCTCTCGACACGCTGCGCGCAGGCGCAGCCACCTTGGGCGTGGCCCTGTCCGACACACAGGGCGAACAGCTGCTGGCCTACGGCACGCTGATGCTCAAGTGGAACAAGGTCTACAACCTGACGGCCGTGCGCGACCCGGCCGGCGTCATGACGCACCACCTGCTCGACAGCCTCGCGGCCGTCGCACCCCTGCAGCGCGAGTGGGCAGGGAAGGGCAGGCTGCTCGACGTCGGCTCCGGCGGCGGTCTGCCGGGCGTGGTGATCGCCATCATGCGGCCCGACATCGAGGTCAGCTGCCTCGATGCCGTCGCCAAGAAAGCCGCCTTCGTGCAGCAGGTGGCGGCCGAACTGGAGCTGCCGAACCTGCGCGGCCTGCATGCGCGGGTCGAATCGCTGGCCGGCAGCTACGAGGTGATCAGCTCGCGCGCCTTCGCGTCGCTGCCCGATTTCTTCAACGGCTCGGTGCACCTGCTGGCACCGGGCGGCGTCTGGCTGGCCATGAAGGGCAAGGTGCCGACCGACGAACTGGCCGCCTTGCCGGCCGGCGTCGCAGTGTTTCACGTGGAACAACTGACGGTGCCGGGCCTGGACGCCGAGCGCTGCATCGTCTGGGCGCGCAAAGAGGCCGCCTGATTTCGTAAAAGATGCGACGGCGCCGGCAAAAGCCGGTGCCGGAGCAATCTTCCCGGCGCTGGCCTGCCTTAGACTCGAAGCCTCCCCCTGGCTCTCTTTTTCGAGGCAAATCCCATGTTCGGCATCGCTGACTACGGCGCATTCGTCGCCGCCATCGTCCTGTTCCTTCTGATTCCCGGTCCGGGCAATCTGGCGCTGATCACTTCGACCAGCAAAGGCGGCATTCGTGGCGGCCTGGCAGCGACCTTCGGCGTGATCCTGGGAGACCAGGTCCTGATGTGGGCGGCGGTGGCGGGCGTGTCCGCCGTGCTGGCGGCCTACCCGGCCGCCTTCAAGGCGGTGCAATGGCTGGGCGCCGCCTACCTGGCGTGGCTCGGCCTCAAGATGCTCCTGGCCAAGCCCGGCGCGGCACCGATCCTGAACATCCGCCCGAGCCATTTCCTGCGCCAGGCGCTGACGATCACCTTGCTGAACCCCAAGGCGATCGTGTTCTACATGGCCTTCTTCCCGCTGTTCGTCGATCCGGCGCGCCACCAGGGTGTCATTACCTTCGGCGCCATGGCCGTGACCATCGCCGCGCTGACCTTCCTGTACGGCCTGACCTCGACGCTGCTCACGCACTTCCTGGCCGAGCGCATCCGCGCCAATCCCCGCATCTCGGCCACGCTCGAAAAGCTGGCCGGCACCTTCCTGATTGCCTTCGGCATCAAGCTCGCGATCTCGCGCTGACCGACCCCGACGACCCGCACTGACGACACATGGCCAAGATTTTCTGCATCGCCAACCAGAAGGGCGGCGTCGGCAAGACCACCACCACCGTCAATCTCGCCGCCGGCCTGGCCAAGGTGGGCCAACGCGTGCTGATGATCGACCTCGACCCCCAGGGCAACGCCACCATGGGTTCGGGCATCGACAAGCGCCAGCTGGAACTCACGGTGTACGACGTACTGCTCGAATCGGCCTCGGTGGCCGAGGCGCGGGTGAAGTCCGACAAGCTCGTCGAGGCCGAAGCCAGCTACGACGTGCTGGGCGCCAACCGGGAGCTGGCCGGCGCCGAAGTCGAAATGGTGGCGCTCGACCGCCGCGAAAAACGCCTGCGCACCGCGCTGGCCGCAGTCGGCGCCGAGTACGACTTCGTGCTGATCGACTGCCCGCCGAGCCTGAGCCTGTTGACGCTCAACGGCCTGTGCGCGGCCCACGGCGTGATCGTGCCGATGCAGTGCGAGTACTTCGCGCTCGAAGGGCTCACGGACCTGGTCAACACCATCAAGCAGGTGCACGCCAACCTCAACAAGAACCTGCAGATCATCGGCCTGCTGCGCGTGATGTTCGATCCGCGCATCACGCTGCAGCAGCAGGTGAGCGAGCAGCTCAAGTCTCACTTCGGCGACAAGGTGTTCGACACCGTGATCCCGCGCAATGTGCGCCTGGCCGAAGCGCCGAGCTACGGCCTGCCGGGCGTGGTGTTCGACCCGTCCGCCCGCGGCAGCCAGGCCTTCATCGCCTTCGCCGAAGAGCTGGTCGCCAAGATGCCGCCCGCGAGCGCCTTTGCCTCGGGCGCGGTGGCACCGCCGGTCACGCCTCCGCCGCGCGTGGTGCCCGACCTGCCGATTCCCGACGATGTGCTGGCCGCTGCGCCTTCTGCTTCCGTCGCCGATACCGACCAAAACCCCGTCTGATGCTCGCCCAATGGGCGGCAGGCGCTATCAAGTTCGTAGCAACCAGCCATGAGTGAACCCCGCATCCTGCTGCTGCCCGGATGGCAGAACAGCGGCCCTGGCCATTGGCAGACCCGCTGGGAGTCGGTCTACGGCGACCGCCGCGTCGACCAGCACGAATGGATGCGCCCGCTGCGCGGCGACTGGTCGATCCGCCTCGAAGAAGAAGTGCTGGCCGCGCCGGGCCAAGTGGTGCTGGCTGCCCACAGCCTCGGCTGCATCCTCACCGCCGCCTGGGCGGCCCATTCGCGCAACACGCACAAGGTGCGCGGCGCGCTGCTGGTGGCCCCCGGCGACCTGGAGCGCGACGACCTGCGCCAATTGATTCCCGGCTGGGCGCCCATCGTGCGCCAGCCGCTGCCGTTTCCGGCCGTGCTCATCGCCGCCAATGACGACCCGTATTGCGAAGCCTCGCGCTCGAAGCAGCTGGCCCGCGACTGGGGCGCACGCTTCATCGATGCCGGCACCGGCGGCCACCTGAACGCCGAATCCGGCCTGGGCGACTGGCCCGAAGGCCGGAAACTCCTGAACGACCTCTCGAAAGACACGCACTGATGGCGACCAAGAAACCCAAGGGCCTGGGCCGCGGCCTCGAAGCGCTGCTCGGCCCGACGGCCGCACCCTCCGCCGATCCGCTCGGCAATGGCGGCGACCGCGCCACGGAAGAGGGCGGTGCACCGCAGAACCCCAACACCCTGAAGCTCGACCAGATGGTGGCCGGCGTCTACCAGCCGCGCACCCGCATGGACGAGGGCGCGCTGTACGAGCTGGCCGAGAGCATCAAGGTGCAAGGCATCATGCAGCCGATCCTGGTGCGCCGCCTCGACGCCGAATCGGCCGCGGCCAAGAACGCCGAGTACGAAATCATCGCGGGCGAGCGGCGCTTCCGTGCCGCCCGGCTCGCCGGCCTGGACACCGTGCCGGTGCTGGTGCGCGACGTGCCCAACGAGGCCGCGGCGGCCATGTCGCTCATCGAGAACATCCAGCGCGAAGACCTCAACCCGCTGGAAGAAGCCCAAGGCCTGCAGCGCCTGGTGACCGAGTTTGGGCTCACTCACGAAATGGCAGCCCAGGCCGTGGGCCGTTCGCGCAGCGCCGCCAGCAACCTGCTGCGCCTGCTGAACCTGGCCGAGCCTGCGCAGCTGATGCTGATGGCCGGCGACATCGACATGGGCCACGCACGCGCGCTGCTGTCGCTCGACCGCGGCACGCAGATCACCGCCGCCAACCAGATCGCCGCCAAGAAGATGTCGGTGCGCGAGGCCGAGGCGCTGGTGAAGAAGCTCGCGGCCGAGTTCACGCTCACGCCCTCGCGGCGCGGCAATGCCGGCGAGAAGTCGCGCGACCTGCAGCGCGTGGAAGAAGAGCTGGCCGACCTGCTCACGGCCGAGGTCGAGGTGCGCATCAAGAAGCGCACGAAGCGCGGCGAAAGCGGCGAGCTGGCGATCCACTTCGGCTCCATCGAAGCACTCAACGGACTCATCGAGCGCATCCGCCGAACGGCCTAGTTCGGCCTGTGTTGCGAAGACGGACCCTTGCGTTCGTTTGATTGATTCCTGCAATCCTTTGCGCGTATCCTCGATCGCGGTTTTTCTTTCAGCCCTGCAAGACCATCACCATCGAAACGAGGGAGTCGACCATGCCGTTCTTCGCCACCAAGTTCCCGCTCGCCGCAGTCGCCGTCGGCGCACTGCTGCTCACGGGCTGCGCCACCACCGACATGCAGATGGGCAGCCAGTCGGCCAAGACCATGGCCACCGGCAGCGCCGCCGGCGGTGCCACCTCGGGCGAGAGCAGCCAGCTCGAGCGCTGCGAATCGCCGCTCGGGACCGTGTCGCTGGTCGAGAACGTCAACGCCGGTTGGTACACCATCCTCACGGGCGAGTACCGCCTGCCGCCTACTGCAAATCTGTTGCGTTTGCTGGTCCAGCAGTCGAACTGCTTCATCGTGGTCGAGCGCGGCGCGGCCGGCATGAACGCCATGACGCGTGAACGCGCGCTGCAGCAGTCGGGCGAGATGCGCGGCGGCAGCAACTTCGGCCGCGGCCAGATGGTGGCGTCCGACTACGGCCTGTCGCCCGAGATCGTGTTCAGCAACAGCGATGCCGGCGGCATCGGCGGCGCGCTCGGCGGCCTTGTGGGCGGCGGCCGTGGCCGCGCCATCGCAGCCGTCGGCGGCAGCCTGCAGACCAAGGAAGCCAGCGCGCTGCTGACGCTCATCGACAACCGCTCGGGCGTGCAGGTCGCGGCAGCCGAGGGCAGCGCCTCCAAGACCGACTTCGGCGCCTTCGGCGGCCTGGCCGGCCGAAGCGGCGCCGGTGGCCTCGGCGGCTACACCAACACGGCGCAGGGCAAGGTGATCGCGGCAGCCTTCATGGACGCGTTCAACCAGATGGTCCGTTCGCTGCGCAACTACAAGGCGCAGACGGTGCGCGGCCAGGGCCTGGGCGGCGGTGGCCGCTTGGGTGTCGATGGGGGCGCTGCGCCTTCGCAGACCTACGTGCCGCCGGAGCCGGCACCGGCACGTCGCCGCAGGTAAGAACAAAACGCGGGCCTTCGGGCCACGAAAAAGCCCGGCGCTCTTGCGAGCCGCCGGGCTTTTTCATTGATGCGTGATCGCGAGGGATCAGAGGCTGAAGATCTTGCCCGGGTTCATGATGTTCTTCGGATCGAGCGCGCGCTTGATGGTGCGCATCATGTCGATCGCGCCCACGCCGGCTTCGGTCACCAGGAAGTCCATCTTGTGCAGCCCCACGCCGTGCTCGCCCGTGCAGGTGCCTTCGAGCGCCAGCGCGCGGCTCACCAGCGCGTGGTTCAACTCTTCGGCCTTCACGCGCTCTTCGGGGATGTTCGGGTCGAGCAGGTAGCCGAAGTGGAAGTTGCCGTCGCCCACGTGGCCGACGAGGAAGTAGGGGATGCCGCTGGCATCGGCTTCGGCCACCGAGTCGAGCAGGCAGTCGGCCAGGCGCGAGATCGGCACGCAGGTGTCGGTCGAGATCACGCGGCAGCCCGGGCGCGACTGCACGGCCGCGAAGTAGCTGTTGTGCCGCGCGGTCCACAGGCGCGTGCGTTCTTCCGGCGTGCTGGCCCATTCGAAGGCGTTGCCGCCGTGGCCGCTCGCAAGCTCCTGCACCGTCTCGGCCTGCTCCTTCACGCCGGCGGGCGAGCCGTGGAATTCCATCAGCAGCATCGGCTCTTCACGCAGGTTGAGCTTGGCGTAGGCGTTCACCATGCGCACCGTGTTCACGTCGATCAGCTCCACGCGCGCGATCGGCACGCCGAGCTGGATGGTCTCGATGGTGGTGCGCACCGCGGCCTCGATGCTCGGGAACGAGCAGATCGCCGCCGACACCGCCTCGGGCAGCGGGTAGATGCGCAGCGTGACCTCGGTGACCACGCCCAGCGTGCCTTCGCTGCCCACCATGAGGCGCGTGAGGTCATAGCCGGCCGACGACTTCTTCGCGCGCGTGCCGGTGCGGATGATGTCGCCGCTGGCCGTGACCACTTCGAGCGCCAGCACGTTCTCGCGCATCGTGCCGTAGCGCACCGCGTTCGTGCCGCTGGCGCGCGTGGCCGTCATGCCGCCGATGGAGGCATCGGCGCCCGGGTCGATGGGGAAGAACAGGCCCGTGCTCTTGATCTCTTCGTTGAGCTGCTTGCGCGTGACGCCCGGCTGCACCGTCACCGTGAGGTCGTCGGCGTTGATCGACAGCACCTGGTTCATGCGCGACACGTCGATGCTGATGCCGCCTTGCACGGCGAGCAGGTGGCCTTCGAGCGAAGAGCCCACGCCGAAGGGAATGACCGGCACGCTGTGTTCGCTGGCGAGCTTCACGGCATCGGCAACATCTTGCGTGCTTTCGGCGAACACCACGGCCGCGGGCGGCGGTGCATCGAACGACGACTCGTCGCGCCCGTGCTGCGTGCGCACCGCCATCGCCGTGGAACAGTTGTCGCCGAAGCGCGCCTTCAGCCCGTCGATCAGGGCTGCGGGAACGTCGCGCAGATGGAGCGCCGGCATCAGGTGCGAGGTGGAAGTCGGGGCGTTCATCGGGCGTCTCCTGGAGGGGCTGAGGGGGATCGGTCATTTTACGGAGCGCGCACCATAATGCGCTTCGGTAAAAGACATGAACCCCACGACCCTTGCAGCCCTCGCGGCCTTTCCCTCGCAGCTCGAAGCCCACTACGCGGCCATTCCCAAAGCCTTCCGGCATTGGGCGCCGCCTTCGTGGGAGGGCGTGCCCAGCGAGGCCTTCACCGCCATCGAGCAGCTGTGCCATGTGCGCGACATCGAGATCGAGGGCTACCACGTGCGCTTTCGCCGCACGCTCGCCGAAACCCATCCGACGCTCGCATCGATCGACAGCGAGCCGCTGGCCATCGAGCGCCATTACGGCGCGGCCGACCCTGCAGCGGTGCTCGCCGAGTTCCGCCAGGCGCGCGTGCAGACGATGGAAATCATCTCGCAGCTGAGCGACGCGCAGCTGGCGCGCACGGCCGTGTTCGAGGGCTACGGCCCGCTCACGATGCGCAGCCTCATCCATTACCTGTGCAGCCACGACCATCAGCATCTGGCCGGACTGCAATGGCTGGCCGGCAAGATCGACGCCGCCGGCCTTTCGACCTGAACCGAGGAGCGCCCATGGGCAACCGACTTTCCCAGATCGCCACCCGCACCGGCGACGACGGCACCACCGGCCTGGGCGACAACACCCGCGTGCCCAAGGACCACCTGCGCGTGCACGCGATGGGCGACGTGGACGAACTCAACTCGCACATCGGCGTGCTGCTGTGCGAGCCGCTGCCAGAGCCCGTGCGCGAGCTGCTGGTCGACGTGCAGCACCAGCTCTTCAACCTCGGCGGCGAACTCTCGATGCCGGGCTTCACGCTGCTCAAGCCCGAGGCGCTGCTGCAGATCGACAACGCACTGGCCGACCACAACGCCGCCTTGCCGCGCCTGGCTGAATTCATCCTGCCCGCCGGCACGCGCGCCGCCTCGCTCGCGCACGTGTGCCGCACCGTGGCGCGGCGTGCCGAGCGCGCCGTGGTGTCGCTGGGCGCCACCACCGAACTCAACGATGCGCCGCGCCAGTACCTCAACCGGCTCAGCGACCTGCTCTTCGTGCTCGCGCGCGTGCTCAACCGCATGAACGGCGGCGACGACGTGTACTGGAAGAGCGAGCGCATGGCCCGCGCGGCCGCCGCCGAATCCGAAGACCACTCCCAGGGGACGACGCCATGAAGAAGCTTCACATCACCACCGCATCGCTCGCCGCCATCGCCGCTGCGCTCTGGCTGCCCGTCACCGCGCAGGCGCAGAGCGCCGACAACCCGCCCCAGGCCGAACGCGCCCACACGATCAAGTCGCCCTCGCGCAGCGGCAAGGTCGTGGGCAGCGTGCAACGCGGCACCAACGCCGCCGGCCGCGGCGTCAACCGTGCCGATGCCGCCACGCGGCGCGGTGTGAGCAACGTGTCGGAAAAAGCCAGCCGGCCCGTGCGCAACGTGGGCGAGTCCTTCGGACGCAAGCTGGCACCGGGCTCGAGTGGGCGCGCGGCGCCGCCGCCTGTGGGGCCGCAGGGCAACGCGCCCTGAGTCTTTGCTGTTGTTCGCTCAGGGCAACGCTCCCGCCGACGCGGTACCTTGCTCCGCGAATGTCCCCCGGCCTGCGGCCTCCTCCTTGATTTCGCTGCGCAAGGCACCGCATCGGCGTGAGCGCTGGGCAGTGCGGTCGCTGATCGGCCGCACACCCGCGCCGCTTCCCGTGCGCAGGACACTGGGTGCTTCCCGCAGCGAAATCAAGGAGGAGGGCGAAGCCCGGGGGACATTCGCGGAGGGAAGTACCCGGTGGCCTGTGCACGCGCCCCGAACCCACCGAAAGGAAAGCCCACAGACATGGCAAGAAACATAGAGATCAAGGCCCGCATCGACAGCGTGGACCGCATCGCAGAAATCGCCGCAACGCTCGCCGACCAGGGCCCCATCGAGATCGCGCAAGACGACACCTTCTTTCGCTGCGAGCACAGCGCCGACCGCCTCAAGCTGCGCACCTTCGCGCCCGACCGCGGCGAACTCATCTTCTACCGCCGCGCCGACAGCACCGGCCCGAAGGAATCGTTCTACCTGATCACGCCCGTTACCACGCCCGACGCGTTGCGCGAATCGCTCACGCTCGCCTGGGGCCAGGCCGGCCGCGTGCGCAAGCAGCGCCGCCTGTTCCTTGTGGGCCGCACGCGCGTGCACCTCGACCGCGTCGAAGGGCTCGGTGAATTCCTCGAACTCGAAGTGGTGCTGCAGGAGGGCGAGCCCGCCGACGCCGGCGTAGCCGAAGCCCATGCACTCATGGCCCGGCTCGGCGTGGCCGAGAGCCAGCTGGTGCAGGGCGCCTACGTCGACCTGTTGCGCGCGCAGGCTGCGCCTTCCAAGGCAGGAGCAACTGCGATGGAGCGTCTCGAGAAATGGCTCGAGATCAATCTTCAGGAGGTGCACGCAGACCTGGCACCAGGATGCACAGAGGCGGCCATCGCTGAGTTCGAGTGCGAAGTCGGCAGGAGCTTTCCCGCGTCGCTGAAAGACTTGTACAGAGCACACGACGGGCAGGCAGGGACTGCCAACACCGGGCCGTTCTATGGCTTGTCGTTCTTGTCGATGGCGCAGGCGAAGGGCCACTGGATCGACTGGAAGAAGATCGCCGACGAGACCTCGCCTGAGGTCATGGAGGGAGCAAGCATGTTCTCGAAGTCGGCATCGGCGGGCACCGTCAAGGAGATCTACGCGAACGCGTACTGGATTCCGTTCGCGTACGACCACGGTGGCAACTACCTCGGAGTTGATCTGGACCCGGGACCACGTGGAACGATCGGGCAAGTCATCAACTTCGGGCGAGACGAAGACGAGAAGTTCGTCGTCGCGAGTTCTGTTGCGGCCTTTCTGGAGTGGCTGGTGGACCAATTGGAATCGGGCAACTCAACGGTCAGACTCGAAGACGATGGCGGACGAAGCCTCAACACGAAGGAGCCCGAGATGTCTCATTTCCTGGACGCCATCAAGATTCTCTTTGCTTCACAGCGTGGTGCCTGAACGACTGGAGACACGCTGCGCTGAGCAAGCCGAAAGCCAACTGGTGCAGGGCGCCTACGTCGACCTGTTGCGCGCGCAGGCCGCCTGAGCCATCGGGCAGCCGGCGGGTACGCGCGCCAGCAGGTCTTGCCGCAGCGCATTCAGCTCGGCGATCTTCTGGTCGATGACCGCGACCTTGTCGGCCAGCAGCGCCGCGATCGCATCGTCGGGCGCGGCCGATTCCCACACCGCGGGCAGGTTGTCGCCGATCTCGTGCAGGCTGAAGCCGAGCTTCTGCGCGGTGCGGATGTAGCCCACCATCTGCACGGTTTCCTTCGCATAGACCCGGTAGCCGTTGCTGCCACGCTGCGCGCGGATCAGGCCGCGCTCTTCGTAGAAGCGCAGCGTGTCGCGGCTCAAGCCCGTCGCCGAAGCCAGCTGGCCGATCTGCATGGTCGTTGTTCCTTCGCCGAAGAATGTGCTTGACCTTGGAGCGTACCCGAGGCTTTAGCTTCCGGGGCTTCTTCACTCCCTGCAGGGCTCTTCTTCATGATCGCGCTTCCCACCTACCAACGCATCGTCCGCGCCAGCGCCTGGTACGACCTCGTGGTGACCATCGGCTTCGCCACGCCGTGGACCTTCGCCGCCGTGCACACCCTGCTGCTGTGGACCATCCAGACGCTGCAGCTGCCGGGCAGCTTTCCGGCCTTCGACCCCGTGCACATGCTGATGGCCAACCTGCTCGGCTCGGTGGTCACCGTCTGGGCCGTGCTGCGCATCCGCGATCCGCGCCTGCGCTATGGCCGCTACGACGCCGTGGCGCGCTTCCTGTTCGCCACCTGGCAGATCTACGCCGTGACGCAGGGCGCCAGCCTGATCATCCTCGGCTTCACCGCGATGGAACTGCTGTTCGGCGTGCTCGAGAGCCTGCCGGTGCGCGGCGCGACCGCACGCACACCGATGCGCGCCGACGACCGCGCCACAGGCCTCAGCGCCAGCCCGCAGCCTTGAGCTGCTCGGCGAGTTGCTGCGCCACCTGGGCGTAGCCCTTCGCGTTCGCGTGGATGCGGTCCGAGCGCAGGGCTGCATCCGACAGCACGCCCGAATACACACCGGCGACCAGCAACGCCTGCCCCGACTTCGCGACCTCTTCGTAGAACGGCGCGTCGCTGAGCGAGCCGACCACCGCGCGCATCGCATCGGGCGCCGGCGTGGCCAGCACCGCCACGTGCGACGTGTGCGCGCGCGCCTGCTCGATGAGTGCCGCGAGGTTCTCGCGCGTGCTGGCAGGCGACACGCCGCGCAGCATGTCGTTGCCGCCGATGCCGATCAGGATCGCGTCGTAGCTGTTGGCGGACAGCAGCGCGGGCAGGCGCTCCAGCGCACCCGCCGAGGTGTCGCCGTTGACCCCCGCGTTCTCGACCTGCCAGCCCGTGAGCTCGCCCAGCTTCGCGGGCCATGCCGTCTCGGGCGACGCACCGTAGCCGAAGGTCAGGCTGTCGCCCAGCGCCAGCACGCGGGCATCGGGCTTCAACGCGTTGGCTGAGGCCTTTCGTTTGCCGCATGCGGAGAGCAGCAGGGCGGAGGCCGGCACGCCGGCGAGCATCTGGAGGAGGTGGCGTCGCTTCATGTGGCGCGCAGCTTAAACGAGGCCGCGCGGCCGTTGGCGCTTGCCCCTTCGCTTGCTCGGAAAGCGCATAAGCCTCTCCGTTTTCGTTCCTTCCCGGCACCGGGACAGCGGCGAAGAATCGCGGCCTCCACGCCGATTCGTTCATCCCTTCACTGCCACCGAGGTCCGACGCCATGCTGCCGCCGCTGTTCACCCGCCATCGTTTCCTGCGCCATGCGGTCGCACTGTCCGCCGCCTTGCTCACCGCGCCGCTCGCGGCCTGGGCCGCACCCGCCAGCGGCGAGCCCGTGTGGTTCGGCGTGAGCGGTCCGCTCACCGGACAGAACGCGCAGTACGGCGCGCAGTGGAAGGCCGGCTTCGACCTTGCGCTCGAGCACATCAACGCGCAGGGCGGCATCCACGGCCGGCCGCTGGCCTACAACTTCGAGGACAGCCAGAGCGACCCGCGCCAGTCCGTCGCCATTGCGCAAAAACTCGTGAACGACAAGCGCGTGCTCATCGAACTGGGCGACTTCTCCAGCCCCGCCTCGATGGCCGCCTCGCCCATCTACCAGCGCGCGGGCCTCGTACAGCTGGGCTTCACCAACTCGCACCCCGACTTCACCAAGGGCGGCGACTACATCTGGAGCCCCTCGATCAGCCAGGCCGACGCGCAGCCGCTGCTGGCCGACCTGGCCGTGAAGACGCTGGGCTTCAAGCGCATCGCCGTGCTGTTCCTGAACACCGACTGGGGTCGCACCAGCAAGGACGTGCTCGTGAAGGCCGCGCAGGAGCGCGGCGCGCAGCTCGCCATTGCCGAGGGCTACCAACCCGACGAGAAGGACTTCCGCTCGACCCTGGTGCGCGTGCGCGACGCCAACCCCGACGGCGTGGTGCTCATCTCGTACTACCCCGACGGCGCGCTCATCGCCGGCCAGGTGCGCAGCGTGGGCCTGAAGCAGCCCATCGCCGCCGTGGGCTCGGTGTACTCGCCCAAGTTCATCGAGCTCGGCGGCGCGGCCGTGAACGGCATCCACACCAACACCGCCTTCTTTCCCGAAGAGCCGCGCACCGAGGTGCAGGCCTTCGTGAAGAGCTTCCGCGCGAAGTACAGCAAGGAGCCCGACGCCTTCAACGCCTATGCCTACGACGCCGTGGTGTACGCCGCCGCCGCGCTGCGCGAAGCCGGCCCCAAGGCCGACCGCAAGGCCGTGCGCGATGCGTTCTACAAGATCAAGGACGTGCCCAGCGTCATCTTCGGCAAGGCCACCTTCGACGCGCAGACGCGCCGCGTGATCGGCGTGAAGAGCGTCAACCTGGTGGTGAAGGACGGCAAGTGGGCGCAGATCGACGAGAAGGCGGCGGCGCTGGCATCGGCCAAGTAGATGAGCTTCACCTCCTTCTTCGACCACACGGTCAACGGCCTGATCATCGGCAACATCTATGCGTTGCTGGCGGTGGGGCTCGCGCTGATCTTCGGCGTCTCGCACCTCATCAACTTCGCGCACGGCTCGGTCTACACCGTGGGCGCGTACATCGGCTGGGCGAGCATCACCTACCTGCACACGCCGCTGCCGGTCACCATCGCGCTGGTGGTGATCGGCTCGGGGGCGCTGGGCATGCTGATCGAGCGCGTGGGGCTGCGGCCACTGCAGGGCGCCGCGCGCATCGCGCCACTGCTGGCCACCATCGGCATCAGCTTCGTGCTCGACATCCTCGTGCAGCTGGTGTTCAGCCCCGACCCGCGCGCGCTGCCCACGCAGCTGCCCGACTGGCGCCTGCAGATCGGCACCGGCACCATCGGTGCACTCGACCTGCTGATCGCGGGCATCGGCATCGCGAGCGCGGCCGTGCTGTTCGGCTTCCTGCGTTTCACGAAGCTGGGCTGGGCCGTGCGCGCCACCGCGCAGGACCGCGACGCCGCGCAGCAGATGGGCGTGGACGTGAACCGCGTGAACCAGACCGTGTTCGCCATCGCTGCCGCATTGGGCGGGCTCTCGGGCCTGCTGGTGGGCATGTACTACAACAACATCAGCCCGGCAATGAGCTTCCAGGCCACGCTCAAGGGCGTGGTGGCCACGGTGGTCGGCGGCGTGGGCAACGTGCCGGGTGCCATCGTCGGCAGCCTGCTGCTGGGGCTGATCGAAAGCTATGGCGTGGCCATTCTCGGCACGCCGTACCGCAACCTGTTTGCCTTCGCGCTGCTGCTGGTCATCCTGGTGTGGAAGCCCAACGGCCTGTTTGGCCGCAAGCGTGTGCTGCCGCCCGAACCGCTCACCGGCACCTTCATCGCACCGAGCAAGCCGTGGCGCGTGCCGCCGCGCCTGTTGCTCGCGCTGTTCGCCGCGGCCGTGCTGCTGCCGCTGTTCGATCCGTCGCCCTATGTGCTGCAGACGCTCACCAACGCGTGGCTCTACGGTGCGCTCGCGTTGAGCCTCACGCTGGTGGCCGGCACCATCGGCCAGATCTCGCTGGGCCACGCGGGGCTGCTGGCCATCGGCGCGTACGCCTCCTCGCTGCTGGTGCTCGACCTGCACTTGCCCGTGGGCACGGGCATCGTGGCCGCGGGCGTGCTCACCTCGCTGATCGGCACGGCGCTGATCTTCCCGGCCTTCCGGCTGCGCGGGCACTACGTGTCGATCGCCACGCTGGGCATCGGCGAGATCGTGGCGCTCACCATCCTCAACTGGGAAAGCCTCACGCGCGGGCCCATCGGCGTGTCGGGCATTCCGCCGCTGTCGCTGTTCGGGCGCGATGCGTCGTCGAACGAGGCGATCTACTGGGCCTCGTTCGGTGCGCTGGTGCTGCTGGCCCTGCTGCAGTGGCGCCTGCTGCGCTCGCACCTGGGCCGCACCTTCCGCGCGGTGCGCGAAGACGAGGTCGCCGCGCGCGCCTACGGCGTGAGCCCCGACCGCTACAAGGCGCTGGCCTTCGGCTTCGGCGGCTTCGCGGCGGGCGTGAGCGGCGCCTTCACCGCGCACATGTACTCGTACATCAACCACGAGACCTTCGGCTCGCAGATCTCGATCCTCGCGCTCACGATGGTGATCCTCGGCGGGCTCGGGAACATCAGCGGCGCGCTGCTGGGTGCGGTCGCGCTCGTGAGCCTGCCCGAGCTGTTCCGCGTGACGGCCGAGTACCGCATGTTGATCTACGGCGTGGCACTGCTTCTGTTGATCCGCTTCCGTCCCCAAGGCCTGCTCGGCACCGTCTGAAAGAACCACACACCATGAGTCACCTCAACGACTACCTCGCCGAGAAACGCGCCGCCGTGCTGGCCCGCAACGCCGCCGTCGCGGCCGGCACCGCACAGCCTTCGCAGCTCAAGGCCAGCGTGCGCGCCGAAGGCCGCAGCGGCGTGCGCCGCCTGCGCATCCGCGAGCACCAGGTGATCAGCGACAGCCCGCCCGACTTCGCGGGCTACAACCTCGGCCCGAGTTCGCCCGAGCTGCAGCTGGGCGTGCTCGGCACCTGCGTGACGCACATCTTCCTGATCCAGGCGGCCGAACGCCAGGTGCCGCTCGAAAGCCTCGAGGTCGAGGTGACCGGTGTCATCGACCCGCGCGGCGGCAAGCCGGGCCACGAGCAGACCCCCATCTGGCCGCACGAGATCGGCTACACCGTGCACATCGATTCGCCCGCCAGCCGCGAAGAGATCGACGCGCTGTTCGAGGCGGTGGAGCGCAACTGCCCCATCCTCAACCTGCTGCGCAACCCGCAGGCCATTCGCGCCGAGGTGAAGCTCGTGAACTCGAAGGCGAAGGTCGCCGATGCCGTCGCTGCTTGAGGTCCGCGGCCTCGTGCGTCGCTTCGGCGGGCTCACGGCCGTCAACGCCGTCGACCTGCAGGTGGGCGAGGGCGAACTGCTGAGCGTGATCGGCCCGAACGGTGCCGGCAAGACCACGCTGTTCAACCTCGTCACCGGCCTCGACAAGCCCGATGCCAGGCAGGTGCGCTTCGACGGCCAAGACATCACCGGCCTGCCCGCGCAAGAGCTCGCACAGCGCGGCCTGGCGCGCACCTTCCAGCACGGGCGCGTGTTCGCGAACCTCTCGGTGCTCGACAACGTGCTGGTCGGCGCGCACACGCGGCTGCGCGCCGTGAAACCGCGCGTGGGCGGCGTGCCGGGCCTCGGCGCGCTGGCCGAGCTGGCGCTCGCGCTGGTGCAACCGAGTGTCGTGCGACGCGAGGAAGAAGCGCTGCGCGACGAGGCGCGCGAGATCATCGCGCTCTTCGGCGAACGCCTCACGCCGCGCACCGACCATCCGGCCTACAGCCTCTCGTACGCCAACCGCCGCCGCGTGGAGATCGCGCGTGCGCTCGCGCTGCGGCCGCGCCTGCTGCTGCTCGACGAGCCCACGGCCGGCATGAACGAGAGCGAGACGGCCGAGATGCTGGAGATCATTCGCGGCCTCAAGGCGCGCGGCCAGACCATCCTGCTGATCGAGCACAAGCTCGACCTCGTCATGCAGCTGTCCGACCGCGTGGCCGTGCTCGACGATGGCCGCAAGATCGCCGAAGGCCTGCCCGACGACGTGCGCAACGACCCCTCGGTGATCGAGGCCTACCTCGGCCATCGCCAGGTCGGCGAAGCGCAGGAAGAAGTGGTGCCCGCATGATCGCCACCGTCGCGCGCACCGGCCTTTCTCCTTCTTCCCTCTGGGGAGAGGGGAGAAACGACGACCTGCCTGAACGCGCCCTCGCGCAAGCAGCGGTGGGCGCCGTCCCGCCACTGCTCCAACTCCAGAAGGTCAACAGCTTCTACGGCCCCGTGCAGGCCCACTTCGATCTCGACATCGAAGTGCGCAAGGGCCAGATCGTCAGCCTGCTCGGCGGTAACGCCAGCGGCAAGTCGACCACGATGAAGATCGTGCTCGGGCTGCTCAAGCCGCGCTCGGGCGAGGTCCGCTTCAACGGCGAATCGACGCTGGGCCTGAGCACGCCGCAGATCATCCGCAAGGGCATCGGCTCGGTGCCCGAGGCGCGCCGCCTGTTCCCTGCGATGACCGTGCGCGAGAACCTGCTCATGGGTGCCTATGCGCGCCGCGACCGCGCGGGCGTGGCCGACGACCTGGAACGCATGCTCGAGCTGTTCCCGCGCGTGGCGCAGCGCCTGGGCTTCCTGGCCGGCACGCTCTCGGGCGGCGAGCAGCAGATGGTGGCCATGGCGCGCGCGCTCATGGGCCGGCCGCAGCTGCTGTGCATGGACGAGCCCACCATGGGCCTGTCGCCGCTGTACGTCGACAAGGTGCTCGAGCTCATCGCGCGCATCAACGCGCAGGGCGTCTCGGTCTTCATGGTCGAGCAGAACGCCAGCCTCGCGCTGCAGATCGCGCACCACGGCTACGTGCTGCAGACGGGTCGCATCGTGCTCTCGGGCCCGGCCCGCGCACTGCTGGCCGACGCACGCATCCGCGACGCCTACCTGGGCGGCGAGGGCGCCGCCCGCACCGCCTCCTGACCACGACGACCCCTTTGCCGCGAGGAAGACCTTCACCATGCCCCTGACCCTCGACCACGTCGTGATCGCCGTGCACGACCTCGAACGCGCCATCGCCGACTACGCCGCGCTCGGCTTCCATGTGCTGCGCGGCGGCGACCATCCGGGCCGCAGCACGCACAACGCCCTCGTCGTGTTCAGCGACGGCAGCTACTTCGAACTCATCGCGTGGCGCGAACCGGCGCCCGCCGAGCGCTGGTGGCAGCTGCTGCAGCGGCACGGCGAAGGCATCGTCGACTTCGCCCTGTTGCCGCGCGACACGGCCGTCACCGTGGCCGATGCGAAGGCGCGCGGCCTCGTGCTCGAAGGCCCGCTCGACGGCGGGCGCGTGCGCCCCGACGGCGAACACCTGCGCTGGCAGACCGCGCGCGCGCCGTCGGCCGACCTGCCGTTCCTGTGCGGCGACCTCACGCGGCGCGCCCTGCGCGTGCCCGAGGGCGCCGCGCGCGTGCATCCCAACGGCGTGCTCGGCGTGGCCAGCCTGGCCATCGCCGTGCGCGACCTCGACGCCACGCTGGCGCGCTACCGCGCCTTGCTGGGCACGGTCTCCGACGACACGAGCACGCACATCGGCGAGCCTGTGGCCGTGCCGGCCAGCCAGGTGCGCGTGGCGGTGATCGCCCTGGGCAGCAGTGTGCTGGTGCTGTCGTCGCCGCGCGATCGCGCTCCGGCGGCGGAGCTGGGCGGCGACGCGCTCGCGCAGCGCCTCGCCGTGCGCGGCGAGGGCCCCTACGCGCTGGTGCTGCACACCGACCGGCCGCAATCGACCGGCACCTTCGACCTCGCACGCGCGCACGGCGCGTGGATCGAACTCGACCTGCCGCCGGTGGACGCGCTGGAGGCACAGGGCCGCGTGCGCGCCGACGCGGCGAACAGCACGGTGGGCGGGTAGGGCGCAGCCCTAGCGGCCGCCCAGGTGCGCCTTGCGCAGCGCGGCCCGCATCTTCTTCTGCAGCGCCGGCCCGCCCTTTTCCAGCGCGGCCGCAGGCGCGCCGCTCTCGGCCGTCACCGGCCGGTGCTTGCGCCCCCAGATGCCGAGCTGCGTGATCACCGGCAGCAGGTCGATGCCCACGGGCGTGAGGCTGTAGAGCGCCTTCTGCTTGTGCGTGGGGTCGTCGGTCTTGCTGAGCACGCCGTGTTCGACCAGCGTGTTCAGCCGCTCGGTGAGGATGTTCGAGGAGATGCCTTCCTCGGACTGCAGGAACTCGCGGAAGTGCCGCTTGTCCGCAAACATCAGGTCGCGAACGATCAGCAGGCTCCAGCGGTCGCCGACGACTTCGAGCGCGAGGTTGATCGGGCACAGGGACTTCTGCTGGATGGCCATCGGGATTCCGCGGGTTCAAGAAACTGCTTGCATTTTCGCATCGGTTTGAGAATACTGAAACTGCTTGCATTTCGAGATCAGTTTGCGCAAGCGACCTGAAGGAGACTTCGATGCGAAAGCTCATCGTGCAAATGCAGATGTCGGTCGACGGGTTCGTGTCACCGGCCTACGGCGACCTCGACTGGCAGCTGTGGGGCTGGGGCGACCGGTGGCGCTGGGACGCGGCGCTCAAGCGCGATTTCAACGCGGTGTTCGCGGGCGTCGACACGCTCCTGCTGAGCCGCAAGATCATCGAAGAGGGCTACCTCGACCACTGGGGCCGCGCCGCGACGCGCTTTCTGGCGAACCCCGACTACGCCTTTGCCCAGCGGATCGTCGAGGCGCGCAAGGTCGTGCTCACGAACAAGCTGCAGGCCTCGCGCTGGGAACGCACCGACATCGCGCGCGGTGCCATGGCCGATGAGGTGAACGCGCTCAAGCGCCAGCCGGGCCAGGACATCCTCACCATCGGCGGTGTCGGCTTTGCGTCGTCGCTCACGTCGGCAGGGCTGGTCGACGAGTTCCAGTTCTTCGTGAACCCCACGGCCGTCGGCGCGGGCCGCTCGGTGTTCCACGACACGCGCCATGGCCATGCGCTGCGCCTGCTCGGATCGACCGCCTACGACTGCGGCATGGTGGTGAACCGCTATGCGCCCGCGTGAAGTCCGTCACGCGCGTGCAGGACAACACGCCGTGGAGATACCTGCGCTTACCGGATTTCATCTGACGGTGACCTGACGCACCCGAAGCAGACACATGCGCTGCTCAGAATGGAGGCGTCATCACAGACACACAAAAGGAGTTCCAGATGATCTTCCGTACCAAGCGCCTGACCACTGCCGCCGTTGCGGCGCTCGCAATGTCCCTGGCGGCAGGCAGCGCGCTGGCGCAAGATCGCCGGGGCGACGACCACCGCCCGGGCGGCGGCCGCTACGAGCAGCGCGATGACCACCGTCCTGGCGGCGGTCGTTATGACCAGCGCGACGACCATCGCGGGCATCGCGGCCCTCACGCCGGCTATCGCGGCGACCAGGACTTCCGCGACGGTCGCCAGTTCGACCGCCGGGGCTTCCCGCAGCCGCACACCGAGTGGCGCCGTGGCGGCCGCGTGCCGACCGAGTACCGGGGCCGCAACTACGTGGTGAACGACTGGCGCGCCTACCGCCTGCAGCAGCCGCCGCGCGGCTACCAGTGGGTGGGCGTGGGTGGCGACTACGTGCTCGCAGCCATTGCCACCGGCCTCATCGCGCAGATCATCGCGGGTCAGTAAGCCTTCGCACTGCGCTCGCACCGCGCACATGCAAAAACCGCCACAGGAGACTGTGGCGGTTTTTCTTTGGGGAACTGGGGGAGGGGCTTGTCAGGCCACCGCGGTGGCGGCCGATTGGGCGCACACGTTGCGCCCGGTGATGGTGAGGCGCAAACCGCCGCCATGCCATTCGAGCCAGTTGAGATCGACGTAGGCGTCGATGTCGCGATCGTCGATGCGATCGGCCTGGCGGCTTTGCAGCAGCTCGACCGTGGCGGGCAGGGCACGTTTCAGGCGTTCGCGCTTCTCCGCTGCATCGGCCGCCTTTTGGGCGGCCCGGGTGGCCTGTAGTTGCTGCTGCTGCGAAGTCGATGCCATTGCTGATCCGTTCCGGAAGCCAAGGAATTAACCCGAATGTACGCCGCTTGTGTGAAGCTGCGCGCATTCTTTTCAACCCTGGAGCCGGAAGTGTCGATTTCGTTGCGCTTGAGCTAAATCTCGTAGTGAGACACCTTGACCTCGTCGCCCAAGGCCTTCTCGACAATCGCGCGCGTCAACGTCGGCGCGAACGACTCGATGAACGCATAGACATATTTGCGCAGGTAGGTGCCGCGCCGCACCGCGAGCTTGGTGAGGTTGATGCCGAACAGCCGCCCCGCATCGAGCGCGCGCAACTGCGTGTCGCGCTCGGCCTCGTAGGCGACGCCGGCCACGATGCCCACGCCCAGGCCCAGCTGCACATAGGTCTTGATGACGTCGGCGTCCATCGCGGCCAGCACGATGTTGGGCTGCAGGCCGCGCTGCTCGAAGGCCTCGTCGATGCGCGAGCGGCCCGTGAAGCCGGTGTCGTAGGTGATCAGCGGATGCTGCGTGAGTGCCTCGAGCGTGAGCGGCGCGTCGAGCAGCGGATGCCCCGGCGGCACGATCACCGAGTGCGTCCAGCGGTAGCAGGGCAGGGCGACCAGCTGCGGGTAGTCGCCCAGCGCCTCGGTGGCAATGCCCACGTCGGCCTCGCCGTCGAGCAGCATCTGCGCGATCTGTTTGGGCGAGCCCTGGTGCAGGTGCAGTTTCACGTTCGGAAACTGCGCGCGAAACTCCTGCACCGCCACCGGCATCGCATAGCGCGCCTGCGAGTGCGTGGCCGCCACCGAGAGCAGGCCGCTTTGCTGCGCCACGAACTCCTGGCCCGCGTGCTTGAGGTTGCTGCTCTCCATCAGCATGCGTTCGATGATCGGCAGCACGTGGCCGCCAGGCTCGGTGAGGCCCGTGAGCCGCTTGCCGGCCCGCACGAAGAGCTCGATGCCGAGTTCTTCCTCGAGTTCGCGGATCTGCCGGCTCACGCCGGGCTGCGAGGTGTGAAGGGTGTGGGCGACCTCGGTCAGGTTGAAGCCGCAACGAACGGCCTCGCGTACCGAGCGCAGTTGTTGAAAGTTCATCGGGCGCGCAGGAGGTGAAAAGAGGTCCGGACCCCGGGTCGGGGCCGACCGGCGATTCTCGGCAGAAGCGCTTATGCAGGGAACGATGCGTTTGTTGGTTCCACATGAGCAAAACATCTATGAGGCCCTTCTGCGTGGGGAGATTGATATTTCGCACGACTGTGCTAAAGTCCGCCGCATGGACGCCAAGACCCAGAAAAGCGAACTCACCCGCGCCGCCATCGTCGGCGCGGCGATGCATCTCGCGCTGGCCGAAGGGCTGGAAGCCATTTCGCTGCAGGCCGTGGCGAGCCGGCTGGGGCTGTCCAAGAGCGGCGTGTTCTCGCGCGTGGGGTCGCGCGAGGCGCTGCAGAAGGCCGTCATCGAGGAATACGGCCGCGGCTTCCTGGCCGAGGTGTTCGTGCCCGCCATGCAGAAGCCCAAGGGCCTGCCCCGCCTGAACGACATCGTCGCGCGCTGGATCGCCCGCACGCGCGACGTCGAAGCGCAGAACGGCTGCCTCTACGTGGCCGGCGCCTTCGAGTTCGACGACCGCGAAGGCGAGCTGCGCGACCTGCTGTTCGACGAGATCACGCGCTGGCGTGCCGCGCTGCGCCGCACGGTGCTGCAGGCGGTCGAGACCGGCGAGCTCCAGGCCGACACCGATCCGGCCCAGCTCGTGAGCGAGATCAACGGGATCATGATGAACCAGCTGCACGACGCGCGCTTCCTGCGCGACGGGCATGCGGCCGAGCGCGCGGGCCAGACCTGGCAGCGCCTTCTTTCCAGCTACCGCGCCTGAGGCGCATCCGCAGACGACGGCCACCGCCGCTTCGTTTGCCTTAATTTCGCACCACCGTGCGATAAAAAAGGAGAAGCACCATGCTGATCATCGCCCTCTTTCTCGCCGCTTATGCGGTGCTCCTCGGTGTGCGCGGCGTGCAGGACACGCTGCGCAGCCTGCCGCGCAGCAACCAGGACTGGGTCTGGTACTGAGCCCCTGAACGAAAGCCTTCCCCATGACCACCACCACCCACACCACCGCCCCCGTGGGCTACTACAGCGCCAGTCCATTGATGCGCGCGATGCGCTTCGGCCTCGGCGCGTCGCAGCGCCTGTGGCCTGCCCTCGGCGTGCGCGCGGCCTACCGCGTGTTCGGCACGCCGCTGCCGCCCAAATGGCTGTATCGCGGCCAGCAGCCCGGTGCCGACTGGCGCCGCGAGGCCTGGTCGTTCGAGGACGCGAACCTGGGCATCTATCACCTGGCCGCACAGGACTCGGGCGCCGAGTCGGCACCGGTCGTGCTGCTGGTGCACGGCTGGGGCGGCCACGCGGGCCAGATGCTGCCGCTGGCGCAGGCCGTGGCTGCGCAAGGCCTGCGGCCCGTGCTGCTGGAGATGCCGGCCCACGGCCGCAGCGCGGGCACGGCCAGCAACCTGCCGCAGTTCGCGCGCGCCATCGACTACGTGGCGGCGCGGCTCGGCGCCGACGGGCACGTGCTGCGCGCGGCGGTCGCGCATTCGCTGGGGGCCAATGCGCTGGCCTATGCGGCGGGGCGCGGGCTGCCGGCGCAGCGGCTGGTGCTGCTGGCGCCGCCCGCGTCGCCGCGCGAGTACACGCGCTACTTCGCGCAGGTGTTCGGCCTCAGCGAGCGCACGCGCGCCGGCATGCAGCGCCTGATCGAGGCGCGCGAGGGCATCTTGATGCAGCAGCTGGAGCCCGCCGCCGTGGGCCCGCGCATCGCGCAGCCGACACTCATCGTGCATGACCGCGACGACCGCGTGAACCGCTTCGCCGATGCCGAGGCCTTTCGCGATGCGATTGCCGGCGCGCGGCTCTTTCCCACGCAGGGCTGGGGCCACCGCCGCATCCTGAAAGAGCAGGCCGTGCTCGCGCAGGTCACGCAGTTCCTGGCGTAGCGGCCGGCGGTCATGTGCGCGTGAAACGGCGCCCCTAAACTGGGCGCCACCCATGGCCTTCGCCATGGACGACACACGCACCGACCACACATGGGCAATCGTTCCTGGCTCTATCTCGAACACAGTCTTCCCGACACCGAAGAAGCTTCGGCCGACGAAATCGCCGAAGCCAACAACAACTTCCCCGTGCTCTGGCAGCTCCTGCTGGCCGATGGCGCAGCCGGCGACGCTATCGACCACCAGCGCGTCTTCGGCGATGCCGGCACCGACAACCTCGTCAGCGACGCGCACGCCGCGCTCGCGCGCATCCGGCAGCTGCACGCCTTTGTCGAGCGGCATCCGATGCTGCACACGCTGCCGCAGATCGCGCTGCAGTTCGAGGCCGTGGCGCTGCACCTGGCCGAGCTGATCGACGACACGCCGGAGGGCAGCGCGCCGCGCTTTTCCGCCAACCTCGACGAGCTGTCCTGGCTGGGCGGCGATGCGGATGGCGAGGGCTTCATCGAGCGCAACCGCCGCGAGTGCAACGAACTGTGGGCCGAGGTGCGGCGCTGCATCGACAGCGGCAACCACCCGGGCGTGGACGCGGTGCTCGGCGTCCAACGTTTCGCCGACTGGGAGGCCTGGGCGTGGGAGTTCGGCTTCGGCAGCCTGTCGCATCCGTACTTCGACGGCTACGAGGCGCCGCGCGACGAGCGCTTTGCCGACTTCGAGCCCGAGGAGGAAGACGAAGACGACGGCGAACGCCCCGACTACGACAACCACCTGGGCGAGGACCTCTGGCGCTTCGAGGTCGACGGCCGCTGGGGCGTGATGCGCGTGGTGTACGACGACGACGGGCGCAGCCAGCGCACCACCGTGGTCGAGCCCGCGTGGGACGACATCCGCTACGCCGGCGCGGACGATCCGCGCCTGCTCTGGATCTCGCAGGGCGAGCGCTCCGGCCTGCTGCATGCCGACGCCGAGGCGCCGCGCGTGCTGCTCGAACCGCAGCTCGACGAGGTCTGGGCCTTCGAGGGCGACGTTGCCACGGCCCTGGTCGGCGACCACGTCGGCTTGCTGCGCACCGACGGCAGCTGGCTGCTGGCGCCCTCGGTCGACGAGGTCTGGAGCTTTGTCGAAGGCCGGGTGCGCGCCCGCGTGGGCGAGCGCATCGGGTACATCGACCTGCAGGGCCAGTGGACGATTTCGCCCCGGTTCGAAGAAGCCGAAGACTTCACGCCTTTCGGCCTCGCGCCCGCGCGCGGCGACGAGGGCGGCTGGGGGCTGGTGCGCGCGGACGGCGACTGGGCCGTGCCGCCGCATTTCGAAAGCCTTCAGTGGCGCCACGACTGGGAGGGCTTCGACGCCAAGCGCGACGGCAAGAGCGGGCTGCTCGATGCGCAAGGCCGCGTCGTGATCGAGCCGGTGTACGAGCAGGTCGACCTGCTCGAGGAATACCCGATCGAGATCCTGACGACTGAAGACAACGATCCGTCGAACGAGCGCGGCACGCCGGCCCGGCCGAAGCGCTTCGCCGTGGAACGCGCCGACGGCCTGTGCGGCTTGCTCGACGGGCAGGGCCGCGCGCTCGTGCCCTTCGACTACGGCCGCTTCGAGACCCTGGAGCCGCTGACCGGCCAGGAGCGCGGGCACGCCATGGTCCGGCGCGACCTGGTGCGCGTGGCGTCCAAGGGCGGGCGCACGGCGAAGAACGCGCCGTGGCTGCGCGGCATCTACGACGTGGCCGCCGGCCGCGAGCTGGTGCCGTGCCGGCACCGCACGCTCCAGCCGCTGGCCTGGGGCACGCAGGACATCGGCTGGCTGGTCGCCGATCCGGTGCCGCGCAGCGCGAAGGTCGAGAAGGGGCAACTCGCCGTGGGCGTGCTGCGCGCAGACGGCGCCGTGCTGCACCCGCAGGCCTACCCGTGGATCACCGCCGCGTTGTCGGTCGCCGACGGCTGGATGGCCGTGGCGGTCCGCTCGCAGCTGTGCAAGCGCTGGAGCGCGGGCGAGCCGGTGCAGGCCGCGCGCAACGACTCCGGCCTGTACGTCTGGCTGCATGCCGACGGCCGTGAGCAGGCGCACGCCGAGCACATGGCCGCGCGCCATGCCGCCGGCGACCTGCGGGCCGCCTACGAACTGGCCTGCCACCTGCGCGACGGCGAGGGCATCGAGGCCGACCCGCGCGAAGCCCTGCGCTGGATGGCGCGCGCCGCCGGCGTGCGCGCGCCCGGCGACGCTCCCGCGACCGCATCACCCGACGGCCTGCCCGTGGCCATGTGCGAGCTCTCGAAGATGCTGCGCTGGGACACGGCAGGCCTCGGCGCCGAACCCGCCCTGGCGCGCGCGTGGCTGCTGCATGCCATCACCCACGGCGGCGAGGACGACGCCGCCACGCACGCCCATCTCGGCTACATGCTGACGGAAGGCGAGGGGGGCGAGCGCGACCTGGAAGGCGGCATGCGGCACTACGAACGGGCCGCCGAGCAGAACAACACGATGGCGCTCTACAACCTCGGCCTGGCGTACAAGCTCGGCGAACCGGGGGAGCCCGACCTGGCCCGTGCGATCGGCTACTTCCGCCGCGGCCACGAAGCCGGTGACACCAGCGCCACGATGCAGCTCGGCCGCACGCTGTGCCTGCACGCAGGGGCGCTGGCCGAACAGGGCCAGGGAGAAGCGCAAGTGAAGGCCTTGTACGCCGAAGCCCTCTACGCGCTGCAGAAGGTGGCGGAAGACGGCACCCAACGCCAGCAGGGCTGGGCCTGCTACGAACTGGGCTGGATGCGCATGCAGGGCCAGGGCGCGCCGGAAGACGCTGCGGACGCCGAGCGCTGGCTGCTCACCGGCGCCGCGCTCGATGACTGCGAAGAGAACCTGGAGAGCCAGCGCGCCTGCGTGGAATCTCTGGCGGCGCAGTTCTACGGCGACCGCGAAAGTCCGCTCTTCGACGAGGACAAGGCCCGTGAGTGGGCGCAGCGGCTGGAGGCGCTGCCCGCTGCGGCCCCGGATCAACCGGCGTGAGCCGGTTGATCGAGGTTCTGGCGCTCAGCGCGCCGGAACCGGATCGGGCAGTTCGATCTTGATGTCCAGCACTTCGAGGTTGTCCTGGGTTTCCAGGTGCACCTTGATGTCGTCGGCGTTGATCGACACGTACTTGGAAATCACCGCCACCAGCTCGCGCTGGAGCTCTGGCAGGTAATCGGGGCGCTTCTTGCCGCTGAGGCTGGAGCGCTCGTGAGCGAGGATGATCTGCAGGCGCTCCTTGGCGACGCTCGCAGTCTTCTTCTTCTCACCAAGCAGGAACGAAAGAAACGACATGCCTACTTGCTCCCGAAAATCCGTTTGAAGAAGCCGGGCTTCTCGGCGTCGACAAAGCGCATCGGCTTGTCTTCGCCAAGGAAGCGCGCGACCACGTCGCTGTACGCCTGGGCCACGTCGGTGTCCTTGTCGTGGATGGCGGGCACGCCCTGGTTGGAGGCGTGCAGCACGCTTTCCGACTCGGGGATCACGCCGATCAGCTTGATGCGCAGGATGTCCTGGATGTCTTCCAGCGAAAGCATCTGGCCGCCGGCCACGCGGTTCGGGTTGTAGCGGGTGATCAGCAGGTGCTCCTTGATCGGCTCGCCGCCGTCCTTGGCGCGCTTGGTCTTGCTGCTGAGCATGCCCAGGATGCGGTCCGAGTCGCGCACCGAAGAGACTTCGGGGTTGGTGACGATCAGCGCCTCGTCGGCGAAGTGCATCGCCATCATGGCGCCGGTCTCGATGCCCGCGGGGGAGTCGCAGACGATGTAGTCGAAGTCCATGGCGGCCAGGTCGGTCAGCACCTTCTCCACGCCGTCCTGCGACAGGGCTTCCTTGTCGCGCGTCTGCGAGGCGGCCAGCACGAACAGGTTGTCGCACTGCTTGTCCTTGATGAGCGCCTGGCTCAGGTTGGCCTCGCCCTGGATCACGTTGATGAGGTCGTACACCACGCGGCGTTCGCAGCCCATGATCAGGTCGAGATTGCGCAGGCCCACGTCGAAGTCGATCACGGCCGTCTTCTTGCCGGCGAGCGCAAGGCCCGACGCGAAGCTGGCGCTCGTGGTCGTCTTGCCGACGCCGCCCTTGCCCGAGGTCACCACCACAATTTTGGCCATCGCCATTCCTTCTTGTTTCGATTCAGTTGTCGATTGATGCTCAGCGCTGCCGCGTTCCTGGTTTTTCATCAGGGAATCGCGTCGATCGCTATTTTTTTGCCGTCCAGGCGCACCTGGGCGGGCTTGCCCAGCACGGGCTCGGGCAGCGGCACTTCGTTCGTGCGGTAGATGCCCGCAATGGCCACCAGCTGCGCTTCCATGCAGGTCGAGAAGATCCGCGCCTCGGTGTTCCCGCGCGCGCCGGCAATGGCCTTGCCGCGCAGCGGCGCGTACACATGCACGTTGCCGTCGGCGATGACTTCGGCGCCGAAGCTCACGATGGCCGTCACCACCACGTCGCCGCCACGCGCGTAGATCTGCTGGCCCGAGCGCAGCGGCTTGTCGATCAGCAGCGTGCCGTTGGCCGGCACCGGCAGCTCGCGCACGATCTGCGGGGCTTCCGACGGCGCGGGCGCCTCGGCGGGCGGGGCCGGCGGGCGGGGCGCGGGGGCCGCGGGCATGGCGGCCACCGACAGGCCGGCTTCACGTGCCGCGGCGTGCTGCTCGGGGCTGCCGCCGCGCACGGCGATCGGCTGGGTCTGGTGGCGCGCCAGCAGGCTGCGCAGGGCGGCAAAGTCGATCTCGGGGGCGTCGGTGCCGCCCTCGGCCGCCTGTTCCTGCAGCAGCGAGAGGTCGATCACCACCGGCTCCTGCTCGAAGAAGTCGGGCGAATCCGCCAACTGGGCGTCGAGCGCCTCGGCCAGCACGTCGAGGTCGGCTGTCTTGAGGATCACTGCGATCAGCGGCAGTGTGGCGCTCTTGAATTCGAAAACCGCCTTGGTACGAGCGGCGGAAACATCGGCCATTGGAAAACGTGTGTGAACGTCGGTGCGAAAAGCGTTGGAGTCTAACGGGCGCCGGCCAAAGCCCGGTGACCGGCGCCGCGTTCACTGACCCCGCACAACAGTTATTGCACGAGGTTTCACTTTGTCTGCGCTCAGGCGTTGCGCGAACGGCCCAGCAGGGCGTAGAGGATGATGGCGCCGAAAGTGGCGGTTCCGATGCCGCCGAGCGCGAAGTCGCCGAACTTCAGCGTGAAGTCGCCGGTGCCGATGATCAGCGTGATGGCGGCCACGATCAGGTTCTTGTTCTGCGAGAAATCGACCTTGTTGTCGACCCAGATCTTGGCGCCGGCAATGGCGATCAGGCCGAACACCACGATGCTCACGCCGCCCATCACCGGCAGCGGAATCGCCTGGATCAGCGCGCCGAACTTGGGGCTGAAGCCCAGGATGAGCGCAATGAAAGCCGCCACCACGAACACCGCCGTCGAGTAGATGCGCGTGGCTGCCATCACGCCGATGTTCTCGGCGTAGGTGGTCACGCCCGTGCCGCCCGCGGCGCCGCTCACCACCGTGGCAATGCCGTCGCCGATGAAGGCGCGGCCCATGTACGGGTCGAGGTTGCGCCCGGTCATGGCCGTCACGGCCTTCAGGTGGCCGAGGTTTTCCGCCACCAGGATGATCGCCACGGGCGCGATCAGCAGCATCGCGTTGGCCGTGAACACCGGCGCCGTGAAGGTCGGCAGGCCGAACCAGGCCGCGTTGGCGATGCCGCTCAGGTCGACCGGCTTGCCCAGGCCCATGCCGTTGGTGAGCGCGGCGTACACCAGCGTGGCCAGGATCAGGCCGATGAGGATCAACAGGCGCTGCACCATGCCGCGCGTGAACACCGCCACCAGGCCCACGCACAGGAAGGTCACGGCCTGCATCCACGAATCGAAGTTGCTGGCCGCCATGTTCTTGATGGGAATGCCCGCCAGGTTCAGCCCGATGACTGCCACCACGGCGCCCGTGACCACGGGCGGCATGAAGCGCTCGATCCAGCCCGTGCCCACGGCCTGCACGATGGCGCCGATCAGGATGTAGACCACCCCGCAGGCCACGATGCCGCCCAGCGCCACCGCGATGTTGGCGTTGGCCCCCTTGCCCGCGTAGCCGCTGGCCGCGATCACCACGCCGATGAAGGCGAAGCTCGAGCCCAGGTAGCTGGGCACCTTGCCGCCCGTCACGAGATAGAAGATGAGCGTGCCAATGCCGCTCATCAGGATCGCGATGTTGGGGTTGAAGCCCATCAGGATCGGCGCCAGCACCGTGGCGCCGAACATGGCGATCACGTGCTGGATGCCCATCGCGCCGGTCTGCAGCCAGGGCAGCCGCTCGTCGGGCGCGATGACGGCGCCGTTGGCCAGTGTGGACACCGGCTTTTCAGTCCAGTTGAACATGTGTTTTCTTCTCCTCGGTTGGTGTGTGTTTGGGGGGTCGACGCGCTCCCTGGGGCGAGATTGTGGTCGATCCACCCCGTGCTGAACACGGGTGCCACCCGCAAGAGGCGTACCAGCGGGAGAAGAAAAAGAAGAAGCGCCCGGAAGGCGCGCCCGCGCTCAGCGCGGCTGCAGCACCGCCATGGTGATGCGCGAGACGCAGGTCAGCTCGCCCGCCTCGTTTGTCAGGTCGATCTGCCAGACCTGCGTGGTGCGCCCGCGGTGCACCGGCCGCGCCGTGCCGGTGACCCAGCCGCTGGTGGCCGAGCGGATGTGGTTGGCGTTGATGTCCAGGCCCACGGCGCGGTCGCCCTCGGGGGCCGAGTAGTGCGCGCCGCAGGAGCCCAGCGTCTCGGCCAGCACCACCGACACGCCGCCGTGCAGGATGCCGTAGGGCTGGCGGGTGCGTTCGTCCACCGGCACGCGGGCGCGGATGAAGTCGTCGCCCACCTCCAGGAATTCGATGCCCAGGGCGGCCACGGCCGTGCCCACGTGGTTGGCGGTCAGCGATTCGACCGAGATCTCTTTCTTCCAGATACGCATGCAGGGGTCTCCGATACAGGGGGTGCGAGGGCACTATAGCGACGACGGCTGACAACCGCAGTCGCCTTTGCGTGCTACCTTGGCCCGATGACCTTCCCTTCGGTGCGGCGGTGGCTCCTGGGCTCGGCGGCGGTGCTGCTGCTGGGCATCGGCGCGCTGGCGCTCGTGGTGGCCGCGCGCCTGCCCGACGACGAGGAGGTGGCGGCCCGCATCGCCGCCGGCTTCTCGCAGCGCTACGGCGTCGAGCTGACCGTGGGCGGCGCCCACTGGTCGCTGTGGCCGGTGCCGGTGCTGGCGCTGTCCGAGCTGGCGACCGACCAGCCCCAGCCCATCACCCTGCGCCGCGTGAGCGTGCGGCTGCACCTGTGGCCGCTGCTGCTGCGCCGCGAGGTGGCCATCGACGAGATCGCGCTGGAGAGCCTGGTGCTGCCGCGCGCCTCGGTGCGCGCCTTCCGAGACAAGGGCCCCGAGCCGCAGGAAAGCGAGCGCATCGTGCCGCTGCCCGCGCCCTGGACCCTGGCGGCCGTGCCGGTGGAGCGCGTGCGCTGGCGCGACGTGGTCTGGATCGACCGCCGCGACATCGCGCTGGCCTACGACGGCGAGGTGACGTTCGACGACAACTGGCGCCCTCGCAACCTGCGTCTGGAGCGCGCCGGCGCCGCATCGCCCGTGCGCCTGCGGCTGGACCGCGAGGGGAGCGAAGACCGCTGGCGCACCCGCATCGACGCGGGCGGCGGCACGTGGAACGGGCAGGCGCGGCTCGAGGTGCTGCCCGAGGGGCGGGGCTTGCGCGTGTCGGCCGAGCTCGATCCGCGGCAGGTCGACATCGAGGCGCTGGTGCAGGCCTTCGGGCGCCGCTCGGCGGTGGCGGGCAAGGTCTCGGGCCACACCTCGCTGGTGGCCGAGGCCCGCGAGGTGGGCGCGCTGATGCGCGGCCTGCACACGCGCACCACCTTCTCGGTGCAACCCGCCACGCTGACCCGGCTCGACCTGGCCAAGGCCGTGACCACCGTCGGCATCAGCCGCGGCGGCACCACGGCGCTGGACGAACTCACCGGCACGCTCGACACCCAGGGCACCGAAGACGGCATCGTGATGCGCTACACGAACCTCAAGGCGCGCTCGGGCGTGCTCACGGCCAGCGGCAACCTGCGCCTCTTCAACCGCCAGATGTCGGGCGAGATGGCGGTGGACCTGGTCGATGGCGTGGTCGGCGTGCCGCTGAAGATCGGTGGCAGCGTGGCCGAGCCCGAGGTGTCGATGACCGGCGGCGCGCTCGCGGGGGCGGCGGTCGGCAGTGCGGTGCTGCCGGGGGTGGGCACGGCGATCGGGGCGCGCGTGGGGCAGCAGGTGGAGAAGCTGTTCGGTGGGGATGAGCCGGCGAAGAAGAAGCCTGCATTGAAGCGCTGACTGGGTGCCGGCGTGTTCAGGGCGTGTGCCCAGGCCACCGGGTACTTCCCTCCGCGAATGTCCCCCGGCCTGCGGCCTCCTCCTTGATTTCGCTGCGGGAAGCACCCAGTGTCCTGGGCACGGGACACGCTGTGGGTGCTCGCCGATCAGGAGAACACCTTGATCACCGCCGGCACCGTCAGCACCGCCGTGTAGTAGCCCATGAACTGCACGCCCGTGTTGAAGCCGATGGCACGCGACAGCAGGCCGCCGAGCAGGCCCATCGTGAGGATCACCAGGAGGCCGAGCAACTGGCCTTCCCACACGCTGATCACCACGATCAAGCCGACGAAGGTCGCGATGATCGCCTCGTGGCTCACCTTGCGCGAGACGAACAGCGCCGCGCGGCGCGCGAAGTTCATCGTGAACGGATAGGCCACCAGCGCGGCCAGGATCACCGCCAACATGCCGTAGCCCAGGAACTCCCAGTGGTTCAGCAGGTTGTGCAGGTTGTGGGTCTGGCCCGTGGCCGAGTCGATGGTGAACACCGGCGGCGCATTGAAGAGCGGTGCGGCCGGGCCGGCCGCCACCGGGCTCAGCGGCAGGCCGATGGCGATCAGCGGAATCAGCGCTTCGGCGATGTAGGTGGCCTCGGTCACGCCGTTGCGCGCGGCCAGCGTGGTGGTGAGGCGGTGGTACGCATGCTTGATGCGCGAGCCCACCAGCTCGCCCAGCACCACCGTCATCGCGACGGGGCTGAACACGAAGGTGGCGCTGGAGATCGCGGCGGTCGCGAAGGTCCACTTCACCTGGCCGCGGTCGAGCACCTTGAACGGGTTCGGGAAGTAGCCCGACCAGCCCTTCACGTCGGGCGCGAGCGAGAAGGTGCGGACCTTGTCGCGCTTCATGCGCGCACGCGCCGCCGGCGAGATCACCGAGAACAGGTCGGCCACCAGCGGCCCGATGGCGATGCCCAGGAAGTAGCTGATGCTCAGCTTCACGCCGTACTTGCCCGTGAGCGCCTGCAGCGCCACGATCACCATCACGAACGGCACCAGCGTGGCCACCGAGGCCCAGCGCCCGCTCGAGAAGTAGGCAATGGCCACGGCCGCCACCACGAAGATCCACGGCGCCGCCTTGGTGATGGCCGCGCCGTAGGGCGCGAGCAACACCGCGAACAGCACGGCCAGCGGCACCGCGAGAAAGGCCGCGATGATCGCGCCCGACACCATCTTGCGCAGCGCGATGTGCGGCACGCCCAGATTGCGCAGCACGTTCGCGTCCTGCAGCAGCGGCGTGGCCATGGTGTCGCCCGGAATGCCCAGCAGCGCGGTGGGCACCGCGTGCGTCATGTGCTTGGCCACGGCGGCCGCGAGGAAGAAGGTGAACACGCCTTCGGGCGGCACACCCAGCAGCACCACCAGCAGGGTGAGCGGCGCGAGCGTGGTGGTCTCGTCGGTGCCCGAGACGAGGCCGATGGCCGCGAACACGATGGCGCCCACGAGGCCCATGCCGGTGGCGACGAGGATCTGATTGAACAGGGCGGCGTCGATCACGATGCGGCTCCTTCAGTGCTGCGAGCACGGGGCTTGTACGACGCGAACAGCTCGTAGATCTCCAGCTCCTTCATCTCGCGCACCACCGACGGCGGCAGGTCGTCCACCGAGCCCAGGTCGCCGTGCTCGGCGGCCAGCTCGGCCAGCACCTCCTCGCGCCAGCGCGGATCGGCGGCGGTGCCTTCGACCACTTCGCGCTTGGGCGTGAAGAGCTTCGCGCAGATCACGCCCGAGACCACGCAGCCGCCCAGGCCCGCGAGCATCGCGTAGGCGCGCGCCAGCTCCGGCGTGCTCACCACGCTCGCGAGCACGCGGCTCGCCACGAGATAGCCCGTGAGGCTCACGGCGACGCCGATCGCGATCGACCACGCGAGGTGGCCCAGGTCGGCCGTGTCGCCCCATATCTCCACCAGCCGCCAGCGGGCGGGCGTTGCACTGTCTGCGTTCATTCGAGTTGTCTCCGTCTGTGGTTGTGTGACGGCCGCGTGCGCGACCGCCGCGGTGTCGGCCGCGGACCGTGGTGCGGGAGGCTCCCGCGTTGCTTACTTCTTGCGCAGCGCGTCGAGCAGCGCCACGGCGCGGTCGGTGCGCACGTCGTGCTCGGCGGCCATCTGTTTGGCGATGGCGTCGATCTCGTCGCCGGTGGCGCCCGCGACGAGCGCGATGTTGCGGGCGTGCAGCGCCATGTGGCCGCGCTGGATGCCTTCGGTGGCGAGCGCGCGCAGGGCGCCGAGGTTCTGCGCGAGGCCCACGGCCACGGCGACTTCGCCGAGCTCCTGCGCCGACTTCACGTCGAGGATCTTCAGCGCGAGCCGTGCGAGCGGGTGCGTCTTCGTCGCACCGCCGACCAGGCCCACCGGCATCGGCATCTCGATGGTGCCGACCAGCGCGCCGCCTGTGTCCTTCTCCCACGTGGTGAGCGAGGTGTAGCGCCCGCTGCGGCAGGCGTACGCATGCGCGCCGGCTTCCACCGCGCGCCAGTCGTTGCCCGTCGCGACGATCACCGGGTCGATGCCGTTCATGATCCCCTTGTTGTGCGTCGCCGCGCGGTACGGGTCGATGGCCGCGAAGGTGTAGGCGTCGATCACGCCTTCGACCACCTCTTCGCCGCTGCGCTCGCGCGTGGCCAGCACGGAAGGCGCAAGCCGCACGCGCGCACGCGCCAGCCGCAGGTCGGCCAGGTTCGACAGGATGCGCAGGCGCACCGTGCCGCCGGTGAGCTTCTCGACCAGCGGCGACACCGCCTCGGCCATCGTGTTGACCGTGTTCGCGCCCATCGCGTCGCGCACGTCGACGATCAGGTGCATCACCACCATCGCGCCGCGCGGCGTGTCGCCGAACACGTGCACCTCGATGTCGCGGCAGCCGCCGCCCAGGCCGATCAGCACCTTGTCGCGGCTGTTCGCCACGGCCAGGATCTCGTCGCGCGCACGCAGCAGCGCCAGCCGCGCACCGTACGGGTCGGTGATGCCGATCACCTGCACCTGCGCCCGCATCAGCGGGCCGGTGCTCGAGGCCTCGAAGCCGCCGCCTCCGCGCGCCAGCTTGGCCATGAACGAGGCGGCGGCGACCACCGAGGGTTCTTCCACCGCCATCGGCACGAGGTAGTCGCGCCCGTTCACGGTGAAGTTGCCGGCCACGCCCAGCGGCAGCTCGAAGGTGCCGATCACGTTCTCGACCATGCCGTTGGCGCGCTCCACGCCCAGCGCGCCGGGCTGCGCGAGCAGCGCCACCTCGTCGTCGGTGAGCGCGGCTGCCTGTGCGATGTGGGCCAGGCGTTGGGCGGGCGTGAGTGCGCGGAAATTGGGAATGCGGGAATCGGCGGCCATCGGTGCGTGTCTCTTCGGAAGGTGAATTCGGGAGCAGGCAATTTAGGCCGGCTGTACCGCCCGCGGAAGGCACAGTTTGGCGGGACAGTGCGGACAGTGGTGCGCCGCCACGCCTCGCTGTGTCACAGTCCAAGCCCATGACCACGATCGCCGATTCGCTCGCCGACACCCTCGCGCGCCAGATCGCGAGCGGCGCCTACAAGGCCGGCGACAAGCTGCCCTCGCTGCGCGAACTCGCACAGCTGCACGGCTACGCCAAGAACACCGTGGTGGCCGCCTTCGAGCTGCTGGTGTCGCGCGGCCTCGTCGAGCCGCGGCGCGGATCGGGCTACTACGTGCTGGCGCAGGCCACGCCCAAGCCCGCCGAGGACGACGCGGGCAGCCTCGGCCGCGCGATGGACATCGTGTGGCTCATGCGCGAGCAGCTCAAGACCCAGCCCGATGCGGTGGCCGTGGGCGACGGCTTTCCGCCCGTCGAATGGCTGGCCGACGTGCGGCTGGACAAGTACCACCCGAAGGTCGTGCGCACGGGGCTCGGTGCGCTGTTCCGCTACGGCAGCCGCTTCGGCTACGCGCCATTGCGCGACCACCTCGTGCGCAAGCTGGCGGACTTCGGCATCGGCGCCGAGCCGCGGCAGATCGTGCTCACGCACGGCGCCAACGAGGCGATGGACATCGTCATCCGCTACTTCGTGCCGCCCGGCGGCAAGGTGCTGGTCGACGACCCGGGCTATTACCCGCTGTTCGGCAAGCTCAAGCTCGCGGGCGCGCAGATGCTGGCCGTGCCGCGCCTGGCCGACGGGCCCGACCTCGAGGTGCTGGAGCAGCTGCTCATCGCCGAACGGCCGCGCCTGTTCTTCACGCAGTCGCTGGCGCACAACCCCACGGGCTCCGACATCTCGCCGGCCAAGGCCTTTCGCGTGCTGCAGCTGGCGCAGAAGTACGACCTGCTGATTGTCGAGAACGACCCGCTGGCCGACTTCAAGCCCACGGCGCTGCCGCGGCTCTCGGCGCTCGACCAGCTCGAGCGCACGATCTACATCGGCAGCTTTTCGAAATCGTTCTCGGCCGCACTGCGCGTGGGCTTCATCGCCTGCGGCGCCGACCTGGCGAGCGACCTGGCCGACCTGAAGGCGCTGATCCACGTGAGCAGCTCGGAGTACAGCGAGCGCACGGTCGACGTCATCCTGAGCGAGGGCCACTACCAGCGGCACCTCAAGCGCCTGCAGCAGCGGCTGGGCGAGGCCACGCGCGACGCGCTGAAGCTGTTCGACGCCGTGGACGCCGAGGTCTTCGCGCGCAGTCCGCAGTCGCTCTACATCTGGGCCGCGCTGCCCGGCGTGGAGGACTCGCTGGCCTTCGCGAAAGAGCTGCTGCCGCGCAAGATCGTGATGGCGCCGGGGCGCATCTTCAGCGTCGACTCGACGCAGGTCTCGCGCTGGTCGCGCTTCAACGTGGGTGCCATGGCCGACCCGCGCTTTGCGAAGGCGCTGCGCACCGCGCTGCGGCGGCGCGCTTGAATCAGCCGATGAAGGTGCCGTGCCGGCCCGCACCGCCGGCAAAGCGCGCGGCGCCGGCTTCGCCTTCGGCCGCGACGATCGGCACGCCCTGCGCGCCTTCGCGGCGCAGCGCCTCGGCCAGCGGCAGGTCCCACTGTTCGAAGGCGGAGCGGCGGTCGGCCAGCATGCATTGCTGCGGAAAGGCGGCGATCTGTCGCGCCAGTTCCTGTGCGGCGGCCAGCGCGCCGCCCGGCGGCGTGGTGCGGTTCACCAGGCCCATCGCCAGCGCCTCGGCGGCGGACACCGGCCGACCCGTGAGGATCAGGTCGAGCGCGCGCCCCATGCCCACGAGGCGCGGCAGCCGCACGGTGCCGCCGTCGATCAGCGGTACGCCCCAGCGGCGGCAGAACACGCCGAACACCGCGTCGTCGTCGGCCACGCGCAGGTCGGCCAGCAGCGCCAGCTCGAGCCCGCCCGCCACCGCGTAGCCGTTCACCGCCGCGATCAGCGGCTTGGACAGCGCCATGCGCGTCGGGCCCATCGGGCCGGTGCCGCCGCCATCGGGGTCGAGCTCGTTGCGGCGCGCCGGGTCGCCCACGGCGCCCAGGTCGGCACCCGCGCAGAAATGGCCGCCCGCGCCCGTCAGCACGGCCACGCGCAGCGCGTCGTCGGCCTCGAAGCGTTCGAAGGCCGCGCGCAACGCGGCGGCCACCACGCCGTCCACGGCGTTGCGTTTGTCGGGACGGTTCAGCGTGAGCGTGCAGACGGGGCCGTCCGCTTCGAAGGTCACGCAGGGTGGGGTGGACATGGGCGGCGTCTCCGGGAAGTTGAAATGGCGGGTGACCCGGCCATCGTAGAAAACATTCCCGGGTTCTCCAACCCCGCCGCGTTCAGGTGGCGCGGATCACGTCCGCATCGCCCGGCGCCGGCGCATGCAGCCGCGCCACCTCGGCCGCGCGCCGCGTGAGCACCGCGCGCTGGTTGATGTAGCCCTTGTCGGTGATCTCGCCCGCATCGAGGCTGGGCGGTTCGGCCAGCACCAGCGCGCAGGCCGGGCACTGCGACGAGCCCGCACCTTCGTCGCGCAGGGCGCGCAGCACCCCGGCGATGCGCGCGGCCAGGGCTTCGGGCGCGAGCGCCGCGCCTTGTGGGCTGGCGAACACCAGCATGCCGATCGCGTCGCGGTCGTGGCCGGTGAGCACGATGTCCTGCACATGCGGCGCCAGCAGCGACACCAGCTTCACGCGCAGCGTGCCCACCGACACCCAGGTGCCGGTCGAGAGCTTGAAGTCTTCCGCCACGCGGCCGTTGAAGATCACGCCCTGCGTCGGGTCGCCGGGGTTCGCGAGAAAGCCGGCGTCGCCGATGCGGTAGTAGCCCTCGGCGTCGAAGGCGCTGGCGGTCTCGCGTGGCGCGTCGCGGTAGCCAGGGAACACCGAGACGCCCTTGACGCGCATCTCCAGCTTCTCGCCGTTGGGCACGAACTTCAGCTCCAGCCCCGGCAGCGGCGCACCGATGCAGCCGGCGCCGTCGAGTTGCCAGTGCGCCGAGGTGATGGCGGGCGAAGTCTCGGTGGCACCCCACGAGGTCGTGAGCCACAGCGGGCGCGCGGGCCGCGCGCGCCGCGCCACGGCTTCGAGCCGCTGCCAGGTCGAAGGCGCGAGCGCCGCCGCCGCATAGAAGGCCAGGCGCAGCCGCGAGAACACTTCGGCGGCGAGCGCGTCGTCGGCTTCGAGGAACGGCAGCAGCATGTCGAAGCCGCGCGGCACGTTGAACAGCAGCGTGGGTTTCACCTCGCGCAGGTTGCGCACGGTCTTCTCGATGAGCCCCGGCGCGGGCCGGCCCTCGTCGATGTAGAGCGCGCCGCCGTGGCACAGCACCATGTGCAGGTTGTGGTTCGCGCCGAAGGTGTGGCTCCACGGCAGCCAGTCGACCAGCACCGGCTTCTCTTGCGCGAGGAAGCGCCAAGTCTGCGCCATCATCTGCTGGTTGGCGCACAGCATGCGGTGCGTGTTGATCACCACCTTGGGCTGGCCGGTGGAGCCGGAGGTCAGCAGGTACTTGGCGTGCGTGTCGGGGCCCACGGCGGCGAAGGCCTGCATGACGGCGGGCGTTTCCTTCGCGTCGAGCAGTTGGTCGAAAGCCAGCGCGCCCGGATGCGTGTCGGCATTGCGGCTGAACACCGTGACCGCCTCGATGCCGCAGCCGGCGAGCGATGCGCCGTACACCTTCGCGTCGGAGGCGTAGATCAGCCCGGGTTGCAGCGCCTTCAACATGCCGTGCAGCCGCGACGGGTCCTTCGCCATGCGCGAGTAGGCGCTCGACAGCGAGCAGGCCGTGCGGCCGATGTGCATCGTCGCGAGCATCAGCACGGCATGGTCGATGGCGTTGTCCGAGAGGATCACGACCGGGCGGCCGGCAGGCAGGTCCAGGTCGAGCAGGCTTTGCGCCACCGCGCCGACGCTTTGGCGCAGCGCGCGGTAGTCGAGCGTGCGCCAGCCTTCGCCGCTGTCATCGCGTTCGGCAAAGGCCAACGCGTCGGGCGTCTCGCGCGCCCAGCGCTCGATCCATTCGCCGATGCAGCGCGCATACGGCTGCAGCGCCGTCGGCGAGCGCAGCACGAACGAGCCGTCGTCGAAGTCGATGCGCACCGTGCGGGCCGGCGCGACCAGGGTGTCGTCGAGAAGAAAGTCGGTCATGTCAATCCAGCGTACCTGTCTCGGCCTTGGCGCGAATCAGGTTCAACAGCAGGGTGTCGCGCGCGGCTTCGAGGTCGGCCGTGTGGCGCGTGCCCAGGGCTTCGTCCACGCCTTGCACCACCTGCTGCTTCAACGCGTCCGTCATCGACGGCGCGCCCAGGTCCTTCCACCAGTCTTCGATCGGCCCGCCCAGGTGCGCGAGCAAATGCTCGATGCCGCCCGCACCACCCGAGAGGTGCAGGTTCATGAAGGGTCCCATCACGGCCCAGCGCAGGCCGGGGCCATGCGCGATGGCGGTGTCGATGTCGGCCACGCTCGCCACGCCTTCGTTGACGAGGTGAAACGCTTCGCGCCACAGCGCCGCCTGCAGCCGGTTCGCGATGTGGCCTTTCACCTCGCGCTTCACGCGGATCGGCCGCTTGCCGATGGCCGCGTAGAAGGCCATCGTGCGGGCGATGGTGTCGGGCGAGGTCTGCTCGCCGCCGATCACCTCCACCAGCGGAATCAGGTGCGGCGGGTTGAACGGATGCCCCAGCACCACGCGCTGCGGGTGCGTGCAGCCCGACTGCACGCCACTGATCGCCAGGCCCGACGAGCTCGACGCGAGGATGGTCTCGGGTGGCGCGGCCGCGTCCATGCGGCGGAACAGGTCGATCTTGAAGTCCATGCGCTCGGGGCCGTTCTCCTGCACGAAGTCGGCCACGGCCACGGCGTCTTCCAGGCTGTCGTGAAAGCGCAGGCGATCGACCGAGGCGCCCTCGGCCAGGCCGAAGCGTTCCAGCGTCGGCCAGTGCTGCGCCACGGCGGCGCGCAGCCGGTCTTCGGCGCCGGGCGAGGGGTCGGTCGCGTTCACGTCGAGCCCGTGCGCGAGGAAGTGCGCGGCCCAGCTGGCGCCGATCACGCCGGTGCCGACGACGGCGACGCGCTTCACATCATTGATAGGGGTCATGCCGATTTCCACCGCGCGCAGCGGCTCTCCGTCTTGGTGGTCCACGCGGCTTCGCCGGGGATGTTCTCGATCACCTTGTAGTAGTCCCACGGCTCCTTCGATTCGGCCGGCGCCTTCACCTGCATGAGGTGCATGTCGTGCACCATGAGGCCGTCGTCGCGCAGCCAGCCGCCCTTGACGAACATGTCGTTGAACTTCGTCTTGCGAAGCTGCGCCATCACCTTGTCGGCGTCGTCGCTGCCCGCGGCCTTCACGGCCTGCAGGTACTGCAGCGCGGCGGAGTAGTCGCCGGCGTGGAAGGAGGAGGGCATGCGCTTGTGCTTGTCGAAGAAGCGGCGCGCCCAGGCGCGCGACTCGGGGCTCTGGTTCCAGTACCAGCTGTCGGTGAGGTACATGCCCTGCGAGGCCTTCAGGCCCAGCGCGTGCACGTCGTTGATGGTGATGATCATGCCGGCGAGTTTCATGTTCTTGCTGATGCCGAACTCCGCCGCCGACTTGATGGCGTTCACCGTGTCGCCGCCCGCATTCGCGAGCGCCAGCACCTGCGCCTTCGAGCTCTGCGCCTGCAGCATGAACGACGAGAAATCGCTCGCGCCCAGCGGGTGCTTGACCGAACCCGCCACCGTGCCGCCGCTGGCCTGCACGGTCTTGGTGGCGTCGCTTTGCAGCGCGGCGCCGAAGGCGTAGTCGGCCGCCACGAAGTACCAGCTCTTGCCGCCGGCCTTGACCACCGCGCTCGCGGTGCCGCGCGCCATCGCCACGGTGTCGTAGGCGTAGTGCACGGTGTAGGGCGAGCAGTACTCGTTGGTGAGGCTCGACGCGCCCGAGCCGACCACGAAGTACGGCTTCTTCTTGTCGGCCGCCACGCCGGCCATGGCAATGGCCGCACCCGAGTTCACGCCGCCGATCAGCATGTCGACCTTGTTCACGTCGAACCATTCGCGCGCCTTGGCCGCAGCGATGTCGGGCTTGTTCTGGTGGTCGGCCGTGACCAGCTCGATCTTCTTGCCATTGATGGCGCCGCCCATGTCGGCGATGGCCATGCGGATTGCCTCGGCGCCGGCCGGGCCGTCGTAGTCGCGGTAGATGCCCGACATGTCGCTGATGAAGCCGATGCGGATCGTGTCGTCGGACACCTGGGCGAAGGCGCTCGATGCAAAGAGGGCGCCGAGCGCCAGGGCCAGTGCGGTGCGAGGGGTGTTCATGTGCGTTGTCTCCGTTCGTTGTTCTCGTGCGTCTTCAGCCCAGCGCGAACTCGGGCCGCGGGCCGCCCACGCGCGGCAGGCCCATGATCTGGCGCGCCTCGGCCGGCGTCGCCACTTCCATGTCGAGCTCGCGGATCACGCGCACGATGCGCTCGGTGAGCTGCACGTTGGTGGCGAGTTCGCCATGGCGGAAGTAGAGGTTGTCCTCCAGCCCCACGCGCGCATGCCCGCCCAGCAGCAGCGCCGCCACGTTGGCTTCGAGCTGCGACATGCCGATGCCGCTCACACCGAAGATGGCGCCCTTGGGCAGCGTGTCGACCATCATCTGCAGGTTGCGCGGCGAGTACGGCATCGCGTTCTGGAAGTTGCGGTGCACGTTCATCACGAGGTTGACGAAGTAGGGCTCGTCGTCATGGCCTTCCTCGATCAGCGTGGTCGTGTCCTGCAGGATGTGCGTGGGGCTGAACACCTCCCACTCGGGCTTGATGCCGCGCGCCTTCATGCCGGCGGCCAGTTCGCGCCCGCGCGTGATCGGCGTGTCCATCAGGATCTGCTTGCCTTCGAAGCTCAGGTTGAGCGTGGTGGCGTCCAGCGTGCACATCTCGGCGCCGGCGTCCATGCCCTTGATGCGCTCTTCCCACGCGATCTCCCAGCGGTCGCCCGCCAGCGGCTTCACCATGTCGCCGTGCACGCCGCCGCCGGTGGAGTTGTTCAGCACGATGTCGCTGCCGAGCGCACGGATGCGGCTGTTGATGTCGCGGTACACCTCGGCGTTGCAGGTGGCGCCGTCGTCGGGGCGGCGCGCGTGGATCGCCACCACGCTGGCGCCGGCGTTCCAGCAGCGCAGCACGTCGGCGGCGATCTCGGCGGGCTGGGTGGGGAGGTGGGGGTTCTGCGACTTGTGCGCCATGCCGCCGGTGGGGGCGATGGTCACGATCACTTTGCGCTTCGACATGCTCGGGGCTCCTGGGGTCGGTCGTTCGGTCAGTCAGTCAGTCAGGGGGGCGCGCCATTATTTTTTGTGATGCGTTCGTACTCAGTCATCGCGACGACATTCCGGGGCAGGGTTTACGCGGCGCCAGCCGCTAAAGTCGCCCCTGCGCCGTTGCGCACACAAGGAACCTCTCCATGAAATTTCTGCCCCTCGTGCTGGCCGCCGCGGCCGCGTTCACCACCCTCGGCGCCGCCGCGCAACCCGCGGGCCCCGCCACCTGCGACGCCAAGCGCGAGGCCATCGGCCGCGACATCGAGATGGCCAAGTCCAAGGGCCAGAAGCAGCGGGTTCGCGGACTCGAAACCGCGTTGGCGGAAGTGAACCGCCACTGCACCGACGCCAAGCTGGCGGCCGAGCACCAGAAGCGCATCCGCGCCCAGGAGCGCAAGGTGGCCGAGCGTGAGCGCGACCTGCGCGCGGCCCAGGAGAAGGGGCGCGCCAGCAAGATCGCCGACCGCGAGAAGAAGCTGCACGAGGCGCAGGCCGAGCTGCAGCAGCTCAAGGGCGCGCAGTAAGTAAAAAAGACAGCATGCCCCCGACCAAGCCGGCGATCCCCGCGGCCTCCCTGACCATTCCCCAGCTGCTGCAGGGCTCGGCCTGGTTCCCGCTGCTCGACGTGGGCGCGGGCGAACGCGTGCTCGACGAGATGCGCGAGGTCGAGGTGGCTGCCGGCGCCGCGCTGTGCCGGCGCGGCGACACGCCGCTGCACTGGTACGGCACGCTCGAAGGGCTGCTCAAGTGGTCGATCACCTCCAGCGACGGCCGCTCGGTCACGCTGGGCGGGCTGTCGGTGGGCAGCTGGTTCGGCGAGGGCACGCTGCTGCGCGCCGTGCCGCGCTCGGCCGACATCATCGCGCTGCGGCCCAGCCGCGTGGCGCAGCTGCCGCTGGAGACCTTCGAGTGGCTGCACCGCACGCAGCGCGGCTTCGATCACTTTTTGCTGCAGCAGATCAACGAGCGGCTGCACTGGTTCATGGGCAGCTACGCGGCGCACCGGCTGCTCGACGCCGACAGCCAGGTGGCGCGCGCGCTGGCCGGCCTGTTCCACCCCTGGCTGCACCCGGGCAGCGAGCCGCACCTGCAGACCTCGCAGGAAGAAATCGCCAACCTGTCGGGCGTGTCGCGCCAGCGCTGCAACGCGGCGTTGAACCGGCTGAAGGAGGCCGGGTTCCTGCACATCGAGTACGGCGGCATCACCGTGACCGACCTCGAAGGCTTGCGCCGCTTCATCCAGGAGTGAATGACTCCCTCTCCCCGAGGGGAGAGGAAGCGCCAGCCGCTCAGCGCTTGTGGTGCGACGCCGCCAGCTCGTACACCGGCGTGTCGATTCCTTCCATGCGCGCCTTCAGCTGCAGCGCCAGGAACTGCGAGTAGTGGCGCGACTGGTGCAGGTTGCCGCCGTGGAACCACAGCTGGGGCACCTGCGTCGGCTTCCACATGTTGCGCAGCTCGCCCTCCCACGGACCCGGGTCCTTCGGCGTGTCGGAGCCCAGGCCCCAGCACTTGCCGACCTTGTCGGCGGTCTCGGGCGAGATCAGGTCGGCCAGCCAGCCGTTCATCGAGCCGTAGCCCGTGGCGTACACCAGCAGGTCGGCCGGCAGCTCGGTGCCGTCGGTGAGCGTGACCGAGCGCGCGTTCACGCGCTCGATGTTCACGCCGCTCTTGAGGTGGATGCTGCCGTTGGCCACCAGCTCCGAGGCGCCCACGTCGATGTAGTAGCCCGAGCCGCGCCGCAGGTACTTCATGAACAGGCCCGAGCCGTCCACGCCGAAGTCGAGCAGGAAGCCGGCCTTCTCCAGCCGCGCGTACAGGTCGGCGTCGCGCTTCTTCATCTCCTCGTACACCGGGATGTGGAAGGTGTGCATGATCTTGTAGGGCACCGAGGCAAAGATCAGGTCGCCCTTGTGGTGGTCGATGCCGCTCTTCACCGCCTGCTCGGAATACAGCCCGCCCAGCGCCAGCTCCATGAGCGACTGCGAAGGCGCGATGTGCGTGGACGAGCGCTGCACCATCGTCACGTCGGCGCCGTGTTCCCACAGCGCCGCGCAGATGTCGTGCGCCGAGTTGTTCGAGCCCAGCACCACGCACTTCTTGCCCGCGTAGGCCTCGGGCCCCGGGTGCTGGCTGGAGTGGTGCTGGTCGCCCAGGAAGTTCTCGGCGCCCGCCACCTTCGGCACGTTCGGGTAGCCCGACACGCCGAGCGCGAACACCAGCTGCTTCGGGCGCAGCGTCACGGGCTTGCCCTCGCGCTCCACCTGCACCTCCCAGCGCTGCGTGGCCTCGTCGAAGCGCGCCTTGGTCGCGTTGGTGGAACTCCAGTAGTTGAGCTCCATGATCTTCGTGTACATCTCGAGCCAGTCGCCGATCTTGTCCTTGGGCGCGAACACCGGCCAGTCGTCGGGGAAGGGCATGTAGGGCAGGTGGTCGTACCAGACCGGGTCGTGCAGGCACAGCGACTTGTAGCGCTTGCGCCAGGAGTCGCCGGCCTTGGCGTTGCGCTCCACGATGATCGTCGGCACGCCCAGCCGCCGCAGCCGCGCCCCCAGCGCGATGCCGCCCTGGCCGCCGCCGATGATCACCACCTCGGGCTGCTCGGTGTAGCCCAGCGCGGCCTCTTCGTCGCGGCGCTTCTCGAGCCAGTTCTTGCGGCCCTTGTGCACGCCGTGCTCCGCGCCCTTGATGCGGTTGTCGCCCGTCTTTTCCTCGAAGCCTTTCAGCTCGGTCATGGTGGTGAGCAGCGTCCAGGCCTTGCCACCGCCGTCATGTGAACGCAGGCGCACATGGCCGCGCCCGCGCGCCACGCGCGTCTCGAAGCCGAACCACGCGTCGACCACGCCGTCGGCCTCGGTCGCCTCGCCTTCGAGCGCGAAGGCCGTGGGCTGCGTGTCGGCCAGGCGCGCCTGCAGCATCGCGCGGATGGCGCCCGCGCCTTCTTGCGTGCGGATGTTCCAGGTGAAGGCGACGAGGTCGCGCCAGTAGCTGTCGGCCTCGAACAGCGAGACGGCCGCATCGATGTCGCCGCGTGCGAGCGCGGCGGCGAAGTCGGCCAGCCATTGGGCGGCGGCCCGGGTGGGGCCGGTGGTCGGGTCTGTCATTGCATGTCTCCGTTGTGTCGTTGAACGAATCGAATCGCGGCGCGGCAAGGCGCACGCGAAGGGCGTGGCGCAGCTTTCGTGCCGTGCGGGGGGCGACGAAGAATCAAGGGGTTGGCGGCGGTTTTGTCGCAGGTGCCTGTCGCTGTCTCACCGAGACTGAGACGATGCATGAGAATTTGAACGACGTATAAAATTGGACGACGTTCAAATTCAAGGGCCCGCACCGTGACCGAACCCGATCCCCCCGGCCGCCGCGAGCGCCGGCGTAACCAGACGCTCGACCATGTCGCCGCCACCGCCATGCGCCTGTTCGAAACCCAGGGCTACGACGCGACGACGATGGAGCAGATCGCGCAGCAGTCCGACGTGGCCAAGGGCACGCTCTACAACCACTTCCCGACCAAGGAAGCGATCCTGGCGCACTGGGTGCACCTCGAACTCGTGGTCGATGCGCAGCGCCTGCACGAGGCCATCGACCCGAAGGCCGGTTTCACGGCGCAGCTCACCGGCCTGCTCGACGCCTCGGCCGACTGGTCCGAGCGCTACCGGGCCTACCTGCTCGACTACTTCCGCTTTCGCTTTCTCAATATCGAAAGCGAACTCGGCGGCGGCGGCGACCGCAGCACGCCGCGCGACCTGTCGGGGCTGTTCGAGGCGCTCATCGCCGCCGCCCAGCAGGCCGGCACGCTGCGCACCGACGTGTCGGCCGCGCACCTCGCGAGCCTGCTGCACCACCTGTACTTCGGCGCGCTGATGCGCTGGCTCACGCTGCCCGGCCTCGTGCTGCGCGACGAGTTCGCGGTGGTCGTCGAGCTCTTCGTCGGCGGCGCGCGCACGGCCCCGAAGCCACCTGCTGCAAGGAGGCGCGCCCCATGAAACTCGCCGTGCTCACCTACGGCACCGAGGGCGACGCGCGCCCGCTCGCCGCGCTGTGCCGCGCGCTGGACGACGCGGGCCATGCGTCGGTGCTGCTGGCGGACGCCACCACGCTCGGCGCGGCCGAACGGCTCGGCGTGCGCTCGCTGGCGCTGGCCGGCGACATCCGGCAGGCGCTCGGCGGCGTCATCGCGCAGGGCGACAAGCCGGCTGCCGCCGCGAAGGCACTCGCGGACATCGCCAATGCCAACGCCACGCCCTGGCTGCGCCAGACCGTCGAGGCCGCGCAGGGCTGCGACGCGATCGTCTGCGCGGGGCTCGCGGCCTTCGTGGGCCTGTCGGCGGCCGAGGCGCTGGGCGTGCCGGCCATCGGCGCGGGCATGTTCCCGCTCACGCCGACGGCTGCGTTCGCCTCGCCCTTTTTGCCGCCGGCCCGCGTGCCGCGCTTCCTGAACCGCGCGAGCCACCACCTCGTCAACGGGCTGCTCTGGCGAGCCTTCCGGCCGGCCGTGAACGCCGCGCGCGCCGAGGTCTGCGGCCTGCCGCCGCGCCGTCGCCTGTGGACCACGCACCCCGCGCTCTACGGCTACTCGCCGAGCCTGCTGCCGCGCCCCGCCGACTGGCCGGCCAACGCCGCCGTGTGCGGCCAGTGGCTGGCGCCCGCGCCCGACTGGCAGCCGCCGGCCGCGCTGCGCGACTTCCTCGCGGCCGGCGAGGCGCCCGTCTACATCGGCTTCGGCAGCATGACGGGCTTCGACAAGGCGCGGCTGCTCGCGGCCCTCGTCGACGGCATGGCCGGTCGGCGCGCGGTGCTGCATCCCGGATGGAGCGGCCTCGAAGTGGGGCAGCTGCCGCCGAACTTCCACGTCATCGGCGACACCCCGCACGACTGGCTCTTTCCGCGGATGGCGCTGGTGGTGCACCACGGCGGCTCGGGCACCAGCCACTCGGCCGCGCGCGCGGGCGTGCCGTCGGTGGTCGTGCCCTTCGCGGGCGACCAGGCGTTCTGGGCGCACCACCTCGCGCAGGCGGGCGTGGCGCCGCCCGCGGTGGCGGGTGCTCGGTTCGGTGCGGACGACCTGGCGCGCGGCATCGCCTTCGCGCACGACCCGCAGGTGCGCGCGCGGGCCCGGGCACTGGGCGAACGCATGCGTGCGGAAGACGGCCTGGGCACGGCCGTGCGCGCGATCGAGCGAATCCTGAGGCGTTAGCCGCGCTGCGGCGCCACGATGCCGAAGCGCTTCATGTGGCGGTACGCGGTGGCGCGGCTGATGCCGAGCGCCTGCGCGGCCCGCGCCACATGCCAGCGGTGGCGCTGCAACGCATCGAGCAGGCGCGTGGCGTCGGCGGCGCTGTCTTCATCGTCGACCGTGGAAGGCATGGCGTCGCGGTGGTCGAGCGACGGACGATGCGGCGCCAGGCGCAGCTCTTTGGGCGTGATGCTCGCGCCCGTGCAGAGCGCCAGCGCCAACCGCAGCACATTGCGCAACTCGCGCAGGTTGCCCGGCCAGTCGTGCGCCATCAGCCGCAGCATCGCCGCCTCCGACAGCCGCGCCGCCGAGCCCATCGCCGCCGCCTCCTCATGGAACATCGCCTCGATCAGGTAGCGCCGGTCGCGCCGCGCGCGCAGCGGCGGCAGCTTCAGCACCGCGCCGCACAGCCGGTAGTACAGGTCCTCGCGAAAACGCCCGGCCGCGACCAGCGCCGACAGGTCGCGGTGCGTGGCCGCCACCACCGCAAGGTCCACGCGCTGCGGCGACTCGGCGCCCAGCGGCAGCACCTCGCCTTCGGACAGCACGCGCAGCAGCCGCGTCTGCAGCGCCATCGGCATGTCGCCGATCTCGTCGAGGAACAGCGTGCCGCGGTCGGCCTGCGCGATCAGGCCCTTCATGCCCTTGGCGCGCCCGCCCGTGAAGCTGCCGGGCGTGTAGCCGAAGAGCTCGCTCTCGATCAGCGAATCGGGAATGGCCGCGCAGTTCACCGCCACGAAGGGCAGCGCCGCACGCCGGCTCGCGCCGTGCAGCGCGCGCGCCAGCACCTCCTTGCCGCTGCCGGTCTCGCCCTCGACCAGCACATGGATGCCGCGGTCCACGAGCCGGCGCGCCTGCGCGATCAGCTGCTGCATGGCCGGGTCGTCGTCGCCCGCGATGCGTTCGAGTGGCGGCAAACGGTCCGAAGGTTGGGGCGCAGGTGATGGGGATGCAGTGACCGGCGAGCGCCGCAGGCGCGGCGCGATCAGCGAGGCGTGGTACTCGCCGCCGCCGGGCAGCAGCACCGTGTGCGCAAAGGGCAGGGCCGACGCGCCGCCGTTGCCCAGGCGCCAGATCGCGCCCATCGGCAGGTGCAGCAGTTCCGACACCGCACCGCCCAGCAGCGGTGGCTGGCGCCCCAAGAAGACCTCGCGCGCGCCGCCGTTGGCGCCCACCACCGTGCCGCCCTCGTCGAAGGCCAGCATCACCTCGCCTGCCACGTCGACCAGCCCGAAGGCACTGCCCAGCCGCAGGATCCAGTGGCCGCGAAAGTGCCGCAGGAAGTCGGCGTCCTCGATCATCCGCGCGTAGATCGACACCAGGTGGCGCACCAGGTGCTGGCTCTCGCGCGCCTCGGGCGAGCGCAGCGCCGACACGTCGAGGATCGCCGTGAGCTTGCCGCTGTGGTCGAACAGCGGCGCCGTCGTGCAGGTGAGCGCGATGTGCGTGGCGTCGAAGTGCTCGGTCTGGTGGCAGGTCATCGGCTGGCGCTCGATGAGGCAGGTGCCCACGCCGCAGGTGCCGGCGTGCGCCTCGTTCCAGTCGGCGCCCAGGTACAGGCCGGCGCGGCGCAGCTGGTCGTCCCAGGCCGGGTTGCCGATGTAGTCGACCGTGATGCCCTCGGCATCGGTCAGCAGCACCATGTAGCCCAGCTCGGCCACGCGGCGGTAGATGTCTTCCATGCCCGCGCGCGCGGCGCGCAGGAAGTGCTCGAGCTGCTGCTGGTGCACGCGCACCTCCTGCGCCGGCAGGATGCGCGCGGGCGTCGGCCGCGACGGATCGAGCCCATGGTCGCGCACGCAGCGCGCCCACGACTTGTGCACCAGGCTCGCCGCCGGATCGGCCCGCAGCGCCGTGCCGGTGGCGATCGAATAGACGTTGTCGATGTGGCGCGATTGCAGGGACGTCATGCGCAGCCTCGTGCGTGGAGTGGGCGCGGCACGGGGAGGGGCTGCGCAGCCGGACATGATTCGGCTGTCGCGCTGTCGCAGGACAGAGGTAAAACCCGGTGGAACGGACGTGTTACTCCCCCTCACATCGAGGGCGATGCGGCCCGATCCGGCGCCATTCCGTCACTGCGGCGGCTTCGCACGGTCGGCCAGCCGCTTGCGGTACTCGGTGGTCGTCAGGCCCGCGAAGCCCCAGTCGTCGGTGTCGATCTCCTCGATCACGATGTGCGTCCATTCCGGCGGCTTCTTCAGCACCCGTTCGAGCGTTTCCGTGAACTCGGCAATGACCTGGGTTTTCTGTTCGCGCGTGACGCCGTCACGGGTGATCTTCAGGTTGATGAAAGGCATGGTGTGCTCCTTGGGTGAATGACTGAGGTGATTACCACTTGCCGGTGCTCATGCCGCCATCCACGGGCAGCACGACGCCGGTCGTGAAATCGGCGCTCGTGAGGTAGAGCACCGCATCGGCGATCTCCTGCACGGTCGCGATGCGGCCAGCGGGCGCCAGGCCGTTGAGGAAGCCGTGCTGCTCGGGCGTGTACAGCGGCGTGTCCACGATGCCGGGTGCCACCGCATTCACCTTGACGTTGTGCGGTGCGAGTTCGAGCGCCAGCGCGCGCGTCGCGGCATTGATGCCGCCCTTGATCAGTACCGGCAACACGGCCGGCACCTGCTGGTTCGGCTGCAGCGCGATGCTCGCCGTGATGTTGACGATGTGTCCTTGGCGGCGCGCGACCATGTGCTTCGCCGCGGCCTGCGAGGCATAGACGAAGCCCTTGAGGTTGGTGGCCACCATGTGCTCGAGGTCGTCTTCGGTGTAGTCGACGAAGGGCTTCGCGTTGAAGATGCCCGCGTTGTTGACGAGCACGTCGACCTGGCCGAAGCGCGCCACGGCGCGGTCGACGAGCTGCTGCGCCGTGTCGCGGCGGCCGATGTCGCCCGCGACGCCGAGAAGACGCGCCGGGTTGCCGAGCTGCTTCGCGGCGGCTGCGAGCCGCTCTTCGGTGCGCGCATTCGCGACCACGTTGAAGCCGCGCGCGAGGTACGCCTGCGCAAGGCCCAGGCCGATGCCGCTCGAGGCGCCGGTGATGACCACGGTGGGGGATGAGTTGTCCTGCATGTCGGTTCTCCAGGGAAGTTGATGACGTGGGGAGAACTGTATTGATGACAGCGAAACAGATAAATCACTAGACTCGCACTTCACTTGATACACAAGGTAATCAATCCATGCAGCGGCAGTTCGGCGACATCCTCCTGGGCAGCATCGAGTTGTTCTGCCTCGCGGCGGAGAGCGGCGGCTTCACCTCGGCGGCACTCGCGGCCGGTGTGACGCCGGCGGCCGTGAGCCGATCGATCTCCCGGCTCGAGAAGCGGCTGGGATTGCGGCTTTTCGTGCGCACCACGCGCAGCGTGCGGCTCACCGACGCGGGCCGCTCCTACTTTGCACAGTGCCGACAGGCGCTGGCGCAGCTCGCCGAGGCCGAGCGCGAGGTGATGGGCCAGCAGGCACTGCCTTCGGGCACGCTGCGCATCAGCGTGCCGACCACCTACGGCCACCACCGCATCCTGCCCTTGCTGCCGGCGTTTCGCGAACGCTTTCCCGACATCCGGCTGCACGTGCACCTGAGCAACCGCAACATCGATTTCGTGGAAGAGGGCTACGACATGGCCGTGCGCGTGCGGGCCCAGCCCGACTCCACGCTGATCGCGCGGCACCTCGAGGATGCGGACCTGGTCGTGGTCGCCACGCGCAAATACCTGCGCAAGGCCGGCACGCCGCGCACGCTGGACGATCTCGCCGCGCACGAGTGCATCCAGTTCGAGCTGCCCAGCAGCGGCCGCCGCATTTCGTGGCTCTTCAAGGAGAACGGCAAGGACCGCGAAGTCTTCGCGGACAGCGCCTACAGCTGTTCCGACGACGTGCTTGGCGGCGTCACGCTCGCGAAAAGCGGCGCCGGGTTGTTCCAGACCTACCGCTTCGTCGTGGAGAAGGAATTGGCCGACGGTTCGCTCGTCGAGGTGCTGAAGCCCTGTGCGGGCCGTTCGCGGCCCTACACGCTGCTGTACCCGGACGGGCGCCACGTGCCGCTGCGCATGCGGGTGTTCATCGATTTCCTGATGGCGCAGCGGACCGGGTGACGCCCGCCACGCATGCTCACACGCCCAGCAATTCCTCCAGCACCGTCGGCTCGGCCAGCAGATCCGCCGACGCCCCATGCCGCACGATCTGCCCCTTCTCCATCACCACCGCCAGGTCCGTGTGCGCGAGCACCTTGCGGTAGTCGCGGTCGACGATCAACGTGGCGATGCCCGTCGCGCGGATCTCGCTGATCACGCGCCAGATCTCCGCCACGATCAGCGGCGCAAGGCCTTCGGTGGCTTCGTCGAGGATCAGCAGGCGCGGGTTGGTCATGAGCGCGCGGCCGATGGAGAGCATCTGCTGCTCGCCGCCCGACAGCTGCTGGCCGCCGTGCGAGAGCCGTTCCGACAGGCGCGGGAAGGTGGCCATCACGCGGTCGAAGGTCCAGGCGCGCTGGCCGTCGATGCCGGCGCGTTCGCTCATCACGAGGTTCTCGCGCACCGACAGGTTCGGGAAGATGCCGCGCCCTTCGGGCACATAGCCGATGCCCAGGCGCGCCATCTTCTCGGGCGGCAGGCCGGTGACGGTGCGGCCGTCGACCTGCACTTCGCCGGAGGCGGGGCGCACGTAGCCCATGATGGTGCGGATCAGCGTGGTCTTGCCCATGCCGTTGCGCCCGAGCAGGCCGACGGAGGTCGCCGCCGGAATGCCGGCGTGCACGCCGCGCAGGATGTGGCTGTTGCCGTAGTAGGTGTTGAGGTCGCGAACGATCAGCATCAGTGTTGCTCCTCGCCGAGGTACGCCGTGCGCACTTCGGGGTTCTCGCGAATTTCTTGTGGGTTGCCCGTGGCGATGACGGTGCCGTTCACCATCACCGTGATGCGGTCGGCGATGCGGAACACGGCGTCCATGTCGTGCTCGACCAGCAGGATGGCGTGCGTGGCCTTCAGCCGCGCGAGCAGCGTGAGCATGCGGTCGGTCTCTTCGGCGCCCATGCCGGCGAGTGGCTCGTCGAGCAGCAGCACGCGCGGGTGGGTGGCCAGGCACATCGCCACTTCGAGCTGGCGCTGCGCGCCGTGGCTCAGCGTGCCGGCGACGCGCCGGGCTTCGGCGGTGAGGCCGGCGGCTTCGAGCGCGGCGTCGGCCGAGGCGTTGCTGGTGGTGCAGCGCTGTGACGACTGCCAGATCGCCCAGGGCTTCGCGGTGGCGGCCTGCGCGGCGAGGCGGCAGTTCTCGTGCACCGTGAACTCCGGGAAGATGGTGGTGCGCTGGTAGCTGCGACCCACGCCGTCGCGGGCGCGGCGCGACTGGGCGCGCGCGGTGATGTCCACGCCGTCCAGCGCGATGCGGCCTTCGGAGGCCTCGATCTCGCCCGAGAGCATGTTGATGAGCGTCGACTTGCCGGCGCCGTTGGTGCCGATCACCGCATGCACTTCGCCGATGTGCAGGTCGAGCGTGACGGCGTTGACGGCCGTGAGGCCGCCGAAGCGGCGCGTGAGCTTGTCCACGGACAGCAGTGCGGCGGTCATGCGCCTCCCTTCGGCGACAGGCGCTGCACCAGGCCGATCAGGCCCTTGGGCAGAAGCGCCACGAACACGATGATGGCAATGCCCAGCGTGAGCTGCCAGTGGTCGGCCAGCGGGCCCATCACGGCGTGGGTGGAGAAGATTTCCTTCAGCAGCGTGAAGGCCACGGCGCCGATCACCGCGCCGCGCAGGTGGCCGAGGCCGCCCAGGATCACCATCAGCAGCACCTCGCCCGAGTTGTGCCAGGCCATCAGCTCGGGGTTGACCACGCCGTCGCGCGAGGCCAGCAGAAAGCCCGCGAGCCCGGCCAGCGCGCCCGCGAGCACGAAGGCCGCGAGCTTGTAGCCGTACACCGCGAAGCCCGCCGCGCGCATGCGCTGCTCGTTCACGCGGATGCCCGCGAGCGCCGCGCCGAAGCGCGAGCGGCGGATGAGCGCCAGCAGGCCGTAGGTGAACACCAGCGCCGCCAGCACCACGTAGAACAGCACCGTGCGGTTCTCCATGTCGAGCGCGCCGAGGGCCGGTCGCACGTACAGGTAGATGCCGTCGCTGCCGCCGCCGACCTTGGTGTCGTGGAACACGAAGAAGGCCATCTGCGCAAAGGCCAGCGTGACCATGATGAAGTACACGCCGCGCGTGCGCAGGCTCAGCGCGCCCACGAACAGCGCATACAGCGCCGCCGCGCCCATCGACAGCACCAGCAGCACTGCGAAGTTGCCGCCCTCGTTGCCCGAGGCCAGCACGGTGACGTACGCACCGATGCCGTAGAAGGCCGCGTGGCCCAGGCTCACGAGCCCGGTCATGCCCACCAGCAGCTCCAGGCTGAGCGCGAAGATCGACAGGATCATCACCTTGACGATGAAGTCCGACGCGTAGTTGCCCAGCAGCGGGCCGGCCACGGCGAGCGCGATGGCGCACAGCACGGGCACGATGAAGGCACCGCGCCGCGGCGACGAAGGTGCGGATGCAACCACGGGGCTCATGGCCGCCTCCCCATCAAGCCTTCGGGCTTCCAGATCAGCACGATGGCCATCAAGAGGTAGATGCCGATGCCCGCCAGGTCGGCGAAGAACACCTTGCCGAAGGTGTCGACGAAGCCCACCAGCAGCGAGGCGACGAGTGCCCCCGTGATCGAGCCGATGCCGCCGATCACCACCAGCACGAAGCAGATGATGAGCACGCTGGCGCCCATGTTGGGGTACACCGAGGACATGGGCGCGGCGATCATGCCGGCCAGCGCCGCCAGCGCCACGCCGGCCGCGAACACGATGCGGTACAGCCGCTTCACGTCGATGCCCAGGCCGCGCACCATGTCGCGGTTGCTCGCGCCGGCGCGGATCATCATGCCCAGGCGCGTGCGGTTCACCACGTAGTACAGGCCCACGGCCAGCACGATGCAGGCGGCCGAGGCAAACAGGCGATACCACGGGTAGCTCATGACGTTGCCCAGCGCAAAGCTGCCGTCCAGCCACGCGGGCACCTTCACGCCGTGCACGTCGTTGCCCACGAAGATGGAGCGCAGTTCCTCGAACACCAGAATGAGCCCGTAGGTCATGAGCACCTGCTGCAGGTGGTCGCGCTGGTAGAGGTAGCTGAAGAAGGCCCACTCCAGCACGTAGCCGAAGATCGCGGCCAGCACCACGCCGGCCACCAGCATCAGCAGGAACTGGTCGCCGAACAGCGGCGCCAGCGAGAACGCCATGTAGGCGCCGATCATGTAGAAGCTCCCGTGGGCGAGGTTGATGACGCCCATGATCCCGAAGATCAGCGTCAGCCCCGAGGCCACGAGAAAGAGCAGCAGGCCGTACTGAACGGAGTTCAGGCACTGCACGAGAAAGGTTCCGAAATCCACCGTGTGATCCCAGTTGAGTGTGGTTGCCGCAAGGCGGCTCGCAACCCCGTGAACTCGGTCAGGGGCCGCGAGGGAACGAGAGAGAACCGAAGGCCCGTGCCTGGCTTACATCCGGCAGCCGCGAGCGGGGTCCGACAGGCCCTTGATCGCGGTGCTCACCAGCTTGTTTTCCTTGCCCTCGACCTTGCGCAGGTAGATGTCCTGCACCGGGTTGTGCGACTTGCTCACCGTGAAGGTGCCGCGCGGGCTGTCGATCTTCGCCTTCTCGATCGCGCCCGTGAACTCGGCCTTCTTCGAGATGTCGCCCTTGGTGGCATTCAGGCCCACGCCCAGCATCTGCGCGGCGTCGTAGCCCTGCACCGCGTACACGTCGGGCTGCAGCTTGAACGACTTGGCGTAGGCCACGCGGAAGGCGTTGTCGCGCGGGGTGTTCAGGCCGTCGGCGTAGTGCAGCGTGGTGAGCATGCCTTGCGCCGATTCGCCCTGCGCGTCGAGCGTGCCGTCGGTCAGGAAGCCGGGACCGTACAGCGGGATGGTCTTGTTCAGGCCGGCGGCCTGGTAGTCCTTGACGAACTTCACCGCGCCGCCGCCCGCGAAGAAGGCGTACACCGCATCGGGCTTGGCCGCCGCGATCTCGGTCAGCAGGGCCTGGAACTCCACGTTGGGGAAGGGCAGGGTGAGCTGCTTGTCGACCTTGCCGCCGTTCTTCTCGAAGCCTTCCTTGAAGCCGTTGACCGACTCTTCGCCGGCCGCGTACTTCCAGGTGATGGTCATGACCTTCTTCTTGCCCTGCTGCTTGGCCGCCACTTCGCCCATGGCGTAGGCCGGCTGCCAGTTGCTGAACGAGCTGCGGAAGATGTTGGGCGCGCACATCGGGCCCGTCACCGCGTCGGCGCCGGCGTTCGGCACGATGAGCACGGTGCCGCTTTCCTTGGCGGCCTTGGCCATGGCCATCGCCACGCCCGAGTGCACGGTGCCGACGATCACGTCGACGTTGTCGCGCTTGATGAGCTTGTTGACGTTGTCGGTGGCCTTGGCGGGGTCGGACTCGTCGTCGACCTTGAAGTATTCGATCTCGCGGCCGGCCAGCTTGCCGCCCTGCTGTTCCACGTAGAGCTTGAAGCCGTTTTCAATGGCCACGCCCAGGGCGGTGTAGGTGCCGCTGTAGGGCAGCATGAGGCCGACCTTGAGCTTGCCGGTGCCTTGTGCGCCGGCCGCGGAGGCCAGGGCGGCGAAGGCGATGGCCGTGAGCGCCAGGCGCGCGGTGCGAAGGTTCGTCATGGTGTCTGTCTCCTGTTGTTGGTGATGAAAGAAGCGGTCGCGACGATGACACGATCCGGCTGATCGCGATGCGGGGAATGCCCGCATTCAGGGATTTCGAGCAGCTCGCATGTCCCCGCCACGCGCGGGGCGATGTCGCGGATCTGCGCGAGCGTGCCGTACGCGTCGTCGATGCCCTGCACCGCGAGCACGGGGCAGCGGATGGTGGCCAGCTCGGCCTCGATGTTCCAGTCGCGAAAGGGCGGGTGCAGCCAGATGCGGTTCCAGCCCCAGAAGGCCGAGTCGGCGCTGTCGTGGTAGCGGCCGAGCTTGGCGGGCAGGTCGCTCGTGCGGTAGGCGGTGCGCGCAATCTCGATGTTCGCGACGGTCTTGTCTTCCACGAAGATGTGCGGCGCGAGCACCACGAGGCCCGCGACCTTGTCAGAAAAGCGCGAGGCGTACAGCAGCGAGATCGAGCCGCCGTCGCTGTGGCCGAAGAGCCAGGGCTTCTCGTCGCCGAACTTCAGCGCGGCGAACAGCGCGGGCAGCACCTCGTGCGCCTGGCGGTGCATGAAGTCGACGTCCCAGATCTCGTCCTCGGCGCGCGGCGTGGAGCGCCCGTAGCCGGGGCGCGAGAACACGAGGCCGCGCGCGCCAGCGGCTTCGCAGACCTGGGCGGGGAAGTCCTTCCACATCGCGACGGAGCCCAGGCCTTCGTGCAGGAAGACGATGAGCGGGGCATCGGCGCCGCGCTCGGGGGCGATCCACTGGCATTCGATGCGCACGGTGCGCCCGCGCCAGTCGATGGTGGCGAAGTCGGTGGCAACCGTCGGCGTGCTCATGCCTGCTTCTCGCGTTCGCGCAGCCGGAAGCGCTGGATCTTGCCGGTGGCCGTCTTCGGCAGCTCGCTCACGAACTCCAGAAAGCGCGGGTACTTGTAGGGCGCCAGGCGCTCCTTCACGAAGGCCTTGAGCTCGTCCTCGGTGGCCATGGCGCCGTCTTTCAGCACCACGAAGGCCTTGGTCTTCGTGAGCCCGTCGGCGTCGTCCTTGCCGATGACGGCGGCCTCGAGCACAGCCGGGTGCTGCATCAGCGTGGCCTCGACCTCGAAGGGCGAGACGTAGATGCCGCTGACCTTGAGCATGTCGTCGCTGCGCCCGGCGTACGTGAAGTAGCCGTCGGCGTCGCGCGTGTACTTGTCGCCGCTCTTGGTCCAGCCGCCCTGGAAGGTGTCGCGCGACTTCTCGCGGTTGCACCAGTACATGAGCGCCGAGCTCGGGCCGCGGATGTACAGGTCGCCCACCTCGCCGTCGGGCACGGGGCGGCCGTCTTCGCCGCGCAGCTCGACCTCGTAGCCGTCCACCGGCTTGCCGGTGGTGCCGTAGCGCACGTCGCCGGGGCGGTTGGAGATGAAGATGTGCAGCATCTCGGTGGAGCCGATGCCGTCGATGATCTCGCAGCCGAAGTGCGCCTTGAAACGCTGCGCGATCTCGCCGGGCAGCGCCTCGCCGGCCGACGAGCACATGCGCAGCGCCACGGCTTCGCGCGCCGGCAGCTTCGGCGAGGCGAGCATGCCCGCGAAGCCGGTGGGCGCGCCGAAAAATACCGTGGGCTTGTGCTCGGTCCAGCGGCGGAAGGTGGCATCGGGCGTGGGGCGCTCGGCCATCAGCACGACGGTGGCGCCCACCGACAGCGGGAAGGTCAGCGCATTGCCCAGGCCGTACGCGAAGTACATCTTGGCGGCCGAGAAGCACACGTCGCCTTCGGTGAGGCCGAGCACGGGCTTGCCGTAGAGCTCGGCGGTCCACCACAGGTTGGCGTGCGTGTGCACCGTGCCCTTGGGCTTGCCGGTGGAGCCGGAGGAATAGAGCCAGAAGCCGGGGTCGTCCGACGCGGTGGGTGCCGGTGCGGGCAGGGGCTCGACGGCGGCGAGCGCGGCCTCGAACTCTTGCGCGCCCTCGGGCAGCGGGCCCGTCGGTTGCGACACGAACAGCGTCTGCACTTCATGGCCGCCGCGCGCCATCGCATCCTGCAAGGTCGGCAGCAGCGCGCCCGACACCAGCACCGCCTGCGCACGGCTGTGGTCGAGCATGTAGGCGTAGTCGTCGGGCGTGAGCAGCGTGTTCACGGCCACGGGCACGATGCCCGCGTAGAGGCACCCCAGGAAGCTCACGGGCCAGTCGTTGCCGTCGAGCATGAGCAGCAGCACGCGCTCTTCGCGGCGGATGCCCGCGGCCTTCAGCGCGGCGGCCAGGCGGCGCGCGCGGTCTTCGAGCTGGCCGTAGCCCAGCGTGCCGCGGTCGTCGATGTAGGCGGTGCGTGCGGCGCGGCCGCAGTTGAGGGCGAACAGGTGTTCGGCAAAGTTGAATCGTGCGGGCAGGCTGCTGTTCATCGTGTGTCTCCTTGGGGCCTGTGCGTGGCGGGCTCTAGAGGCCGAGGGCGGCGAGCACGCCGGGGCTCGCCTGCACCGCGCTCTTGCGGTGATAGAAGTCGAGCGCGCGCAGGCCGCCCAGCTCGGCGCCGCCGCCCGCGCGGCCGGGGCCACCGTGCAGCGACATCGGCATCACGTTGCCGTGGCCGGTGTGGGCCTGCGCCACCTCGGGCGTGATCACGTGCACGCGGCCATGGCTCGGCGCGACCGACAGCGCGGCCTGGGCCAGCGCGGCATCGTCGCTGCCGTACAGCGAGGTGACGAGCGAACCCTGGCCCCGGTGCGCGAGCGCGATGCCGTGCGCGAGGTCGTTGTAGGGCAGCAGCGTGGCGACCGGACCGAACACTTCCACGTCGTGCACGCGCTGTGCCGCATCGGCGTCGCGCGCGCCCAGCAGCACGGGGCCGATGCAGGCGGCCACGGCGGGGTCGGCGTCGATGAGGGGCTTGTTGCTGCTGTCGTGCAGCACGGTGGTCTGCGCGGCCAGTGCGTCGAGGCCGTCGCGCACCGCGTTCAGCTGAGCGCGGCTCACGAGCGAGCCCATGCGCACGCCCTCGTTGCGCGGGTTGCCGACCGTGACGCCCGCGAGCTTCGCGCCGATGGCTTCGGCGGCGGCGTCGTACACCTCGGCCGGCACGAGGATGCGGCGGATGGCGGTGCACTTCTGGCCCGACTTGACCGTCATCTCGCGCACCACTTCGCGCACGAGCAGGTTGAAGGCCTCGCTGCCGGGCGCGGCGCCGGGCAGCAGCAGGGCGCTGTTGAGGCTGTCGGCCTCGATGTTCACGCGCACCGAGCGCTCGGCCACGGCCGGGTGCGAGCGAATGATGGCGGCCGTCTCGGCCGAGCCGGTGAACGAGACCACGTCGAAGGGCTGCAGCTGGTCCATCAGCCCGGCCGAGCTGCCGCAGATGACCGACAGCGCGCCGGCCGGCAGCACGCCCGCATCGACCACGTCTTTCACCATGCGCTGCGTGAGCCAGGCGGTGGCCGTGGCGGGCTTGACGATCACGGGCACGCCCGACAGAAGCGCGGGCGCGGCCTTTTCCCACAGGCCCCACGAGGGGAAGTTGAAGGCGTTGATGAACAGCGCCACGCCGTGCGTCGGCACCTGCAGGTGCTGCGACTGGAACACGGGCTCCTTGCCGAGCTTCACGGCCTCGCCATCGCGCAGCGCGCGCACGTCGCCGAGCGCGTCGCCCCACTTGGCGTACTGGCCCAGCGTGAAGATCGCGCCGTCGATGTCGACGGCCGAGTCGTTCTTCACCGTGCCGCAGTTCGCGGTGGCGATCTCGTAGTACGCGTCGCGGTTGGCCTGCAGCACCTTCACGAGGGCGGCGAGCAGGCCGGCGCGTTGGCGGTAGGTGAGGGCGCGCAGCGCGCGGCCGCCTCGCTCACGCGCAAAGGCGAAGGCTTCGGGCAGGTCGAGGCCGGTGGCGTCGACGCGCGCGAGTTCGGTGCCGAGCACCGGGTCGAACAGGGGCGTGCCGGCGCCCGTGCCGCTTTGCCAGCGGCCGGCGACGTGGTTGGAAAGAAGGTCGGTCATGCGGTGAACTTGATCTGCCCCTCGGGCAGCAGGTAGAGGACGAGTGCGCGGCCCTGGGCCACGGTCGGGCGGTGTGCGGTGCCGGGCCCGTAGACGCACCAGCCCGCGGGCCGGCCGTCGAAGGTGGCGGCGGGGGTGTCGTCGAGCGGCATGATCAGGTCGATCTCGCCGTTCGGGTGCGTGTGGTGCGGGCCGGCGAGGTCCTGCATGTCGACCACGTCGACCGAGAAGCGGTGCAGCGCGTCTTCGGCCTTGAAGACGCGGCCGTACTTGATGCCGCCGCCTTCGCGGTCGCACAGCCAGCCTTCGGCGACGCCGCCGATGCAGGCCTGGCGCAGTTGCGCAAAACGGGCGCTGCCGGCGCCGTGGGTGGCGTTGAGCCACTGGTCGAGCGTGGCGTCCAGCGGCTGGCCGGCGATCTCGGCGGTCAGGTCGGCGATCAGCTGGTGAAATGCCGCCTTGCCGGTGGCGGGCGTGGGGGTGTCGGACATCGTGGGCCTCGAACGGATGAACTATCGTCTTCTTGCAGGAAGTCTGCGTGTGCAGTATCTTGCGTGTGATCGAACAATAAGCAGCGAGACAACAGGTGTCAAGCAATATAGTGCATCTATGGTGTTTACCCTGAGCGCGCACAATCCCGGCGAAGAACGAGGAATGGCATGAACGAGCATGTAGACGCGGTGCTGGCCACCGCGCCCGAGGGCGGCACCGGCAACCACGGCGCCGCCGTGGCCGGGGAGGCCAAGAACCCGCTGCTGGTGGCACTGGGCGACCGCGTGCGCAACCTGCGCGCGCAGCGCGGCCTCACGCGCAAGGCGGTGGCCCTGTCGGCCGACGTGTCGGAGCGCCACCTGGCGAACCTGGAATACGGCATCGGCAACGCATCGATCCTGGTGCTGCAGCAGGTGGCCGGGGCGCTGCACTGCTCGCTGGCCGAGCTGGTGGGCGACGTGACGACCAGCTCGCCCGAGTGGCTGCTGATCCGCGAACTGCTCGAGCACCGCAGCGAGGCCGACCTGCGCCGCGTGCGTGTGGCGCTGGGCGAGATGCTGGGCACGGCCTCGGTCGACCCGGCGCGGCATCGGCGCATCGCGCTCGTGGGGCTGCGCGGCGCGGGCAAGTCGACGCTGGGGCAGATGCTGGCCGAAGACCTCGAAATTCCATTCATTGAGCTGAGCCGCGAGATCGAGAAGCTCGCGGGCTGCAGCGTGCGCGAAATCCACGACCTGTACGGCACCAACGCCTACCGCCGCTACGAGCGCCGCGCGCTGGAAGAGGCGGTGCAGATCTACAGCGAGGTGGTCATTGCCACGCCCGGCGGCATCGTGTCCGACCCGGCTACCTTCAACGAACTGCTCGCCCACTGCACCACCGTGTGGCTGCAGGCCGCGCCCGAGGAGCACATGGGCCGCGTGGCCGCGCAGGGCGACACCCGCCCGATGGCGGCCAGCAAGGAGGCCATGGAAGACCTGCGCCGCATCCTGAATGGCCGCGCCGCCTTCTATTCGAAGGCCGATCTGTCGGTCGATACCAGTGGGAAGACCTTGCCGCAGAGCTTTCAGGCACTGCGCGCGGTTGCCCGGCAGTCGATGGGGCTGGCCTGAGTTTCTTGCTGCTGGCGTTGGGGCGCTCGCTGTTCAGGGCGACGCTCCCGCCGACGGGGTACCTTGCTCCGCGAATGTCCTCCGGCCTGCGGCCTCCCCCTTGATTTCGCTGCGCAAGGCACCCCATCGGCGTGAGCGTGGGCAGTGCGGTGGTTGATCGGCCGTGACCCGACCGCGTGCCCCGTGCGCAGGGCACCGGGTGCTTCCCGCAGCGAAATTAAGGAGGAGGGCGAAGCCCGGGGGACATTCGCGGAGGGAAGTACCCGGTGTCCTGCGCACACCCCCTGATCCGTCGTGCGCCCCGCACAAGCCCTGCCCGATCCTGAAATCTGAAAAAAAGCAAAACAGGCATTGACTTGCCTGTTTGCATGCAGCATGATGCATGTCATCGGAACAAGGAAGTGCATTATTATTCCTGTTCACGGTTTTCTGAACACAGCCCCACAGGAGACTTCCGCATGACCGACACCACGCTCCAGGCGCCCCAGCGCGTCGACTACCGCATCGAACCCGCCCAGTACCGCCACTGGTCGCTGAGCTTCGACGGCGCCATTGCGCGCCTCACGCTCGACATCGCGGAAGACGGCGGCATCCGCCCCGGCTACAAGCTCAAGCTCAACAGCTACGACCTGGGCGTGGACATCGAGCTGAACGACGCGCTCAACCGCATCCGCTTCGAGCACCCCGAAGTGCGCAGCGTGATCGTCACCAGCGGCAAGGACCGCATCTTCTGCTCCGGCGCCAACATCTTCATGCTCGGCGTTTCCAGCCACGCCTGGAAGGTGAACTTCTGCAAGTTCACCAACGAGACGCGCAACGGCATGGAAGACACCTCCAAGCACTCGGGCCTGAAGTTCCTCGCGGCCGTGAACGGCGCCTGCGCCGGCGGCGGCTACGAGCTGGCACTGGCCTGCGACGAGATCCTGCTCGTCGACGACCGCTCTTCTTCCGTCTCGCTGCCCGAAGTGCCGCTGCTCGGCGTGCTGCCCGGCACCGGCGGCCTGACCCGCGTGACCGACAAGCGCCACGTGCGCCACGACCTCGCCGACATCTTCTGCACCAGCGTCGAAGGCGTGCGCGGCCAGCGCGCGGTCGACTGGCGCCTGGTCGATGCCGTGGCCAAGCCCGCGCAGTTCCCCGCCGCCGTGCAGGAACGCGCCACGCAACTCGCCGCCGGCAGCGACCGCCCCGCCGGCGCCAAGGGCGTGGCCCTGACCCGCGTCGAGCGCACCGACAGCGCCGACGGCATCGCGTACGCCAACGTCAATGTGCAGATCGACCGCAGCAAGCGCACCGCGACGATCACCGTGAAGGCGCCCACCGGCGCGCAACCGGCCGACATTGCCGCCATCGAAGCCGCGGGCGCCGCCTGGTGGCCGCTGGCCGTGTGCCGCGAGCTCGACGACGCCATCCTCAACCTGCGCACCAACGAACTCGACGTCGGCACCTGGCTGCTCAAGACCGAAGGCGACGCCGCCGCCGTGCTCGCATCGGATGCCGTGATGTTCGCGAACAAGGACCACTGGCTGGTGCGCGAAACCATCGGCGGCCTGCGCCGCACGCTGGCGCGCCTCGATGTGTCGTCGCGCAGCCTGTTCGCGCTGGTCGAGGCCGGCTCGTGCTTCGCCGGCACGCTGGCCGAGCTGGCCTTCGCGGCCGACCGCACCTACATGCTCGCGCTGCCCGACGACGCCGCGCGCGCGCCGAAGCTCACGCTCAACGAATTCAACTTCGGCTTCTTCCCGATGGTGAACGACCAGAGCCGCCTGCAGCGCCGCTTCTATGAAGAGACCGCACCGCTCGAAGCCGCGCGCGCCGCCGCCGGCCAGGCGCTCGACGCCGACGAAGCCGTGAAGCTCGGCCTCGTCACCGCCGCGCCCGACGACATCGACTGGGACGACGAGATCCGCATCGCCATCGAAGAGCGCGCCGCCATGTCGCCCGACGCACTCACCGGCCTCGAAGCCAACCTGCGCTTCGCCAGCAAGGAGAACATGGCCACCCGCATCTTCGGCCGCCTCACGGCCTGGCAGAACTGGATCTTCAACCGCCCCAACGCCGTCGGCGAGAAGGGCGCGCTGAAGGTCTACGGCACCGGCCAGAAAGCCGGCTTCGACCTGAACCGCGTTTGAGCACAGAGCAGTCCGCACAACCCAAGGAACAACGATGAGCACGATCAACTACAGCGAGAAGATCCCCAACAACGTCAACCTCGGCGAAGACCGCACGCTGCAGCGCGCGCTCGAAGGCTGGCAGCCCAACTTCATCAACTGGTGGGACGACGTGGGCCCCGAAGGCTCCACCAACCACGAGGTGTACCTGCGCACCGCCGTGAGCGTCGACCCGCAAGGCTGGGCCCAGTTCGGCCACGTGAAGATGCGCGACTACCGCTGGGGCATCTTCCTGAACCCGGGCGATGCCAACCGCGAAGTGCACTTCGGCGACCACAAGGGCGAGAAGGTCTGGCAGGACGTGCCCGGCGAACACCGCGCCAACCTGCGCCGCATCATCGTCACGCAGGGGGACACCGAGCCCGCGTCGGTCGAGCAGCAGCGCCACCTGGGCCTCACGGCGCCGTCGATGTACGACCTGCGCAACCTGTTCCAGATCAACGTCGAAGAAGGCCGCCACCTGTGGGCCATGGTCTACCTGCTGCAGAAGCACTTCGGCCGCGACGGCCGCGAAGAGGCCGACGCGCTGCTGCAGCGCACCTCGGGCGACGCCAACAACCCGCGCATCCTGGGTGCCTTCAACGAGAAGACGCCCGACTGGCTCGCGTTCTTCATGTTCACCTACTTCACCGACCGCGACGGCAAGTTCCAGCTGGCCGCGCTGGCCGAGAGCGCGTTCGACCCGCTGGCGCGCACCACGAAGTTCATGCTGACCGAAGAGGCGCACCACATGTTCGTGGGCGAGAGCGGCGTGTCGCGCGTCATCGCGCGCACCGCGCAGGTGATGAACGAGCTCAAGACCGACGACGCGCAGAAGATCCGCGCCGCCGGCTGCATCGACCTGGGCACCATCCAGCGCTACCTGAACTTCCACTACTCGGTGACCATCGACCTGTTCGGTGCCGACCAGTCGAGCAACGCCGCCATCTTCTACAGCTCGGGCCTGAAGGGCCGCTACGAAGAAGGCAAGCGCGACGACGACCACGTGCTCAAGGGCCAGACCTACAAGGTGCTCGAGGTGAAGGACGGCCAGCTCGTCGAGAAGGACGTGCCGATGCTCAACGCCCTGAACGAAGTGCTGCGCGACGACTTCATCAAGGACTCCGTGGCCGGCGTCGGCCGCTGGAACAAGGTGCTCGAGAAGGCCGGCATTCCCACCCGCCTGGTCGTGCCGCACAAGGCCTTCAACCGCCAGATCGGCGCACTCGCCGGCATCAAGATGTCGCCCGAGGGCCGCGTGGTGAACGACATCGAATGGGCCGCCAAGCGCGACGAATGGCTGCCGAGTTCCGAAGACTTCGCTTTCGTGGCATCGTTGATGGGCCGCGTCATCGAGCCGGGCAAGTTCGCAGGCTGGATCTCGCCGCCGGTGATGGGCATCAACCGCCAGCCTGTCGACTTTGAATACGTGCGTTTCGGCTGAGCGTCTGGATATGAAGCCCTCGTCTCCACGGCGAGGGCATGGAGAACAACATGGACATGGTCGTTGAAGCCGGGGTCATCAAGCAGCACCTGATCGACCCCGAGATCTGCATCCGCTGCAACACCTGCGAGGCGACCTGCCCCGTGAACGCGATCACGCACGACGACAACAACTACGTCGTGCGTGCGGACGTCTGCAATGGCTGCATGGCCTGCATCTCGCCGTGCCCCACGGGCTCGATCGACAACTGGCGCACCATGCCGCTGGTGCGCGCGTACACCGTCGAAGAGCAGCTCACGTGGGAAGAACTGCCCGCCGAGCTGTCGCCCGAAGAACTCGAGGCGGCGGGCGTGTCCGGCGCTGCCGCCGAGGCCGCGGAAGTGCCTGCCCAGACGCAGGCCCAGGCCGCCGTGCAGGGCACCGAGCCCGCCTTCAATTCCGCGCAGTACGGCGCCAGCGTGCCGCCCTGGTCGGCCGCGCACGCCTACACCAACCTCTTTCCGCCGAAGACACCGACCACCGCCACCGTGGTGGGTAACTTCAACTGCACCGAGGCCGGCTTCGACAGCGAGACGCACCACATCGTGCTCGACTTCGGCGTGGTGCCGTTCCCGGTGCTCGAAGGCCAGTCGATCGGCATCGTGCCGCCGGGCGTCGATGCCATCGGCAAGCGCCACCATGCGCGCCAGTACTCGGTGGCCAGCCCGCGCAACGGCGAGCGGCCCGGCTACAACAACGTCTCGCTCACCGTGAAGCGTGTCACCGAAGACCACGAAGGCGACCCGGTGCGCGGCGTGTGCTCCAACTACGTGTGCGACCTCAAGGTGGGCGACACCGTGCAGGTGGTGGGGCCCTTCGGCGCGTCGTTCCTGATGCCGAACCACCCCAAGTCGCACATCGTGATGATCTGCACCGGCACCGGCAGCGCGCCCATGCGCGCCATGACCGAATGGCGCCGGCGCCTGCGCAAGAGCGGCAAGTTCGAAGGCGGCAAGCTCATGCTGTTCTTCGGCGCGCGCACGCAGCAGGAGCTGCCGTACTTCGGCCCGCTGCAGTCGCTGCCGAAAGACTTCATCGACATCAACTTCGCGTTCTCGCGCACGCCGGGCCAACCCAAGCGCTACGTGCAGGACCTGATGCGCGAACGCGCCGCCGACCTGGCCGCGCTGCTGAAAGACGGCGCCAGCCACTTCTACGTGTGCGGCCTCAAGAGCATGGAAGAGGGCGTGGTGCTCGCACTGCGCGACGTGGCGAAGGAAGCGGGGCTCGACTGGGACACCGTGGGCGCCGCGCTGAAGCGCGAAGGCCGGCTCCACCTCGAAACGTACTAAGCTGCGGCGGATGCAGTTCGCCGACTTCCACGCAGGCCAGGTCATCGAGGCCGGGCCTTATGTGCTCACCGAAGCCGAGCTCGTGCAGTTCGCGCGGGCCTACGACCCGCAGTGGTTCCACACCGACGCCGAGGCGGCCGCCGGCAGCCCCTTCGGCGGGCTCATCGCGAGCGGCTGGCACACCTGCTCGATCGCGATGCGGCTGGTGGTCGAGGCGGCGCTGGCCGGCTCCGAATCGTTCGCGTCGCCCGGGCTCGAACACGTGCGCTGGCCGAACCCGGTGCGGCCCGGCGATGCGCTGCGGCTCGTGGCCGACGTGATCGAGGTGCGCCGTTCCGAAAAGCGCCCCACGCTCGGCATCCTGCGCTGGCGCTGGCGGCTGTTCAACCAGCGCGCGCTGGTGGTGCTCGACACCGAAGTCACCAGCCTCTTCAAGCTGCCCGCACCCGACCTCTGAACGACACAAGCCCGCAACGCGCTAGCGCTGCGGGCTTGATTTCTTCTTGCGGAGCGATGCGCTGCAGCCGCCGCGTCCGGCCGCTGCAGCGATGCGGGGTGCGACTTACTTCTTGTGCAGGTCGACCGCGCCCGAGCCCTGCGCCTTGCCGCTCGCCTTGGCGCCGGCCGTGGCCGGTTTCACGGCGCCGCCCACGGCGCCAGCGGCACCGGTCGCGCTGTTCACGGTGCTGCCCACGGTGTTGGTCACACCGCCGACGGCTTGCGTCGCACCGCCCACGGCGCCGGTGGCACCGCCGACCGCACCCGTGGCCGTGCCGAGCACGCCACCGACGGCATTGCCCACGCCGCCGGTCGCGCCGGAGGTGGAGGTGTCCGCGTTGGCATCGGCCGACGCACCGGTCTGCGTGCGTGCGCCTGCGGCGCCGCCTTGCGTCGCGCCGGTGCTGCCCGAGGCCTTCACATCGGCGTTGACCCCCACGCCGACCCCGACGCCTTGCGCCTGGGCCGTCCCGCCGAGGGCCAGCAGGCCCGCCAGCATGGCGCCGATGAAGATGCGGTTGGTTGCATGTGTAGTCATGAGTGACAGTTCCTTTCGTTGCTGAGTCACGGTTTGCAGAACCGACCGGGGTTCGATCGATTCGGGGGCAACCATGACGGGCCGCCAGGTTGTCGCCATGTGCGGCGCGTTCGCTCGACGCTGTGGGAATCGGCCGTCGGCGGAATCGGGGGCTCGTGCGTTAGGGCGGCGTTTGCAAATCCCCGCCCGATCCGGGGTTTCTTGGTGCGACGCGCAGTGCCATTGAAAACATGAAACTCATAATGTTGCATGAAACGAGACAGCAAGCTTTCCGGCGTGCTCCACGTGCTGCTGCACATGGCCGAGCTGAACGCCCCCATCACCTCCGAGGCGCTCGCCGCGGCGATGCAGACGAACCCCGTGGTCGTGCGAAGGCTCATGGCGGGGCTGCGGCAGGCCGGCTTCGTCAGCTCGGCCAAGGGGCATGGCGGCGGGTGGGTGCTGTCGTGTTCGCTGGGCTCGGTGACGCTGGGCGACATCCATAACGCCGTCGGTGCGCCTGCATTGCTGGCCATGGGCAACCGCACCGAGAGCCCGGGCTGCATCGTCGAGCAGGCGGTGAACGCGGCGCTCGACGGCGCCTGCCAGGAGGCCGAGGCGCTGCTGCTGCGGCGGCTCAACGGGATCACGCTGGCCGATCTTTCCAGGGACTTTCATCGCCGCATGACGGGCGGCGGCTTCACCGCGAAGGACATCGCACATGCGTCATGACGCACTCATCGTGGGCGGCAGCTTTGCCGGCCTCTCCGCCGCCATGCAACTGGCGCGCGCACGCAGGAAGGTCTGCGTGGTCGACGCGGGTGCACCGCGCAACCGCTTCGCCGCGGCTTCGCACGGCTTCTTCGGGCAGGACGGCATGCCGCCGCTGCAGATGATTGCCGACGCGCGCGACAAGCTGCTCGCCTATCCGTCCGTCACCTTCGTCGAAGGCACGGTGACTGCGGCAACGGCCGATGGCGCGGAGGGCTTCACGGTTTCGTTGAACAACGGGGAACAGTTGTCGACGCGCAAGCTGCTGCTGGCCTTCGGCGTGCAGGACGGCCTGCCGGACATCGCGGGCCTCGGCGAGCGCTGGGGAAAGAGCGTGCTGCACTGTCCTTATTGCCACGGCTACGAGTTCGGCGACCGTCCGCTGGGCGTGCTCTTTCACAGCGCGCACCCGCCGGACCACGCGCTGCTGATCGCCGAGTGGGGCCCGACCACGCTCTTCCTGAATGGCGACGCAGGGCCGGATGCCGAGGCACGCGTCCGGCTGCAATCACGCGGCGTGGCCGTGGAGCCCGGGCGCATCGCCGGCCTCGAAGGGCAGGGGACGGACCTCGCGGCCGTGCGCCTGGAGGACGGCCGGCGCGTGCCGATCGAGGCGCTGTTCGTGGCGCCGCACACGCGGCCGACCAGTGCGCTGGCCGAGCAGCTGGGCTGCGCGTTCGACGACGGCCCCACGGGCCCGGTGCTGCGCGTCGATGCGATGAAGACGACGACGGTGCCCGGTGTGTACGCGGCGGGCGATGTGGCGATGGCTTTTTCCAACGCCACGCTGGCCTCGGCCGACGGGCTGTTCGCCGGGGTGTCGATGCACCGCGCGCTGGTGTTCGGCGCCTGATTTCAAATTTTTTCGGGGGAAGATGGCAAACCGCCTCAAACCACCCTATAATCTGAGGCTCACGCGGGAATAGCTCAGTTGGTAGAGCGCAACCTTGCCAAGGTTGAGGTCGAGAGTTCGAGACTCTTTTCCCGCTCCAAATCGCATGAAAAGGCCACCTCACCAGGTGGCCTTTTTCATTGGCGCGTCGCTTTCAACCTCGCGCCGGCAGCACGGTCCCCCGGCTCTCGCCGAAACCGATGCGCGCATGGCCGGGCTTCTCGCACCAGCCGCGCAGCAGCACCGCATCCCCGTCTTCCAGAAAACCACGCGTCTCGCCGTTGGCCAGCGTCACCGGGGTTTGCGCTGCGCGCGTCAGCTCGATGATCGCGCCGGCCTCGCCCTCGCCGGGGCCCGAGATGGTGCCGCTGCCGAACAGGTCGCCCGGGTTCAGGCTGCAGCCGCCCACCGTGTGGTGCGCCACCATCTGCGCCACGCTCCAGTACTGGTGCTTGAAGCTCGTGCCCGACAGGCGCGACGGCCCGGTCTTCTGCGCGCGCGCCTTTTCGCTTTCGAGCCACACCTCGAGCCGGATGTCGAGCGCGCCGCCTTCGCGGTTCGCGCTGCTCTCCAGGTAGGCCAGCGGTTGCGGCTCGTTCACGGGCCGCGTCCACGCCTGACGGTAGGGCGCCAGCGCTTCCATCGTCACGATCCACGGCGAGATCGTGGTGGCGAAGTTCTTCGCGAGGAAGGGCCCGAGCGGCGCCATTTCCCAGAACTGGATGTCGCGCGCCGACCAGTCGTTGAGCAGGCAAATACCGAAGATGTGGTCTTCCGCGCGCGCGAGCGGAATCGCCTCGCCCTGCGCATTGCCCTGGCCGATCCACACGCCCAGCTCCAGCTCGTAGTCGAGCCGCGCGCAGGCCTGGTAGGTCGGCGCCTTCGCGCCGGGCGCCATGGCCTGGCCCATCGGCCGGTGAAAGCGCTGGCCGCTCACGCCGATGGTGGACACGCGCCCGTGGTACGCCGTCGGCACCCAGCGGAAGTTGGGCGTGACGTCGCCGTCGGGGTTCATCAGGCGGCTGATGTTCAGCGCGTGGTCGATCGAGGTGTAGAAGTCGGTGTAGTCGCCGATGCGCGCGGGCACGGTGTATTCGACCTCGGCCTGCGGCACGAGGCAGCCGCGCAGGTCGTCCGCGGTCGCGGCCGGCGCATCGCTGTGCAGCAACGCGAAGACCGCATGGCGCAGCGCCTGCCATGCGGGCGGGCCGAGCGCGAAGAAATCGTTCAGCGCGGGCAGGGCGGCGGCGCGCGCCGCATCGAGCGCCAGGCCGTCGACGTGCGAGCCCGCGGCCAGCGCCGCGAGGTCGAGCACCTGGTCGCCGATGGCCACGCCGCCGCGAAACGGCTCGGGGCTGCCGGTGCGGCGGAACATCGCATACGGCAGGTTCTGGATCGGAAAGTCGCTGCCCGCGACGTTCGCCGATGCGACCCAACTGCGGGCGCCAGCGTCGTGCGTGTGGTTGAGTTCGATCATGTTCACACCGACGCCATCAGCGCGTCGTCGAAGATCGCCACCGCGCGCGTCCAGCCCGCCGAGGCGCCGCGGATCTTGTGCGGGAAGCAGCTGATGAAAAAGCCCGTGGGCGGCAGCACCTCGAGGTTGTGCAGCTTCTCGATGTGGCAGTAGCCGATGTCGCGCCCGGCCTTGTGGCCTTCCCAGATGAGCGAGGCGTCGTGCGTCTCGCCGTACTTCTTCGCGGTGTGCACGAAGGGCGCGTCCCAGCTCCACGCGTCGGTGCCCGTGAGGCGCACGCCGCGCTCCAGCAGGTACATCGTCGCTTCGTAGCCCATGCCCGCGCCGGCCGAGACGTAGTCGGGGTTGCCGTAGCGCGAGCCGGCGCGCGTGTTGACCACCACGATCTCCAGCGGGCTCAGCGTGTGGTTGATGCGCTTGAGCTCGGCTTCGACATCGGCGGCCGTGACCACGTAGCCGTCGGCGAAGTGGCGAAAGTCGAGCTTCACGCCGGGCTGGAAGCACCATTCGAGCGGCACGTCGTGGATGGCGATGGCGGGCTTCTTCTCACCCAGCGCCTTGTCCATGGTCGAGTGGAAGTGATAGGGCGCATCGAGGTGCGTGCCGTTGTGCGTGGACAACTGCACCAGCTCCACGGCCCAGCCTTCGCCGTCGGGCAGGTCTTCTTTCTTCAGGCCCGGAAAGAAGGGCTCGATCTGCTCGAAGGTGTTGTCGTGCGTGAAGTACTGGATCTTCGGCGCGAAGGCCGGTGGATCGGACAGCACGTCGTTTTCGAGAAAGATCGACAGGTCGACGAACTTGCGTGGCATGGCGAGGCTCCTTGTGGGGTGTTGGATTGGAGGGAATTGGTCAGGGCTGCTGCCAGCGCAACAGGCGCTTTTCGGCAAAGGCCAGCAGCGCGTTGCTCACGAAGCCGATGAGCCCGAGCAGCACGATGCCGGCGAACAGATCGCTGGCGCGGAAGGCGCGTGCCGCCAGCAGGATGGCCTGGCCCAGGCCGCTTTGCGAGGCGATCATTTCACCCACCACCGCGACGATGAGCGCGATGGTCAGCGCCAGCCGCATGCCGGCCAGGATGTCGGGCATGGCGTTGGGCAGGCCCATCTTCCAGATGTACGCGGTGCGCGACATCTGCAGGCAGCGCGCCACTTCCGACAGGCGCGGCTCCACGGCCGAGAAGCCGTGCACCGTGGCCAGCAGCACCGGCCACATCGCGCCGAAGGCGACCACGAACAGCACCATGCCGGGGTTCAGACCGAAGATCGAAATGGCCAGTGGCAGCAGCGCCGAAGCAGGCAGCGGGCGGATGAACTCCAGCGTCGGCTGCACCCACGCACGCACCGCGGGCGACACGCCGATGGCCGCACCCAGCAGCACGCCGAAGAGCGAGGCGAGCAACCAGCCTTCGACCATGCGGCCGATCGTGGCCTGCGTGAAGGCCAGCAGTTCGCCGTTGCCATCGTTGCCCGAAGAGAGATTGAGCCCTTCGAGCAGGCTCGCGAAGGTGGCCTGCGGCGTCGGCAAGAACACGCGGCTGACCCAGCCCGCGTTGCTCGCCACCCACCACAGCGCGACCAGCGCGAGCAGCACGGCCACGGAGCCCAGCCACCCCAGACCCAGTCGGTCGTTGCGGTTGTTCATGGCTGCACCCCCATGCGTCGCGCGACCCAGGCTTGCAGGCGCACCATGCCCGCGTTGACCGCGAAGCCCACCACGCCGATCCAGCCCAGCCACGCGAGCATCAGCGCGGGGTCGAAGCTCTGCTGCGCGATCATCATCGCGTAGCCCATGCCGTGCGGATTCGCGGCGATCTCGACCGTCACCGCCACCACCAGCGCCACCGCCACACCGAGGCGCAGCGCGACGAACAGGCGAGGCACGATGGCCGGCAGCACGATCTTGAAGGCGCGTTCGCGCGCCGACAGCCCGAGCACGCGGCTCACCTCGAGCAGCCGGGGCTCGATCTGCTGCACCGCCGACTGCACCAGCACCAGCAGCGGCCAGAAGGTGGCGAAGGCGACGATGGCCACTTCCATGCGCACGCCGAAACCGAAGCCCAGCATCGCAAGCGGGATCAGCGCGACCGACGGCACGGGGCGCAGCACCTCGATGGACACGGCGCCCAGCTGCGCCGCGCGGCGCGAGAGCCCGAGCACCAGCCCGAGTGCAATACCGAGCACCGCACCCAGCAGCAGGCCCAGCGCCGCCGTGCCCAGCGTGAAGCCCGTGGCCTGCCAGAGCGAGCCGTCCATGGCCGCGCCGACGAAGGCCTTGGCCGCCGCGCTCGGTGGTGCCAGCGCATCGCTGCCCAACGCCGCCGCGCGCCGCGCGTACCACTCGAAGGCGCCGACCAGCAGCGCGGGAAACACCCACGGCCGCAACCAGCGCAAGAGGCGGCCTTCAGTCATGGCCCTGCTCGATGAAGGCGAACAGCTCACGCCGCAACTGCAGGTAGTCCGGATGCTCCTTGGTCGTGAGCTGGTCGCGCGGGCGCGGGATCTTCACGTCGATCATCCGCGCCAGGCTCGGCCGTCCCGGCCCGGGATTGGCCTGCAGCGCGATCACGCGGTCGCCGAGGTAGATGGCTTCTTCCAGGTCGTGCGTGACGAACAGCACCGTGAGCCCGTCGTCGCGCACCAGCCGCGCCAGTTCGTCCTGCAGGCTCTGGCGCGTGAGTGCATCGAGCGCGCCGAAGGGCTCGTCCATCATCATCAGCTCGGGCTTCTGCGCGAGGCAGCGGGCAATCTGCGCGCGCTGCTGCATGCCGCCCGACAGCTGCACCGGAAACTTGTGCGCGTGCTTGGCGAGCCCGACCTTGCCGAGCACGTCGGCAATGCGCGGCGCGCGCTCGGCCGCGGGCACGCCGGCCGCTTCGAGCGCCAGGCTCACGTTGCCCTCGACCGTGCGCCACGGCAGCAGCGCGCGGCCGTAGTCCTGGAACACGAAGGCCACTTCGCGCGAGGGCGCCGTCATCGGAACGCCCTTGCGCCGCACCTCGCCGGCACTGGCCGTGACGAGGCCGCTGGCCGCGCGCAGCAGCGTGGTCTTGCCGCAGCCGCTCGGGCCGACGATGCACACGAACTCGCCGCGCGCCACGTCGAACGAGGTGGGCGACAGGATCTCGCGCCCGCCGAGGCGGATGGTGACGCCGTCGAAGCGCAGGAAGGAATCGGCGACCGCGCTCACTTGGCGATCAGCTTCGCAACGTCGATGTTCGTCTTGAGCATGTCCTGCTCCTTCATGAGCCCGGTCCAGTAGCCCAGCTGCTTGTCGGTGACGACCGGGCCGGGCGGCGAGACCTGCACCTTGGCCAGCACCTCGGGCGGCAGCTTGATGTACTTGCCGATGGCCGTGCGCACCTTCGCGTCGTTCTTCGGCTGCTGGATGAAGGCGCCAGCCTCGACCAGTGCCTCGCGGAAGGCGCGCGCGGTGGCGGGATTCTTCGCCACCCATTCGCGCTTGGCCGCGTGCACGATGGTCTGGTTGTTCTCGGGCAGGAAGGTCGAGTAGTACGAGGCCACGTAGCCCGCGCCGCTCTCGGTGATGCGGCTCATGAACGGGTCGGCCGACACCACCGCGTCGACCGAGCCGCCGCGCAGCAGGTCGGCATGCTGCGGGAACGCGGCCTCGATGAAGTTGACCTTGCGGTAGTCGACGCCGCTGTCCTTCAGCCACGCGCGGAAGGTCACGTGCAGGAAGGCACCGAGCCCCGGCACGCCGATCTTCTTGCCCACGCAGTCCTGCGCGCTCTTGATGCCCGAGCCCGCGCGCGCCACGAGGCCGAAGCCCGTGATCGTCTTCGAGGTGAGGCCGCCGCCGGCCACCAGCACCAGGTCGAGCCCGCCGTCCACGGCCTGCAAAAACACCGAGGGCGTGGGGCCGCCGATCTGCAGCGAGTCGGACTGCAGCGCGGCGGGGATGGTGGAGTTCAGCGGAATGAACTTCAGCTCCACGTCGAGGCTGCGCTTCTTGAAGTAGCCCTCTTCGGCCGCCACGAAGACCGAGGCGAAGTCGGTCACCGCCGTGTAGCCGAACACGATCTTCGGGTGGGCCTGCTGTGCGCGCGAAGGCAACGAGGCGGTGGCCGATGCGGCCGCGAGCGCCGACAGCAGGGTGCGTCTTTTCATCATGGCTGGGGTCTCCTGGGGATGGTCTTTTTCGTGCGTGAGGGCTTGGCGGCGGCGGCCTTGGCGGCCGCTTTCGGTTTCGGCAGCGCGGCGCGCAGACCGCCGGCGATGAAGTTCACGAGCATCGGCGCCACGGCCGGGTCGGCGCGTGTGTTCTCGCCGCGCGAGAGCCGTTCGATGCGGCTGTCGGTCAGGTGGTGCAGCAGCGCGCCCAGCGCGAACTGGTAGCCCCATGCGACCTGGCTGCGCGTGGCGTGCGGCAGCGCCACGTGCAGTGCGTCGATGTAGGCCTCGGCCAGCGGATCGAAGTAGCCGCGCAGCACGCGGTCGGCTTCCTCGGTGGCGTGGTACAGCTCGCGCGCCACCAGCAGTGCGTAGTACTCGCCCTCGGTGCTCGCGCGCAGTGCCAGCACGGGCGCGGTGAAGGCCTCGATGATGCGCGGCAGCGTGCGCGCGTCGTCGGGGTCGATGGTCACGGCCGCGAGGCGCGCGAGCCGCTCCTCGATGCTGTGGCTCCAGTGTTCGAAGATCGCGTGGAACAGCTCGTGCTTCGGGCCGAAGTAGTAGCCCACCAGCGCGAGCGGCACGCCGGCTTCTTCGGCGATCTGGCGGATCGTCACCGCGTGGTAGCCGTGCTGTGCGAAGAGCTTCTCGGCCGCCAGCAGGATCGCCTGGCGGCGGTCGGGTCGCGCGGGCTCGGGCGCGACGGTCGGGGCGCCTGAGGTGCCTGAGCCTCGAGAGGCGCTGCGTTTGCGGGCCGGCGGTGTGCGAGCGTTCATGGGGGCGTATTGAACGGCTGTACAAAAATGTTGAACACACGTACAAACCCTGAGGTCAACCCTCATTGAGCACGGCCGTTCGCGGCGCTACGCTCGTGGCATGCCCGCTCCCAACATCCCCCAGATCCGCCTTTATCAGAACTGGCTGCGCGATACGCGCGGCCTGGCCTTCGACAGCTACGACGCGCTGTGGCGCTGGTCCGTCACCGACCTCGATGCCTTCTGGCAGAGCATCTGGGACTACGCCGGCCTGCGCTCGCCCACGCCGCACACCGCGGTGCTCGCCGAACGCCGCATGCCCGGCGCGCGCTGGTTTCCCGGCGCGCAGGTCAACTACACGCGCGAGGTGCTGCGCCATGCCGACGCGGCCCATGCGGCCGGCCTGCCCGCCATCGTGAGCGACAACGAACGCGGCGAGGTGCGCGAGCTGTCGTGGCCCGAGCTGCGGCGGCAGGTGGCCTCGGTGGCGCTCACGCTGAAGTCGCTCGGCGTGCGCCGCGGTGACCGCGTGGCCGCCTACATGCCAAACGTGCCCGAGACCATGGTGGCGTTTCTCGCATGCTCCAGCATTGGCGCGGTGTGGAGCGTGTGCGCGCCCGACATGGGCACGGCCGCCGTGGCCGACCGCTTCCGCCAGATCGAACCCACGCTGCTGATCGCGGTCGACGGCGTGCACTACGGCGGCAAGCCGCTGGACCGCAGCACCGTGCTGCAGGAGCTGCGCGGCCAACTGCCGAGCGTGCAGAAGCTGCTGCTCGTGCAGTCGCCCTTCGCCGCGAACGCGGTGGCGCACGACGTCGAATGGCAGCAGGCCATCGCGCGCGACGACGCCGAAGTCGCAGCCTTCGAGCCCGAGTGGCTGCCCTTCGACCACCCGATCTGGATCGTCTATTCGAGCGGCACCACCGGCCTGCCCAAGCCCATCGTGCACGGGCAGGGCGGCATCCTGCTCACCATGCACGCCTGCGGCCTGCACAACGACGTGGGCGCGAGCTACGGTGCCAACAACTTCGGCGAGCGCTACCACTGGTACAGCTCCACGGGCTGGGTGATGTGGAACTCGCAGCTCTCGGGCCTGGCCTTCGGCGCCACCATCTGCATCTACGACGGCAACCCGGCGGGCAGCAAGGACAAGCCCGACTGGGGCGTGCTGTGGCGCTTCGTCGCGAAGCACCGTGTCACCTTCTTCGGCGCGGGCGCGGCCTACTTCACCAACTGCATGAAGGCGGGGCTCGTCGCGAAAGACTGCGGCGACCTGTCGCGCGTGCGCGCCTTGGGCAGCACCGGTTCGCCGCTGCCCGACGAGGTGCAGCGCTGGGGCTCGCAGCAGATCCTCGACGCGGGCTCGAAAGAGGTGTGGTGGTGCAACATCTCGGGCGGCACCGACTTCTGCGGCGCCTTCGTCGGCGGCAACCGCGAGCTGCCCGAAGTGCCGGGCCAGATGCAGTGCCGCGAGCTCGGCCACGCGGTCGAGGCCTGGAACGAGCAGGGCCAGCCGGTCATCGGCGAGGTCGGCGAGCTGGTGTGCACGCAGCCCATTCCGTCGATGCCGCTGTACTTCTGGGGCGACGAAGGCAACGCGCGCTACGTGTCGAGCTACTTCGACACCTACCCCGGCGTGTGGCGCCACGGCGACTGGATCAAGGTCGGCAGCGACGGCGGCTGCATCATCTACGGCCGCAGCGACGCCACCATCAACCGCCAGGGTCTGCGCATGGGCACCAGCGAAATCTACAGCGCGGTCGAAGGCCTGCCCGAGGTGCTCGACTCGATGGTGGTCGACCTCGAATACCTGGGCCGCGACAGCTACATGCCGCTGTTCGTGGTGCTGCGCCCCGGCGTGGCGCTCGACGAGGCCATGCGCGCGCGCATCAACAATGCGATCAAGACCTCGCTGTCGCCGCGCTTCGTGCCCAACGACATCTTCCAGGTGGCCGAGATTCCGCGCACGCTGTCGGGCAAGAAGCAGGAGCTGCCGATCAAGAAGCTGCTGCTGGGCCAGCCCATCGAGAAGGTCGTGAACCGCGAGGCGATGGCAAACCCCGGCAGCCTGGACTGGTATGTGGCTTTTGCTGCACAGCGGGCCTCCGCATAATGGGGCGATGAAAAGACGCACCAGCCTCCTCATGCTCTCCGCCGTTGCCGGCGCCTCCGTCCTGAGCGCCTGCGCGGGCGGCTCGCCGGGCACGCCGGCCCAACCCGCCGCCGCACCGCTGCGCGTGACGGGCACCGTGGCCTACCGCGAGCGCATCGCGCTCGACCCCGCAGCCGAAGTGCGCGTGCAACTGCTCGACGTGTCGCGCATGGACGCGCCCTCGGTCGTGCTCGCCGAGCAGCGCATTCCCGCCAACGGCAAGCAGCCGCCCTTCGCCTTCGAACTCAGCGTCGATGCCGCGCGCATCGACCCGCGCATGCGCTACGCCGTGGCGGCGCGCATCACGCGCGGCGAGCAGCTGCTGTTCATCAACGACACGCAGTATTCGGTGCTCACGCAGGGCAACGGCACCACCGCCAACCTGATGCTGGTGCGCGTGGCCACGCCACCACCGCCGCCGCGCCCCTCGCGCTGATCGAGCACCCGCGCGACACGACGTTCGCGCGGGTCAGTTCAGATCAGGTCAGCAACTCGTGCAGCACCATGCGCGTCTGCCGGCCGCGCAGCTCCACCAGCTCTTCGATGCGCCGCGTGGCCAGCCGGCCGTTCAGGGCCGCGTAGGTGACTTCCGAGATCAGCATGCGCGTGCCCAACTGGCGGTTCGCGCCTTCGATGCGACTGGCCACATTCACCACGTCGCCGAACGCCGTGTACGACAGCCGGTCGTTCGAGCCCAGCACCCCCGCCACCACCACGCCCGTGTGAATGCCGATGTGCGTGCGGAACTCGGGCAGGCCCTGTTCGGCCCACTGCCGGTTGAGCTGGTGCATCTCGGCGTGCAGTTCGAGCGCGGCGCGGCAGGCCTTGTACTCGGCGTCTTCCAGGTCGGCCGGCGCGCCCCACAGCACCATGATGCCGTCGCCGATGAACTTGTCGATCACGCCGCCGTGGCGTGCGAACACCGCGGCCGCTAGGTTGAAGTAGTCGGTCAGCTGGCGCACCAGCACGTCGGCCGCGATCGATTCGGAGATCGACGTGAAGCCTTCCACATCGGTGAACATCACCGTCACCTGGCGCGGCGAGCCGTTGGGCGCGAGCGCGTGGCCCTGCGCCACCAGCTGGTTGATCACGTCCACCGGCACGAACTTGCTGAAGGCCTTGAGGCTGCGCGCCGAATCGTCCAGCGCCTGATCGAGGTGCTGGATTTCGAGCACGCGGCTCGGCTCGCGCGGCAGGTCGTCGAGCTCGAGGCGGCCGATGCGGTGCGCGATGCGCGAGAGGTTCTCGACCGGCGCCGTCACCAGCTTCGAGAGCTTGAGCGACATGTACAGCGCCAGCCCCAGGAACACCAGCGCCAGCAGCAGCGACCACGCCACCGCGCGGCGCAGGCCGCCGAGCAGCACGTCTTCGGGCACCCAGCTGACCAGCTGCCAGCCGGTGGCGGGAATGCGCGAGGCCTGCACCAGGTAGCGCCGCCCCTCGTGGCTGAAGGCGAAGGCCTTGTCGCTGCCGCTGCCGGCGATGCCGTCGGCCACCATCTGCGCGTTCAGTGCGCCGAGTGCGCCCGTGGGCGCTTCCAGCGTGTGCAGCACGCCCGGCATGTCGCTGCGCGCGAGCACCTTGTGGTCGGCACTGAGCAGCGCGCTGTTGCCATTGCCGTTGCGGCTGAACAGGCGCACGAACTCCGACAGCCGGCCCAGCGACACATCGCCCGCCACCACCATCGCCTGCGGGCTGCCTTCGGACTGGCGGCGCTGGCTCGGCAGCGCGTAGGTCACGCCCAGTTCCTGTGCGGCGGCGAACACATAGGGGCTGGTCCACACCGGCCCTTGCGTCTTGCGCGCCTGCATGAACCAGCTGCGTTGCGTCGGGTTGTAGTTGCTGCGGTAGGCCTCCACGCGTTGCGTGGCAAAGCGCTGCTGCACATCGGCCTCGGAACCCAGCGGCAGCTTGTACTGCCAGGTCTCGGTGGTGAAGTCGGCGCTGCGCGCGATGTGGCGGATCGCCGGCACGGGGTAGCGCAGCGCCATCAGCATCTTGCCCTCGACGTTCGCCACGTAAACGCTGTCGAGCTCGGGCGATTGCTGCAGCAGCGTCCACAGGAGCTCGGCCGTGCGGTCCACGTTCTCGCCCGCGGGCGTGAGGCTGGGCGAGCTGCCGATCGCGCCGACCGCCGATTCGGCCTTGGCCAGGAAGGCCAGCACCTTGTCTTCCGTGCGGTCGTGGTTCGACTTGTGCGCCGAGGTGCCGATCGTCGTCACCAGCCGTTGCGAACCCCAGTAGCCCAGCGTGACCAGCAGCAGCGACTGCGCGAGCGCTACGGCACTGACGATGGACCCGACATCGACCCGGAAGCGACGGGGGCGCCGGGGCGGTGGGATTTCAGCGGAAGAGGGTGACGGAGACGGTGGCAACGGCGTGGTGACGTGCGCGAAAGACGGGCGACCCGCCGCATCCGGAGGCCCGGACGATTCCTTGTACATACAGCTCCCTGACGACAACTCGGAACGGACCCCGGCTCCTCCTCACGAGGTCGTGGTCCGGCGTCCGGAGGGTGTTGCGGGGCCGATCGTGTGCGCCGGCCATCCTGGCAATCCCCCGGATGCGCGCGGGATTTTCGCCTGTATTTGATACATGTGTGCAACTTTGCACGCTTGGTGCGATGTTGCTGCGCCCGAGGGCTTGATTGCGAACGGACGTTCGTTCTATTCAGCGCGCGTCGTGAAAGATCAGGCCCAGCGTGTGGCGCTGTCCGCTGCGCACGCGGCTCACGCCGTGGCGCATCGTCACGCGGTAGCTGCCGCGCGTGCCCGCCACGGGCCGCTGGTTCACCGCGAAGACCACGGCCTCGCCCTGCGCGAGCGACACCACCTCGGCGCGCGACTGCATGCGCGGGCGTTGCTCGGTCAGCACGAACTCGCCGCCCGTGAAGTCTTCGCCGGGCCGGCTCAGCAGCACCGTGAGCTGCAGCGGAAATTGCAGGTCGCCGTACAGGTCCTGGTGCAGGCAGTTGTAGTCGCCCTCGCCGTAGCGCAGCAGCAGCGGGGTGGGGCGCAGCTGGCCCGCCGCATGGCAGCGCGCGAGGTAGGCCGCGTGGTCCGGCGGGTAGTTGGCCGGCTGGCCCATGGCCGCAGCCCAGGCATTGGCCAGCGGCGCGAGGCGTTCGTACAGCGCGCTGCGAAACGCCACGAGCCTGGACGGCAGCGGGTTCGCGAAGTACTGGTACTCGCCCTGGCCGAAGCCGTGGCGCTGCATGACCACGCGGCTGCGAAAGCGCGTGCCCTCGTCGTACATGGCCGTGAGCGCGGCGCATTCCGCGGGCGTGAACAACGCCCCGGTGACGGCACAGCCGCGGGCGGCGAGGTCGGCATCGATGCGGGGCCAGTCGAGGGCGTGGATGCGGGCGGCGGCGGAAGAACTCATGCGGGCAGTGTCGCGCGGCGGCCGGATGCGGGCTCGCCGTTTTCGGACGCGGGTTTCGGTGGGGCAGGGCCCGGCTTGAGCGATCATCCTGAAGACCCAGCCCGAAAGCATTCCATGAGCACCCAGAACCACACCCCTCAAGACACCGCCAGCGACTGGCAACTCCCCTGGACCGGCGGCTGCCGCTGCGGCCAGGTGCGCTTGCGCATCACCGCACCGCCGCTGCTGGCCATGGCTTGCCACTGCACCGGCTGCCAGCGCATGAGCGCCAGTGCGTTCTCGCTGTCGTTGGCCATCCCCGCGCCGGGCTTCGAAGTGGTGTCGGGCGAACCCGTCATCGGCGGGCTGCACGGCGAGGAGTCGCACCACTTCTTCTGCCCGCACTGCAAGAGCTGGATGTTCACGCGCACCGAGGGCATGGACTATTTCGTCAACCTGCGCGCCACCATGCTCGACCGGCACGAATGGGTCGCGCCCTTTGCGGAAACCTGGACCGACGAGAAGTTGCCGTGGGCCACGACGCCTGCGAAGCACAGCTTCGGCACCTTGCCTGCGATGGAGGCCTTTCCGGCGATGATCGAAGCCTATGCGCGGGAAGGCGCCCGGCCCGCGAAGGGCTGATCGCGCCGCGCTGGCCAGTTGCTGTCCCGCGCCTTTCAGAGCGGCGCGATCGGAATGCAGATGTCGCATTCGAACGCGCTTGTCTTCTCGTCGAAGGCCATGTCGGGCGCGTAGTACTCGAACGCGGGCCGGCTGTCGAACTGGAAGCCGCTCGCGGGCAGCCAGTCGCGCATGAGGCGCGTCCATGCGTCGTTGATCTCTTCGGGCAGGCCCTGGAACCGCAGCGCGGCATAGCGTCCGCCCGGCAGCACCGTCTTCTGGAAGCCGCCATCGGGCACGAAATCATCGGGCACTTCCACGCAGGCGTCGTAGCGCGAGTGCTCGGGCGCGGTGATGCTCGGGTCGTCGTGGCTGATGCCGTAGCGCGCATGCGACCACAGCTTGTGCGCGCCGATCCAGGGCGCGGCCTTCTCGGCCCAGAACGCGCCCACCGGCGCGCCGAACGGGCCGGTGTAGCGCAGGTAGGCGATGGTGACGGGAGAGCGGGTGATCAGTTGGACATTCACGGGTGGCTCCTGATGATGCGCGGCGTTGCGCGATGGAGATCCATTCTTCGTGAAGCCGTGCAGGGCGATCTGATCAGGATTGCTATTGCGTGAGGGGTCGTCGCAGGGCAAGGACCAGTCGTGCGATGCACGCCACGCGCTGGGCGCGCTGCCGAAATGCGCGCGGAACGCGCGGGTGAACGCCTCGCCCGAACCGAAGCCCACCGACACCGCCGCCTCGAGCACCGACAGGCGCGGCTGTGTCGCGAGCCGCAGCGCGGCCACCTCCACGCGGCGGCGCCGGATGTAGTCGCCCAGCGTCTCGCCGGCCCAGGCCGCGAAGAGGCGATGGAAGTGGTACGCCGAGAAATGCGCCACGTCGGCCAGCGCCGCGAGATCGAGTGCCTCGTCCAGGTGGTCGTCGATGTGCGTCAGCACCTTGTGCATGCGCCATTCGTACTCGGAGCGGCTGTCGCGCGGCATGGCGCGCATTCTCAACCTTGGCGGGCCTGCGCGAGCAACCAGTCACTGAACAGCTTCAGCAACGGCCGCTGGTCGTACATCGCAGCGGGTGTCTCTCAAGTGCCGGGGTCGCGCTTCGCGCGCGGCAGCAGGGCCTTGATGTGCTTGCGCAGCAAGGCCGGCGCAATCGCGGTCATCTGCAGCATGTGCATGCACCGCTCCATGCGTCCGGGCCGCGCCAGCAGCGCATCGGCGGCCTTCGCAAGATCGGCATCGATGCTGTCGCCGTAGGCGAGCCGCGCCTTTCCTGCCGCGCGCTGCAGCAGGGGCTTGCCGGGCTGCATCATGGCCAGGTCGATCAGGTCGCGGCTGAACACGCTGTCGTCGGCCCAGCGGTCGGAGTTGGCGAGCAGCTTGCTCGCCGCCATGTCCAGCGGCGTGAGGGTGGCGATGCTGTCGATGCGGTCTGCGGCGCCGGGGGCTTCGAGTGCGATGCGTGCCTCGAGCACGATCTCGAACTTGATGTCCGTCTCGCCCACGCGAACGGCACTCCGGATGCCGTATTGATCGGCGCGCACCTCGCGGACCTGCTGCAAGGTCGCGCCTTCCCGGGCCAGTGCGCGCAGTCCCTCGCTGCTGGTGGCGAGCTGGCGCAGGCAACGGTAGCCCGCCACATCGGACACGAGGAAGTCGACGTCCACCGACTCGCGGTATTCGCCATGGCGCAGCGCAATGGCGGTGCCGCCGCCGAACAGGCAATGGTTGTCCGCCAGCAGGCGCGCATTCAGCGCCGCGAGCACCTCGGCCACCTGGCGATGGTGGGCGCGCTCAAACATCGAGCGGTTTCCGGCCCAGCAGGCGGGCCAGCTCGGCCAGCAGCTGGCGTTCGTTGTCCTCGAGCGCGGACGGATCGGCGTGGCGCCAGTTGCGTTCGTAGGTGCCCCAGGCCTCTTCGGGGGTGAGTTCCGCGTCCGCGGGCAATTGCCAGGCCAGGCGACGCAACTGCGCGAAATTGCCCACCCGGACGGTTTTCGTCGGCATGGGCGAAGAGGCCGGCGTCGCCGTCTCCTTAGCGATACCTTCGATTGGCGCCGTCACTTCGACGTCCAGACCCAATGCCGCCAGGGCGTTCATGTAGGCCCCCATCGTGACGGAGGGCTCGCCGCGTTCGATGCGATGCAGCGTCATGCGCGACATGCCCGCCGCCTCGGCGGCCGTGGTGGCGCTGATCCTGAGCGACTTCCGACGGGCATGGATGCGCCGGCCGAACGCTTCAAGGCGTCGGTTGGCTTTGTCCAAGGTCGGAGGGGCGGTGGATGGCATATGTGTATCTCATATTAGACAAACCTAAGAAAATGTCCAGTACGAGATGCACTTTGGGCCGCTTCAACCTTCGCGCGCCTGCCCCAACAGCCAGTCACTGAACAACTTCAACAACGGCCGCTGATCCGCCCGCTCCGGCGTCACCAGGTAATAGCTGCGCTCCCCCGACAGCGCCCGCGGGCAGGCCACCACCAGCTCGCCACGCGCCAGCTCGTCGGCCACCAGCATCGTCGGCATCAACGCGACCCCGAGCCCGTGCGAGGCCGCCGCGGCGAGGATCGAGAACAGCTCGTAGCGCGGGCCACCACGCGCGGTGGGCGCGTCGACCTGCTGCGCGTCGAACCACTGGCGCCAGCCGTCGGGGCGTGTGCTCTGCTGCAGCAGCGGCATCTGCGCGATGGCGTCGGGCGACACGGCCTTGCCGTCGGGCAAGAGAGAAGGGCTGCACACGGGCACCACGTCTTCGTGCATGAGCAGCAGCGCGCGGGTGCCGGCCCAGTTCTCGACCTGCGCGGGCGTGCCGGCGTACAGCGCGGCGTCGAACTCCGCGTCGGCAAAGAGGAAGGGGCGGGTGCGCGTCTCGATGTGCACCACCACGTCGGGCTGCAGCGCCGCAAAGCCGCGCAGGCGCGGCACCAGCCAGCGCGTGGCGAAGGTGGGCACCGCCGCCAGCGACAGCGACCCGCCTTCGCCCTGGTGCGCCATGGCGTCGAGCGTGTCGCGCTCCATGGCCTCCAGGCGGCGGGCGATCTGGCGCGCGTAGGCGGCGCCGCTGGCCGTGAGCGCCACGCCATGCCGCGTGCGGCGAAACAGCGCCACGCCCAGGAAGGCCTCGAGCGCCCCGACCTGGCGCGACACCGCGCTCTGCGTGAGCGCCAGTTCCTGCGCGGCGCGCGTGTAGCTCTCGTGGCGCGCGGCGGCGTCGAAGCACACGAGGGTCTGCAGGGGCGGGATCTTGCGGCGCATGTATGCCGGGAGTGTATGACTGGCGTCCTGGTTTCACCAGTAAATCAGCAAGATGTATCTCTCAAGATGTGCGTTGGACGCATATCTGGGTGAGGATTCATCGTTTGCGCCGGGCCTCCTGCGTGGCTACGATCGACCGCATTCCCCCTTCTTTTGTTTCTTCTTCCTTTTCCGGAGACATCCACATGGCCGCCAAAGCGCAATTCCACTGGGACGACCCCCTTCTTCTCGACCAGCAACTGACCGACGAAGAACGCATGATCCGCGACGCGGCCAACGCCTACTGCCAGGAGCGCCTGGCGCCCCGCGTCATCGAAGGTTTTCGCACCGGCGAAACCGACCCGGCCATCTTTCGCGAAATGGGCGCGCTCGGCCTGCTCGGCCCGACGATCCCCGAGCAGTACGGCGGCCCCGGCCTGAACTACGTGGCCTACGGCCTGATCGCCCGCGAAGTCGAGCGCGTCGATTCGGGCTACCGCTCGATGGCCAGCGTGCAGAGCTCGCTGGTGATGGTGCCGATCTTCGAATTCGGCACCGAAGCACAGAAGCAGAAGTTCCTGCCCAAGCTCGCCACCGGCGAATGGATCGGCTGCTTCGGCCTGACCGAACCCGACCACGGCTCCGACCCCGGCAGCATGGCCACGCGCGCCAAGAAGGTGCCGGGCGGCTACTCGCTCAGCGGCTCGAAGATGTGGATCAGCAACTCGCCCATCGCCGACGTGTTCGTCGTGTGGGCCAAGGAAGTCAGCGAAAGCGGCACCGTCGGCCCGATCCGCGGCTTCGTGCTCGAAAAGGGCATGAAGGGCCTGAGCGCTCCCGCCATCCACGGCAAGGTGGGCCTGCGCGCCAGCATCACCGGCGAAATCGTCATGGACGGCGTGTTCTGCCCTGAAGAAAACGCCTTCCCCGAAGTGCAGGGCCTCAAGGGCCCGTTCACCTGCCTGAACAGCGCCCGCTACGGCATCTCGTGGGGTGCGCTCGGCGCTGCCGAAGACTGCTGGCACCGCGCCCGCCAGTACACGCTGGACCGCAAGCAGTTCGGCCGCCCGCTCGCCGCCAACCAGCTGATCCAGAAGAAGCTGGCCGACATGCAGACCGAGATCACGCTGGGCCTGCAAGGCAGCCTGCGCCTGGGCCGCATGAAGGACGAAGGCATTGCCGCCGTCGAAATCACCTCGATCATGAAGCGCAACAACTGCGGCAAGTCGCTGGACATCGCCCGCATGGCGCGCGACATGATGGGCGGCAACGGCATCAGCGACGAGTTCGGCGTGGCGCGCCACCTGGTGAACCTCGAAGTGGTCAACACCTACGAAGGCACGCACGACATCCACGCGCTGATCCTGGGCCGCGCCATCACCGGCATCGCAGCTTTCGCCAACTGAACGAACGCATGAGCACCAAGCCCGCAGCACTCGACGGCATCAAGGTCCTCGATCTGTCCCGCGTGCTCGCGGGCCCGTGGTGCACGCAGATCCTTGCGGACCTGGGCGCCGATGTCGTCAAGATCGAACGCCCCGGCGTCGGCGACGACACGCGCACCTGGGGCCCGCCCTTCGTGAAGGACGCGAACGGCCACGACACCGACCAGGCCAGCTACTTCACCTCCTGCAACCGCAACAAGCGCTCGGTCACCATCGACATGGCCACGCCCGAAGGGCAGGCGCTGCTGCAGCAGATGGCGGCGCAGGCCGACATCGTGGTCGAGAACTTCAAGACCGGCGGCCTCAAGCAGTACGGCCTCGACCAGGAAAGCCTGCGCGCGGCCAACCCGCGCCTCATCTACTGCAGCGTGACCGGCTTCGGCCACGACGGCCCCTACGCCGAGCGCGCGGGCTACGACCTGATGATCCAGGCCATGACCGGCATGATGAGCATCACCGGCCGCCCCGACGGCGAACCCGGCGGTGGCCCGTTGCGCGTGGGCGTGGCGCTCACCGACCTGTTCACCGGCGTGTACGCCAGCACCGCCATCCTCGCGGCGCTGCAGGTGCGCGACCGCACGGGCGAAGGCCAGCACATCGACATGGCGCTGCTCGACGTGGGCATGGCCATCCTCGCCAACCAGGCGAGCGCCTTTCTCAACACCGGCAAGGCGCCGGGCCGCCAGGGCAACACCCACCCGAGCCTCGCGCCTTACCAGGACTTTCCGACGCAAGACGGTTCGATGCTGCTGGCCATCGGCAACAACGGCCAGTTCGCGCGCTTCTGCGAAGCCGCCGGCCATGCCGAATGGGCCGCCGACGAACGCTTTGCGACCAACACGCTGCGCGTGAAACACCGCGGCGTGCTGATCCCGATGATGGAAGAACTCACGCGCACCCGCACCACCGCCGACTGGGTCGCGCTGCTCGAAGACAAGGCCGTCCCCTGCGGCCCCATCAACGACATCGCGCAGGCCTTCGACGACGCGCAGGTCCAGGCGCGCGGCCTGGCGGTCACGCTGCCGCGCGATGCGGGCGACGGCATCGCCAGCATCACCGGCGTGGCGAGCCCGCTGCGCCTCACGGCCACGCCGCCCGTGCTGCGCCGCGCACCGCCCGCGCTTGGGCAGCACACGCAAGAGGTGCTGGCCGAGATGGGCGTCGACGCCTCGCGCTTCGAGGCATTGCGCGCGGCCGGGGTGGTCTGACACACTGGCGGGCATGACGCGCCCGCCTGCTCCGTCTCCAGCTTCTTCCATGGCCGATGCGCCGCCGTTCGCGGTGCTGCGCATCGACCACGTCGTGCTGCGCGTGCGCGACGCCGTGCGGTCCATGGCGTTCTACTGCGACGTGCTCGGCTGCACGCTCGAGAAGCGCCGCGACGACCTCGGCCTCGTGCACCTGCGCGCCGGCAGCAGCCTCATCGACCTCGTCACGCACGACGGCAAGCTGGGCCGCCAGGGCGGCGCGCTGGCCGGGCGCGAGGGCCGCAACGTCGATCACTTGTGCCTGCGCATCGAGCCCTTCGACGAAGCGGCGATCCGCGCGCGCATGGCGCGGCACGGCGTGCCGGTGCAGGGCGAGGTGCAGAACAACTTCGGGGCCGAGGGCAGTGGCCCTTCAATCTACCTCGAAGATCCCGATGGCAACGGCGTTGAGCTGAAGGGCCCTGCGGCCTAGCCGCCGCGCCCGATCACCGCCACCGCGAACACCACCACGCCCAGCGCGAGGTTCAGCGTCACCAGCTGGCGCACGGTATTGAGCCGCGCGGCCGCCACGGGCCAGGCGTTGTCGTCCACCGCGCGGCGCAGCGCGCGGAACACCGAAGCACGGATGTAGACGTAGATCGCCGCCATCACGAGCGCGATGCCCATCATGGCCTCGACGCGCCAGTGCACGGCGCGAAAGCCGCCGGTCGCGTGGATCAAGCCGATGCCGGTCACGAACAGCAGCGTGACGGACGCGTCCACGCCGATGAAGAAGCGCCGCAGCGTCGCGGCCATCATGCGCAGGCGCAGCGGCGGCTCCAGCGTGGCGACAGCGGCGGGGCGCACGGCGAAGTGCATGACAGCCATGCCGCCGACCCAGAAGGCGGCGCACAGCAGGTGAATGAAGAGGGGAGCGAGGTAGGACATGGGCTCCGATCAGAACACCGAACCGTGCGCGCACGCAACGCAAGTCCCCATGCCCTTCAACTCGTCGCGCCGCGCCCGCGCGTGCTCGCACGGGGCTTGCCGATGCCCGTGCCCGCGATCGAATCGGCATAGCGCTTCATGTCCGCCACCACCTGCCGCAGCAACGTCGCCGCGGCCGGCGGCAGCAGGCGGCCGTGCCGCGACACGATGTGCGAGCGCCCCTGCGACAGGAGCGGGTTCTTCATCGGCAGTTCGACCAGCGACGGGTGGTCGGCGTTGGGCGTGAGCGAGATGCGCGTGCCCAGCGTGTAGCCCAGGCCCGCCGACACGAAGTGGCCCAGCGCGCTGAACGAGGTGGTGGTCAGCAGCGCGGGCAGCCGCACGCCCTCGCTGATCTCGGCCGCCTCGATGTGCTGGCGCACGCCGAAATTGCGGTGCAGCGTGGCGCCGGGGTAGGGCAGCAGGTCGGCCAGCTTCAGCGGGCGATCGAGCTGCGCGAGCGGGTGCGAGCCCAGCACCATGGCCTGGATCGGCTGCGCGTGCGACTGGTGCGAGGTGAGCCGCTCGTCCTTCGGCGGCTGGAACAGCATGCCGATGTGGGCGCGCTCCTCGATCACGCGGCGCACGATCTCGTCGGTGCTGGCCACATCGAGGTTCACCGTGATCTTCGGGTGGCTGGCCATGAAGATGCGCAGGCTGTGCCGCATGAGCCAGTCGACATAGCCTTCGCCGGCCACGATGTCGATGTGGCCGCTCTCGATCTTGCGGATGCTGTCCATCTGCGCCAGCAGGTGCTGCTTCTGCCCCTGCTGCCTTCGCACGTAGCCGGCCAGCAGCTGGCCTGCGTCGGTGGGCGCCACGCCGCGTCCGTGGCGCTCCAGCAGCGGCAGGCCGCACTCGGTCTCCAGGATGCCGATGGCGCGGCTCACGGCCGACGGGTCCATGTCGAGCACGTCGGCCGCACCGCGCACCGAGCCGCTGTCGAGCACCTGCATGAAGTAGCGCACCCGGCGGGTGTCGAGCTTGTCGTCCATGGCGGTCGTCTCCGAGTGTTGCATTCAATGCAACGAATATCCTTATTTGCGGTCATTGATGCAAGAGGCTCGCCGCCCGAAACTCGCCGGCACCCCTCGAAAACGCCCCATCCCGCCTCACCCATGACCTCCGCCGCCTCCACGATTGCAGCCGTCGCGCCGTCCACCGCCGCCGGCAAACTCAAGCTCCTCGTCGTCACCCTGGTCCTCGTGGCCGTGGCCGAACTCATCGGCCCGACGCAGTTCAGCGTCGGCCCCGGCAAGGTGGTGCTGCTGCCGATGCTGTGGGCGCTGCTCATGGCCGCCGCCTGGGGCATCGCGCACCAGCGCGTGCCGGGCGTGGTGCGCGTGGCCACGGCGCAGCAGTCGCTGGCCGGCGGGCTGCTCAACGCGGGCTTGCTGCTGTTCGTGGTGAAGCTGGGCCTCACGGTCGGCGCCGCGCTGCCGCAGGTGAAGCAGGCCGGCTGGGCGCTGCTGTTCCAGGAGTTCGGCCATGCGCTGGGCACCCTGGCGCTGGGCCTGCCGCTGGCGCTGCTGCTGGGCATCAAGCGCGAGGCCGTGGGCGCCACCTTCTCGGTGGGCCGCGAGGGCAACCTCGTGATCATCGGCGAGAAGTACGGCATGGCCTCGCCCGAAGGCCGCGGCGTGCTGGCCGAGTACATCACCGGCACCGTGCTGGGCGCGCTCTTCATTGCGGTGCTGGCGGGCTTCATCGCCAGCCTGCACATCTTCGACCCGCGCTCGCTGGCCATGGGCGCCGGCGTGGGCTCGGGCAGCCTGATGGCGGCGGCGCTGGGCGCCATCGCCGCGCAGAGCCCGCCCGAGATGCTGCCGCAGCTCACGGCGATTGCCGCCGCGTCGAACCTGCTGACCACCGTGGCCGGCTTCTACTTCACGTTGTTCCTGTCGCTGCCGCTGTGCTCGTGGCTCTACGGCAAGCTGGAGCCGGTGCTGGGCCGCTTCTCGAAGCATGGCGCGCAACAGGGCGCCGCCGTGGACGCGGGCGCGAACGTCTCGAGCGCCGACGTGGCCCACGCCGCGCCGACCTCGCTGCGCGACACGCTGCTGGCCTGGCTGGTGGTGGGCGGTGGCGTGCTCATCGGCAATGCCGTGACCTACAAGGTGCCGGTGCTGGTGTCGCTCGAAGGCGTGCTCGCCGTGGTGGCGATTGCCGGCGCCGTCGAAGCCATCAAGCGCTTCGTGCCGCGCCTGCCGATGGTGCTGGTGCTCTCGGTGGTGGCCACCGTGGTCGGCATCCCGGGCCTGTTCCCGTTCTCCGACGCGCTGATCGCGCTCACCGCCAAGCTCAACTTCCTGGCCTTCACCACCCCGGTGCTGGCGCTGGCCGGCTTCTCGGTCGCCAAGGACCTGCCCGTGTTCCGCCGCCTCGGCTGGCGCATCGTGGTGGTGTCGCTCACCGCCACGGCCGGCACCTTCCTCGGTGCCACGTTGATTGCCGAGTTCTTCCACTGATTTCATCCCACGAGAGATTCACGCCATGTACCGCGACCCCGAGATTGCCGAAGACACCCGCGCCCGCATGCTCAGCTGGCGCCGCGACATCCACGCCAACCCCGAGACCGCCTTCGAGGAACACCGCACCGCCAACGTGGTGGCCAACGCGCTGATGCTCATGGGCCTGCCCGTGCACCGCGGCCTGGCCGGCACCGGCGTGGTCGGCACGCTGAAGAACGGCGACGGCCCCAGCATCGCGCTGCGCGCCGACCTCGACGCGCTCAACATGCAGGAGCTGGGCACGCAGGCCCATGCCTCGAAGTGCGCCGGCAAGATGCACGCCTGCGGCCACGACGGCCACACGGCCATGCTGCTGGGCGCGGCCGAGCACCTGTCGCGCCACAAGCCCTTCCAGGGCACGGTGCACTTCGTGTTCCAGCCTGCCGAAGAAAACGAAGGCGGCGGCCGCGTGATGGTGGAAGAGGGCCTGTTCGACCAGTTCCCGGCCGACGCCGTCTACGGCATGCACAACTTCCCGAGCCTGCCGCGCGGGCGCTTCGCGATCCGCAAGGGCACCATGACGGCCTTTCTCGACACCTTCGAGATCGTCATCACCGGCAAGGGCGCCCACGGCGCCATGCCCGAGACCGGCATCGACTCGGTGGTGATCTCGGCCCAGCTCATCAACGCGCTGCAGACCATCGTGAGCCGGCGCACCGGCGCCACCGACGCGGCCGTGGTCAGCGTCACGCAGATCCACGGCGGCGACACCTGGAACGTCATTCCCGAGACCGTGGTGCTGCGCGGCACCGTGCGCACACTCGACGCCGCCATCCAGGACAAGACCCAGGCTGCGATGCAGCAGATCTGCGACGGCGTGGCCGCCACGCACGGCGCCAAGGTGGCGCTCGAATACCGCCGCGGCTACCCCGGCGTGGTGAATACGCCGGCCGAGACCGACGCGGCCATCGCGGCGGCGGCCAGCCTGGTCGACATCGAGCAGGTGCACACCGACATCCCGCCGGCCATGGGCTCGGAAGACTTCGCCTTCATGCTGCAGAAGCGCCCCGGCGCCTACATCGGCATCGGCGCGGGCGAGGGTCCGAACGACCCGAACGTGCACAACCCGTACTACGACTTCAACGACAACATCCTGCCGCTCGGTGCGGCCTACTGGGTGGCGCTGGTCAAACAGCAGCTTCCGGTCGCATGATGCGCTGATGCTCTCCGCCTTCGACATCTTCAAGATCGGCATCGGGCCGTCCAGTTCGCACACCGTCGGGCCGATGCGTGCCGCGCTGCTGTTTGCGCAATCGCTCGAACGGCGCGGCCTGCTCGCGCAGGTGGCGCGCCTGCACGTCGACCTGTTCGGCTCGCTCGGCGCCACCGGCCACGGCCACGCGACCGACCAGGGCGTGATCCTCGGGCTCTTCGGCGACGCCCCCGACACCGTGCGGCCCGAGACCGTGCAGCCGCGCCTCGACGCGCTGCGCCGCACCGGCCAGCTCGCGCTGCTGGGCACCACGCCCATCGCCTTCGATCGCGTGCGCGACATCGCCTTTCGCGGCGAAGAGTCGCTGCCCGAGCATCCGAACGCGATGCGCTTTACCGCCTTCGCGGCCGACGGCGCGGTGCTCGCCGAAGGCACCTACTTCTCGGTCGGCGGCGGCTTCGTCGTCGAGGGCGGGCAGGCGGTGGCGCAGACGGCAGCCGCCGCAGCGGCCGTGCCGCATCCCTTCACGACCGGCGACGAACTCATGGCACAGTGCCGCGCGCACGGCATTTCCGTGGCCACGCTGGTGCTGCGTAACGAATGCGTGTGGCGGCCCGAGGCCGACGTGCGCGCGGGCCTGCTGCGCATCTGGGGCGTGATGCAGCAGTGCGTGCAGCGCGGCTTCGGCATCGACAACCCGCTGGCCGCGCAGGCGCTGCCCGGCCCGCTGCGCATGCGCCGCCGCGCGCCCGAGCTGCACCGCGAGCTGCTGGCGCAGGCCGGCGCCGCCGATCCGCTCGCGGCCATGGACTGGGTCAACGCCTTTGCGATGGCGGTGAACGAGGAGAACGCGGCCGGCGGCCGTGTCGTCACCGCGCCCACCAACGGCGCGGCCGGCGTGGTGCCCGCCGTGATGCACTACTACCAGCGCTTCGTGCCGCAGGCCAGCGACGAGGGCATCGTCGACTTCCTGCTCACCGCCGCGGCCATCGGCATGCTCTACAAGACCAACGCCTCCATCTCGGGCGCCGAGGTCGGCTGCCAGGGCGAGGTCGGCGTGGCCTGTTCGATGGCGGCCGGCGCGCTCGCCGCCGTGCTCGGCGCCACGCCCGCGCAGGTGGAGAACGCGGCCGAGATCGGCATGGAACACAACCTGGGCCTGACCTGCGACCCGGTCGGCGGCATGGTGCAGATTCCCTGCGTGGAGCGCAACGCGATGGGCGCCGTGAAGGCCATCAACGCCTCGCGCATGGCGCTGCGCGGCGACGGCAGCCACTACGTCTCGCTCGACGCTGTGATCCGCACCATGAAGCAGACCGGCGAGGACATGAAGTCCACGTACAAGGAGACCTCGCTCGGGGGGCTTGCGGTGAACGTGGTGGAGTGCTGACGAAGGCTGCGTCAGAATGGCCGGCTCCCTGTCCTGAACACAGAAAGCCGAGGCCCCATGACCCGCACCGTCGCCGACAAGCGCGCCGCCTTTCGCGCCCTCCACGAACAAGGCTGCTTCGTCATTCCCAACCCCTGGGACACCGGCAGCGCGCGCTACCTCGAAGGCCTGGGCTACCAGGCGCTGGCCACCACCAGCTCGGGCTTCGCGTGGTCGCAAGGCCATGCCGACGGCGCCATGTCGCGCGACCAGATCCTCGCGCACCTGCGTGAACTCGTGGCCGCCACCGACCTGCCGGTGAACGCCGACTTCGAAAACGGCTTCGCCGCCGATGCACAGGGCGTGGCCGAGAGCGTGCGCCTCGCGGTCGAGACCGGCGTGGCGGGCCTGTCGATCGAGGACTCGACGGGCAACCCCGACGATCCGCTGTTCCCCATCGACGTCGCGGTCGAGCGCCTGCGCGCCGCGCGCCGGGCCATCGACGCCGCGGGCGGCGACACGCTGCTCGTGGGCCGCGCCGAGAACTTCTTTGCCAACCGCCCCGACCTGGACGACACCATCGCGCGCCTGCGCGCGTACGCCGAGGCCGGCGCCGACTGCCTCTACGCGCCCGGCATCAAGACGCGCGAGCAGATCGCCGCCGTGGTGGCTGCCGTCGCGCCCAAGCCGGTCAACCTGCTGGTCGGCGCGACCAGCGAGCTCACGATGGCGGACATCGCCGCGCTCGGCGTGCGCCGCGTGAGCGTGGGCGGCGGCATGGCGCGCGCGGCCTGGGGCGGTTTCATCCGCGCCGCGCGCACGCTGGCCGAGCAAGGCCGCTTCGACGGCTTTGCCGATGCCACGCCGGGCACCGAGCTCAACGCCTTCTTCCGTCCGTTCGCCGCCTAGCCTCAGCACCGTGGATGTGCTGCTCGCCGACATCCGCGCCTGCCGCGCATGCGAGGCCTACCTGCCGCTCGGGCCGCGCCCGATTGTGCAGGCGAGTGCGAGCGCACGGCTGCTGATCGTCGGCCAGGCGCCGAGCCTCACGGCGCACCAGACCGGCGTGCCGTGGAACGACAAGAGCGGCGACCAGCTGCGCCGCTGGCTCGGCATCGACCGCGAGGTGTTCTACGACGCGACGCGCATCGCGATCGTGCCCATGGGCTATTGCTACCCAGGCCGTGGCAAGAGCGGCGACCTGCCACCGCGCAAGGAGTGCGCGCCGCTGTGGCACGACCGCCTGCTGGCGCAGATGCCGCACATCGCGCTGACCTTGCTCATCGGCCAGTACGCGCAGCGCCACTTCCTCGGCAAGACCGCGCGCGGCGGTGTGACGGAAACCGTCGAGGCCTTTGCCGACTACGCGCCGCGCTTCGTCCCGCTGCCGCATCCATCGCCGCGCAACACCGCGTGGTTCCAGCACCACCCGTGGTTCGAGCGCGACGTGCTGCCGGTGCTGCGCGAGCGCGTGCAGCAGGCGCTCAGCGCGCCTTCTTCCTAGGGGCCGACGGCCTCCTCGGCGGTTTCGCTTCGAGCACCAGCTCGGCCGGCAGCGCATCGTTCCACGACTCGGTGAAGTAGGCGCGGTCGCTCGGCACGAGCTGCGGCAGCACCTCGCGCAACAGGCCCAGCGAGTGCTCGGCCGCCTTCAGGTCGCCCGCGTGCGCCGCGTACCACGCGTGTTCGAACAGCAGGCTGCCCTGCTGCAGTCCGGGGTAGCGGCGTCGCCCGGCCTGGTGGTCGGCCAGCCGCGCCTGCGCCACGTCGACCCAGCGTGCGGGCCAGTTCGCGGTGTCGAAGGCGTCGGCGAGCGGGCCCGCGAGCTTCGACACCGCGGCTGGGTCGAGCGGCTTCTGCGCGCGGAACTGCGCGAGCGTGGGTTGCGCGTCGGGCCGGCAGTGGCCGCGCGCGATGCGCATCAGGTAGATCGCGTTCCATGCCGAGCGGCCCTGGCCGTCGGTGTGGCCGCACAGCCATTCGCTGAAGGCGATCCACTGCACCGCGCGGCGCGTGGTGTCGGCCCGGTGGCCGTCGTGCGCGAGCGCCGGCAGGTCGCCCAGGCCCACGCGGTCGAACAGCCACGCGGCCATGCCCATGTTGGCCGCTACGTGCTGCGCGGCGTCGAAGGAGTGCGACTCGAAGGCCGCGGCCAGCGCCTCGCCGAAGCGCTGCAGCGACTCTTCGGCGAGCGCGGCGGCGGCCGGGCGGTCGTCGGCGGCCAGCGCGAGGGCGCGCGAGCGGCAGGCCAGCGCCCACAGGTTGCACCACTCGAAGCGCACGTCGGGGTGGTGGCGCAGCACCAGCGCGCGCGCCGGGTCTTGCGCCATGCCGCCCAGCAGCGACTGCGCCAGCGGCAGGTCGCGCGCGGTGTAGGCGCACCAGGCCGAGACGATGCACTCCATCGCGCCGAGGTAGTCGTTGCCCGCCACGTGGTGCGCGAGCCGCTGCTTCTTGAGCGCCTGCAGCCGCCGGCGCGCCTGTTCGTTGTCGCCGAGCCGGCGCCACAGCATCGCCTCGTTGAGCGTGACCAGCGCGCGCTGGAAGTCGCTCGCGGCCAGCGTGCCGGCCAGGCGGATGGCTTCGAGCGCGCTGCCGTTGCCGCCCGCCACCGGCGACATCAGCCGGCCCTGCCGCGCGGCCTGCTGCGAGGCGACCAGCTGCTTCCAGAAGGCGGCGTCCTGCAGATGCACGGCGTCGGGCGGCGTGATCGCGCCGGCGGCCTGCGCCTTGCGGGCGCGCAGGCCGAGGAACGAGGTCACCTCGGCGGCGGTCGCCGGGCGGTTGTCCACGAGCAGGCGCAGGCGCTTGGCTTGCGCGGCCGGCAGCCAGAACGGGCCCTGGCTGCGCCGCTCGGCGTTGAGAAAGCGCGGCTCGCGCTGCAGGTCTTCGCCCCAGCCGACTTCGAGGCCCCAGGCCTTGAAGTCGCGGAACGCACGGCTCACGACCATGCGCAGCGTGCTGGCGTCGGACACTTCGCCGCGCAGGTCGGCCAGCCGCACGACACCGCTGCCGCCGCCGTGGGCATGGGCGTGCTGCATGCGCACCAGCAGCCACAGCGACTGGAAGGCCGCGCGCCGTCCGTCGACGGACTGCGGCGAGGTGAGTTCGATGGAAAGAAGGGCAGGGGAGGCGGTGGAGGGCACGCCCCGGATTGAACCTCAAATTGCCCGCGGCTTCCTGAAGAAACCGCAGGCGGGGCCGGGCGGCTCAGTAGCGGTTGCGGTCGACCAGCTCGGGCACTTCGCTGCGGCCGATGCCCAGGTCGCGCAGGTCGTGGTCGCTCATGCCGGCCAGCAGCAGCACGTCGTCGCGGGCGCGGCGGCGTGTCACGGCGCGGCGGCGCCAGTCGTGCAGGGCGTGCAGCAGGCGTTGATGAAAAGACGGTGGCTTCGGCGCGGTCACGGTGGGCTCCTGGTAGGGGAGCCCTCATCTTCCGGCGACGCGTGCTATTGTGGAAGTTGAGATTTCTGACACCTTCAATCAGCATTTCTGATGCGACAGCTCAACCTCGACCAACTGCGCACCCTCATCGCCATCGCCGACCTGGGCACCTTCTCGGCGGCGGCGCAGGCGCTGCACCTGGCACAGCCCACCGTGAGCCTGCACATCAGCGAGCTCGAATCGCGCCTGGGCGCGCAGCTGGTGGTGCGCGGCAACCGCCGCGTCACGCCCACCGCGGCCGGCGCGGCGCTGGTCGAGCGCGGGCGCAAGCTGTTGCGCGACACCGACGAGGCGGTGGAGGCCGTCAAGCGCCAGGCCGAGGGCCGCACGGGCCGCGTGCGGCTGGGCACCTCCACCGGCGTGGTGGTCGACCTGCTGCCGCAGGTGCTCGAGGCGCTGGGCGTGGGCCATGCGGGCATCGACGTCGAGGTGAGCATCCTCGGTTCGGCCGAGGCGATGGCGCGGCTGGCGGCGGGCACGCTCGACATCGGGCTGGTGGCGATGCCGCAGCCGCCGCAGCGCGACCTGGTGGTCACGCCGTGGCGCACCCAGCCCATGATGGCCTTCGTGCCGCCGCGCTGGAAGGCGCCCAAGCGCGCCACGCCGGCCTGGCTGGCGACGCAGCCGCTGATCTTCAACGACGCGACCACGCACATGTACCGGCTGTCGATGGAGTGGTTTGCCTCGGCCGGCTTTGCGCCGCGCGCGCGCATCGAACTCAACTACGACGCGGCGATCCGCAGCCTGGTGGCGGCGGGCTATGGCGCGGCGCTGCTGCCGCTGCAGCAGACCACCGACGCGGCGCTCAACGAGCGCATGCAGATCGTGCCGGTCACGCCCAAGCTCACGCGCCGCCTGGGCATCGCGCACCGCCCGCACGCCACGCTCGACGGCGCCACGCAGAGCGTGCTGAAGGTGCTGACGGCGTTTCGCCAGCTCTGAGGGCGGTCAGCCCGGCCCGGGCTTGGGGCCGCGCGTGCCCAGCGAGAGGATCTCGTTGGCGTTGACGATGGCAGCGGCGATGTCTTCCATGGTGGTGCGCTTGCTCATGGCCTGTTCGCGGATCAGGTCGTGGGCCTGGCCTTCGGACACGTCGTGCGTCTTCATGAGGATGCTCTTGGCCTCGGCCAGCTGGCGCACGCCGAGCAGCTTGGCCTCGGTCTTGCGCAGGCGCCGCGCGAGCGAGCGGCTTTCCTTGTGGGCTTCGCGCGCGACCACCAGCGCCGACAGCAGGCCGAACGAGCGCACCGGCGACGGCAGCACGGCCTTGGCGCGGATCTCGAGCACGGCCTCGACGATGGTCGGGTTCTCGTAGGTCACGACGGCGATGACGGCGGGGGCGTCCTCGCTCTGGGTCCATTCGAAGCGCAGGTTGATGAAGTCGGGCTGCACGGCCATGAAGGCCACGTCGATGCCCTCGGGCAGGTGCTGCACGGGCGGCCAGAAGGCCTGCACCTGGCAGCCGATGCGCTGCAGTTGCTGGGTGAGCTGCCGGCCGTCTGCGTCGTCGGGGTGGATCACCGCGATCTTCAGCAGCCGCAGCTCCTTGAGCTGCGGTGGCGTCACCCGCAGGGTGTGTCGCTTGGGGGCTGTGCTGTCCACGGTCAGGTCTTTCGCGGGACGCGCCTTGAAGCCTCGCCGGCAACGGGAAGAAAGCAGCGCGACCTCATCCTAGAGCTCCAACGCATCGAGCCGCGCCGTCCAGTCGCCCAGCGAGTGCGTGACGAGGTACGGGTCCGGGTACACCGGGCGCGTCGCTTGCCGCACGATGGTGAACTGCCCGTGCGCGTCGACGCGGCCGATGCGCGGGTACAGGCAGGTGTGGTGGTTGGTCGGGTCGATCTTCACGCGGCCCTGCGGTGCATCGAACTCGCTGCCCAGGATGTGCGGCAGGATCTCCGCGATGCCGTCGGTGCCCGCCTGCCGGAAGGCGTTGGCGAAGATGTGCATCTGGAAGTACGAGGCCTCCCAGCACAGGTTGGGCACGCAGCCGTCGCCGAAGCGCGCGCGCAGCCGCGCCAGGCAGCGCTGGTTGGCGGGCGAGTCGATCGACTGGAAATACGGCGCCGCCGTGAAATGGCCCGTGGCCACGCCCGGGCCCATCTGCGAAATTTCGGCCTCCGAGGTCGTGAGGCTCGAGATGGGCATCGTCTTCGGGTCGAAGCCGGCCTCGGCGTACGCGCGGTACAGGCTCGCGGTGGAATCGCCCACCACTGTCGAGAAGATGAAGTCGGGCCGCTTGTCGCGGATGTCGTCCATGATTGCGCGGTAGTCCTTCTCGGTGGCGTCCAGCGCCACGTAGCGCTCGCCGAGCTTTTCGCTGCCGGGGCGCTGCATCACCAGCTCGCCCATGATGCGGTTCGACTCGTAGGGGTAGATGTAGTCGGAGCCGATCAGGTACACGCGCGCGCCGAAGTTCGTGGTCATGAACTCGGCCAGCTGCACGCTGTTCTGGTTGGGCGCCGCGCCGGTGTAGATCACGTTGCCCGAGTACTCGAAACCTTCGTACAGCGTGGGGTAGAACAGCAGCTTGTTCCACTTCTCGATCACCGGGATCACGGCCTTGCGGCTGCTCGACATGTAGCAGCCGAAGAGCACGTTCACGCGGTCCTGCACGATCAGCCGCTCGGCCAGCTGGGCGTAGCGCACGGGGTTCGATTGCGGGTCGTAGCGCACGGCCACGAGTTCGCGGCCGTCGACGCCGCCGGCCGCATTGATCTCCTCGATGGCCAGCAGCGCGCCCTGCAGCTGCGACAGGCCGATGGTCGAGGTGACGCCGGTCTCGGAATACAGAATGCCGACGCGAAGAGGGTCCCTGTCAGCCACTGGGGTGTCTCCTGGATGTGTGGGCCCTCATTGTGTGCTCCTCCCTGGCTTTCTTCATTCGGTCGGTCAATGGGCGGCGGCCAGCCGCGTGCTCATGCGGGCCAGCCGCGCGGGCAGGCTGCGCGCGTCGTCGGCGATGCAATAGTTGCGCCAGCCGAAGATGCGCCGCACGTACGCGTCGGCCGCGCCGTCTACCGCGATGCAGGCGCTGCGCACGCCGGCGTCGCGCGCCTCGGCCACGGCCTGGCGGGCGTCTTCGATCAGGTACTTCGGGTCGTGCACGTCGATGTCCGACGGCGCGCCGTCGGTCACCAGCAGGATCGCGCGCGGCCCGGCCGGCTCGGCCTGCAGGTGCGAGGCCGCATGGCGCAGCGCGGCGCCCATGCGCGTCGAGTAGCGCCCACGCACCGCGCCGATCATGGCGCGCGAGGGCGCGGCCAGCGGCTGGCCGAATTCGAGCAGGCGGTAGTAGTACACCTCGGCGCGCGTGTTCGACGAGAAGCCGTGGATGGCGAGCCGGTCGATGCCGCGCGCGTTCGAGGCGGCCAGCAGCAGCGCGGCCTGCTTCTCCAGGTCGAGCAGCGAAACGGCACCGTCGCCGTGGCCCGCGTCGTTGGCCGACTCCGACAGGTCGAGCAGCACCAGCACGCTCGACGGGCGCGGCCCTTTGCCCGGGCGCATGAACAGCCGCGCATCGGGCCGCAGGCGCAGGCGGCGATCGACCAGCACCTCGATGGCCGCGTTCAGGTCGATGTCGTCGCCTTCCCACTGGCGGCGCAGGCGGTGCGTGCGGTCGAGGTGGCGCGCGCGGGGCAGGGCGAGCGGCACGATGCGCTCATGGCCCGCCGCTGCCGAAGTACCCGCCGCGCCCAGGCCCTGCCACGCGGGCAGCTTCTCGATCACCGTGCACCAGTCGGGGCGCAGGCGCTCCTGCGTGCGGTCCCATTCGGGGTAGGTGTAGCGGCCGAGTTCCATGTCGGCGATGCCTTCGGGTGGGGCTTCGTTGCCTTCGTTCGGTGCATCGGAAGGTGGCGGTGGCCGCACGCCCGTCTGCTGCAGCGCGATGGCGTCGTCGGGCGGCGTCTCGGCCTCGCCGAAATCCCACAGGTAGCTGTTGTCGTCGCGCCAGGGCGCGGGCACGGCGTAGTCCTGCGGCTCGAAGCGCACGCGCATCTGGCCCAGGTCGTTGGCGAGGATCGAGGCGACGGCGCGGAAGGCGTCGTAGTCTTCCAGCCCCGCGCGCGAGACGGTCTCGTCGAACAGGCGGCGCGCCTTGTTCACCCAGTGGTTGTCGTCCTGCGCCCCGGCGCGCAGCAGCACGCGGTCCATGCGCGCGATCAGCGCGGCAAAGCGCAGGTCCAGCGGATCGGGCGCGGGCGGCAGCGCGGCGACGAACCAGCCGTGCAGGCCGGGAAAGTCGCGGCACAGCAGCCGCTCGACGCGCGCGTCTTCCAGGGCCGAGACCACGGCGATGCCTATCGGCTTGAGCGTGCGCGCCGGCCGCGCGGGCGTCGAGTAACGCAGATGCGCGACTGCATGCGCCACCATCGCGCGGTGCAGGCGCACGGCCTCGTCGTTGTCGGGCAGCAGCAGCCGGCGCCCCGTGAGCACCGCGCGTGCGCGGGCCAGCGGCTGCACGTCGACATCGACGCCGGCCAGCCCGCGCGCCAGCAGCGAGAGGGCGCCGTGCCCGTCGTTCATCCGAACTGCGCCTCGACAAAGCCCTGCAGCGCGCTCGCCATGTCGGGGTCGTCGGTGAGGGCGCGCGTCATCGTCATGTCGCAGCTGTCGCGCGGCGACACGCCGTCGCGGATCAGCACGCCCGCGTAGATCAGCATGCGCGTCGACACGCCCTCGTCGAGCCCGCGGTGCTTGAGCTCGCGCGAGCAGTGCGCAATGGCCACCAGCTTCGCGGCGAGCTCGAGCTCGACGCCGGCCTCGTGCGCGACGATCTCCGCTTCGAGCGCGCCGTCGGGGTAGTCGAACTCCAGCGCCGCGAAGCGCTGGCGCGTCGAGGGCTTCATGTCCTTGGCGCTGCTCTGGTAGCCGGGGTTGTACGACACCACGAGCTGGAAGTCGGGGTGCGCGTGCACCAGCTCGCCCTTCTTGTCCAGCGGCAGGATGCGGCGCGCGTCGGTCAGCGGGTGGATCACCACGGTGGTGTCCTGCCGCGCCTCCACCACCTCGTCGAGGTAGCAGATGCCGCCGTGGCGCACCGCGAGCGTCAGCGGACCGTCGTGCCAGGCCGTGCCGTTCGCATCGAGCAGGTAGCGGCCCACGAGGTCCGAGGCCGTCATGTCCTCGTTGCAGGCGAGCGTGACCAGCGGCCGTCCCAGCGACCACGCCATGTGCTCCACGAAGCGCGTCTTGCCGCAGCCCGTCGGGCCTTTCAGGATCAGCGGCATGCGGTGGCGGTACGCGTGCCGGTACAGCGCCACCTCGTGACCGGCAGGCCTGTAGAAGGGCTCGGTTTCGATGCGGTAGGCGGCGAGCGGATCGTGCACGGGAGCGTTCATGGCGTGGCGAGCAGTTCCTGCAGGGCGTTGTCGATGAAGCGGGTGTCGACCGGGCTGCTGCCGCCGCCCGCGAAGTGGCCCCACACGCCGGGGATCGGGCGGCACTCGGCGTTCGGCATGTGCGACACCTCCCATTCGTTGTCGGCCACGGGAAAGTACAGGTCGCGCTCGGCCGGCATCACGATCGCACGCGCCTTGATGGCGCCCAGCGCTTTCTTGAAGTCGCCCTTGAACACCGGGTTGTCGCTGATGTCGCCGTGCTGCCATGACCACAGCATCGCGAGCAGGTTGTTGGCGTCCTTCTTCAGGAAGAAGCCTTCCCAGTAGCCGACCAGGAAGTCTTCGAGCGAGCTGAAGCCCAACTCGCGCCACAGCTGCTGCATGTAGAAGGGCTGCGACAGGCCCCAGCCCGCGTACACGCGGCCCACCGCGCGCAGCCCGCGCGTCGGCGGCGTGGTGTACCAGCCGCCGTTCCAGGCCGCGTCGGCCGTGAGCGCGGCCTTCACGCCTTCGAGGAACACGATGTTGTGCGGCGCCGTCTTCGCCGAACCGCAGAAGGGCGCGATGCGCTTCACCATCTCGGGGTACAAGCACCCCCACTGGTTGGTCTGCTGCGCGCCCATCGACCAGCCCACCACCAGCGCGAGCTGTTCGATGCCGAACTGCTCGGTCACCAGCCGGTGCTGCAGCGTCACGTTGTCGTAGAGCGTGACGTTCGGAAAGCGCGCCAGGTTGTAGGGCTCGGGCGTGTTGCTCGGCGAGGACGAGAGGCCGTTGCCCAGCATGTTGGGCACGATGATGAAGTACTTCGCCGGGTCCAGCGCCATGCCGGGGCCGATGAGCCACTCGTTGTCATAGTGCTGGCCCGAGTACCAGGTCGGATAGACGATGGCGTTGCTCTTGTCGGCGTTGAGCGTGCCGTAGGTCTTGTAGGCGAGTTTCGCGCCGCGCAGGGTGGCCCCCCGCTGCAGCGCGACATCGCCGAGTTCGAAGATGTCGTGGTCCATGGGGCGGCGCTTCAGCGGTGCTTGGCCGGCTCGTTCGGGATGCCTTCGATCGGGCACTCGGGCGTGCCCACCGTGCTGCGCGTGAACGACTCCACCCTCTCGCGCGTGCCCTCGGGGTCGTTGATCCACTGCGTGTAGAAGTTGTAGGGGCAGGCCGCCACGCCCTTGTCGCCGTCGCCCGAGTTGATGGTGCCGGTGTAGCCGCGGTGCACCAGCTTGAACAGGTGGTTCTGCGACTGGCCGTTCTTGCGCGCGTCGCGGATCAGGCCCATCGACAGCTCGGCGTAGTTGATGCCCATCTCCTCCTCGCCGCATTCGCCGAGCGTGCGGCCGTCGAAGCCGATGAGCGCGGAGTGGCCGAAGTACGAGTACACGCCGTCGAAGCCGGCCGCGTTGGCCACCGCCACGTAGGTGTTGTTCATGAAGGCCATGGCCTTCGACACCATGATCTGCTGCTCCTTGGCCGGGTACATGTAACCCTGGCAGCGGATGATGAGCTCGGCCCCGCGCATCGCGCAGTCGCGCCAGATCTCGGGGTAGTTGCCGTCGTCGCAGATGATCAGGCTCATCTTCATGCCCTTGGGGCCTTCGCTCACGTAAGTGCAGTCGCCCGGGTACCAGCCCTCGATGGGCACCCACGGCATGATCTTGCGGTACTTCTGGACGATCTCGCCCTGGTTGTTCATGAGGATCAGCGTGTTGTAGGGCGCCTTGTTCGGGTGCTCCTCGTGGCGCTCGCCGGTGAGCGAGAACACGCCCCACACGTTGGCGCGCCGGCAGGCGTCCGCGAAGATCGCGGTTTCCTCGCCGGGGATGGCCGACGCGGTGTCGTACATCTCCTTGGCGTCGTACATGATCCCGTGCGTGGAGTACTCGGGAAAGATCACCAGGTCCATGCCCGGCAGGCCTTTCTTCATGCCGACCAGCATCTCGCCGATCTTGCGTGCGTTGTCCAGCACCTCGGCCTTGGTGTGCAGGCGGGGCATCTTGTAGTTGACGACCGCGACGCCGACGCAATCGTTGCTGCTCGAAATATCACCATGTCTCATGACGCTGCTCCTGAAGGGTGGTTGAGGAAAAAGAGGGAAGGGCTACACGGTCAGGAAAGACCTGACCTTGTCCTGGTCGAGCGTGGCGCGTGCTTCGTCGTGCACGATGCGGCCGCGATCGATGACGAGAAAGCGGTCGGCCAGGTCGAGCGCGAAGCTCAGCACCTGCTCCGACACCACGACGGCGAAGCCACGCTCGGCGCGCAGCACGTTCAGCGTCTGCGCGATCTCCTTGATGATCGAAGGCTGGATGCCCTCGGTGGGTTCGTCGAGGATCAGTACCTTCGGCTCCGAGATGAGCGCGCGCGCAATCGCCAGCATCTGCTGCTGGCCGCCCGAGAGGTTGCCGGCCTTGCGCTGCTTCATGTCCTTGAGCACGGGGAAGAAGGTGTAGAGGTAGTCGGGCACCGTGCGGTGGCCCGACCTCGCGGCGCCCGACAGGATGTTCTGCTCCACCGTGAGGAACGGGAACACCATGCGCCCTTGCGGCACGAAGGCCAGGCCCTGCGCCACGCGCTGGTAGCTGGGCAGCGTCGTGAGCTCGGTGCCGCCCAGGCGGATGTGGCCGCCGCGCGCGGGCAAGAGGCCGATGAGCGACTTCAGCAAGGTGGTCTTGCCCATGCCGTTGCGGCCCATGATGGCGACCGCCTCGTCGGGCGCGACGCGCAGCGACACATCGCGGATGACGTGCGATTCGCCATACGCCACGTTGAGATCGGAGACTTCAAGCATCTGGGTTTCTCCTTCTTCTCAGTGGCCGAGGTACACATCGATCACGCGCGGGTCGGCCTGCACTTCGGCGGCCGTGCCTTCGCTCAGCAACTTGCCCTGGTGCAGCACCGTGACGCGGTGCGCGATGCGCTTGACGAAGTCCATGTCGTGCTCGATCACGACCACCGACTTGCCGGCCGAGATGCGCCGCAGCAGGTCGCCCGTCTGCTCGCGCTCGCGCGGGCTCATGCCGGCCACGGGCTCGTCGAGCAGCAGCAGCTCGGGCTCCTGCATCAGCAGCATCCCGATCTCGAGCCACTGCTTCTGCCCGTGGCTGAGCTGCCCCGCGCGGTGGCCCAGGCGATCGGCCAGGAAGACCTGCTCGGCCATCGCGTCGATGCGCGCGCGCACGGCCGGCGTGCGGCGGAAGGTCAGCGACTGCAGCAGGCCGTGCATGCGCGGCAGCGAGATCTCGAAGTTCTCCAGCACGGTGAGGTCTTCGTACACCGAGGGCGTCTGGAACTTGCGGCCCACGCCGGCGCGCACGATCTCGTACTCGTTCAGGCGCCCGAGGTCCTGGCCGTTGAACAGCACGCGGCCCGCACTGGGCTTGGTCTTGCCGCACACCATGTCCAGCAGCGTGGTCTTGCCGGCGCCGTTCGGGCCGATGATCACGCGCAGCTCGTTGCGCTCGACCGAGAGGCTGAGCCCGTCCACGGCCTTGAAGCCATCGAAGGACACGGTGAGGTCTTCGATGCGCAGGATCTGCTCGCTCGACGGCGGTACCGCCGAGGCGGCCTGCGGCAGCCCGCCGTTGGGCATCGTCATCGTGGCGTTCATGGCGCCACCTCCGCACCTCGTCGGCGCATGAGCTTCTCGCCCAGGCCCGCGAGCCCGTTCGGCATCGCCCACACCACGAGGATGAACACCGCGCCCAGCACGTACAGCCAGCCTTCGGGGAAGGTCTCCGACAGGTACGACTTGAGGAAGCCGATGAGCAGCGCGCCGATCACCGCGCCCGGAATCGACAGCCGCCCGCCGACCGCCGCGTAGATCACCATCTCGACCGAGGCCACGACACCGATCACGCCCGGTGCGATCAACCCCACCTGCAGGCTGTAGAACGCACCGCCGATGGCCGACAGCACCGCTGCCACCGCGAACACGAAGGCCTTCATGTGCGCCGTGTTGTAGCCGCTGAAGCGCACGCGGTCTTCCTTGTCGCGGATGGCGATCAGCAGCTTGCCGAAGCGGCTGCGCACGATGGCGAGCGACACCATCATCACGAGCGCGATGGCCGCCACCTCGACGAAGTACATCGTGCGCCTGGCCTCGTCGGTGGCGATGTCCCAGCCCAGCAGCGTGCGGAAATCGGTGATGCCGTTGGCACCGCCGGTGTCGCCCTGCTGGCCGACCACCACCACCGTGAGCGTGAGCGCCAGCGACAGCGTGACGATCGCGAAGTACACGCCGCTCACGCGCCGCTTGAAGATCGCGTACGAGAACACGTAGGCCAGCACCGCAGGAATCACGAGGATGCCCGCCACCGTCCAGCCCAACGAGTGGAAGGGCTGCCACCACGCGGGCAGCTGCTCGACGCTGCTCCACACCATGAAGTCCGGCAGCTCGGGCGCGGAGGCTTCGAGCTTGAGGAACATGGCCATCATGTAGCCGCCCAGCCCGAAGAACATGCCCTGGCCCAGGCTCAGCACGCCGCCGTAGCCCCAGGTGAGCACCACGCCCACCGCGACGAACGCGAAGGCCAGGTACTTGCTCACGAGGTTCAGGCGGAACGCGTCGAGCGTGAGCGGCAGCACCACCGCCAGCAGCACCAGCACCGCGAGCAGCGCGCCGATGTCGCGCTTGCGTTGAGGAGAAAGACCGTGCATGCCTCAGCTCCTCGACCGCGTGGCGAACAGGCCGTTCGGCCGGAAGTACAGCACCGCGATCACCAGCAGCAGGATCGTGGCCTTGGCCATCGAGCCGCTCATGAGGTACTCGAGCCAGGTCTGCGACTGCGCGATGGCAAAGCCAGAGAGCGCGGTGCCGATGAGGCTCTGCACGCCGCCGAACACCACCACGATGAACGAATCGACGATGTACAGCTGGCCCGTGCCGGGGTTGGTCGAGCCGATCATCGTGAACACCGCGCCGGCGATGCCCGCCAGGCCCGAGCCCAGCGCGAAGGTCATCGCGTCGACGCGGTGCGTGTCGATGCCCACCGCGCCGGCGATGGCGCGGTTCTGCGTCACCGCGCGCACCTTCAGCCCCCAGGGCGTGCGATACAGCAGCAGGTACACGCCGACCGCCACCAGGGCCGTGAGCCCGACGATGAAGATGCGGTTCAGCGGCAGCTGGATGCCTGCCGTCGGCTCCCACGCCCCCGCCAGCCACGAGGCCAGCGGCACGCTCACTTCCTGCGCGCCGAAGATCGAGCGGTAGGCCTGCTGCAGCATGAGGCTCAGGCCCCAGGTGGCCAGCAGGGTGTCCAGCGGGCGGTCGTAGAAGAAGCGGATGAAGCCCCGCTCCAGCACATAGCCGAACGCGAAGGTCACGGCGAACGCGAACGGAATCGCGGCGAACAGGTACAGGTCCATGAAGCCCGGCGCGTAGTGCGCGAAGAAGCGCGCCGCCAGGTAGGTCATGTAGGCGCCCAGCGCCATCAGCTCGCCGTGCGCCATGTTGATGACGCCCATCAGGCCGAACACGATGGCCAGCCCGATGGCCATGAGCAGCAGGATGGTGAACAGGCTCACGCCGTTGAACACCTGCATCACCGCGATGTCGAAGTTCATCGCGTTCAGACCTTCGGGAAGGGGTTGGGCTCGACCAGCTGCGGCGATTCCCACACGATGTCGAACTGGCCGTCGGGCCGCGCGCGGCCCACGCGCACCTTCTTCCACACGTGGTGGTTGGTGGCGTGGATGCGCACCGTGCCCTCGGGCGCCTCGATCTCCACGCCCGCAGCGGCGGCCGTGACCTTGTCGACGTCGAAGGACTTGGCCTTTTCCACCGCCAGCTTCCACAGGTACACGCTGTTGTAGGCCACCTCCATCGGGTCGCCGATCACGCGGTCCTGCCCGTACTTCGCCTTGAAGGCCTTCACGAACTTCTCGTTGGCCGGCGACTTGATGCTCTGGAAATAGCCCATGCAGGCGTAGTAGCCGGCGGCGTTGTCCTTGCCGATGCCGTCGATCTCGTTCTCCGACACAACGGTCGAGAGCAGCACCTGCTTGGCGCCGTCCAGGCCCGCCGCGCGCAGCTGCTTGTAGAAGGCCACGTTGGAGCCGCCCACCACGGTGCTGTAGATGCAGTCGGGCTTGGCCGCCTTGATCTTGTTGATGATCGACGAGAACTCGGTGTGGCCCAGCGGCGCGTACTCCTCGCCGAGCACCTTGCCGCCGGCCTTCGCGATGGCGGGCTTGGCGATCTTGTTGCAGGTGCGCGGGTAGATGTAGTCGGAGCCGACGAGGAAGAAGTTCTTGCCCTTCTCGCGCGCCATCCATTCCACCGCCGCGATCACCGACTGCGTGGCTTCCTGCGAGGGGTAGAACACGCGCTTGTCCTGCTCCTGGCCCTCGTAGTAGGTCGGGTAGAACAGCAGGCCCTTGGCCTGGTTGAGCACCGGCAGCAGCGCCTTGCGCGAGGCCGAGGTGTAGCAGCCGATGATGGCCGCCACCTTGTCGCGCTCCAGCAGCTTGCGCGCCTTCTCGGCGAACACCGAGTTCTCGCTCGCACCGTCTTCGACCACGGCCTCGATCTTCTTGCCCATCACGCCGCCGGCGGCGTTGATCTCCTCGATGGCCAGCTTTTCGGCATCGACCAGCGAGGCCTCGGCGATGGCGATGGTGCCCGAGAGCGAATGCAGCAGGCCGAGCTTCACGGTGGCGCCGTCCTGCGCGCGGGCCAGGCCGGCCACGCCGGAGGCGGCGCCCAGCACGATCATCGAGCCGCCGGTCTTCACGATCTGGCGGCGGTTGAAAGCGTTCGTCATGTCAAATTCCTTTGCTTTGGTTTTGTGCGAGTCATCAGGAACATCCGACCTTCGGAACCGCGTTTTGGGTGTCTCCTCCCGCCGCGCGGCCCCTGCAAACGAGCGCTGAGCTGCCAGTGCTTTTTCTTCGGGCAAGGCTGCGCCACCGGATGGCGCGCATCCGTTTGAAAAAGGCGTTGTTGCGACCGAAAAAACAAAAAAGCCCGAACCGGTGGTGAAACCGATTCGGGCTTAATTGCCCGACACCTCGCTGGCAGCACTGGCAGCGGGCGTCGTATGACTGGGAACGATTGCTCGTTGGGGCGGATTCTTCTCAACTCACCCCGGCGTGAACATACGCTCTTTCGCTAATTGGCGAAAGTGCGGCGCGTGTGCTATTCGCGCGCAGCGCCTGAACACATCAGCTGCGCGGGCGTGCGTAGTCCGACCCGATCCATGCGGTCGCGCTCGAGGTCGTGAGCCGGAACGCGGGCGACACGTTCACGCTCGCCAGCTCCGAGTCGTCGGCATCGTCATACGCCGTGAGCGTGGCCGAGGGGTTGTCTTCGTCGGGCACGATCGACAGCGCCACGCGCACGCGCTGGTCGTTGCGCGCGGTCACCGTCACGCTCTTGTTGAGCGTGGCGTGCAGCTGCTGTTCGTGGCGGCGGATCACCTCGGCGGCGGTCTTCACCAGCGTGTGGAAGGCGGGGGTGTCCAGCGGCTTGGGGTTCTTCTTGTCGCGGCCCATGGTCCAGGGGCCGACGAGCGCGGGCTCGGGGTCGCCGTGGCGGGTCATCTCGACGGCCCAGCCGTCGTCTTCCTCGTTCTTGATGATGCGGGCGGTCCAGAGGTCGTCGCGCCAGAGGCGGGGTTCCTGCAGGGGGAGGTGGTCGGGGGAATCGGTCGTCGTCGTCATTCAGGGAGAAGCTTTGGGTCTTGCGCGGGGCATTGTCGCCCGGGGCGCGGGGGCCGCCGCCGCGCCAACGTACTGTTGCAAGCCCTCGACCAGCGCGTCGAAGGCCACGCGGCAGCGCGGGCTGTGGCGCAGGTCTTCATGCATCGTGACCCAGGTGTCGAGCTTCAGCGAGAGCGCGCGCGGCAGCAGGCGCACCAGCGCGGCATCGCGCTTCGCCAGGCCCACCTGGCACACGCCGATGCCCGCGCCCGCGCGGATGAGGGCCAGCTGCGCGAGGTCGCTGTCGGTGCGCAGCGCAAAGGCATCGCGCGTGAAGCCCGTGACCGACTTGAACGACTTGATCGCCTCGCGCACGAAGGCCGAGGGCTGGTCGTAGCCGATGAGCGCGTGCGCCGCCAGGTCGTCGGGCGTGCGCGGCGTGCCGTGGCGCGCGAGGTAGCTGGTGTGCGCGTGGAAGCCCAGCTCGATGTTCCCGATGCGGCGCGCTACCAGCTGCGCCTGCCGGGGCCGCACCATGCGCACGGCGATGTCGGCCTCGCGGCGCAGCAGGTCCTGCACGCGGTTGGTCGACACCAGCTCGACCTTCAGCGCCGGGTGCGCCTCGCGCAGCCGCGCCACCACAGGCGGCAGCACCTCCACTGCGACCACCTCGCTGACCGACACCCGCACCACGCCGCGCACGCCGTCGCCCTGGCTGCTGGCCGCGCGCTGCAGCGAGGCGGCGGTGCTTTCCATGGCCTCGGCATGCGTGCGCAGCGCCAGCGCCACCTCGGTGGGCAGCAGGCCCACCTGCGAGCGGGTGAAGAGCACCACGCCCAGCGCTTCTTCGAGCGCTGCCACGTGGCGCCCGACGGTGGGTTGCGTGATGCCGAGCGCGCGCGCCGCGCCGGAGAGCGAGCCTTCGCGCAGCACGCCGAGGAACGAGCGGTACAGCTCCCAGCTGATGTTCCATGTCATACGGAAATGTATGGCCGATGGTGCATGTTCGGCAATTCCATTCGAACCCCATCCTGCCCAGAATTCATCCATCGATCACTGTTCAGGAGCATTTCATGGCACGCAACGACAACACGGTTCTGGTGCTCGGCGCCACGGGCGGCATCGGCGGCGAGGTGGCCCGCCAGCTGTGCGATGCGGGCTGGGAGGTGCGCGCTTTGAAGCGCGGCGCGGTCGAGGGGAAGCGCGAGGGCATCACCTGGCTGGCCGGCGATGCGATGGACGCGCAGGCCGTGCGGCGGGCCGCGAAGGGCTGTTCGGTCATCGTGCATGCGGTCAACCCGCCGGGCTACCGCGGCTGGTCGGAGCTGGTGCTGCCGATGCTCGACAGCACCCTGGCCGCCGCGAAGGCCGAGGGCGCGACCGTCGTGCTGCCCGGCACGGTCTACAACTTCGGCCCCGATGCCTTCCCGCTGCTGGCCGAAGACTCGCCGCAGCGCCCGCTCACCGCCAAGGGGGCGATCCGCGTCGAGATGGAAAGGCGCCTCGAAGACGCCAGCCGCGAGGGCGCGCGCGTGCTGATCGTGCGCGCCGGCGACTTCTTCGGCCCGAAGGCCGGCAACAACTGGTTCTCGCAGGGGCTGGTGAAGGCGGGGCAGCCCGTCCGGGCCGTCAGCTGCCCCGGCGACCCCGGTGTGGGCCACCAGTGGTCGTACTTGCCGGACGTGGCCCGCACCATGGTCGAGCTGCTGGCGCGGCGCGACCGGCTCGCGCCCTTTGCGCGCTTTCACATGACCGGCCACTGGGACGCCGACGGCACGCGCATGAGCGACGCGATCCGCAAGGTGGTGGTCCGGCGCACCGGCGCCCAGGTGCGCGTGTCGGCCTTCCCGTGGTGGCTGCTGGCGCTGGCCTCGCCCTTCGTCGTCACCTTTCGCGAACTGCGCGAGATGCGTTACCTGTGGCGCATGCCCGTGGGCATGGACAACGCGAAGCTGGTGGCCTTCCTGGGTCGCGAGCCGCACACGCCGCTCGAAGAAGCGGTGGAGGCCGCGCTCGACGGCATGGGCTGCCTGCCGACGGCGCCGGTGGCCGTCGCGGCCTGAATGCAGGTCAGAACACCGACAGCCCGGTGCGCGCCACGAACAGTTCCAGCGCCTTCATGCCCAGCAGCGAGTTGCCGGTCGCATCGAGTGCCGGTGACCACACGCACAGCGTGAGCTGGTCGGGCACCACCGCGACGATGCCGCCGCCCACGCCGCTCTTGCAGGGCAGGCCGATCGAGAAGGCCACGTCGCCGGCCGCGTCGTAGGTGCCGCAGGTGAGCATGAGCGAGTTGATGCGGCGCGTCTGCCGCTCGCCCGTGACCTCGGGCTCGCCGGCGATCGGGTGCGCGCCGTCGCGGCACAGGAAGGCGGCGGCGCGCGCGAGCTGGCGGCAGCTCATGCGCAGCGCGCACTGGTGGAAGTAGGTGTCGAGCACCTCGGCCACGTCGTTGTCGATCTTGCCGAAGCTCTTCATGAAGTTGGCCAGCGCGACGTTGCGAAAGCCCGTGTCGGCCTCCGACTGCGCCACCTCGCCGTCGAAGTCGATGCGCTCGCCGCACAGGCTGGTCATGAGCGCGAGGATGTCGGTCTTGGCGCTGCCGCCCTTGGTCTTGGCCTGGCTCACGAGCCGGTCGGCCACCGCGATGGCGCCGGCATTGATGAAGGGGTTGCGCGGCTTGCCCTGCTCGTTCTCCAGCTGCACCAGCGAGTTGAACGGGTTGCCCGAGGGCTCGCGTCCGATGCGCTCCCACAGCGCGTCGCCCATGCGCTGCATGGCGAGCGTGAGCGTGAAGAGCTTGGACACGCTCTGGATCGAGAAGGGGGTCTCGAAGTCGCCCGCGCCGGCTTCCTCGCCGTCGCAGGTGCGCAGCGCGATGCCGAACTGCCGCGCATCGACGCGCGCCAGCGCCGGGATGTAGCTGGCCACGGTGCCGCCTTGGCCGAGCTGCAGGCGCAGGGTGGCGACGATCTCGTCGAGGACGGGCTGGAACCGGTGGAGTTTCTTGCTCATGCCGGGCGTTGTACCGCAGGCCGCCGGTTCACCAGCACGATGCCCAGCGCCACGCCGATCAGCGCCACCACCAGTTGCAGCGTGAGCGGCTCCTTCAGCAGCGCCACGCCGAAGATCAGCGCGAACAGCGGCGTGAGAAAGGTGAAGGACGACATCTGCGTGGCCGGGTAGTGCCGCAGCAGCCACATCCAGGTGAGGTAGCTCGCGAAGGCGCCGACCACCGTCTGCAGGCCGATGGAGGTCCAGGCCCAGGCGGAGTACGAGAAGCCCCAGGTTTCGCCCAGCGCGAGCGACAGCAGGGGACACACGGCGGCGGTCACGGCGACTTGATAGAACAGCGTTTTCTCGGCGCTGGCCGTGGCCAGGCGCGTGGTGCGCAGCGTGAGCGTGGTCAGGCCCCAGAGCATGCCGGCCGCCAGCGCCATGCCGTCGCCGATGAGCTGCGACGAGCTCATGTGGCCGAAGCCTTCGCTGAAGGCCAGCACCACGCCCGCGAACGCGATGAACAGGCCCAGCCACTGGAAGCCGCGCAGCCGCTCGGCCGGCACCCAGCGCGGCAGCAGCAGCGAGACCCAGAACGGGGCCGTGTAGAGGAACACCGTGAGCCGCGAGGCGCTGGTGTGCTGCAGGCCCAGGTAGATGCCGGCGAACTCGCCCGCGAACAGCAGGCCGGCCAGCAGCCCGGGCCACAGCGTGCCGTCGCGCTCGAACAGCGGCACGCGTCGCACCGCGCACCACAGCCACAGCAGCGCCACTGCGCCGACCATGCGCACCGTGGCCTGCCACAGCGGCGGCACCTCGGTCACGGTGGTCTTGATGAGGATCTGCTGCAGGCCCCAGAACGCGCAGCAGACGATGAGCAGGCCGATGGCCAGGGAGTCGAGGTGGGTCTTGCGCTGGATCATTCGCGGTCAATCGGTGGCGGCAAAGACGGCGAACAGCCGCCGAATTCATCCGATGATCGTAGCGCGACGGCGCCCGCGCCGTGCGGCGCTGCTCAGTGCCCGGCCAGCGGGTAGGGCGGCTTGCCGCGCGTGCCCACCATCAGGTCGGGCACCACGGTCTCGACCTCGGCCACGGTGCGCGCCGCGCGTTCGAGCTTGCGGGCCAGGGCCGCGTCGGGCACGCAGCCCTGCAGGTAGACCCAGCGGCGCTGCACCGTGACCCACACGCTGCTGCGGCGCACGCCCGGCACCGCGAGCAGCGCGGCACGCACCTTGGGCGCGAGCGGCTTGTCGTAGCGGTAGGCGTTGCTGTCGGTGCACTTGCCGGCGAGCCAGCAGCTGGTGCCGCGCTCCAGCCGCGAGTGGGTCTGCGCACGGCGTTCCTCGGCGGTGTAGTAGGGGCCTTGCGGCATGGGGCAGGCCGGCAGGCCCGCGGCGACCTGGAAGAAGGGGTCGTCGAACCAGTTCTGCCGCAGCGGCGATGGCTCGGCGGTGCCCTGCGCCGTGGCGATCCGCGCGGCGAGCAGCAGGACGGCCAGCAGCGCGGGGCGTTTCACAACGGGTGCTCGGTGTAGAAGCGCCCGCCGTGGAACAGCAGCGGCGAGGCGTCGGGGTCGTGCGTGCAGCGCTCCACCTCGCCCACGAAGATCACGTGGTCGCCTTCGTCGTAGCGGCTGCGGTTGAAGCACTCGAAGCTCGCCGCCGCGCCCTGCAGCACCGGCGCGCCGCCCAGGCCCTCGGTGTAGGCCACGTCGGCCCAGCGGTCGATGTTCTTGGTGGCGAAGCGCTCCGCCAGCGTCTTCTGGTTGGCGGCCAGGATGTTGACCGCGTAGTGCGAGCCGGCGCGCAGTGCCGACATCGACGCCGCCGCGCGCGCCAGGCTCCACAGCACCAGCGGCGGCGCCAGCGACACCGAGTTGAACGAGTTGGCCGTGAGGCCGACCAGGCTGCCGTCGGCCGCGCGTGCGGTGACGATGGTCACGCCGGTGGCGAACATGCCGAGTGCCTTGCGGAATTCGCCGGGCGAGAAGGAGGGGGGCTGGGCCCGGCGGGAGGTGGTCACGGGAGAACGGACGGCAAGGCGGTGAACGGCGGAGAAGGGGTCATTTTGGCTCAGGCTCTGGCGGGCTGCTGAACCGGCCCGAGCAACTCGGTCACCAGCCGGGTATAGACCGTGGCGGCGGCCGAGGGCGTGCGGCCCGCCAGCGTCACCAGGCTGTAGTGGGTGCGCATGCGCGACAGGCCCGCCACCGGCAGCGGCGCGAGTGCGGCGGTCTCGGGTGCGAGGCCGGGCGCGTGGGGCGCGAGGATCACCGCGTGGGCCGTGAGCGCGAGGTGCCGCAGCGTGTCGGCGTCGTCGCAGGTCACGTTGAACACGCCGCGGTCGGTGCGGCGGATCTGCCGGTCGAAATGCGCGGCCACCTCGGCCGGCAGGTTGGGGCCGGCCACCGGGTAGTCCATGAGCTGCTCGAGCGTGACCGGCGCCGGCTGCCTGAGCAGCGGATGCCGGGGCCGCACGAAGAAGGACACCGGCACGTTGGGCAGCCGCGCCAGCTTCAGGCCGGGCTGCTTCTTCAGGTCGCGGGTGTCGGCGATGAACAGGTCGATCTGGCGCCGGTGCAGGCGCTCGCTCAGGGTGGGGGTGTCGGCCACTTCCATGCGCATCAGCAGCTGCGGGTGGCGCTGCGTCATGAGCGACAGCGCCGCGCGCCCCAGCAGGCCGGCTGCGAACGGGCCCAGGCCGACGTTGAGGCTGCCGAGCGTGAGACCTTCGAGCTGCTGCACCTCGCGCTGGATCTGCCGCGCGTCGGCGACCAGCTCGCGGGCCCGCGCCAGCACCAGCTCGCCGGCCTGCGTGAAGCGCACGGTGCCGTAGGCGCGGTCGACCAGGCGCGCCTTCAGCGCCTGCTCCAGCGCGTCGATGCTGCGCGAGAGCGCGGGCTGCGACAGGTGCACGGCCTGCGCGGCACGCCCGAAGCTGCCTTGCTCGGCGAGGGCGATCAGGTGCTGGAGGTGGCGCAGCTGCATTTTGCGTTTCGGTTCAAAAGCAAGCGCACATTTTGCATTTGCCAAGGGGTTGAGCGCTTCCGAAAATCGGCCGCTGCCTTCCCGTGCCCCGTCGTTCGACAGACAACAACCCCGAGACATCGATGACCCGCATTGCTTCTGCTTCCGCGCCTTCCGCCCGTTTCTCCCTGGCCCTCGTCGCCTGGGCCTGCGCCTTCACCGCCACGGCGCAGCCGGTGGTCGCGCCCAAGGCGGCCGAGCCCGTCACGCTGAAGGCCAACGCCGACATGGCGAAGGCGCTGCCGTTTGCCAACAAGCAGGACTTCGAGGACGCGATGCGCGGCTTCATCGGCACCGTGCCCGACGCACTGGTGACGGGCAGCGGCCCGCGCCCGGTCTGGAACATGAAGCCCTACGACTTCCTGAAGGCGAACGAGGCGGCCGACACGGTCAACCCGAGCCTGTGGCGGCAGGCGCAGCTCAATGCGATTCACGGCCTGTTCAAGGTGACCGACCGCGTCTACCAGGTGCGCGGCTTCGACCTGGCGAACGTCACCATCGTCGAAGGCGACACCTCGCTGATCGTGATCGACCCGCTGCTGGCCGCCGAGACCGCGCGCGCCGCGCTCGAGCTGTACTACCAGCACCGCCCGAAGAAGCCGGTCGGCACGGTGATCTACACGCACGGCCACGCCGACCACTTCGGCGGCGTGAAGGGCGTGGTCAGCGAGGCCGACGTGGCCGCGGGCAAGGTGCAGGTGATCGCGCCCTCGGGCTTCATGGAGTCGGCGGTGGCCGAGAACATCCTGGCGGGCAACGCGATGAACCGCCGCTCGCAGTACCAGTTCGGCACGCTGCTGCCGCCTGGCGCGCGCGGGCAGGTCGACACGGGGCTGGGCAAGGCGCTGGCGCGCGGCAGCGTGACGCTGATCGCGCCCACCTCGACCGTCGAGAAGACCACCGAGGAGCGCACCATCGACGGCGTGCAGATCGTGTTCCAGCTGGTGCCGGGCTCGGAGGCTCCGTCCGAAATGCTCATGTACCTGCCGCAGTTCCGCGTGCTCAACATGGCCGAGGACGTGACGCACAACATGCACAACCTGTACACGATCCGCGGCGCCGAGGTGCGCGACGGCAACCTGTGGGCCAAGTACATCGACGAGGCCCGCGTGGCCTTCGGCGACAAGACCGACGTGCTCATCGCGCAGCACCACTGGCCCACCACGGGGCGCGAACGCATCGTCGACCTGCTGAAGAAGCAGCGCGACATGTACAAGTTCATCAACGACCAGTCGCTGCGCCTGCTGAACCACGGCTACACGGCGCCCGAGATCGCCGAGACGCTGCGCATGCCCGCGAGCCTGGAGCAGGAGTGGTCCACCCGCGGCTATTACGGCACGCTGCGCCACAACGCGAAGGCGGTCTACCAGAAGTACCTGGGCTGGTACGACGCCAACCCGGCCAACCTGAACCCGCTGCCGCCGGTGGCGCAGGCGAAGAAGACGGTCGAGTACATGGGCGGTGCCGACGCGGTGGTGGCGCGCGCCCGCGAGGATTTCAAGAAGGGCGAGTACCGCTGGGTGGCCAGCGCGATGAGCCAGGTGGTGTACGCCGACCCGGCCCACCGCGCGGCACGCGAACTCGGCGCCGACGCGCTGGAGCAGCTGGGCTACCAGTCGGAGGCGGGCACCTGGCGCAGCGCCTACCTGGTGGGCGCGATGGAGCTGCGCAACGGCGTGCCGAAGATCCCGGGCGGCAGCAGCGCGAACGGCGACACGCTGAAGGCGGTGAGCAATGAGCTCTTCTTCGACTTCCTCGGCGTGCGGCTCGATGCGGCCAAGGCCGAGGGCAAGACGATGGTGGTCAACTGGAACTTCACCGACTCGAACCAGAAGTTCGTGCTGACCCTGGAGAACTCGGCGCTCACGCATGTGAAGAACCAGCAGGCTGCCGGCGCGGATGCCACGGTCACATTGAGCCGGGCGACGCTCGACGCGATCACGCTGAAGCAGACGACCTTTCCGGAAGCGGTGCAGTCGGGGCTCGTGAAGATCGACGGCAACCGGGCGAAGCTGGGCGAGCTGTTCGGGATGCTCGACAACTTCGACCTGATGTTCCCGGTGGTCGAGCCCCGCAAGTAGGCAGGCTCAGCCGAAGAACCAGTAGCAGACCGCAATCGCCGCCACCACCCCCGCCAGCTCCGCCAGCAAGGCACAGGCCACGGTGTGCCGGGCGCGCTGGATGCCCACCGCGCCGAAGTACACCGCCAGCACGTAGAAGGTGGTTTCGGTGCTGCCCTGGATGGTGGCGGCCACCAGCGCGGGAAAGCTGTCGACGCCCTGGGTCTTCATGGTCTCGATGAGCATCGCGCGGGCCGCGCTGCCCGAGAAGGGCTTGACGAGCGCCGTCGGCATGGCGTCGACGAAGCGCGCGTCCCAGCCGCCCGCCTGCACCAGCCAGCGCAGGCCGTCGAGCGCGAAGTCGAGCGCGCCCGAGGCGCGCAGCACGCCCACCGCGCACAGCATCGCGACGAGGTAGGGCAGCAGGTGCTTCGCGATGTCGAAGCCTTCCTTCGCGCCTTCGACAAAGGCCTCGTAGACCTTGACGCGCCGGATCGCGCCGGCCGCCAGGAACACGATGATCACGCCGAACAGCGTGAGGTTGCCCAGCAGCGACGACAGCGAGGCGATGGCCGCCGCCGACAGCGTGCCCAAAAGCGCCATGAAGCCGCCCAGCAGCAGCGCGCCGGGCACCAGGTAGGCCAGCACCACCGGGTCCCACAGCCGCAGGCGCTGCACCATCGCCACCGACAGCAGGCCCACCAGCGTCGAGGCGCTGGTGGCCAGCAGGATCGGCAGGAACACCAGCGTCGGGTCGCTGGCGCCCTGCTGCGCCCGGTACATGAAGATGGTGACGGGAAGCAAGGTCAGTGACGAGGCGTTGAGCACCAGGAACAGGATCTGTGCGTTGGTGGCCGTCACGGGGTCGGGGTTCAGGCGCTGCAGTTCGCGCATGGCCTTCAGGCCGATCGGCGTGGCGGCGTTGTCCAGCCCCAGCGCGTTGGCCGCGAAGTTCATCGTGATGAGCCCGAGCGCCGGATGCCCCGCCGGCACGCCCGGCATCAGGCGCCGGAACAGCGGCCCGAGCAGGCGCGCGAGCCAGCCGACGAGGCCGGCGGTTTCCGCGATGCGCAGGAAGCCCAGCCACAGCGTGAGCGTGCCGAACAGCAGCACCATCACCTCGACGGCCAGCCGCGCCATCGCGAACAGGCTTTCGACCAGCGCCGCGAACACGGTCGGGTCGCCGCCGACGAGCCACCGTCCCAGCGCTGCGAGCGCCGCCATCCCGAAGAACCCCAGCCACAACCCATTGAGCACGCGTTTTTTCCTTCTTTTCGTTGGCTGCCGTGTGTGCCGTTGATCATAGGGCGGCATGCCGCCCCGGCCGGGCTCTGCGGCGCTACAGTGCGACCCATGGCCGCCGCCCTGTTCCGCCTCCGTCGCTTCGTCGCCCTGGTGTCGAGCGGGCTGGCCCTCGCCTGGCTCGTGGGCTGCGCCAGCCTGCCGCCGCCGCAGTCGCACCCGGTGCTCACGAGCGCGATCACCGACGTGGCCGACACCGACCTGGGCCGGCTGGCCGCCCAGGACGCGCCGCAGGGCGGGGCAGCGGGGCTGTCGGGCTTCCGGCTGCTGCCCGAGGCGGCGTTCGCGTTCGACGCGCGCATCTCGCTGGCGCGGCATGCGCAGAAGTCGCTCGACGTGCAGTACTACCTGATCAGCAACGACGACGTCGGCCTGCTGTTCCTCAAGGAGCTGCGCGAGGCCGCCGCGCGCGGCGTGCGCGTGCGGCTGCTGGTGGACGACCTGTACACGGCGGGCGAGGACGAGGTGTTCAGCAGCCTCTCGGCCTTCCCGAACATCGAGGTGCGGCTGTTCAACCCGCTGCCCTCGCGCGCCGGCTCGCTGCCTGCGCGGCTGCTGTTCTCGCTGGGCGACTTCGGGCGCATCAACCACCGCATGCACAACAAGCTGCTGGTGGCCGACAACAGCTTCGCGGTCTCGGGCGGGCGCAACATCGCCAACGAGTACTTCATGCGCAGCACGGCGGCGAACTTCATCGACATGGACGTGCTGTCCAGCGGGCCGATCGTGCGCCGCATGTCCGAGGGCTTCGACCGCTACTGGAACAGCGACCACGCCTGGCCCATCGAGCGCATCGTGCCGCAGCGCCTGCCGCTCGAGGAAGCCCAGCGGCGCTTCGACGCCCTGGCGCGCGCGGCCGTGCCCGACGTGCCCATGCAGCAGCGCGACGTGCTGGGCAAGTCGCCGGTGGGCGAGCAGCTCACCACCGGCCGCATCGACCGCTACTGGGCGCCGGCCACGCTGTTCGTGGACGACCCCGACAAGATCACGCGCAAGGCCGAGGCGGCCTACGGCGGCAGCGTGACCGAGGGCGCGCTTGGCGTGATCCAGGCGGCGAAGCACGAGGTGAAGATCGGCTCGCCGTATTTCATTCCGGGCGCGCGCGGCATGGCGATGATGAAGACGGCCATCGAGCGCGGCGGCCGCATCACGGTGGTCACCAATTCGCTGGGCGCCACCGACGAACCGCTGGCCTATGCGGGCTACGAGCGCTACCGCGCCGACATGCTGAAGATCGGCGTGACCATCTACGAGATCGCGCCCACGCTCACCGGGCGTTCGGGGCGCTTCGGCGACTTCGGCAAGTCGATCAGCCGGCTGCACGCCAAGCTGGCCATCGTGGACGACGAGCGCTTCTTCGTCGGCTCGATGAACCTCGACCACCGCTCGGCCGCCGTCAACACCGAGATGGGGCTGGTGATCGACAGCCCGCGGCTGGTGCAGGACTACGACAAGCTCATGAACGGCGAGCGCGTCAACCTGGGCTACCGGCTGCGGCTCGCGCCGGGCGGGCGGCGTGTGCAGTGGCTCGAATACGACGACGCCGGCGGCGACATCGTGCACGAGGACGAACCGGGCGAATTCCTCTGGCTGCGCTTCAAGAACTGGCTGCTTTTACCCATCGTGGGCGAGGAGCTGCTCTAGGGTTTGTCATGACCGATCCAGTGAGGTGCGTTACATTTCTGTTTGAAATGTGAACTTTTGTCACCGACTATTGGAGGCTTTGATCATGACCGTCCCCGTGCCGCGCGAGTCGACCGCGCCGCTTTCCACCAGCCGCCGCCGCGCTCTTTCCGGGCTGGCCGCCACGACGGCCGCCGCGGCCGGCGTCGGGCTGGGATTTCCGGCGTTCGCGCAGAACCGTGCGATCCGCATCGGGACGACCTTCGACAACAGCAGCGTCGAAAAGGCCAATGGCCAGGGCCTGTACCAGGGCTCCACCGCGTTCTTCAACGCGCTGAACAAGGCCGGCGGCATCCACGGCAGCAAGGTCGAGCTCGTGATGGCCGACGACACCTTCAAGCCCGAGGTGGCCAAGGCCAACGCGCTGGCCTTCGAAAAAGACGGCTCGGTGCTCGCGCTGGTGCACCCGCTGGGCACGCGCCAGACTGCCGAGGTGATGGACGCGGTGCCGGGCATGGCCGTGGTCGGCCCGATCACCGGCACCATCGCGCTGCGCAAGAAGACCTCGCCCAACACTTTCTGGGTGCGCGCCAACTACGACCAGGAGGTCGACAAGCTGGTGAGCACGGCCGCCGTGCTGGGCCAGACCCGCATCGGCCTCGTGCATTCGAACGACCCGCTGGGCCAGTCGGTGCTGGCGGCGTTCAAGAACGCGCTGGCCAAGGCCAAGCTGGAGCCGGCGGTGATCGCCACCACGCCCAACACCACGAGCATGGAAGTGGGCCCGGCCGCCGAGGCCATTGCCAAGGCCAAGCCGCAGGTGGTGGTGGTCGGCCTGGCCGGCACGGCGCCGGTGTTTTTGAAGGCGCTGCGCGGCGCGGGCAACAGCAGCTCGGCCTACGGCCTGTCGATCACGGCCAGCGCGCTGTCGGCCATGGGCGACCTGGCACGCGGCCTGGGCTTCGTGATCGTGGTGCCGTCGCCGTACTCGACCAAGTTCGAGATCGTGCGCCGCTACCAGGCCGACATGGTGGCCAACGGCACCAAGGACTTCTCGCTCACCAGCCTGGAGGGCTACATGAACGCCGCCGTGCTGGCCGAGGGCCTGCGCCGCGCCGGCCCCGCGCCGACGCGCGCCGCCGTGCTCGGCGGCATGGCGAGCATCGAGAACTTCGACTTGGGCGGCGTGAAGATCAACTACGGCCGCTCGAACCGCGAAGGCGGCCAGTTCGTGGACGTGGCCGTGATCGGCAGCCGCGGGCAGATGCTGAGCTGATGCGGTCGAGGCGTACCGCGCGCTGCGGCGCGCGGTAGCGCCTGCCGGTACGCCGGCACACGCGCGGCCCTGTGGCGGGCCGGCGTGCTTACAGTGCGGCCATGACCCTCGAACTCATCCTGGGCCTCGGCCTGCTGGCCCTGGTGCTGCTGGACCTGGCCCTGTTCTTCCTCGTGCGCTGGGCCGTGCTGCGCGAGCACCTCGGCCCGTTGGTGGCCAGCCTCGTCTACGGCCTGTGCCTGGCCGTGCTGCCGTACTTCGTGTGGTGGGGCCTGGGCACCCACGTGCTGTTCGGCAAGGACACGACCTTCCTGGCGCCCGTGGTGGACGTCGGCCTGGCCTTCATCCTGTACACCTGCGTGTGGCTGTCGTGGGGCGTGAGCCTGATCGCCGGGGGGCTGGCGTCGTGGCGTTTCTTCGTGCGGGCCCGGCGGATCGGCCTGGCCTGACGGCTCAGCCGGCCGGTGCTTCGGCGATGCCGACGCCCAGCAAGCCTTCGAGCAGTTCCTTGTCGGCCGCGAGTTCTGCGCTCGGGCCGGCGTGCACGACGGTGCCGCGCTCCAGCACGATCGCCTGGTGCGTCATGTCCAGGGCCAGCACCGGGTGCTGCTCCACCACGATCGAGGCCAGGCCTTCGGATTCGCACAGGCGCCGGATCGCCGCCGCCAGCTCTTCCACGATGATCGGCGCGAGGCCTTCCATGGGCTCGTCGAGCAGCAGCAGCTTCGGGTTGGTCATGAGCGCGCGGCCGATGGCCAGCATCTGCTGCTCGCCGCCCGAGAGCTGGTTGCCGTAGTTGCCGCGCCGCTCGCGCAGGCGCGGAAAGAATTCGTAGACGCGTTGCAAGGTCCAGCTGCCGGGGCGGGCGATCACCGTGAGGTTTTCTTCCACCGTGAGCGAGGGGAACACCTCGCGCTCCTGCGGCACCCAGCCCAGCCCCGCGCGCACGCGCTGGTGCGCGGGCCAGCGCGTGATGTCGGCGCCCTGCCAGCGGATCGCGCCCTGCATCACGCGGGTGTTGCCCATCAGCGTTTCGAGCAGCGTGGTCTTGCCCACGCCGTTGCGCCCGAGGATGGCCAGGCTTTCGCCGGGCCGCAGCGAGAAGTCGAGGCGGTCGAGGACCACGGCGTTGCCGTAGCCGGCGGTGACGCGGTCGAAGGCGAGGGCGGCGGTTGCGGTGTCAGCCATGGTGGTGCGAGCTTCCCAGGTAGACCTCGCGCACGCGCGGGTCGGCGCCGATCTCGGCGGGCGTGCCTTCGGTGAGGATGCGTCCGCCCACCAGCACCGAGATGCGGCGCGCAAAGCGGAACACGAGCTTCATGTCGTGCTCGATGAAGAGCACGCTGATGTCGGCCGGCAGCGCCGCAATGGCTTCGAAGAGTTCGCCGCTCTCGTCCTCCGGCACGCCGGCGGCGGGCTCGTCGAGCAGCAGGATGCGGGGCTTGGCGGCGAGCGCCAGCGCGATCTCGAGCAGCCGCTGCTTGCCGTAGGCCAGCTCGGCCACGGGCACGTCGGCCAGGGCGTCGAGCTTCAGCGTGGCCAGCAGCGCATGCGCCTCGTCGAACACGGCGGTGCAGCCCTTGAGCGGCCGCCACCAGGTGGCGCCCAGGCCTTCGCGCTCGCTGATGGCCAGCACCACCGACAAGAGCGGCGTGAGGCTGGGAAACAGCGTGTTGATCTGGAAGGTGCGCGCCAGCCCCATGCGGGCGCGCTTGTCGCCGGGCAGGCGCGTGATGTCGCGCTCGCCCAGGCGGATCGATCCGCTGGTGGGCTTGAACACGCCCGTGAGCAGGTTGATGAGTGTGGTCTTGCCGGCGCCGTTGGGGCCGATCAGCGCCTGCCGCGCACCGGGCTCGAGCGACAGGTTGACGTCGCTCACGGCCTGGAAGGCGCCGAAGCGGATGCCCAGGTTCTGCGTGCGCAGCGCGTGCGTGGTGTTCGTGGTGGTGGAGGTCATCGCGCCTTCCCCGTGCGGACCACGCGCGAGAGCGCACCCATGATCCCGCCGCGCCCCAGCATGACGGCCGCGATCAGGAAGATGCCGAGCCAGAACATCCAGTACTGCGGGTTCATGTCGGCGAACCAGTCGTGCACCAGCATGTAGACGATGGCGCCGATGAGGCCGCCGTACAGCCGCCCGGTGCCGCCGAGCACGAGGATGATGAGCACTTCGGCCGAGCGGTTGAAGCTGATCGACTCGATGCCCACGAACTGCGTGGTCTGCGCCAGCAGCGCGCCCGCCACGCCGGCCACCGCGGCCGACATCGCATAGGCCATGCGCAGCCGCGCTTCCACCGGCGAGCCGATGGCCGTCATGCGCTTGCGGCTGTCGTGGATGCCGCGCAGCGCCAGGCCGAAGGGCGAGCGCAGCACCAGCCGCACCAGCAGGAACATCGCGAGCACCACGCCGAAGGCATAGCCGAACGCGGTCTTGCCGTAGAGGTCGAAGTCGAACAGGCCGAGCACGGGCGCGATCACCACGCCCTGCAGGCCGTCGGTGCCGCCCGTGATGCCCGAGAGCCGGTTGGCCAGCTCGAACAGCAGCACGCACACGCCGATGGTGATCATCAGCCGCGTGAGGTCGGCGCCGCGCACCACGAGGTAGCTCAGCACGTAGCCCAGCAGGCCGCACACGGCGAGCGCGAACACCAGGCCGCTGAAGGGCTCGCTCCAGCCGTACTTGGCGAGCAGGCCGGCCGCGTAGGCGCCCGCGCCGAAGAAGGCGGCGTGGCCCACGGTGAGGATGCCCGCGTAGCCCAGCGCCATGTCCAGCGACACGGCGAAGAGCCCGAAGATCATGATCTGGCTCATCAGCGTGAGCTTGTCGGGCAGAAGGAAGAAGCTCGACGCGAGCGCGAGCCAGAAGGCGATTTCGGCCACGCGCAGTTGCGCGGGGGACAGGCTCAGCGGCTTCATGCGAGCCCCTTCTTGGCGACGATGCCGTTCGGGCGCACCAGCAGCATGACGATCATGAACACATAGATGAGAAAGGCGCCCGTTTCAGGCAGGTAGTACTTGCCCGCCACGTCGACGATGCCGACCAGCAGCGCCGCGATGAAAGGCCCGGTGACGGTGCCCGCACCGCCCACGCACACCACCATCAGGAAGTAGACGAGGTACTTGAGCGGGAACGACGGCTCCAGCCCCAGCATGCCCAGGCTCAGCGCGCCGCCCAGGCCCGCCAGGCCGCAGCCCAGCGAGAAGGTCAGGAAGAACAGGCGCTGCACGTGGATGCCCGTGCCGCCCGCCACGCGCTGGTTGTCGACCGCGGCGCGCACCATCGCGCCGTAGCGCGTCTTGCCCAGGCCCAGCAGCAGCGCGACCAGCACGGCCACGCCGCAGCCGATCAGGAACAGGCGGTAGCGGCCCACTTCGAGGCCCAGCAGCGACACCTGGCCCTCGAGCGCCTTCGGCAGCGTGAAGGGCTGCATCGTCGGGCCGAAGAAGTAGGTGAACGCGGCGATCGAGACGAACACCACGCCGATCGACAGCAGCACCTGGTCCAGCGGGTGCGCGCGGTACAGCCGCCGGTAGAACACGAACTCCAGCACCGCGCCCACCACCGCCGCCGCCACGAAGGCGGCCGCCAGCGAGAGCCCGAAGCCCAGGCCCCACTGGTTCATGAGCACGCTGGCCGCGTAGCCGCCCACCATCGCGAAACTGCCGTGCGCGAGGTTGACGAAATTCATGAGTCCCATCGTGATGGACAGGCCCACGCCGATGAGAAACAGGAGCATGCCGTAGGCCACTCCATCGAAGATCACGATGCCCATGAATTTCCTGCTTGCTGCGTGCTGGCTGGCGTTGGCTTACTTGGGAGCGGCTTCCTTGGCCGGGTCCTTGACGCGCTCGAACTTGTCGAACTCCACGTTCACCAGCTGGCCGTTGGCGCGCTCGGTCTTGCGGATGTAGACGGTCTGCACGATGTCGCGCGTGGCGGCGTCGATCTCGATCGGGCCGCGCGGGCTCTCGAAGCTCAGGCCCTTGAGCGCGTCCATGAACTTGTCGCCGCCGGTGTCGCCCTTGGTCTTGGCCAGTGCCAGGTCGATGGCGGCCATGGTGTCGTAGGCGGTCACGGCGAAGTAGCTGGGGCGCAGCTTGGCGCCGTTGTCGGCGGCGAAGTCCTTCACGAACTTCTGGTTCTTCGGCGAGTTGTGCGCGAACGAGTAGTGGTGGCTGGTCACGAGGCCCAGCGCCACGTCGCCGGTGGCGTCCAGGTAGCTGTCGTCGGTGGCTTCGCCGGTGGCGAACAGCTTGATGCCGGCCTGCTCCATGCCGCGCTCCTTCCACACCTTGAGGAAGGCCGGCGGCATCACGCCCGAGGGGAAGAAGAAGAACACGGCCTGGGGCTTGGCGTCCTTGATGCGCTGCACGTAGGCCGAGAAGTCGGGGTTGTTCATCGGCGTGCGCACCTCGCCCGAGACCTTGCCGCCGCCGGCGGTGAAGGCCTTCTTGAACGCGGTCTCGGCGTCGACGCCCGAGGCGTAGTCGGCGACCACGGTGTAGGCGTCCTTCACGCCCTGCTTGAGCATGTAGCGCGCCATCGGGTCGGTGACCTGCTGCACGGTGAACGACAGGCGCGCCACGTAGGGCGAGCTGGTGGTGATGGCCGAGGAGGCGGCGTTCATCACCAGCGTGGGGATCTTGGCCTGCGTGGCGATGGCGCCCACGGCGTAGGCGTTGGGGCTGAAGTCCAGGCCGGTGAGGATGCTCACCTTGTCGCGCACGATGAGTTCCTGCGCGATGCGCTTGGCGGCGTCGGGCGCCGGGCCGGCGGTGTCCTTCTTGATGATTTCGACGGCGCGCCCGCCTACCTTGCCGCCGTGCTCCTTCAGATAGAGCGCGATGCCGGCGTCGAACTGGCGGCCGTAGTCGGCGTAGGGGCCGGAGTAGGTCGCGATGAGGCCGATGCGCAGCGGCTCCGTGGTCTGGGCCTGGGCCGCGCCCGCCATGCCGAGGCCGGCGAGCAGCAGGGTCGAGAGGAGGGTTCGCTTGGTCATCGTCGTCGTCATGAAAAAACGCCTTTCAGTGGGAGTGGAATGCGCCGCACGGGCGCCGCTGGTTTGTAACCGGATGTTTGGCAGCGGGCGATGATGCCCGACGCGTTGGTCAGACCTGTGTATCGGGCACACGCACCGTGAGGCCATCGAGGGCGGTGCTCACGCTGAGCTGGCAACTCAGGCGCGAACCGGGCCGGCGCTCGGACGCGACGGCATCGAGCAGCGCGCTTTCCATGTCGTCGGGCGGCGGCAGCAGTTCGAGGAACGCGTCGTCGACGTAGACGTGGCAGGTCGCGCACGAGCAGCAGCCGCCGCACTCGGCGTCGATGCCGCGCACGTTGCCGCGGATGGCGGTCTCCATCACGCTGGCGCCGACCTTGGCGTCGACCTCGCGCGTGGTGCCGTCCTTGAGGATGTAGTGGATCGTGGGCATTGAAGGGTTCAGAACATGTCGAAGTACTCGCGGTGTTCCCACTCGCTGACTTCGAGGTTGAAGCGGGCGATCTCCGCTTCCTTGATGTGGCACAGGTAGTCGACGAAGGTCTTGCCCATCTGCGCGTTGAGCATCTCGTCGCGGCGCAGGCAGGCGAGGGCGTCGCCGAGCGATCGCGGCAGTTGCTCCGCCGGCGTTTCGTACGGCGCATCGGCCGAGGGGCCGGGGTCGGTCTTGTTGTGGATGCCGTCCAGGCCCGAGAACAGCTGCGACGCGAGGTACAGGTACGGGTTGGCGGTCGGCTCGCCCACGCGGTTCTCGATGCGCGAGGCGTTCTGGCCCGGGCCGCCGAGCACGCGCAGCATCGCGCCGCGGTTGTCGCGCGCCCAGATCGCGCGGTCGGGCGCGAGCGAGAAGGGGCGGTAGCGGCGGTAGCCGTTGATCGTCGGGCTGGCCAGTGCCGCCGCGCCGCAGGCGTGCGCCTTCAGGCCGCCGAGGTAGTGCATGCCGATCTCGCTGAGGTCGCGCCCGCCGGGCTCGGGCATGAAGGCGTTCACGCCGTCGCTCTTGCGGCGCAGCGATTGGTGCAGGTGCCAGCCGCTGGACATCACGTTCGGGATCTTCGGGCGGCACATGAAGGTGGCGTGCAGGCCGGCGCGCTGGCAGATCTGCTTGATGGCGCTGCGCAGCAGCACCATGGTGTCGGCGGGCGTCACGCCGGCCGTGGGGCCGAAGGTGAGCTCGAACTGGCTCGGGCCGAACTCGATCTCCAGCGAGCGCAGCGGCAGGCCGAGCGCCACGAGCTGCGAGCGCAGCAGCTCCATGAGGCCGTCGACGCGGTCGTAGCGCAGTTCGGTCAGGTACTGGTGGCCATGCGACAGCAGCGACACGCGCGGCGGCTCGCCAGGCTGGCCCGAGTCGGCCAGGCCCATGCGCGCGTCTTCGAGCTTGAACACATGGAACTCGACCTCGAGGCCGGCGATGAAGTCCAGCCCGAGTTCGTCGAGCTGCGCCACCGCGCGCTGCAGGATCTGCCGCGTGGCGAAGGGGCAGGGCCGGCCGTCGGCCATGTAGGCGTCGCACAGGATCCAGCCGGTGCGCGGCGCCCAGGGCAGCACCTTGAAGGTGGCGGGGTCGGCCACGATGGTGAAGTCGGCGCCGCCCTGCAGGCCCTCGATGGCGAAGCCGCCGCCTTGGGTGAACACGGGGAACACGGTCTTGTGCGAGGTGTCCTTGGCCAGCAGGGTGGAGGTGAGGTTCACGCCCTCCCACAGGGCCGAGCGCGCCTCGCCCGCGACCAGGGTCTTGCCGCGCAGCAGGCCGTGCTGGTCGGGCCAGGCGAAGCGGACGGTGTCCACCTCGCCGCTGTCGATGCGGCGCACGAGTTCGCGCGCCTGCGCATGCTGGTCGGCCGACCAGAGACCGAAGCGGTCGACGAAGGTGTGGCTGTTCATGGCGCGTGCTCAGGCAGCGGCAGCGGCCAGGCGTGCGGACGCCCAGTCGGACTTCAGGCGGCGCGCGCGGTCGGCGTCCTGCCAGTAGGCCTCGGTGGCGGCTTCGTCGACCACCTTGCCGATGCCGTCGATCGACGGCGGGCCGGTCATGGCGCTGGCCTGGGCGGCGTCGATGAGCATCGGCGCGGTGTCGCCGGCGAGCGTGGCCTCGATGGCCTTCACCAGCACGCGGCGGTAGGCAATGATGCCCTTGTCGGTGCTGCCCAGGTGCTCGCGCGTGCGGTCCTGGATGGCGCCCTGCGACTCCACCGCCCACTGGTCGTGCACGTTGATGTCGTCGCCCATGCCGGTGTAGGTTTCGGTCAGCTGTTCCTCGATGCTGTAGCCGTAGTTGTTGCGCTTGTTCTTGCGCGAGGTGTAGTCGGGCAGCTCGTACAGCTTCAGGCGCTGGTCGCGCATCTGCTGCTTGTCGACCGGGCCGGTGAAGCTGGTGAACACGGCATACCAGTAGCAGTGCGTGTCGTCCACGGGCACGTGCCACTGCGAGATGGTCATCTCGGCGCTCATCGGGATCACGAAGGCCTGCGGGAACACCACGTTGGTCACGCGCACGTGGGTGGTGTCTTCCGAGAGCTTGCGCAGCGCCTTGAGGCGGAAACCGTAGTCGGTGGGCTCGACGCTGATGTCGGGGCGGTCGTACTCGCGCAGCACCTTGGTGATGGGCATGTCGGAGTCGGCCGAGGCGCCGCGGAACTGCTTGCCGTAGCTTTCCGACGTGTCGGCGTCCTCGAAGAAGCGGTGCAGGTACGAGGCGTGCGCGGGGTCGATGCCCACCTCGAGCGCCTGCAGCCAGTTGCATTCGAAGAGGCCCTTGAACGCGAAGGTGTGGCTGTCGGGCGCGACGAAGCAGTCGAAGTCGGGGAAGGCCGGGGGCTCGCCCTCGCCGATGTACGCGAAGACGATGCCGGCCTTCTCGACCACCGGGTAGGCCGACTGCTTGATGCGGCTGCACAGCTTGCTGGTGGCGGGCTCGGCCGGGGTTTCGAGACAGTTGCCCTTGGCGTCGAACAGCCAGCCGTGGAAGGCGCAGCGGATGCCGCCGTTTTCCAGCCGGCCGAAGGCGAGGTCGGCGCCGCGGTGCGGGCAGTCGCGGTCGAGCATACCGAGCTGGCCGCTCTCATCGCGGAACAGCACGAAGTCCTGGCCCATGAGCTTCACGGGCTTGACCGGGCGCGGGCCCGCCAGTTCGTCGGCCAGGGCCACCGGCTGCCAGTAGCGGCGCAGCAGCTTGCCGGCGGGCGCGCCGGGTCCGACGCGGGTGATGAAATCGTTTTGCTCGGCGCTGATCATCGTGCGGGCTCCATCGAGAGGTCTTTGTCAGAAGGCCTGCAGACATTGCATGCAGTTGTATGCATTGTCTTGGTGATTTTTGACAAAGGTCAAACTTTCATCGGCCGATTCGCTCTGTTTTGGGGCTTGAAGCGTCCATATATAGGGTTAACTCTGAGGCGGTTGTGTGTTTTTGACACACTTCTGTTTGCAGTGCATGCAACAAACGCGCCCGTTTGGCTATGCTGCGTGCAGTGGCGGGCGGGTCTCCTAGAATCCGCCCATTCATCCCTCTCCTTGTTGCCCTGGCGCCTCCCGATGGACTCCCAACAATCCCGCGTGCTCGTGCAACTGCGCGACCTGATCCTCAAGGGCGAATTCGTGCCCGGAGAGCGGCTGGCCGAGATCCCGCTGGCCGAGAAGCTCGGGGCCTCGCGCACGCCGGTGCGCCTGGCGCTGGCCAGCCTCGAGCACGAAGGCCTCATCGAGCAGTCGCCCAGCGGCGGCTACCAGATGCGCCGCTTCACCTCGCAGGAAGTGGCCGACGCCATCCGCGTGCGCGGCGTGATCGAGGGCTTTGCCGCCCGCCTGCTGGCGGAAGACGGCGTGTCGCGCCAGCTGCTGCGCGACCTGAAGGACTGCCTGGAAGACGGCGACCGCGCCGTCAACAAGCCCAGCATGGAGATCGACGACTACGCCGCCTACGTCGAGATGAACGACCGCTTCCACCGACTGATCCTCGAAGGCTGCGGCAACCTTGCGCTCAAGCGCGTGATGGACATGCTCGGCGGCCAGCCCTTTGCCGCGCCCAGCGCGATGCTGCCCATGCAGTCGTCGATGGAGGAGGGCCAGCAGTGGATGCGCCAGGCGCACCGCACGCACCACGCGATGGTGCAGGCCATCGAGCGCGGCCAGGGCTCGCGCGCCCAGGCGCTTGGCGAGGAGCACGTCGAGATCGCGCGCATGAACCTCGACTACGCGCTGGAGCGGCCCGAACTCGCGGCCGAACTCATGCCGGGCATCCGGCTCGTGGCCAAGGGGCGCACCGCCTGAGCGGCGAAACGGCCGGTCAGCGGATCTCGATCAGCAGCTGGGGCTGGTAGCCCTCTTGCTCGCCGTTGCTGCGGTAGCCCAGCGGATTGGCGACCACGCGGCAGCTGTCCTTCACATAGTCGAACGGGCAATGCAGGTGGCCGTGCAGCCACAGCTGCGCGTGCGGCAGCAACTCGTCGAGCGAATTGCAGAAACCCGCGGTGCCGGGCGTGAGCCCATAGCGGGGATCGGCGCTCGCCAAGCTGGGCGCGAAATGGGTGATGGCCACCGTCGTGCCGTCGTAAGGCTGGGCCAGCGCATCACGCAACCAGGCCTGGCAGGTGAGCGCTTGCTCTCTCATTTCGGCAGCCATGAAGGGCTTGCCGTCGCGTGTGCCGGCCATTTTCTCGAGGTAGAAATCGGCCGCGCGCATCGCCTTGCCGCGCTTCTTGAGCGCCTCGGCGAGGCCGTCGCGGGGCTCGACCAGCGCGTCGAAATCGGCCCACAGCGTGGTGCCGATGAAGCGGATGCCTTCGATGACCAGCGTCTCGCGCTCCAGCCAGAGGATGCCGAGCTCGTCGCACAGCGCCCGCAGGCGCGCATGCGTCGCATCGAAATCGAGGTTGTCGTACTCGTGGTTGCCCGGCACGTAGACCACTGGCGTCGGCCAGCCCTTGCGTGGCGAGAAGCGGCCCAGGCCGAAGTCGGTATCCGCCAGGCGGGAGCCTTCCTGGTAGGAGCCAATGTCGCCCCCGAGCACGAGCAGGTCGGCGCCCGGGATGGGGTCGGCGTGGAAACGCGGATGGGATTCCAGGTGGAGGTCGGAGAGCAGTTGCAACTTCATCGTCGGGTCAGTCTAGGTGAATCGCACTATGCGTGAGATGCATAACCTGGGGCTTGCTTTACTAGGGATTACCCTTAATCTACATCCATCGTTAATCAACCCCGTCGCAGCCACAAGCCGCGCACCGTCATGTTCAGTCTTCTTGCCCAAGTGGCCCGTTTCTTCCGTTCGTCGCCGAGCCAGACCCCCGCCAGCCACGCTGCCGCGCTGATGGAAAGCGCCGACAGCCGTGCCGGTCGCGGTGCGCACCACGCGCAAGAACTGCGTGCGGCGGCTTCCGCCTGGCTCAGCGTCGTCAGGTAATTCGCTGACGCGCGCCGCCCCGTGCGGCGCACCCGGGATCCAAGGGCAGGTCACGCCTGCCCGTGGACCGAGCCCGCAAACGCCGCGGCCGCCGAGCGCAACAGCGCCGTGCGCAGCCACTCGTGCGAATGCCCATGCTGGGCGCGCCGGTGCCAGATGGCATCCACGTGCACCGGCGGCTGGTCGAAGGGCAGGTCCCGCACCACCAGCTGATTCTCGATGCCCGTCACGCTCACGAAGTGACGCGGCAACACCGCCAGCAGGTCCGAGTTCGCGACCACGCGCCCCGCGGTGAAGAACTGGTTCACCGTCACCGCGATCCGCCGCTCGCGCCCCATGGCGCCCAGCGTCTGGTCGATGAAACCGTACGGCCGCCCCGAAAAACTCACCAGCAGGTGCCGCGCTGTGCAGTAGCTGTCGAGTGTCAGCGGTGCGCTGGCCAGCGGATGGCCGCGTCGCATCACGCAGACATACTGGCCCAGGTAGAGCCGCTGGGTCTCGAACGGCACCCCCACCCCTGATTGCCCGCGCGCCGCCAGGCTCGCGATCACGGCAGGAAAGTAGCCGATCGCCATGTCGACTTCTTCGTGCTCCAGCATGCGGCGCGGGTCGCGCGTGGTCAGCGGCAACACGCGCAGCGAGATGGCCGGGGCTTCTTCTTCCGCAATCTTCACCAGCCCCGGCATGAGTTCGGCGGCCGTGGCGTCGGCCATGGCCAGCAGGAAGGTCGTGTCGGCGGTGCCGGCATCGAACTCGCCGGGCGCCAGCGTGTGCTGCAACTGGCGCAAGGCGTCGCGCACCGTCGGCCAGAGGGCTTGCGCGCGCGGCGTGGGTTCCACGCCCGCACCGGAACGCCGCACCAGCTCGTCGCCCAGCAGCTCGCGCAGGCGGCGCAGCGAGTTGCTCACGGCCGGCTGGGTGATCGCAAGGTTGCGGGCGGCGCGCGTGAGGTTGCGCTCTGCCATCACCTCGTCGAAGACGCGCAGCAGGTTGAGATCGAATGTGCGGAAATTGACGTCCATCAGCGATATGAATGATAAACATCAGAAAGATAAAGTGGCGGAACACTGGGGTAATCCCTAATATTGGGACATCGGCCTTGTTCGCCACCACTGATTACCACTTGTCCCCAGGAGGGATGCATCATGACCAGCTTTGTCCACGTTGACCAACCCACCGAACATCCCGGCGTCCGTCGCGCCGAAGTTCTCTTCGGCCAGATCCAGGCCGCCCGTGCCGGTGCCCACGGCGCCCGTCCGCTGATCGCACTGTTTGTGCTGGCTCTCGCGGCCGCCGTGCTCGTTGTCGCCGACAAGATCGTCTCCAACTGGGACGAAGGCGCGCTGCTCGCCGCATGGACCGTGTTCTGTGTCGCCGCCATCGCCTTGTTCGCACTCTTCGTCGGCTCGGTCCGCAAGAGCAGCCTAGCCACCCTGTGGCGCGAAGCTGCAGAGCGCCGTGCGCAAGCGCGTGCAGACGCCCGCTTCCTGGCGACCGCCCAGAGCGATCCGCGCATCATGCAAGAGCTGCAAGCCGCGGTGTGGCGTCAGCAGTCGGACGACGTCGTGTCGGTCCAAGCCGTCGCCAAGGTCGACGCCTTGGCTCGCATGAACCGTCGTTCGCAAGAAGTGCGCATGCCCACGCTGTACGAAGCGATGCGCCGCATGAACAGCTCGCGCTATTACTAAGCAAGGCTGGGCCGGGCGCTGAGCGGCCGGCTGTAGTTGAGTTGGTTCAAAGGCCCGTCGGACGTATGTCCGACGGGCCTTTTTCATTGGTGGCTGAGCCGATGCAGGTTGGTGAATGTATCTGCTGTCATGGGGGTGCCGCGGGAGTTGCTCGATGGCGCCCTAGTTGGGGGAGCGTACGCCTCTATATATAAGGGGGCGAATGGAGTCGCGCCTGGGGAGCGCAGTGAGATCAAGCGACGCGGCAAGCTGTGGAGCGGTCTCACTGCAAGATTCTTTTCATCTCGTGTTGGCTTCGGCACCCAAAATGACATACACTGGCAGGCTTCGCTGCTGAATATCTTTGGTGTTTGAAGCGACTGGTGCTCTCAGGAGCGTTGGTTGTGAGTGGTGAAGAAAGTCTTCGAAAGTTGACGCGGTTTGAAAAAACAGTGCATAATCGAAGGCTTCGCTGAAACAACTTCAGCGACTTGAACTGAAAGGTTCGGGTTGCAGGAAA